>JGI24890J29729_1000002_pt1 | contig 491444 bp, 503 predicted proteins | sample FreactcultureFD7_FD_29729 | JGI IMG/M metagenome (IMG submission 29729) | reverse complement strand
GGTCCCATTCCGAACCCGGAAGCTAAGCCTCTCAGCGTCGATGGTACTGCAAGGGGGACCTTGTGGGAGAGTAGATCGCCGCCGGACATCATTTATAAAAGAGCGCACTTGCTGCATTTATTGCACGCAATCTGCGCTCTTTTTTTATGCACAAAAATTTTTTCACGTAAATCTTCCACAGTTTCTCTAAGTGGATCCATGATTTTGATCTGCCTCCAATATCTTTACGAAATGAAAAATGTCGAGCCACTAGAAGGCAAGAAGAAGATCCATTCAAAGGTAGAACCCGAAACCGCATTTATCCCAACCAACGAAGTTTTTCTCGTTGGTCGAGTGACCTCAAAGGCCCTCTCTAAAATACTTCCGAGCGGTGATCAAGTGGTGGAGTTTCGAATCGTCATCGATAGAGCAAAGAGTGCTCGTGTGAAAAGGGAGAAGCGAGAAGTGGACTCATTAGATATAGCCGCGTGGTCAGCGAAATCGCGAAAGCGGGCGCTATCCATTGAAGTAGGGGAATGGGTGCAAATTCATGGAGCGGTGCGGAGACGTTTTTGGCAGGCCCCCACCGGTCTAGCCAGTCGTTGGCAAGTCGAGGCAGAGGAGATCGTGCTCCTTTAAAGTGCGGTTCAGTGCGTGGAAAGCCGACTTTCGGTAGCGTAGCGACATGGCTAATGACTTACTCGGCAACCTGCGGGAATACCTCTCTCAACTCCATCAAGGCGAGAAGAGCTCCTCTGAACTTTCTGCCGATTTTGGGCTTTGGCTTAAAGAGGGTGGCGAGAGCATTAAGGAGAAGGTTGAGTCAGAGATCGAATCAGCTGCGTTTCGAATGGGATTCGTTCAGGTTGAGGAGTTGGATTCAGCTCGCTCACGCATCAAAGCGCTGGAGCGGGAATTATCAATCCTGAAAGCTCGATTGGATAAGATTGAGCAAATGGAGATCGCATCACCAAAAAATATTCGCAAAGTGCCAAGCCGTATCAAGAAGGTGGTCAAAAAATGAGTGATGTCCAAGCAAATATTTACGATGATAGCAACAAGACCTCCATTGATGAGATCAAAGTGCGCATCGCAGCTATAAATTCTAAACCGCTAAGTGAGCATTCTGAAGAATTTGAGGCTGTGCATACTTCTTTGCAGCGTGCCCTCTCAGAAATTGATGGGATCTAACTTCCGTCAATAGGAAGCCACTTATGAAGACGCGACTGGATGCTGAATTGGTTCGTAGAGGCCTTGCGCGCTCACGCGATCATGCTGCCGATCTGATCGAATCTCGATCAGTTATGGTGACTGGTATCCCAGCGTCTAAGCCAGCAACCCAAGTAGATGCAGAGACTTCAATAACTCTGCAAGGGGATCGGGATGACTTTGTCTCTCGAGGTGGCCATAAATTGGCCGGAGCGCTGGATGCGTTTCCAGAGATTGTTGTAAGCGCAAAGCGAGCCTTAGATGCCGGAGCATCTACCGGAGGCTTCACTGATGTAATGCTCAAACGGGGCGTGGAGAGCGTAATTGCTGTTGATGTCGGCTACGGACAATTGGCATGGGAGATTCAATCCAATCCTCGCGTAACGATTCTCGATCGAACTAATGTTCGCCACCTCACCGTCGAACAAATAGGCGAACCGGTAGATTTAATTGTTGCCGATCTTTCCTTCATCTCGCTCACGCTTGTTCTTCCCGCTCTCGTCGCCCTCTCACGCACTAACGCAGATTTTCTAGTTATGGTCAAGCCTCAGTTCGAAGTTGGCCGTGAGAAATTGGGCGCTGGCGGAGTGGTTCGCGATCCCGCTTTGCGCAAAGCTGCCGTTCAAGAGGTTGCAGACTCCGCCTACGATATGGGCTTAGGGTGCAAAGGCGTAATTGCATCGAGTTTGCCGGGTCCTGCCGGAAATGTTGAATATTTCCTCTGGCTCAAACGGGGCGCTTCTGAGATTTCTGATGAGGACCTAAGTCAAGCAATCGAAATGGGGCCCCAGTAGTGATTCGCAATATTTTAATTATGGTTCATCCAACCCGAAAGGATGCGGCTGAGTTCGCCGCAAAACTTCCAAAACCATTGAATGACGCTGGTTTTAGCGTTTTTACTAATCGTGAGGGTTCTGTTCCGGGAGCGAAGATTTCAACCGGGAGCGAAGATTTTGAAGTCGCGTTGGTCCTCGGTGGAGATGGAACAATTCTTCGCGGAGCGGAATTTCTTCGCGGGCAATCTGTGCCTATTCTAGGAATAAATATGGGAAGTGTTGGATTCTTAGCAGAAGTTATCAATCCTCATTTGGATTCACTCATCGAAGCTCTAGTGAAAAAGAATTATTCCTCTGAACCACGGCTAGTTCTCAAATACCACATTGAACGAGAGTCAAAATTGGTTGACAGCGGTTGGGCTCTAAATGAAGTAACCATTGTTCGTACTAATACTCAAATGGTCGAATTATTTGTTCAAATAGATAATCGCCCACTCTCGCGCTGGGGTTGCGATGGAGTAATTTGCGCGACGCCGACAGGTTCAACTGCATACGCGTTTTCAGCGGGAGGTCCCGTTCTTTGGCCAGAAGTAGATGCAATTGTGTTGTTGCCCCTAGCCGCTCATGCGCTCTTCTCGAAGCCAATGGTCATATCACCCAATTCAACAGTTGCGATTGACGTAGAGTCAGCCAGCGCGGAGATTTCGGCAGATGGAATGAGAAAATTTGATCTTCGCATGGGGGATAGAATTTTGATCTCGCGTGATCCCGAAAAAGTACTTCTCTCACATATTGATGAATCAGTTTTCACCGATCGACTTGTAGCCAAATTCCAACTCCCGATTGAAGGTTGGCGTGGCGAAAGAGCGTAGTTCTCTCCAAGAGATAACGATTCGCGGGCTTGGCGTTATTGAGAGCGCCGAGTTAGAAATCGCACCTGGTCTTACCGTCCTCACAGGTGAAACAGGCGCAGGTAAAACCATGGTACTTACTGCGCTGGGGCTGATTCTTGGCGCGAAATCGGATGCTGATTTTGTTCGAAAAGGCGAAGATCGACTTGTTGTTACTGGGCGTTTCTCGGTGACAAGTGAGATTGCAAAGAAAGTTGAGGAGCTAGACGGGGAAATCGAAGAGAAGACACTTCTGATTTCGAGAAGCGTCACATCTCAAGGCAAATCCAAAGTACTTATTGGCGGAACGCAATCGACCGCAGGAGCAATCTCCGAGCTTTCGGGAGAATTAGTAGAGATTCATGCGCAATCAAGTTCGATCAGGCTATCGAAGCCAGCTGTACAACGTGAAATTCTCGATAATTTTGGGCAGTTGCACAAGGAGCTCCTCGAATATGAAGAACAATTCCAAGCCCACCAAATCTTGTCGCAGAAGATCGCTGCTTTGGAGAAGCAACTTAAAGAGCGCGATCGCGAGGTAGCCGCAATCAAGGAATTTGTCGAAGAATTTTCCCGCATCACTCCACAAGTTGGGGAGTTGGAGTCGATTGAAAATGAAATCTCTAGACTTGGATCAGTGGAGAGTATCAACTCCGAATTAACTTCTGCGCTCAATTCGCTCTCGGATGAGGAAAATTCAGCGATCAATTTGCTTCAGATAGCCAGACGTTCCTTGGAGAGCGTTAAAGGCAAGGATTCCGATCTGGATATTTTGATCGATCAATATCTTGATTCCATGTATTCGGTTCAGGAATCTACCGGAGGATTAGCCCGATATTTGAGCGGACTGGAGGCTGACCCAAGTCGCTTTGAGGAATTGCAGCTGCGCAAATCTGCAATTAATTCCTTAATAAAGAGATTTGGCAAGGGAAGCGATAAAGCTTTAGCTCTCGAGCAGTTGATAGCAGAGGGAAATTCTGCACAAGAGCGGTTAGCCGATCTCAATGGAGGGGACGAGCGACTGGGTGAGCTCCGTAAAGAGCTATTAGAAATATTCCGTGGTATGAAAATTTCGGCAGAAGCGCTTTCTCGCTCTCGTTCACGAGCAGCAAAAAAGATTTCTCAGGAGATCACGGGAGAACTTGGGGCGCTATCAATGCCAAACGCTCAGATTTTAGTCGAGGTTAATTCCAACGACCTCGACTCTATTGACTCCTACTCATCTCACGGTGTCGATGATGTTCACATCTCTTTTACAAGCCATGCTGGTGGAAATCTTCTTCCACTTGCTAAGGCGGCTAGTGGCGGAGAGTTATCGCGCGTAATGCTAGCGATTGAAGTTGTAATTGCTGCGAAATCACCGATCGGAACATATGTTTTTGATGAAGTTGATGCGGGAGTGGGTGGAAAAGCGGCGGTAGAAGTGGGTCGTCGTCTTGCTGTATTAGCGAAGAACTCTCAGGTGATAGTTGTTACGCATTTAGCTCAAGTTGCGGTGTGGGCTGATCAACATCTAGTAGTGAGAAAGAGCGAAAGTGGCTCGGTAACCCAGAGCGATGTCTGCGCTGTTACTGGTGATTCGAGAAAGATTGAGATTGCGAGATTGCTCTCAGGCCAAGAGGGATCAGAGAGCGCACGCGAACACGCCGCCGAATTATTGGAGATGGTCGCCAATTCGGTGATAAGTTAGCCTTCCATGACCGCCTCTCATGTGACTAAGCATTTGTTCGTTACTGGAGGCGTCGCCTCCAGCCTAGGAAAAGGGCTAACGGCATCTAGCCTCGGTCGATTATTAACTGCGCGCGGACTTCGCGTCACTATGCAAAAGCTGGATCCTTACCTCAATGTCGATCCAGGCACCATGAATCCCTTCCAGCATGGCGAAGTATTTGTCACAGATGATGGCTCAGAGACCGATTTAGATATTGGTCATTACGAACGTTTTCTCAATCGGAGTCTTCACGGATCAGCGAATGTCACAACTGGCCAGGTCTATTCGAATGTGATCGCAAAGGAACGACGCGGTGAATATCTAGGGGATACCGTTCAAGTGATCCCGCACATTACCAATGAGATTAAGGAACGAATCCGCGCGATGGCCGCTCCGGATATCGATGTAGTAATTACTGAAGTAGGCGGCACTGTTGGTGATATTGAATCGCTTCCATTCTTGGAAGCAGCTCGTCAGATTCGGCAAGATGTTGGTCGCGATAATGTTTTCTATATTCATGTTTCATTAGTTCCATATATCGGGCCTTCTGGGGAATTGAAAACTAAGCCCACCCAACATTCAGTTGCAGCGCTTCGCTCTATTGGAATTCAGCCAGATGCAATCGTTATTCGTTCAGATCGAGAGATTCCCGAAGGCATTAAGCGCAAAATTTCATCGATGTGTGACGTTGATCTGGAAGCGGTCGTTGCTGCGGTGGATGCGCCATCGATTTATGACATACCGAAAGTTCTCTATTCGGAGGGCCTGGATGCATATGTTGTCCGGCGCTTAGGCCTATCTGCTGGGGATGTCGTGTGGGGAGAATGGGCCGAGTTACTTGAACGCGTTCATAATCCTAAGCATCAAATTTCTGTTGCACTTGTCGGAAAATATATCGATCTACCTGATGCATATTTGTCTGTCACCGAAGCGCTACGTGCCGGAGGATTTGGAAATAATGCAAAGATCAACATTCACTGGGTTCCAAGTGATGATTGCGAATCTCCGGAAGGTGCAAAGTCTCAACTAGCTGATGTTGATGCAGTCTGTATCCCGGGAGGATTTGGTGTGCGTGGCATTGAAGGGAAATTGGGCGCGCTTCGTTTTGCTCGCGAGAACAAGATTCCTACTTTGGGGTTGTGTTTGGGATTGCAGTGCATGGTTATTGAAGCAGCTCGAAATCTGGCCGGAATTTCTGGGGCAAATTCTGCGGAATTCGATCCCGAAGCCAAAGATCTAGTTATCTCCACAATGGCGAGTCAGGAAGATATCGTGGCTGGACGTGGTGATCTCGGTGGAACTATGCGATTAGGACTTTATCCGGCTGTTCTCTCCAAGGATTCCATTGTTGCGAAGACCTACGGTGCCGAAAATATTTCTGAACGTCACCGCCATAGATATGAAGTGAACAATAAATATCGAGAGCAGATATCTCAATCTGGACTTATTTTTTCTGGACTTTCTCCAGATCAACTATTGGTTGAATTTGTTGAACTCCCGGAGGATATTCATCCTTACTACGTCGGAACTCAAGCTCACCCTGAGTTTCTCTCTCGACCAACTAAGCCCCATCCACTTTTTAGTGGTTTGATCGCGGCGGCAATAGCTCGCAAAAATGGCTAACTCTTCCGCGCTCAATAATTATCTTAACTACCTCACTGTCGAAAAAGGTTTATCGAAGAATACGATCTCTAGTTATAGGCGCGATCTAGTGAGATTTATCGAGTATTTAGAAGCGCTTAATATTGAGTACACGAAAGTAGGAATCGAAGAGCTTTCTGATTTCCTTGCTTCCTTACGGAGCGGATCTATTGAACACCCCACCTTGGGGGAGTCGTCAATCGCTAGAGCTGTTATTTCCATTCGGAATTTTTATAAGTTCAACGCTAAGGAAGAGAACTTCCCGGATCCCACGAGAGATTTCCACCCGCCCAAAATTCCGAAACGCCTACCTAAAGCCTTGTCTATCGCTCAAGTTGAATCTCTTATTAGGGCAAGCGCGATAGAAGGCGAAGATTTGTCATTGCGCAATGTTGCCATCGTGGAATTGATGTATGCGACTGGGGCTCGCGTATCTGAAATTGTGAATCTTTCGATGAGCGACATCGGCGAAATCGACCACTCATTAACCGTTAAATTAACTGGCAAGGGGAATAAGCAGAGAGTGGTTCCGTTGGGAACTTATGCACGTGCAGGGCTCGATCAATACTTGGTGAGATTGCGACCTTCACTGCTTGGATCACAGCGATCCGACGCTCTCTTTCTGAATCAAAGAGGGGGAAGAATTAGTCGACAAAGCGCTTGGACGATTATTGTTGAAGCAGCCCAGCGCGCAGGTATTGAGGAGTCGGTCTCGCCCCACTCTTTGCGTCATTCTTTTGCTACTCACTTGCTCGATGGCGGAGCGGATATTCGGGTAGTTCAAGAATTATTGGGGCACTCGTCAGTAACTACAACGCAAATATATACGTTGGTAACGATTGATCGTATTCGTGAGAGCTATGCAACCGCGCACCCTCGCGCAAAGTAATTACTTTCCGCGAAGTCGTCGAGCGATAATGCTTTGATCGCCTTTGGTTTCCAGGTCAGCAATAATGATCGCAAGAGATTCACGAACAATGCGACCTCGATCTACCGCGAGACCGAGATCTCCGCGCAATGCAAGACGGGCTTGCTCCAAGTCATAAAGTTCTTCTGGCGAAAGGTAGACAGTGATCTTTTCGTCGTGGCGTTCGCGGCCGCTAGGGGAGCGATCAAAAGAATTCACCCGACGTCTAGCAGTTGTGCGGACGCTCTTTTTAGAGATGGGAGCGATTGGGGCAGTTGGCTGATCTTCAGGTGCAATTGGTGTCGCCGATGGGACCGCGCTCAATGTAGTTGTTTGACGGAAAAGTTCATCCGCTCCTGGAAGTGATACACGACGGCTCATTTAGCTCCTCCTCGGGAGATAAGTTCACGGGCAAGGCGACGATAAGAAATAGCCCCAGCAGAAGAAGAGGCGTAGCTCGTTATGGGTTCGCCCTTCACTGTAGATTCTGAGAATCGAACAGTTCGGGCAATGATTGTGTCGAGAAGTTCTTTCGGGAACTCTTTATGAATCAATTCCAAAACATCACGAGAGTGAGCGGTTTTACGATCAAACATCGTGGCGAGGATTCCGTAGATCTGCAGTCCAGGATTGGTATTTTCTTTCACTTTCTCGATCGTCTTTTTTACTAGTGACAATCCGAGCACGGCGAAGTATTCACATTCCATCGGAATTAGAACTCCGGAAGATGCGGTGAGTGCATTGATCGTCAAAGTACCCAAGGATGGCGAGCAATCGATCAGAATGACGTCGTAGGAATTCATAAGAGGGGCGAGAAGTTTGCGAAGTTTGTTCTCTTTCGCAATTTCAGATACGAATGCAGCTTCGGCTGCTGCCAAGTCTTCGTGTCCGCGAATGAAATCAAGCCCGGGTACGTTCGACTTGACGACGAACTCAGAAATATCTGCTGACGAATCATTGAGCAAGTGCCAAATAGAGCCGTATTGCTCCTTAATTTGAGCGGGCTTAATGCCAAGCCCTGTTGTCATTGATGCTTGGGAATCAAAATCGATGAGGAGAACTCGTCGGCCAAGTTCAGCAAGAGCTGCGCCCAAATTGATGCATGTGGTTGTTTTACCCACGCCACCCTTTTGATTGACTACCGATATAACTTGCGCTGGGCCTTCTGCTGGAGCTTTTCGCATTTCTGGAAAATCTAGAATTTTTAGGCCAAGCACCGAAGAGGTGGAGGAGAGATCTTCATCGCCATTTGTCGATTTAGTGCCTAAGCGAGATACCTGCGAATTAACTTTTGCCATGGTCGGGACTCTATTCCGACGCGCGATGCCAAGCAAGCGCGAATTGGCAAACACCACTACTCAAAATCGACTACATTTCCCGCGTGATTGAGAACCCTACGCAAGACCCAGAGGTTGTGGGTGAGGCTGCTCCAAGCCCTGCGGCGCCTGGCTTTTCGGTTCACCTTTCAAATTTTGACGGCCCTTTCGATCTCCTTCTCCAACTCATCTCTCGCCACAAAATGGATGTCACCGAGATCGCCTTGGGCGTCGTAACCGATGATTTTATTGCCTATATACGGGCCCTAGAAGGTTCGGAGGAGGGCTGGGATCTCGATCAGACCACGGAGTTCCTCGTCGTCGCAGCGACTCTCCTGGACCTCAAGGCCGCGCGCTTACTCCCGAGCGGCGAGATCGAAGATGAAGGGGATCTGGCACTCCTCGAGGCAAGAGACCTCCTTTTCGCTCGACTACTGCAGTACCGGGCCTTCAAGCAGATTGCGGCTATATTCTCAGAGCGTCTGATCCGCGAGGAGAAGACCTTCCCTCGGGTCGTAGCTCTAGAGGGTCACTTCGCTCAATTACTGCCTGAGGTCCTCATTGGAGTTGGAGCCCAGCGCTTCGCGGCGATAGCTCAACGAGTCTTATCTCCAAAAACCACACCTACTGTGGCCATCGAGCATATTCACCGACCACTAGTTAGCGTCACAGAGGAAGCCTCCAAAATTGTTGAGCAGCTTCGCAGATCTCATAGATCAACCTTCCGAGGACTTATTGGGGATGCTGATAGCACCTTGGTTATCGTCGCTCGCTTCCTAGCTCTTCTTGAGCTCTACAAGGAAGGGGTTCTACGGTTTGAACAGGTAATGGCACTTGGAGAGTTGCACATAACCTGGGTAGGAACCTTGGATGGCGAGATCGAGGTAAGCGACGAGTTTGATATTCCACCACTTCAACCTGAAGATCAGACAAACGAGGATGATAATGTCTAATTCTGAACTAAATAGATCCATTGAAGCGATTTTGATGGTTGTCGATGAGCCTGTTACCGAGATCATTTTGGCCCAAATCACCGAGTTTCCAACCGATCAAGTGATGGAAGCTCTTCAAACATTGGCCACTGAGTACCACGATCAGGGCAGAGGCTTCGAATTGCGCCAGGTCGCCAACGGATGGCGCTTCTATAGCCATCCCGATCTAGCACCCGTAGTGGAAAAATTCGTTTTAGATGGCCAACAATCTCGTCTGACACAGGCGGCTCTGGAAACCTTGGCAGTGATCGCCTATCGCCAGCCGGTTTCACGTGCTCGAGTGTCGGCCATTCGAGGGGTAAATGTCGAAGCGGTTATGAAGACTTTGGTGACTCGTGGACTTGTTGAGGAGACGGGATTGGAGCCCGAAACTGGAGCTATTCTCTACAAAACAACCTCCTTCTTCCTCGAAAAATTGGGCTTAAACAAGGTTGAGGACCTACCTGCTCTGGCTCCATTCTTGCCGGACCTTGAGGGGTTAGACGATGTTCTTGCCTCGCTAACCGACTGAAGCAATCCCGTCTAGAACTTTTCCCTTGATTCGCCCTTGAGGGTTATTTGACGTACCCTTCACCTACCGCATCACCTGAATGGGTAAAGCGATAGATAGAGGTTTAAAATGGCGTTACAGCGTTTACAAAAGGTTCTTGCAGAAGCGGGTATTGCGAGCCGCCGGGGGAGCGAAGAACTTATAACTCAAGGTCGTGTTAGTGTCGACGGAGTTCAAATCGTAACCCTTGGAAGTAAGGTAGATCCAGAAATCTCTAAAGTTGAGGTTGATGGTGAGGCGATTAAGCTTTCAAAGACTAAAACTTACATTGTATTTCATAAACCAGCGGGCGTAATTTCTACCATGTCCGACCCCGAGGGGCGTCCCAATCTGGGAGATTTCTTTAAGACTCGAAATGAGCGTCTTTTCCATGTTGGACGCCTTGATCGAGAGAGCGAAGGGTTAATCCTGCTCTCCAATGATGGGCAGTTGGCTCACCGAGCCACCCACCCCTCATATGGAATGGTTAAAAAGTACGTTGTTGAGATCGAAGGTGCTTTCGGCAAAGAAGAGCGAGATGCTCTAGAAAAAGGTGTCGAGCTTGAGGATGGTTTAGCTAGAGCCCTTGAATTGAAGGTTCTTCGCACTGTCTCTCCAAAGCATTTCTGGGTAGAGGTTTCTATCCATGAAGGTCGCTTTCACATCGTCCGCCGCATGTTTGAGGCGCTAGAGATTGAAGTCCTGCGACTCATTAGAAGCGAGTTCGGACCGTTGACTCTGGGCGAGACGAAAGAAGGTCGCTTTCGGGTGTTGAATGAAGTTGAGATAGATAGTTTATTTAACGCTTTAATGTTAAAACGATAAATCCAAATTATGAATACCAATAAATGGTTAAATCGATCTTATCTAGTCATTCTGATTCTAGATTTATCGATAAAAATACGCTTATTATTTTGGTTATTATTAATATATCGATATTTCATGGTTACTTCTTTGAGTTCGATTATGAAGATCGACATTTCAAAATCTCTATTTATCGGTATAAAGATTCATCAGGAAAACCATTTAATTACTAATGCCGTTGGCGCGACAGGAGTTAGAATTCACCATGAGAGTTAGAGCAGTTCGAGGAGCCACAACTTTAGGAGCTGATAATCCAGAAGAGATGGCCATCGCCGTTGTGGAACTAATTGAGGCGGTTGTATCGAGTAACAGACTGGCGCCGGAGGAGATCATCTCGATCCTATTTACCTCTACCCCTGATTTGATCTCACAATTTCCCGCTACAGCAGCCAGGGCACGCAATCCCGAGCTTTTGGCGAACATCCCCTTAATTTGTGCCGCCGAAGTCTCAGTTCCGGGTTCGCTGCCCCTCACTATCCGCGTTTTGATTCATGCTCATACCGAATTAACTCAAGCCGAGATCAAGCATCAATATTTACGAGGAGCAAGCGTACTCAGACCGGACATCTCCAAGTGAGCCAGCGCTCAGTTCTGATTATTGGCGGGGGCCTGATCGGAACTTCGATCGCCCTGGGACTAAAACAAGCAGGTTGGGCGGTAGCAATCGAGGATATCGATCCCATAAATGAAAAATTGGCTCGGGACCTATTGGGGGAGCGCGAAATCGGCGATCAATTTGAGTTGATTGTGATTGCTACGCCACCGGAAGCTATTGCGAGCGAACTTCAACGATTTGCGACCAATAACCCTCTTTCAACATTTATGGATATCAGTGGTTTGAAGTTTGAACTTATAGCAAAGGTCGAGACTTTTTCGGATCTAGCGAAGCGATTTGTAGGATCCCATCCAATGGCTGGTCGAGAGAATTCTGGTCCACAGAGCGCAAGAGGGGATCTCTTCGAAGGTCGAGCTTGGATTGTTACGCCGACTTCGCGAAGTTCCTCCAACTCTTTGGAGATCGTTAATGAGCTCATTTCAGATCTCGGCGCTACCTCATATCTAATGAGTTCGACAGAGCACGATGCGGTGATTTCCCGAATCTCTCATCTTCCTCAGATTATGAGCTCACTCCTTGCCGCAAGTTTGGTCTCTGGAGATTCGGAATCTCTATCGTTATCTGGCCAAGGTTTGCGAGACGTAACCCGGTTGGCAGCATCGGATCCGAGATTGTGGACTGAACTAACTTTGGGAAATCGTCGTGAAAATATTGCCCAATTAAATGCGATTCAAATCTTAATTTCTGAACTGATCGCTGCACTGCAATCACAGAGAGCTGAGGAGGTCCAAGAATTTTTCCGCTTAGGAAATCAAGGTAAGAAATTGATTCCTGGTAAACACGGCGCCAAAGAGCGGGATTACACATACTTGCCTATCGTTATCGACGATAAACCTGGTCAACTTGCTCGCATCTTTCATGAATGTGAAGTTGTAAATGTAAACGTTGAGGATCTAACCATCGAACACACTCCCGGCCAAGAAACCGGACTAATCACTTTGGCTCTTTCTGCGATCGATGCTGAAAAATTACAAAGTCATCTGAACGCAAATGGATGGTTAGCTCACTCACCTCGTAAAAACTAAAGCAATTTCAAGCGCTAATTAGCCAGTAAGGTACTCATATGTCAGGAATTATTGTTGCGATTGATGGTCCGAGTGGTTCGGGCAAGTCAAGCACGTCGAAAGCTTTAGCGGCCCGCGCGAGCTGGAGTTACCTAGACACTGGTGCGTTGTATCGCGCTGCGACCTTCATCGCTTTGCGCGAGAACGTTGAAGAACCATGGGAAATAATTTCTGCGATTAAGAAGACTCCAATAAGTTTCACGACAGATCCAAAAGATCCGCGAGTTTTTTGTGGAGATATCGACATATCAACCGAGATTCGAAGCGCCCGTGTTACAGACAACGTCAGTCGCATCGCCACTTTCCCTGAACTTCGTGCCTACCTCGTAGATATGCAGCGAAATATAATTGAAGAGGCTAAGGGCGGGATAGTTGTTGAAGGTCGCGATATCGGAACAGTTGTTGCACCTGAAGCGAACCTCAAGGTTTTCCTCTATGCGGATTTGCAAGCTCGGGCTTTACGTCGAGAAGCAGAATTGTCGGATGATGTAGAGACAGAGGCGGTGGCAGCTTCTCTCGAGAACCGCGATCAGATGGATTCAACGCGTAAAACATCACCTTTGCGCCCTGCATCAGATGCTCTAGAACTCGACTCAACGCTGATGGATCTCGAGGAAGTTGTTGATTTGGTATGGGATTGGCTCAAGCGACGAAATTTACTTGGCCTACCAACCGTTGCTGTAATCGGTCGTCCGAATGTAGGAAAGTCCACATTGGTAAATCGCATGATTGGTCGTCGAGAAGCAATCGTTGAAGATACGCCGGGTGTTACTCGAGATCGAGTTAAGTATGAAGCGGAATGGAACGGTCGTAGATTTCTTCTCATTGATACTGGCGGTTGGGAATTAGCTCCGGAAGGTATTTCAGAGAAAATTACTTCAGGTTCGGAAGCTGCGATCCGTGAAGCTGATCTTGTGCTTTTTGTTGTCGATGCACAAGTGGGTGCCCTCGATGAAGATTCATCACTGGTTGAGTTACTTCGCCGATCTGGCAAAAAGATTATTCTTGCCGCCAACAAAGTGGATGGACAAGCAGAAGAATCAGATGCGCATGCGCTGTGGAATTTAGGACTAGGCGAGCCACGTTTTGTCTCTGCGCTACATGGTCGCGGTGCAGGTGATCTCATGGATTACTTGGTGCGAGAACTTCCAGAAATTGGCTCTGAGAAAGCGGATGATGGTTTTCGCAGAGTCGCACTTATCGGTCGACCAAATGTCGGAAAATCTTCCCTATTAAATATTTTGGCGGGCGAATCTCGCGTTATCGTCGATGATATGGCGGGCACTACTCGTGATCCTGTTGATGAGCTGATTGAAATAGGCGATCAGACATGGAGATTTATTGATACTGCTGGCATCCGACGTCGCGCTCACCAAGATTCGGGTACGGACTATTACGCATCACTTCGTACCGCTCTTGCGCTAGATCGCGCAGAAGTAGCTGTGGTTGTTTTAGATGCTTCGATTCCACTGACTGAACAAGATATTCGAGTCGTGACAATGGTGGAAGAAGCAGGCCGTGCCTTGGTCATCGTCATGAACAAATGGGATCTGGTTGATGAGGATCGACAGAATCAATTGGATAAGGAATTAGAACGCCAATTGGAGCGATACCCATGGGCTCAACGAGTGAACGTCTCGGCCAAGACAGGTTGGCATCGAGATCGCCTAGCCCCGGCTTTAAGAACTGCGATCCATTCGTGGGAAAAGCGTGTACCGACCTCCAAGCTCAACGCATTCCTGGGGGCCCTCATTGGCGCAACCCCACCACCCGTCCGCTCGGGTAAACAGCCAAAAATCCGCTTCGCAACCCAGGCTGCGGTCTGTCCACCTAAATTCGTTGTATTTGCCAGCGAATGGGTGGAGCCTTCATATCGTCGATTCATCGAGCGACGCATCCGCGAGGAATTCGGTTTTCCCGGTACTCCAGTCGAAGTTGTCGTGAAGGTGAAAGAGCGAGAATAGATATGAATGATCGAATTCTTACTATTCCGAACGGTTTGACCGCGCTTCGAGCTTTAGGAATCCCGATCTTCCTGTGGGCATATTTGCACGAAGAGCGCCCGTTATTATCTTTTGGAATTCTTGCCTTCGGGGCAGCAACTGATTATCTAGATGGAAAAGTCGCGAGAGCACTTCATCAGGAGTCAAAATTGGGTGCAGCTCTCGATCCCGCAATCGATCGGGCATACATTGCAGCAACGCTTCTGGCTTTGGCGTGGAAATCCGTTATCCCTTGGTGGATGGTGGGAATTCTCTTTGCGCGGGATCTAATTTTGGCGATATTGCTCCTGGCCATGCGGCGAAAATCCGTCGGGTTTTTTGAAGTCACGTATTTGGGGAAAGCTGCAACTTTCAACCTCCTTTACGCATTTCCACTTCTGCTATTGGGGGGAGAGCGCGGCTTTCATCTAGTTTTTCGGATAACTGGTTGGAGTTTTGCCATTTGGGGCGTGGGCCTATACCTTCTCACCGGTATTCAGTACGGTGTGACAGGAATTAAGACCCTTGCAAATCAGAGACCAAAACTAGGAGAGTAGATGTCATTAGTACCAGCAGATCTTCAATACAGCAAAGAGCACGAATGGGTTGCTAAGACTGAATCACCGACCATTGTCCGAATTGGTATTACTGATTTCGCACAGAGTGCGCTTGGTGACATTGTCTACATTCAACTTCCAAAAGTTGGTCAAGTTTTAGTTGCCGATTCAATTTGTGGTGAAGTGGAATCGACAAAGAGTGTCTCTGAAATCTACGCACCTGTCTCTGGAAAAGTTGTCGCTATTAACTCGACCCTTGATAAATCTCCAGAATCCATAAACTCCGACCCATACGGCGCAGGTTGGATCGCCGAAATTGAAATAGAGGGCGATCCCTCTGGCTTGATGAACGCCCAGCAATATACCGATATCACCGCTTGACCAGTCGGCGGCCTTCTCATAGGGTCAGCCATAGTTGAACCTCTAGTTGATGATGAGCTTTAAGAAAGGTGGGGGAGAGTTTCGTGAATGCACATACTCCGGACGATCACTCCGCAACTGACCTCACGTCAACAATCCATCTCTCTTCTCTTCGAGCAGTTCCTGATCGTAAAAGCGATGATTTTTTGGAGCTTCTCAAAGAATCTGATCGCAATGTTGTTGAGGGTTTAGACCCGGAAAGCGCGATGTTCGTGGTTCTCTCGGGACCCAATTCAGGAGCTCGCTACCTTCTCAACCAAGAAGTTGTTTCCATTGGGCGCGAAACTGCCAGTGCAATTTTTCTCGATGACATCACCGTTTCGCGTAAGCATTGCCAGATCACTCTCGGCGCAGCGGGCGTGAGAACTATCTCCGATCTCAACAGTTTGAACGGCACCTATGTAAATGCAATCGCTATCTCATCTTCCCCCCTGAAGACTGGCGATGAAGTTCATGTAGGAAAATTTCGTCTCACGTACTTCGAAGCAAATAAGGGGAATAAATAATGGCAGTTCCAGCACGCGCCTATCTCAGCATTGGTGAAGTCCTCAGCAAGCTTCGCGGAGAATTTCCGGACATAACAATCTCAAAGATTCGTTTCCTTGAATCTGAAGGTCTTATTGATCCGCAGCGAACTCCATCTGGATATCGCAAATTCACCAGCATCGATTTAGAGCGACTCCGCTACGTTCTAGCCGCTCAGCGTGACCAGTACCTACCGCTGCGTGTTATCAAGGAGAATCTCGATGCAATGGATCGCGGTCTACAACCTTCCGCAACAGCCGGTTCGACCAATTCTGTGACCGCTCATATGCCACGACTTGCCACCATAGATGGAGAGTTTGCTCCGTCCAATTTTGCTCCGAGCGCAGAACTTCGTCTTGCGCGAGAAGAGTTGCTCGAGGCCTCTGGCCTAACTGATTCTCAGTTGGTAGAACTTGAATCCTTTGGATTAATCGCAATTCGTGGTCGCTACTATGACGCGGAAGCGCTTTTGGTGGCCAAAGCGGTCGCAGAAATTTCGGCTTTCGGAATTGAAGCTCGTCATCTCCGTAGTTTTAAAACGGCGGCGGATAGAGAAGTGGGATTGGTCGAACAGGTCATCACACCTCTGCTCAAGCAAAAGTCCTCGGATGCTAAAGCACGCGCTGAAGAAGTCACTCGCGAACTCGCAGCTCTATCAGTAAGACTCCACGCGGCATTGGTTGCTGCTGGCCTTAATCGACTTCGCTAGTTCAGATTCTCTGTAGCCTTCGCTCATGACCCAACTCCATCCCGTCGAAGTAGTTGGTGTTCGGGTTGAAATGCCTTCAAATCAGCCGATTGTTCTGCTCAAAGAGATCGATGGCGTTCGCTACATTCCAATCTGGGTAGGAGCCGCAGAGGCTGCTGCCATCGCCTTTGCTCAGCAAGATGTAAAACCCCCACGCCCCTTGACCCACGATTTGATGGTCTCGGTTCTGCAGAGTTTTGATATCAATCTCTCCTCCGTGCATCTCAAAGAATTAAAGGATGGGGTTTTCTATTCTGAACTTCTCTTTCGCGGGGGAGCAGCCGCGCTCTCGGCTCGGCCCAGTGACTCCATAGCTCTCGCCCTTCGATTAGGCGTCCCAATTTTGGCTTCGGAGGAGCTTTTCCGGGAGGCTGGGATAGAAATCCCCGATCAATCTGATGATGAGGTAGAAAAGTTCCGGGAATTTTTGGATCAGATCAATCCTGACGATTTCAGTGCGTGAGCGATTCCTCCCTCAAAACTCTTAACTTTTACTTGAGGGTTAGGGCGTGTTGCCTCCCCATTTTTTGGGGAAGAGGACCTAATATTTAACTACTGCCTCCTGGCGACAGGAGCTTCCCCCATAGAAGTGAGATTACTTTGATGTCTTCCGACAACGGATTACCTGACTCCGAAATTGGCTATCGCGGCGCAACCGCATGTGTTGCTGCTGGAATTACATACCGTCAGCTCGATTATTGGGCGCGCACTGGATTGGTATCACCAAGCGTTCAAAGCGCGACTGGTTCTGGATCTCAGCGACTCTATGGATTTCGCGACATCTTGGTTCTGAAGATAGTTAAGCGTTTATTGGATACAGGTGTTTCTCTGCAAAATATTCGTTCCGCGGTAGATCACCTGCGTGATCGTGGCGTTTCAGATCTAGAGCGAATGACTCTGATGAGCGATGGTGCATCGATTTACGAGTGCAATAGTCCAGATGACATTATTGATCTCCTGCAAGGTGGCCAAGGGGTATTTGGCATAGCCATCAATAAGGTCTGGACCGAAGTCGAGGGTTCACTCGCAACACTTCAGGGTGAGCGAATTCACGATGGAGTAGTAGCGGTAGACGCTGACGTCGCAAGTGGCGATGAACTCGCTATGCGCAGAAAAGCCAAGGGCGCGTAATACTCTTTCCCCTGTATCGAGGGTCGCTCTGACTACTCGGATCGCTAGGGGAGTGCATGTCTCAAGTTCGTTCAAACTTCGAAGATCGTCACATCGGACCCGATGGTGATCAAATTTCCGCCATGCTCAAAGATATCGGTGAATCAAATCTTGATGCCTTCATTAGTCGAGTTGTCCCAGCCAATATTGCAATAACGCAAAAACTTGGCGAGGTATTGCCAGAAGCAATTTCGGAAGAAGCAGCACTAGCAGAACTTCGTTTGCTAGCAAATAAGAATTCAATCGTTAAATCATTAGTGGGCACTGGATACTACGGAACAATCACTCCACCAGTTGTGGTTCGCAATGTTTTAGAAAATCCAGCTTGGTATACCGCCTACACGCCTTACCAGCCGGAAATTTCGCAAGGTCGGCTAGAAGCAATTTTTGCGTTTCAGACTGTGGTCTCTGACTTAACGGGATTACCAATATCTAATGCGTCAATGTTGGATGAAGCAACCGCTGCCGCTGAGGCGATGACTTTGGCGAGACGCGTAAGTACACAATCAGATGATGCAGTACTTGTTATCGACGAAGAGTTGCATCCACATATAGCTGCTGTTATTCATACGCGTGCCAAGCCACTTAACATTCAGATTGTCTCTTCGTGCATGAAGAGCCAAGCACTATCAAAAATTTCAGATGAGGTTTTTGGCGTCATTGCTTCACATATTGCAACCACAGGAGTTGTCAAAGATTTGGCGCAAGTTGTCGAATTCGCGAAGAAGAAAGGCGCTACATCGGTTGTTGTTACAGACTTATTAGCGCTCACACTTATTGCCTCGCCGGGGGAGTACGGGGCAGATGTCGCAGTTGGTTCGGCCCAGCGTTTTGGTATTCCCATGGGATTTGGTGGTCCACACGCAGGCTTCATGGCGGTACGCCAAGGTTTGGAACGCTCGATTCCTGGCCGCCTGGTTGGCCAAAGTATTGATACTCACGGAAATATTGCCTTCCGACTTGCATTGCAAACTCGAGAACAACATATTCGCCGGGATAAAGCGACCTCAAATATCTGCACTGCCCAAGTTTTGCTGGCGAACATGTCTGCTTTTTATGCGATGTGGCATGGACCGGATGGTTTGAAAAAGATCGCGCAGAGAGTGAACCACCAGGCAATTACATTGCGATCATTGTTGTCTACTGGGTCGGAGGCTATCTTCGATACTTTTACAATTTCGGTAGATGATGCAGATAAAGTATTGTCCAGAGCTTTTTCGGCGGGATACAACTTTCGCAAAATAGATGAGAAGACACTTGCTATTTCGACAGATGAAACCCTGACCGAGCGAGATTTAGTAAATATCTGCGCAATATTTGAAGTTCAATACGCTTCACCACAAAATGTGAGTAGAACACTCGATACCCGCAAAACGGGATACCTCAAGCACTATCTTTTCAATACTTTCCATTCCGAAACAGCGATGCTGAGATATTTGCGCGCTCTTGCAGATCGCGATCTGGCACTGGATCGCACCATGATTCCTTTGGGATCATGCACAATGAAATTGACAGCGACTTCGGAGATGATTCCAGTAACTTGGCCAGAACTTTCCGGCCTGCATCCTTTTGCACCTGCGAATCAAAGCGTGGGAATGCGGGAAATGATAGCTCAGGTATCTGATTGGCTGATAAAGATCACGGGCTATGACGCAGTTTCCCTCCAACCAAACGCTGGTTCACAAGGTGAATTTGCTGGATTACTAGCAATTAGAAATTACCTTGACGCGCGGGGAGAGCACGCACGCAATATCTGTTTGATTCCGTCAAGTGCGCACGGCACAAATGCAGCTTCGGCGGTAATGGCGGGGATGAAAGTGGTTGTGATTGCCTGTGATGATCAAGGAAATGTCAGCGTTGATGATCTTAAATTGAAGATTGCTGAATATTCATCAACCCTTGCAGCCTTGATGGTGACGTATCCATCAACTCATGGAGTTTTCGAGGAAGCGATCTCGGAGATTTGTGGATTGATTCATGATGCGGGCGGTCAGGTCTATGTGGATGGTGCGAACTTAAATGCTCTCGTGGGATTGGCACAGCCTGGAAAGTTCGGAGCAGATGTTTCGCATTTGAATTTGCATAAAACATTCTGCATTCCTCACGGTGGCGGGGGACCGGGCGTCGGACCTGTCATAAGCCGCGCACATCTGGCTCCATATTTGCCTAACCACCCCTTGGATCCTGACTGTGGACCTTCCACAGGTCCTGGTCCGGTCAGCTCGGCTCCTTATGGATCTGCCAGCGTTCTACCAATTACATGGATGTATATCCGAATGATGGGCGGTGCCGGATTAACCAAAGCAACGCAGGTTGCGATTCTTAGCGCTAACTACATAGCCCAGAAGCTCGATCCGCATTTTCCAGTTCTCTACAAGGGCAAGAATGGCTATATCGCACACGAGTGCATTATCGATTTACGCCAGATCACCAAAGAGACCGGCGTCACCGTAGATGACATCGCAAAACGACTAATGGATCATGGATTTCACGCTCCAACGGTCAGTTTTCCAGTAGCGGGAACCATGATGATCGAGCCAACTGAATCAGAGGATTTGCGTGAACTCGATCGATTCATCACCGCCATGATCTCCATTCGCGCTGAGATTGCGGATGTTGAAAAGGGCGAGATTTCGATTGAAGATTCGCCACTTCGGTTTGCTCCCCATACCTCTGGTGATGTCGTACGAGGGGATTGGGAACGAAAGTATTCCCGCGAAATTGCTGCTTTCCCGAATGGCAATGATTTAGAGATTGGAAGATCTGGAAAATATTGGCCAACTACTGGACGAATTGATGGTGTTCACGGCGATCGAAATTTGGTTTGTGCTTGTCCGGCCATCGAGGATCTGGCGATTAATTAGGAGAGGCCCGATTCTCGCCAAATCCTTTTTACTTTACATAATATAGATTATCGGCGAAATATACCTAGGCGTAAACGCTTCTGTATTCCCCATTTGGTAATCATTGCCAAGGCTTCAAGGGCTATTCGATAGGTCATTTTCGAACGTCCCACCGTTCGCTCAAAGAAAGTAATGGGAAATTCCTTTATCGTCGATCCGGATTGAGATGCCTGCATGACGAGTTCTATTTGAAATCCATAACCTTTGCTCTGAATGCGATCAAGTGGAATATTCGCCAGAGTTTCCCTCGTAAAAGCTCGAAAGCCGCTTGTAAGGTCCCTAAAAGGCAATTGCAGGGCGATTTGCGCGTATCTAGTGCCCACCTTGGAGATCAGCTGTCGATACCACGGCCAATTCACTACCGAACCACCCGTAATCCATCTCGTACCAATCACCAGGCCAGCGCCATCTAAAGAGCGCAATAAACCCGGAAGTTCGGTGGCTAAATGGGAGCCATCAGCATCCATTTCCACAACAATCTGAAAATCACGAGCCAAGGCCCATTTAAATCCCGCGATGTATGCCGGTCCTAGTCCACCTTTCCCCGGCCTCAATATCTGATGGAAATTTGCAAGCGAAAGGCTTGTCGCAATTTGCGCAGTGCCATCCGGCGAATTGTCATCTACATGCAAAATGTCGATCTCAAACTCTCCAGCCAAACTCTTACCAATCAGTGACAAATCAAGAAGGGTTTGAGAGATTCGCTCAGCTTCGTTATACGTGGGAATAATTATCAATACTTTAGTTGACATAATATTTACCAGCTAAGAGCTGCAATTAGTCGATCTACTGAAGCGCCTAAACCATACTCATCCTTAAATCGATAAATTTCATCGAGTGAATCCGGTCGCTTGGGCATGGCCAGATTCAATTTAGGCAGTGGAACATCAAGGGCGCAATGCACAATTTTTGGCGCAATCTTTATGTAATCACTCCCCTCAATTAATTTCTTTCGCAAATTAGGGGTCAATCGTTCATCCTCATTTCGAGCCGCTTGAAAAGCATCTTCAATAGTCGCGAAGGCATTAGCGATAATTGCCGCACCTTTCTCACCGATCCCCCGAACCCCGGGTAATCCATCAGATGCATCCCCGCGAATCATTGCAAAAAGCGCATAACGATCCCCTGGAATTGAATATCGATCTTCGATGTATTTACGATCAACCAAATCGTGATTAGAAATACCTTTCGCTAAATACACAACACCAATCTTCTTTTTATCATCCACTAATTGGAAGAGGTCACGATCTCCCGTGACGATGCGCACTGGACCAGGCTCTGTGACAGCGTATGTGGCCATCACATCATCTGCTTCATAGTCATCGACGCCCACTAAAGGTATGCCAAAAGCATCGAGGAGATCCAAAAGTATGGGAATTTGCGGTGCAAGAGTATCTGGCTCTTCCTCATCTCCCTCTGCATCTAATCGATTTGCTTTATATTCCGGGAAAAGCTCGACTCGCCAACTTGGACGCCAATCTCCTTCAATGCAGGCAACGATTCGATTGGGGCGGTAGATGGAAATTAAACGCGCCGTCATGTCGAGATATCCTCGAATAGCATTGACGGGTTCGCCAGCAGGTGAAACCAAAGTGTCAGGCATTCCAAAATAGGCCCGATACCAGAGCGATGCTGAATCCAAGAGCATTAGCGTCATACGACAGCCCCAGCGTAAGCAATTACTCCGCGATCGACCCGGCGAAGTGCCTCAGTAACTACGAGGTTCATGTGTGGCGCAGCAATCGAAATTTGTCGCAGTAAATCAATTATCTGTTTCATATTGCGAACGAAATCTCCCACAGTCAGTTCCGTCCCCTTAAGAATTGCAGTTAATGAGTGCCCCGAAGCCCAGCGATAGGAAGGGAAACAGAACCCTAAATCAGGCTCCCTTAATGGCTCCAGGCCGATCGCGATCTCTTTGTCGTAAATACTTCCCCAACGATGCACGAGTTCGGCAAGGACGTTCTGGATCTCACCCTTCGGAACTTTGGGAGGCTCCTCCCTCCTCGTCTCATAGACAAACGCGCTAAGAACACTCACTAACTCTTGCGAATTGAGGGTGTCGAGATCCCCGCTTTGAATTGTCTCTGCAATGAGCAGATCGGTCTCACCATAAATTTTCGAGAGAAGCTTTCCGGAATCGGTAATCGCATTTCCTTGGATATAACCCAACTTATCGAGCATCTCTCGGACTAGATCAAATCGTCGCGCAATAACATTGGTGCGAGCTGCAACTCTCTCATGCAATCCCTTGTTCTCACGTTTCAATCTTTGGATCCGCTCGGAGTAGCGTGCATGGCTCTCCCTATCGCTACAACCGTGCGATGGGTGTGCGCGCAATTGACGACGAAGATCAGCTATCTCTTCCTCTCCTTGCAATCTCTGTTTCTTGGTTTTGGTGCCGAGAGCCTTCTCACTGTCCTTTATTGCTGCTCGAATATCTGAATACTCGCCAAAATCTCCGAGGTGACAGGCGTATGAGCCGGCTAGCTCTGCCATGGCCCGTTCGTTCCGCGAGATTTGCCTAGCCAATCCCACTACAGCTTTATCTGCCTGAAACTGCGCAAAAGAAGATTCCAAAGATGTCCGTGCTCGCTCGGCACCGAATTGTGAAATGAGATTTATCGTCATGTTATAGGTAGGTTTAAATGAACTCTTTAATGGGTATGTTCGTGTTGATGCAAGACCAGCCGCTGAAGCAGAATCAATATCTTTATTCCACAAAATGACGGCATTTCCTTCAATATCAATTCCGCGTCGACCGGCTCGACCCGTTAGTTGGGTGTACTCCCCCGGTGTAACCGAAACATGAGACTCACCATTCCACTTTGTTAACTTCTCTAAGACGACTGTTCGGGCTGGCATATTAATTCCCAAAGCTAGCGTCTCAGTAGCAAAGACGGCTTTAACCAAATTTTGTTGGAATAGCTCCTCTACCGTCTCCTTGAATGCGGGCAATAATCCCGCATGATGGGCCGCAATTCCCCGCTCTAGCGATTCAACCCACTCATGGAAACCTAGAACTACTAGATCTTCTTCCGGCAAATGGTGCGTCTTTTCATGAATAATTTGGCGGATCAAGGATCGCTCTTCGGTGGTGGTTAGTCGAATCCCCCCGACTAAACATTGTTTAACAGCGGCATCGCACGCTGCGCGAGAGAAGATAAATGTGATCGCCGGAAGCAGACCTTCTCTATCCAATTTTTCAATTACATCTGCTCTACCCAGCGCCTTCATGGAAGGAGTGATTTTGCCTGCCGAATCACTCTTCTTATGGGCCGGTCCGCCGTATCGTGTTCGCACTTGGCGATACGACTCTTTTTCGAGTTTGAGAATCTCCGGATTGACTTTCCCCTCATCAACGAAGAGATCTAAGAGCCGATTTCCAAAGAGAACGTGTTGATAAAGTGGCACGGGACGATTTTCACTAACGATAACTTTGGTTTCTCCACGAACGGTCTGGAGCCAATCGCCAAATTCTTCGGCATTGGAGACTGTTGCCGAGAGAGCTGCCAATTGAGCGCTCTCGGGAAGGTGAATCAGAATCTCTTCCCAGACAGCGCCACGAAATTTATCTGCAAGGTAATGCACTTCATCCATGACCACATATCGCAGATCAATGAGAGTCGATGAGTTAGCGTAAATCATGTTACGCAGAACTTCGGTCGTCATAACCACAATTTGAGCCTCACTATTAAAACTAGTGTCACCGGTGAGAAGTCCAACATTTGCATCGCCAAACATCTCACAGAGGTCTTGGTACTTCTGGTTCGAAAGGGCCTTAATGGGAGTTGTGTAGAAACATTTCTTTCCTGATGCCATCGCTAAATGCGCCGCAAACTCGCCTACGATAGTTTTGCCCGCTCCAGTAGGCGCCGCCACGAGAACCGAATGGCCCGACTCAAGGGCGTGACAGCCCTGTATCTGAAAATCGTCTAAATCAAAGGGATAGCGCGAGATAAATTTCTCAGTTTCCGGGTTCGCTCCCTTCCGCTTTACTGCGGCGAATTTTTCTGCCGGGGAAAGTGTCATCTCATATCCACTAACTTCAACGCCTGTGGAATCACTTCAACGCGAATCGGCAATTGATCGACAAATTCTCCATCTGCATAGGCCAATGTATCGGCGGCAAGAAAAATGGATTTCGCCTTAATGATTTCAACTGCTGGATGAGTGATGTGTGTGCCCTTAAAGACTTTCGGAAAGACCTTTAGCAGTTCAATTTTGGATACTGGCTTGAGCACCAGAATGTCGAGAAACCCATCCTGATAATCTGCGGATGGAACTATCTTCATTCCACCACCGTATGTTGGCCCATTTGCAACAGCGATCAACATGGCTTTAGTGTCGCGTGCCTTGCCGTCGATGATCATCTGGTAGGAAATTGGCTGAAAGCTAAATAGTTCTAATAAAGTCGCAATCGTATATTTGATTCGCCCTTTGACGCGGGAGAATCTATTGGCACGCCTGTTCACCAGCGAATCAAATCCGGTACTCAACACTTGGCCGAACCATTCTGTGCGCTCCCCGATCGAAACCAACCCCAGATCTATCTCCTTGATCTGACGCATCGCAATATCTATATCAAGAGCAGCGAAGTCATGGGTTGATGCGAAATCATTTCCAGTTCCAGCCGGAAGTATTGCCAGTGCAATGGAGGTGTGGGCGAGTTTTTGAATAGCCGTATGAACCAACCCATCGCCCCCGACGGCTAAAACGATCTCTGGAGCGAATTCATGAAGAGCTCGCGCATAAAAGAATTCACAATCAGCTTGGCTCTCCCCGATGACTGCAAAACAGGTATGGCCCTTCTCTTCTAGCGCTGAAATTGCAGCGGTTGCGAATTTTATTCCCCGGGCTTTTCCAGAAACGGGATTAACGAGAAGCAGAATCTTCATCAGACTCCTCTTTCGCAGCCTTCTTGTCACGACGCTTGTCGATCAAGAGCGCAATTAGACCAGCTCCGAAGTAGAAGAGAATGAGAGGTAGAGCGAGAACGGCCATGCTGATCGGATCACCCGATGGTGTGAAAAAAGCAGTGAAAAGGGTGATGCTAAATATTGCAACACGCCAAGGTTTAAGAATGCTTCGACCGCGTATTAGACCGAGCAAACTCAAACTCACGAGGAATACGGGAAGTTCAAAAGCTAGACCGAATATGAGGACGATTCGAAGGCAGAAATCTAGATAGGTATCGAATGGCACCAAGCTAGTTAATGTATTGGGAGTGAGACCTAACAAGAATTTCAAGGCAATCGGTAATACTCGATAACCAAGATATCCACCGAAGATAAAGAACGGGACTGCGGTAGCAATAAAGAAAATTGCTCCACGCTTCTCTTTCTTGTGAAGTCCGGGTGCGACAAAGGCCCAGAGTTGGTAAGTCCATACGGGGGCAGAGACAATTATTCCCACTAAAATTGCAACTTTGATCTGCAAGTTGAGCGGTCCAAGAACTCCTTCAACAGTAAGAGTTGCGCAATGTGCCTTGGATTTCTGCTCGCCAAGTCCAACATTGCAGACCAAATCTGCAACAGCATTAACGATTCGACCATAAAAGATCCAACCGAGCGTGCCGGCGATAACAAATGCGAGAGCAGAACGGAAAACCCTACTTCGTAACTCAGCAAAGTGAGCGAGAAGAGGCATGCGATCGCCCTCTTGGGCGCTCACGAGTTAGCTCTTTGAAGAGTCGTCTGACTCTGGCTTCTTCTCATCTTCATTAAGGCCCTTGAGTTCGCTCTTGAAAATACGGAGTGACTTACCGAGAGACTTAGCTGAATCAGGTAGGCGCTTAGCTCCGAAGAGGACAATGACAACAATAAGAAGGAGAATTAAGTTCCTTGGATTATCGAATCCCATGATCTGACCTGACTTTCTTGAAATAGTGACGTCGAGTAGCAGATTCTACTCACGAGATCCCCCGAAATTCTCCCTATATGAGAGCTTTCAATAGAGCGAGAGGGCTTTCTGGGCTCTTTCTGATAACTCTTTTGTTAGATTCGCGGGCTCCAGGATCCTAATCTCACCCGCGTATTTCATGACTTCTCGCAGGATCCATTCAGTATCAGCGACAGCTACCCGAATCAGATTGCCAGCCGGCGTTGCTTCCCGATCTTCAATTATTGTGGAATGCGACTCGATGAAGTTGATGGCTAGAGGTGAAACCTCCAAGAGAACCTTAAAAACATTAACTGGCCGCGGCTCTAGAATCGCTAAATCTCCAGGTGAAAATTTCTCCAGATTCGAGATTCGATCTAATCGATAAGTACGGTCCTCGCCTTTATCAATGGAGTACCCCATCAAGTAGAGATGCTCATCAAGGGCGCTAATCATTCTGGGAATAATTTCCCTGCGGCCTAGAGTGTCACTTGAAGCAGAAATATAATTGCACCGAATCGCCGCGCCCTCTCGGATCGCCTCGTGCACCAAATTCACATTCGCAATCATCTCTGGTGAGTATCTATTTGGCATGGTCACCACTTTGGCGTTCTCACTTTTGAGTAGAGCAGCCAAGCGTCTTTGTAAATCTAGGATTCTTGCTCCGATCACTGAATCCGCCGGATGCGTGCCACATAAAAGTTCTAAGGATAAGAGTAGAGAGGTAATTTCATGGGAAGTGAATTTGCGTGGCGCATTGAGAACTTGCGGATCAAGGATTGTAACAATTCCATCTTCGAAAGAGAGATCGATCAGCTCTAGCGGGGTGTAACCAGGCAGACCGCAAACAAATAGCAGGTTAAGGTCCTTGGTAATTCCAACAACGCTGCTATCAAATTCTTGCGCAAGCTCCTCCAAGCTAATCCCTTCATGCGCCAAGATATAAGGGACGAGATCTAACGCCCGTGATGCTCGATCTATTGCAGTCTCAGCCATGACTTACCAATTTAGTTAACGAATTAACGATCTCAGTTCTCAACTCTTGGGGCTCAAGAACTATAACTTTGTCGGCAAAAGGAAGAAGTTTTTCAACCATTGTCCGAAGGTCATTAATTGCGAATGAGTATTTGTCCCAATCCCCATCACTGCCTTCTAAAACCCCATCTTTACGTAAGTCGAAGGCGCTATGGGCATGTATTAAAACCTTTGCCGATTCAATTCGTGGATATTCTGCGGAAAGATAATCGGATGGATTGATGATTTTGGGCGGAGAAAATTCCTTCTTCTTCGATGAGAGTTGAATCTCCCCTTGGACACGATTCAATTTGAAGGTGCGAATCTCATTCTTCTCACCATCGAGGCCGATCAGATACCAAAATCCACGCCATAATGTAAGGAGAAATGGTTCAACTTCCCGCTTCTGCGCCACGATTTGCTTTGCACCTTGATAGCGGAAGGAAATTCTCCGTCGCTCCTCGATGGCTTGCAATAGCGTTTCAAAATAGTGTCCAGGTGATGCAGTGCGAAAATCGATGGCAGCAATCTGACTGAAATCTGCTGGAATACCCAATGAATGCAATTTGCGCAGCGCTGAGTGAGTGCTCTGTGAAAGTGAACTCTCCTGCCAAATATCCGCTGCTATCGATAAAATCGCCACATCAGCAGGAGTCAGTTCTCCCAAATCCAATGCGTAGTCGCCGTAAGTAATTCGATAGCCTGGCTCATCTTGGAAGAACGGGTCGAGATCTCCCACTTCAATATCTATACCTAGCGACCTGAGATCGTCCTTGTCGCGCTCAAACATTCGCTCTTTCGTCTCGGCAGAGCCTTCATAACCTGCCACAGAGGAATAGATTTCACTCTTGGTCAAATATCTCTTCGACGCTAAAAGAGCGAGAGTGAGATTAATTAATCTCTCGGTTTTGGAGTCGGACATAACCCAACTTTAGTCAAGAGCCTCGCCCAATTTGGTAGATTTACACAATGAAATCAAGACTTCCATTCATCATCGTGACGGCCATTGTTGCTACTGGGCTCCTATTTGGCGTACTCACCATGGGGACCAATTCGGCGAACCAGAAATCAACCACAACAAAAGGAACTAATACGAATATGAGCATAGTTAAAGTAACTGGCGAGCTCGGCTCGGCCCCGGTCTTCGAATCTCCAAAGGGAACTCCCCCAACTGAAATGGTTGTTGAGGATCTTGTAGTTGGAAATGGCGCAGAAGTCCTACCTACTTCGACTTTGACCGTTCAGTACACGCTAAAGGCGTGGTCTACGGGTGATGTGGTCGATTCTTCCTGGAGTCGGGGAACTCCTGCACAATTCCCACTCTCCGGAGTTATTGCCGGTTGGCAACAAGGGTTACCTGGAATGAAAGTTGGCGGCCGCCGGCTTTTAATCGTTCCGCCATCACTGGGATATGGTGCACAACAAGTTGGTCCCATGAAACCAAATGAAACTCTGATTTTTGTTGTCGATGTATTAGGTATTGCTTAAGAGCCTACGCCTCTGCTTCGTTAACGCCGTATGCCCCTTTTGAAGGTCTGCGTCGTCTGGCTGGTGCAATAGTTCCTGGAGCTAAACGTCTGGCGATCATCAAAAAGCCAGTGTGACCGATCATTCGGTGCTGGGGTCTGACTGCTAGTCCTTCATGGTGCCAGCCACGAACAATTGTTTCGGTCGACTCAGGCTCGGTGTAATTTCCTGATTCCTTTATCGCTTCTGCAACTACTGATAGCTGGGTGGTCGTGGCGACATAAGCCAAAAAAACGCCACCAGGAACGAGAAGCGAGCTAGCCATTTCTACGCATTCCCATGGCGCCAACATGTCCAAAATAACTCGGTCGTATTTCTTTGTATGTGAAAATTCTTGAACCGCTCCCAATGTGAGCGACCAGTTTTCGGGCTTCTCACCGAAATAGTTCGTGACATTTTTTGTTGCGATAGTGGCAAATTCATCTCGCTTTTCAAATGAGTCGACACTTCCCGAATCACCGACTGCTCGCAGTAGCGAGATCGATAGCGCCCCTGATCCAACTCCTGCTTCAAGCACATGAACTCCCGGAGCTACATCTGCGACCCCCAGAATCATTGCTGCATCCTTAGGATAAACAATTGTTGCACCACGCGGCATGGACAATACATAATCGCTGAGTAGTGGCTTAAATGCCAAGAACTTTAATCCCCCGGTAGTTTCAACAACACTACCTTCTGGCAATCCCACGAGATCGTTATGGACGAGCCAACCATTGTGAGTGTGCCACTCCTGATTTGGCTGCAAAGTAATCGTGTGCATCTTGCCCTTGGAATCTGTGAGCTGAACGCGATCACCAATAGCAAACTCCGGAGCGCGCTCTTTAGGTGTCATATGCAGATACTAGTGAAGGAATTAATCGAAGTCGAAATTCAATAGCTCTCCGGCGCTCATACCTTCGAGAGTTGTGATAACACGCAATCTTTCGTGCGGTGCGAGTTGGAGAATATGTGGAATTCCAATCACTTTCGCACCACTCTCTAGTCCAGCAGTAACCCCGGTTAGCGAATCTTCTAGCACCAAGCATTCCGAGATAGGCACGTTAAGTTGTCGGGCCGCTTTAACGTAACTCTCCGGGTGCGGTTTAGTTTGCTTCACATCATCGCCCGAGATAGCAACATCGAAATATGTAAATGGAAGTGCGCTCAGCGCCGCTCGAAGCAGGCTACGTGGACTCGCAGTAACCAGTGCTAACGGTGTGCCTTGCTGATGAAGTTCATCAAGTAATTCCAACGCACCCGGCATGAAGTTAAGAGATTGCGACAATTTCTCTTCGGTTAATGCGATCAAGGTTTTGGTGAAAAATTCCGGTGTTTCTAAGTCAACTTTTCCTTGCATGTAAATTCCGACTTTGGTAAGTGGCCCTCCCAAGCAATAAACCTGATCATCCCGAGTCCATTCATAACCATAACGAGCCATCAGCTCCGTTTCGGCTGATAACCATTGGGGCTCGGAATCGATCAAAGTCCCGTCCATATCGAAGAGGACCGCAGAAAAGGTCATGTTGCGTTGAAGTATTTAGCTTCAGGGTGGTGCACGATTATTGCTGAGGTCGATTGCTCAGGATGAAGCTGGAATTCTTCAGAGAGTTCAACCCCGATACGCCCCGGTTCTAGCAGCTCGCAAAGTTCAGTTTGTTGTTCTAGATCAGGACAAGCGGGGTAACCAAATGAGTAACGTGACCCACGATAGCCCTGATCAAGAATCGAAGTTAGTTCTGGGGAATCCTCTTTCGCGAATCCCATCTCTTCACGAATTCTGGCGTGCCAATGTTCGGCCAAGGCCTCGGTTAATTGCACCGAGAGCCCGTGAAGCTCCATATATTCACGATAACTATTTGATGCAAATAATTGCGAAATCGCCTCCGACACACTCTGGCCCATGGTGACCACTGTGAATGCAACAGTATCTATTTCGCCCGATTCCTTAGATCGATAGAAATCACTAAGACATAAACGACGATCTCGGGATTGACGAGGGAAGGTAAAGCGCAGACGCTCCTGACCTTTCTTCTCCCCTTCGTGATGCAAAATAACTAAATCATTGCCTTCGCTGTAACAAGGGAAATACCCATAGACAACTGCCGCATTGAGCCACTTCTTTGATTGCACATCGTTAAGAAGAGCACGTAGTCGAGGTCGACCTTCTTCCTCCACCATTTTTTCGTACTCGCCACGCTTACCTTGCAAACCCCATTGACCCACAAAAAGTGCACGCTCATCGAGCATCCCTAGGTAATCCGCTAAAGGTATTCCCTTAACAATTCGGGAGCCAAAGAAGGGAACGCTGGGAAGGGCGTTATCAATCGCAACATCAGATCGCGAGGTATCTGTATTTGGCTCACGGTTAAGCCGAGTATTGGGTGTTCGACGCTCTTTGAGCGGTGGAAGTGAGACGCCTTCTACTCCGCGCTTGACGCCCATCATGGCATCCATGAGGCGAAGACCTTCAAAAGCATCCCTTGCGTATCTCACCGTTCCTGCGAATTCTTCCGCTAAATCTTGCTCGACGAAGGTACGTGTGAGCGCTGCTCCTCCAAGTATTACGGGCCACTTATCAGCCAAACCTCGAGCGCCCAACTCTTGCAAGTTCTCGCGCATGATCACAGTAGATTTTACGAGCAGCCCACTCATACCAATGACATCGACCTTCGATGCTTGTGCCGCATCAATAATTTGATTAACTGTCTGCTTAATTCCAATATTGACTGTTGTGTAGCCATTGTTGGAGAGAATAATATCGACCAAATTCTTACCGATATCGTGCACATCTCCCTTGACCGTCGCAAGGAGAATCGTTCCCTTGCCTGCGTCGTCACTCTTTTCCATAAATGGTTCAAGTATTGCGACCGCACTTTTCATAACTTCGGCAGATTGCAATACGAATGGAAGCTGCATCTCACCTTTGCCGAATAGCTCACCTACTGTCTTCATTCCAGATAAGAGGTGATCGTTAATGATTGACAATGGTGCCATCCCAACTGCCATGGCCTCTTTGAGATCTTCTTCTAGCCCGACCTTTTCACCGTCGATAATGCGGCGTTCGAGCCGTTCGGCAAGTGGCAACGCTGCGAGCTCTGCCGCTCGTGTCACTTTGTTGGAGGTAGCTTCTACTCCATCGAAAAGTTCGAGATAGGTTGAAAGTGGATCGTAAGTGCAATTACCCGCGGGGTCGAAAGTTCGTCGATCATAAACTAGGTCAAGCGCTACTTCGCGTTGGCGTTGTTCGATGCGGGCCATCGGAGTGATCTTGGATGGATGGACTATCGCTGAGTCCAAACCCGCCGCTACACATTCGGAGAGAAAGACCGAATTGAGAACAATGCGGGCGGCCGGGTTCAAACCAAATGAGACATTAGAAACTCCCAATGTGGTCTGTACGCCTGGAAACTCCATCTTTAAATTGCGAATAGCCTGGATGGTTTCAATTCCATCTCGGCGCGTCTCTTCTTGACCAGTAGCAATCGGGAAAGTGAGGGTATCGATCAAAATATCTCCGACTTTCATCCCCCAGTTATCTACTAAATCATGGATTAATCGGCGAGCAACTTTCAATTTCCATTCGCAGGTTCGGGCTTGACCTTCTTCATCGATCGTCAACGCAACAACAGCCGCGCCATGCTCAGCTACGAGCGGCATGATTTTAGCGAATCGAGATTGCGGTCCATCGCCATCTTCATAATTAACTGAGTTGATAACGCTTCGACCGCCGAGATGTTCTAATCCCGCTTTGATCACGGCGGGCTCTGTTGAATCCAACACAATAGGAAGTGTTGATGCAGTTGCAAAACGTGAAGCGAGTTCTGCCATATCGCGAACACCGTCGCGACCTACATAGTCAACCGAGAGATCAAGCATGTGTGCACCGTCGCGAATCTGATCGCGCGCGATTTCTACGCAACTCTGCCAATCCTCGGCAAGTAAGGCATCTCGAAAAGCGCGCGAACCATTGGCATTGGTGCGCTCCCCGATTGACATGTAAGTCAGATCTTGTCGGAATGGAACAAATTGGTAGAGCGATGAGGCGCCAATCTCCTCGTTAACAGATCGTTGCGCTAGAACATTGCGATCGAGTTTATTCACTACCGCTTTGAGGTGTTCTGGCGTTGTGCCACAACATCCTCCGACTAAAGAAATTCCGTATGAATCAACAAAATCTGAGAGATATGTTGCTAGCTCATCCGGTGAGAGTGGGTATTCCGCGCCATCTTTTCCGAGGATAGGTAAACCTGCATTTGGCATCACCGATATACCTGTCGGAGAATTCTTGCTCAATACTCGTAAATGCTCCGACATTTCAGCTGGACCGGTCGCACAATTGAGCCCGATTAAATCTATATTGAGTGGCGCAAGCGCATTGAGGGCGGCGCCAATCTCCGATCCCAGCAACATCGTTCCAGTTGTCTCGACTGTAACTTGCGCAATCAAAACAATATCGCGGCCGCACTTTTCGATGGCATCGCGAGCACCATTAACAGCGGCTTTTGCTTGCAATAAATCTTGAGTGGTTTCGATAAGTAGCGCATCTGCTCCCCCGTCGAGTAATCCACGCGAGGCAACCTCATATGCATCTTTGAGGAATGAATATTCAGTGTGACCCAAAGTTGGTAACTTAGTTCCAGGTCCGAGTGAGCCCAACACCCATCGAGGCTTTTCCTCAGTTGAATATTCGTCGGCGACTGATCGTGCAATCTCGGCACCGGCGTGAGCTAGCTCGTAAATGCGATCTTCTATTCCATATTCGGCCAAGTTCGCCCAATTGGCCCCGAATGTATTTGTTTCAATCGCATCGACGCCAACCTCTAAATATTTGCGATGAACATTTTCGACCATGTCTCTACGGGAAACGTTAAGGACTTCATTGCATCCTTCGTGACCTTGAAAATCTTCCAGGGTGGGGTTCTGGGCTTGTAACATTGTTCCCATAGCGCCATCTGCAATAACGACACGATGAGCTAATGCGTTCCGCAGGGTTCCAGCTGCCATCGAACTATTCACTGGAATCATTGAACGAAGATTACTAGAGAGCTAGGCCGAGTAATGCATCCACGGTTCGGGCCATAAGGCCTGACTCATTGACCCCTTCATAAGTGGCGAGGGTCTCCTCAGCCCACAAATCGAGGACTTTGAGCGCCTCTGGTGTATCAAGATCATTGCTGAGATGGCGAGCAATAGCCTCAAGATGTGGCTCAACAGGTTGAACTAACTCTCGAGCGAGGGCTTGTCGAATTCGAGCAACCCGCGTGGATGCAGTTGCGAGAACGTCATCACTCCACATTCGATCATCTGAGTATCGACTCTGCATCAGAGCAAATCTAATGATCATGGGATCTACTCCCGATAGCAAAAGTTTGGAGACAAAAACCAAGTTTCCTTTGCTTTTGCTCATCTTCTCTCCATCTAGCCCAACCATCCCCGCATGAATAAAGGATTGCGCAAATGGTGTTCCGGTAAGAGCCTTGGCTTGGGCAGCGCTCATGAAATGATGCGGGAAGATGAGGTCAGAGCCACCACCTTGAATTGTTATCAGCGAACTACCCGACGCCCGAAATTTCGAAGTAAGAACTTCTGGACCGATTAAATATCGTAGAGCAATCACCGAGCATTCAATATGCCAACCTGGTCGACCAAAACCATGAGCTGACTCCCAGCCCGGCTCGCCTTCCTTATTAGCCATCCAGAGCAGCGGATCCAACGCATCTCGCTTGCCAATCCGAAGTGGATCTCCTCCGCGTTCGGCAAAAATCTCTAGCGCTTTCTCGCGCGAAGTAGGTAGGTCTGAGAGGAATGTAGAGATATCAAAGTAAATATCACCATCAATTTGGTAGGTATATCCATTTTCTTGCAATCGCGTAATCGCATTTTCCACTAGCGGCATTACATCGGTGACAGCGACAAAATCTTTCGGAGGCAAAATTCGAAGCGCCGTCATATCACTTCGATATAGATCAACTTGGTCAGCGGCCAATTCTCGCCAATCCATTTTCTCCCTTATGGCGCGTTCTAAGAGCGGATCATCGATATCCGTAATATTTTCCACGAAAGAGAGGTGCTTACCCTGCGCTTGCAAATATCGAGATATCAGGTCAAAGGTCAGGTAGGTGGCCGCGTGGCCCAAATGCGTTGCATCGTAGGGAGTAATTCCACAGACATACATCCGAATATCTGAAAGCTCTTCAAAATTGCTATTACCGCGGGATGCTTTGAGATTGAGCGCCGGCAATTTCAGGCCATCAATGGCGGGAAGATAAGTGTTTGGCCAGCTGCGCATTAGCAAAGAGTAACGGGAACAATGAAAATATTCTTTAGTATGGGGGCCAAGGTACGGCGGGCCATTCATCGCTGGGTTGCGGCATTCGCTTCTCTGTCAACAATCGTTCAATTCGCAGCCGTAAAGCCGCAATTTCATCCAAACTAATGAGAGTGGATAGGTAATCATCATCAATTGATTCGCGAAGTGCTTCGAGTTGGTCTATCTCTTGAATCGAGAGCGAATCCCCGCTCCATCGCCACAGAACGGTGCGCAACTTGTCTTCGGCATGAAAGGTAACACCATGGTCACAACCGAAAATTGAACCCTGCGCATCCACAATTAAATGCCCAAATTTCCGGTCAGTATTATTAATAACTGCGTCGAAAAGCGCCATCTGGCGAAGTTGTGGATGATCGGATTGCCCTAGCTCTACCGCATCAAAATCTTCCGGAGAGTCGATCCAAAGTTGGACCGAACCATCCCCATATGGACCGCTACGTAGGATCGTTAATGGGACGAGGTGGAATTTTCCAATTTGCGAGATGTAATAGGCGGCTACTTCTCGAGAAGCAAGATCGCCATCGGGGAAATCCCACAGGGGTCTTTCGCCAGCTATCGGCTTATAGATCACTTGTATTCCTGGTTCGATTTCGCAGAGAATCGTTGCATTTGAGGCATCTACTAGCCGTCCTACGACGGTTAGTTCAGCGCTGCGTAACTTATCTTCGATATCCATTTGCACGAGGACACAGGTGTCCATCTACATTGATGGGGAGACCACAAAAAGGACATGGTTGACGCCCAGCGCTAATTATTGAATCTGCCCGATCACAAAAACTACGAACTTGATTGATCCGCAATCGAAGGCGCAAAAGATCAGGGGCATCTTCTAGGAGTTCGATCTCTTCATCAGTGAGTAGATCATCAACTGGAAGCTCGCTTATCCCTTGAATATCTATGGTGACTCGTTGGATTTCAGAATCCCAGGTTATTCCAATGACGCCAACAGTGAACTCTTCATCTATGGGAAATTCCAATGGAGCATTGTCACGGGTGGAAGGTAATGAGAGTTCATCCAAGCTTGCCAACTTGCCACGACGTACTTCTCGAAGAAGTTCGCGCAATCTTTGAGAGAGCGCATCTACTTGGGATTTCTCTATCGCAACCGAGTGAAAACCATCTAGTGACTGCACCTGCAAGAAGAACTCTCGCTCACCGGGCGCTCCGACAGTACCGACTATGAATCGATCGACACTCTCATGGTGATAAACCATGCGACTCATCGCTTCTTCTTTCCGGGAATCAGCTTAGCTCCGGCTCCCCCGCCAAGTTGTGGGGATGATGGAGTTGATGTCTTCTCCGCTAAATATGAGGTTTCGTTGATCGTCAAAATAGTGGCTGAATTATTGGAGATTGCAATCGTGGAAAGTGAAGCAGGGTCTATGTTCCAACGTTGAAAGGAATCGATGTGAGCTCCGGAGAAATGGGCCAGCAGCATTTTGATGACATCTCCATGTGTGCAAATAACTATCTCCTTTCCAGGAGTAGCTACTTCATGAATCGCCAAGACAGCTCGCGCATGCATCTCCAGAAAACTCTCTCCATCAGGGAAGCGAACAGAACTAGGACGCTTTTGTATTGCCGCCCATAGTGGTTTCTTCGCCAAACTCATCAACCGCTTTCCAGACCAGGATCCATAATCCATCTCCTGCATATCTCGAATGATCATGAGCTCTTTTCCACTCGCAGTCGAAAATGGCTTGAGGGTTTGCTTGCACCGCAAAATGGGACTGGAATAGATTTCAAAGATCTTTAGTGAATTCAAATGCCTGGCAAGTGCTCGACTTTGTGCTTCGCCTCGCTCGGATAACTTCACTGCGTTATCTCGCCCCGCAAGAATCCCGCGCGCATTGGCCGTGGATTGACCATGGCGAACCAGGTGGATGATCGCTGGTTTACCTGGCATGAGAGAAGGTTACCGAGTCGATCACTCATATCTTGACCCCCCATTGCTAGTGTGCCGTTCATGGAAAAACGTCCACTCGGAAATTCAGGACTTATGGTCTCCAGACTTGGTCTGGGCACCATGACGTGGGGACGCGATACCGACGAATTGGAAGCAGCCGACCAGCTCAAGACTTTTATTGATGCCGGTGGAAGCTTTATTGATACCGCAGCGATTTATGGTGATGGCGATAGTGAGCGAGTTATCGGTGGTTTTCTCGGAACTCTGGTCAACCGATCCGAGATTACTTTGGCCACCAAAGCCGGAATCTCCTTCGCTTCCGGCGAGCGACAAGTGTCAAACTCGCGAACAAGTCTCCTCGCCGACCTCGATGCCTCACTCGCCAGATTGGAAGTTGAGTACATCGACCTCTGGCAAATCCACACGTGGGATCCGACCGTTCCCCTAGATGAAACATTGAGTGCGCTAGACCATGCAGTCTCCTCTGGGCGAGTTCGTTATGTTGGGGTCTCCAATTTCGTTGGGTGGCAACTTGCTCGTGCTGCAACTTTGCAGAATCCGCTATTTGGCAAAGCCCCGATAATCTCGATTCAAAATGAATACTCACTAATCAATCGAGCGGCTGAAAGTGAAGTTATGCCGGCTTGTGATGAGATGAATATCGGGTTCTTAGCTTGGGCGCCCCTAGGTCGTGGAGTACTTACCGGAAAATATCGAAATGGCATTCCATCTGATTCCAGAGGAGCTGCTCCCCACTTCGCAGGTCATATCGCCCCATATCTTGATGCCAGATCGCGCAAGATTGTTGACGCTGTATGTGTCGCTGGCGAAGGGTTGGGATATTCACCGATTGAAGTGGCGCTCTCTTGGGTTCGAGATAGTTTTGGCGTCTCAAGCGCAATCATAGGCGCTCGGACCGCGGCGCAACTTCGTGGCATTCTTACGGTAGAAGAGATAGTGCTTCCCGAACAAGTTCGCGACGCGCTCAATGAAATTTCTGCTGAGAATTAGGAATTTTGCAGGAAACTATTTAGTACCTTCACTCCAAATTTCACGCCATCTACTGGCACACGCTCATCTATTCCATGAAATAAAGCAAAGAAATCTAAATCCTCCGGAAGGCGGACTGGGCTAAATCCATATCCTACAATTCCTAAATCTGAGAGCGCTTTGTTATCCGTTCCACCACTCATCATGTAGGGAACCGGAATTCCATCTGGATCGAACTCCGCAATTGCGGCGCACATTGCTTCAACTAGCGGACCGGCGAAGTTCACTTCGAGGGCAATATCTCGCACAAGAACTTCAACATCAATTTTATCACCGGCCAATTCGCGAATTGTATTAATAAGTTCAGCTTCATCTCCTGGCAAAAATCTGGTATCAACTACTGCGGTAGCGGTTTGCGGAATAACATTTGCTTTATATCCAGCCTCCAGCATTGTGGGGTTGGCAGTGTTTTGAATTGTCGCACCGATAGATTTTGCTGCCCCGCCGAGATGTTTAAGCAGCGGGCGCACATCGCTCGGGTCATACTTCTCCCCCGTTAATTCTGCGATTTTACGGAAGAAATACGAGCCGGTTTTCGTCTCCTTTTGCGGCCAGACATATGCGTCAATACGCGCGAGTGCTCGTGCCAAACGGTTGAGTGCATTATCTGGACTAATGAAGGATCCATGTCCCGCAGTTCCATGCGAAGTGAGTTTGAGCCAATTAATCCCCTTTTGCGCCGCTTCGACTAAATAGAGACGATGACCTCCGGTGATCGTGAGCGAGAAGCCCCCTACCTCTGAGATTGCTTCGGTATATCCCTTGAAAATTTCTGGGCGATGCTTAACCAACCAACGCGAACCAAAGACAGAGCCCGCTTCTTCATCGGCAAAGAAAACAAGAAGAATATTGCGAGGTGGTTTGTAGCCAACGCGAGCCCATGCGCGAACTGTGGCAACGATCATGGCATTCATATCTTTCATATCTACAGCGCCGCGACCCCAAATAAAACCATCTTTGATAATTCCACCAAAGGGATCTACCGACCAATCTGCTGCATTCGCCGGCACGACATCTAGATGTCCATGAACAATAAGGCCATCACGAGTTGGATCGGAGCCTTCAAGTTTGGCGACAACATTAACTCGATTGGGCGCGCTCTCAATAAGCTCGCTCTCTATTCCCACTTCTTTCAATTTTGCTGCAACGTATTGCGCGATCGCTCTCTCATCACCTTTATCTTCACCATAATTAACCGATGGAATTCGAATCATTTCTTGGCAGAGGAGAACTGCTTCCTCTTCTAGCGCGGCGATGTCGATCTGAGTTGTCATGCTCGTATTCTCCATCAAAAAAGGTGGTTTTGCCCTCATGGTCGCTTCATTGCTATCCTCAGCCATTCACTTGTCCGGGTGGCGGAATTGGCAGACGCGCTAGCTTGAGGTGTTAGTGCCCGCAAGGGCTTGAGGGTTCAACTCCCTTCCCGGACACCAGTTTTAACTCACATTTCTCCCACTCAAAATCCCCCACCCTTCATGGCAGGATGCGCTCATGGCCGAGCTCCTTTATTACTGCGGAACGATGGATAGTGGTAAATCCACCCTCGCCCTTCAGACGGCCCACAACCATAAAAGCCGGGGACGATCTGGCCTAATTTTCACCAACCAGGATCGCGCAGGGCGTGGTCAGATTTCTAGTCGCTTGGGTCTGCAAAGTGATGCCATCGAAGTTGATCCCGAAGTTGATCTACATAAGTTTGTAGTGGAGAAATTATCCCTCGGTGAACGGATTGATTTTATTATCTGTGACGAAGCGCAGTTCTACGCGCCCGCTCAAATTGAACAACTGGCACGAATCGTCGACGGTCTTAGCATCGATGTCTTTGCTTTTGGCATCCTCGCGGATTTTCGGACCAAACTTTTTCCAGGTTCCGCCCGGTTAGTGGAACTCGCCGACCGTGTGCAAACCCTGCAAGTTGAGGCGCTCTGCTGGTGCGGAGAACGCGCCACCCACAATGCGAGAACAATTAACGGCCAGATGGTGACGGAGGGTGAGCAGGTTGTTGTTGGTGACGTCTCCTCCGACAATGAGGTTGCTTATGAGGTTTTGTGCCGTCGTCACCACATGCGAAAGGTCACCTCCCGTATCTCGCGCGCTGGAGCCGATGACCCACTACCTTTCACCTAAGCCACCCCCAATAAGGAGAAGAATGAAATCCAAAGGATTCGCAGCTCACGCAGCTAATGCCGACCTAGCCCCATTTGAGTTTGAACGTAGAGAGCTGCGTCCTAATGATGTTGCTTTGGATATTGCCTATGCCGGCATCTGTCACTCGGATATCCACCAAGCCCGCGAAGAGTGGGGTCCCTCAATTTTTCCCATGGTTCCCGGTCACGAAATTGCTGGTGTGGTTACATCGGTTGGTTCTTCAGTCACCAAATTTAGCGTCGGTGATCGCGTCGGTGTTGGCGTATATGTGGATTCCTGTCGTGAGTGCGCCCCGTGCAAGGCTGGCCTCGGGAACTACTGCGTCGAAGGAATGACTGGAACATACAATGGTTTTGAACGTGATGGAAAGACAGTCACCATGGGCGGTTATTCAAACAACTTTGTTATAGATGCAGATTACGCAGTCAAAATTCCAAACAATCTCGATATGTCAGGTGTAGCACCACTTCTTTGTGCTGGAATCACTTTATATTCGCCATTACGCCACTGGAAAGCTGGCCCGGGTATGAAAGTAGGAATAATTGGTCTGGGCGGTCTGGGCCATATGGGAACTAAATTCGCTGCGGCTCTGGGAGCGGAAGTAACAGTCTTTTCACATTCACCCAATAAAAAGGATGACGCAATATCCATGGGCGCGCATAAGTTTGTTTCTACAAACGAAGAAGCAAATTTCAAGCCTTTAAGAGGGAGCTACGACTTGATTCTCAATACGGTCTCAGCGGAGATCAACCTCGATCCATACCTACAATTATTAAAGTTGGATGGAACTCTTGTCATGATTGGTCTTTCCGGTAAGCCTTACCCCATTCAGGCTGGAACATTGCTTGGCGCTCGTCGCTCGCTCGCTGGGTCGATGATTGGCGGCGTTCCAGAGCTACAGGAGATGCTCGATTTCTGTGGCAAAAACAATATTGTGAGCGATGTTGAGGTAATCAAAGCTGATTACATTAATACTGCGTATGACAGAACAATCGCCAGTGATGTGAAGTATCGCTTCGTTATTGATGCTTCCACCTTCTAAAAGGATTTAACGAAAGTGGTGCGCTAGCCCTGCGAATATCGGGGCTAGAAAAATTGCTGGCAACATGGTCGCTACTGGAACTTCCTTAATCCTTATCAATCTGAGAGATATTCCAAGAAGCAATATTCCACCAGTAGTTGTCATCGCCAATATTTGATAGGTCGGTAGCACCGAGCCAAGGATTGCACCTACCCCCGTCCAGGCGAACTGATAGATACCAACCGGGATCGCAGATGCTGCAACTCCCCAGCCTAATGAAGCGGCAAAAGCGATTGACGTAATTCCATCGAGAATACTTTTGAGCACTAGCTGTTGATTTCCCGAGCCCATGCCATCGCTTATAGATCCAAGAATCGCCATAGGTCCGATAACGAAGAGCAGAGACGAAGCGACGAAACCCTCAATAAATGGGGAATCCCCGTGGCGATCAAATCGATTTTTCAGTGCTCTTCCAAATCTTTCCAAATAGGGTTCTATTCCGAGCGCCAATCCAAGGAGAGTGCCCACGAGTAGCGCGGCGAGAACAACTAAGAAAGTCCATCCGGTTGGTAAGGATGAAATAAATTTCGGATCCCACATGGATTTAATCGAGTCAACGGCAGCGAGTAAAGTAACGAAACCCAAAGTGGATGTGACCAGGTCTCGCGTACTTTCCTTGAACTTACTCCCAGCTATTACACCTATACCTGCACCGGTAACTATCGTAGACACATTAATAACGGTACCTAGGCCTCGAATCATCGCTAAACTCTACAGGTGATCAGATCCATAGGGCGCTTCCTCAAGCCTGCGCGTACGATTCCGCAAGTTCCATGGCGAGCTCCACATCCTTGGCATCTGGAATGGAAGCGAACAACAATTCTTTTCGCTGGGCTCTTTGTTTTTGGCATCGGTGACTCACTTCTCATCCAATCAAAATTTGGAAATGCGCCGTGGTCAGTTCTGGCTCAGGGCATCCACCTACATTCGCCCCTCTCTATTGGAGAGGCCACTTTCTTCATCGGCGCGGTTGTACTTTTATTGTGGATTCCATTTAGACAAAAGCCTGGATTTGGAACGTTGGCCAATATTGCCATCATCTCTGCGGCGATCCAGATAGGTGTCTGGAATTTTCCTGAGTTGCATGGCTCGCTCTACCCAAAGATTGCCTACGTACTTATCGGAATCGCACTTGTAGGAATTGGCTCATCTTTATACATAACCTGCGGACTTGGTACGGGCCCTCGCGATGGTTTGATGACTGCTATTCATCACAAAACCGGCGTCCGAGTTGGTCGCGTCCGGCTCTTTATTGAAATCGTGGCGCTTGCTATTGGTTGGGCGTTGGGTGGGACGCTCGGAATTGGCACTGCCCTCTTCGCACTTCTGATTGGTAATTCCGTAGCGATCTCATTTGGCGTCATGGATAAATTAGTCACCAAGAAATCGGTGTAAATCCCCTATCTTCCAATTTCTGATTGGCTTGCGAAAAGGGGCGACTACCGAAAAATCCACGGTAAGCAGATAGCGGACTTGGGTGGACGCCAGTTATTAATTTCTCTTCGCCAATTAGCGGTTCTAACTCCATAGCGTTTTTACCCCAAAGGATCGCTGCCGATATATGCGGCTCAATAATTCGCACAATTTGATCAGTAATAGCGCTCCAACCAATTCGCGCATGTGAGTTACTTTCTCCCGGCGATATGGTTAACGTCCGATTGAGTAATACCACTCCTTGCGATACCCAATCAGAAAGATCTCCATTTATCCGCCGTACTCCCCCAATATCACTTTCCAGCTCAACAAAAATATTTTTCAAAGAGGCCGGCAATTTTTCTACACTAGTCGGAACCGAGAATGCTAATCCCATCGCATAGGATCTATCGGGATAGGGGTCTTGCCCAACAATTAATACCCGACACTTCTCTGGCGGTAGTACTAAGGCCGCAAAAATTTTGGGTAGCTCAGGTAGGAAATCAGATCCGGAAATAAAGGACTCGATATTTTCGATTTCCGGTTGAAGTGGGGCCAGTGCAACTTGCCACTGTTCTGATAATGATTCGAAGAGCATTTAACGCAGCGCGCGAGCTGTGAATCTCTGGTTTGCATAAGCAATTTCAATTGGCAGCCCATACGCCTTTGAGATGTGCTCGGAAGTGATCACATCCGCCACGGCTCCCATTGCAACAGCAACTCCTGATGAGAGGAGAAGTGCGTGTGTTGTGCCGGCCGGAATCTCTTCAATATGGTGTGTAACAATTACAGTGCATGGCGCTAGCGGATCACTCGCTAGTTGATCAAATCTCAACAGTAAATCTTCTCGACCTCCAAGATCTAAACCAGATGCCGGTTCGTCCAACAACATAAGTTCAGGGTTGGCCATCAGTGATCGCGCAATCAGCACGCGCTTCTTCTCACCTTCAGAGAGGGTTCCAAAAGTCCGCTCTCCCAGCTCGCGAACACCAAGCGCAGTCAATAAGGAGATGGCACGAGACTCATCCCACAAATCGTAATCTTCATTCCATCTTCCAAGAATTGCGTATGCCGAAGTCAAAACTACATCCATCACTCTTTCGTCACTGGGAATTTCCAGTGTCACTGATGGATGAGTGACGCCGATACGTGGTCGTAATTCAAAGAGATCAACTTTGCCCACTTGCTCGTCGAGAATATGGACTGTGCCCGATGAAGGGTGAATGAGAGTGGCGCAGAGAAGAAAGAGAGTGGACTTACCGGCCCCGTTTGGCCCTAGAACAACCCACCGCTCACCTTCCGAAACTTGCCAAGTGAGGGGACCCAGAATTTTCTTACCGTCGCGAATAACCTCAATATTTTCTACTGAAATTACTGCGCGGCCCGTCATGAGAGTAAAGATACCCTCGAAGAAGCAGAAAATCGCGGAGGCGCAAAGCGGTGAGGCACTACCCTGAGGCTATGCAAAGTAAGAACGAATTTACTGGCCTGATACTCATTTCGGGTCCCGAATCCGCAGATCTCCTCGCCAACCTATTCGACGTCCTCGCGCCTTTTTCGATTGCCATTTTGGATGTCGAGCATTTCGTAACTCGCAGTCGGCTAATTTGCACAGTACTGATCTCCCTCAACAAAGATCATTGTTCGGCAATAGAAGCAGATCTACTCGCTTTCGCAAACGACAAGAGCGTGGACCTCGCCATCGATTTCTCGGAAGTTCCACAGGATGTGCTACATCCCGCACCTTATCTCGCAGAAATTTCTCTCACTTCTTCCAAGCTGCTTCCTGCAGACCTAGCTCTTTTCTTCGCCCTTATTCACAAATCTTTGGGCACCATCGTCAACGTTCGAAGAACTCAGGTAGGAACTTCTCTCACCGTTCATGCAAGCGTTGCATTTAGCACTGACCCAGATCTTGCACAATTTCGAAACTTATCCATTGCCAATGCGCAAATAAATGCGGTAAAAATTTGATTATGAAATACCAATTACTGATTATGGATGTCGATTCCACGCTCATTAAAGAGGAGGTAATCGACCTTCTCGCCGCCCGAGCTGGAGTGGGCGAAGAGGTATCTGCCATCACTGCGCGTGCAATGCAAGGAGAGTTGGATTTCTCCGCATCCCTGGGTGAACGAGTGGCTCTTCTTGAAGGGCTAAGTGAGGATATTCTGCGAGAAGTCCACGAGCAGATTCATCTCAGCAATGGAGCTCGCACTTTGATTGCGACGCTTCGCTCCCGAAATATCAAAGTGGGTGTTGTTTCAGGCGGATTTATGAATGTCTTGGAACCCCTCGCCCACGAATTATCACTGGATTTTCTCCGAGCAAATCATCTGGAGATCAAAGACGGGAAATTAACCGGTAGAACGGTTGGCCCAGTTATCGATCGAGCGGCGAAAGCGCAAGCACTCCGAGAATTCGCAACGCAATCTGGAATCGAGATTGCCCACTCAGTTGCGGTTGGTGACGGTGCAAATGATCTCGATATGTTGGCTCTAGCTGGGCTTGGGGTCGCATTTAATGCAAAACCCAAAGTGCAAGCAGCTGCGGATGCGATTATCAATAATGGTCAATTAGATGAGGTTCTCAACTACTTTGAGATTCCAGAATCAGAATGGATAGTGATCGCCGATTAAAGTCGGCAAGCGTGGATATCAGTAACAAGAATTCCACGCGCTCCTACTTCCCATAGCTCATCCATGATTCGATTGACATCTCGCTTGACGACCATCGCGCGAACCGCAGACCACTCATTGTTCTGCAGCGGCGAGATAGTAGGAGATTCAATTCCAGGAGTAAGCGCACATGCGCGATCCAAATCGACTGTCTTCACATCGTAATCAACCAGAACGTATTGACGAGCAATCACAACGCCATTTAGTCGGCGGAGCAAGGTTTCGACCGCCGCAGATCGTTGGGTACCATTTCGTTCAATCAAAATTGCCTCTGAACTCAAGAGTGGATCTCCAAATACTTTAAGGCCCGCTTGTCTCAGCGTCCCGCCAGTTGAAACTACGTCAGCAATAACATCAGCTACTCCAAGACGGACCGCGCTCTCGACCGCACCATCTAGACGCACAACATCTGCCGAAATGGCGTGATCGGAAAGATACTTCGCAACTATTCCCGGATAAGCAGTGGCAATACGTTTACCGGCAAGATCGCTCTCCTTAACCGCAGCGCCTTCAGGAGCGGCAAATCGAAAAGTGCTTCGTCCAAAATCTAGCGCAAGAATTTCTTGGGCCGGCGCCGCGCTATCAAGAAGTAAGTCACGGCCCGTAAGTCCGGCTTCGAGCTCTCCTGATCCTACATAAATAGCGATATCGCGCGGACGTAGATAATAGAACTCGACCTCGTTCTCGTTATCGATGAAAACCAGATCGCGCTGGTCAATTCGTTGGCGGTATCCAGCTTCGCGCAACATCGCAGCAGAACTATCGGCTAGTGACCCCTTGTTGGGGACGGCAATTTTAAGTGTCATGGTCAGACCTCTCTACAAATACTTATAAACGTCATCGAGCGAAATATTTCTCGAAATCATGAGAACCTGTAGGTGGTAGAGCAATTGCGAAATTTCCTCCGCTAGCTCAGCATCTCCTTGATACTCAGCGGCCATCCACACTTCCGCAGCCTCTTCCACAATCTTCTTGCCAATTGCGTGGACCCCGGCATCTAAAGCCGCAACCGTACCTGAGTCAGCAGGACGGCTCTGGGCCACTTGGGTGAGCTCTGCAAATAGTTCGTTAAATTCCTTCACGCGCAAATTTTACCGCGCTATTGGTGCTCTATGCGCCAAAATTACTCGCCAAGAGTCGCAATTGGAGCAAGACTTCAAGTGGATCATCTGCATTGAAGACTGCGCTTCCAGCCACGAAGGTATCAGCCCCATTTTTAGCGGCCATAGAGATCGTCTTCGGAGAAATTCCACCGTCAACCTGTATCCATGGATGCGGCGTAGGAATGGTGGAGATATAACTTCGCGCCTTTGAAAGCTTTGGCATCATCTCTTCCATGAATGCTTGACCACCAAAACCAGGTTCAACCGTCATCACCAACAACATATCAATTTCAGAAATCAGATCGCGAACTTGATCAAAATCCGTATTCGGTTTGATCGCGAGACCAACTCGCGTCCCGTGACTTCTAATATCTGAGATGATCGAGCGTGGATTATCTGCCGCCTCGAAATGGAAGGTAACACTCGCACATCCTGCCTCCGCAAAAAGTGGACCCTGGATTTGCGGATCGGCAACCATCAAATGTGCATCAACCGGAAGCGGTGATTGAGAAATTATCGAGAGTGACTGTGGCCAGGTAAAGGTTTGGTTGGGGACGAAAATATTATCCATAATATCCAAGTGCAAATAATCAGAACCAGCAGCGACTCTGGCGATCTCCTCATCTAAACGCGAATAATCTGCGTTTAGGATGCTTGGGCATAAACGAATTGATGGCATGGTGAAAACTATACTTCGCGCTTTTGGAAGATCGCCATGAACATAGCGTCAGTACCATCTCGGTGTGTCCACATCTGCACAGTCCCAGGGATTTTTCCTTCACATTGTGCCGGAGAACCAAATTTAGTTGCTGGAATGAGCTCCAGATCCTTGTGGCGGTATTGCACATCGAGCACCTGAGCGATCGTCTCTGCGATGTGGGGCGAACAAGTTGCATAAGCTAGGAGTCCACCGGGGTTAAGCAGTCGGTAGGCAGAATCAATGAGATCACGTTGGAGCGGAACCAATTCCTTCAAATCATTCATTGAACGACGCCAGCGCGCTTCTGGTCGACGACGTAGCGCACCAAGACCAGTGCACGGTGCATCGACCAATATCCGATCAAAAGTTCTACCAAAGGATTGTGAATCTCGACCATCATGGGAGATAACTTTCGCCCTTGGTACCACCCGCGCCACCAGATCCGCCCGGTGCGGAGTCGGTTCGTTGGCAAGAAAAGTGGATTCGTGGTTCTGCGTTTCTAGGAGGTTGAAGAGAAGTGCCGCTTTGCCACCAGGTCCTGCGCACATATCCAACCAACTCTCCGATGGCGAATAGTCATGAGTGTCATAAAAAACCTGTGCAATCAATTGCGAACCTAGATCTTGAACACCGGCACGTCGATCAACAATCGCTGAGTATTCCATTGGTTGATGATCCGAGATTAAGCCAAATCGTGACCAAGGAAGTATCTCTCCCCCAGTCTCCTGCAATTCTTCAACTGTAGATTTGCCAGGCCAGGCGACCAAATGCGGAGCTACAGGAAGATTGTTAATTGCCAAAAGCGCTTTCACCTCTTCCCAATCTTTGAGTTGGTCAAAATATGCGCTAATAATCCATTCCGGATGCGAATATTGAATTGACATCTTCTCAAGGTCGGTGAGATCTGGCCCAGCAAATGCACGTTCGTAAAGATCAGAATCTGATGTGATAGAGCGCAAGAGCGCATTGACATAACTACCCTTTGATTCGCCAGCCACAAATCGAGCCAATTCGACAGTCTCCCCTACTGCTGCATGATTGGGGACGCGCATTTCATAAATCTGATGGAGGCCTAAACGAAGTAAATCAACTATTTTGGAATCTAATTCTTCAAAAGGGCGATCGATTTTTGATCGAATCGCAAAATCATGCTTGCCTTGCATACGCAGCGCCCCGTAACCCAATTCGGTGGCGAAAGCTCGATCGCGTTGCTCTAAGCCACTCTTTTCGAGGAGTTCGGGTAACTTAATATTGGCAAACGCGCCATTTCTATTAACTTCGGTTAGTAATTCAAAAGCTACAACGCGAGAACCAGATGGTTTCGGCTTTTTAAAGGCACTATTCAAAACGACTTCCAGCTTCGATCCGAGCTCCACGCGCAAAATCTGCGGAGTTCATTCGCTTCTTGCCAGCAGGAACGACTTCCTTAATGAGGCAGACGCTATCGGAGGTACGAACTAGCAACCCTTCCCCGCAAGCTTCGATCTCGCCAGCGCTACGCAATGAATTAGGAGCGAGTGATTCACTTAGTCCAAAGAGCGCGATTCGTTCACCTAGGAAAGTTGTCCAAATTCCAGGCCGCTCTTGCAAGGCCCGAGCTTGTCGAAGAATTTGATCGGTCGAACTCTCCCAATTGATCTTGCCCATCTCTTTAGAAATTTTGGGAGCCAAAGTCGCTCCCGTGAGAGGTTGTGGCGTGGAACGTGTCTTGCCAATTGTAGAGATGACCTCTAGAACAGATTTGGCTCCTTCAACGCTTAATTTATGAAGAAGAGTTTCAGTCGTATCTTCTGGTGCGATATCAAATTCCTGCATTGCATAGAAAGGACCAGTGTCCATCCCCTTATCTAATTTGAATATTGTGAAACCAGTAGTGGTATCTCCGTTGAGAAGAGCCCATTGAACAGGTGCCGCACCACGCCACTTGGGAAGAAGTGAAAAGTGAAGATTTATCCAGCCAAAACGCGGCCCGTGAAGAAGTTCGATTGGAATCAATTTTCCATAAGCAACAGTCACAATTAATTGGGGCTGAGCCGTCAGCAAGTGACGATTGAGCTCGGAAGTGTCGGCTGGCTTTGCGATAGGCAGATTGCGTTCTTCGGCCCATTGCGCAAGTTCGTTCGCTTCAACTTTCTGTCCTCGACCCTTCTCCTTATCGGGATTGGTGATAATCGAGACGATGGAGTGTTCGCTCGCCATTAAGGCTTCGATAACTGGAACTGAGACTAAAGAGGATGAGGCTACCGATAATTGCATGAATTAGATCCCAAGACCGCGAGTGCTATGGGGACTCACTTTGATGATGGGTGATTCACCCATAGAAGATGCGGTTCCGAACCATTCGGAATCTCTAATCTCCTTCATAGCTAACTTGCGCTCTTCAGTGGGAAGGCGATCAATAAATAGAATTCCATTGAGATGGTCGGTTTCGTGTTGAAGAACGCGAGCCAATAGCTCGGTGCCATCGATTGTGACGGGATCGCCGTACATATTGAATCCCTTAGCAACCGCCCTCCACGCGCGTGGAGTTTCAAAGAGCATCCCCGGGAAGCTTAAGCACCCCTCGCCACCATCTTGCAAATCATCAGAGAGATCCAGCACGGGGTTAATGAGATGACCTTCGAAATCTTCTATGTCATAAGTGAAGACGCGAAGCGCCACACCAATTTGCGGGGCAGCAAGACCAGCACCTGGCGCATCATGCATTGTCTCAGTCAGATCTTCAACCAAATTTCTCAGTTCTTTATCGAAAACGCTCACTTCAGCAGCTGGAGTAGTGAGAACTGGATCCCCAAAGAATCGGATCGGTTGAATTGCCACCTGCATATTCTACTCAGATATTGAAGGGGTCGATTCTCACTCGTAATGAACTTTCGCCCTTGAGGCTTCGATATCTCATCAAGTCATAGAGGAAATTGGAGAACTCAGAAGATTTCTCGACCGGAGATCGCAAAATTGCCCGAGAATTAAGCACGTCAATTGGGACTATTAGGAGCGAGATCAGATCCTTCTTCTCTTCAATTGCGATAGCAATTTTAGAAATGTCCTTATTTTCACCTTCAATCACAGCAATACGAAATTCGGGTGGGAGTGTTGCCTCACTACGCTGATGAGACTCGAGTATCGACAGTTCCAGAGTTTTCCATTGTTCTAAGGATTGCGCAGTGGGATGGGATGCGGGAAGCGAAAGAAATATCTCCCCATCAGGTGCGATATGCGAGATTGCTGACGCCCAATGTTTACGGGCACTTTCATCGCCTCGCAACTCAGCTCGATTTAGTAAGAGTTCTCCATCCAATAGAACTATCGCCGCGTACTCTGCATCCGGCTCGCAGCCGTTGGTTGCTAGTACCAAATGGCGCCCGGCCCCCAGCTCGTGAACTTGATGGGAGCCATTACTGACGACGATGTGAATGTTAGGAAAGGCTCGCCCATATTCTTCGGCGTATCGATCTGTTCCACGTCGAATAGCCCGAGGTTTTTGCTCGCCACACCATTTACATCTCCAATCCGCATCACTCTTTTGGCAGATTGAACAGACCGGAATTTTCGACGAAGCCAAGGTGAGTCGACCGCCACAATCACAGAGCGCCATGTTCCGACATTTTTGACAGGAAAAAGATGAGACATAACCAGGGGCAGATAGAGTCACTAGGACATTTCCTCGCGCGAGTCCTCGTGAGATCACCGAATTATGGGAGTCTCGACTCTCTGCAAAGGTAAATTTAACGGACGGGAGATTTCCCAGAGTTCGAGGTATGAGCCAACCGGATTCCACTAAGCGAGCAATTTCTAGAGATGGCGAAAAATTTGCGAAAATTAATGAATTCTCATGGGCTCGAAGTAGGGCAATATCGCGAACATTCCAACCAGGACTTCTCTTTTCATAAAAACTCTCCTCGCCATCATGGAGAATGCAAATACTGGCGCCCCGGGGTAATGGAGTGAAAATTGCACTGCGTGTACCAAGGATAATTTTCGGAGCATCAAATCGACTCCTCAGAAATGATCGGTATCGATCAGACTTCTCCTGATGTGTCCCAAGTACCACAAAATCTGAGAAGCCATGGTTGGCAAGCACTCTTTCTATCTGGATCAGATCTCGCTCATCAGGCACCACAATTAGCACGGGTGATTGCGTTGCGATCTCTGTTAATTCTTTGATCAAAAGCTCAATTGCCTGAGGGCTTCTCGGGAGTGCTATGTACTGGTGCGACGGGCTAGGGATGATCGTTGAGATTTCGGTAGCTGTCGGGAAATCAATGAATTCCTTCTCAACCGCTGCAACACGAGGTGGAATCGCGCTACGTACAACATCCCAAATGCTGCATGCATAACGATGAGCCACGCTCTTGAGCAGTACCTGTAAATCAGGGGTGAAGAGAGGGAGCGGTGAGATTACTGACTCGATCGCCTTGATTTTGGCAACATCAGCGCTTTCTTTGCGAGTGATTACATAGCCTTGCGCAAATCCGGAATTGAACGGAACTTTTACAAGTGCGCCGGCAATCACGCGATTAGAAATCTTCTCTGGTACTAGATAATCAAATGGTTCGGAGAGGTGAAGTACCCCAGTATCAACCAATACGGATGCAACAGGCAAAAGTTTTGCGCCCACCACCATAGTGGGCGCTCTTTGTGTTCGAAGCTTGAGTGGCTTTATTTCAGCCACGATTGCCTAACCTGCGACCGCAGCCTTGAGAGCGTTAGCACGATCACTCTTCTCCCACGTGAAGTCAGGAAGTTCTCGACCGAAGTGTCCATAGCTAGCTGTAGCTGAGTAGATCGGACGAAGAAGATTGAGATCACGAATAATTGCGGCCGGGCGTAAATCAAAGACCGCGGGAACTGCATCAATAATCTGCTGGACCGGAACTTTCTCAGTACCAAATGTCTCAACAAAAAGTCCAACTGGCTGGGCCTTACCGATTGCATAGGCGACTTGAACTTCACAACGTGTGGCCAGACCCGCTGCGACAACATTTTTTGCGACCCAGCGCATTGCATAGGCTGCAGATCGATCTACTTTAGAAGGATCTTTGCCAGAAAAAGCTCCACCGCCATGACGTGCCATACCGCCGTAAGTATCAACGATGATCTTTCTTCCCGTTAATCCCGCATCTCCCATTGGACCACCAACGACGAAGCGGCCAGTAGGGTTAATGAGAATGCGAACGTTTGAAGTATCAATGTCGAGCCCAGCGATAATCGGATCGATCACCAGCTTCTTGATGTCAGGGGCGAGTGTCTTCTCCAGGTCAACATGCGCTGCATGCTGGGTCGAGATAACGATTGTGTCGAGTGCGACCGCTTTATCTCCCTCGTACTGAATTGTTACTTGGGTTTTACCGTCAGGACGAAGGTAATCAACTGCCCCATCTTTTCGAACTTTCGAAAGACGCGCAGATAGCTGATGTGCCAAATGGATTGGTAGCGGCATAAGTTCAGGAGTGTCATCGCAGGCATAACCAAACATCAAGCCCTGATCTCCCGCACCTTGCAAATCAAGCGGGTCGGCCGAAGCGGCTACTCGCTTTTCGAAAGCTGAATCCACGCCTTGTGCAATATCTTGTGACTGTTGTCCGATAGATAGTGAAACTCCACATGAATTACCATCGAAACCCTTATCGGAGGAGTCATATCCAATTCGTAGAACAGTATCTCTCACAATAGTCATAACATCTGCGTACCCATTTGTTGTCACTTCACCTGCAACATGCACTTGGCCGGTAGTTATGAGAGTTTCCACAGCAACACGACTAGCTGCATCTTGTCCAAGTAGTGAATCCAAGATTGCATCGGAAATTTGATCAGCCATCTTGTCTGGGTGACCTTCAGTCACCGATTCGGAGGTAAAGAGTCGCTTCTTATGTTCAGTCATTGGGCTAACCTAACTTATTGAGGGCGAGATCGAGAAGTTGATCTGCCAGTGTGTCCTTAGATATATCCATCACATCCCAGTGATTTCCTGCACTATCAAGAATAGTTCCAGAAGTTATCTCACTATTGAAGATCGCTCCCCCGCTGACATCATTGCAGAAAAGCAAATCCAGGCCCTTTACTGACAATTTCTTTCGAGCACGATCAATTGCGTTAGCGCCCGTTTCTGCGGCAAACCCGATAACTACCTGATGAGCGCTCTTTACACGAACTAATTCATGAACAATATCTGGATTTCGTATCAGCTCAATTCGCTGCAGATCTTCTTTCCCAATTTTAACTTCCCCAACAACAGATGGGCGGGCATCTGCAACTGCCGCTGCCATTACGAGCAGGTCACAATTTGCAAATTCTTCAGTTAGCGCCGATTGCATCTCCATCGCTGATTTCACATGAATAATACGAACACCATCTAAATCCGGTAATTGCACATTGGCGCTCACAAGAGTTACTGACGCACCTCGGCTTGCTGCAGCACTCGCGATTGAATATCCCTGCTTTCCGGATGAGTTATTCCCGATGTAGCGAACTGGATCTATCGCCTCTCGGGTTCCCCCGGCGCTGATCAGAACGCGCTTGCCGGCATAATCAGAACTGGCACCTAAAACTTCTTGAATGCTGCTCAGAATTCGCGCTGTTTCTGGGAATCGGCCAACCCCCGAATCCTCACCAGTAAGTCTGCCTGTGTCGGGTTCAATGATATGAACACCGCGAGATTTGAGCAGTGCAACATTTGCCTGCGTCGCCGGATTGAGCCACATCTCCGGATGCATCGCAGGAACTAGAATTAGCGGAGCAGGTGAGGCTATTACTGTATTAGTCAGCAAATCATCGGCTCGACCTTGGGCAATGCGCGCAAGCAGGTCAGCAGTCGTCGGCGCAATCACAATCGCAGCAGCTTTCTTAGCGAGGGCGATATGCGGAACGCTATGAACATTGCTCCACAAATCCTCGTGGACTTCACGAGAGGAGAGCGCCTCCCAGGTTGCTTTGCCGACAAAGTTCAAACTCGAGCGAGTGGGAATCACTGTGACGAGAAAGCCGGAGTCTCTCAATCTGCGAAGTAGATCAGCAGATTTGTATGCAGCAATGCCCCCGCCGATACCGAGAATAATCTCTCGATTACGGGGAGGCATGATCTGAATTCTTGGGTGTAATTAAGCTGTTGGTTCAGCGCTCTTTGGTTCGAGATTTTCGATAGTAAGTAGACCATCGTTGATCTCGCGAAGAGCGATCGAGAGTGGCTTCTCGTGAACATATGTCTCAACTAGTGGACCTACGTATTCCAGGAGACCTTCACCTAACTGTGAGTAGTAAGCATTTATTTGACGTGCGCGCTTAGCTGCATACAGAACGAGGCTGTACTTCGAGCCCGCCTTGTCGAGGAGAGCGTCGATTGGTGGATTTGTGATGCCATCCATTGATGTCATGAAATGCCCCTAATTCTCAAATCAAACGGAAAAATTACTTCTTACTTTGATGCGAAGTGGCCAAGGATAGCAGGGATTGGGCAACCGCCTCGACTTGGGTATTTACCAAGGTATGGTCGAACTCCCCCGCAGCAGCCATCTCCTCCTGCGCTAACGCTAAGCGGGCAGCGCGACGTTCTGGGGAATCCGTGCCCCTATTAGTCAATCGAGCGACTAATTCATCCCAAGATGGAGGAGCTATAAAAACCAACAATGCATCGGGCTCGGCTCTTCGAACTTGTCTCGCCCCTGCGATCTCAATTTCGAGAAGAACATGTCTACCTAAGTTACGCCAATCATCAACTGGCTCCTTAGGCGTTCCATAACGATTCCCAGCGAACTCTGCCCATTCGAGAAATTCATTATTTCCGATCATTGCATCGAAACGCTCATCAGTGATGAAAAAATAATCATGACCATCACGCTCGCCATGGCGCGGAGTTCGAGTAGTAGCTGAGATGCTCACCCACACTGAGGGATGATCTCGAAGGACTGATGTGATCGTACTTTTACCCACACCGCCCGGTCCAGACATGACGATCAGTGCGCCTGGGGTAACGCCCTGCTTTATCACTAGTAACTCCTTGCGAAGGGCGGCCAATTGTTTGGGGCCGAGACCCTGAATTCTACGCGATGGTGATATTCCGATTTTACCCATGATGAGGAAGCAACGCCTTGCGCCAATTCCAGGTACGGCCTGTAACAATTCAGCAACTCTCATTCTTTGAATTGACTCACGTCCGTCATTTATAGCGTCAAAGAAGGAGCACTTAGCGCTCTCAATCTCCTTCTTGATTGCAGCTCGTTCCTGTCGAGCAATTACTCCTTTAGCTCCCGCGGCGCGCCTAGTCTCATCTGAAAGACGTGGGGGTTGGTTCTGCATTTTAGAGCGAATCGAGAATCTTGGCCGCGGCATCTGACATGGCCATAGGTGATGTCGTCCAATGTTGCGAGATAGGTCGACCGATTACCAAGAAATTCGCCCCTGCTGCAATGGCATCGGCAGGAGTCATTACCCGTTTTTGATCACCTAAGTCAGCACCCACGGGACGGACTCCAGGGGTAATCAGCTCAACTTCATTCGCAACTACATTTCGAATTGCCCCGACCTCGAAAGGTGAACAGACAACCGAACGCGCACCTTTTGTTGTCGCTAACTTTGCCAAAGCAACTGCTGATTCCAAAGCGTTATGCGAATAACCAATCTCAAAGAGATCTGCCTCTGATAGCGAAGTAAGGATTGTTACGGCAGTTATGGAAATTTTCGGGGCGGCAGCAGCTGCCGCGGCAACCATCTCTCCTCCACCACTTGCGTGGATAGTCAGAAATCTTGGATTAATATGCTCAACCGAACCGACCGCACCTGCTACCGTATTTGGAATATCATGCAATTTAAGATCAAGAAAAAGATCGAAATCCCCGGCCTCGCGAAGAGTGGAAATGCCCGCTTCTCCGAATTTCAGAAAGAATTCAAGGCCGACTTTGTAGGTTGAGATTGATGATCGAGTGCATTCAATCCAACCCTTCGCCGTATTGAGATCCTTAGTGTCTAACGCCAATATAATTGGTGATTTCATGCTCACTCCACCCTGTGGGCATATCCCACTGCCTCATGCAAACTATTAAATCCCTTTGCGACCAATAGATTCTGCAACTCACTCTTCACTTTCATGACCGCTGTGGGATTGCCGAAAGTTGCTGTACCTACCGAGACTGCAGATGCCCCGGCAAGAATCAATTGGAGCGCATCATTACCGTTTGTGACACCGCCCATCCCCAAAATACGCACGTGCGGGAGCCGAGCATGAACTTGATAAATGGCGCGAACCGCAATGGGACGGATAGCTGGACCAGATAATCCGCCAGTCTTTCCGGCAAGTCGTGGTCGCAATGTCTCAGTATCAATCACCATTCCAAGAACTGTATTGATCAGAGCTAAAGAATCTGCGCCCGCTGATACAACTTCTTCTGCAATTGCTGAAATATCTGTGACATCCGGAGTTAATTTCGCAATTATCGGAAGTTCTCCTCCGATATTTCGGCGCACCGCCTCAATTGCTGCCCGAGCCGTTACTGGATCGCAAGCAAAAACTTGGCCCCGATTCTCCACATTGGGACAGGAGATATTAACTTCTAGAGCTGAAATTCCAGATACCGATCGCATCTTTCTGGCGAGGACAGCGTAATCATCTACGCTTTCCCCGGCGATGCTGACGACGATTTTCGCTCCTTGCGATATCAGCCATGGAACATCATTCTCAAGAAAGATATCGATACCGGGTCCTTGTAAACCGATGGAGTTGAGCATTCCGGAAGGAGTTTCGGCCATCCGCGGCGTAGCACGGCCAGACCGTGCCTTGACCATGATCGACTTTGTGACGACTGCTCCCAATTCCGTTAAAGGAAAAAATTGCGCGAGCTCCTTACCTGAACCAGCACAACCACTTGCTGTAAAAATTGGGTTATCAAAGCGCGCTTGGCCTAAAGAAGTGCTGAAATCAAATGTCATCAGGCACCCCACGTACCTTCTGGAATCTTACGTTTGCTATCCCAAATAACGTTTGCGCCATCCATTACCGGTCCGTCAATACAGGAACGGAGCATTTTGATCACTCCGGAACTGTCTCTAACTGGAATCACACAGGTCATGCACACACCGATACCGCAGGCCATCGATTCTTCAACGGCGCATTGATGCATGATTCCTTTGGCGTTAGCAATCTCCGTAATCGCTGCGAGCATTCCCATAGGGCCACACGAGTAGACAATGTCGATCGAATTCGCATCAATGAGATCTGGCAGAACATCACTTACTTTGCCAAGAACTCCAGCTGACCCATCATCAGTTGTGATGGTTAATGAGCTCACAGAGCGCTTACCCTCCAACGGTGCATAAATTTTTGCAGCAGAGGATGCTCCTAGGACCATATCTACCCGACATCCACGCGCTTTGAGAACTTCTGATAATCCAAAGAGTGGAGCGCTTCCATAGCCACCGCCGACCAAAAGTGCGCGAACCGGTTCTGACGGGATTCCAAAAGCTGTGCCTAGCGGTGCGATGAGATCAACCACATCATCTACCCCACATGAGGTGAGCCAGCGACTTCCTCCACCATGGGGTGCAACAACGAGTTCTATCAAACCGTTACCGGCGCCGCGATCAACTGCGCGATAAATGGCGAACGCTCGACGAAGCACCATGGATGAATTTTCGCCACCCACCGATATAGCTACGAAATTTCCAGGCTTGCAGAGCGCTGCAATCTCCCCCACATTGAAAACCATGTGATGGTAGGCGCCCACTTTCTTATTGCTCACAATTTGCGCCGATACCTGTCGAGCGTTGCGATTAATTCTATTCATGAATCTTCATCCACTCCTGAACCGGACGAGTGGACATGGGAGTGCGTTGCAGGTCGACAATTCCAGCGACTGCAGCTTTAAATCCAGCAATCGTGGTGATACATGGAACCGAACGTTGGACTGCAGCCGTTCGAATCATCCAGCCATCTTGCTTAGATCCACGACCCAGTGGTGTATTGATCACCAGATTGACATCACCATCATGAATAATTTCTACCGCAGTCTTGACTCCATCAGCGCTGCGACCCTCTGAATGCTTTCGAACAAGTGTGGAGGAAACTCCGCCTGCTTTGAGGAAATCATGTGTTCCTTGAGTTGCAAAGAGCGCAAAGCCCAAAGCTGATAATTGTTGTGCCGGAACAAGTGATTGGGCTTTATCTCGTTGCGAGAAGGAGAGAAAGATGGAGCCACTTAGTGGCAGGGCACCGAAAGCAGCAGATTGGCTCTTGGCATATGCCTCACCAAATGTGGCAGCAATTCCCATGACTTCGCCAGTGGATTTCATTTCCGGACCCAAAACTGAATCCACTCCCGTGCCATCAATTCGCCTAAAACGATTCCATGGAAGAACTGCTTCTTTCACCGAAATACCATTAGCAATCCCGTCCCCCGTCACTGGCAATACTCCGTCAGCTCGAAGTTGGGAGATGGATACTCCGGTAGCAATCAATGCAGCTGCTTTAGCAAGTGGACGTCCAGTCGCCTTACTGACAAAAGGCACTGTACGAGATGCGCGTGGATTGGCTTCGATCACATACAACTCTTCATTCACCAGACTGTTGTTGGTTATGGCAAATTGGATATTAATCAATCCGCGCACACCCACCCCGCGCGCCAATTTTTCAGTCGCTGCTCGAATGCGCTCTTTCATAAAAGTGGTAACGGAATACGAGGGCAGCACGCAAGCAGAATCACCTGAGTGAATTCCCGCCTCCTCGATGTGCTCCATAATCCCGGCCAAGTAGAGATCTGCTCCGTCATAGAGTGCATCGACATCGATCTCAATTGCATCATCAAGGAAACGATCAATAAGAACTGGGTGATTAGGCGTTATTTCTGTTGCTTTAGTGATGAAATTGGCAAGCGATTCATCATCATAAACAATCTCCATGCCGCGGCCACCAAGGACGAAAGAAGGGCGAACCAGAACTGGATAGGAAATCCGCTTTGCCACCTCTAGCGCCTCCTCATACGAGTTGGCCATTCCAAATTCAGGTGCCGCTAAATCATTGACGCGTAAGATTTCACCGAACTGTCCACGATCCTCTGCTAAATCAATGGCATCCGGAGATGTGCCCAAAATAGTAACGCCGGCATCCATCAAGCCGCGCGCAAGACCAAGTGGAGTTTGACCACCTAATTGAGCGATCACACCGAGAATCGGTCCTGCCTGTGACTCGGCATGGATAACTTCTAATACATCTTCCAAAGTAAGTGGCTCAAAATAAAGTCGATCCGAAGTGTCGTAGTCAGTGGAAACGGTCTCTGGGTTGCAATTGATCATGATGGTTTCATAACCCGCATCCCTCAGCGCAAAGGCGGCATGAACGCAGGAATAATCAAACTCGACGCCTTGTCCGATTCGGTTTGGGCCGCTACCTAAAATAATTACCGCGGGCTTGGTTCGAGAAATAACTTCACTCTCCGAGTCATAACTGGAATAGTGATAGGGAGTGTGAGCTTCAAACTCGGCTGCACATGTATCTACCGTTTTGTAGACCGGGCGAATACCCAGACGTTGCCGGGTGACCGTGACATCGGCGGGCAAAGTTTGCAATATTTCGGCAATTTGAATGTCAGAAAATCCATTTGTCTTGGCCTCGAAAATGAGATCAGCTGTGAGCTCGCCATGTTCTGCAATCTTCACGGCAATTGCATTAATCCCATCAATTTGCGCGAGGAACCACGGATCAATCTTTGTGGCCGCAAAAACTTCCTCGATCGAGGCGCCGAGGAAAAGTGCTCGCTGCACTTGTTGCAATCGAAATTCAGTGGGTACCTTTATCGCTGTGAGTAAGTCGACCAGATTCTCATGTCCCGGTAAGAATGAGAAGCTCGTTCCCTTCTTCTCCACCGAACGCAAAGCTTTTTGTAGCGCTTCATTGAAGCTACGACCGATCGCCATCGCTTCTCCGACCGACTTCATGGTTGTGGTCAGACGATTATCTGCTTCCGGAAATTTCTCAAATGCAAACCTTGGAACTTTAACGACGATGTAATCCAAAGTTGGCTCAAAGGAGGCCGGGGTTGACTTGGTAATATCATTTTGGATCTCATCTAAGGTGTAGCCGATGGCCAATTTGGTCGCGATCTTTGCGATCGGAAAGCCAGTGGCTTTTGAAGCAAGTGCTGAAGAGCGCGAGACACGTGGATTCATTTCGATAACAATGATGCGACCATCTGCAGGATTCACCGCAAATTGGATATTACAACCACCAGTGTCCACTCCTACTTCACGAATGATGTCGATCGAAAGATCGCGTAAGCGTTGGTACTCAACATCTGTAAGAGTTAAAGCCGGAGCAACCGTAATTGAATCGCCGGTATGAACGCCCATTGGATCAATATTTTCAATACTGCACACAATCACGACGTTATCTTTATGATCACGCATAACTTCGAGTTCGTACTCTTTCCAACCAATGATTGATTCTTCCAACAAAACTTCCGTGGTTGGGCTGTGCCGAAGGCCGGCACCACCGATCAATTCAAGTTCAGCTGAGTCATAAGCAATTCCCGATCCCAAGCCACCCATGGTGAAACTAGGGCGAACAACAACTGGATATTTCAGCTCATCGGCAGCGGCATGCAACTCCGACATCGTGTGACAGATTCTTGAGAGCGAGGATTCTCCCCCAACTTTGGCAACAATCTCGCGGAAAATTTCGCGATCCTCACCGCGCTTAATCGCTTCAATATCGGCGCCAATTAATTTCACACCCAAGCGCTCCAGTGACCCGCGCTCATACAACTGCATGGCGGCGTTGAGAGCTGTCTGTCCACCAAGTGTTGCCAGGATAGCGGTTGGCTTCTCACGTTCAATAATCTGTTCAATGATCTCTGGCGTGATTGGTTCGATATATGTTGCATCCGCAAATTCTGGGTCAGTCATAATCGTCGCTGGATTAGAGTTAATGAGGATTACTCTGATTCCCTCGGACCGAAGAACTCGACAAGCTTGGGTACCGGAATAATCGAATTCACATGCTTGTCCGATCACAATTGGACCACTGCCAATAACGAGAACGCTTTCGATAGATGTATCTCTAGGCATATTAGGCGACTACCTTCCCAGAAGATTTCTCCATCAATTCAAGAAAGTGGTCAAATAAATAAGTCGCATCATGTGGACCGGCCGCAGCTTCCGGGTGATACTGCACGCTAAAAACTGGGGTCTCTAACAACTCGAGTCCTTCGACCACATTGTCGTTAAGGCAGATATGTGACACATACCCAGCGCCATACACCGTATTGAAATTCATCTCTACTGGCGCAGCAACAGCAAAGCCATGATTATGAGCCGTAATTTCAACTTTGCCTGACTTCAAGTTCTTTACGGGCTGATTAATGCCACGGTGTCCAAAGGGAAGTTTGTAAGTCTCAAACCCCAGAGCGCGACCGATGATTTGATGCCCAAAACAAATCCCAAAGAGTGGAATCTTTAGATCCATGAGGGAACGTACTAGTGCGATTACATCGGTCATTGTTGCGGGGTCACCTGGACCATTTGATAAGAACACGCCATCAGGATTAATCGCTCGGATCTCATCCAGAGTGGTGGAAATCGGCATCACGTGAACTTCAATACCGCGTTCTGCCATATTGCGCGGGGTTGCCGCCTTAATACCTAGATCTAGCGCTGCTACGACAAACTTCTTTTCTACTCCCTCAGGAGGATGTACTACGTAAGTTTCATGCGTGGAAACATCTCCGGCTAAGAATGCGCCAGCCATCTGTGGGGATTTGCGAACACGAATAACCATTTCATCACGGGTGAGCTCTACATCCGAGAATATTCCTACTCGCATCGCGCCGCGATCGCGCAGATGTCGAGTAATTGCACGGGTATCTACTCCCCGAATTCCCACAACGCCAGAAGCTATGAGTTCATCTTCCAATGATCGTTCAGAACGCCAATTAGAGGTACGTGGCGTGGGATTTCGAACCACAAAACCCGATACCCAGATCTTGCGTGACTCTTCATCGGGAGTATTCATCCCGGTATTTCCAATATGCGGAGCAGTCATGATCACCACTTGCTTGTGATACGAAGGATCAGTCAAAGTTTCTTGATATCCAGTCATGCCAGTTGAAAAAACAGCTTCTCCGAAAGTTTCACCTGTGGCCGCCCAGCTCTGGCCTTCGAAAACTGCGCCATCATCTAGAACGAGAAATGCTTTTGCCATTACTTTGCAGCACCTTCCCGAACCTCGGAGTCCGCCAAAACCAGGCGACCTCGGTAGATAGTGTGAGTAACAACAGCGGGAAGTTCCATTTTGTTAAATGGAGTGTTCTTACTCTTAGAGGCCATCTTATTGCGATCTACCGTCCAACGCGCTTGCGTATCGATCAATGCGAGATTTGCCACACTGCCGACCGCGATCACTTGACCATGATCGGTGTAACCGGCAATTTTCGCGGGATTTGTAGACATCCTTTGTACTAGCCCGGCCCAATCTAGTAGTCCGGTTTCAATCATTGTCTGAACAACTACTGAGAGCGCTGTCTCCAGACCCAGCATTCCAAATGCTGCGGCTTGCCATTCGCAATCCTTATCCTCCGATGGATGAGGCGCGTGATCAGTGGCGACAATATCGATTGTGCCATCCGCCAATCCCGCACGAAGCGCCATAACATCAACTTCGGTACGAAGTGGAGGATTTACCTTAAAAACTGCGTCATATCCGCGAACCGATTCATCGGTCAACAACAAATGATGCGGAGTAACTTCTGCCGTAACTTTAACTCCTCGTGCTTTCGCCCAACGAACGAGTTCCACTCCCCCCGCCGTAGTGAGGTGAGCAATGTGAAGCCTGGAATCAACGTGCTCAGCAAGGAGGATATCGCGCGCAATAATCGCCTCTTCAGCGATCGCTGGCCATCCGGCGAGACCCAATTCGGAGGAAACTGCGCCCTCATTCATCTGGGCACCTTCGGTTAAGCGAGGTTCTTGTGCATGCTGGGAGATCAAACCATCGAAGGATTTCACGTACTCCAACGCTCTGCGCATGATCAACGGATCATAAACACACTTTCCATCATCACTAAAAATTCGCACCTTTGCTGCAGATTGATTCATTGCTCCAAGTTCAGAAAGTTTCTTACCTTCTAACCCAACAGTCACAGCTCCGATTGGGAAGACATCGCACAAGCCAGTTGCTTCTCCAAGTCGGAATATCTGTTCGACCACGCCAGCAGTGTCGGCAACAGGCAAGGTATTTGCCATCGCTGAGATCGCCGTAAAGCCACCTCTTACGGCGGCACGTGAGCCAGTATCAACAGTCTCGGCATCCTCACGTCCAGGTTCGCGCAAATGTGTATGTAGATCGACTAGACCAGGTATAAGTAGTGAACCTTTCGCATCGATCACTTGCGATCCCTTTGTTATCGAACCAGCTGGCGCGATCTGGGCAATTTTCTCTTCTTCGATGAGTAAATCAATTCTTTGGCCATCAACCAATTGCGCGTTCTTAATTATCAGAGACATTTATGCACCTGCTTGCTGTGTGAGTGGAGCGCCGCCAAGAAGTTGATAGAGAACGGCCATGCGAGTAAGCACGCCATTTGATACTTGCTGCAACACAACAGATTGAAGTGAATCAGCCGAATCTGCGCTGATCTCCAAACCGCGATTCATTGGACCGGGGTGCATGACAATGCCGCCTGATTTTTGCATTTTCAATCTACGCGCATCTAGCCCAAACTGTCGCGAATATTCACGTTCACTCGGGAAGAAAGAATTTTGCATACGCTCACTTTGGATACGAAGCATCATCACTACATCGAGTTCCGGGAGTACGTGGTCAAAGTTATATGAAACACCTACGCCCCAGGTGTTCGCTCCTACTGGTATCAATGTCGGAGGAGCAATGAGAGTCACCTTTGCCCCCAATTTCTTGAGAAGAAGCACGTTAGAACGGGCCACTCGACTATGGAGGATATCTCCCACTATTCCGACGTGAAGACCTTCAAAGCCATTGCGAAAGTGGGGGAAATTTTGTCGAATTGTGTATGCATCCAATAGCGCTTGCGTCGGGTGCTCATGTGTTCCATCTCCCGCGTTTATCACTGCAGCAGAAATCCATCCCGAATCTGCTAACCGTTGTGCTGCTCCCGATGCGCTATGGCGAATGATTACTGCATCGGCGCCCATCGCCTGAAGTGTCTGCGCTGTATCTTTTAAGCTCTCCCCTTTACTTACCGAGGAGCCTTTTGCTGAGAAGTTAATGACATCAGCGGAGAGTCGCTTCGCCGCAGATTCGAAGGAGATGCGAGTTCGCGTTGAATCCTCAAAAAAGAGATTTACGATGGTTCGTCCACGCAGGGTGGGAAGTTTCTTGGAAGCGCCATCAGAGATCTTTCCGAGCTCCTCTGCAGTATCCAAAATCGATATTACATCGGCACGATCGAGATCATTGATGCTGAGTAAGTGGGTTTTCATCATGAACCCGTCACAATCTCAACCAAGTCATCTCCATCGATCTCACTCAAGAGTACTTTCACACTCTCGGTCGCTGAGGTCGGGATGTTCTTACCCACATAATCGGCGCGAATGGGCAGCTCGCGATGTCCGCGATCGACAAGAACTGCAAGTTGAACGCTCTTTGGCCGACCGATCTCACCTATGGCATCTAGCGCTGCGCGAATAGTCCGACCCGAGAAGAGCACGTCATCTACAAGCACTACATCTCTTCCTTCAATTCCTTCCGCCGGGATAACAGTGGGAAGCAAAGGGCGTGGCGGACGTAGTCGTAGATCATCGCGATGAAGGGTGATATCTAAAGTCCCATGGGGTACTGGCGAATCAATTTCGGCGAGGATTGCAGAAATGCGCTCGCTCAAAAATGCGCCACGAGTGGGAATTCCTAAAATTGTTAAATTACTTGTTCCATGATTTCGCTCGACAATTTCATGAGCGATTCTTTTAAGGGCGCGGCCGATATCGCCGGCATCCAGAACTGCAGCCATTTTTTTTCTCCTTCGCCGCCTCACAGGACGGATCGTTAAAGGGTGTGGCGGTAGATTATCACTGGCCCACCGATCGGGGCGAATTGGCTATTTCTCGGAGTGTTACAGCGAGAAAGATGGTTTGAGCGCGATTATGCGTCCAAGTACGCCGTTGATATACCCCGCAGAATCGTCAGTAGAGAGTTCTTTAGCAAACTCCACTGCTTGCGAAGCGGCAATCTCATCAGCCAGATCGCTCTCCCAGAGAATTTCAAAAATTGCGATACGAAGAATATTTCTATCAACTGCCGGCATCCGGTCCATATCCCATCCTTGGGCATAGGTTGTGATGAGCTCATCAATCTTTGAGCGATGTTCCTGAACTCCAGAAATCAAAAATTTGGCATACTCTGCCTGCGAGATTTGAGAGAGATCCTCTGCGCCTCTCTCGGAGAGAAGAGTTAAAGGATCGCCACCACGAATATCTGCCTCATATAAGAAATCAAGTGCACGTTTACGTGCCTTTACGCGTGCGCTCAAGGTTAGTTAGCGCGGCCGAGATAAGCACCGGTACGTGTATCTACCAAGACTTTCTCATCTTGCTTAATGAAGAGCGGTACTTGAATGTTGATGCCTGTCTCTAGCGTCGCTGGCTTTGTACCACCAGATGAACGATCGCCTTGAATTCCAGGCTCGGTGTAAGTGATCGTTAATTCGACCGAAGCCGCAAGCTCGACATAGAGCGGATTTCCTTCATGAACAGCTACGTTTGCTGAGCAATTTTCCAGCATGTAATTTGCTGCTTCTCCGACCACATCAGAGGAGATACTCATCTGATCGAATGTCTTATCGTCCATAAAAATGAAATCATCGCCATCGCGATAGAGAAACTGCATATCGCGCTTCTCGAGAATCGCCACATCTACCTTGACGCCAGCATTAAATGTTCGGTCGATCACCTTTCCGGTCATTACCGACTTCAATTTAGTGCGTACGAATGCCGGACCCTTGCCTGGCTTCACGTGTTGGAATTCGACGACGTTCCACAATTGACCTTCGATATCAAGGGTCATGCCGTTCTTTAGATCATTTGTCGTTGCCATCAGAGTTCCATTTCTATATTTATTCAGCTCGTTAAAAGCAAAAGTGCTATCAGCGAAGAATACCTGAGAGAGCGATTAGGGCCAATTTGTAAGAAGCAGGGCCAAATCCAGCGATAGTTCCATGCGCAACACCCGAAATAACCGAGGTATGACGGAACTCCTCGCGCGCCATCGTGTTAGAGAGGTGAACTTCGATGAGCGGAGCTTTTAACATATCGGCGGCATCGCGAATCGCATAGGAATAATGGGTAAATGCAGCAGGATTGAGAATAACCGGCAATTTCTCATCGGCGGCTTGATGCAACCAGGTGATCAATTCTGCTTCGCTATCGGTCTGGCGCACATCAGCCTCAAATCCTGCGGCGCTAGCTTCGGCAACAATAAAGGCAGAAAGATCGGCGAAACTCATATCACCATAAAGAGCAGAATCGCGAATATCCAAACGCCCCAGATTGGGACCATTTAATACAAGAACTTTCATTGTGCAATTCTCTCATAGGCGACATGAATATCATCGGGAGTAACTGATTCCATCCATCCGGGTGTCGAGGGGGCAGAGATTCCAACAAAACGGAGATGAGAACCTCGATTCTTCTTATCCCCCTTCATCAGCTCTAGTAAATCCTTAAGCGCTGAAGCTGGGTAGGAAGTTGGTAAATCAAATCGTTGGAGGAGCGAGATTGTGTGGTTAACGACAGAAGGAGCTAGGCCGAGATGCTGGACAGAAAGCTCAGCTGCGAAAATAAGGCCCAGAGCAACCGCTTCCCCATGGCGCAAAGCATAATTTTCCCGCTTCTCAATTGCGTGGCCAAGAGTGTGGCCGTAATTGAGAATCTCACGAAGCTTCGATTCTGTGAAATCTTGACTAACAATTGATGCTTTGAATTCCGCACTCTTAAAGATGAGTTCGGTGGCATGCAATCTCGCATCCTTTACATCTGTACATTGCTCTAACAGATCAAGAATGGTGAGATCACCAATAAATCCGGTCTTAATGACTTCTGCCAAACCAGCAGAAAAATCTCGATCCGGCAGTGAATCCAAGAAAGTGAGGTCGATAAACACGCCCGCAGGAGAATAAAAGGAACCAATCAGATTCTTGCCAAATTCAGAATTAATGCCAGTCTTACCACCAATCGAAGCATCTACCGCCCCGGCAAGTGTCGTGGGGATTGCATACCAAGATATCCCTCGAAGCCATGATGCTGCGACGAATCCCGCCAAATCTGTTGTTGCACCGCCCCCGATAGCAACCACTGCATCACTTCGAGTCAGATTGAGCGACCCGGCTGCACTCAGTGCTTGTCGCCAAATATCAATGCTCTTCTGCTCTTCACCTTCTGGAGTTTCAAAAAGGTGCACATTTACGGAAATTAATTCACGAAGATGAAATCTCTCGACAACAAAGGAGGGCGCGATGATCAGAAGTCGCTCGTGTGAAGAAATGACGGTATGTAGAGCGGCCTTCCAATCGCAGCCCACCTGAATTTCATAGTTTCGATCAGCAGATACTTTGATCGTTCTCATGTCGATAACCCCTCTAGGTATCGTGCGATGGATTCAGCTACTTCACTTGGCTTCTTACTGTCAGTTGAAAAAGTTCGCGTCGCCAATTTCTCATAGATGGGCTTTCGAACTTCCATCAGAGCCAACCACTGTTGGCGTGGATTGACTAGCAACATGGGACGATCTTTGTTAAAACCTACTCGAGGCGCCGCCTGAGAAATCGAAACTTCTAGGTAAATAATGGGAGTTCGAGAATTCTCCAATGCTTTCCTTATCTCAGGAGTCATCACCGCTCCCCCGCCCAATGACACAATCGCATTGGATGATGTGATTGCTGTGAGAACCGCCTCAGATTCATACTTTCTAAAAGTAGCTTCGCCATCATCAACAAAAATGTCGGAAATCTTCTTGCCTGCCATTTTCTCTACTTCAGCATCTGTATCAATAACAGGCAGAGCGCTCGTCTTAGCAAGGGCTTTTGCAACAGATGACTTGCCCGCGCCGGGAGGGCCGATCAGAATTACGCGAGGCATAGATGGACTACTTAATAATGAGAGTCGCGAGATAGTTCTCGTAATTGCGCTTTACTTCCTGCACGCTATCGCCACCAAATTTCTCGAGAACAGCGTCTGCGATTACAAGTGCGACCATTGCCTCGGCAACTATTCCGGCCGCTGGTACCGCACAGACATCCGAACGTTGGTTGATCGCCTTGGCTGGTTCGCCGGTCTTAACATCAATTGTGTCCAGTGCGCGTGGCACAGTGGAGATCGGTTTCATAGCTGCGCGGACGCGCAAAATTTCGCCATTAGACATTCCGCCCTCGGTGCCACCGGCGCGGTCGGTGCGTCGAACGATTTTGCCTTGGGAATTCTTTTCGATTTCATCATGTGCAACCGACCCACGACGACGAGCAGTAGTGAATCCATCGCCAATCTCAACACCTTTGATTGCTTGAATACCCATAACTGCACCGGCAAGACGGGAATCAAGTCTGCGATCCCAATGCGTATGAGAGCCAAGCCCAGGTGGAAGATCAAAAACGAGAACTTCAATGACTCCACCGAGAGTATCGCCGGCAGAGTGAGCTGATTCGATTTCGGCGATCATCGCAGCACTTGCAGTCGCATCCGCGCAGCGCACTGGATCGGAATCGACTTTATCCCGGTCGGCATAAGTAGGTAGGTAATAATTTTCAGGAACACTCGCTTCGCCAATGCTCAATACATGGCTCATCAATTTCACGCCGATACTCTGTTCGAGAAATGCGCGAGCGACAGATCCCAGAGCAACGCGCGCTGCAGTCTCACGAGCGGAAGCTCGTTCGAGTATGGGTCTGGCATCATCAAAGTCATATTTCTGCATGCCGACTAAATCCGCATGACCAGGACGTGGCCTAGAGAGCGGGGCGTTACGCGCTAAAGAATCCAACTCTGCTTGTGCCACTGGGTCTGGCGACATGACCTTCTCCCATTTTGGCCATTCGGAGTTGCCAATCTCAATTGCTATTGGACCACCTTGAGATATTCCATGGCGAATTCCACCCTTTATCGTTACTGCATCCGCTTCAAAATTCTGTCTCGCCCCGCGTCCAAAACCCAAACGGCGACGACGCAAATCGCCATCGATCATCTCTGTTGTTATATCAACATGGGCGGGCAATCCTTCAAGGATGGCACTTAAGGCAGGGCCATGTGACTCTCCTGCTGTTAACCAACGAAGCATTCGAAATCCACCTTTAATAATGAAGAATGATCAGGGCGCTATTCTGGCAGAGATTGATCCCTTCTCGCGCCTAATTAGTCCAAATGGCGAGAAATAGTGCCGCAAAAATGAATGGCGCAAAGGGAATGCTCTTTACTTTTTCACGAGATAACGCCCGGAGAAGCAAGGCGCAGATTCCACCAAGGACCCAACACCATAATTGCCACGAAATAACTGATCCATATTTGGAAGCTAGAGGTGAGAGCGCACAGAAAAGTTTGGCATCTCCCATTCCTATTGCGGATGTGGCAAGTGCAAAGGTGATGAAGATGGCTGCGAAGCCAAATATCGTCAATATATCAATTCTGGAATGAGCGATGCAGAGCGTAAGGATCGCCAGAGCGCTCACTTCACGATTTCGAATTATTCGATATCGAAGATCAATGTATGAGAAATGGATCGCCCATAGACCAAGTATCAAAAGCATCCGTCAGGTTAACCTGCGGGAACTACACCTCAAGAAGGGCTGTGTATAAGACCTTGCTCATCTGCTCGTAATCGAAAACATTCCCCGTCATTAAAGAAATTTGATCAAGGGCTTGTTCTACCAAAAGATCTCTGCCGGAAATAACCGGTTGACCCGATTCACGCCACTTAGCGGCCAAAGGTGTCGGCCAGGGATGATAGAGAACATCGAGTAGAACACCCTGGGGTTGGGTATCAACTAAATCCTGCAGATTGATAACTCCAGCCGGGACTGTGGAAATTACTAAGTCATACGAAGATAAATCCGAAGACATTTCAAGTGCTTTCACATCAATTCTTCCACCTGCTTGAATTAAGGCGCCGAGACGCTCCGGGGAGCGTAGGAGTACATCTACATTTTCAGTAAAAGCACGGAGAGCTCCAAGTGCGGCGCGCGCAGTTCCTCCTCCCCCAATTACACAGACAGATGTAAAGGAGAGTCCCTGAAGCAGGCGCGTGAATGCAAGCAGATCAGTAGAGGAGGCGACCCAGTGACCATCTCTATTGACCACCGTATTTGCTGATGCAATTTCGCGGGCAAGTGGGTCAATATCTCCAACGATATTGATGACCTCTTCCTTCAATGGCATGGTAAGTGAAAATCCGGAATAATCCTGCGCCAAAGATTTTTCTAGAAAGGGCTTCAGTTCATTTAACTTCACTTCAATTGCTTGGTAATCACCCGAAACTCCGAGATGGGTGTATGCCGCGCGATGGAGAAGTGGTGAGAGTGAATGAGCGATCGGTGATCCAAGTACGGCTGCTTTAATCACTTGAATGCACCTGCCGCCCTGTTCTTATTGAATTCTGTTACCCACCCCTGAAATACATCAAAGCTTTTTGTGAAGCGGGTATCCCTAGGCTTAACAGTAATGAAGTAGAGCCAATCCCCGTCGGCCGGTTTTTGTGTTGCAGCTATTGCCGCAAGACTGGGATTGTTTATTGGCGTTGGAGGCAATCCCACGACGCGATAGGTGTTATATGGAGAATTAATCTGGGTCGATTTCGTAGACAAGTGTATCTGCCCTCGCAAATTTGCAGCGAATTGGACTGTTGAGTTGAGCTGAAGCGGCATACCGATCGAGAGCCGGTTATAGATAACCCGCGCAACTTTGGCATAGACATCAGGATCACCCTCCACTTGAACCATGGAAGCGATGGTCAACACTTGGTAGGCGGAGTACTTTCCGTATCCTCGCAAAACGCCAGAATCTAAGGTCGAGCTCGCAAATTTCGCCAGCATCGCTTTTATTGCTGTCGATGATGGCGTTCCAGGAGCAAATGAATAGTGGGCCGGAAAGAGCTCTCCCTCTAAAGATGGGGCAAGAATTCCCTTAATTCCCGCGGTCGCTGAATGCGAATTATCAATATTTCGATTTGCCCGAAGCACTGCGACAACGTCGCTGACAGTCGAACCCTCTTTCACGACAATGACCCCGACCAGCCGCTTTTGATCGAGTAACTCTACAAGCGCTTGTTTATTGGGAATATGTGTGTGCACCGTATGAATTCCAGGTGCAATACTTTGCGATCGCTTATCGGAGATAGCAAGTGCCGTGAAAGTCTTCGCACTCTTGATAACTCCTGCTTTAAATAAACTCTGGGCAATAGAACTTCCTACTTCACCATTGCTAACCGTAATTGAAGTCTCCACGCCTTGCGCACCAGCAGCGAAGTCATCGCTCCCGGCAAATATCCGAACCGCTCCATAGATCGCTATAACGGAGAGAAGGCCGCTAGCAATTAATACCCGGGAATTAATTCTCATCGCGAGTCCTTAGATGGGACTCCTTGCAATCGCTCCGCATTCAGAGCACTCTCCAAAATCGCGGTGGCCGCAACCTCGTCCACTGTTCTGCGGGCTTCTCTGGAATCCTTTCCAGAATCCTTTAAAGAGCGATTTGCACTCACAGTTGTTAGACGTTCATCGATCAAAAAGATCGGGATCTGAGTAATTGCTCTCATATTCAAGACGAATTGCTCGACCGAAGCCTCTTTCGCACTTGTTGCACCCGAAAGGTGCTGTGGTTTTCCCACGACAATGTAGATGGGTTCAAGATCCTGCAACAGAGTGGCGATCTGCTCGAGAAATTGTGGATCTTCAGTCGCTAAAGTCGAATGTGGCGCGGCAAGAATTCCGGAAATATCCGTGACCGCAACCCCGGTGCGAACATCGCCATAATCAAAAGCGATTCGTCGTCCCGTTTGCATATTACTTACCAGCTAGTTGACCTACAGAGGATGCAATCTCTTCCAGTGCTGCCGCAATTTTAGAAGCATCGCTTCCTCCACCTTGGGCGAAATCATCGCGTCCGCCGCCACCACCACCAAGAATCGCAGACCCAGTCTTTACAAGAGCCCCCGCCTTAACACCCAATTTCTGGGCAACATCGCTGGCTGCTACAACAAGTGAAACACGATCCTCGCCACGAGAGACCAGAATGACAACACCATTGTTTAGTCGATTACGTAAATCAGTCGCAATCGCACGAAGATCATCGCCCGAAATTCCATCGCCAAGTTCTGCGCAAATCATCTGCAGTTCACCGACATTTGTGGCCTTTGATAACAAAGCCGCGGAGTTGGCTAGCGCCTGTGAAGTTTTAAATGCTGCGAGTTCTTTCTCTACCGTCTTCATTCGCTCGATCATCTCAGAAATGCGCTCTGGAAGTTCCTCAGTGCGCGATCCTTTTATCAAATCGGTCAGGGAATTGAGAAGAATGTGCTCTCGAGCAAGAAAATCAAATGCATCATGACCGACCAAAGCTTCAACTCGTCTGACACCAGCACCAATAGATGATTCGCCCAATAATTTAACTAGTCCTAATTGCCCAGAAGTAGTGACGTGGGTTCCACCGCATAATTCATGAGCCCAATCTCCCACGCTAACAACACGCACTTGATCACCATATTTCTCGCCGAAGAGCGCCATTGCTCCCATTGCCTTCGCTTCTGGCTGGGTCATGGTTTGTGCTGTGACCTCTAAATTTTCAAGGAGCAGTGCATTTACACGCGACTCAACGTCACCGAGCACCGATGCTGGAACAGATCCAGTTGCGGGAAAATCGAATCGGAATCGACCAGGAGCGTTCTCTGAACCAGCTTGGGTAGCGGTTTCACCTAGAGCTTCCCGAAAAGCTTTGTGAACCATATGGGTGGCGGTGTGTGCACGAGAAATTGCAAGGCGACGCTCACGATCGATAGTTGCTAGTGCGCCATCATTCACAGACAGGGCGCCAGAAATAACTTGGCCACGGTGGATGTAGAGGCCAGGAACCGGAGATTGAACATCATCAATTTCAACAATTGCGCCATTACCTAAAGTAATTCGCCCACCGTCGGGGAGTTGTCCACCCCCTTCTGAATAGAAAGGTGTTCGGTCGAGGATTAGTTCCACATCAGCATCTACTGGAGCTTCATTAACACTCTTGCCATCAATAAGAATCGCCTTCAATGTTGCTTCAGATTGCATCTCCGAGTAGCCAGTAAATGTCGTAGCGCCAATAGCATCGATGATTTTTCGATATTCGCTAACATCAGTATGGCCAGTCTTCTTTGCTCGAGCATCGGCTTTCGCGCGATCCTTCTGTTCCTTCATTAATTTACGGAAACCATCTTCATCAACAGATAGACCAGATTCCGAGGCCATCTCCAGGGTTAAATCGAACGGGAAACCATAGGTGTCATGCAACTTAAATACGGTATCCCCAGCAAGCTTGGTTGACTTAGCGCTCTTCACTTGGGTTGCTGCCAGGTCGAAGATTTGAGTTCCGCTCTTCAGAGTCGCCAAGAAGGACTCTTCCTCGTTTGTGGACACCGCAAGGATTCGTTCCTGACCGGCAACAAGTTCTGGATACTGTGGACCCATTGCTCCGATAGAAGTCTTTATGAGCTCTCCCATATTTCCATCTGGTGCACCCAGGATTCGCATATTGCGAATGGTGCGACGCATCATCCGACGAAGAACATAACCACGTCCTTCATTTCCAGGTAGAACGCCATCGCCCACCAACATCATCGACGTTCGAGCATGGTCAGCCACCACTCGAAGCGATATATCACTCTTTTCATTTGCGCCATATTTAACGCCGCTGAGCTGCGAGGCTCGAGCAAGAATTTGCATGGTTGTATCAATCTCATAAATATTTTCAACGCCCTGCAAAAGGGCCGCAGTACGCTCTAGGCCAAGACCAGTATCGATATTTTTTGCTGGAAGTTCTCCAAGAATTGGGTAACTATCTTTGCTGGTTCCTTCACCTCGAACATTTTGCATGAAGACCAGATTCCAAATTTCGAGATATCGATTTTCATCTGCAATCGGTCCACCATCGGCTCCATATGCTGGACCACGATCGAAATAGATTTCCGAGCAAGGACCACATGGACCTGGAACACCCATGGACCAGAAATTGTCCGCCATATCGCGACGTTGGATTCGCTCCCGAGGGATGCCGATCTTCTTATGCCAAATCTCTTCCGCCTCGTCATCATCTTTGTAGACAGTTACCCACAACTTTGATTCCGGAAATCCATAACCACCATCAGAAATCGGTTTGGTTAATAACTCCCAGGCAAGTGCAATCGCGCCCTCTTTAAAGTAATCGCCAAATGAAAAATTTCCGCACATCTGGAAGAAACTTGCATGACGAGTGGTTTTGCCGACTTCGTCAATATCTAGCGTCCGAACACATTTCTGTACTGAAGTCGCTCGAACAAATGGAGCCTTCACTTCGCCAAGAAAATATGGTTTAAAGGGAACCATGCCAGCATTAACTAGCAAAAGGTTTGGATCATCAGCGATTAACGAGGCCGAGGGAACAACGGTGTGGGTTAGTCCCTGACTATTGCCAGACTCAAAGAAGCTCAACCAACGTGAGCGAATTTCTGCGGAGTTCAATTAAAACTCTGACTCTTCCTCGGCGGTCTTCTTGCGGCGTTTACGAGGCGCAGCATCTTTCTTCAACTTTGCGGCTGTCAAAAGCCCCCCAGCTACCTTCATAGCCATGGAATTCTTATCCACGAAATTTCCTGTGGCGTTAGTAATCTTTGTTGCAACTTCTTCGACTGACTTTGTCACTCTGTTAATGCTTTGAAGTGGCCCATTGATGAGCTCTGCCGTTGTCGTTACCTCGTGAAGCAAAGGTGTCGCTTCTTCAGTAATAGCTTTGATGGAGACACTAGCCTCGTCGATCAATCTGCCAAGGCGCACGATTGCATAAGCGATCGCGGTAGCGATAATTGCCAGCGATGACGCTGCAATAATTGTGGCAATTCCTCCTGGACCCATGTGCCGATCCTAACCGAAAGCTTTAGGTGAGATCGGCCAATTTCTGCTTAGAAGCGGGGAATTTCCACCGACGGTTTCTCATGAGAAATATGTGCCTTCGCGGCCGCCTGGTGGTACTTCTCAATCTGAGCCAGATTTCGCTTGGACAAATAAGGGGTTCCATCCACTAACGGTCCACGTGATCCCGTCATGACAGCCGTCACATCATCTCCAGAAATCGTCTTATGGATTTCTAGCGCATGGGCCAGAGCTAAAACTTTATTTCGATTCTTTGCCAAGATTCGTTCTGCTTCGCCCAGCAATGTTCGTAAATTATCTTCAATTCGATCGCCTAGTGCTTGTCTCAGGTCGGGCGCGCCTTTCCCCTTTTCGCCTTTTCGACCGCCCGGTGCGCCTACTTCAAAGCGGCGATTGGAAGCGTGTGATGAAATTGTCGAGCCCATTCCCCAATGACCTTCCATAAAGCTAGCCACAGTTGTTGCAGATTCTAAGTCGCCAGATACGCCACTGGAATTATCGCCACCGAAGAATGCGCGCTCTCCTGCAAGGGATGCAAGTGAAACTAAAATATCGGCCTTGTACTCCGATTTCCATCTCGTGAATTGATCATCAGGTGGAATGCTCGCCACCATTCCCAGATAATCAGATCCCTTTTCAATTGTCGCCAGATCAATTTCCATATGCTCTCGCACTAGGTAGGCCATAACTCCATGACAGGCTTCGTGAATGGCTACCGCATGACGCTCTCGCTCAATATATTCGACATCCTCAGATGGGCCAAGGTCCTTGAGTTGCTTTGCTTTAACAACATCCGTCCACGTTAGAGATGTCCGACCGTCGCGAATAGCCATGATCAAGGCCTCGTTGATGGTGTCTTTGATTGTTGCACCAGTCGCATAAGGCGTAATGGTTGCTAACTTATCGATCTCACCCGCGCTCAATGAATGTGAAACTTTTGCTAAATATCCTTCATAAGTTCGCACTCGACCAGCTTTGCTTGGATATCCCACTCGATACATACGATCGATTCGACCTGGACGAAGAAGTGCCTCATCTAGCGCCTCCGGCATATTCGTGGCCATTACAACAAGAATTCGATATTTAGGTGGACTCTTTGGGCGCATGCCCAAAGTCTTTCGAACAATACGATTGAAGAAACCGCGCGGCTTCTTAAGTCCAGAAAGTTCGGTCAAGAGAGCTTGGAGAGTTCCCATTCCCCCACCGCCGCCGCCTTGCCCTCCGGCTCCTCCGACTACAAATGAATCACGCAAGATCAAGGCACGCGCTGGATCTGATAAGTAATTCCCGCCATGACACGAGGATCCAAACGCTTCGACTGATCGTGCGCTACCGGTGGAGATTCCTCGATTGCCCAAGGAATCAGCCTCATCGAAAAACACAACAACTCCACCGTAACGAAGCGAGAGCTTGCGCAACTTTCTAAACAAGGATTTCACTTTCATCACACCAACACCGAAGAACATTGCATTAAATGCACCTGGGTCAACAAATACAAATGGTTTGCCAGTTTCACCGGCCATAGATTCAGCCATCAAAGTTTTACCAGTTCCGGGAGGGCCCCAGAGCAACAATCCGCCGGGGACATATCCGCCGTGGCTTTCAATTTTCTCTGGAGATTCCAAGAACAACAGATTTTCTCGGATCCGGTTGAGTACGTGATCTTGGCCCCAGACATCCGAGAAGCGGGTGCGAATATCATCCGGGAAATAAACATCGATACCACCGCGACTCAAAAACCAGAACATTGCGACAAATTGAATAACGATAAATACGACGGCAAAAAGGAGCTGTCCCAGAATAGGAAGCGCGGACCAAAGCGCCTTTGGTGCGAGGAAAAGCGCCTTTATTGGAGTCTCTTTGTAAACCGCGCCAAGGATAAATGCTAAAAGAACGATGAAGAGGATTACTTTGAAAATTCGGGAAATGCGATAACGGGTCCAATCCCCTAATAGGTGAATCGCGCGATCGACAAACGAGAAATATTTCTGCCAAACGCCATGATAGGGAGCCAGAAGCTCAGCCAACAAGAAGTGAATCTGGCGAACAAATTCAATCGCAAAGAGAACAAGGAGCCAGCCGCGCTTACTTACTCCAGCACTCACTCCATCGCTAAAGCTCAGTAATGGATTATCTGCAAGATCTGCCCACACAAGGACTAGGAAAGTTATGGTGAAGAGCGAGAGAAATTTAGTGCGATCGAAAGGCGTTAAATGGATCCGAACTTTGCGTTCGTCATCCTTTATTCGACCTGAGGGCTGGAGATTTTCGCTCATGGTTTACCTTTCACAGTAAAAGAAGCGGCGATCGCATCGAGAACGCCCTTTTCCTTTTGGTATTGGTCGGCGGGAGATCGAATTATCAGAAGGTAGATCGTCATTCGATCATCTGAAACAAGAGCGGTTTCATCGATCACTTGCGCAACACCATCCTTGCCGGTGTAATTAAAAACTGTTCTGATTCCGCGAGCGTTGCGCTCGACTCGTTCCTGATCATCGATGAGGGCAAAAGTAGTGGGTGCGCTGGTGGGATCGTTCAGCCAAGTAGTTATAGGGACAATAATGTCCCGCAATTGATTGTACGAAACGCTATTTGCTTCATCTGCTGAGAGAACACGAACTCGGCCTAACACCACTGGCTCTGGGGTTCCCCGCAACGAGAAAACATCAGCTGGGGTTATTTTTCCGGTAAGTGAATACGCCTCTTGCCAGAGGACTTCTGTTCCTGTACCCGATCCATTATTGGCTTCGGCTTCTTTAGCGTTAAGTGCGTTTTGAGATATTTTCTTCCAACCATTGGGAAGAGTAAAGAAAGTTGATTCCTTTTTACTCCCGGCATATATCTTTGATTGAGCGCAGCTGGTGAGGCCCATACTGGAGAGAAGGAGAACGAGAACCAACGCTGTTCGCGTCGCAATTCTCCGTCGATTCATCTGCGGAATTCTGCCTTATTTTGCGGGAGTTGTCTCCGCTACGAAGTCGACGCCTGCTTCTTTCCGCTGCGGCGCTGTAATTGGCGTTGGGGCTCCGGTGAGCGGATCGCCACCACTCGCAGTCTTAGGGAAAGCAATAACTTCACGGATGGATTCCGCACCGGTAAGTAGCGCGCATAAACGATCTAATCCCAGAGCGATTCCACCATGTGGAGGTGGACCGTAGTTGAAAGCCTCGAGGAGGAATCCAAACTTGCTCTCGGCCTCTGCTTGAGAGAGACCGATGGTCTTAAATACCCGAGCTTGCATGGCTCGATCATGAATTCGAATTGATCCACCACCGATCTCATTGCCATTGAGAACAATGTCGTAGGCATACGCAAGAGCGGAAGCCGGATCGGAATCAAAGGAAGCTGCAAATTCCGGCTTTGGACCGGTGAATGGGTGGTGCACAGCCGTCCATCCGCTATCTGGATTGGCACTGTCAATCTGTTCAAACATAGGTGCATCAACCACCCACAAGAACTCCCATTTACTTGAATCAATGAGATTGCAACGTTTTCCAATTTCTAACCGAACTGCTCCAAGGAGATTGAGTGATGAAATGCGATCTCCGGCAGCAAAAAAGATTGCATCTCCGCGGCTTGCGCCAACAAAAGCTGCGATCTCTGCGCTCTCTTTTTCCGAAAGATTCTTCGCCACAGGTCCAGCAAGAGTTCCATCTTCTTGAACCAAGATATATGCCAAACCTTTAGCCCCGCGCGCTTTCGCCCAATCTTGCCAAGCATCTAGTTCGCGACGAGCAGAACTCGCACCCCCTGGCATAACCACGGCGCCGGTATAGGTGGATTGAAATACTCGAAAAGTCGTATCTTTGAAAAATTCCGTGACATCAACTAGCTCGTTAGCAAAGCGAAGATCTGGCTTATCTGATCCATATCGGCGCATTGCTTCCCAATAAGTCATCCGGGGAATCGGCAACGGTATCTGGTAATTAACTACCTTCTTAAATACTCGAGCCAGAATCTTCTCGGCAACCTTAAGGACATCTTCTTGATCAACAAAGGACATTTCTATATCGAGTTGGGTGAACTCTGGCTGGCGATCTGCCCGGAAATCTTCATCGCGAAAACATCGTGCAATTTGGTAATAACGCTCCATGCCAGCCACCATCAGAAGCTGTTTGAAAAGTTGCGGAGATTGCGGCAGGGCGTACCACGACCCGGGTTGAAGTCTTACTGGTACCAAGAAATCACGCGCACCTTCTGGGGTTGAGCGAGTAAGATATGGAGTTTCGATCTCTAGAAAATCTTCATCATCCATAACGCTGCGAATCTCTGAAGTAACTTTAGATCGCAAACGCAGATTCTTTGCCGGACCTTCTCGTCGAAGATCCAGATATCGATATTTCAGTCGAATCTCTTCGCTGATATTTGAGAGATCGCCGCTGTCAACAGGGAAAGGTAATGGTGCGGCTTCGCTGAGAACGGTTAGTGATTCACAATCAATTTCAATCTCGCCAGTCGGAATATTCGAGTTCGCGTTGCCATCAGGGCGAATCCCCACTGTGCCAGTCATGAGAATGCACCATTCAGCGCGAAGTGAGCCCGCCACGCTTTCATCATGGATTACCACTTGGACCGCACCGCTTGAATCCCGAAGGTCAATAAAGGCGACTCCGCCATGATCGCGACGACGTGCTACCCAGCCAGCTAAAGTAACTATTGTGCCAGCGTCACTAGCGCGCAACTCGCCTGCATTGTGTGTACGTAACATCAAATCCCGTTTCTCATCTTAATTAGGCAGACTGATTATCTAAAACTCGTTGTGCAAGGCCGCTAGTCTAATTGATCGCGATTCACCCGTTGACATATTTTTGAGCATCGCTTCTCCGGAGTTCAGTTCATCACTGCCGATAACCATGCTAAATCGGGCCCCGCTCTTATCTGCCGCCTTCATCGATCCCTTGAGAGCGCGATCTCCGTATGCCATATCAGCACGTATTCCGTGATTACGGAGCGAATTGAGGAGATTGGCCACGTAGGATTTTGTCTCCTCCGACATTGCGATCAGAAAAAGATCTAAGGAATAAGCCTCGGAAATTTTCGTGGAGATGGAATTTTCTGCCGCACAGGCAAGTAGTACTCGGTCCACGCCAATGCCAAAGCCAATTCCGGAATGATCGGCTCCGCCTAACTGTGCCATCAAGCCGTCATATCGACCGCCACCACCGATACCAGATTGCGCGCCTAGGCCATCGTGAACAAATTCAAAAGTAGTACCGGTGTAGTAATCCAAACCGCGGACCATTCGTGGATTTACGATGAAAGCAATCCCGAAGGAGGTGAGCAAACTTTGTACTCGTTCAAAATGATCTTTACTTGCCTGGTTTAAGAAATCTATCAGTAGCGGGGCTTTCGCCATTTTTAACCGAACCTCATCGCGCTTATCATCGAATAATCGAAGTGGATTTAGCGTGGCGCGAGCCATGGTCGCCTCATCAAAATCTAAAGTCGCAATAAATTTAACAAGTTCAACTTTATGTAGCGCGCGAGATGCGGCATCACCCAAAGAGGTGATTTCCAGACGATAATTTTTCAATCCCAAATTCTTAAAGCTACGATCAGCAACTGCTATTACTTCGGCATCAATCTCAGGATCGGCGAGGCCGATTGCCTCAATACCTACTTGGTAGAACTGACGATAGCGTCCTGCTTGTGGACGTTCGGCTCTGAAAAATGCCCCGGAATACCAAACTTTAAGTGGCAACTGACCTTTATCAAGATTGTGCTCAATCACCGATCTCATAACACCGGCAGTACCTTCCGGGCGAAGAGTGATGGATCTTCCCCCGCGATCTTCAAAGGTATACATCTCTTTACTCACAACATCCGTACTTTCACCGACACCCCGAGTGAACAAATCCGTGTCTTCAAAAGCTGGCAATTCCATCAATTGATAACCAGCGTCCTTCGCTGACTTAATTAAGGTTTCGCGAACATATTCAAAATCTTGAGATTCCGGAGGGAAAAATTCGTGAACACCTTTGGGGGCTTGAATCTTGCTCATTGTTACTCCCCCTTCACCGATGGGCTCTTAAGAAATTTATCGGTCAAATATGGATTGACCTTTCGTTCCCTGCCAATTGTAGTTTGCGGTCCATGCCCAGGAAGGACAATTAGCTCATCCGGCATGGTTAAAACTTTCTTTTCCAGCGATTTCTTCATGTCCGCTGACGATCCAGTCGGCATATCCGTCCGACCAATGGCGCCTGCGAAGAGAACATCTCCGGAGACCAAATACTCTCCATTCACTTCAAACATGGCGCTACCTGCTGTATGGCCAGGTGCATGGTGGGCAGTGATAGAAAATCCGGCAATCGTAAAGCTTTGCAGATCAGAAAATTCAACAACTTCCTGCGGCTCGGAATAGGTAGTGACCCCGAGTTCTGCCATGATTTGTTCGCTCATTCCACCTCGTTGAAGTACTCGAAATGGATCATTGAGACATTTGCGATCCGAGGTATGAATCATCGCTGGAATTCCATATTTATCAGAGAGAGGCTGAACTGAAAAAGTATGATCCAAATGTCCATGGGTGACTAAGGTTGCGATCGGTTTCAAATTGAATTTATTGAGCAGATCTATAATCGGGGCCACCATATTCGGAGCTGCGATGCCAGGGTCGACTATAAAACACTCAGAATTCTTGGTTGGCGCAAATATCCAGCAATTGGTTGCAAAGTAGGGCGCCTCAATTACTTCCACAATCATGATGAGGCCTTTCAAGCGAGAAATTAGGCCAATTTCCCGTGTGGGGAGATAGCGATTATCGGCCGTTGCAGGGTTCAGGGTACCTTTAACCTCCGCAAGTCCGCCTTACATAACGGAAATGTGGTGAGGAAAATCCTCACTTCATGACGCGCAACGAAGCTCAAGAAGGAGCAGTAATGGAAATCAATCCAGCAGAACTAGCGAAAGTATCTCAACCCGTAACAGCAGCATCAGCACTCATTGGTGATCCTGCCCAGTTCGGTCGCGTTGCTGAAGATGGAACGGTTTTCGTCCGCACTCCTGAAGGCGAACGCGCTGTCGGCTCATACCCAGGCAAGACAAGTGATGAAGCGCTTACCTATTTTGTACGTAAATTTGAATCTTTGGCCTCCGAAGTAGCTCTCCTCGCTGCCCGCATTAAAAGCGGTGCCATGGTTCCCTCAGATGCCCACGAAGCGGTCGTCAAACTTCGTGAGCAAGTTAAGAATTTGAATGGCGTGGGCGATCTCGCCATGTTGGCATCCTCAGTAGAACAGATCCCCGATCTCATCGAAGCGCATCGTGCCGCGTATCAAGAACGTAAAGATGTGGAAGCGGCGGTTCGCGAGGCAAAGCGCGCTACAGCTCTTGTCGAAAAAGAAAAGTTGGTTGTAGAGGCGGAATCACTCGCCCTCTCGGAATCATGGAAGGTCACTTCTGAGCGTCTCAAAGTTCTTTTGGAGGAATGGAAGGCTGCTCCCCGACTTGATAAGGCGACCGATGGTGAGCTCTGGAAGCGCTTCTCATCTTCTCGCAATAAGTTCGATAAGCGTCGTCGTACCCACTTTGCTTCATTAGAAGCTACTCAGCATGAAGTTGCAGCCAAGAAGGAAGCGATCGTTGCTCAGGCGGAATCACTTGCAAACTCCCGCGAATGGCTAAATACCGCTCGCAAGTACAAGGAGTTGATGGATGCTTGGAAAGCATCTGGCCGCGGAAAACAATCGGTAGATGCAAAGCTATGGGCTCGCTTCAAGACTGCCCAAGATACTTTCTTTACTGCAAAGAACGCGGATCTTGAGAAGCGCGGAGAATCGATGGCCGCAAATCTGGAGAAGCGTGAAGCTTTAATCATCAAATTTGAAGCTCTCTCTCCCATCAAAGATCTTCATAGCGCCAAGAAGGAATTCCGAGCGTTGATGGAGCAGTGGACCAAGATTGGAATGACAGATCGTTCAAAGCGCGCAGCCCTTGATGCTCGACTCAACAAGATTCAAGATGAACTAGATACCCTCAACGAGGAGTACTCACGTCGCACAGATCCCACAGCGATTGCTCGTGCAAATGATGTGGTTCAAGGCCTCATGGATGCAATTGCAAATTATGAAAAGCAAGCCGAGAAGGCGGCTGCTGCTGGCGATGCCAAGAAGGCAACGGTTGCGAAGGAAGCTGCTGAAGCTCGCCGCGGTTGGTTAGCAGAAGCACAAAAGGGTCTCTCAGATTTCGAGACCAAAAAGTAGATTAATTGTTAGTGATTCGGTAGACGTCATAGACGCCTTCGATGCCTCGCACAGATGCTAATACTGCATCTAAATGCGAGGCATCTGCCATTTCAAAGGTGAATCGAGAAATCGCCACCCGGTCTTTCGAGGTGCTCACGGAGGCATTGAGAATATTTACATGCTGATCAGATAACGTTCGAGTCACATCAGAAAGTAGGCGACTGCGGTCCAAAGCCTCAACTTGAATATTTACTAAGAAGAGAGTCTTGGCCGCTAAGTTCCATGAAACCTTTACCATGCGATCGCCCTGATGAATTTTTAGATCGGTCACATTCACACAATCGAAACGATGCACTGATACTCCGCTACCCCGGGTAATAAAACCGGTGATTTCATCACCAGGAACCGGCGCGCAGCATCGAGCCAGCTTTACTAAGACATCATCAGCCCCTTCGACATCTACCCCTGAGGTACTGCGACGAGGTTGTTGGAATGTTGTTTGAGTGACAATGTGATCGTGGTCGGTATCAGAATGGCCGTCATCAACTGCCAATGAACTCGCAAGCTTCTCCACAACCATCTGGGCTGAGATGTGACCATTGCCCACTGCTGCGTACATCGCTTCGATATCGGGATAGTGCAGATCATGAGAGAGCTCAAGAATCGCGTGACCCGCAAAAATTTTCTGTAATGGCAGTCCTGCTTTGCGCATCTGCCGACCAATGGATTCGCGCCCCGCATCGATTGCCTCTTCTCGCCTCTCTTTGGAGAACCAGGCCTTGATTTTCGATCGAGCGCGAGGTGAATTTACAAAATTGAGCCAATCGCGGCTCGGCGCAGCGGTCGGATTCTTATTAGTGACCACATCAATTACATCGCCATTAACGAGCGTGGATTCCAACGGGACTAGCTTCCCGTTGACTTTCGCACCTACACAGCGATTTCCCACTTCGGTATGCACTGCATAAGCAAAATCGACGGGAGTTGAACCAGCCGGGAGCGCGATAACGCTGCCTTTCGGCGTAAAGACAAAAACTTCCGGCGTCCGCAAGTCGTATCGCAGAGTGTCGAGGAACTCCCCTACATCTTCGGTTTCTTGTTGCCACTCATGGAGTTGCTTTAACCACTGCACATCGGGCGTACCCGCATTAGCTGGCCCACCCGCCAATTTATATTTCCAGTGCGCGGCAATTCCATATTCAGCACGGGCATGCATATCCAAGGTTCTAATTTGGATTTCCACTGCTTTACCGTTTGGACCAATCACTGTGGTGTGAAGGGATTGATACAAATTGAATTTAGGCATCGCTATGTAATCCTTGAAACGTCCTGGTACTGGACTCCATCTGGCGTGAATTGCGCCAAGAACTCCGTAGCAGTCGCGAACGTTCTCTACTAGAACTCGAATGCCTACTAGATCATAGATTTCACTGAAGTCTCGCCCGCGCACAACCATCTTCTGATAGACGGAATAGAAGTGCTTCTGGCGACCAGTCACAGTCGCTTGGATTCCATCGTCGCGCAAATCACTTTCAATTGCTTCCACTACTTCATCAGTGAGCTTGGTGCGTGAGGGTGAGCGCTCTTGAACTAGACGTTCGATTTCTTCATATTTCTTAGGTTCCAGCGTTTTAAAGCTGAGATCTTCTAGCTCCCACTTCATCGCACTCATGCCCAAGCGGTTAGCAAGCGGAGCATAGATATCAAGAGTTTCGCGTGCTTTGCGTTGCGCTGACTCGGTCGCCACAAATTTCCAGGTTCTGGCATTGTGAAGTCGATCTGCTAATTTGATGACAAGTACTCGAATATCGCGAGACATGGCGATAACCATCTTGCGAAGGGTTTCTGCCTCAGCAGTCGGACCATAGGTGAGCTTGTCGAGTTTGGTTACGCCATCAACTAGGTTCGCAACTGAAGTTCCAAAATCCTTCTTTAACTCATCTAGCGAATAGTCCGTATCTTCAACGGTGTCATGTAGGAGCGCGGCGATTATGGTGTCTTCATCCATCCCGATATCAGCGAGAATTTCGGCCACAGCAAGCGGATGAGTGATGTAAGGCAATCCAGATTTTCGGATCTGGCCTTCATGAGCCTTGTTAGCAACTTCGTAGGCAAATTCAATACGTGTTTGTGAATACCCAGGGTGATGCGTTGTCAGACTTCTATCTAGGCCACCAAGGAGAGCGTTCACTCCCCTAGGTTACCTAACTATCAGGATGAATCAGCGATGCTTTCGCTTCGGCTGATTGCGAGGACCCCGCTTAATTTTTTCAGATAGAGGAGCGCCGTCAATTCCCGGTGTTGCAATTTTTGTCTCATTTGATCCAGGAGAGCGTTGTCCCACGCGCTTTGAAAGTGCCTTCATTGCAGGCTCCCGTTCGCGCAGAGTTGCAAGGATTGGGGTCGCAATAAAAATCGACGAATACGTTCCTGTTGCAAGCCCGATAAAGAGTGCAAGCGAGAGGTCCTTAAGCGTTCCTGCGCCGAGCAAGCCAGCACCAACAAAGAGAATCGATGCAACCGGAAGAAGTGCAATCAGAGAGGTGTTAAATGATCGAACTAAAGTCTGATTAACACCAAGGTTTGCTGCCTGCGAATATGTCATCTTTCCGGTGCTAGTGATGATGCGAGTATTTTCCCGAATCTTGTCGAACACAACAACGGTGTCATAAAGCGAATATCCCAAAATGGTGAGGAAGCCGATAACCGTAGCCGGGGTAACCTCAAAGCCCACCAAAGCATAAATTCCCACTGTGATGAGTACGTCGTGAATAACAGCCAGAATTGCTGCGACTGCCATCTTTGGTTCGAAAGCTAAAGCTAGATAAATCATCACAACAATTAAGAAGACGATCAAAGCGCGAAGCGCCTTGCTGGAAATTTCTTTACCCCAAGATGGTCCGACCACTTGACTTGAGATCTGACTGATATCAACGCCGAAAGATTGTTCGAAATCCTGCTTAAGCGCAACTATGCGCTCTTGAGTCAAGGTGCCGGTTTGAATAGTGATCTTGCTAGTTCCCACCTTTTGGACAACGCTCTCAGTGGTGATACCTGCGGCCTTGAGCGCATCATTTGCTTGCGCAATCGTCGCACCTGACTTATTAATGAGAAATGAGGAGCCACCCTTGAACTCGATACCAAGTTTTAAACCTTGGGTGGAGAGAGCAAAAACCGCCGCAATCAAGAAGATGCCAGAGATTGCATACCAGCGGCGACGCTTACCAATGAAATCGATTGAAGTCTCGCCGCGATAAAGGCGGCCACCAATGCCAGATAGTGCGCTCATAATTACGCCTCCTTACTAACTACGCCGAGGCTCTTCGCGCTGAAGCCAGAGAGTGGCCTTCCTTCAGCGAAGTATGGAACTCGAGCAAGAATTGATACGAGTGGGTGTGTAAAGAAGAAGACCACAATTAAGTCGACCAAAGTGGTGAGACCTAATGTGAAGGCAAAACCGCGAACACTGCTCACCGATAGTAAGTAGAGAACAATCGCGGCAATAATCGACACTGAGTCGGCCACAATGATTGTGCGCTTAGCGCGGGCCCAGCCAGTTTCAACAGCGGTACGAAGTGAACGTCCTTCACGAACCTCATCCCGAAGACGTTCGAAGAAAACGATGAATGAGTCAGCGGTAATACCAATCGACACAATCGCACCGGCAATTCCAGCGAGTGAGAGGGTAAATCCACGGTAATGACCGAGTAGCAATACAGCTAGATAGGTAATACCTGCGGCGACGATTAGAGAGCCGACGGAAACCAAACCAAGACCACGGTAATAAAGAATGGAATAAAGAACGACGAGTAGTAGACCGAGTCCGCCCGCCAATAGTCCAGCATGAAGTTGATCTGAACCAAGAGTTGCAGATACTTGATCGACCGAATCCACACGGAAAGCAAGTGGAAGGGCGCCGTACTTCAAGACATTTGCTAATTGAGTTGCACGAGCTTGGGTAAAGGAGCCAGTGATCTGCGCATTGCCCGTGAGAATTGCCTCGTTAATGCGAGGAGCTGAAACAACTTGACCATCCAAAACGATCGCAACTTGGTTCAGTGGAGTTCCAAGTGAAGTTACGCGCTGGGTAAGTTTTCCAAATGCATCGGTTCCATGACCAGTAAATCCAAGATTAACCATCCATCCTGCATTGTTCTGTTGATCGAGAACAGCGGCCGCTTTGTTGACATCTGCGCCAACTACTTCAGCAGCTGCAAGAATATATTTAGTGCGCGGACCAGTGGGGTTGGCTGGATTTTGTTGGCTACAAGCAACAACGATCGCCTTGGCGTTATCCGTTCCGCCCTTATCTTTGGCACAATCAAGTGCAGCGTAGGCTGCATTTATTGCTGGCGTTACTCCTGCCACTGCAGTTGCCGTGTCTCCCGCTTTACCAACGGTTGCCGCGCCTTCTGATAACACTTGGCGGAAACGTAGTTCGGCTGTCTGACCAACCATTTTGACTAGGTCATCGCCCGTAATTCCCGGAACTTGAATCACAATATTCTTTTGTGCGCCATTTCCTTCAGCGGTTACCAAGCTCTCGGCAATACCCAATGAGTCAACACGATTGCGGATAATTCCTACCGCCTCATTAATAGAAGCCTCAGTGACCTTTCCGCCGGCACTAACTACGGGCTTTAGTGTCACGCTGGTGCCACCTTGAAGATCTAGCGCAAGCTTTACCTTTGTGGCAGAGGTGAAAAACGCCAAGGTCGTAAGAGCAATAGTCAGAAGAGCAAGGATGGCGATGGTGCGCGCTGGGTGAGCAGGCGCCTTCGCTGATTTAGGAGTTATGACAGACATAGGAGTGGAGTCTAGGCATCAGAAGTCGGTGTGTCGAAAAGCGCAGGCGGTGTGAGCGGCGCCATTACCCCCAAGTGGGCAAACCCTGCGGGAGTTGCAATTCGACCACGTGGAGTACGAGAGAGGTAGCCCATTCGGACCAGAAATGGCTCAGCCAAGCTTTCAATAGTCTCGGCCTCTTCGCCAATTGCCATCGCAAGAGTTGAGATGCCGACTGGCCCTCCGTTGAAACGACGGATCACTGCATCCAAGACAGCTTGATCAAGCCGGTCCAGACCAACTGGATCTACTTCATACATTTCTAGCGCGGCCCGCGCTTCCTTGATGGAGATAACTCCCCCGGCATGAACTTCTGCGTAATCACGCACTCGTCGCAACAATCGATTAGCCACTCGGGGCGTGCCTCGTGAACGTGATCCAATTTCACTGATTGCATCTGACGAAATAGAAATTCCCATAAGTGATGCGCTCCGGGAAACAATCTCCGCAAGTTCGCTATCTTCATAAAAATCTAATTGCGCAGTAAATCCAAACCGATCGCGCAACGGACTGGGGAGCAACCCAGCACGTGTTGTTGCACCGACAAGTGTGAAGTGCGGAAGCTCTAACGGGATTGCGGTAGCGCCAGGTCCCTTACCGACAATTACATCAACCCGGAAATCTTCCATCGCCAAATAGAGCAGCTCTTCTGCTGGTCTAGACATGCGGTGAATTTCATCCAAGAAGAGGATTTCGCCTTCAACGAGAGAGGAGAGAATGGAGGCGAGGTCTCCCGCATGTTGAATCGCCGGACCGCTAGTTATTCGAATCGGTGCATCCATCTCAGAGGCAATAATCATTGCCAATGTTGTTTTGCCAAGTCCCGGAGGCCCTGAGAGGAGAACGTGATCCGCGGGAAGATTTCGAGATCTCGCTGCAGACAACAAGAGGTCTAGCTGATTGGAGACTCTTTCCTGACCAACAAATTCCTTAAGTGTCTTGGGACGAAGCGCCAATTCTTGAGAGCGCTCATCTTCCCCCGCATGCGATGACGAAATATCCTCGTTCATATTTAACGTCCACGATTCTGAAGTGCGCTCTTCAAAAGCTCAGCGATTGGCTTGGCTGAGACGGCGGATCCAACTTCTGCGACCACCGCGTCAATACTCTCTTCCGCTTCTCGCGCCGTAAATCCCAGACCAACTAAGGCAGAGTGAAGTTGAACTCTCCAACTTCCAGTAGCACCTCGAGAAGAAGGAACCGATAAACTCGCAACTTTATCTTTTAGCTCAATAACAGCACGTTGCGCGCCTTTCTTTCCAAGTCCCGGAATACGTTCCAAGGCGCCGGAATCTTCATTACTGATTGCTTCAATTATTTGAGCTTCGTCATAAATCGAGAGCGCAGATAACGCCACCTTTGGGCCGATGCCAGAAACGGTCTGAAGTAATTCAAAGAAGTCTCGAGCAGTAGCACTTTCAAAACCATAAAGCGTCATGGAATCTTCTCGCACCACCATGGAGGTGTGAATATAGATCGAAGTTCCCACTGCGAGGGAGGCAAGGTATCGAGCTGGAGCTTGCACGAGCATTCCAAAACCATTCACATCTACAACACAAGCCGATGGTGTCAGCGTTTTTACGGTGCCAGAAAGCGAAGCGATCACTTTCCACCCGCTTTCTTCAATCGAGCTCTCTCTTTATCGAGCGCTTGCGCAAGGCGATTATTGCCTGCTCCGCGCCAATGATGGCAGATCGCCAGTGCCAAAGCGTCAGTTGCATCTACGGGTTTAGGAATTTCATTTAACTTAAGAAGTTTTACCACCATGTTTGCAACTTGCTTCTTATCGGCTCGTCCTGAACCAGTAATAGCGGCCTTAACTTCAGTGGGAGTGTGCATAGCTACGGGTATTCCACGGCGGGCAGCGATCAGCAGCGCAACTCCGGCTGCCTGACCGGTGGCCATCGCAGTGCGAACATTGAGTTGCGAGAAAACTCGCTCCACCGCAATTACATCTGGGTTATGTATGTCGATGTAGGAGATTAACTCGCTCTCCAATTGGAGCAGCCTCTGTTCTAACGGAGCATCTTTATTGGTGAGAATCACGCCAACTGCAACCATCTCCAAATTTTGCGAACTTGAGCCACTTTCAACTACCCCAAGGCCACACCTGGTCAAGCCAGGGTCCACCCCGAGGACGCGCATATTAAAGGCTCGCCATTACCTCGTCGGAGACATCAAAGTTTCCATACACATTCTGCACATCATCTAATTCTTCAATTGCATCGATTAGGTGAAAAACTTTTGTTGCACCTTCGGCATCTAGTTCAATCGACATACTTGGTAGGAATGATGTGTCTGCAGATTCGTAATCGATACCAGCACCTTGAAGTGCTTCTCGCACTTTGACCAAATCTGAGGGTTCGGTAACAACTTCAAAGGAATCACCGAGATCATTTACTTCTTCGGCTCCCGCATCCAACACGTGCTCGAGCAGAGTGTCTTCTGTAACTTTTCCATCAGCTTTATGAACGATGATGACGCCTTTGCGATTGAAGAGATAGGAGACCGAACCTGGATCAGCCATATTTCCGCCATTGCGGGTGACTGCCACGCGAACTTCAGATGCAGCTCGATTACGGTTATCTGATAAACATTCGATCATGAGTGCTACGCCATTTGGGCCATAACCTTCATACATGATGGTCTGATAGTCCGCTCCACCCGTCTCCAGGCCAGCGCCACGCTTGACGGCGCGTTCAATGTTGTCTGCAGGCACGGAATTCTTTTTTGCCTTTGCGATCGCATCAAAAAGTGTGGGGTTACCAGAGATGTCCGCGCCACCGTTACGGGTTGCTACTTCAATTCCTTTGATGAGCTTCGCGAAATTCTTAGCGCGCTTGGAATCGATGATGGCTTTCTTATGCTTGGTGGTTGCCCATTTGGAATGGCCTGACACGGTAAAACCTCCAGTTAGTTCATGCGCTGGTAGATCATCCAGCAATAGCCAACTATAACTGAGCGCCTACGACACTCTCCAAAAAGTAGCGATGAATACGATGATCGTGCGTGAGTTCTGGGTGGAATGAGGTCGCAAATACCTTGCCTTGCCGTACGGCGACCGCGTGGGATTTCCCATCGGTAAGCGTTGTTGCAAGGATTTCAACGCCTGGTCCATAACTTTCCACCCACGGAGCGCGAATGAACACAGCGCGAAAGGCAGGGCCTGCAATTCCCGAAATTTCGATATCAGATTCGAAAGATTCCACTTGGCGCCCAAATGCATTGCGCTTAACCACCATATCAATCCCACCAAAAGTTTCTTGGCCGGAAGCGGGATCTTGGATTTCCCGGGCGACCATAATCATTCCCGCGCACGAGCCATAAGTCGGCAATCCATCAGCAATTCTGGCCTTAATAAGATCGAAGAGATCAAAAGCTTTTGCTAACTTGGAAATCGTCGTGGACTCTCCCCCAGGAATAACCAAAGCATCAATGGCGGAAATTTCTTGGGCTGTCTTAACTGGAATTGCATCAACGCCTAAGGAAGTGATTGAGGCGATATGTTCGCGAAAATCACCTTGGAGTGCGAGGACTCCAACTTTCATATTTACCAGCCGCGCTCAGCGAGACGATGTGGAACTGGAATATCTGCAACATTGATTCCCACCATTGCTTCGCCAAGTCCGCGAGAGGCTTCCGCAACAATCTTGGCGTCGTTGTAATAGGTCGTCGCCTTTACACATGCCGCTGCACGCTTGGCTGGATCGCCAGATTTGAAAATTCCCGATCCAACAAATACGCCATCTGCGCCAAGTTGCATCATCATTGCTGCATCTGCAGGAGTAGCAATTCCGCCGGCAGTAAAGAGGACAACGGGAAGCTTGCCGGTAGCAGCAACTTCCTTCACTAAATCATAAGGAGCTTGCAAATTCTTTGCTGCGACGTAGAGCTCATCTTCGCGCATTGATGACAAGGCACGAATCTCTGCGCCAATTTTGCGCATATGAGTAGTCGCATTTGAGACATCGCCTGTACCTGCTTCACCCTTAGAGCGAATCATTGCGGCGCCCTCATTAATTCGGCGAAGTGCCTCACCAAGATTTGTTGCTCCGCAAACAAAAGGAATCGTCATATCCCATTTATTAATGTGGTGTTCATAATCAGCGGGAGTAAGAACTTCGGACTCATCGATGTAATCGACATTGAGAGTTTGTAAAACTTGCGCTTCCACAAAATGGCCAATACGAACCTTTGCCATTACCGGAATTGAAACCGCGGCCTGAATCGCTTGAATCATGTCTGGGTCAGACATGCGAGAGACCCCGCCTTGCGCACGAATGTCAGCAGGTACACGTTCCAGTGCCATAACTGCTACAGCTCCGGCATCTTCAGCAATCTTTGCTTGTTCAACGTTGACAACATCCATGATGACGCCGCCCTTAAGCATTTCAGCCATACCGCGCTTAACGCGTGCTGTACCGACTGATGATGCTGGAACTTTTTCGCTCACTTAATTACTCCTGCGTTCGATAGGTAGGCGGCAATACTATCCAATATTACTTTGTCGCCCTATCTGCGGCGAATACAGGGCTTTGATCGCTGAGCGCAATCCAGATCTGTCCCGGTACGAATTTAGCCTCATCTCCATTGAGATAGCTCCATCGTGTGGGCTCGGTCTCAGATGTTCGACTCCAATTGATCGGAACTGCATAACCATCCCGCATGAGATACCCCGATCCCTCACCAATGAGGTGACTTAGCGGAGTAATCCCTCCTACTTTGTCATGGTAAATCGAATCAGTAATTAAAACTTTTTGAATGATGAACGTCCGAGTGGAAAGTTGCACTCCATTTGCATCTAGGTCGGGCGCTCCACCATAAAAAATATTCCAGTGTTTTTTCAAGGAATCCCACTCGATGCGATATTTTGACGCTGGCCACTTAATCGAGACGCTAGTTACGGGTTGTACCTTCAATGTGGTTGTGTCAGTGGGAAGAGCTCCAAAGCTCCAGCCCATGGATTTAGCATCAGCAATATCTTTGCCTTCTTGATCTATCGCTTTTAATAAGAGCGCCCGTGGATCCAAAATCATATTTGTTGGCTCAGATCGCGTGAGATCTCGCGAATAGATTGATGGCGGTTCTCGTTCAGCCGAGAGGCTCTCCAGATTGGCCGAAGCGATCACTGGAAGCATTTTTCGTTGTGCGCCACTGAATGCAAAAGCCACACGCCCGTATTGCGCCAAAATATCAATATCGCTAATACGGGCCGACCTTACCGGCCCAATTTTTGCCGGAAGACTTTCCCGCGATTGGGAATAGATCGCCGCTAAGCGAGTGAGTCCGCCTTCCACTTGTTCGATATAAATAACATCCGCTTTTTCAATTCCAATCTGAGGATGCGCAGCCGAAGTATCGTCAATCTTTACTGCCAGAACTTTGCCATTGGTGCCTGGAGCGCCGGTCAAATAATTCACTTCCACCGGGGCTGAAGTGATTGCCGAGATGAGATGCGGCGCGCTTTTATAAAGTGAGAGCGCAACGATTGCAACGCTGAGCACTGCCAAAAATTTTTTCATTACAGGGAGTCGTCTTCGAAGGAGTAACGCATCGGAAGTGGCGCGTGCCCAGCAAGTCGGAAGAAGCGAAAGATTGTTTTAGAATGCAGGTTCGTGGCAGCTTGAACAGATTCCAAATGAATAGTGATTCCCATTCGAATTTTCTCAGTAATTTGGAGGAGTTCATTGGCCAAATCGGTATCGCCCATAAGAGTGCGATTTTCATCCAGTTGTAAGAGTTTGAGGGATTCTGTGAGCGAACTTTCCGAATCAGATCGATCGATGATGCTGGCTTCGCGGGCATTGAAAGCAGATGCTGTCAGCAGAAGACTTGTCGCAGGATCCAATGTAGGAAGGTGGGCAATTTCAATCGCGATCGCGGCCCGTCGTTGAAGGAGAGCATCTAGATGTTCCCACGAAGTTTCTACTCGGTGATGCAGCCGATCTAGACGACTTGCCAGAAAAGAGAGATACCAAGCCAATACAAGTAAGAAAAAGAGTGCGATAAGAATTGTTTTAGCCATTATTCCTGATCCGATTCCAGACTCGATTTTCCGAACCTAATGTCACGCCGGTGTTTCCGACGAGAACCATCTCATACACATCAAGGATTTGATCTGAGACGTTCTTCCAATCAAAATCTTGGGCACGCAGATAGCCAGCCGCTTGGAATCTTTCTCGCTCGGAGACATTTCCAAGTAACGAGGTGAGTTTCATTGATAAATCTTCAACATTTTCCGAAGTGAAAAGCACTCCATCACGACCATGGCCCAGTAGTTGGTCAAAAGCGGGAATATCGCTAGCCAGTATGGGCGTTGATGAGGCCATCGCCTCCGCCAAAATTATTCCAAAAGACTCTCCACCAGTATTTGGCGCTACGTAGACTGCGACAGATTTGAAGAAAGCAGATTTCTCTTCATCAGTCAGTAAGCCAAGAAATTCGGTTCGCTCCATGATTTCAAGTGGTAACTTCTTTGTAAATGAAGTGATATCTCCTGGCCCTGCTACCAGTAATTTCACATCCGGAAATTCTCGCGCTACATGAGGCAAGGCGCGAAGCAAGATATCTAGACCCTTGCGTGGTTCTTCAAACCTTCCAATGAAACCAATGGTGTGCGGTGTTGCCCAATTGGGGTTGGGTTGCGAATGCTTAAATTTGGTTGTATCGATGCCGTTAGGAATCACCACAGCTTCGGTCTCAAAATGATCTTTTAGCGTGGCCCGAGCCATCTCACTTACAGCAATTTTTGCAGTGAGCTTTTCTAACATCGGTTCCAGAATTGGTCCGATCGCATAGATCGCTCTCTGTTTTGCTGCAGCCGCGTGAAATGTCGCAACGATCGGACCTTCAGCCGCCCAGCAGGCTAGGAGTGATAATGATGGAATGGCAGGCTCGTGCACATGCAATAAATCGAAGTCACCAGCAGCAATCCATTGCTTCACTCGAGATGAAGCGACGGGTCCGAAGAGAATTCGTGCAACTGCTCCGTTGTAAGGAATCGAGACTGGACGGCCTGCGGAAACTAAATACTTCTCGTGCACCTGTGACTCATCAGAGACGGGAGCCAACACCGAAACTTCGTGACCTTGTGCAATGAGATTCTCTGCCAAATCCTTAATATGAATCTGTACACCACCAGGGGTGTCCCACCCGTATGGACTGACCATACCGATTCTCAATTTTCGATCACTCATCGACCCAAATCCTTTGCAACATATGCCAATCGACAGGTGATTCGCTAATTCGCTGAGCAAATACGTTCGCCATCTCCTGCGTCATGATTTGCGCTTTTTCACTGACACTTCCCGAAGTCGGTACCGGAATCTCAGGATTAAAAATTATTCGAATCCCCTTTCCCTCATATTTCACAAACGCTGTAATTAAAGGAGCTCCTGTTTGAATCGCTAGGAGCGCTGGACCTGCCGGCATTTTTGCAGCACCAGAAACAAATTGCACTTGTAATCCACTCTGTGAGAGATCGCGGTCAGCTACCAATGCCACTAACTTCCCGGCACGTAGGCGTTGTGCCAGAACAGCAACTGCACGTGTGTTGAGATCTAGAACTTCCATTCCAATCGATTCCCGATAAGAAAGAAAACGACGGAAGAGTTTTTCGGGCTCTAAATGCTCGGCAACCGTTGTGAGAGGTATTCCGGTCGAACAGAAATATGCACCAGCATGATCCCAATTTCCGGCGTGCGGCAATGCAACGATGCACCCGCGACCTAGGGCTATTGGATCTCGCAAATAGTTTTCATTTTCACATACAACAGTTGTGATTGTTCGCTCTTTAGTCCAATTCGGGAATCTAAAGGTATCCACCCAATATCGCAGATATGAGCGCATTCCGTCCTGAACAAGTTTTTCGAGCTCCTCAGCCGAAGATTGAGATGCGATACGAGAATAGTTGGAGCGAAGTCGCTTCACACCCTTGCCATTCTTTGCATAAATGCGATCAGCAAAACGATCGCCCATTGCATAAGCAAAGTCTTCCGGCAATAACCGGGAAATCTTCCAGGCCAAGCTATATCCATAATAAATCAAACTCTTCATCGAGTCGCCTTATAGACGATGAGAAGTCTCTCCCCCGTAGTGAAGATTGCGGCTAGCGCCAGGATCCAAATTCCAATTGCAAGAATGTAATGAATTCCTAATCCGGCTCCTGCGGTTGAGACTAAGAGGAGCACCAATCGCTCCGTTCTTTCCGCAAAGCCACCGTTACATTCAATGTCGAGTGATTCAGCTCGGGCCTTGATATAGGAAACCAGACCGCTGGCTACAAGTGCGATGATCGCAACGGTTGTAAGCCGATCATTCTTCTGTATCAGGTAATAAATCAGTGCACCCAGGATGCTTGCATCACTTATGCGATCCATCGTTGAATCAAGCAATGCGCCCCAATCACTTCCACCAGATTCGGAGAGCCTGGCCATTGTCCCGTCAAGCAAATCAGTAAGGACAAGTAGTGTGATAACAATTGTGGCTGCAAATAAATGGCCACTTGCCAGGAGCGTAAATGATGCCGCGACTGTTCCTGCAGTTCCTAGGACCGTTACAGAATTGGCGCTCAACCCAACCTTGAGAAGCCCTCGACACAATGGCGTAATTAGTCGAGTGACTGGGGCGCGTAATGAAACTTGAAGCATCGATACCATCGTAGAGTTCGCGGATATGAGCAGCCTAATTTCGACACCCGTGCCCGCTGATTTACGCGTGGCCGGGATCGGCCAACGCGCTCCCTCGATAGTGGAAGCTTTAGGGCTCACAATCTCGCCACTGGAGAGTTCGGATCTCGCTATTTTCGTGGTCGGCGCAAAAGATGGAATTGATTCAGAGGGAGTAGCGGCTTGGAATCTAGCTCGCGATCTCTATATTCCATCGCTCGTTGTCATTGATCAGTTATTAGAGAGTGAAATCGATTTCGATGACATGAGCGCGATCGCCGGACGCTTGCTCGACCCTGTTGTCACGCCTTATCTCGTTCTCCATTCCGATGAAGGTTCCCCGATCGCATTAATAAATTTAGATTCCCTACAATTATCTAATTACTCCGGCGGCGCTCGTGAAATTACGGAGAGCGATCCAGAACATAAAGTTTTAGTCTTTGAATTCCGCAAGGAATATCTGGAGGCTCTAGCGGCGGCAGGTGAGGGAGCTTTCCAACAAGGCTTGCTGTATCCCGCTATTCCTTATCTTGCGCAGAACAACTTAGGTCTGGAAGAGATTGCCCAGTACGCCCAACAAATAGAGGTACTACCAGGCCGCAGCTAGCAAATTCCTAGTCTCTTGTAATAGTTGTGGCATGGTCTTTGTCTTACCGATTATTGGCATGAAATTTGCATCCCCTGCCCAGCGCGGAACCACGTGTTGATGAATATGTTCGGCGACCCCAGCACCCGAAAGTGCGCCTTGGTTCATCCCCAAATTAAATCCCGCTGCCCGCGAAACTTCACGAAGTGTTTTCATTGCATGAGCAGTGAGTTCAAAAATCTCATTACGTTCAGATTCGGAAAGATCGGTGAGATCTGCGATGTGGCGATTAGTGCAGACCAACAGGTGGCCAGCGTTGTAGGGATAAAGATTCATCACCACGAAAGCTTCTCTGCCCCGGGCCACAATTAGCCCTTCTTCATCATTCATGGGTTGAATGCGACAGAAAGGGCATTGCACCTCGTTGCCGGGAAGTGGCCTGTTCTCGCCAGTGAGATATTGCATGCGATGCGGAGTCCATAAGCGATCCCACTCATCCGGGATTCCTGCTCCCCCATACATATTCTGGTCAGACATCAACTACACCTGGGAACGATGTGAAATAACTTCTAACACCATTGCTATTGCATCATCGATGGGAACGCCATTCTTTTGATCACCATTTCGATATCTAAAGGAGACCGCACCTGCGCTCTGATCTTCTTCACCGGCGATCATCATGAAAGGAATCTTCTCCATCTGAGCATTTCGCACTTTCTTCTGCATTCGATCATCCGAAGAATCAAGATCCACTCGGATTCCCGCCTTACGCATCTTTGCGACAACTTCTTGAAGATATGGCAAGAATGTATCCGCGACCGGAATTCCACGTACTTGTACTGGAGCTAGCCATGGCGGAAATGCGCCTGCATAGTGCTCGGTGAGAACTCCGAAGAATCGTTCGATCGAGCCGAAGAGCGCGCGGTGAATCATCACGGGTTGTTGTCGAGATCCATCTGAGGCCTGGTATTCCAGATCGAATCGTTGCGGCAATTGGAAATCAACTTGAATCGTCGACATCTGCCAGGTGCGACCAATAGCATCCTTTGCTTGTACCGAAATTTTGGGACCATAAAAAGCTGCGCCTTCGGGATCCAATATCAATTCAAGATTTTGCTTCTGGGCTGCAGCGCGAAGGGTCTCGGTAGCTGCCTCCCAATCCGCATCTGAACCCACGGATTTTGCCGGGTTGCGGGTTGAGAGTTCGAGATAGAAATCTTCCAGTCCATAATCGCGCAGCAGATTGAGCACAAAGGTAAGAAGCGAATCTAGCTCGCCCGGCATCTGCTCTTTGGTGCAGTAAATATGCGCATCATCTTGCGTGAAACCGCGCGCGCGAGTAATTCCATGAATGACGCCAGATTTCTCGTAACGATAAACAGTTCCAAATTCAAAGAGACGCAATGGCAGCTCTCGGTAGGAACGACTTCGTGAACGGTAAATCAAATTGTGGAAAGGACAGTTCATCGGCTTCATGTAGTACTTCTGACCTGCACGACGGATGGTTCCATCCGCATGGTATTCCTCATCCATCACCATCGGTGGATACATGCCTTCGGAATACCAATCGAGGTGACCGGAAGTTTCGAAGAGAGCAGCCTTAGTTAAGTGTGGCGAATAAACAAATTGATAATCTTCTTCTTCGTGACGACGGCGAGAATAATCTTCCATCGCGCGACGAATAATTCCACCCTTGGGATGGAACACTGCAAGGCCAGAACCAATTTCTTCTGGAAATGAAAATAGATCAAGCTCAGCGCCAAGTCGGCGGTGATCGCGTTTCTCTGCTTCGGCAATCTGATTGAGATATCCATCGAGTGCCTCTTGGGTTGGCCACGCAGTTCCGTAAATACGTTGGAGCATTGGGTTCTTCTCCGACCCACGCCAATATGCAGATGCCGTTTTCATCAATTTAAATGCTGGTATGTTCTTAGTCGAAGGAAGGTGCGGTCCGCGGCAGAGATCACTCCAGACTGGCTGACCATCACGACCGAGATTGTCATAAATTGTAAGTTCTGCTCCGCCAACTTCGACGCTTGATTCATCCGATGAATCGCCAGATTTCAATCCCACTAATTCACATTTGTAGGGCTCGTTCTTTAATTCCGCCAAAGCTTCGGACTCAGAAGTTATGCGACGTCGAAAGCGTTGCCCCGCCTTAATGATCTTGCGCATCGAAGATTCAAGTTTCTCAAGATCCTCCGGTGTAAATGGTTTCGTCGGATCAAAGTCATAATAGAAACCATCGGTAATAGGAGGTCCAATTCCTAGCTTGGTCTCAGGGAAGACTTCTTGCACGGCTTGCGCCATGACGTGAGCAGTTGAGTGGCGAAGAACAGATAGACCTTCTGGGCTATCTATCGAAACGCCTTCGACCACATCGTCTGGGGCCAATTCGGTCCAGAGATCCTTAAGTTCACCATTTACTTTGCAGACAACGATGTTGGGGCTATCGGCAAAGAGATGAGTCGGGCGCTGATCGGCCGCGATCGTGCTGGCAGCACCGTCGAGGGTAATTGAAATTTCAGCGGACATGAGCGCAGGTTATCAAGATTCGGGGCTGGCTATGCTGCGAATTTCGAATTGCTCAGAAATCTTTTCCAATACCTGCGAAGGAGCGATGCTTCGGGTGTCAATTTTATTGATTTGTACCAATCCATTAATACTAGAAATGATCGCCGCCCCGGCGCACTCCTCCAAATCCTGAGCTGTAATCACTCCCTCGGAAATCTCGGGGAACCATTCCAGCATGAGTTTGCGAATTATTCCTGGCAAACATCCCGAATCCAAGGATGGAGTGATCAGGCCTCCCCCCACTTCGACAATCACATTCGCCAATGCTGATTCGCAGAGTTCGCCTCGTTCATTAAAAAAGAGAACTTCTTCCGCTCCATATTGCTCGGCAAGTCTCATCCCATACATTCCCTCTGCATAAGAGATAACTTTGAAACCACCTTGGGAAGATTGCGATGACCGTGGAGTAGACGATGTGATGACTGCTATCGGGGCCTCTCGCTTGGTTCGAGCTCGGTGGGTAATAAAAAAATCGCCATCAGGAAACACTGCAACTCTCAACACTCCCAAGGAGTCGAAATCTCTAGCAGCAAGAAGTTCTTCGCAGCCATTTTCGATTGCATCGCGATCAAAGCCGGAATAGAGAAGTTGGATAGCGCTTTCTTCCAACCGGTCGAAATGACGCCGCGCAAAATGCATTTGCCCCGCCACGTTGCGAATGGATTCGGTAAGCCCATCACCACGCATCCATGGCGCGTTATCGAGCGAAAGCGTAATCTGATCTCTGGCATGAACGTGGCCTTGATAGAAATAATTCACGAGTCCCCCTTCGCAATCTTCATCAATCTTGCCGCCTTCAATTCTGTCTCGGCCCATTCATCGCTGGGGTTGCTCCCCCATGTAATTCCAGCGCCAGTACCAAAGTGAATCTTTCCATCCCGCTCACTCCAAAAGAGGCGGATACCAACTGATAGGAGCGCACGATCCCCATTTACCCATCCTAAAATTCCGCAGTAAGGACCACGTTTTCTTTCGTGGGCAGAAATGATTGAGATTGCACTCTCTTTAGGTGCTCCGCTAATCGAACCGGCTGGAAGTAGAGCTTGCCCAATCTCTTTCCAACTCACCCCTGCGCGCAATTTTCCTGAAACATCGGAAACTAGATGAAAGAGACCTGGGTGTTCTTCGGTTGCAAGTAAGCGTGGGGTGGTAATCGAGCCAGGATCACAAATTCTCCCGAAATCATTTCGCATCAAATCCACGATCATGATGTTTTCGGCCGAATCTTTCTGGGCGAAAAGAGTGGTGTGTGAGGTCCCTTTTATTGGGCTACTTGTAATGCTCGTACCCTCTCGCTTGAGAAAGAGTTCGGGCGAGGCGGAAGCAATCTCGATTTCCGGGAGATTTAAATAAGCGGCATAGGGCGCCGGGTTCTCCTTGAGTAATGATGAGAAAAGCGAATCCAAATTCGTATCACTGTTGATAGATAGGACGCGGCAGGCATTGGATTGATAGACATCACCAGCTTCAATTTTCGCTCTGACTTCACTTACATATTTTTCATATGAGATTTGGTCAACTGAGCTATGCCATTCACCTTCAATGCCATTCCATTCCAAGTCGGGAAATGCTCGCTCAGAAATTTCTGCAAATCTCACGCATGTCCATTGACCTTCAAAGGTAACAAGTACCGCCCAAAAACCCGGCTCTTCTAATGAGGCGGGATCGTGGGAGATTTCTAATATTCCTCGGGCCGACACTCCCCCCATCCAAAATTCCATGTCTCCAGCCTAGGCTCAGTGAGCGCCCTCGATTAGATTTGAGCGGGGGTGGTGCGATAGATTGCGCACTCACAACTTCACATGCGGACGTAGCGCAGTTGGTAGCGCGGAACCTTGCCAAGGTTCAGGTCGCCGGTTCGAACCCGGTCGTCCGCTCTCAGGTAGTAACACCACAGCAGAATAAGCAAGGTCGGATGGCCGAGAGGCGAGGCTCAGGACTGCAAATCCTGCCACACGGGTTCAAATCCCGTTCCGACCTCCACTCTTCTACTACCCTCGAAACGTTAAACACACTACCAATTGAGAAAGTGCGGCCATGACTAATAACTTGGAGAAAGCAGAGCGACCTTGGGGTCGCTATGAAGTTCTTCAAGAGAGTGCCACTCATAAAGTGAAATGCATCTGGATGAATCCTGGTTTTCGACTTTCTTATCAACGTCATAAATATCGCGCCGAACACTGGTTCATTGTTCAAGGCACAGGTGAGATCACGATCGATGGTGTCGTTTCACAAGTGGGTCCTGGATCTACAGTCGAATTCCCGATCGGAACATTGCATCGCCTTTCCAACACCGGCACCGCAGAAATTATCTTTGTGGAAGTGCAGACCGGTACATCCTTTGATGAGTCAGATATCGAGCGCGTAGAGGACGATTATGGCCGTACTGGCCAATAATTTTTAGCCTTTCCGATCTTCAGGTAGGCTTCCCTGGTACCACAGATTTGCAGCAAGGATCGTTGGCTCAGCGGTAGAGCACCACATTGACATTGTGGGGGTCACTGGTTCGATCCCAGTACGGTCCACCAATTGCATGATTTTTTGATCTGCCAACAATTTGCTGGCATCAATGAGAGGTCTTTCAAAGTAGTTAAAAAATCAGAGCGGCTATCAATTGTTGCATTAATTGCTATTGCCACCTTAATTTTGTCTGGCAGCCCTTCATCAGCAGCAATTCCTGGTAGCAATTGTCCGAAAATCGGCGCAACTCAATTCAGACAATCCATGCAGATGGACCAAAGCAATATTGCCAGGGCAAACACGCAAATTAGCTCGGTAAGACAGTTCATCCAAGGTAATTGTGCAGACGAATCTCTCATTGCGGGGCTCTAATACCTGATTCGGCTCCACCAGTTATATTCTCAAGCCGAACAAATCGTGATCTAATGGCGCAATGGCCGAAAGCAAGATGATCTGGCGCGGGGCGATGCTCGATATCTCCCGCCACTTCTTTGATAAAGAGTTTATCAAAAAGACAATTTCCGCCCTTGCTATCTTTGACTACAACATCTTGCATCTGCATTTGACGGATGATCAAGGGTGGCGCTTGGAAAGCAAGAAATTTCCCAAGCTCCACGAGATCGGTTCGATACGTAAGCAGAGCCAGATCAACCATGGAACTCTCCCACCTGAATTCGACGGGATTAAACACTCGGGATATCTCACTCACGAAGATGTTCGAGAGATAGTTCTCCACGCCAAAGTGCACGGAATCACGATCGTTCCAGAAATCAATATTCCGGGGCACACTCGCGCATTGCTTGCCGCCTACCCGCAATACGGAGTTAACCAACGAAATCTTGAAGTAGGCGAAATATGGGGCATAGCAGATTCTTTGCTAACCCCCTTTGATGAAACTTTTGAATTTCTCGCAGAAATATTTACAGAAGTCGCCTCGGTTTTCCCATCTGATTACATTCATGTTGGGGGCGACGAGTCCTTGATTGCGCATTGGCTAGATGATCCGCAAGTTGTTTCCTTTATGAATGAAAAGGGGTTTGCCTCCCCCAAAGATCTCTTCATGTATTTCATGGGTCGCATTGAAGAGATTCTCACTCCGCTCAACAAGAAGATGATTACCTGGGATGATGCCTTTGCTTTCGATCCCGAGAAGGCCACGGATGCAACCGTTATGTCATGGCGCGGGGCAGAGATTGCAGCTTTAGCGGTTGCACATGGCAAGGAAGTTATCCAAGGGCCGGTAATCCCTACCTACTTCGATTACTACCAGGCCGATGATGCGAGCGAACCATTAGCCATTGGCGGGCCAATCACTCTTGACGATGTTCTGGAATTCACTCCGATCAAAGGAATTCTCGGCGTTCAATTTCAATTGTGGAGTGAATACATTGCAACACCCGCTCACGCGGAATACATGATGTGGCCACGAGCTGCGGCACTGGCTTATCGATGTTGGGGTGAGGCACAATCATTTGAGAATTACTACTCTTCTCGATTGCCGCAGTTGGAGGCACTAGGCGTCAAGCATCGGAGTATGGACGCCGCAACCAGAATCGGCTCGAAAGAATTGGGAACTGCATCATTTTTTAAGGGTCACGATGTTCATGCAATGATGCACGAGCTTGAAGAGTCGGCCGCAAAAGGCGAGGTTGCCTTCGAAAATCTGAAAGATAAATAAATTACAAAGCTTTAGCCACGATCGTCTCATGTTCAATTTTCATCACAATCGCGTAACCCAGAGCCTGGTAAAAATCTAAGGCGTTGTAATTAACTGGGTTCACTCTTAGGTGAAGACCATGCGACCCTTTTGCTCGAAGTGAGTCCTCCATCGCCTCCATGATTTTTCGACCCAAGCCCAAACCTCTTGCAGCGGGCAATAAGTTGATATGAGCTTGCGAAGGATAAAGATCGAGGAGTTCGGTGGGTGAGGGCGTCGGATGGTGGATTTCATATGCAAGCTTTTCATCACGAGACCAACTCGCCCGATGAGATTCAACGGGATGTTCAAATTCGCCTTGGCGACCTGGCCACCAGATAAGGTCACATTTCTCTTGAAAAGTCTTGGTATCCCGTGCGGCAATGCAATAGCCAATAGCTTCATCATTTTCACCAGCGAGAACAAAGGCATGATCGGGCTCTAGCAATACATATGGGCCGACCCAAATATCCCCTAACGCTTTTGAGTCAGAAAAAATGGCGGAGGCATCGTCCCCGACATCGGCAGTTAGCAGACAAATTTCATAGAGTCTTACAAGTTCTTCGCGCCTGGCCGCTCTAATTTTCACGATAAACGTTCAATAAACCTAAGCGTGTTTACATAGATAGTTTCGGCATCATTGTCGAGGACGGCAACGTGATAGCTATTGGCTAATTCAATGCGTTCTTTATCTGTGCTTCCAATTTCATTCATGATTATCTCTGTGTTCGAGACCGGGAGAACGTGATCTTCCGTCGAATGGAATAGGAGAACGGGAATAGTTATTTGGGCCAATTCCTTACGAGTGTTTTTTAACATACGGTTAAGTTGGAGAACGCCCTTGGTCGGAAGAACGTCATATCCCCACTCAGTCATATCCGGCTTCTTAATGTCATCACCGACAGATGGCATGCCTGCTTTGAGGCGAGAAATGATGGGCGCAAATTTAACCAAAACTCCTGGAATATGAATCATGGGATTTACAAGGATCAGACCATCAACATCGAAATACTCCGAAACATTGAGGGTCGTTCCGCCGCCCATGGAGAGCGCGCAAATAAATACTTTCTTGCACGTTTTGCGAAGCTCGTTGAGATCCTTAACAACTCGTTCTGGCCATTGCTGCCACTTCACTTTATTGAGGTCTCGCCAATCTGTGGAATGTCCGGGCAGTCTTGGGACCCGCACCGTATAACCACGGTCAGCGAAGTAATGGGCATAAGGTCTCATCGATGCAGGCGAACCCGTAAAACCATGTACGAAAATGATTCCGATCTCTTTATGCGAAGTGCCCTCGTGGGCAAAGTCATTTAGCCATCCTGCTGGTGCGGTTGAAGTACTCATGGAAGAAATCTATTCCCGGGCACTCTTAATGGGAAGGTTTTCACCATAAATGTCAGAGTGGTGGCGTACCGTACCTACATGTCGCTTCTTCCACTTCACGAGACAACTTTTGTTGTCGTGGATCTGGAGACCACTGGAGCCTCCCCCAATGTTGGTGCTGGGATAACTGAAATCGGAGCGATCAAAGTCCGAGGGGGTCAAGTCCTCGGAGAGTTCTCGACATTTGTAGATCCGGGAATGCCCGTTCCTGCATTTATCACCGAGCTCACTGGCATAACCGATGCCATGCTCTTTGGAGCGCCACTTATTTTTGAAGCTCTCCCCCAATTAATTGAGTTCTGCGGACCTGAAACTGAGTCCGTCATTGTTGCCCATAACGCACCTTTTGATCTGGGATTTCTCAAGGCTGCCGCCGATTCGATCCAATTTCCATGGCCGAATTACTTAGTTATGGATACCGTCAAGCTTGCCCGGCTTGTGATTGAGAGAGATGAAGTGAGTAATTACAAACTCGGAACTCTTGCTCAATTTTTTGAGACGGAAGTTGCCCCTACTCACAGAGCTCTCGATGATGTTAAGACCACTGTTGAAGTCATGCATCGATGTTTTGAACGGTTAGCTGGATTTAGCGTCTCAACGTATCCGGAATTACTCGAATTCTTCAAAAAATCCCCCAGCAAAAAACCACGTTATTGCGCTTAAGATTTATTCTGGTCGCTGCGCTGCCAATTCATTTGTCAGATCGCGCCATTTTTCAAGCAAGGTCCATGCAGCGCCGCTATCAATGGCTTTCTGGGCTAGTACATAACCATTGGCAATCTGCTGTGTAACACCCAGCGAGAAATCACCTTTGAATGCTGCGATCGCGATTGCAGAATTGAGCAGTACTGCCTCCCGTGGAGCGCCCTGCTTGCCCTGCAGCACATCCTTCACAATTGCAGCGTTATAGGAAGGCTCTCCGCCAACCAATTCCGAGATTGGAGCGCGGGCGATTCCAAGATCGAGCGGATCAAACTTGTGAGTAGTGATTTCGCCATTAGCGATTTGTAGAATTGTCGTGGTGTCAGAAAGCGCAACTTCATCAAGTCCATCATCGCTTCGAAAAGCGAATCCTTCGCCCCCGCGATCGGCAATAACTTTGGCCATAATCGGAAGTGCTTTTTCACGAGCTACGCCCAGTGCGATCGCTATAGGTTTTGCGGGGTTTGCAAGCGGCCCCAAAATATTGAAGATCGATGGAACAGCTAACTCTTTGCGAGCCGGTGCGGCAAAGCGAAGCGCTGGATGAAATGAAGTTGCCAGGCAGAAACCAATTCCCAATTTATGGACGGTCTGTGCGATTTCCGCGCCATTGAGTGAAGTAAATACGCCGAGCGCCTCAAGTACATCTGCTGCGCCAGATTTCGATGAAGCGGCACGAGAGCCATGCTTTACAACTCGCGCTCCAGCTGCAGTCGTGACAATCGCAGAAGTTGTAGAAATGTTGATGGTATTACGACCATCTCCACCGGTTCCTACTGGATCTACCGCGCGTTCTGAAATAGAAATCGGCTCGGCATACTTAAACATTTGCTCAATCATGAGCGCGATATCGGAGGAGGAATAGCCCTTCTCATTGAGCAGAAGTAGGAATTTCTTTATATCTTCTTTATCGGCCCGACCTTCAAGGATTTCGGTCATAACAAAGAGAGCTAATTCTGGCGAGAGATCATTATGTGCTTCTAAGGTAGCAAAAAGCTCGGGCCACGATTTCTTCATGCAGTTGCAATGCTCGTGCTTCGAAGGAGCTCAGCGACTTTCGATGCCAAAGTAAATGGATCGATGGGATGAACCACGACGGCATCAGCGCGGGACCATGAAGCAAGCCAGTTATCCTGGATTCGACCAGTGATAGCTAAAATTGGCGGGCAGTTGAAAACTTCATCTTTGAGTTGGCGAGCCATTCCAAGTCCACCTTCAGGAACTGCTTCCCCATCGAGAATAAAAAGATCAATATTCTTTTTCGAATCGAGATATAGACGCAGAGCTGGGCCCGTCGCAAATTCAACAATCTGATGGGGCGCAAATTCACTGCCCACCTGGCGACCCAAGGCAGTGATGATTTGGGAGCGCACGCTCTGATCGTCGGAATAGACGGCAAAAGTGAGGCTCTTCATGCCCGAAAGTCTAACGGGGTGCCGGCCAATTTCCTGCGTGATGAGTCTCACCCAGAGCCCCTCTCTGCGAGGCTCTTCGCATTCATACTTTGAGTAGCAAATCGGGAATAATCCCCCTCATGACAACCGCTACCCACGCCTCGGGCAATCCAATGAAGGTCAATCGCCCTAACTTGGTCGCTGTCGGAACAATCGTCTGGCTCTCTAGTGAGCTCATGTTCTTCGCCGCGCTCTTCGCGATGTACTTCACTACGCGTGCTGTGCAAGGTCCAAAGTTCTGGGCTGAGAACACTGGAATGCTCAATATTAAATTTGCAACACTTAATACGACTGTTTTGGTTCTCTCATCAGTCACCTGTCAATTTGGTGTTTTTGCTGCCGAGCGATTCCAAGCCAAACGCACCGGCTCGCTACTTCAATTCAATAAATGGGGAATGCGAGAGTGGTTCGCTCTTACCTTCCTGATGGGCGCATTCTTCATCGGCGGTCAGGTATATGAATATGCAAATCTTGTCCACGAAACTTTAACGCTCTCATCTAATTCATATGGCTCGGTCTTTTACATCACGACTGGATTCCATGGAATGCACGTAACCGGTGGGCTTATCGCTTTCCTCGTCGTCATGGTTCGCGTATTTCGTGCCCAAAAATTTGGCCACTCCCAAGCGCAAACTGCAATCGTTGTCTCTTATTACTGGCACTTCGTGGATATTGTCTGGATCGCCCTCTTCTCTGCGATCTACTTGATTAAGTAAGGATGTAGATGAAAAGACTTTCTCGCTATCGCCGACACCGCCTGGCTGCGCCGGCGCTTTTCATTATTGCGCTCTTCGCGATCGGGACAGGTTTCCAAATGGCTAGCGCACTTCCTGGTGCGCAAACTACAAAATCTTCTTCTCTCACTACTCAGGTAGAGGAAGGTAAACGAATCTTTCTTAAAGGTTGCTCTTCCTGTCATGGATTAAATGCCGAAGGCGGCGAGATTGCTCCCTCCCTTATTGGTGTTGGCGCAGCTTCCGTAGATTTCCAAGTCGGAACTGGTCGCATGCCCATGGCCGATATGAGCCAACAAGCAATGCGCAAGAAGCCAATTTATGACGCTGCCCAAACTGCGGCTCTGGCTGCATACGTTGCATCCCTGGCTCCTGGTCCTGCAACAGTCGATGGGGCAAGTCTGAACTATGAACGCGATGGCAATACTGCGCAAGGCGGAGAGCTCTTCCGCACAAACTGCGCAATGTGTCACAACTTTGCAGCACAAGGTGGAGCGCTATCGCAAGGCAAGTACGCACCTACTCTTATGGGAGTAGAACCAAAATATATTTATGAAGCGATGATTACAGGACCACAGTCAATGCCTAAGTTTTCGGATAAGACAATTACTCCGGCCGAAAAACTCAGCATCATTAAGTGGCTTGCATCAACCCAAGAAGAACCAAATCTCGGTGGTGCATCACTCGGTCGCGTTGGTCCAGTTACCGAAGGCTTACTAGCTTGGATCTTTGGCTTGGGCCTCTTGATTGGAATTTCCGTATGGCTAGCATCGAAGGCGAGATAACTCATGGCTAATGAGATTGAGAAAATCAAAGATCCAGGGCTACCTGCTCATAAGCATCGCAAAGCGGATCTGGATCCTAAAGCTGCTGATCGAGCCGAGCGACAAGTCTCCGTTCTCTTCTTGCTCTCCGGCGCCGGTACCGCGCTTTTCATCTTTGCATTCTTATTCGTAAAGACAGACACCTTCGTCTATCTGCCAATTCTTGGAACCACAAACGCGCATCAACTCTTCCTCGGTCTAGGAATGGCCGCCTCGCTTTTCTTTATTGGAATGGGAATGGTCCACTGGGCCAAGACATTAATGTCTGACACCGAAGTCATTGCAGAGCGTCACGAGTTTCGATCTTCCGATGAGGATCGCCAATCATTTGTCGATACCGTTAAAGAACAAGCCTCGACAGCAGGACTCGGACGTCGCAAATTGATTAAGCGCTCCCTCGGCTTCGCTGGACTATTGGCAGCTCTGCCTGGAGTTCTCATTCTCCGCGATCTTGGCCCATTGCCACGTAAGGCGCTAAATAAAACTAATTGGGATAAAGGTGTTCGCCTTGTTACCGATCCTGGCTATCGCCCCATTAAAGCTTCTGATCTAGAAGTCGGAGCAGTTGCGCAAGTATTACCAGAGCTGCCTGAAGGAACTGAACGCACTCTTGAAAACATTGGCACCGATGCCGTTCTTTTGATTCGTATTCGCCCAGAAGAATTCCAATTAAATGCCGAACGTCTCTCCTGGACGCATGAAGGCATCATCGCTTTCTCAAAGATCTGTTCACATATGGGATGCGCAGTTGCGCTCTATGAGCAACAGACCAAGCATTTGTTGTGCCCATGCCATCAATCCACTTTCGATGTAACCCGAGCCGCAAAGGTAATTTTCGGACCAGCCGCTCGCCCACTTCCTCAGTTGGCAATCACTGTTGATGCCGAGGGATATCTCGTTGCACAAGCCCCATTTAATGAACCAATCGGACCTAGCTTCTGGGAGCGCTCCTCATGAGTAAACAAGAACGCATTGCAGGAAATGTCGCGAATTATGTAGATGAGCGAACCGGCGCTGCTGCTTGGCTGAAGAAGAACCTCACAAAAGTCTTCCCTGATCACTGGTCATTTATGCTGGGTGAAGTCGCGCTTTACTCATTCATTATTCTTCTTCTCTCTGGAACCTTCCTGACTTTCTGGTTTGATCCATCACAAAATGAAGTGATCTACCACGGCGCATATGCACCACTAGATGGCATTCCTATGACTGCCGCCTATCAATCTACGTTGCATATCTCCTTCGATGTACGCGGTGGATTATTAATGCGCCAAATTCACCACTGGGCAGCACTCTTGTTCATGGTGGCGATTGTTGCGCACTTGCTCCGTGTTTTCTTCACTGGTGCTTTCCGCAAGCCACGTGAATTTAACTGGTTGATTGGAGTGGGACTCCTTACACTCGGAATTGTTGAAGGTTTCTTGGGTTATTCACTTCCCGACGATCTTCTCTCCGGAACCGGTATCCGTATTGCCGAAGCGATTATTCAAGCGATTCCCGTGGTCGGCTCGTACCTCGCTTTCTTCGCATTTGGTGGACCTTTCCCTGGCCATGTATTTATTTCGCGGATTTACACCGTCCACGTTCTCTTAATTCCAGGAATTATTCTCGCTCTCATCACTATTCACTTGATGTTGGTCTGGTACCAGAAGCACACGCAATATCCAGGTCCGGGTCGCACCGAGAAGAACGTTGTTGGTTATCCGCTGATGCCGGTTTACATGGCAAAAGCTGGCGGATTCTTCTTTATTGTCTTTGGCGTCACAGCATTTCTCGGCGCAGTCGCTTCCATCAACCCGATTTGGCTTTATGGTCCATATACCCCAGGCCAAATCTCGGCCGGATCACAACCCGATTGGTACATGGGTTGGCTCGATGGACTTGTTCGGATGGCGCCGCCACTGGAAACCCACGCATTTGGTCACACCATTTCATGGAATATTTTGATTCCAGGGTTGATCATTCCGGGGATTCTCTTTACTGGAATGGCGCTCTATCCATTTATTGAATCATGGATGACTGGAGATAAGCGCGAGCATCATCTCCTTGATCGCCCACGTAATAACCCGAACCGCACTGCGCTCGGCGCAATGTCGCTCTCTTTCATGTTTATCTCATTGATCAATGGTGGAAATGACATTATCGCCACCCACTTCCATCTCACCATTAATGAGATCATGTGGTTTACCCGAATCGGCCTCTTTGTCGTACCACCAATTGTTTTCGTGATTACCAAGCGCATTTGTTTCTCGCTTCAGTTAGTTGATCGAAATCTCGTTCTTCATGGTCGTGAAACTGGACGCCTAGTTATGTTGCCGCATGGTGAATTCGTTGAAGTACACGAACCAATTTCGCCAGAGAAGGCTTACACCTTGACTCAGCACGAACAGGTACCCGCACTCGCGCTTCCCGATGAAGATTCCAATGGGGTTCGCAATCCTGGTGGCCTCAAGCGCAAGATTCGTGCACGAGCAAGCCAAGCTAATGCCGAGCAAATTCCAGCTGTTACCGCTTCCGAGCTTCACGAGCTTGAAGGTGGGCACCACTAGCCTGTGAAGATTCGCGCCGCCAATCCTCATGAAGGTCAGGTAATCCTTGATCTCATATTGGCTCTTGCCATTTACGAAAAAGAGCCAGATGCGGCTAAGGCAACATTGGAACAGATCAACTCCGCGTTCTTCTGCGAAAATCCGTCAGTCTTCTGTGACTTCGTCGAAGATGAGTCAGGTGCAATAATTGGCTTTGCCACGTGGTTCCTCAATTACTCAACCTGGACTGGAACTCATGGAATTTACTTGGAGGATCTCTTCGTTCTACCGACTGCTAGAGGCCATGGATATGGCAAAGCGCTTCTGGTGCATCTAGCGAAGACTTGTGTCGATCGTGGCTACCATCGTTTCCAATGGTGGGTCTTGGATTGGAATGCGCCATCCATTGAATTCTATAAATCACTCGGTGCTTACTTTATGGATGATTGGACCATCATGCGTGTGGATGGGCAAGCTCTACGAGAGCTCGCTTCGCAATAAGGCGTATTGCCAGGTGGATGTCCATTCACCTTTAAAGAAATCATCTTCCCGGAATTCGCCCTCTTTGCGCATCCCGACCCGCTTAGCCAAATCCGCGCTACCAATATTTCGCTGGTCAATTTTTGCGGTTAGCCGATGAAAATCATACGTGGCAAAAATATGATCGATCCATGCTCTCACCGCTTCGGTTGCATAACCTTCACCTGAAAATTGTGGATTCAGGACCCACCCAATGGAGGCCGTCTTATTTGCGGCTGATTCAAGGCAAGCATTGAGTTGGCCAATGATTTTATTTGTGTCCTTAAGGGCAAAACCTAAAACGTAGTAATCCCCTTCATTGGCAAGACCTGTGAGGGAGAAACTCTTTTCAATTGCTTCAATAACTTGTTCTGGAGTTCGTTCTGGCCAAGGAATGTATTTAACAACCTGAGCCTTGGACTGGTAGGCGATCAGTTCATCCAAATCGCTCATCTCCAATGGGCGAAGGATTAGGCGGTCCGTGTGGATCATGGTTGAAGTGTGCCTCGTTCGGTCATTTTTACAATAAGCGGATCGCAGATGGCGCCAAGAAATGGAATGGAGAAGTCATCATGAGTAAATCCCATCAGCGCCCATTGTCCGCTCCGATTCTTGATTAATCGCCCGGCATACAAGCCGGCAGGGCCGATGAGTTCGGCTTTATCTAGATGGAAGGGGCCGGTCGGAGAATCTGCAGGTGCGCTATATGTTCCGCTCTGCCATTGACTGCCTTCGGCCTTGATATGTTCTTTCGCAACACAGAAAATCAATATCCATTTGCCATCGATTTTTTCGACTTGGGTCACTTCAATCTGACCGAAACCAGATGCGGCGATCAAAGGCTCCGGCGAACTCCATGTATATAAATCAGAGGAAATGCAATGCGCAATAGTTGCGCGATATTTTTCATCCAGCTCTTTGAGGTTAGCAGTCAATAACATATGCCAGACACCATCGTCTCCGAAGAAAACCCACGGGTCTCTAAATGGTTCATCATTCGCATCTGCCATTACTTCAAAGAGCGCTGGATCTGCGCTCACAATTGGGTTTTGCGGATCGCGCGTCCAAGAGATCAAGTCTTTACTGATTGCATGCCCAACTTGCTGTTGAACTCCTCCGTGCAGCCGATTAGTGCCGGTATAGAAGAGGTGGAAAGTATTGGTGGTTGGCTCCTTAATGACACTGCCCGTCCAAGTCGATGTGGAATCCCAAGCTGGAAGATCATCGGCTACTAGTGCATCGGGAAGAAGCTCCCAATTAATCAGATCTAGTGAGCGGGCATGACCGGTGGCTGCTCGAAAGTGTCGACGCCCCGGATTCCCTAGCGCTTTAGAGGCGCGCAGGAAGAAGCAATGGAAATACTTACCATCATCGAAATACCACGAGTCCCAGACCCAATGGTCGGCTAAAGCAAGAATGGGGAACTCTTAGTGAGTAGAAGCGGAAGGCTTCTCGTATTCAAGGACGAATCCAAAAATCGAAATGAGAAGTGCGCCCACGGCGATAAGTGTGAGCCACCAACCGATCAATAAACCAAGTCCCGCTGCGCACATAGATGCTGCAACAGGTAGTGGCCACCATGAATGAGGTGAGTAGAAGCCGAGTTCGCCAGCCGAATCAGCAATCTCGCCCACCATATTGTCTTCTGGCAATACATTTCCGAGTCGCTTTGCAGTGAACCAGAGGTAGAAACCGATCATTCCTGCAAGTCCGGAGCTCAGTGCGATGGCAGTAATTCCAACCGCTTCCCCGCCTACTAGGTAATAAATAACCGCAACGATTGCATAGAAAATTGAAAGACCAACAAATAAACGCCAACCAGCTTTCACTTAGTGACCCCCATCAGTATCTGTATGCGCCATATGCGGATGGTGCAGGTCAAATGCTGGGCGCTCAGAACGAATGCGCGGCATGGAAAGGAAGTTGTGACGTGGTGGCGGGCAAGAAGTTGCCCACTCGAGTGATGCTCCATATCCCCATGGATCATCGACTTCTACTTTTGGACCCTTGCGAGAAATCCAAACGTTAATGAAGAAAGGAATCATCGACACTGCAAGAAGTGCGGATCCAAATGTGGAGATCATATTCATGCCGGTGAAGCCATCGGTGGGAAGGTAGTCGGCATAGCGACGAGGCATTCCCTTGATTCCAAGCCAATGTTGGATCAAGAAAGTTGTGTGGAAGCCAAAGAAGAGAAGCCAGAAGTGAATCTTTCCGAGGCGCTCATTGAGCATATGGCCGGTCATCTTTGGCCACCAGAAATAGAAACCAGCGAACATCGCGAAGACCACAGTTCCAAAGAGAACGTAATGGAAGTGAGCAACTACAAAGTAAGAGGCAGATACTGCGAAATCCAAAGGCGGGCTAGCGAGAATGATTCCGGTCAATCCACCAAAGAGGAAGGTGACCAAGAAGCCCATTACCCAGAGCATCGGAGTTTCAAAAGTTACATGGCCGCGCCACATAGTTCCGATCCAATTGAAGAACTTCACTCCAGTCGGAACGCCAATCAGGAATGTCATAAATGAGAAGAAGGGAAGGAGGACTTGTCCGCTAGCAAACATGTGGTGCGCCCACACCGACACAGAGAGCGCCGCAATTCCGATCGTCGCTGCAATTAAACCCTTATATCCGAAGATTGGTTTGCGGCTAAAGACGGGAAGAATCTCAGTAGCAATTCCAAAGAATGGAAGCGCGAGGATATATACCTCGGGATGGCCGAAGAACCAGAACAGGTGTTGCCACAACATCGCACCGCCATTAGCTGGATCGAAAATGTGCGACCCAAAGAGGCGGTCCGATTCAAGTCCGAGGAATGCAGCCGCCAATGGTGGGAATGCAAGAAGTACCAAAATTGAGGTGAGCAATACATTCCACGAAAAGATCGACATCCGGAACATTGTCATTCCAGGTGCGCGCATCGTGAAAATTGTGGTGATGAAATTGACGCCACCAAGAATTGTTCCAATGCCACCGAGTGCAAGACCAATTACCCAGAGATCTCCACCAATTCCTGGTGAGTACTGGGAGTTAGCAAGTGGGGCGTAAGCCGTCCAACCAAATGATGCGGCTCCTCCGGGTGCAAGAAATCCACCGAATGCCATCAGCCCGCCGAATAGGTAGAGCCAGTAAGACAACATATTTAAACGAGGGAAGGCAACGTCGGCTGCGCCAATTTGTAGCGGCATGATCACGTTGGCGAATCCCACGAAGAGTGGGGTTGCAAACATCAACAACATGATGGTTCCGTGCATCGTGAAGATTTGGTTGTACTGCTCGTTGGATAGGAATTGAAGCCCTGGACGAGTGAGCTCAGCGCGAAGTAATAGCGCAAGCACACCTGCGACTAAGAACCAGATGAAAGATGTAGAGAGATAGAGATAACCGATCGTCTTATGGTCGGTAGATGTAATCCACTTAACGAAGAGGCGACCGCGAGAAGGCTTTGGCGCAAATGAGGGGGTCGCAGCAGTAGTTGTGCGTTCTGCATAAGTCGTCATATTAAACATCCTTAACTGTGGATAGGTAAGTCTCATATTGCGCAGGAGTTACAACTTTGACTTTAAAGAGCATCTGGGAGTGATTGCGACCGCAGAGGATGTTGCATCGCCCTGGATACTCGCCCAACTTATTTGCCGAAAATTCCAAGTGATTGGTAACTCCCGGTAGAGCTTCGATTTGAATCATGAACGCTGGAATCCAGAACCCATGCACTACATCAGAAGCATTAATTGTGAAACGCACTTTTTCGCCTTGTGGCAAAACAAGAACAGGAGGCTGCGCCGGGGTTCCGGTAATAGTCGCGTGTTCGGATTTATCGTTATAGGTAAATTGCCAAGACCACTGAATCGCATTCACGGTTATGTTGTGTTTTGCCTGCGCCGCTGGAGTTACTTTAGTAATAGCCGCTTCATCCTTGGCGGTGTAGGCAAAGAGAACTGCGACGATAATAAATGGGATAAGTGTGTAGGCAATTTCTGTTGGCACGTTGTAGCGAGTTTGCTTAGGAAACTCTGCTCCATTCTTAGGTGCGCGATGGCGAAAGACTGGCCACAAAATTAAGATCAAAGTAAAGATGCCGACCACGCCAGCGGTTATCCACGCGCCCTGCCACAGTGATAGTGAGGTGTCGTTTACGCTGGAAACTCCCTTAGGGAATCCCATTCCAGAAATATTCTTGGTCGAACATGAAGTCAGTAGGGCCAATGAAGCCGCTGCCGCTAGGGCACCAAAGAGGCTCTTTTTCTGGGGCATCAATCGCATGGGTGAAGAATATCTGCCGAATTCGCATTGCCTCGCCGCTCAAGGTAGCGTTCCAAGCGTGGTTTCAGTCACCTCTAACTTCCAAGCAGAACGTCCGCTGCATCCTGGAGCCAAATTAGCCCTGTCCAGTATCTTCGAACAGGCCTGGCCAGATCCCGCCAAATTGGGAATCGACAGCCGCTCGGCAGCCATTCTTATCAATGAGTCAAAAGAGACGATTGCAGGCCATCTTAAAGTTCGTACTGACGAGCTCTTTTTTATTGGTGAACCTTCGCTGGGTTTTCATTTGGGCATATCCGGCTTGCTCTCCCCTGATTCGAGACTTTTTCATTCAGCAGTTGACCGCCAAGAGATTTTTGCGATTGCACAATTTCATCAAAAAATTGGGATTGAAATTGAGCAACTTCCCGTAGATCGTTGGGGGCGTACTCAGATTCCCGCTCCTTCGGCACGAGATGTCGTGGCTTGGCAACTCTCCAACATCGAAACCGGTGCAATTCAAAATTCCATTGCCCAAATCGCATCTCCAGTCTTCTATGACGCTACTGCATCAGGTGTGAGAATTGAATTGCCAGAGAATTGGTCGACCGCCCTGTGGGATTCGCGTAGTTGGGCTGGCCCTGCCGGTCTAGGTGTATTTGCTCGAAGAAACTCCACTAACTGGAATAACCCACTACCCCATATAGATAATCGCGTTGTTCCTGATAGCGCCTCTCATGCCCTAATCGTTGCCAGTGCACTAGCCATTGATAGTTGGGTCGCTGATGAGAAGACCCAGTCCCGAAAAATTGCAGATGCTAATCAATGTATTAGAGGTTTTATCTCCGAGCGAATTGCCGACTGCGACTTCGGCTCGCCTGAAGTAGGGGCGCTGCCCCACCAACTCTCGTTCTCATTTTTATATGTTGATGCGCAGCGACTAGTCAGCGAATTAGCTGATATGAATATAGCCATCGATTCGGGATCTGCTTGTAATTCGGCAAATATGGAGCCCAGCCATGTTTTGGCTGCACAAGGTGTCCTCACTCATGGAAATGTCCGGATCACCTTGCACCACGACCTTCTCCCCGAACAAGTAGATCTGCTGCTTCTTGCACTTGCCGCCACAGTCGAAAAATTGCGTGCCTAATTGGAGTCCTTGGATTGTCGCGGCATGCGTTGTCCGCTTCCGATTATTAAAAGTGCGCAATTCATTAAAGCGAGATCGCCTGGGTTTACTTTCATACTCGTAAGCGATGACCCTGCGACCGCCCCCGATTTAGCTGCCTGGTCACGCATGACCGGTAATTCAACTAAGCAAATATCTACTGAGGAATTCGAAATAAGAAAGAACTAACCGATTAGTCTCGGGTGGAGATGGTCGTGAATATCAGCAGCGGCCGCTTCTCCATATGCAGCACTAAATCGCTTGAGAAATCCCGCCCGATCAAATCGATATTCCTGGGTTCCCTTTGACTCAATGCAATATGTCGCAAGCATTGATCCAATTTGAGCAGCACGTTCGTGGCCAACTCCCCACGATAACCCGGCCAAGAATCCTGATCGGAATGCATCTCCAACTCCGGTCGGATCTACTTTAGCTTCTTCCTGCGGCACTCCTACAGTGATGGTCTCTTTACCGTGTTCCTCCACCTTGGCGCCATTAGAGCCCAAAGTAATAATGCGAACTTTTACTTGGGCGTAGAGCTCGCTATCGCTCCACCCAGTTTTCTGCATTGCTAACGCCAGCTCATATTCATTGAGGAATAAGTAATCTGCGCCGGTGACGAGCTGGCGAATTTCATCTCCACTCATTCGAGCCATTTGTTGAGAAGGATCGGCCGCAAATGGAATACCGAGCTGCCGTGCCGTCTCAGTATGACGAAGCATTGCCATTGGGTCATCGGGAGAAATAATGATGAGATCAAATTTCCCGGTCTTAGCCATGATTGGTGCCAATTCAATCTCGCGCGCTTCACTCATGGCACCTGGGAAGAAAGAGGCAATCTGATTTAAATCCTGATCAGTAGTGACCATAAATGTCGCGGTGTATTGGGTCGTTGAAATCTTTACATGGCCAGTGTCAACGCCATGGCGAGAGAGCCAAGCATCATAATCAGCCCAATCTTTACCGACTGCGCCAATCAAAATTGGATTGAGCCCCAACGCCCCCATACCAAAAGCGATATTTGGACCAATTCCGCCGCGATAGATATCTAGCGAGTCGACGAGGAAAGAGAGCGAAACTTTATCGAGGGATCCCTCCACCAATGAATCGGTGAACTTTCCCGGGAAAGTCATGATGTGATCTCGACCAACTGAACCAGCTACAGCAACTCTCATGCGGAGTATTAAACGCTAAGAGTTGGAAATTACTTGGATGCAGTGAGTTTTAATTGAATGAGTCGCCGCAGGCACAAGAGCCTTGAGCATTTGGATTATCAATAGTGAAGCCCTGCTTCTCAATGGTGTCGACAAAATCGATGGACGCGCCCATGAGGTATGGAGTGCTCATCTTGTCGGTAACGACTTTGACGCCAGCAAAATCTGTGATGGTGTCACCATCTAGTGCGCGGTCATCAAAATAGAGCTGGTAGCGAAGTCCTGAGCAACCGCCAGGCTGAACTGCTACGCGAAGGCTGAGATCGTCGCGACCTTCTTGCTTCAAGAGTGAGGCCACCTTCTCGGCCGCAACATCAGTCAATGCGATGCCAGTAGCGGTTGAAACGGCGGCTGTGATTGTTACGTCTTGGGTTGTCTCAGTACTCATAAGCCGAAGATTACTCCATAGAATATGGATATGTCCCTTCAAGACCTGCTTTTGCTCGGTAAGAAAGATCTCGCCAGCGAGCGTGGCGTCTCCTGCGCAGGAGAGCTTCCGGCGGCAAGTGATCCTGATCTGGTGGAGCGAGCAAAGGTTGCGCGAGCAGCCCTGGGATCTCGAGCAATGATTTTGGGCCACCACTATCAGCGTAATGAAGTCATCGATTTCGCAGATATCACCGGCGATAGTTTCAAATTAGCGCAAGCGGCTGCCGAGAATTCCAGTGCCGAGTACATCATCTTCTGTGGTGTTCACTTCATGGCCGAGTCCGCTGACATTCTGACTAATTCAGATCAAAAGGTGATTCTTCCCGATCTCACTGCGGGTTGTTCCATGGCCGATATGGCGGCAGTTAATCAAGTCAATCAAGCGTGGGCTGTCATGGAGAAATTAGGTCTCGCATCCCAAACAATTCCCATTACTTATATGAATTCCACTGCAGCAATAAAAGCATTTACTGGTCGCAATGGTGGCGCAGTCTGCACCTCCTCTAATGCAGAGCGCGCAATGAATTGGGCATTTACGCAAGGTGAAAAAGTTTTCTTCCTCCCCGACCAACATCTTGGTCGCAATACTGCGGTACTGAAATTGGGCCTCAATCTGCAAGATTGTGTGATTTGGAATCCCTGGAAACCCAACGGTGGCCTAACCGACCAAGAGATTGTGGATGCAAAAATTATTTTGTGGCGGGGGCACTGCTCTGTGCATGGTCGCTTTTCAGTAGAGAACATCAATGAAGTTCGCGCCCGAATCCCTGGGGTGCAAGTACTTGTCCACCCCGAATGCCAACATGAAGTTGTATCCAATGCTGATGTCGTGGGAAGTACCGAATTCATTATCAAAACTGTGGAGAACTCTCCTGCCGGAAGCAAGTGGGCAATCGGAACCGAGCTCAATCTCGTCCAACGCTTAGCCCAAAAGAACCCTGACAAAGAGGTTGTTTTTCTCGATAAGACGGTTTGTTATTGCAGCACCATGAATCGCATCGATCTCCCCCATCTGGTCTGGGTGTTGGAGACACTGGTCAATGGGCGCGTAATTAACCAAATTTCGGTCGACACGGAGGATGCCTTCCACGCCAAAGTTGCACTGGAGAGAATGCTGGCCCTACCGTAGCCACATGAGCGAATCAAAGAAGAGTTCCAAGAAGGCACCAGCTAAAAAATCGGTAGCGAAAAAGGCTTCCGCCGCAAAGAGCGCAGTTGGCGCGAAAGGCAAGGCGACCCCAAAACGAAAAGTTGCCGAATCAAAACTTAAGGTCAATGCCATCGCCAGCAACAACAAGGCGGAGAACAAGCGCCTAGATAAGAACGCATCCCGCGCGGCTCGAATGGCTGCTCGCGAGGCATATATGCGTGGAGATGAGAACGCGCTTCCAGCCCGCGATCGCGGTCCGGCACGTCGATTTGTTCGCGACTACATCGATTCTCGTCGCACAATCGGCGAATATTTCTTGCCGATGATCATGGTCGTCCTTGTGATGTCAGTGGTATTCCCAGGATCTTTACTATCGGTTGTCGTCATGTATTCGATCATGTTGTATTCCATAGTTACCGGATTTTTCATCTCGCGCGCCGTCAAGCGTGAAGTTCTAGAGCGCTTCCCTGGAACAAGTACCAAGGGATTAGGTATGTATGCCTGGTTGCGATCAACTCAGATGCGTCGCTTGCGCGCACCTGGTCCACGCGTAAAGCGCGGAGATAAGATCTAATTAAGTAACGTTAATTTACGAGAGCTCAAGCCCGAGGGTTTGGGCTCTCATTTTTTGCGGGATCTCTTTCTGGCAAGTTCCCGAGCGATTGATCGATCGCCTTCATTGTCGCAGCATCTAATTTGATACCAGAAGCTTTTGCATTCTCTTTGACTTGAGATGGCTTAGTTGCACCCATGATCACCGAAGAGACCTGCGGATTAGCAAGGGTCCAAGCAAGTGCTAGTTGCGACATCGAGATACCTAGCTCGGATGCGATCGGAGTTAACTTCTGAACCGCCTCGAGCACTTCATCGCGCATCCATCGTGAAATCATTCCCGCGCCATATTTCTTATCGGTTGCGCGAGAGCCAGCTGGTGGCTTCTTTCCTGGAAGATACTTTCCAGTCAAAATGCCTTGAGCAATTGGCGACCAGACCACATGCCCGATACCTTCTCGCTCGCAGAGTGGAGCGACTTTGCTTTCAATCACGCGCCACAACATTGAATATTGGGGCTGGCTTGCTACAAATCGGGTGTATCCGCGAGCATCTTGAATTTTAAGCCCAGCCGCAATTTGCTCGGCGTTCCATTCCGAAAATCCTGTGTAATGAACTTTTCCTTCGCGAACTAAATCATCGAAAGCAGAGAGCGATTCTTCGAGCGGTGCTTCAAAGTCAAAGCGATGCATATGAAGTATGTCGACATGATCGGTTCCCAGACGTTTGAGAGATGCGTTGAGAGATTCCTTAATGTGCTTGCGAGATAGGCCGCGGTCATTCTTCCCATCACCTGTAGGCCAATAAATCTTGGTGGAAATTTCGTAGCTCTCGCGCGGGACCCCTTTGAGAGCCTTGCCCAGTACTACTTCTGCCTTTGTTCTGGCGTAGCTATCGGCCGTATCAAAGGTAGTAATGCCTACGTCTAACGCGGCGCGGACACATTTGATTGCCGATTCTTGCTCAACCTGAGAACCGTGAGTGACCCAGTTTCCATAAGAGATCTCTGAGACATACATTCCTGAACTGCCAAGGCGACGATATTCCATGTCGGGGAGCGTACTATCTGGGGTATGAAATTAAAGCCTCTTGCGGCAACTATCTTCTTCGCCGCCACAATTTTGCCAGCCACCTTCTCATTAAGTGCAATGGCAGATGATGGTCCAAAAAATCCTGAGACCTCAGAGCGCCCACATGTAGAAGGAAGCCACGAGCGCGTTGAAGGAATTCAATTCGCGGTTCTCGGTGGCGCTGTAGTAATCGCAATTGGCCTAGCTTACAAAGTTGGCCAGACTCGCTCAAAAAGGAAGCAGAACGAGGGTAACTCTTAATCTCTGTGCTACTTTTCACCTACTAGCGAGAGTTCTCTCCCACTAGTAGCAATGCGTTTAGCGAAGTCCGGTGAGATCCCGGCGCTGTCCCGCAACTGTAATGATCGAAAGATCTGAGCCAGGTCGCCTAACCCAAAGCTGAAGTATCCAACCTCGGAGGAAGGTTGGGCTCCTATAGATTTTTCTTAGAGTCCAGACTTTCTCTCCTTATTTTAAGGAGAGTTTTTTTATGTTTAAAAGGATCGCTGCGCTGTCAGCTCTAATTTTTTGCACCATTATTTTTTCGCCAAGTGCACAGGCCGTTTCAATTCCCGAGCGAATTGTCTGCTTATCTCCCAGCGCCACGGAAGATCTCTTTGCAATCGGAGCCGGCGCTCAAGTCATTGCAGTTGATGATCTATCTACATTTCCCGCCACTGCGCCAGTCACAAAATTGAGTGCATTTAATCCCAATGTGGAAGCGATCGCTGCCTTCCATCCTGACTTGGTAATTCTCAACTCAACTGCCACAAAAGCTGATGCCGTGAAGAGCGCACTGGAGACTTTAGGAATTGCGGTTTACTTTGAGACTGCTCCCAATAATCTCACCGAGGCTTATAGCGAAATTGATGGCTTAGGCGCCAAAGTCGGTCGGAGTACAGAGGCAAAAACTCTTGTTGTGAATATGAAGAAGCAAATAGCATCGATCATCAACAAATCCCGGAAGAAGAAAGCCATCACCTTCTTCCATGAGCTAGATAACACGCTCTATTCAGCTACCTCTTCCACATTTATCGGCCGAGTGTATAAAGATTTCAATTTGGCGAATATTGCAGATAAAGCATCCAAAGCTGATGACGCCGGATATCCGCAATTGCAGAGCGAATACATCATTAAGGCGAACCCATCGGTGATCTTCTTGGCCGACGCTGAATATGGTGAATCACTCGCGACCATCAAGAAGCGTGCCGGGTGGTCCAAGATCGCTGCGGTAACAAAAAAGAATATTGTCTCCCTGCCGGCAGATATCCCTTCTCGTTGGGGACCTCGCCTAGTCGATTTCTATCAATTTATAGCAACCGCGATTGCTCCCATAAAGTAAATGACATATCCGACACCCACTACAACGATTTCACGAATGTGGAATTGGAAGATCACGGCCATGGCCGTGGCTCTTCTCCTTGGCGTGGGCTTGTTGGGCGTAAGTTTTGGACCAATCCATCTGCACTTCGATCAGATTGTTAAAACCCTTGTGGGGGCGCCAGGTGGATTAAAAGGTCAAGATCGCACACTCTTGTTGGATCTTCGGCTACCACGAGTTATTTTGGCTGCGCTAGTAGGTGGCGCACTTGCAACAAGTGGAGCGGTCTATCAAACAGTGTTCCGCAATCCACTGGCCGACCCTTACTTGCTGGGCGTCGCAGCCGGAGCCGGACTCGGTGCGACCCTTGCATTCACCACAACTGGTGGAAATGTTTATGGATTGCTTCCCATCTTCTCCTTCGTGGGCGGGATACTCGCGGTTTTGACGAGCTTCTTCATTTCTGGAAAGTTCTTTGCAGAACCAAATACTTTATTGCTCTCTGGAATTGCTGTTGGATCCTTTGCTACGGCAATCCAAACCTATCTCCAACAACGCCATAGCGATGCGCTCCGCCCGGTGTATTCGTGGATCCTGGGAGAACTCACTGCCGCCAATTGGAGAGTTGTCGGTTGGTCATCCATCTACATACTTTCCTCTATTGCAATATTGATTTCAATTTCCAAGCAGCTCGATGGCTTGATGTTGAGTGATGAAGAGGCATATTCACTCGGAATTAATCCGCATCGATTGCGCATCATTGCAGTCGTAGCCGCCACACTCGCAACGGCGACGGCCGTTTCTGCCAGTGGGTTGATTGGCTTTGTCGGAATCGTCGTGCCGCATCTTGTTCGCGGCCTCACGCGTCGTGTCACAAATCGCTCTCTGGCGACTATCGCATTTGCTGGTGCAGCTTTCTTGGTGTTGGCAGATCTGGGTGCGCGCACATTGCTCTCCCCGGCAGAACTTCCCATCGGAGTTATTACCGCTTTTGTGGGCGCTCCCTTCTTCCTCTTTGTGCTGCGCAATAGAAGGATGGTTCGCTAATGATTGAGATTCAAGACTTGACCGTGCGTGCGGGAGCTCGAGATATTTTGCGCGATATCTCGGTCTCAATTCCACGAGGAAAGTGGACATGTCTTGTCGGACCCAATGGCGCCGGCAAAACAACTCTTCTCAAAGCACTCCTTGGAATGAACGCCTATTCCGGCACGATAAAAGATAACGGTGTGGAAGTTTTTAAGGATTCCAAGCGGAATGTCGCCTTCGTTCCACAATCACCACAAATTCCCAGTGGCATGAGCGTTGCTGAATACGTCATGCTCGGTCGATCCAAACGCGATGGCTGGGGCAAAGAGAGCACAAAGAGTCGGGCCCTGGTCTCTGAAATTCTGCGACAGACACAATTATTTGGAATGCAATCTCAACTAGTTATCCAACTCTCGGGCGGAGAGATGCAACGGGCACTGATTGCACGCGCATTGGCGCAAGAGCCAGAACTTATCTTGCTGGATGAGCCGACAAGCGCTTTGGATCTGCATCATCAGATTGCAGTTCTCAACAATATTGAGATGCTCAAAGATCGTGGCGTAACAATTATTTCAACGATGCACGATATTACTTTGGCTGCGATGTATGCCGAAAATATTGTGGTCATGCGCGATGGTCGCGTCTCACTCTCCGGCCCGGTCAGCGAAGTTATTCACTCCCCTGAGCTCAAAGATGCCTTCGACAATCGCATCAGTGTGTATACCTTAGATAGCGGACGGCCAGTAATTGTGGCTGCAAAAGATGGTTCTAGCGGACGTGAGATTCCACAAAAGGAAGTCTGACGACAGTTGCGGTGCTGGCGCGACCCCGTACATCGATTGTTACTTCGCTCCCGACTTTGTATTCCGGGTTGATCAGAGCCAGAGCTATCCCAGTTTTTAGAGTAGGTGAGAACGTTCCACTTGTGACTTCACCAATCACCTCGCCATCAGAATTGAGAACGCTCATACCAGCACGAGGAATTCCTCGATCGCTGCAAAGGAGCGGACGTGAAATTCTTTTCACTCCAACTTGCTTCTCCGCTGCAAGTGCGTTCTTGCCTTCAAAATTCACTTTATCCAAGGCAACTGCCCAGCCAGCACTTGCTTGGAGTGGTGAAATATCGAGTGAGAGCTCATGCCCATGCAAGGGGTAACCCATCTCTGTGCGTAGCGTGTCTCGCGATCCCAATCCGCAAACGCGTCCATCAACTGCTGATACTTGGGCGACCAGAATTTTCCAAAGATCAAGGGCCGCGCCCCACTGTGGCAAAAGTTCATACCCAGCCTCGCCGGTATATCCCGTGCGACAAATAATTACTTCGCCAAGTGATTCATGGCCAGGGATTCTCAGTTTTGTAAATGCCATGTAATCAAGTTCGAGATGGAGACCGAGCTTTGTCATTACTGAATGAGTTAGTGGACCTTGAATCGCAAGCACGCCATAGGACTCATGCAAGTTCTTTACTTCAATTGTGGTTGGTGCTTTTGCTGCGAAAACCGCGACAACATCAGCACAATTGGCGGCATTAGGAATAATAAAAATGTCATCTTCCGCAATTTGATAGACAATCAAATCATCGATCACTCCGCCTTGCGGATTGCATAACAAGTTGTACTGGGCGCTTCCATTAGAGATTTTGGCGAGATCATTAGTGAGAATGGAGTTTACGAAATCGCGCGCGCCAGCGCCTTTGACAGACATTTTTCCTAAGTGCGAGACATCAAACAGCCCGACTCGTTCACGAACCGCTAAATGCTCAGCAAGCACACCTCCGGGAAAATCTGGCGAGATTCCCTTTGAATATTCGATCGGCATATCCCAGCCACCAAAGTCAGCGAGTTTTGCATCGGCCGCAACGTGCCAGTCATAAAGGGGCGATTTCATGTCGGTAACCTATCGGGGGATTCCCTCCCCAGTGTCGTAGGCTTACGGACATGACATCCGTGAAATTGATCGCCAAACCTGCCCCCGAAGTTCTCGTTCTTGGAGTGTCCAAGAAGGGAGCAGCGCTACATATTGAGAGCGCAGATTCTGGATTGACCGCGAATAACATCGCCACACTTTCCGCCATTCTCAAGGATCTTGGCGCATCTGGTGCGGCTGATGAGATCACCAAAGTTCCTTTTACTTCTCCCAAGGTAATTCTCTTCACTGGTCTGGGTGACGGAAAGAAAGTTCTCACTCATGAAGCGCTCCGTCGAGCCGCTGGCTCGGCTGCGCGAGGTCTTACCGGTCATGAATCAGCATCCTTTGCTCTGCCGCATAAATCGTCACTGGAACTTGGCGCAATTGCAGAAGGCGCGGCACTTGGCGCCTATACCTTCAATGAGTTTCGCGTCACCTCCCTTGTCGAAAATAAGCCAGGTTTGAAGAATGTAAATATCGTTTCACATCTATCTAAGAATGAAGATGCCAAGAAAGTAATCAAGCGCGCGGAAATTATTGCTGAGCAATCTGCCGTAGTGCGCGATCTGATTAATACTCCACCAAGTCACTTAACACCAGACTCGTTCTCCCAACGCATGAAGAAGATAGCGACATCACTTGGACTCAAAGTCGAAATACTGACCGAAGTAACTTTGAAATCAAAGGGTTACGGTGGAATTGTTGGTGTGGGCCAGGGCTCAGCCAATCCGCCGCGCCTGCTTCACGTTAGTTATTCACCCGCTAAAGCGAAGAAGCGATTTGCTTTTGTCGGCAAGGGAATCACATTTGATACTGGCGGTTTGGCACTTAAGCCAGCTGCAGGTATGGAAGCGATGAAGAGTGATATGTCAGGTGCGGCAGCAGTCATTGCCGCAACATTTGCAATCGCTCAATTAAAGCTTCCGGTTGCCATCGATGCTTGGGCACCACTTGCCGAAAATATGCCATCAGATACCGCTACTCGACCATCCGACATCATCACTATCTACGGCGGCAAAACTGTTGAGGTACTTAACCCGGATGCTGAAGGTCGATTGGTCTTGGCCGACGGATTGCAACGCGCACTTGAGGTAGGTAAAAAAGCCGGAGGGCTAGATGGCATTATCGATGTCGCAACGTTGACTGGTGCGCAAGTAGTGGCACTTGGAACACGTACCAGCGCCGTCATGACAAATGATGAGAAGTTTTCCGGTCAATTCCTCACTGCCGCAAACCTTGCCGGTGAACAGTTCTGGCCAATGCCACTACCTGAAGAGTTGCGCGCATCAATCGATTCACCGGTTGCCGATCTTGCAAATATTGGTGATCGCATGGGCGGAATGTTGGTCGCAGGTCTCTTTCTCAAGGAGTTTGTCGATCCAGAAATTCCTTGGCTCCACCTAGATATCGCCGGACCGGCGTATAACGAGCGCACCGCCCACGGCTACACCCCAGTCGGTGGAACAGGTATCGCTCTTCGCTCACTTGTCACATTGATGGAACTCCAGAAATAGGGGCCGCCTAGTCGGCTGAATCACGCTTATGGGCCCATTCTCGATGTGAGAGTGGGCCCTTTTTCGTGGCAGGATTAGGGAGTTAGAGACGAATTTCTAGAGAGGCAACTGTGGCTCAATTTGATCTTGTTATCCTCGGCGGAGGATCTGGCGGCTATGCGTGTGCACTTCGCGCATCCCAACTCGGACAGTCAGTAGTTTTGATTGAGCAAGACAAGCTTGGCGGAACCTGCCTCCATCGCGGTTGCATCCCCACAAAAGCGCTCCTTCACGCAGGTGAAGTAGCAGATTCATCGCGCCATTCATCAGATTTTGGCGTTACGACAGAATTTAAATCGATGGATATGCCTGGTGTTAATTCATATAAAGACGGCGTCGTCGCTCGCCTTCACAAAGGTCTGCAAGGACTTGTTAAATCTCGCAACGTTACTTATGTCGAAGGCCATGGCCGTCTCATCTCCCCCAATACTGTTGAAGTAAATGGTGAGCAATACACCGGAAAGAACGTAGTGCTTGCTACGGGTTCATATCCGCGAACACTTCCCGGCTTAGAAATAGATGGCGTTCAAATCATCACCTCCGAACATGCAATCCACATGGATCGCGTCCCTGCCTCTGTCATCGTTCTTGGCGGCGGAGTGATCGGGTGCGAATTCGCATCAGTCTGGAAATCCTTTGGATCTGAAGTAACCATCATCGAGGGTCTGCCTCACCTAGTTGCACTAGAAGATGAATCTTCCTCCAAGCAGCTTGAGCGCGCCTTCCGTAAGCGCGGCATTAATTTTGAACTGGGAACTCGCTTTGCTTCTGCAACTAAGAGCGCCGATGGCGTCAAAGTTACTTTGGAGAATGGGTCAACATTCACGGCGGAGGTTCTTCTTGTGGCGGTTGGTCGCGGACCGGTCTCTGCAAATATTGGATATGAAGAACAAGGCATCGCAATGGATCGCGGTTACATCCTGGTCGATGATAAATGCCGAACAAATATTCCTAATATTTGGGCCGTGGGAGATTTGATTCCCACACTTCAACTAGCACACGTTGGTTTTGCCGAAGGTATTTTGGTTGCTGAAGAAATTGGCGGACTCAATCCTCGCCCTATCAATTACGATGGCGTTCCGCGCGTGACTTATTCAGAGCCAGAAGTTGCTTCCGTTGGTTTTACAACTGCAAGAGCGAAAGAACTGGGCTTTGATGTTGTCGAGCTCAATTACGACTTGGCCGGTAACGGTAAGGCACAAATCCTCAAAACTGCCGGCTCAGTAAAACTTGTCTCTGACAAGAGCAATGGTCGCGTCCTTGGAATTCACATGGTCGGCGCCCGCGTCGGTGAATTACTTGCCGAAGCACAACTCATCTTTAACTGGGAAGCAGAAGCATCTGATGTTGCTGCTTTGATTCACGCCCACCCAACGCTTTCCGAAGCTGTTGGTGAAGCGCACTTGGCACTTGCAGGCAAACCACTTCACGCACACGGGTAACAGGAGATAACACAATGTCTTTTTCAGTAACGATGCCAGCACTTGGCGAATCAGTCACCGAAGGAACAGTTACACGTTGGCTTAAGAATGAAGGCGACATGGTGGCTGTTGATGAGCCGCTACTCGAAGTATCAACTGACAAAGTAGATACCGAGATTCCTTCACCTGTTGCGGGCGTCCTTCAAAAGATTATTGTCGGGATCGATCAGACTGTGGCTGTTGGTGCAGAGTTAGCTGTGATTGCTGCTGTGTCCGAAGGTTCCACAAATACTCCGGTTCCACCAGTTCCCGCTCAACCAACTCCACAAGCCGAGGCCTTGCCTGAAGTCCAAGCACCTGTCGCTCCTGTCGCGGCCCCTGCACCTGCAGCCGTCACACCAACATCTGGTGGAACACTCGTTTCAATGCCAGCACTTGGCGAGTCAGTTACTGAAGGAACCGTTACTCGTTGGCTCAAGAACGTCGGCGATCTAGTGACCGTTGATGAAGCACTTCTTGAAGTTTCGACTGACAAAGTTGATACCGAAATTCCTTCACCAGTTTCCGGAACACTCATCTCCATAGATGTTCCTGTTGATTCCACGGTTCCAGTTGGTGCACGACTTGCGATGATTTCATCAGAAAGTTCGGCAAGCGTCGCGACACCAGTTCAACCAGCTCCAGTGTCCGCACCGGTGTCCGCGCCAACAGCACCAGCGGTGGTTCCACCAGTTCCTGCTCAACCAGTGAATACTGCATCAGTGTCAGTAAACAACTCAGATGCTTATGTCACTCCGATTGTTCGCAAACTTGCATCAGAAAATGGTGTAGATCTTTCCCGCGTCACTGGCACAGGCGTCGGTGGAAGAATTCGTAAAGAAGATGTTCTCGCTGCTGCGCCTAGGGCCGCTGTTTTTGCACCTGTTGCACAATCTTCTGCGCCTTCATCAAAGCCAGCTGCACCAGTTGCTGTCTCACCACTTCGTGGAACTCAAGTTCAGATGACTCGCCTTCGTAAAGTTATCGCTGCACGCATGGTCGAATCGCTTCAAGTCTCTGCTCAGCTCACGACAGTTGTAGAAGTAGATGTCACAAAGATTTCTCGACTTCGCGATCGTGCAAAGGCATCTTTTGAAGCGCGTGAAGGTGTCAAGCTTTCATATCTTCCTTTCTTTGCCGTTGCTACCTGCGAAGCGCTCAAGCAGCATCCAGTTCTCAACGCTTCACTAGAGGGCGACATGATCACGTACCACGGCGCTGAACATCTTGGTGTTGCTGTCGACACCGAGCGCGGACTCCTAGTTCCAGTTATCAAGGATGCCGGTGATCTCAACATGGGTGGCGTTGCTCGTCGAATTGCAGATGTCGCTGCACGTACACGCGATAACAAGATCTCGCCAGATGAGCTTGGTGGCGGAACATTTACCATCACTAACACTGGTAGTCGCGGCGCATTGTTTGATACACCGATTATTAATCAACCACAGGTTGCGATTCTTGGACTTGGCGCAGTGGTTAAGCGTCCAATAGTTATGAAGGGCGAAGATGGCGGCGAGCAAATTGCTATCCGTTCTATGGTCTATCTCGGATTGTCCTACGACCATCGGATCGTGGATGGCGCAGATGCCGCCCGCTTCTTGGTGACTTTGAAAGAACGCCTAGAAGAAGGTCGCTTCGAAGCAGATTTGGGTCTCTAAGCAATATGCGCAAGCAACTTCCTCCTCAGCGAATTGCTGTTACAGGCGCTTCCGGTTTAATCGGTACCGCCCTAGTCGCACACCTGCGTGAAGAAGGCCACACGGTCCAACGATTTGTTCGTCGCCCAACTGTTGCCTCCGATGAAATCTCTTGGGATCCGATTGCGGGCACAGTTGATATCGAAGCTCTCCGCGGAGTCGACGCAGTCATTCACCTAGCCGGTGCTGGCGTTGGAGATAAGCGCTGGACGAAGAGATATCGCGCAGAAATTCTCAACTCACGCCTGCTCGGAACAACCGCTATCGCTCATGCAGTTGCTGAAGTAAAGCCTGCAGTTTTTATCTCGGCGTCGGCGATTGGATATTACGGCGAAACCGGTAATCGCGCTGTCGCTGAATCAGATCGCAGCGGTGATGACTTTCTCGCAGCTGTATGCCGTGAATGGGAATCCGCAGCAGATCTCGCTGGTGATGTGCGCACAGTAAAAATTCGTACCGGGCTAGTCCTTGAACCCACTGGCGGCGCACTCGGTCGCATGCTCCCCCTCTTCCGGTTTGGACTCGGTGGACGTCTGGGTTCTGGAAAACAATGGTGGTCCTGGATTACTTTGCATGATCAGGTACGAGCGATCTGTCATATCTTGGAATCCAATATCTCTGGTCCCGTAAATCTCACTTCACCAAATCCAGTTACCAATCTTGAATTCACTGCGGCACTTGCACGAGCAATGCACCGCCCAGCGCTATTTCCCGCACCTGGTTTCGCCTTGCGATTATTGCTTGGTGGATTCTCTACCGAGATCTTGGGCTCAAAGAAAGTCTTGCCGGAAGCGTTAACAAATGATGGATTCGAATTCGAGTATCCGCATTTAACGAATGCTCTTACCGCGATGCTTCCAACTGACGAATAATTTCTTCGGCTGCCAAACGACCAGACTTCATCGCACCTTGCTGAGATGGCAGATTTCGGTGATCCCCCACAACGAAGGTTCGCTCACTAATTGCAACCGGATATTGCGCTCTCACTCCCGCGCTTTTCAGCGGTAAAGACTGCTTGATTTCATAATGCGCAACTAGCTCCCAATCTCGGGTATCGGTCCTCCAGATTTTTGAGAGCTCGCGTCGGACTTCACTTTCTGACAGTGGTAACAATGAAGTTGACGATACAAGATGTTTCCCTGCTGGTGCATATTCCGGCGAGACCTGCGATATCACGACCGAGTTAACTAAGGATGATTCAGCGCAAACCGCCAAATACCGGGAATCCACAATCTCTTCCCCAACACTGTGATACCAAGTTGTGGAAGCCAACATTCGCGGAAGTTCTACGAGTGAAAGCATATTTGTCGCAGTGGCGGGATCGCTCGCTACAACAACGAAGTCGGCATGGATAGTGTCAAAATTTCCAGAGACACGATTACCAATCACTGATTCGACTGCGGAATTAAACCTGATATCAACAAGGCCGGAAGCTAGCTCTTCTGAAAATTGTGCAACTCCCCTGGCTGGAACACCTGGGCGACCAGTAATAAAGCTAGAAATTATTTCGCGTGCCACTTCACCGGCTACCAGATCGGGGTCTGTCAGAAATACCCCCTTGAGAAATGGTTTCAATACTTTTTGGTAGAGCGTAGGAAACTTTGTGGCGAGATCACCCAGCGATTCTTGCGAAGATTGATGGGTCAGGACAAAACGACCAAAAGCCAACTTCTCACTAAATGAACCAAAATTCTTGCTCAGGGTACTGGCGATATGTCCCAACCCCACAAGTGCGCCAATATCAACAAGCCGAATATTTGGTGAGATTGGGTTGAAGGTTAAATTCTTCATTAGCCCAAGTCGCTTGATCTCGGGATAGCTGGGATTGATTACCTGAAAACCACGATCGCAGATATATCCATCAATACTGTCGGAAGTAACGCGACCACCTACTCGGTCAGAACTTTCTAACACTGTTACTTCAACTCCCGCGCGCGCAAGATATCGAGCAGCAGTGAGGCCGGCTAACCCGGCCCCGACCACTACAACGCGAGACATTTTTGGTTGGACTTACTCAGCTGCCTTACTGAGCTGAGATGGCCACCAGATTTTCTTGCCAATTACATGAACAAGCGCCGGAACCAAAATTGATCGAACAATCAAGGTATCTAGCAAAACGCCAAAGGCCACAGCGAAGCCGAGTTCTGCCAGGAAAACCAGCGGCAGAATGCCCAGAACGGTAAATGTCGCTGCAAGAACAATTCCAGCGGATGTGATTACTCCACCAGTAACTGTTACGCCCTTTGTCATTCCTGCGCGAGTTCCAATCTTTAAAGTTTCCTCGCGCACGCGAGTCATCAAGAAGATGTTGTAGTCGATACCCAAAGCCACCAAGAATATGAAAGCAAAGAGTGGGAATGAAGTGTCCTCACCTGCGAAGTGGAAGAGGTGATGGAATACCAAGGCACAAGCTCCGAGCGTCGCAAGGAATGAGAGCACCACAGTTGCCAAGAGAAGTGCCGCCGCTGCAAGGGAACGAAGCAGCAGGGCCAAAATTAAGGCGATGACGATCAAGACAACCGGAATGATCAAATTGCGATCATGGCGAGCAGCTTGTGAGACATCGTAATTAACTGCGCTACTTCCGCCGGTCAAGATGCTGGAATCGAGCTTGTGCATCGCGTCCCGAAGAACCGGAACTAATTCACGCGCCTTTACCGAATCTGGGGCCATCACAAGCGTCGCTTGAAGAATGACATTTCCATCGACAACAACTGTTCCGCCATTTGGATTTGCCGGGTTAACAAATGGAACTACTGATGCCACACCCTTGATCGCAAGGAGGGTATCCGTCGCCTTCTGAGCAAGTTCTTGCTTAACCAAAATTTGAGTTGGCTGACCTTGTCCAGCTGCGAAATATTGCGAGAACTTAGCGGCGCCGATGACTGAATCCGGCTTTTTGGTGAAGGTATCTGTTTGTGAGATTCCATTTGCGCCAAGGGTCGTTGAGAATGCCGCCAAAATAATTAAACCTGCAGCAGTAATGATCCAGTACTTGCGCGGCTTGCGAGCGGTTGCATTAGCAACTTTTGACCAAGCGCCGGTAAGACGTTCGTCGCTATCCCCCATCTTTGGCTTTTTAGGCCAGAAGATCCAACGCCCAAAAACAACCAAGAGAGCCGGAAGTAAAGTAAGAACGGTAATCATCGAGCAAACAATTCCTATTGCACCAACGGGACCGAGGCCGCGATTATTCGTGAGTTCGCAGAGAAGCAGAACCAATAGTCCAATTGTCACCGTAGAGCCAGAGGCGATAATCGGCTCAACAACTCCGCGCCAAGCAACTTTCATCGCATCAAATCGAGACTCATGTACGTGAAGTTCTTCTCGATATCTGGCAATCAATAGCAATGCATAATCCGTCGCAGCTCCAAGTACCAGCACGGAGAGAATTCCTTGCGATTGCCCATCTAAATCAATAATGCCTGCCTTCGCTAATCCGTAGATCACTCCGCCGGCAAGTGTCAGTGCGAGCATCGCTGTGAATAGTGGCAAAATCCACAGCACTGGTGAGCGATAGACAACAATCAAGATTAATGCAATTACTAGGGCAGTCACTAAAAGCAGACTTGAATCAAGCGTTCCAAATGCACCAAAGAGATCTCCAAAAATCGCTCCGATACCAGTGAGGTGCGATTCGCTCCAACCATTTGTCTTCGCAAAATCTGATATGTAGTAACGGAGCGAGGTAATGAGCGCAGGCAATACCGGTGTCTTGTTTGCTAATTGCTTAGTCAGCTGCCCGCCATCGATCGGAATATTTGCAAAAGCTGCTTTACCTGATTGTGAAGGTAAAGCCATGATCGGGCTTCCCGGTGAAATATAAGATTTTATGGGCGTAGAAATAACTTTTCCATCAGCGCCTTTGAGTGCAACGCCCTTCTCATCGACCAATGGTTTTTCGACTACTGCAGCAAGAAATGCGTTAGTCGCAGCTATCTTCTCTGGAGTGACTGTGCCAATGAGAAGTGCTAGTGCAGGAAAATTTTCCTTAACTCCAGGAGTGAATGCAGGAGTCACTTTTGCTACTTCTGCTGATTCTGTCGCAGCAGGTAAGAACTTTGAATTATCGTTCTTCTGAACGCTGGAAAGGTTTCCAAATAGAGGTCCCACTACTCCGCCGATCATCAACCAGAGCAAAATGGTTCCGATTGCGATCCACAATGGTTTACGACCACGCTTGTGATTAGACATTACAAACCTCAAATTCCTAGTAGAAGTACTTTCCCGCCACATTTGTGCGTGAAGCAACGAGGGTGAGTTTACTCATGCCCTCCCCGGGGCTCTGGATTTACCTATATTCCGCCCCTGAATTAGGCTTCGGATATGACCCCCGCCACCCTTACCGCCCCGAAAATGGGCATCGCACTTCTGCGATTGCATGACGAGGGCCCCACGGATTACCAAGCGGCATGGGATTTACAAAAGCAGATTCATACTGAAGTAATTTCTGGTCAGCGCACAAACACATTGCTTTTGTTAGAACACCAATCTGTATACACCGCCGGTCGTCGCACGTTGGCGCATGAGCGCCCGATGGATGGAACGCCCGTGATTGACGTCGATCGCGGTGGAAAAATTACTTGGCATGGCCAAGGCCAGCTAGTCGGCTATCCGATCGTCAAGCTCCGCAATCCCAATGATGTTGTGGGATTCGTCCGTGAAATCGAAACTGGTCTCATCGCTGCTTGCGCTGAACTCGGTGTTAAGACCGAGCGCTATTGCGAACGATCGGGTGTCTGGATTCGCGACGAGAAGGGCGATCGCAAAATAGCCGCGATTGGCATTCGCGTTGCCAAAGGTGTCACGATGCACGGCTTCGCGCTAAATGTGAATCCGGATATGTCTAACTTTGATCGCATTGTTCCCTGTGGACTTTCAGATACAGCTGTGACTTCCTTGGCGCAAGAGTTAGGGCGAGAGATCACTGTTGACCAAGTGTCAGCGATAGTTGAGAAGCATATTTATGAAACGCTAGCGAGAGTGATTGCATGACTATTGCACCAGAAGGACGCAAGCTACTTCGTATCGAAGCTCGAAATGCTGCCGTTCCGATCGAGAAGAAGCCTTCGTGGATAAAGACTCGTGCGAATATGGGACCGGAATACACCAAGCTGCGATCGCTAGTGGCATCGGAAGGACTTCACACTGTCTGCCAAGAAGCAGCTTGTCCCAATATCTTTGAATGCTGGGAAGATCGCGAAGCAACATTCCTGATCGGTGGCGATCGATGTACCCGCCGCTGCGACTTCTGCAATATTGATACTGGAAAGCCAGATCCGCTGGATCGAGATGAACCTCGTCGCGTCGCCGAATCCATCAAGACCATGGGACTTAATTACGCCACCATTACCGGCGTTACTCGTGATGATCTAGAAGATGAAGGTGCCTGGTTATATGCCGAGACTATTCGCTTAGTCCACGAGATGAATCCAGGAATTGGCGTAGAAATGCTTGCACCCGATTTCTCGGCAAAGCCCGAGCATCTCAACGAAGTCTTCTCGTCACGTCCAGAAGTTTTTGCACATAACCTTGAGACTGTCCCCCGAATTTTCAAGACAATCCGTCCTGGATTTAGATACGAGCGTTCGCTAGAAGTAATCGCCGCTGCACGTGCATTTGGATTGATTACTAAGTCCAATCTGATTCTCGGCATGGGAGAGACGCGCGAGGAGATTTCTGAGGCGCTGCGCAATCTTCATTCAGCCGGTACGGATTTGATCACCATCACTCAATACCTTCGCCCCACTCCCAACCACCATCCGGTTGAGCGTTGGGTTAAGCCAGAAGAATTTGTCGAGCTGGCCGCCGAAGCTGAGGCAATCGGATTCTCTGGAGTAATGAGTGGTCCACTTGTTCGCTCCAGCTATCGCGCTGGCCGACTTTATAAGCAAGCACTTGCGAAGCGAGCAACCGTTAATGGCTGATCTCGTCTATCCCCCAGTTGTCGTTGTAATCAAGACATTCTGGAAGTACTTAGGGCTTAAATTTGATTTCGAAGGCGTTGAAAACATTCCGCGCGAAGGCGGAGCAATATTGGCTATAAATCACATTGGTTATTTGGATTTTGCACTTACCGGAACCGCTGCGCTTCCAGTCAAAAGATATGTGCGATTTATGGCGAAAAAAGAGATCTTTGATCATAAAATCGCAGGTCCATTAATGCGTGGCATGCACCATATCTCGGTCGATCGTTCTAGCGGCTCGGCATCATTTGTTGCAGCTTTGCGGGCATTGCGCCATGGCGAGATTGTGGGAATCTTTCCGGAAGGAACCATCTCTCGTTCTTTTGAATTAGCGGAAATGAAAACTGGTGCGGTTCGACTAGCAATGGGCGCACACGTTCCGATCATTCCTGCAATCGTCTGGGGCTCCCAACGGATCATCACCAAGAAGCGCAAACCAGATTTCAAACGAAATAAATTCCCTATCACCGTCGCATTTGGCGAGCCCTTTATCGTCACGAAAGGTGAGGATGTCGATGCCGCGGAGGCTGAACTCAAGAGCCGTATGCAGAAATTGCTGACCAAAGTCCAGGCCCAGTATCCAGATTCTCACGCAGGGCAATGGTGGGCGCCGGCTAGTTTGGGCGGAAGCGCCCCAACTCTGGAGCAAGTCAACATAGAATTCGCCGAGTATCTGAAGCAGAAAGAATTAAAGCAGCAAATGAAAAATAAGGAGAATAAGTAATGGCACTTTTCAAGCGCAAAGCTAAAGCCGCACCTGTCGAGGGCGAGAAGCAAGGTCAGCTCGCAGTATTGAAGGATGCACTTGCTCTGACTAAGCGAGAGAAGCCAATCGCTCTATTTATTGCTGTCGGTATCATGATCGCAACTCTTATCGTTGTCGAAATCTTGGCAACACTTGGCGGCGGATCAAAGATCTACTTCGGTATTGTCGGTCTACCTATCTCTCTTCTCGCTGGTTTTTTCTACTTCACTCGCGCTGCAAATTCAGCCGCCTTCTCCTCTATCGAGGATCAAGTTGGAGCGGCCGCTTCGGTATTGATGGCAATTCGCAAAGGCGTGAGCACTACCCCAGCGACTCGAGTGAACCGCGAACAAGATATGGTCCACCGCTCAGTAAGTCGTGCCGGAATTATTCTGACCGCCGAGGGCGGTCGTGGCGTTCGTCAATTAATGGCTGATGAACACAAGCACATGGAACGATTTGTTCAAGGCATTCCAGTTACTGAAATTTATGTCGGTAACAATTCTGGCGAAGTAAAGCTGCGCAAACTCCAGAAGCACATCAAAAAATTGCCTAAGAAGTTATCGAAAGCTCAAATGCGAGAGGTTCGAAATCGCATTAAGGCTGTGGGTGGTATGAATATGCCAATCCCCAAGGGGCCAATGCCGAAGAATGTGAAGATGCCTCGACGTTAAGGTCGGACTATTCAACGCGCGCTAATTACAACGGTATTACTGAGAAGGTCGTGGAATCCACGGCCTTCTTTTGTAAATATCGCCGGCACAACTAAACAAATCATTAATGAGCGACCAAGAATTCGAAGCGGCGAAACAAATGCGCCAGTATTCGCATCCACTACTTTCAATCCAACCAATCGCTGCCCGATTGAAGCCTGGGTCAGCGAAGTCATTAGCGCGATTTCAGAGAAGAAAATGGCCAGCACGGTTACTTGGTGTTGATGCGCACTCTGCCCCTTGATCAGCCCACTTATGGCGTAGCCCAGTCCCCAATCGATGGCGAGGGCGAGAAATCGACGGCCGAGGGATGCTTGTTCCATGGAGCTAAGCCTAACTCTCGACCCAGAGTTTGGGCTCGGAAACATATTTGTAACATAAGGGATACGACTTTTTCATGCCTATTCCCTAAGTTACAGCCATAGCAAGGCCGCTTTACAGACAGTCCTCAAGGGTGCGAACTGTCTGACTTCTCGCAAAACAATTATTCGGGAGAAAAATGTTTAAAAACTCTGCAGAGATTTTTGACTATATCAAGAAGAACGATGTGAAGCTGATCGATGTTCGCTTCATCGATCTTCCAGGAATTCAACACCACTTCAATGTGCCGGTTGAATCATTCGACGAAGCTGTCTTCACCGACGGTCTTATGTTCGATGGTTCATCTATCCGTGGATTCCAATCAATCCATGAATCCGACATGAAGTTGTTGCCAGTCCCATCTTCAGCATTTATCGATCCATTCCGCAAAGAGAAGACCCTGATCATCAACTTCTCCGTGCACAACCCAATCGACAACACCCCATACTCACGCGACCCACGTGGCGTAGTCGGTAAAGCAGTCGAGTACCTCAAAAGCACTGGAATTGCAGATACCGCATTTTTCGCACCAGAAGCAGAGTTCTACGTATTCGACGAAGTTAACTTCTCGACATCTCAAAACGCGTCTCATCACTTCATCGATTCCATCGAAGGTGCTTGGAATACGGGCGCTTCACTTGAAGCAGATGGCACACCTAACCGCGGATACAAAACTCGCTACAAGGGTGGATATTTCCCAGTATCACCAACCGATCAACTCGCAGATATCCGCGATGCGATGACAATGACACTTGGCAAGGTCGGTCTACTTGTTGAGCGCTCACACCACGAAGTTGGTACTGCTGGTCAGATGGAAATTAACTATCGCTTCTCTGACATTCTCACCGCTGGTGATGATGTTATGAAGTTTAAGTACGTTATCAAGAACGTTGCATGGGAAGCTGGCAAGACAGCAACATTCATGCCAAAGCCATTGTTCGGCGATAACGGTTCAGGTATGCACGTTCACCAATCACTTTGGAAGGATGGCAAGCCACTCTTCTTCGAAGCCGGTAACTATGGCGATCTCTCCGATATGGCACGTTGGTACATCGGTGGACTCTTGAAGCACGCACCATCACTTCTTGCTTTCACTAACCCAACAGTGAACTCATACCACCGCTTGGTTCCAGGCTACGAAGCGCCAGTAAACCTCGTTTACTCAGCTCGTAACCGTTCTGCATGTATTCGTATTCCAATCACTGGTTCGAATCCAAAGGCAAAGCGCGTTGAGTTCCGTTGCCCAGATCCATCATCAAACCCATACCTTGCATTCGCAGCAATGCTTATGGCTGGCCTTGATGGAATCCAGAACAAGATCGAGCCACCAAAGCCAGTTGATAAGGATCTTTACGAGTTGGAAGGCGCAGAAGCTGCGGCTATCCCACAAGTTCCAGGTTCACTCTCTGAAGTTTTGGATAACCTCGAGAAGGACCACGAGTTCCTAACAAAGGGTGGCGTCTTCACAACGGACCTCATCGAAACCTGGATCGCATACAAGCGTTCTGCCGAAGTGGATTATGTTCGCCTACGTCCACACCCAGCAGAGTTTGAGCTTTATTACGACATCTAAGAAATCCCGTCACCGGATTGAAAGGCCCTCTGATCACCTAGCGTGATCGGGGGGCCTTTCTCTTACCATTTCTTGTTTTCAAAATTAACTACTCTCACCATTCAAAGTTCAGGCCACCGAACCTCTTAATCGTGTAGAAAACGAGAGGAAAGGGGGAGCGATCTCGCGAGGAACTCCCCTTAACCTCGCCTCATGTTGAGAGAAACCCCCGCACGTCGACACTCTGATTATCCATTTCTTCCCGGCAAGGTCTACCTGCCACGCGAAACTCATCCTCTTCGTTCGGCGCTACCAACAGTTCTGATCGTCTTAGGTATCGCCATTGGAACTATCTATATCTTCATCAAAGCGTGGCCGAGTTGATTTTGACTATTTGATCCTAATTTCTGAGCCATTTGGAAACTCGATGGAAAATCAAGTAGAGCCCAATTCCCAAAGTCAGAATTAACAACTCCCTTGCGAAACTTGAATGTGAAAAGAGTGCGTCGACTAACAAACGTGCAATAAGAAAGAATAAGAAAACTCTTATCAAATTTATGAAATTCCTCAAGATTGCCAACCTTTCTGCCTGTTTCGTCTTGGCAACTGTAAGGCACACACCTCTGCCTGACCTATCGGACTCCTCTCGACCGCTCCACGATTGATATAGATTTGAGCTGTGAATTTTCAGAAATTTGTGTTAGCCGAGATTCAACGAGAATTACCGCGACTCAGAAATAAGAAAACAGCAGCTGGCGCTGAGGCTTATATGAAGAGAATCGCCCCATTCCTCGGAGTCCAAACTCCAGCACGCCGAGCACTGACAATACAGATTTTGAAAGCAGCTGGGATTCCGACTTCTGATGAGTTGGCAAAGACGGCTCGCGCTCTATGGAAGTTGGAGCAGCGAGAATACCAATACGTTGCCTATGACATGATCCGTAAATTTGTAGATGTCGCCGATAAGAATTTCTTAGCCGATCATGTCGAGTACTTGATCACGCACAGGTCTTGGTGGGATACGGTCGATGGGCTTGGGACCAGCAGTCTCTCCATTAACTGTGAAATATAACTGCCTGCCGCTCATGGAGAAGTGGAATAAGAGCCCGAATATGTGGCTTCAACGAGCCGCTTTTCAGCATCAACGTGGGCGCAAGACCGAGACTGATGTGGCCTTGCTACTTAAATTTTGTGACGATCATTCTGATGACCACGAATTCTTTATCGCGAAAGCAATTGGGTGGGCACTTCGTGATCTGGCTCATCATGATCGATATTCAGTGACGAAATTCTTAAAAGACCATCCCGATCTAGATCGAGTTGCCGTAAGAGAGGCCCTGAAGCATTTATAACTGACATCCTCACAATTGTGATCGAATTGCGAGTTGTTAAAACACTTTCTTGATTGAAAACTCCTTAAGCCGAAATTCTCGGCAATTAAAAAGGAGAACGCAATGTCTACAAGAATACCTACACTAATTGGAGCCCTTCTAATTTCATCATCTTTCACCCTAAGTCCAACAAGCGCGAATGCAAGTGACACAATGATTTGGGCACCAGGGCCAATTGCGGTAAATGCGCCGACTGTGGTTGAAACATTTTCACCATATGTAAATGAAATTAGGGCAGTAAATTCGGCCTTAAATACAACGGCTCTCGTGAGCACTGCAGCAAGGGGCATTGTTGCAGTGATTCGATTAGGATTTTGGGGAACTCTCACCCTCTTGACAGGACCTATGGACTAATATCACCTAAAGGAGGTAACAAAATGATTGAAAAGATCTTGGACTTTATCGAGTCTAAAGAATTTACCTATGCTTCGTTAGGCTTACTTCTAATTACCTCGATAATCGGAGTTTTGCTCCATTTTATAAAGTAATCAAATTTAGAAGAAAAAAGGGGGGGTTCCTGCGATTGCGGAACTCCTCTTTTTGATTGCAAGGAATGAGTAAAATTCCTTAAGCGAAGGTAAATTCGACTAGTAAAGCATGAGAGAATTAGCCAGTGATTGCCACTCAAAGCGTTGAACTCCGAGCAGGCGCACGTCTATTAGTAAAAGATGTAGCGGTTCGTATCAACAGCGGAGATCGCATTGGTTTCGTCGGTCGTAACGGCGCAGGTAAATCCACTTTATGTAAGGCCCTTGCTGGTGAAACCCTTCCCGCAGGCGGCCAGATCACGCGCACCGGCACCATCGGCTATCTCCCCCAGGATCCCCGCACTGGTGATCAGGACGAGAGTGTTATTAATCGAATTCTCTCTGCTCGCGGACTTGATCAAATTGTTATTCGAATGCGCAAGGCGGAGGAAGAGATGGCGAGTGCTTCTCCGGAAGAGCTAGAGAAAGCATTGGATCGTTACTCCCGGGTCGACTCAGAGTTCCAAGCAGCTGGTGGATATAGCGCCCAATCTGAAGCAGAATCTATTGCGACAAATCTTGGATTACCGGATCGAATCTTTGAAGAGCCAATTGGCGTTCTCTCGGGTGGCCAGCGTCGTCGCGTTGAACTCGCACGGCTCCTCTTCAGCGGTTCAGAGACTCTGCTTCTAGATGAGCCCACTAACCACTTAGATGCCGATTCCATCAACTGGCTCCGTGAATATCTTGCTAAATATTCCGGTGGCCTTGTCATCATCTCTCACGATGTTGCTTTGATCGAGACCGTTGTTAATAAAGTTTTCTACATCGATGCCAACCGTAACGTTATCGATGTCTACAACATGGGTTGGAAGAAATATCTCTTGCAACGCGAGCAAGACGAACACCGTCGCAAGAAGGAACGCGCCAACGCAGAGAAGAAGGCTGAGATCCTTGCAAAGCAAGGCGAGAAGATGCGCGCAAAGGCATCCAAGGCGAAAGCTGCGCAAGGCATGCTGCGTCGCGCCGATCAATTACTTTCTGGACTTGAAGAAGTGCGCAGGAGCGACAAAGTCGCCAAGCTGCGCTTCCCCACCCCAGCTCCTTGTGGCAAGACTCCGTTGATGGCAGAGGGTCTCTCCAAGTCATATGGTTCACTCGAAGTATTTACCGATGTCGATCTCGCCATCGATCGCTCATCACGTGTTGTCATCCTTGGTCTAAACGGTGCCGGCAAGACAACTCTTCTGAGTATTCTCGGTGGCGCCAATGAATCTGATACCGGCACTATTTTGCCTGGACATGGATTACAGATTGGTTATTACACCCAGGAGCACGAGTCACTCGATTTCGAACGTACTGTCTTGGAGAACATGCTTTCAGCTGGCGAGAAGATTTCCGAACAGCAAGCGCGACAAGTTCTGGGGTCCTTCCTTTTTGTTGGTGATGATGTACAGAAATTTGTAAAAGTTCTTAGTGGTGGCGAGCGAACTCGTCTTGCTCTTGCGGTACTGGTTGTGGGATCAGCGAATGTATTGCTCCTCGATGAGCCCACCAACAACTTGGATCCCGCTTCTCGTGACGAAATTCTTGCTGCACTCGGTGAATACCAAGGCGCAGTAATCCTCGTATCGCACGATGAAGGAGCGGTTCGCGCACTCAAACCAGATCGAGTCCTGCTGATGCCCGATGGTGATGAAGATTTATGGAACGAGTCATACCTCGAGTTGATTGCACTCGAGTAACTCTGGCGTTAGATTATGAGCATGAAATTGCGCGCTCTCGTTTTGCCGGTGATTGCAACAACTCTCGTACTTTGCTCATGTGGATCAAATACATCCTCAACGTCAAGCATGTCTGGGATGAAGCATGAAGCCAATCAATCAGCGATCGCAGGCGGTACATTCCTGAGCGAGCCGATACCTGCCGATATTTTGGCGTTGACCCTCACGGATGCCGATGGCAAGAAATTCACTTTCGAGTCTCTCAAGGGTAAGTATGTAGTCTTCGCAAATTTCCTCACTTCCTGCCAAGAAATCTGCCCTATGACTACGGCAAATTTGCGTGATATCGGAGATGCGATTGCTGCCTCACCCCTTGCGAGCAAAGTTGTTGTTTTGGATATCTCGGTCGATGCTAAGCGCGACACCGCAGAGCGTCTGCGCAAATACATTGATCTTTATTCATCTACTCATTTCAACGCAGCAACAAGTGATAATGCGACACTCGCAAAATTCTGGAGTTATTTTGGAGCCCCATTTAGCAAGCAAGCTTTCGCTGCTGCAGATCTCAAGTCGTTACCCCTTGATTGGATGACCGGCAAGCCCAATGAATACGATGTTATGCATCCAGATTTAGTTGCGATTGTTGATGACAAATCGAATTGGGCCTGGCTTGATTTGGGAGCCCCACAAGTAGGAACCACTATTCCTGCAAAACTCAAGAGCTATCTCTCCGAAGAAGGTCTCAAGAATTTAAAGAAGCCGGAGGGCGTTACCTGGGACACCAAGGCTGTGCTCGGTGCCCTCTCGCAATTAACGGGTGTAAAGCTCTAATTAATTAAGAGCGATTACGAACGGAGTGCGATCGCGAGTTCGCGGAAATCTTCGACCAACATATCGATCTCTTTCTGGGTATGTGCCAGAGAGATCAACCATTGCTCATCGAGTCCCGGAGGCGTAATGATTCCGCGGTTGAGTGACCAGAGCCAAGATAATTCAGCAACTTCGAAATCGGTAGCTTTGTAATCACGGTAGTTACGCACTGGATCAATCGCCCAAGTAATACATCCCTTAACTCCAAAACCAACGGTCTGTGCTGGCAAGTTATATTCACGGATGATTTCAGTAATGCGATCGAGCGCCTGGTAATTCAGTGACTCAGCTTGAGCAAGTGCTTCTGGTGTACAGATCTGATCGATCGCGCGCACACCGGCCATCGCCAATGGATTTCCGTTGAAAGTACCAAAGTGCGCCATTCGGTTATCTGACACTGCCGCCATGATCTCTTTCTTGCCACCGAATGCAGCAACCGGAACTCCGCCGCCAATAGATTTTGCAAGACAGATCAGATCAGGCTCAACGCCGATGCGAGCTGCCGCACCTTGTGGGCCAGCAGTAAGTCCGGTCTTTACCTCATCAAAGATGAGAACGATGTTGTACTTATTGCAAAGATCTCGAACGGATTGCAGATAACCCTCATCTGGAAGAACGATTCCGAGATTTTCTAGAACGGGCTCGAGAATGAAGCATGCAATTTCTGTGTGGTGGGCTGCAAATACTTTCTCAAGGGCTTGGAGGTTATTAAAAGGTACGACAAAAACTTTTCCAGGATTGGTTCCTGGTGACAATACTGGCGTTGGATTTAGTGGATCTCCAGCAGATGCCAGATCTGGCTTGGCCGAAACAGTGAGTGAGTCATGGCTACCGTGATAGCCGCCTTCGAGCTTCACGATCGCCTCGCGGCCGTTGTAAGCCTTGGCGGTCCGAATCGCATACATGGTGGCTTCGGTGCCAGAGTTAGTAAAACGAACTTGGTCGATGGCAAAACGCTTACAGATTCGCTCTGCTGCATCGCGCGAAATTGGAGATGGTGTTACGAAGAGCATTCCATTACCGAGTGATTGCTTTATCTCTTCAACTACTACTGGATTGAGGTGACCGGCAAGCATCGCGCCAAATCCCATGGATAGATCGAGGAGCTGGCGACCATCGACATCGGTCATATATGCGCCCTTGGCGCTCGTGATGGAGATCGGATATGGATCCCAATGTTGGAAGCTAGATGGGACGCCCAGCGGAATGGATTGATGCGCAACAGCGCTTTCAATCTCTGACTTTCCAGTGTCTTGTGTGAATCGGGCCCACTCGGCCTTCATGAGTCGAGCGATTGTTTCGCGACTGACGGGCTGAGGGTCGACCGGTAAATTTCTATAAGTTTGCGAGTTGAGGGTTGTAGCCATCTTCGAAAAAGCAACCTTTTGTTGGACCGCTGGCCACTTTCGCCAGAATTGCATGGTCCCTTTTGGGGCGCCTATCTCCTTTATTAATCGTCGATCCTTTTGGATCTCCGTAAAGGCGAAGGTATCAGAGCCCGCATTTTCTTTCCATTGAACCGCGGAAAAGTGGCGGAAAATAACCTTTTTGTTATCTGTAATGGACTTTTTTTGAAAAAAGTTCAAGGCTTCATGAGAGGATTTGCACATGCTCACTCACAATAAAAAAGTACTTTTGGCGATACAAAATGATGAAGAGGATCCTCCACACCTTGCAGGAATGTGGTTATCTGAACTCGGAATTGAAATTCGCACGCTAAAAGCTTTTGCAGGTGAAGCTGTTCCCACAACAGTTCCCGATGACGTAGATGCTTTGATGCCACTTGGTGGACACATGAATGCACTCGACGATGTAACAGCGCCGTGGCTCGCGAACGAACGATTGTTATTGGCGGATGCAGTTAAAAAGGATATTCCGATATTCGCAATTTGCCTGGGTGCACAATTATTAGCCGCCGCCAATGGTGGAACTATTTCTCGCCAGCAAATTAATGAAATTGGCGTCTATAACATTGAGCTACTTCCAGAGGCAGCAAATGATCCGGTAATGAATTTTGCATCTGGATCGATCGCGGCGCTATGGCATGAAGATTACGTTTCCCAGCTTCCGGTCGGCGCCACCACTATCGCCAGCTCCGAGCATTGTCAGAATCAAATCTACAAAATGGGGTCGGCGACATATGCGGTTCAATTCCATCCCGAAGCAGATGCTGCTCTGGTAGCGCTCTGGGAAGCCCATAATGACAATGCTTTCCAATCATTTAAGGAATCAGGTAAGACCACAGTCGCCCCAGAGATGAATGAATCTGAAGCCGAACTCATCCGGACATGGAAGCCAATCCTTCAGAACTGGGGCCGTTTAATACTCTCTCGCTAACTCCTCACGGCGTGAGTGAGAGATCACTTTCGCACCGCATGGCACCAACAGGAAATATCCGCATTCTTTAGAGAGAATTGCGCTTTCGTAACAAACCTTCAAGGAGAAAACATGTCAAAAGGCCCTGTATTGGATCAAAACGGTCTAGATCCCAATCGATGGCGTGCACTACTCGTCATCGCGATTGCATCGCTGATGGTTGTGCTCGATGCATCGATCGTAAATATTGCACTTCCTCAAGCGCAGAAGGCGCTTCATATCTCAGACGCAAATCGCCAGTGGGTTGTTACCGCCTACTCACTCGCATTTGGATCGCTCCTCTTGCTCGGTGGACGAATCGCAGACTTCGTTGGCCGTAAGAAGGTCTTCATTATTGGTTTGATTGGATTTGCTGGTGCTTCGGCACTTGGCGGAATCGCATCAACTCAAGCACTCCTCTTTGCTGCTCGTGGATTACAAGGTGCATTTGCAGCAATGCTCGCACCTGCTGCGCTCTCACTCATCAACGTCACATTCACGCTTCCCAAAGAGCGGGCACGTGCATTTGGTGTCTATGGCGCAATTTCCGGAGGTGGCGCTGCCATTGGTCTGATTCTTGGTGGAACTCTCACTGAATATGCCAACTGGCGTTGGTGCTTGGGCGTTAACGTTCCGATCGCAATTATTGCGGTACTTCTTGCAATCCCATTTATTCACGAATCAAAGGCTCCGGGCGATCGTAGTTATGACATTCCCGGTGCCATTACCGTGACACTTGGTCTACTTTCACTCGTTTATGGATTTAGCCAAGCAGTAGGACATGGTTGGGGTAATTCATCTACCTACCGTTACTTTATTTTCTCAGCGATTTTCCTTGCCGCATTCTTAATCCTCGAATCAAAGGTAAAGAATCCATTATTGCCACTTCGTGTTCTTACTGAGCGCAACCGTGGTGGTTCATATATTTCATCGATCCTCGTTGGTACTGGTCTCTTTGCAATGTTCTTATTCTTGAGTATCTACATGCAATCTTTCTTGGGTTACTCCTCATTGCGCGCTGGCTTTGCCTTCTTGCCATTCTCAGCTGGTGTCATCGTCTTTGCGGGAGTTGCTTCACAACTTCTACCTAAGGTTGGTCCTCGCCCATTGCTCGTCACAGGTCTCATCGCTGGCGGAATTGGACTTCTCTACCTTTCCCGGATCACTCCGACATCCTCATACGCCACGGCGATCTTGCCTGCGCTACTTGTGATGTCGTCAGGACTCGCACTCTTCTTCATCCCAACCGCGAGTACAGGACTTCATAACTCTGGTGAGCATGATGCAGGTGTAGCAAGTGCCGTACTCAATACCAGCCAGCAAATCGGTGGTTCATTGGGCGCAGCGCTTCTCAATACATTGGCAATCTCATCTACAACTGCTTACATCAAGTCGCATAAGGTTCCTGCAACCGATCCAGCTGCTGCTGTTCATGGATTTAGCACTACCTTTATTTACGGTGCTGGCTTCCTATTCCTTGCAGCACTTGTGGCGCTAGTAATGATTAACGTCGGCAAGGATTCGCTCACCGAAACAGAAGGTGTAGCGATTCACTAACTCTTGCGCTTGCGGTATGCCCAAATACCGAAGAGCAAAGTAAGAACTACTAAGAGGGTGGTGACTCCAGATATCAGGAGATTGCCACCCTCTTCGCCATTTCCATTCTCTCCCCCTTTGGGGGCGATGACTGAAGGCTTGGAAGTCCTAAAATTAATGGCGTATTGCCCTTCCACCACATGCCCATCTTGGGCCGATACTCGATAAGAGATCAGCACGGGCCCTGGAACTAAATTCTCCTTCACGGGCACGGTTACCTTTGCACCGTTGAAAACAATCTCGCCATAATTCAATTCCACGGCTGCCGCATTTGTGACCGTAATGAAATTTGAGGATGAACCAGAAATAGTTGCAAGCGGTTCGGCAAAGGTGAGTTCGATCGAAGTCGGCCACGCCTCAATGAAGGAATCAACAGCGGGATTTGCTGAAACCAAAGTCGTATGTGCAGAAGCTGGCGCGAGAAGAACGCTCGTGAATATCAGGGCTAGAGCTGTGATTCGTTTCATGGTCGCAATATAAGGCCTACCCGCGCGTTGGGAGCTCTTTTGCAAATCATTTGCAATAAGATCGGGCAATGAGTTCGCCCACCAAACCACGTTTACGCGAACATTTGCGCTTTGAACGTGATGAATTGCCTGCGCTTTTTGGCGTCATTGGCACAGTGGTGGCGCTCCACATCATTGGGTGGGGACTATTTATTCACTATAACTCCAAGCCCGAGTTCCACAACCTGATGAACGGTCAACACACTTTGGTCTACGCCGGCGCCGGTGCGCTCGCATACTCATTTGGATTACGTCACGCTTTCGATGCTGACCATATTTCGGCCATCGATGACACAACTCGACTCATGCTTGCTAAACAGAAGAAACCATTAGCGCTGGGGCTTTTCTTCTCGCTAGGTCACTCCACCATCGTTTTGGGACTCTCGGTTGCAATCGCGTTCGCTGCAAAATCCGCCGCAAAATTCCAATCAAATTTTGGCGAGACCGGCGGAATTATTGGTGCATCGGTCTCTGCCTTCTTCCTTTATCTAGTAGGCATACTTAACTTAGTAATTCTGGTCGGAATCATAAAAGTTTGGCGACAAGCAAAGAGCGGCAAGTTCTCGCACGAGCACCTTCAACAATTGCTCAATGAGCGCGGATTAATGAATCGTATTTTCCGTGGATTTTTCAAAAAGGGATTTGATCATTCATGGCAGCTCTATCCGATCGGAGTTCTCTTTGGGCTTGGATTTGATACTGCCACCGAAGTGGGTCTCTTAGGACTTTCGGCGACGGCAGCGATCGGCACTGTGGGTGGCGTACTTCCGCCGCTTGCGATTATTGCGCTACCAATCATCTTCGCCGCCGGCATGTCCATGATGGATGCGCTCGATGGCATCTTTATGACTAAAGCTTATTCCTGGGCATTTACATCACCATTGCGCAAGATTTATTACAACCTCACAACGACAACACTTTCAATCTTTGTAGCTCTATTTATTGGAACTATTGAGCTAGTTGGAGTTCTCGCAGATAAGACCTCTATTGGCAAGTACCAGCCATTTAGATTCATTGCATCGATCGAACTTAATCGCGTCGGCTACTTCATTGTTGCCTCATTTGCCCTTGCCTGGATAGTTTCTGTATTCATCTGGAAATTTGGCAAATACGAAGAGCGCTACTCAGATGGAATTGTTGAAACCGAACACCAACATAGGACGATTGAGATTTAAAGCTCTTAATCCAAGAAGAAATCGAGTAAGAAATCTGTTGTTCCAGGCTTAACAGAATACTTCTCGAGATCGGTGATTCCTTCGCTTGCTAGAACTTCATCATCGACAAAGAAGTTACCCGTGCATTCTTTCGATGGACGATTAAGAATGATGTAAGCAGTATCCGAGAGAATCTCGGGCTTACGACAGAAATCAGTATCTACTCCGGGGATCATTGCTAACGCCGCTGTATCAATGGCTGTACGTGGCCACAGCGCATTGACAGCAATTCCATCGCGCTTAAATTCATCGGCCATTCCTAGTACACACATACTCATCCCGTACTTAGCCATTGTGTAGGCAAGATGCGGCTTGAACCATTTTGACTTCATAGATAGCGGTGGTGAGAGCGTCAAAATATGTGGGTTGCGCCCCTCCTCGGCGCTCTTGCGAAGATGTGGGATCGCAGCTTGCGATGTTAGGTAGGTTCCACGGACGTTCACATCAAACATCAGATCAAAGCGCTTTGCCGGTGTCTTCTCGGTGGGGGTCAAATTGATGGCGCTGGCATTATTGATCAAAATATCGATTCCACCGAAAGCCTCAGCCGTCTGGGCGATAGCAGCCTCGATCTGTGCCTCATCACGGATGTCGCATTGAATCGGAAGCGCCTCTCCCCCGGCAGCGCGAATCTCTTCTGCTGCTGTAAAAATTGTTCCCGGAAGTGATGGGTGCGGATCGGTTGTTTTGGCTGCGATCGCAACTTTCGCGCCATCGGCTGCTGCTCGAAGCGCAATCGCAAGTCCAATGCCTCGCGAGCCACCGGTAATAAAGATCCGCTTATCTTTGAGTGACATTGTTCCGCCTTACTTCTTAGTTTTCTTTGCTAGGAAATTCATAAATGCAGATTTGGCTTCATCCGAATCCAGTGCAATTCTAAATAACTCGCCTTCTGCTTCCATCACCATGGACACTGCCTGATGAACTCCGCTCTTGAGTAGCGCCTTGGTGTTAATGACTGCCGTCGGAGGTTGCTCTGATATCTCGCGGGCAATCTCTAAAGCACGAGAGTAAGGGTCAGCAACTATTTCATTGACTAATCCCATCTCCTTTGCCTCCTCCGCACCGAAAGAGCGACCTGTTAAAAATATTTCAGAGGCTTTGAGATGGCCAACGAGCTTTGGAAAGAGCAGGCTTGATCCTGCCTCAGGAACAAGTCCGAGTGAGACAAATGGCATGGAGAGTTTTGCATCCGGAGCCGAATAGACAAGATCTGCATGCAACAACATCGTGGTGCCAATTCCTACGGCGTTTCCGTGGAGAGCGATAATCAAAGGTTTAGGAAAATCATGGAGGGCGTAGAGAAAATCAAACACTGGGGATTCTGGACCAGTCGGTGGAGTGTTGAGAAAATCCATAATGTCATTTCCACCAGTGAGGGCAGAACCTGCCCCACGGATGATGACAACCCGAACCCCAAAATCTCCGCTCGCTTCTCGTAAGGATTTTGCGAGGATTGAATACATGCCAGGAGTGAGCGCGTTCTTCTTCTCTGGTCTATTGAGCGTCAGAATCAAGATAGGGCCCTCTTGATCTACCAATACATCTGTAAAACCATCAAGTGCTGAATTCATAGATGGGAGTCTACTAATGGCAATGGTGTGCTTCGCTACTCATTTGAGGGCACAATAGGGCAAGTAGACCCGGCAAGCGGAATGGAGAGCCACTTGGATATTCGAATTTTGTCTCGTGAGTTGACCCCATTTGAACATCTGGTCGCTGAGCACATGTGTGACGGCAAATCGAATTCTGCTATCGCCCATGAGACCGCACATACCGAAAAAGTTATCGAAAATACTGTCTCCCGAATGGCCCGTGCATTTGGAATTAAGTCTGACGCCGACACAAATATTAGAGTCCTACTCGCACTGGCCTATCGATCACAATTTGGCGATGGATCCTTCGACAAATTGGGAATACCTTGTAGCCATATTGAAATAGGACCAGATGGAAAATCCTTTTGCAACAAGCATGTCGAATAAATAACGCAGTTTTACCGCGTTCTCTGTGATCCGCATCTAAGGGCTAGCACTACCAACTGATCCATTACGGCCTAGTTAGGGCTGGCACTCGCCTTTTTCACCTTTGACTCACAGCATGCAGTGCATGCTTCTGCTGTACCCGAAATTCGGGAAACATTTTTAGGAGAGTCAAAATGAACAGAAAACAATTCGACAAGATCGCCAGCGTAATCGGCCTTATTTTGGCAGCAGTCTTGATTTCAGCTGGAGCGCTACTTTCTTGGGGTGGCTCTTTCGCCAACAATGAAGTGAAAAGTCAGTTGTCCCAGCAAAAGATTGAATTCCCAGCAGCAGATGCTGGATCACTTAAGGCACTTCCAGCAGCAGATCGCGAAGCAATGTTGAAATATGCTGGTATGAAAATGACAACTGGCGATCAAGCCAACGTCTTTGCTAATCACTACATCGCCGTTCATATGAATGGAATTGCTGCCGGAAAAACTTATGAAGAAGTATCAAGTGAATTTCAGACAGCTTCTGCTCAGTTAAAGGCAACTCCAGACGATAAGGCTCTACAAGGCAAAGTGGGAATGCTCGGCGGACAACGTACCGCTCTATTTATGGGTGACACACTCCGTGGATTACTTGGATTCTCATACGCTTTTGGAACACTCGGAAAGATCGCAATAATCGCAAGCTACGTGTCCTATGCCGGCGGATTGCTCTTCTTGCTCCTAGCGGTTCTCGGTTTCGCTCATTTACGTAGAGCAGCTACAGACTCCGAGATCTAAAGCCTCATCTCTCCGTGAGGGGAAAGGCCCTCCTGACAATGTCAGGAGGGCCTTTACTTTCTCTAATTCCTATTCTGGACGTATTTCGCCAGAGCCACGTATCGTCAATGTTGTTTCAATTTCTAAATGGTGAAATGGTGAGTCATCCCCATCGAGTCGCTGAAAGAGAAGTTCGGCCGCGTTTGCACCCATCGCAAAGACATCTTGGGTTACTAAAGTTACCGGTGGATCGAGGAGATCGGCTTCTGCAATATCATCGAAGCCAACCAGAGCGATTTTGTGTTGAAGTTTTAATCGACGAAGTGCACGAATGGCGCCCATCGTGACCAAGTTCTGACTCGCAAATATTGCAGTTGGTGGATTCTTACGAGCAAATAGTTCTTTAACTGCTATCTCGGCATCCTCCGAGTTGTGAAAACCTTGCAAGATGAGTTCATCTTCAACGCGAATTCCGGCTTCCGCAAGCGCTTGGCGATATCCAGATAAGCGCTCAGCGCCAGTAGTAATAGTTGCATAATCACCAATGTAGGCAATCCGCTTATGGCCATAGGTAATTAGATGTGCCGTTGCCTGACGCGCACCCTCTTTATTGGTCGATACGACAACATCGCCTTGGAACTTTGCTGGTGGGCGGTCGATAAAGAGAAGCGCGGTACCCGCTTTGCGCTCTGGCAATAAGTAGCTCTGGTCTCCACCCGTCGGAACGATAATTAGCCCATCGACTCGGCGAGCAATAAACGCTTCCGTGAGTTCGCGCTCCCGCTCTTCATCTTCATCCAATGATCCGGCAAATACGACTACTCCACGTTTGCGCGCGACTTCTTCGATGGAGCGATGAAGGCCAGACGAGAACGGGTTAGAAATATTTTCGAGCAATAGCCCAATCGTTTTCGTCTTTCCATCATTGCGACGCAGCGCACCAGCCGAAAAATTCGGACGATATTCAAGTTTTTCAGCGGCATCATGAACTCGCTTAACCAATTCTTCCGATACATAGCCCTCGTTATTGATGACTCGAGAGACCGTTTTAAGGCTTGTGCCGGATAACTCGGCTACTTCGCGCATGGTTGCCCGCGGGCGGGGCGACCCGTTAGTGATACTCATATCTGTAATTATGCAGTTTCGATAAGGCCGGTGATTGTTCCTAGGAGCTTTTCTGCATCAAATGTCGAGGTTGGCGCGTCAGCAACAACTTTTCCAAGGCGAAGAACGACAATTCGATCAGTTACTTCTAGTACGTGCGGCAGGGTGTGAGAGATAAAAATTACTCCGAGGCCACGTTGCTTTGCGCGCTTGATGATTTGGAGAACTTCCCCTGCTTGGCGAGCTCCCAAGTGATTGGTCGGCTCATCTAAAATAATTACTTTTGAGGCCCAAGCAACTGCGCGTCCGATTGCTACGGCTTGACGTTGACCACCAGAAAGTTGTGAAACCGAGCGATTTGAAGCGGGAACAGCGATACCTACTGCTTCGAGATCAGCGTGAGCCTGGTGATCCATCTTCTTCTGGGCAAGGAAGCCCATCTTCCCCAGAATTCCTGGAGAAGTAATTTCGCGACCTAAGAAAACATTTGCACTCACCGAAAGGTCAGGTGCAAGACCTGAGTCCTGGTAGAGAGTTTCGATTCCAGCTTCGAGGGCATCATGGGGAGATTTCCACGAACGCAATTCACCTTCTAGATACATCTCACCAGAGGTTGGCTGGTGAGCTCCGGAGAGCGCCTTTACCAATGTTGACTTTCCAGCCCCGTTATCACCGACTAGGCCGATTACTTCACCTGCATGAATCTGGAGACTGACATTATCGAGCGCAACAACAGAGCCGTATTTTTTAGAAATATTACGTACTTCATAAAGTGGAATCGTCATTTGCTCAATCCTTTGTCCAAGTACGAAGACCTTGAGTAAATACCGCGCCCGCAATCAGGACTGCCACAACGACATCCTTCCAGTTTGGAGCCACTCCAATAATGATCAAACCACTGGTCACGGTAGTAAGAATCAGGGCGCCGATAACTGTTCCTGACATGCGACCAGTTCCTCCTGCTAAAGAAGTGCCACCGATTACTACTGCAGCGATCGCCATCAATTCCCCGCTCGCACCAGAACTTGGCGAACCGGAACCGAGGCGGATGTAGAAATACATTCCCGCTAATCCTGAGAGCGCTCCAGATAGTACATATACCTTGGTGAGGTGTCGCTTGACGTTAATTCCAGCACCACGAGCAGCGAAAGTATTTGAACCGATCGCGTAGTTGTAGCGGCCGAACTTCGCTTTATGCATAAAAAGGCCCGCAACGATCACGATAACCACAACCATGAGTGCGGGGGTGTTGAAAGGTCCAAGCCACGCGACGCTGTATTTGAATCCCTTTTGTGGGCCCTCACCCACGGGACCGCCACCTGTGGTGACGATACAAAGTCCACGCGCTGCACCTAGCGTTGCAAGTGTCGCTACGAATGGAACGATTCGAGCTTTATTGATGAGAAATGCATTCACAAGTCCAATGGCAATACCGACGGCAAGAGCAATTAATGTACCAACCGCAAGTGTGAGATCTTGATTGACCGAATGTTGAGTCATTGCGCGCATTGCAAAAGCCGCGGCGATTCCAGAAAGTCCGACAGTAGATCCCACTGAGAGATCAATTCCACCGGAAATAATTACATAGGTCTGGCCAACCGCCATCAATACGACTGGAGCCCAGTCGGAGACGATATTGGCGAAGACGTCATTAGTGAAGAAAATCGGATTCTTGAAAGTAAAGAAGGCAATCATCGCGGCCAACACGAGAACAAGAATAAATTGCTGATTCTTGAACAGTTCGCGTACTTCTTTCATGCGGCGATGCTCCTTAGACGAGGGCTGCTGAAATATTTCAACCGGCGAGAAAGTGTAGATCCCGCCGGCCGAAATATAGATTACTTAGTGCGTATTACTTCTGTACGTATGTGTACTTAGCTACATCTGCAGCTGAAGTTGACTTGCTGATTACGAAGTTAGGGATAACTACGTTCTTAGCAGTCGCTGTCTTTCCGGTCTTGATGAACTCAACGAGTGTCTTGATAGCAAGCTTGGCTTCAGCAGCTGGATCTTGTGCAACAAGAGCTGTGATGACGCCTGACTTGATCAATGCAACGTTCTTTGCGTAAGCATCGTAGCCAACGAGAGCTACCTTGCCTGAAAGTCCCTTAGCCTGGATAGCAGCAGATGCGCCATCAGCGTTGGTTCCGTCAATTGCGAAGATACCGTTGAGCTTTGGGTACTTGGTCAACCAGTTGTTAACGTTTGTGTTAGCAACTGCTGGTTGTGACTGTGAGTATGCCTTGTCAACAATCTTGATACCTGGGTACTTCTTAGCAACTGCCTTTGAGAAACCATCAAGGCGAGCAACGTTTGTTGTTGCTGTTGCTGAAGTAAGGCCGACAGCCACTTGGTAGCTTCCGCCCTTCTTGTATCCGATTGCCTTAGCCATTGCATCTGCAGCCTTTGCGCCGCCATCAGCGTTGTCGCCGGTGATGAATGAAACAACCTTTGAAAGATCGTTAACGTGTGTATCAACGTTTACTACTGGGATCTTTGCAGCGTTCGCCTTGGTAACTGTGTTCTGAAGTGCTACTGGATCTGTAGGAATCAATACGAGACCAGATGGCTTCTGTGCCAAAACCTGATCAGCAATTGGAATCTGTGTTGCTGGTGAGTACTGTGATGGGTCTCCCTGCCAGATGAGGGTCACGCCTTCTGCCTTAGCTTCTGCTTCAGCGCCAACCTTCATAGCTTGGAAGAATGGATCTGACTCTGCACCCATGACGAATGCGATTGTGATTTTATCTGCAGCGCGAGCTGAAGTTGCTGAGATACCAGCAACAAGTGCACCAGCAGCAGCCAATGCGATGAGCGCGCGGCTCTTCTTTGATGAGATCATTAAATAAGTTCCTTCCAGAACGTATTACTTACCAGGCGCCCCCGATGAGCCCTGTCTTCGCCTTCTGTCGCGCCTAAACGCTCCATGACAACGATGTCAGAGAATCAAAGCCAAGCCTGACAACGATGTCAACGGGTTCTAGGCTCAAGAGAGATAACGAATTGATAACGCTTTTCCCAATGAAAAGGCCCCCAGCTCTATGAAGAACCAGGGGCCTTTACTCACTAATCAGCGATTAACGCTCGAGCGAACCAGCAATGAACTCTTCCACCTTGTTATGAGCCTGCTCATCGGTGTACTGAACCGGTGGCGACTTCATGAAGTAGCTTGAAGGTGAGAGCAATGGGCCACCGATCTTGCGATCGAGGGCGATCTTTGCGCAACGAAGCGCATCGATGATCACACCGGCTGAGTTTGGTGAATCCCAAACTTCGAGCTTGTATTCAAGGTTTAGTGGAACGTCGCCGAATGCGCGACCTTCGAGGCGGACATATGCCCACTTGCGGTCATCGAGCCATGGAATGTAATCAGAAGGTCCGATGTGAACATTCTTTGCACCCATGTCGTGGTCGAGCTGTGAAGTTACAGATTGGGTCTTTGAGATCTTCTTTGACTCAAGACGATCGCGCTCCAACATGTTCTTGAAGTCCATGTTTCCACCAACGTTGAGCTGGTAGGTGCGATCTAGGTGAACGCCACGATCCTGGAACAACTTCGCCATGATGCGGTGTGTGATTGTTGCACCGACCTGTGACTTGATGTCATCGCCAACGATGGGGACGCCTGCCTTGGTGAACTTATCTGCCCATACTGGATCAGATGCGATGAAGACTGGAAGAGCGTTGACGAATGCAACACCTGCATCGATTGCACACTGCGCGTAGTACTTCGCAGCTTCTTCTGAGCCCACTGGTAAGTAACAGATCAAAACGTCGACCTTCTCTGCCTTGAGAGTCGCAACGATATCTACTGGAGCATCCTTTGATTCTTCAATGGTCTCGCGGTAGTAACGGCCTAGGCCATCTAGTGTGTGTCCGCGAAGAACCTTGATTCCGGTCTTTGCAACATCAGCAAACTTGATGGTGTTGTTTTCGCTCGCCCACATAGCGTCTGCCATATCAAGGCCGACTTTCTTTGCGTCGACGTCGAATGCAGCTACGAACTTCACATCAGAGATGTGATATCCGCCGAGAACTGCGTGCATGAGGCCAGGGATCTCTACATCTGGCTTAGCATCTTTGTAGTAAGTAACACCCTGAATTAGCGAGTTGGCACAATTTCCGATGCCGATGATCGCTACGCGGATGTCGCCCTTTGATGATGTGGTCACGAGGATTTCCTTTCGGTATTTAGCATTTCTTCTAACCAAACGATCTCTCGCTCGGAAGATTCCAATGAATGACGACGCCATTCACTTAGGTACTTATCGATTCCTGCTGGTGCTTTCTCTAGTTCGTTGCGCAAGATTGCAGCTTTCTCAGAGAGGCGACGGAGTCGACCTTCCAAAATTGCGACGCGGTTCTTTTGCGGAGTTGGACCGAAGAAAGCGAAGCGAACTTCAAAACTTTCGTCATCCCATGAATCTGGTCCGGCGCTTTGAGTCATTTCATCAAAACGGGCGCGGCCCTTAGATGTCAGTACATAAACAATTCGCGAGCGCTTGCTCTTTGATGCACGGCCAACGAGTTCAACTTCTGATTCCTCGATGATTCCGGCCTCAAGCATGCGTCGGAGTTGGGGGTAGAGCACTGAAAAGGAGAGAGCTCTAAATGGTCCGTAGATCGCAATCAAACGCTTGCGAAGCTCGTACCCGTGGAGCGCTCCTTGGTCGAGAAGTCCGAGTAGTGCGAATTCCAGAGCTTCACTACGAGTAGTGCGCATGGTCTTCTCCTCTCGGTTGCTGAGCCCAATTTATGCTCAGGTGATATATCGATTCGATATATCGTGGCGATATTCAAGTCGATATTGGCCCCAGAGGCAACTTCTCGCCTTTAAAGACCCCTCGCGTGTCGGGGCATTTGCTCCTTATTGTGGCCGACCTCACCTTTACCCTTATATCTCGACTGGTCTTGCCAGTACTCGTGCTCCCCCAGCGCCACTCACGAGCCCTCCTACCGGAAGGTCTCATAGATGAGCCTCTTAAGCTGGAAAGTAAATACCTCGGGCGGAGTCATCGCCCCTGACGAACGCCTCTCCTGGCCCCGCACAATCGGCACCGGCCTCCAACATATCGCCGCCATGTTTGGTGCCACATTCTTGGTTCCAACCATCACTGGCTTCCCGGCCTCGACCACGCTCTTCTTCTCGGGAGTTGGCACGATCCTCTTCTTGTTGATTACTCGAAATAAGTTGCCGTCCTACCTCGGTTCATCGTTTGCCTTCCTGGCTCCGATCGGTGCGGCTATGACATCGGATAAAGAGCACGGAATGGCAAACGCTCTCGGTGGCTTAATCGTCACTGGCGTCCTGCTCGCCATTGTCGGCTTTGTAGTTAAGGCAATTGGATTGTCATGGATCGACAAGATGATGCCCCCGGTTGTTACCGGAACAATTGTTATGGTCATTGGATTTAACCTCGCTCATGTAGCGAGCGACAATTTCAATGCGGGCCGCAAGGCAGCACTCATCACAATTGGAGCAATCGCCCTCTTCGCTGTTTTGTTTAAGGGCTTCATCGCTCGAATCTCTATCGTCCTGGGTCTCGTCGTCGGATATCTCGCGGCATGGGGAATGGGAAATATCGATCAGAAGCATCGCGATGCGATTACCGCAGCAAAATGGTTTGGGTCACCTGAATTCCATTCACCTGCATTTAAGACCTCGGCGATAATTCTCTTCATCCCAGTTGTGCTTGTCTTGATCGCGGAAAACGTGGGTCACGTTAAAGCTGTTGCGGCAATGACTGGGCGCAACCTCGATGATGTCGTCGGAGATGCATTGGTCGCTGACGGTGTTGCTACCGTGCTCGCCGGTGCGGGTGGTGGATCAGGTACAACTACCTATGCTGAAAATATCGGCACTATGGCAGCAACAAAGGTCTACTCAACCGCTGCTTATCTTGTGGCTGCGATTGGAGCGATCGTCCTTTCGCTCAGTCCAAAGCTTGGCGCAGTCCTTGCAGCTACTCCTTCCGGCGTTCTAGGTGGAGCCGGAATCGTTCTCTATGGAATGATCGGAGTTCTTGGAGCTCGAATTTGGATTGAATCCAAAGTCGATTTCGGCAATCCGATCAACCTATTTATCGCCTCTACAGCGGTAATTGTGGGCATCATCAATCTCACCTGGAAATCTGGTAACTACGTATTCGAGGGAATCATCAACGCCACCGTTTTGACCCTCGTTGGATATCACTTACTTACCTGGATCTCCAAGATGGCTGGAACTAATAAGTAATCAATACTCGAAAAGCGGGCGGGGTAAATCACCTCGCCCGCTTTTCTATTTCTCTATAGTTAAACCATGACCTTCGTAATCCCCTCTCGCATCTGGGAATACGTCGTCGCGGCCATGATCATCATTTTGGCCCCTGGTCCCAGCGTTCTCTTTGTCATCGCACGGGCAATTGCGTGGGGTCGCGCCACGGCTGTTGCGACGGTTGCTGGAAATGTTCTCGGCGCCTTCGCATTATCGATTGCTGTGGCCCTTGGCCTTGGACCAGTTATCCAGCATTCCAAGATTGCTTACATCACTGTTCAAATATTCGGTGGGCTTTATCTGGTCTATATGGGAATTGATGCAATCAAACACAGCGCGATTCACGCAAGTGATATGACTAACCAAGGTGACATTCGTCCGAGCAAATGGAAATCTGCCTATGACGGCTTCTGGGTTGGCGCATTAAACCCCAAGGGAATGGTCTTCTTCGCCGCGATCCTGCCGGCATTCGTCGATCGCCCACAAGGACATATCACTCAACAATTGATCTTTATGGGAGCAATCTTCTCCTTCCTCGCCTTCTTCTCTGATGGCAGCTGGGGCGTACTTGCTGGGACGATTCGCAACTGGCTCTCCACAGAAATCAAGCGCCTGGTCATTCTTCGCCGCATTGGCGGAAGCGTCATGATCCTGCTGGGACTCTTTACCATCGTCAACGCCCTGCGACACCGCTAGTTCTTCAATCTACCTTCCACGTAAATGTCAGTAGGGCGAGGCAGAATTGGGCCATCTAGTTAATTCCGAATATAGGTTGCCTAAGCAACGCTCATGAAAGTGGTCTGACATGGCTTACGAAAAGAAAATGCAAACAACTACCGCTGGTGCTCGCGAATTCATCAGCCCCAGCGATCTCACCTTCTCGTGGGATGGCTGCCACCGCTGTCTCTGGTTGTATTACAACCACCAAGTAAAAGCTCCACTCTTTATGCCACTGGTGGCTGACCTAGCTGATATGCAAGAACTTTCCTACATTGGAAAGACCACGGCAGATATGCACCCGGCGCTGCCAGAAGGAAAAGTCCATAGCCACGCAGGTTTCGTGCAATCAAAGCCAATCATCGTCGATGGCGTGGAGACAAAATTTGCTATCCGCGGCAAATATGACTTGGTGATGGAATTTCCTGATGGCACCTATGGCGTAATTGATTGCAAATTCCAAGCCCGTGATAACGATAAGAGTGGCTTCTACTCCCCTCAACTCGAGGCATATGCCTTAGCTCTTGAAAATCCCGCAAAGGGAGAGCCCAAGAAGATTTCATCATTGGGACTTCTCGTTTGGTCACCAGTAAAGATTCGTGGTGCTTCTTCCGGTAACTTCGGCATGGAGCTTAAGTGTTCGTGGTATCCGATCGAACGAAATCCAGAAGCGCTTCAGACTCGATTAAATGAATTTATTGGAGTCATATCGGATTCTGTTCCGCCTAGCAAAGATAATTGCGAACAGTGTCGTTATATTTCTAATCGTCGCGAATTACTGGGTAACGAGTAGTACCGCTACTTCTTTTTCTTTCGCTCTCCATCACCTGATGCTTTACGCTCTTCGCGCAATTTAGCCATGATCTCGATCTTGGCTTCTGAGGCATACATATCTACATACTCCTGCTTGGAGAGCTCTTGAATTTTTAGCATGATCTCATCAGTCACCGTACGTAAGAATTTCAGGTCATTGGAATCACCGTCATAGTAGAGCGGCTCTCCAAAGATCATCTCGACCCGACGTACATTGGGAACAACTTGTCCGGTAGGTTGGATTTCTGCCGTGTTAAACATAGCAACCGGAACAATGGCTGCGCCAGATTCAATGGCAAGGCGCGCAATTCCTGTGCGACCTTTGTAGAGGCGTCCATCGGGCGAGCGGGTACCTTCTGGATAAATTCCAATGCAATCCCCTGAAGCCAAGAGATCGAGACCTGTGAGTAGAGCTTGTTCGCTACGCCGTCCACCGGATCTATCGACGGGGACTTGTCCGAGTGCAATAAAAGTTAGCTTCTTAATAAACCCTTTAATCCCAGGCGAGGTGAAATATTCACTCTTAGCCAAGAAGGTCACTTTGCGAGGCACTACAAGCGGCATGAAGATCGAATCACTAAAGGAAAGGTGATTGGAGGCGATGATGACTGGTCCGCTCTGTGGGACATTGCGAAGTCCCGTGACCTTCGGGCGAAAGAGCAGTGTCAGGATGGGGATCAAGAATGATTTCAACGCTTGGTAGACCATCACACCCTCCTTCTATCTTTCGCGAAATGCCTAGGGTCATAATTTAGGGGTTATCTTCCCCATATGACACCATCTGAGCGTGAATGAGGCAGGAGATATACCCAACTCGGAGAGTTTAGAACTTTCTGGCGATCGCACAGGTGTCTTAATCCTTCACGGCTTTACTGGATCACCTGCATCCATCGCTCCCTGGGCGCACTTTCTCCATAACGAAGGTTTCACAGTAAGTGCGCCTCGAATCGCAGGGCACGGAACAACATGGAGTGATCTCAACTCAACCACTTGGCAGGATTGGTATCGAAGTGTCGAAGATTCTTTTGTAAAACTGAAATCCCAATGTGACCAAGTTTTCGTTGCAGGGTTTTCTGCAGGTGGCGCGCTAGCACTGCATCTCTCCCAACTTCGAGGAAGTGAGATTTCTGGAACTATCTTGGTCAACCCCTCGATTTATGATGAACGCAAAATATTTTGGCTAGTGCCGCTTCTCTCCCGCATCATCCCATCGGTCAAGGCAGGTACTTCCGATGTGGCAAAGCCCAATCCGCCGAAACATGGCTATGAGCGATTGCCTTTGCGCGCCCTTGCCTCACTGCAAAAGCTATGGCGACGAGTAGAAGAGGATCTTTATCTTGTCGATCTTCCGCTCATGGTTTCCTATTCACTCAACGACCATGTCGTAAGCCCGCTCTGTAGCGAAACAATTATCGATAATGTCTTTTCGATGGATATCCGGGAAGTGATATTTGAGAAATCATTTCATAATGTTGCCCTTGATTATGATGCTGAATTTCTCTTTGAAGAATCAGCCCGCTTTATCGATGACGTTCTCACTGGTGAGATTTCTCGGGAGTTAGAAGTGAGCGATGAGCAGGATCTCATCAATGCAGAGTTTGAATCAATAATCGCCACACTCGATATGGAGCCGGTAGTTTCAGCGGCCCCGTGGTGGAGAAAAATCTTTAAGCGGGATTAGCGACGAGCAAGATCGGCAACGCCGATAAGTCCGGCATCATTTCCTAGCTCTGCCGCAATAATTCGTGGCATCGGATGTTTTCCATAAAATGGCATATAACGTTCCACTGCTGAGCGAGTGGGTGCCAAAAGTATTTCTCCGGCATCGATGACTCCGCCACCAATAATTACGCAGGCGGGATCCAGGAGAACGCAGAGCGATGCGATCCCTGCGCCCAGCCATTGGCCGGTGGTATTAAACGCGGCAAGTGCAATCGGATCTTCTTCCCGAGCAGCTTCCGTGATGTGTTTTCCGGTCAAACCATTTACGGTGCCATCACCGCGAGCCAATAAATTAAATGCCATATCAGGTGATGCGCTAATCGCTTCACGAGCATGGCGCATCAGTGCATTTCCGGATGCATATTGTTCAAAGCAGCCACGTGCACCACATCCACACAAATGTCCTTCGGGCAGAACGCGCAAGTGGCCAAATTCTGCAGCAGTTCCAAAAGCACCACGATAGAGAGCACCATTGACGACAATTCCCCCGCCAATACCAGTGCCAATAGTCAACATCATGAGATGGTCTTCGCCACGACCTGAACCATATTTTGCTTCGCCCCAAGCAGCGGCATTCGCATCATTCTCAATATCAACATCAAGCCCGGTAAGGGCAGAAAGTTCTTGATCGAGGTTGACCCCATTCCAACCAGAAATATTTGGCGTGGCCAACATTGTTTGACGATCCGAGGAGACAAAGCCCGCAGCAGAAATTCCGACAGATTTAACCGGGTGTTTTGTATGCAACTCAATGACAACATCGGCGATGGTTTGAGTTAGCGCAGAACCTCCCTCTTTAGGGGTATCACGTCGTGAGCTATAAAGAATTTTCCCGTTTTCATCGACAACGCCACCCAGCACCTTTGTGCCGCCTACATCGACTCCAATACTTAAATTTTCTGAAGTGCTCAAAATTTATCCTTCGAGCGTCTTCTTCAATTGAGAGAGCGCTAATTCAATGGTTGCCATCTCCGCTTTCTGACGCATCATGGCGGGGACTGGCATAGATAGTGCAACCGTTAATTCGTAAGTGACATCTGTGGTGTCATCGCCATTATCTTTTGTAGTAAATGAGCCTGACATTTCTGTAAGGAGATCGGCATCATCCAATGAAAACGATAGGTGCTCTGGTGCTGCGCTCCAGTCATAATCCAAAGTGACTCGATCTTTCATTACACCGGCATCAATCGAAGACTTCACCTTAATGGGGCGACCTTCACCATCTCGCTCTTCGACCGAAGCAGACTTGATCGCTGTGGACCAGGAGGGATATCCCTCGAGATTGAAGAGGAGCTCTCGGACTTCTGAGAGAGAGGCTTCGACAGTTACTGTTTTTTTGGATGCATCAGACATGGCGCAAGATTACCCGTTTAATTTCCCCTTGAATCATCTAAAAACCTCTGGCAACCACCATGACTATCAAGCCCAAGTACTAGCAAATGCGCTCCCCTAAGGGCTAGCGTTGCGCCATGGATCTCTACAGCGTTCCCGCCCTTGTCCCTCCCGCAACTGCCGGAAATCTCACCAACCTGATTGCTGAGCGTGCTTGGTTTGAACCTGAGCGAGTTGTTGTCTCTCGCCCGGTGGGAGATGGATGGCAGCCAGTAACTGCCCGCGAATTTGAAGAAGAGATTCGTTGCGCTGCCAAAGGTTTAATTGCAGCAGGTATTGGCGCTGGCGATCGCGTCGCTTTGATGGCAAAGACTCGTTATGAATGGACTGTTCTCGATTTTGCAATTTGGTTTGCTGGCGCAGTCACTGTCCCCATTTATGAAACCTCCAGCACAGAGCAGGTGGAATGGATTCTCTCTGATTCATCTGCTGTCGCGATCATTGTTGAAACCCCTGCACTGCGAGATGTTGTTCAACCAGCAATGTCTGGACAATGCAAAACTATCTGGACGATCACCGAAGATGCACTTTTGCATCTTACAAATGGCGGAAAGAATATCTCCGACGATCAAATAAATGATCGCCGAACATCTCTTACTCCAGATTCACTCGCAACTTTGATTTACACATCAGGAACAACCGGAAAACCAAAAGGTGTATCTCTCACGCACGGCAACTTCCTCTCCGAGTGTGGAAATGTTGTTCAAGGCGCAAGTGATCTCTTTCTTAAGCCCGGCGGATCTACTCTCCTCTTTTTGCCGATCGCTCACGTCTTTGGTCGCATGGTTCAAGTCGGCGCGATTACGGCCGGACTTCATATGGCACATTGCGGCGACATTGCCCGGCTCCAACAAGATCTAGCATCCTTCAAACCTACATTTGTACTCGCAGTACCTCGCATCTTTGAAAAGATTTACAACGGCGCGGAAGCAAAAGCCGATGCTGCTGGTAAAGGAAAAATTTTCCGCAAGGCAGCAGATACCGCAATTGCTTATAGTGAAGCGTCAGATCGTGGCCGAATCTCACCAGCGCTTCGCATCAAACATGGAATTTTCGACAAATTGGTTTATTCCAAGATTCGTCATGCAATGGGCGGTCAAGTGGAAGCTGCAATCTCTGGTGGTGCACCACTGGGTGCGCGCCTTGGCCACTTTTATCGTGGCGCCGGCATCAATATTCTTGAAGGTTACGGCCTCACTGAAACAACTGCAGGTGCAACTCTTAATTTAACAACTGCTCAGCGAGTTGGGTCCGTAGGTCGACCACTACCCGGCACCACGGTAAAGATCGCAGAAGATGGCGAAGTTCTCATCAAGGGTGCAATTGTCATGAGCGGCTATTGGCAGAACGACCAAGCAAATCGCGAAGTCTTCACCGAAGATGGCTACTTCCGTTCGGGCGATCTCGGCGCAATCGATGACAATGGCTTCTTGAGCATTGTCGGTCGCAAGAAGGAATTGATCGTTACCTCAGGTGGAAAGAATGTTGCACCGGCAGTCCTAGAAGATCGCGTCCGATCACATCCACTTGTTAGTCAGTGCATGGTCGTCGGCGATAACCAGCCATTTATTGCCGCCCTTGTGACAATAGATCCAGATGCTCTCAAAGGCTGGGCAATTGCCAATAAGAAAGAAGGGGCAAGCGTCTCAGAACTGGCAAATGACCCCACTCTCATTTCAGTGATTCAAACTGCTATTGACGATGCTAATAAAGCGGTAAGCCGCGCGGAATCCATTCGTAAATTCACCATATTGCCCGTTGATTTCACCATTGCAGGTGGCCACCTCACCGCAAAGATGTCAGTCAAACGCCATGTGGTAGCGCAAGAGTTTGCCTCTGAAATCACAGCGCTCTATAGCTCTGTTAATTAATGCTCAACCTGCACACATCGCAAATAGAGCTGGATCAACTTCTCGGTGACGAGAAACTAGAGCCCACTAGGCGTAATTTTCTTCGCGCACTCCAATGTCGTGTGAGTGATTATCTCGATCCCGATTTTCCACACAACGAAAGTGCCCAAGAGCTAGCTTTTGATCTCGCCTTCGTGCTTCGAAATAACTCCGACCCGACTAGCAAAAGAGAGATGGTGCGCGCTTCACTCTCACCAAAAGAATCCCAATTGTTATCGCGATTAGAACTTGGTGAGCCGATTAAAGAAATTGCGTCGGCGCTATTTGTATCTCAAGCGACAATAAAGACTCACTTGAGGTCTCTCTACCGAAAATTAGATGCTCGCAATCGATTAGAAGCGATCGATCGAGCTAAGAAATCAGGACTTATTTAACAAGGCAGCAAAACGCTTGCCCCATAAATCCCAATTCCATTCCCGCTCGGCCAATTGCCGTCCCGCGCGACCCATCGATTCTGATTTCTCGGGATTACGAAGCAGCACGATTGCAGCAGCGGCAATGTCATTAATGTCATTTCCGTCCACAACTAATCCAGTCTCACCGGGAATGAGTGCATCTGGCGCACCGCCAGAATTCCCAGCAATGACGGGTAATCCGCACGCACTTGCCTCCAGATACACGATCCCTAGACCTTCTACTTCTAGACCAAAGAAGCGCGAACGAGATGGCATCGCAAATATCTCACCCATCCGAATATGTCGAGGTAATTCATCGAACTGCACTCGCCCAATAAAGCGAATCGAATCTGTTACACCGAGCTTCTTTGCTAATTTCTCAATAAATTTCTTATGCGGGCCGGTACCCACGAAAACCAGAACGGTTTCAGGTACGGCCTGCAAAATAAGTGGAAGGGCTTCAACCAGGCGATCTTGTCCTTTACGGTGAACCAAGCGACCAACACTGATGATTACTCTCTTGCCCACTAAATCATATTTAGCTAATAAATCATTCGGCTTTGCGCCAGGAGTGAAGTGATCGACCGAGATTCCCGGAGCAATATGTATCAGCTCAACTTTTTCACCTACCGCCGGTCGCATCGCATCGCGGGTGAAATTCCCCAGGTATGTCAGGACATCAACGCCATTGCCGATTCGTCGCATTGCCAGCGTGAAAGGAAAGACTCTTGACCACCAGACTTCATGGCCATGGGTGAGACCCACTATGCGAGTAGCTCCTGCCTTGCGAAGTGCGGGCGCCACCCACGCTAAGGGGGCTGCTGCGCCAAACCAAACCGTATTGGAGCCATATTTCTTCATCGCATTGATGAGATTTCGCCGCACTCGAGGAGTCGGCAATAACACCTTGGCTTTATCGCGAATAACAACTACTCCGTGCTTTTCGCCGAGCGCGCGATCAAATGCCAAATCTTCGGCGGCATCTACCTCTGAGGATGTATAAATTACGAGATCTTTGCCATCGACATAGTTCAGAAGGCCAAGAATAAAAGTTTCGATACCTCCAGCGCGCGGACCTAAGTCGTTGGTGACGAGAAGAATCGAGCGAGTGCTAGATGCGGCGGGCACTATAGAAGCGCAGACTTCCGAAAGAGTGACTGAACTCTTGTACTTTTACACGAGAACCTGGACGAGGGGCATCAACCATGCGCCCTCCCCCCAAATAAATTCCTACGTGGCTAATGTAACTACGCCCACCGTGATTGAAAAAGACTAAATCACCTGGCTGCATCTGTGAATAAGAGACAGCGCGACCGTATCGCGACTGAGCTGCGGCAGAGTGTGGAAGTGATACTCCAGCAGTTTCGAATGCCCGCATTGTTAATCCACTGCAATCCCAATAGGTTGGACCGGCAGCGCCAAAGACATAACGATCACCAATTTGCTTGATAGAAAAGCGAAGTGCCGAGGCGCCACGACCAGAACCAAAATTTAATTTCTTTGCCGCCGCAACAGATGCCGCTTGATCGGCATTTTCTTGCGCATCATTCAGCGCAGCAAGGCGGGCTTGCTCTGCTTTAGAGAGCGTGGCAAGCAGGGCTTTGGCTTCTGCTAATTTTGATTGTGCTGCCGCTTGTTGAGCTTTGTACTTAGCTGCTGCCGCTTTCACTAGGGCCAACTTGTCATTAACGGTGAGTGAAGTCGCAGTCAGACGTTGCTTGGCCACTGCATATTTACGAAGCGAGAGCGCTTTCTTACGGGTGACTGCTTCTAAGGAACCGGATGCGCTAAGAAATAGTTTTGGATCTGAAGAGAAGATGAGCTCCATGCTCTGGCTCATGCCACCGCTCATGTATTGCTCCCGAGCAATTGCTCCTAGTGACTTCTTGTAGCTATCAACTGCCTTCGCTTCGGTGGCGGCAGATTGCTGCACTGTGGCGAGGGTGCGGGTAAGAGTATTTAATTGAACTTGGGCCTGTTGGGCCGCTTCGCCGGCTGCGGCTGCATCTTCTTGGAGCGATTGGACTCGCGCTCGCACTTCATTGAGGTTGGGCGCAGCTATTGCAGATGGAATTAAGGTCACCGCTAAAGCCGTCGCGAGAATCGCGATCGGGAGAGAGCGGGGAGTTCTCATCGGTAACATCTGGAGAAGGCTAACTAGCCATTTGACTCTTCATCAAGCCAGACGAGCCTTATCCCGCTGTGAATATCGACCTAGTTACGCGTAAATCCATTTATTGGGCGTATCGGAGCGGCGGAACAAGGCCTTTCTCGGCGAGAAGTGAGAGTGCGGCAGTGGCAGGCTCTGAGAGCTCGGTAGGTGCTGGAGAGAGCTCCAACATCACAGTAAGAACGCAATCGCCACAGGCAATATCGCGCATGGAACAGGAATCGCAATCGATGATCATGAAAGAACTGTAGAAGCCACCACTGACATTGGGGCTTGCGCATCTTCCGCTAGCCTTCCCGCGTGAGCCTCACCGTTAAAGCCAACCTCGTTGTCGGAGCCAATGGAGCGACTACTCTGGTTGGTCGATCTCACGGCCTCTCCTCTGCCGCCGATCGCGCTCGTTTTCACGAAATTCGCAGTTGGGCGGATTGCATATTAATTGGCGGCGAGAGCTACCGATCAGAGCCCTATCAAAATACCCCCGTGCCACTTTTTGTATGCAGTCACGTCCTTGCCGGCATCTCTCCCGCAATCGTACTTTCGCTTTCACCCGTTGAATCTCTGAAAGAAATTGCTCAGCGCGGATTTAGCAATATTCTCATCGAAGGTGGCGCTCACTTATTATCCGACTTGCTGAAAGCTTCTCTGATCGATGGCCTCTACATCACGCATACCGATATTGAGGGTGATGGCGGATTTATCAACCTAGAAGAAATGACAAAATCACTGACACTTTCTAATTCCGAAACCATCGCCGGCGAAAAATTTCTCTACTTCACAAAGAAATAAGCGCAACGCCCGTTACAGCTAATACGACTCCCAAATATTGCACTTTATGAAGCCGTTCACTGAGAAAGTGAAAAGCTAGCAAGACGGTAACTATTGGGAAAAGGGAGCCGAGAACCATGGCGATGGAGATGAGCCCTTTAGTAGTGGCAATTCCTAATAAGTAATTTGCCAGAAAATCTACCGATCCAATTGTTATGAGTAAGAGCAAGTCATTTTTCTTAAATCCACCCACACTTCGAAAGCGAAGGGCAAGTAAGGCGCAAATAGAAACTGTGGCGAAACGCATTGATGTCATTGTCATCAATGAATCAACTTTCGAGCCCTTTGCCATAAATACAAGTGCCCCTCCAAAGCCCAGTGCTGCTCCCAATCCAAAGAGTGTTGGCTTTATTGGAAGGCCTTGGGTAATTTCTGGACCTGATGCACAGAAAGCGCCAAGCAGCGCAACAATCATCCCCACGATTTGCAACGAGTGAGGATGCTCACCAATAGAAAATGAATAAATTAATGGAATTACAGCGGAGAGTGAACTCACGGGGGCCACAACACCCATGCGACCCGTTGCAAGACCTGAGTAGTAAGACATCAATCCAAAGAATCCGAGAAAGCCTGCAGCAACGCCAGGTAGGAAGAAACCATTCCAATGAAGATTTGGCTTTAAGAATCCACCGGTGGCTATCACCAGAATAATCGCGGTGAGCAATCCAAAAGCTTGCGAAGCTCCCGTAACTGCTACTGCTTTAAATCGCTTAGTGAGCAATCCGCCAAGAAAATCGGCTGTTCCCCAAAGAACGCTAGATACCAGTGCGAGCAGTGCTGACATTTGGCAGAGTCTAACCACTCGCGCCTCCATCGAATGAGAAGGCATGGGCTTTATCCTTAATCAATGCGCGAAAAGAGCTTTGATGAAATTATCGAAGAGATTCGCTCCATCAAAACCCGGGCCGAAGTTCTCTTAGAAGAAGTTCCCGCCCCACAGAAATTAGCTCCCTTCTCTCTAGCACTCACAGCTGATGTATTAGAAGATGCAGCGACTGGACGTTTTGTATTGCTTCATGATCCAGAAGGTCAAGATGGTTGGTCGGGTAATTTTCGCTGCGTTACTTTTGTTCGGGCAGCAATCGATACAGATATGGCGACCGATCCACTACTCACAGATTTAGGCTGGACTTGGCTGATGGAATCACTCGAGAAGAGTGGTTGCACATTTGTCGCACCAAGCGGAACAGTCACTCGCGTATCTAGCGCCTCATTTGGAACGTTGGAGAATCGCGATGAAGATTCAGAATTAGAAGTGCGAGCATCATGGACGCCGGTTGATGGGGAAAATATTGCCGATCATGTTCGTGCGTGGATTGAACTCCTTGAACTTACCTCCGGCCTGGCCCCGATCCCAGAAGGCGTTACACAATTAACCCCAAAGCGCTAAATCATGACTGAGTTAATTCCGCAGGAAGAACCTGTTGCCACCCCCCTGCTCGCTCCAGAACATGGAGTTCCCGAATTAGTTGTCGATGAAAAAGGATTACAAGAAGTACTCGATCAAATGAAGGCCGGATCTGGACCGATCGCGATCGATGCCGAGCGAGCTTCAGGATATAAATATTCCCAACGCGCCTACCTCATTCAAATAAAGCGAAATGGCGGCGGACTGCACCTTATTGATCCGGTGGCGATTGGCCAAACACCGCTCTGGGATGAAATGAGCAAATCATTTGCGCAAGTTGAATGGATTATCCATGCCAGTACGCAAGATCTACCTTGCTTACGAGAAGTGGGACTTCAACCCCAGATTCTTTTTGACACAGAGCTTGGTGGTCGTATCGCAGGTTGCGAGCGCGTGGGGCTAGGGGCGCTCACCGAATTACTACTTGGTCTCTCACTTGCCAAAGAACATAGCGCCGTGGATTGGTCGATCCGGCCATTACGCCATGAGTGGCTTAATTACGCTGCCCTCGATGTCGAAGTGTTAATTGACCTGCGCGATAAAGTTGAAGAATTATTGGAAAGTAAAGGTAAGTTGACCTGGGCCATGCAGGATTTTCAAGCAATTCTTACCGCTCCCCCAAATCCGCCCCGAGTTGATCCATGGCGTCGTACATCAGGAATGCATAAAGTTCGCGATCGCCAAACCCTGGCCATCATTCGTGATCTCTGGATTGCTCGCGATGAATATGCCAAGCATCTGGACATCTCACCAGGCCGAGTCTTTAACGATGAAGCACTTGTAGAAATTGCTACCAAACGCCCGGCTGATGTCACTGCTCTTACAAAAATTATTTCTCGTCGCTCACGCGTGGTTAACCCGCCAACAAAGAAGTGGCACGAAATCATGATTGCAGCGATCGCTCTTCCTGATTCAGAGCTGCCCGAGGTTCGCCTCAAAAGCGATGCACTTCCACCTCCTAAAATTTGGCCGGAACGAAATCCACCTGCTCATGCGCGCCTGACTCATGCCCGAGCCGCAGTTCTAGATATCGCCTCTACCAATGAATTGCCGGCCGAGAATTTGATCTCCCCGGAATTGATCAGACGCCTGTGCTGGGCGACGCCGCCCGTGGCCGATGATTTAGAGAGCTACTCCAGCGATTTTCTCGCCAAGATGGGCGCGCGGCCATGGCAGACCGCTCTATTGGCCCCAGCTCTCGCCCTCGCCCTCCTGCAGACCGAGCCTGTAGTAATTCCTGAAGTCATCGAGGAAGAGCCTGCTGCCGAGTGATGGGAATTACGCAACGTTTGAGTTGCGTAAATAGCGGCCAGCACCTTAGGCTCGTCTCATGCTCAGCAACTTTCTGATCGCCCTTCGCGAAGGCCTGGAGGCCTCGCTGATAATTGGCATCTTGGTTGCCTTCGTCGTTCGATCCAACCATCGCAGATCTTTAGCTTTGATCTGGAGCGGTGTCGCACTCGCTGCGATTACCTCGCTAGCTTTCGGAGCTTTTCTCTCCTTCACCTCGGCCCAACTCTCCCCGCGCGGTGAACAAATCTTTGCTGGAACTACCTCACTTGCTGCGGTATCGCTTGTGACGTGGATGGTTTTCTGGATGAAAAATAACGCTCGAGGCCTTCGAGAAAACATCCACGGCAAGATGGAGCAAGCACTTCCTATGGGCAAAATTGCCTTGATTTTAACTGCTTTTTTTGCAGTTGTTCGCGAGGGTCTCGAAACCTCGCTCTTTCTCTTTACTAATGCCAAAACTGTTCATGATAATTCGCGTCCATTAATCGGACTTGTATTGGGATTACTCGCAGCAATTATTCTCGGCATCGCTCTCTACCGCCGAAGCATCAAAATTAATATCAGCAAATTCTTCGCCATTACCGGAACTGCTCTGATCATCGTTGCGGCTGGAGTTCTCCAACATGCCGTCATGGAGTTCCAAGATTTCGGCGCCCTTCCTGGGGCCCACGCCCTGATCTGGGATTGGTCGCATGCACCAACTGCCATAACCACCATTCTCTCTGGAACTATCGGTATCAACACCACGGCTACCTGGCTTCAATTCATTATCTGGGTTGCCTACCTAGCTCTCGTCATCCCTCCATATCTAGCCCCAGCCAAAGCGCGCAAAGAACTACTTCCTGCCTAAATAAACTCCCTGTCGACTACCTAAAAAAGGCTACCGACCAGTAACCTTTGAAGCATGGCTACCGATAAAAAACTCACCTCCGTTGTTCTAGTCGATGCAGTGCGTACCCCTTTTGGAAAGGCGGGCTCGCTCTATCAGGGCACCCGAGCCGATGACATCATGGTTCGCGCGCTAAGAGGTCTGCTCGAGCGAAATCCATCACTCCCACTTGATCAAATTGATGATGTGGCAATCGCTGCGGCGACGCAAGTGGGCGATCAAGGAATGAATATCGGTCGAAGTGTTTCGCTGCTCGCAGGAATTCCCAATACCGTTCCCGGTTACTCAATCGATCGTTGGTGCGCAGGCGCACTCACTGCAGTTACCACTGTTGGTAGCGCAATTGCGATGGGTCAATATGACATAGCAATTNCCGGTGGGGTTGAACATATGGGAAACCATCCGATGGGCGATCTTATGGATCCCAACCCAAGATATTTAGCCGAGAAGATTGTTGATGCAGATGCGTTAGCGATGGGCGCTACTGCAGAACGTTTGCACGATAAATTTCCGCNCCTCACCAAGGAGCGAGCCGATAAATACGCGCTTGCATCACAAGCTAAGACCGCCGCTGCATATGCTGCCGGAAATATTCAACGCGATTTAATTCCGGTCGCTGTTCGCACTCCGGAATTAGGTTGGAGTGTTGCAACAGTTGATGAACCTCCTCGCCCGGGCACAACCCTTGAAGCACTTGCGGCTCTCAAAACTCCCTTTCGCCCCGCTGGTCGCGTTACTGCGGGAAATGCTGCCGGCCTCAACGATGGCGCCACTGCCGCAATACTGGCCAGTGAAGAGCGAGCAAAGGAACTAGGCCTTCCTATCAAAGCAACGATGGTTGCTTTTGCATTTGCCGGCGTAGAACCCGAGATCATGGGATACGGACCTGTGCCATCCACCATCAAAGCGCTGGCGAAAGCAGGTCTGGACATCGAGGATATTGGCCTCTTTGAAGTTAACGAGGCTTTTGCTATTCAAGTTCTCTCTTTCCTTGATCACTTTGGCATAGCCGATGATGATGAGCGAGTAAATATCTACGGCGGCGCGATTGCGGTCGGCCATCCCCTAGCTTCATCGGGAGTGCGATTGATACTAAATCTTGCTCGTGGTTTTGAAGCGCACCCAGAAGTTCAATACGGAATCACCACGATGTGTATCGGGCTTGGAATGGGCGGAACGATTATTTGGGAGAACCCTCATTTCACCGGAAAGGTTAAATAGCCATGAGCGATATCAAACTTCCCGAAGGTGCGCCAGAAGAAGTAATCACGCAAGCACTTGTGCGCATGGTGGATCTTGCTGCATTTGGCCATAAGGGCTCATTGGCATTGATCACCCTTGATAACGGGATGGATCACAATCGCCCCAACACCTTTGGGCCTCAATCAGTGGGCCTGCTCAATAATGCAATCACTGAGGCAGAAAATAGCGATGCCGTTGCTATCGCGATTACCGGTAAACCATTTATCTTTGCAGCCGGCGCAGATCTCTCTGCGCTCGCATTCTTGCAAGATCGATCTCAGGCATTGGCGATTGGCAAATTAGGCCATGATGCCTTTCGGCGCTTAGCCGAAAGTAAGAAACCAACCTTCGCATTTATTAATGGGCTTGCTTTAGGTGGTGGGCTAGAAGTTGGTTTGCATTGTCATTACCGAACTTTGTCTTCAACTGCCATGGTCGGATTGCCGGAAGTATTTCTTGGACTCCTTCCGGGTTGGGGCGGTGCCACTCTCCTGCCTCGCATGATCGGACCAGAGAATGCAGTTCAAGTCATTATTCAAAATCCGCTCAATAACAACACCATGTTAAAAGCGAAAGATGCCAAATCACTTGGCGTTGTCGATGAGGTTTTCATTCCTTCCGATTTCCTTGAAAACTCTGTCAAATTTGCTGCATCTATCCTCAATGGTTCCCGAAAGATCGAACGGGTAGATCACACTAAGGATGATGCAGCTTGGGCAAAAGCACTTGCCACTGGCAAGGCCGCAGTTGCAAAGAAATATGGCGGCGCAGATATCACCTCACCTAAGCTCGCACTTGAATTAATTGCCGCTTCTCGCACCAATACTCATAGCCAAGGCTTCGATGCAGAAGACATTGCACTTGCCGATCTGGTCATGAGTGATCCCCTGCGCGCCTCGCTCTATGCCTTTAATTTGATTCAGAAGAAGCGCAAGAAAGTTGAAGGCGCTCCTAAGCCAGCACTTGCTCGTAAAGTGACCAAGGTCGGTGTCGTCGGTGCCGGGCTAATGGCATCTCAACTCGCACTGATTTTGTTGCGCAATCTCAAATGTCCGGTAGTTATCACCGACTTGGATCAAGCTCGCGTGGATAAGGGAATTGGATATATCCATAGCGAACTCGATAAATTGGTGGAGAAGGGCCGTATGACTCCGGAAACCGCGGTTCGACTCAAGGCGATTCTTACCGGAAGTACGGATAAGAAAGTTTTTGCCGATGCCAATTTTGTGATCGAAGCGATCTTTGAGGAATTAGAGCTGAAGCAAGTTCTCTTTAAGGAGCTCGAGACAATTGTTGGCGAGGAGTGCGTTCTTGCAACCAATACCTCATCTCTCTCGGTCACCAAGATGTCAGAGGGGCTCAAGCATCCGGAGCGCGTCATTGGTTTCCATTTCTTCAATCCGGTGGCAGTTATGCCACTGCTGGAGATTGCGCGCACACCAGCCACTGATGATGCAACCACGGCAACAGCGGTGGCAGTCGGTAAAGAGTTGAAGAAGACCATGGTCATCGTCAAGGATTCACCTGCCTTTGTCGTCAACCGCTTGCTTACTCGATTCATGGGCGAAATTACCGATGCGATCGATGAGGGAACTCCGCCAGAAATCGCCGATGCCGCGATGAAGCCGCTGGGCTTGCCGATGACTTCACTCGAGCTCTTAGGTCTAGTTGGGCCTGGTGTTGCACTCCATGTCTCGCAGACGCTTCACAATAATTTGGGAGAGCGCTATCGCATCTCGCCCACCATGCAAGCCTTCGTCGCCGAAGGGATCCGCACTTTCTACATCAAAGATGATGCAGGAAAAGTTATTGCAAACCCTGCTGCCCTGGCGCAACTTAAGCAAGGCAACAAGACCAGCACATCGGATGAAGTCCGAATCCGCGCTTTGACCGCACTAGCGAGTGAAGCGGCGATGATGCTTGATGAAGGAGTCGTCGCCACAGCTGCTGAGATTGATCTCTGTATGTTGTTGGGATGTGGATGGCCAATGCATCTTGGCGGAATCTTGCCTTACTTAGATCGCGAAGGATTTAGCGAGTCTGTGAATTCGAAGCGCTTCCATCCTGCTGGGATTGCTTCTCTTCCATAAAGTTCAGGCCTTTGAGATCTGAACTCCACGCAACTAATTCGCGAGTAATGTTTTGAGCGGTAATTCCAAGATCGCTCAGAATTTCGCTGCGCTTAGAATGCTCAATAAATCTGAGTGGAACGCCAATCGAATGAATAGGAACATTTAGTCCTTCTTCACGGAACATCTCTGAAATTGTGCTTGCGATTCCACCATGCTTAATTCCATCTTCAATTACAACTACGCTCTTATAACGCTGGGCCATAGTCACAAGTGATTTAGGTAGAGGCTTTACCCACCGAGGATCGATAACGGTAACTCCGACGCCTTCACGATAGGCCTGTGATGCCGCTTCGACTGCTATCGCCGCCATCGCTCCAACACTTACCAAAAGGACATCTGCGCTCTCGCCACGATATAAGACATCGATTCCATCGCGCCGTTCAAAAGCGGGAATCTCTTCGAGGGCTGCGCCCTTAGGGAAACGAATTAGCGATGGGGCATCGCTAATTTCAACTGCTTCGTTGAGAGTTTCGCGCAACCGAGCACCGTCGCGAGGTGCTGCTACATGCAAGGTAGGAACTATTCCCGATACAGCTAGATCCCAAATACCGTGATGGGAAGGTCCATCATCACCAGTAACACCTGCGCGATCGAGAACAAAGGTAACTCCTGCTTTGTGAAGCGCAATATCTAGAAGTAATTGATCGAATGCACGATTAAGGAAAGTGGAATAAATAGCGAGAACGGGGTGCAGGCCGGCAAAAGCCATGCCGGCAGCGCTGGTAGCTGCATGTTGCTCGGCGATTCCTACATCGAAGGTACGGGTAGGAAATTCACTCTTAAATGCTTCCAACCCCGTAGGGCCAAGCATTGCTGCAGTAATCGCAACTACATCGCTTCGCTTATGGCCAATCTTTACGAGCTCGTCAGAGAAAATGCTGGTCCATGAAGTTGCGGATTTAGATAATGGAATACCTGTTTCGGGATCTACCACGCCAACTGCGTGGAATTTCTCAGCTTCATCGTTTACTGCTGGTGCGTGGCCGCGACCCTTTTCAGTAATGACATGGACAAGGACTGGAGCCTGAAAATTCTTTGCGGCAGTGAGCGCCTTCTCTACTGCTTCGATATCGTGGCCATCTACTGGTCCCAGGTATTTAAGGCCAAGGTCTTCAAACATTCCTTGCGGAGCAACAATGTCCTTAATTCCCTTCTTCATTCCATGCAAAGTTTCATAAATTGGCGCTCCCACAAGTGGTGTGCGCTCGAGCACGCCTTTGCCCCATTGCAAGAAATTCTCATAACCACTGGTTGCTCGAAGCGTTGTTAAATAAGTGGCAAGCCCGCCAATGGTCGGTGAATATGAACGTTCGTTATCATTCACAATAATTACCAAGCGAAGGTCATCTGATGAAGCAATATTATTTAGCGCTTCCCACGACATTCCACCAGTAAGCGCACCATCGCCGACCAAACAAGCAACGGTCCGATCTCTTTCGCCCTTCACTGCAAATGCTTTAGCAATTCCATCGGCCCATGAGAGCGCGGTAGATGCATGGGAATTTTCAATAACGTCGTGGATGCTCTCGGAGCGATTGGGATACCCGGCTAAACCCCCACGTTGGCGAAGTAAGTCGAAGCCCTCGCTGCGGCCGGTCAAAATCTTATGCACATAACTCTGATGCCCGGTGTCATACAAAAGCACATCATGCGGAGATTCAAAGACGCGATGCATGGCAATTGTTAATTCAACAACTCCGAGATTGGGGCCTAAATGTCCGCCGCTCTTTGAAACTTTCTCAATGAGAAATGTCCGGATCTCAGCAGCCAGCGATTCCAGCTTCTCATACGAGAGATCGCGAAGATCTTCTGGTCCGCCGATGGATTCCAACATACTTATATTCTAGAGGAGAGAGCGAAGCACGTATTGCATGATTCCGCCATGGCGGTAGTAATCGGCCTCACCCGGAGTATCAATACGCACGATGGCGTCAAAGGAGATCGCTCCCGCACTTACCTTTACGGTCTTAGGCGTTCCTCCAGTATTGAGCGCCTCAATTCCAGTGATTTCAAATACTTCATCGCCCTTTATCCCAAGTGATTGCGCGTTGGTTCCTGGAGCAAATTGCAAGGGAAGGACTCCCATGCCAATCAAATTGGAGCGATGGATACGTTCGAATGATTCAGCAATTACTGCTCGCACTCCAAGGAGCGCAGTTCCCTTGGCCGCCCAGTCACGTGAAGATCCAGAGCCATACTCTTTACCCGCCAAAATTATGAGTGGAATTCCTGCCGCTTGGTAAGCCATCGATGCATCATAAATTGTTGATTGTTCGCCATTGGCGAGGAAGTCACGAGTAAATCCACCTTCTACGCCATCCAGCAATAAATTCTTCAATCGGATGTTGGCAAAAGTTCCACGAATCATTACCTCATGATTGCCGCGTCGAGATCCATATGAATTGAAATCAATTCGTTCAATTCCATGCTCTGATAAATATTTACCGGCTGGTGAATCCGCTTTGATATTTCCGGCTGGAGAAATGTGGTCAGTGGTGACTGAATCACCAAGGATTGCCATGACACGTGCAGCATGAATATCTTTGACAGCTTCTGGATTGCGAGGCATACCATCGAAGTACGGTGGTTTGCGAACATAGGTGGAATCGGCTTCCCAATCAAATGTCTTTCCGGTGGGCGTATCCAATGACTTCCAGCGGTGATCGCCTTCAAAGACTGATGCATAATCTTTTGTGAACATCTCAGAAGAAATTGAAGAGTCGATAACACTCTGAATCTCAGAAGCAGATGGCCAGATATCTCGAAGGAACACTGGATTGCCATCTTTATCATTACCCAATGAATCGCTCTCAAAATCATGATCCATGGTGCCGGCAAGTGCGTAAGCCACGACAAGAGGCGGAGATGCGAGGTAGTTCATCTTCACATCTGGGCTGATCCGACCTTCGAAGTTACGGTTGCCGGAGAGAACTGCAGTTACTGCTAAATCATTCTCATTGACCGCTTTGCTAATTTCCAGCGGTAGCGGGCCAGAGTTACCAATACATGTCACACAGCCATAACCGACGAGATTAAAGCCGAGTTGCTCCATGTAGGTAGTCAAACCTGATTTGTCGTAATAATCAGTGACAACTTTTGAACCAGGAGCCAACGTGGTCTTTACCCACGGCTTACTGGTGAGGCCCTTCTCCACTGCCTTCTTGGCAAGGAGTGCTGCGCCGATCATGACGCTGGGATTGGAAGTATTAGTACACGAAGTGATGGATGCAATAACAACTGCGCCATTGGAGACTGATGTCGCTTTGCCGTTGAGAGTGATATCGACGGCGGAGTTCGCGGTTTTGTCTGAGTAATATGTCGGAACGATCTTCTCGTAAGACGCTTTGGCATCTACAAGTGAGATGCGATCTTGTGGGCGCTTTGGTCCAGAGATAGATGGAACAACTGTTGCAAGATCTAGTTCTAAATGTTCAGAGAAGCGTGGCTCGAGTGCAGAGTTGTGCCAGAGTCCAATGCGCTTTGCATACTTCTCCACTAATTCGAGTTCGGCATCGGTACGACCGGTGAGAGCCAAGTAGCGCAGAGTCTCTTCATCGATAGGGAAGATGGCACACGTGGAGCCGTACTCCGGTGACATATTGCCGATCGTCGCGCGGTTTGCCATTGGAACTGCAGTAACTCCGGGGCCATAAAATTCAACAAATTTTCCGACCACTCCATGCTTTCGCAACATTTCAGTGATGGTCAGTGCAAGATCTGTCGCAGTTGTGCCAACAGGTAGCTGACCTTTGAGCTTGAAACCGACAACCCGAGGGATCAACATCGAGACTGGCTGACCAAGAAGAGCTGCCTCCGCTTCGATTCCGCCTACTCCCCAACCAAGCACTCCTAGTCCATTGACCATGGTGGTGTGCGAATCAGTACCAACAACTGTGTCTGGATAAGCGCGATGAACACCATCAACCACCCGAGTCATAACTACCCGAGCGAGATATTCAATATTTACTTGGTGAACAATTCCAGTACCAGGTGGAACAACTTTAAATTCATCAAAAGCGCCTTGTCCCCAACGAAGGAAGCGATAGCGCTCTTTATTTCGGCTGTATTCAATATCGGTGTTCTCTTCAAAAGAAGTCTTTGTGCCAAAAACATCGGCAATAACAGAGTGGTCGATCACGAGCTCTGCTGGAGCCAATGGATTTACTTTCGCCGGGTCTCCCCCAAGGTCCACAATCGCCTCGCGCATAGTGGCTAAATCGACGATGCACGGAACGCCAGTGAAGTCCTGCATGATGACACGGGCGGGTGTGAATTGAATTTCGGTATCAGGCTGCGCATCTGGATTCCATGAGGCAAGCGCTCTGATCTGTTCGGCGGTGATATTCGCGCCATCTTCGGTGCGGAGTAAATTCTCGAGCAATACTTTTAAACTAAAGGGAAGTGAAGCCGCTCCTTCAAGTTGAGTGATGTCGAAAATCTCATACGACTTTCCACCAGCTTCAAGTGTGGTCTTTGCGTTGAAGGAGTTATTGCTCATGCCCGTATCTTAACTACGGGTAAAGCGGGCCACACACTCCACATGCTGGGTCATCGGGAAGAGGTCGAAGCCAACCATGTGATCTAGGTGATATCCGGCATCTTCTAGCAGGCGTGCATCGCGTGCCAAGGAGGCAGGATCGCAGGAGACATAAACAATCGTGCGCGGTTTGGCTGCGACCATAGTCTTCACAACCATTTCGCCAGCGCCAGTGCGAGGTGGGTCCAAGAGAATTACATCGATTTTTTTGATACGAGGAAGTGCTTGCTCGACTCGTGCGGAATGAATTTCTACTTGCTTCTCTTTATCGAAAATTTTAAGTGCATCTTGCGTTGCGCGATGACTTGATTCGATCAGGTGAACTTTTCCGCCAATGCCCACATCTTGCGCCATGGGAGCAGTAAATAAGCCCACTCCTCCATAGAGATCGCAGACATGGTCACCGATGCGAAGCGCGAGTAAATCCATGACAAGTTTCATTAAAGTTTCCGGAGCCTTGGTGTGGCTCTGCCAGAAAGATGTTGGCGAGATCTGATACTCAAATCCATTTACAGTTTCGTGCAATTGGGTTGGTCCAGAAATACTGCGGCCGCCACGAGATAGATTCATTTCACCAGCACTTGATACGGCGACTTCGAGGCGGTCATCGCCCTTCCAGGTGCGCTCAAAAAATGCGGGGTTATCCATCTGCTTTACCGCAATTAGGCACTTATCTATTTCGGTCACTTCATTGGAGCGAGAAGAAAATAACCCTGGTTTGCCGTTTGGGCCGATCGCAAAATCCATTCGCGTGCGCCAGTGAAGTCCATCAGCTGGCTCGACTCCGACAACATCCAGGTCGATCGCCATCTTTGCCAGGCGAGAAAATTGCTCGATAATTATTTGGCGCTTTAATTCACGTTGATGATTTATCTCCACATGTTGGAAATCGCATCCGCCGCATCCATTTGGAGCTGCATATTTACAGGGGGCCTTTACCCGATGCTCCGAGGCCTTGATAACTTCAACAACATCAGCACGCGCCATTTTTGAGGTCACGTGGGTAATTTCTACGAGGCATTTCTCGCCAGTAATTCCATGGCGAACAAAAATAACTTGACCTTCGTGGCGGGCGACAAAATGTCCCCCGTGCGCTACCGGACCGATATCTACTGTTAATCGCTGACCGACTGTAAAGTTGACGCGAGATATTGGTTCCATAAGCGCAACCCTATGGCAATTTTGGCGGTAGGCTTTACATGTGCACGTAGTCATCATGGGTTGTGGTCGCGTTGGATCGGGTCTCGCTATCGATCTAGAAGCTGCCGGCCATTCAGTCTCTGTTATCGACCAAACTCGTGAAGCTTTTCGCCGCTTAGGCGCTGATTTCAAAGGAAACACCATCGCTGGAGTTGGATTCGACCGCGATACTTTGCTCGAAGCGGGAATTGAACGTGCAGATGCTTTTGCCGCAGTCTCAAATGGAGATAACTCCAACATCTTGGCTGCTCGCGTTGCTCGCGAAACATATGGAATTCAAAATGTTGTCGCCAGAATTTATGATCCTGCTCGCGCCGAAATTTATCAGCGCCTAGGAATCCCGACAGTGGCTACAGTTCTTTGGACCACAGATCAGATTATTCGTCGCCTTGCACCGGATGGCGCGCGAACCGAGTGGCGAGATGCCAGTGGCGTAGTGTCACTTGCAGAGGTCCATCTTCATCATGGCTGGTTTGGCCAACCTGCACATTCCATTCAAGAGAACACCAACGCTCGCCTTGCATTCATTACTCGGCTGGGCGAAGGAATGATCCCAAATCACAACACCGTGCTCCAAGAGGGCGATCTGGTACACGTAATGGTGATGGATTCAGAGCTCGCAAATGTTCAAGCTGCGCTGGCTAAATCACCGGAAGAGGCGTAATTCATGAAGATCGCCATTATCGGTGCTGGAAATGTTGGTCGTGCTATCGCCCGCGAACTTCTTGGCAACTCTCATCATGTGCTCTTAATTGATCGCGACCCAAAGGCGCTCAAAATGGAGAGCGTGCCTAATGCTGAATGGCTCATGGCCGATGGATGCGAGATCTCTTCACTCGATAATGCCAAGCTCGATTCCTGCCAGGTATTAATTGCGGCCACAGGTGATGACAAAGTCAACCTCGTAGCCTCTCTCTTGGCAAAGACAGAATATGGAGTTCCCCGCGTCGTTGCTCGGGTTAATCATCCAAAGAATGAATGGCTCTTTGATCAATCATGGGGCGTCGATGTGGCAGTTTCTACTCCTCGCATTATTGCGGCGATCGTAGAAGAAGCGGTCTCAGTAGGTGATGTCGTTCGACTCTTCTCGCTACGCAAAGGCGAAGCAAGTCTTGTAGAAGTAACTCTCCCCGACGGCGCCAAAGCTTGCGGTCGTACTGTCGAGGAAATCACTCTTCCCGATGACGCTACGTTGGCTGCGATAGTGCGCGATGGCCATGTTATTACTCCTGCACCACACGATGTTTTCTCAGCTGGAGATGAACTCCTCTTTATTGCTACTGCAGTAGCTGAAGAGCAACTAAAGAAATGCTTTGTAACTGATTAATCGCCTGCTTTAACGGTCGGAACGCGCTTTAAAATTAGCCAAGTGATCCACGCTGCGAAGATAAAGAGTGGGTATCCGAGAACGATATTTACACTTCCTAGCCAATTTAAATGATTTGTCTTCCAGAGCGGATATTGGATTGCTACCCGAATGAGAAATAGCCCCATCCAAATCCATCCTGCTTGACGGTATGCCGCCAATCTCGCCGGGTTCTTTCGCCATTCAAAATTTTCTCCCAAAATCGGTCCCAACATAATTCCGATGAGAGGCCACTTAACAATATTCGCCAGGGCGTAAGCAGCTCCATATGCAGCATTTTTGTAAAGCCCGAATAGATAGAAATCTGCGGCTTTACCAGAACGCCTAGCGATCCATGCACAAATAATTATTCCGATGAGTCCCGAAATGGCATGTTGAATAGTCTCTCTGCGCGCCAAGCGCAAAATTGTAAAGAGCGCGGAGGTGATGATCGCTGCGAGGATAGATCTATTGAGATTGTTGGTGATGTTAAAGGCAACTAAGAAGATGATGGAGGGAAGACCGGAGTCAATCAGCCCCCGCTTTCCGCCGAGTGCATCCATAATTTTTGCGCGATCATCGTGATGTCCTTCATAGCTCATTGCTTTGCTCCCAACCCAGAAGAACCAAATCCACCATTTCCACGTTCCGTTCCTGGAAGTGAGCGCACTTCGACAAAGTTTGCTCGCTCTACCTTTTGAATGACTAGCTGAGCAACGCGATCACCTTTCTTGAAAGAGATCGGCTCGGNACGATCATGATTAATAAGAATTACTTGTAGTTCTCCACGAAATGCTGCATCGACTGTTCCTGGAGTATTAACCATCGACACTCCATGTTTAATTGCTAAACCGGAACGTGGATGAACAAAAGCGGCATATCCATTTGGAAGCGCGATAGAAATTCCGGTTGGCACAAGCGCTCTCTCCCCTGGCTGAAGAGTGATATCAACCCGAGTAGCCAGATCCGCTCCAGCATCACCAGGCTTGGCGTAACTCGGCATCGGAACTGATGGATCCAGCCGGGTAATGAGTACTTGAAGATCTGCCATTATGGATTAATCTCGAAATCAGGATCGACAAATGCAAGTAGCTCGGGATGGGCTGTCACGTGATCGATATATGCCTTCGGTGCATTCTCCATGAAGTGCTTCATCGGAACAATGATGTAAAGAGCAGATGCGCGGACGGCAATTGGTCCATCGATGGAATCTAAGCGACCCACGGCCGAACAAAAAACTTTGCGATTCACTTGTCCGGTAATTTCCGCGGAGATATAGAGCGTGCTACCAATCGGAACGGGCAGTAAGAAATCGGTCTCCAGTCGCGCAGTGACGCCAGGAGAGCGAATCAACCACATCAATTTTCCGAGCGCTTCGTCAAAGGCAAGTGCGAGTAATCCACCGTGCGCCAATCCAGGCGCGCCTTGATGATTTTCGGTGACTGTAAATACTGCGGTGATGTTCTGGCCTTCACCAACATGCGCAACGATATGAAGTCCAGTCGGATGTAATTCTCCGCAACCAAAACAATGTCCAAAGTGAGATGGAATCTGCGTTCCAGATTCAGGAGCCATTGGGTGACGAGGAGGCACTTCTGCGCCTTGCGGCGGTACGGTGCTTGGGATGCGACTCACAGTGCAAAGGATAACTCTCGGATGGATCTCAAGTACCGTTCTACTTATGAGTAGAGCGCGTGGCACGAGTGGGACTGATTACGGCGCCCCGATCTACCAAGAGAAATTGATCTGGCCAATCTGGTTATGGGCATTCTGCATATTTCTGACTGGCTCACTCAGTCTGGCGGTATGGGCTGCAACTGACCCAACTCTGACTATTGCTATTTCAATAGTCCAACTCCTCGCACTCGTTGTGTTGGAGCGAAGTTCAGCCCTGGTAATTACCGTTACCAAAGGTTGGCTGATCGTTGGAAAAGCTTCCATCCCGAGAGCCCACATTCATAACTTCCGCGTGCTCGATCCACAGTCCATGAAACGCATCCGAGGGGTCGATGGAGATCCCGCAGCTTTTATCAGCATTAGATTTTGGGTGACAACGGGAATATCTATGAATCAGCGCGACCCAAAAGATCCGACTCCGTACTGGCTAATAAGTAGCAAACGCCCCGAGGAATTAAAAAAGGCGCTCTTTGTGGAGAGCACCTCAGAACATTAATTAATTATTACTATGCGCAATCTTTGCAGACTGCCTTTGCGCCCTCGCCCTTTGCAAGTTGAGTGCTGTGATGAACCAGGAAGCAACGAGAGCAAGTAAATTCATCGTGCTGCTTTGGTACAACGCGGACAGTGAGTTCTTCCCCAGATAAATCAGCGCCTGGGAGTTCGAGGCTCTCGGCCGCATCTTCTTCATCTATATCAACAGAACCTGATTGCGCATCTGCGCGGCGAGCTTTGAGCTCTTCAAGAGATTCTTCGTGTAACTCTTCATCCGTTTTTCGCGGTGTGTCGTAATCAGTAGCCATGGCACCTCCTCCAACAAATATCTTCTGCCACAGAAAATCTGTGGCTATAGGGCGGATAGTGTCTTATAACTACCCCAACTGCCTAATCAACATTCGGCGTGTCGAGAATATTCCCGCTTAGCGAATTTATTCGCCTTTTCGGTCAGCCAGAGTCTTAAGTCTGATGGGATCTTGCCCGCGAGCAGCTAATCGATCAAAGTATGAATCACGCTTTTCGTTAAAGCGTGCCACTTCTACTTCAGCGTTTGCTAAGAATGCGGCGAGTTCCAGGCGAGCTTTTTCACCGTTGGCATCTAAGCCTTCGATATTAAAGACATCCCACGCACGAAGTACTGGATTGACGACATCTTCCAGGTGCAATTGCAGATCATAAATTCCGGCCAGCGCAATCTGCACTGACTTACGTCCCCAACCTGGCATACCCGCTCCGGGCATCTGGAAGTTGGTGACTACATCAGTAATTGCACGAAGTGCAGCATTGGGCTCGAGCTCAATAGCGGCGCCAAGAAGATTTCGGTAGAAAAGCATATGCAGGTTCTCATCGAGGGCGACGCGAGTTAGCATCGCCTCGGCAATGGGATCATTCGAAATCTTTCCTGTATTGCGGTGAGAAATTCGAGTAGCCAGTTCTTGGAAAGAAACGTAGGCAACGGTATGCAACATATCGTTCTCATACGGGGTCTGATATCCGACCTGCATATGCTCCATACGCAAATCTTCTAATTCGTTGGGATCCACTCCTCGAGTGGCCATTAAATAATCGCGGAGAACAATGGAGTGCCGAGCTTCTTCAGCGGTCCAGCGTCCAATCCAATTTCCCCACGCGCCATCTCTGCCCATAGAGATTGCAATCTCCGTGTGATAGCTCGGCAAATTATCTTCAGTCATTAAATTGAGAACTAAGGAATCTTGCGCAACAGAAGTTAGTTTGGAATCTTTCGCCTCCCACGCATCACCATTAAGCGGACCGGCAAAAGTGCGACCTTCAGACCACGGGACATACTCGTGGGGATACCAATCTTTGGTGGTAGCGATGTGGCGATTTAGCTCTTTTGCAACAACGGGTTCAAGATCGCGGATGAGCCGAGATTGAATCTTTGGATCAATTGGCTCCACGAGAACTCCCTATTTCTATCCCAGCACTAAGTGGTACTGGTGAGGAAGGTACCCCATGCGGGTGGGTTACTCGCGAGTTAGATCTCGCAGTTTCTCTGTGCGTTTGATCGCTTCATCTCGACGCCACTTGGCAATTGCGGCATGGTTACCAGAAAGCAAGACTTCGGGAACGCCTAATCCACGCCATTCAGCTGGTTTTGTATAGCTCGGATATTCCACAAGTAAGCCTGCTTCAGATTCCAGAGAATGTGACTCTTCATCTAAAGATGCCGGGTTCCCAATAACTCCGGGGATCAAACGAATGATCGCTTCCATAATGGCCAGGGTCGCAACTTCTCCCCCATTGAGAACATAATCGCCGATGGAGATTTCCCGAACTCGAAAATTTGGTTGGGATTTGTAGTAATCAGTTATGCGAATATCAATTCCCTCATAACGCCCACAAGCAAAAATAATATGTTCGCAGGTAGTTAGCTCCTCCGCCATTGCTTGCGAGAACTTCTCACCAGCAGGAGTGAGAATGACTAAATCATGGGTTCGATTCGGGGCGTTGGAGACGACTTGATCAATTGCCGCGCCCCATGGCTCGGGCATCATCNCCATTCCCGCGCCGCCGCCATAAGGAGTGTCATCTACAGTGTGGTGAACATCCGTGGCTTGATCGCGAAGATCATGGACGGCGATATCAACCAGTCCGGCCTTGGTCGCTTTCCCAATGAGAGATAAGGCAAGTGGGGACATGTACTCAGGGAAGATGGAGATGACATCGAATTTATTGGCCATCGCTCTCCTCCTCACTCTCAGATAAAAGTCCTGCTGGCGGGTCGATAATAATCTTCTTCTCTTTGAGAAGTACTTCAGGAACTATTTCCAACACAAAAGGAATGAGAATTTCGCGGCCCTGGTAATCCACAGCCAAGAGATCTTGCCCGGGAAGGTTGACCACATCCTTTACGGTGCCGACTGCCTCACCTGAAGTTGTGACTACGGAACAGCCAATTAATTGTTGGACGTGATAATCGTCCTCATCCTCAAATTCTTCATCGATATTTACATCAGCAACGAGAAGCACGTCGCGCAGTTTTTCAATCGCATTGCGATCTTCATAGCCCTGAAAGCCGAGCAAGAGAATTCCATTGTGGTTTCGTACCGAGGTAACCGTCAGCGGACCAAAAGAAACCGGCTCCGTCGCAAGGACAGAGCCGATAAAGAATCTTTCTTCTGGCATATCGGTGCGAACTTCAATAGTCGCTTCACCGAGTACTCCGTGAGCGCGCCCAATACGAGCGACGGTCAAGAGCATTATTAACGAGCCTCGTCGGCCTCGATGAGATCTACGCGAATTGAGCGACCAGCGAGCGCGCTTACAACTGTGCGAAGTGCACGTGCAGTGCGACCATTGCGGCCGATAACTTTGCCGATGTCATCTGGATTAACCCGTACTTCAAGAGTGGTACCACGGCGATGGTTCTTCTCCGTGATCACAACATCTTCTGGATTATCGACGATGCCTTTGACGAGGTGTTCGAGCGCCTCATCGATCATAATTATTCAGCTGCGCTTTCTTCGGCGACAGCGTCAGCAACTGGTGCTTCAACTGCGGCTTCTGGAGCTGCTTCTTCAACAACTTCAGCAACTGGTGCCTCTGCTACTGGTGTCTCAACAACAGCCTCTTCAACAACTGGGTTGGCCTTTGCAGCTAACTTATCTGCAGCCTTCTTCTTCATTGTTGTGGCGCCATCTGCTGGCTCATTCATCGCATCTTTGACTGCAGCTTCGTATGCAACGCGCTTATCAACCTTTGGTGCGATCTTCTTCAATGTTCCTTCAGTTCCTGGAAGGCCCTTAGCTTTCTGCCAGTCACCGGTGATCTTAAATAGCGCCTCAACGGCTTCGGTTGGTTGTGCACCAACGCCGAGCCAGTACTGCGCGCGATCTGAGTTAACTTCAATAAATGAAGGCTCTGAGATTGGTGAGTAACGACCGATCTCTTCAATTGCGCGACCGTTACGAGCTACGCGAGCATCTGCAACGACGATACGGTAATGAGGTGTGCGAATCTTGCCGAGACGCATGAGTTTAATTTTTACGGCCACGAAGGCTTTCTCCTTGAATGTTCGGTCTAACTAATTCACAACAGTGGGAGCGTTGCTTATCGGTCATTCCATTGTTTATGGGTCTGGGCTAAGGGGTAGAGGGCCCCTAGACAGGAGGCCAATCTTGCCATCTTGAAGCCTCGATCCCAAATTGGGAGATTAGCTCTCTTCAACTGCCCGTTTGGCAGGATTTCCGGAGCGAGATTTCTTCTTCGGAGGCGCAATTTTTGGAGAAGGAGCACCCATATTTGGCATACCTCCCGGAAGGGCCATACCTGGCGGCAACTGCATTCCCCCTGGCATTCCTTTACCTGATCGCATCGCTTTCATCATCTTCTGGGCGCCAGTAAAGCGCTCGACCAATGAATTCACTTCTGAGACTTGGCGGCCACTTCCCTGTGCAATGCGCGCACGACGAGATCCATTCAATAAATTTGTATTAGATCGCTCGGCTGGAGTCATCGATTGAACAATGGCCTGAGTGCGAACAAGTTCGGCATCATCAAAGGAATCAATCTGTTTCTTCATGGCCCCTGAATTTGCTCCTGGAAGCATTCCGAGCAACTTGGTCATAGAACCCATTTTTTTCATCGCTTGTAATTGCTCAAGGAAATCATCGAGCGTGAAATCCTCCCCGCTCGCAAACTTCTTCTCTAACTTCTCTGCCGCATCTCCATCAAAAGCGTTCTTGGCTTGTTCGGCTAAGGTCTGGACATCACCAAGACCAAGAATTCGAGAGGCCATTCGATCGGGATAGAAGAGATCAAAATCGCCAAGTTTCTCGCCAGTTGAGGCAAACATAATTGGCTTGCCGGTGATTTCAGTGATGGAGAGCGCTGCGCCACCGCGGGCATCGCCATCGAGTTTTGTGAGAACTACCGCATCAAAGCCCACGCCTTCATTAAATGCCTGAGCAGTGCGCACCGCATCTTGGCCAATCATTGCATCCACAACAAAGAGAATTTCATCCGGTGAGACTGCATCTCGAATCCGGATAACTTGTTGCATCATCTCTGCATCAATACCGAGGCGACCTGCGGTATCGACAATGACGATGTTATGCAATTTATCTTCCGCGAATTTCAAGCCATCTTTTGCAACACGTACTGGATCGCCAACTCCATTGCCCGCTTCGGGAGCAAAGACTGGAACTCCCACAGACTTACCTACAACTTGTAATTGCGTGACCGCATTTGGGCGCTGGAGATCTGAAGCAATGAGAAGTGGAGTGTTGCCTTGATCCTTTAAATATTTGGCGAGCTTGCCGGCAAGAGTTGTCTTACCTGCACCTTGAAGTCCAGTAAGGAGAATGACGGTAGGTGGCTTCTTCGCCAATCTAATTCGGCGGGCACTCCCGCCAAGAATTGCGACTAACTCTTCGTTAACGACCGTAAAAATGGATTGCGATGGATTTGTACTCTTATTAATTTCATCCAACGTTGGTGAAACTCGATCTTTGATGCGGGCAATAAATCCATCGGCTACTGAAATAGCTACATCTGAATCAAGGAGCGCAGCGCGAATTTCGCCGAGAATCTCATCGAGGTCGCTCGCCTTAATTCGCCCGCGCCCACGCAGAGAGGTGAATGCGCTAGCAAACTTGGCGGAGAGGGAGTCGAACACGCGGCAAGGCTACTGGGTCAATAAAAACTTTTCGACTTGGGCCGCTAGGAGTTTCGCGCGCCCTTCATCCAGGGCTTCCCCATTGAGATCACTCACATACAAAGTATCAAATGCTTCTGCGCCTAAAGTCGCAACGATCGCGGAATTAATATCTACGCCAAATCGAGTGATTGCTTTTGCCACCGTATAGAGAACGCCCGGACGATCATGCATCCGAACTTCAATAACGGTTGCTTTGGTGGCTATGTCATTTGTCGCCGTAACCACAGGCGGCGGGACCGGAATGCCAGGATATTTGCGATAGGTATCAATGCGATCATCAATTTTTCGATTTAAGTCAATTTCGCCATCCAGTGCTTTTTTGAGAAGTTCAATAAAGCGATCACGTTCAGGCAGCGGTGCATTAGCGTCGAGCGCCACATTCCATTTCATCAGAACAAAATCTTGGTGAGTTCGCGTTCGAGCAGAACGGACATCCATTCGGGAAATACTAAAGACGCCAGCTACAGCTGCCAGTAGCCCTACTTGATCAGGTGCGAGAATTTCAATTTCATATGTACTCTCCCCCGGAGTAATCGAAACATCTAATTCTTTGGTGGATAGCTTTCGCAATTGCTCCTCGGTCAATTCGGGCTTGGACGCAGGCTTGATGCCCGACATTGCTGCCAGACATCTACTCACCAGATCTGAAACCAGACCGGCTTTCCAATCACTCCATGCAGCTCGCCCGGTTGCTTCCCCATCAGCGATGGAGAGGGCATGCAATATTTCTAAAGTTTCCGGTGAATCAATGGCACCCACCACAAAATTTATGGTTTCTGGATCATCAAGATCACGACGCGTGGCAACCGAGGAGAGTAAGAGATGGTGTTTCACTAAAAGTGCCAGGGTCGCAGTATCAGCTGAAGAAAATCCCAATCGTTCTCCTACCGAAGCAATCAACTCCTCGCCATATTCAGAGTGATCCTTATTGGGAAATCCTTTGCCTATATCGTGAAGTAGAGCTGCAATCAGGAGGAGGTCGGGGCGATGAACGGTACGTGTGAGAAGCGAGGCTCGAACAGCCGTCTCTAACATATGGCGATCCACAGTATGGCGATGGAGAACATTGCGCTGTGGCAAAAATCGAACATGCTCCCATTCAGGAATCCACTTTGCGATCAAGCTCTCTTGGTCCAACGCTTCAAAAACTCGAATCATTGAAGATCCGGCACCGATCAATGCAACGAGATCTTCCCGAGACTGTCGCGGCCATGGCACCGCGATCGGAGAGAAATTCTCGGCCAAAGCGATACAACTCTCAATCGAGATTGGCAACCCTTTTTGGGCAGCGATCGCTGCTGCGCGCAATCCAAGACCGGGATCATTGGCGATCTCATGTTCATCTGCAATTTCAACTTCTCGCCCACTAGTCACGAGCCCTTTGCCGACAACTTCGGATTTCTCTCGCTTAAAAAAGGAACGAGGCTTACCTTCATCAATTCTGTTCCATGTCAGATCCATTACGTAATCCACCGAGCGAGCTGCTTTGGCTACATCGAGCATTAAGGCATCAGCATCTGAATAATCTAAGAGAGCAGCAACCCGATCTTGCTCAGGTAGTAATAATTGATCCCGGTTGCGGCCAGTCTGATCGTGAAGTGCATCTCGAACGTTGGAGAGTACTAATTCAGCACGCGCCACTCGATCTAACGCAACGGAGACAACGCCACTTGTGGCAATCGCTCGCAGGGCATGTATATCGCGCAATCCACCTCGCGCCTCTTTGAGGTCGGGCTCCAAGAGGAATGCAAGTTCGCCAGATCGCGCAGCTCGTTCTTGGACAGATGCTCGCAACTTCGGAAGATTTCGTTTGTAGTTCTTACGCCAATCTTCTAAAGCATCATCGCCGACAGCTGCGACCAAATCTTGGTTTCCGGCGATATATCGAATATCGAGCAAACCCTGTAGTACTCGAATATCTTCATCCGCAATTTCACGTGTCTCTGCGCGAGTTCGAACAGAATGATCAACCGCCTTGCCCGCATCCCACAATGGGTAGAGAAGTGCGTTGACAAATTCTTGAAGTTTTTCGGCACTGGTACTGCCATCATGAATGATGAGGAGATCTAGATCTGAGCCCGGAGATAATTCACCACGGCCATAGCCGCCTACTGCTGCAAGCGCGATCGAATCTACATTCTCCACATGCGAGCTAATGGCTGCATGAAAAAGACCCGAGAGTTCGCGATCGTTCAGATCAGAACGTTCACGTCGCTCTCGGGTCCCCATGTTTTAAGCCTACTGATTAAATGGCATCTACTCCACGTTCGCCAGTGCGAACTCGAACGATGCTATCTACAGGTGTAGACCAAACTTTTCCGTCTCCAATTGATCCAGTTGACGCTGCCTTAACGATTGTGTCGATTACTGCATCCGCTTCTTTGGAATCAACAAGTACTTCCAGGCGAACCTTTGGTACTAGATCAACGGTGTATTCAGCTCCACGATAAACCTCAGTATGACCGCGCTGGCGACCAAAACCACTGGCCTCCGACACTGTCATTCCAGTGATTCCATACGCTTCGAGCGCTGACTTCACATCATCTAACTTAAATGGCTTGATGATCGCTGTAATGAGTTTCATTTCTGTACTCCCGTCAATCCGGTTAGAGATGAGGTGCTGCTATAGGTGAGGTTCTCATATGCACTTTCTGCATGCTGAGAGAGATCGAGGCCTGAGTGCTCTTGCTCCTCGGTGACGCGCAATCCAATGGTCTTGTGCAGGATTGTTGCGAGAATATAAGTGACAACGAAGGAATATCCGACCGTTGCACCTACTGCGATTGCCTGCTTGCCGAGCAAGCTCCAACCGCCACCGTAGAAGAAGCCATTAGTGCCTCCACTATTGATGACTTTGGTGCCAAAGAAGCCAATGAGCAACGCACCAATAACGCCACCAACAAGGTGAACGCCAACCACATCGAGTGCATCATCGAATTTGAAGATGTTCTTGAGGCTAGTTGCAAGTGCGCAAATAATTCCAGCTGCAAATCCAATTGCGATAGATCCCATCGGGCTCACAAAACCGCAAGCAGGTGTGATTGCAACTAGACCGGCAACTGCGCCCGATGCTGCGCCAAGAGTTGTGGCATGACCATCGCGCAATTTTTCAACGATCAACCAGCCGATGAGAGCTGCGCCAGTGGCAGTATTTGTGTTGATGAATGCGAAAGCTGAAAGTGTATTTGCCTCTAAAGCTGAGCCAGCATTAAATCCAAACCACCCGAACCAGAGAAGACCGGCACCAAGGAGTACGAATGGAAGATTGTGAGGACGCATCCGCTCCTTTGGCCATCCACGACGCTTGCCAATAACGAGAACTAGTGCGAGGGCAGCTGCACCAGCATTGGCGTGAACAACAGTTCCACCAGCAAAGTCGAGTGCGCCGAGTTTGTATAACCAGCCACTCGGAGAGAAGACCCAGTGAGCGATTGGTGCGTAAACAAGTACCAACCAGATACCGGTGAAGAGTGACCAAGCGCCAAACTTCAATCGATCAGCACTTGCACCAGAAATTAGCGCAGGGGTGATGATGGCAAACATCAACTGAAATGTTGCAAAGAGAACAGCAGGAATTTTCAGTGCTGTAAATCCGGTAGGTGCCTGCCAAATGTGATTGAGGCCGAATTGGTGGAAATCACCGATCCATTTACCGGTACCGCTAAATGCCAAGCTATAAACGCCAGTAATCCAGAGAACGCTAACGATTCCCATTGTGACGTAATTTTGAGCGAGCATGCCTAGAACATTCTTACCGCGGACCATTCCGCCATAGAAAAATGCGAGGCCAGGTGTCATGAGCAGGACCATCGCTGACGCGACCAAAATCCAAGCTACATCGCCAGGTTCAATATTCATTATTTACTCCTGATTAGTTCATGAAAATGCGAACTCTCTCCATTGAGATAGGTGAACCTTCTCTAGGCGGAGTTACAGGTGATCGAGGGAAGTATTTCGGTCAGGTCACACTTTGGGGCGTTGTGTTAAGACTGTGTTAAGCCATTCACGTAGGCGGTGGAATCGAAGGGGGCAAAGTCCCCTGCGCCCTCCCCGGTGCCCACAAATTTCACGGGCAGGCCAGTCTCGCGCTCAATGGCGAGAGCAATACCGCCCTTGGCCGAGCCATCCATTTTGGTCAGGATCAGACCAGTGACGGCCACACTTTCAATAAAGGTTTTCGCTTGCGCAATTCCATTTTGACCCGTGGTGGCATCGACAACGAGGAGAACTTCATCGACTGGAGTTACTTTTTCAATCACTCGGCGAACTTTTCCGAGCTCATCCATTAGCCCTGATTTTGTATGCAGTCGCCCTGCTGTATCAATAATTAAATAATCAGCGCCATCGCCCTTTGCCTTTGTCGCCGCATCAAATGCAACCGATGCCGGATCTCCATTCGCCACTCCTGCAACAACCGGAACATCTAGGCGTTCACCCCAGGTCTGTAATTGTTCAATCGCCGCCGCGCGAAAAGTATCAGCTGCACCTAAAACAATCTTCCTATTTTGGGATTTCAACAGTGAGACTAATTTGGCAGAGGATGTTGTCTTGCCAGTGCCATTAACGCCGACAACCAATACCGTGGTGATCCGCTCGGGGTGCGATGCCAAAGATCGAGGAGCGCGGCTCAACCAACCCGTGAGTGCTTCAGAAACAGATTGCTCAATCTCATCTGCTTTTACTTTCTTGGCCAACGCAATAATTTCGGCGGAATTTGTTGCACCTAAATCAGATTCAATCAATGAGCGTTCAATCTCTTCCCAATCCGCAGATGACGGTGAACCACCGCGGAGTTTGGAGAAGAGTTTGCTAAAGAGCGCCATTAGAGATCGCTAAATTAGGAGACAGTTTCGGTGTCGCGCAGACGCTGAGAGATCACTTCTGATACTCCATCTCCGCGCATCGTGACGCCATAAAGCGCATCTGCAATCTCCATGGTGCGCTTTTGGTGAGTAATAACGATCAGCTGAGACTTCTCGCGCAGTTCTTCAAATACTCCAAGTAGGCGGCTGAGGTTTGAGTCATCAAGTGCGGCTTCAACTTCATCCATTACATAGAACGGACTTGGGCGAGCTTTAAAGATGGCTACGAGGAGTGCAACTGCAACGAGTGAACGCTCGCCACCGGAGAGAAGTGACAATCGCTTAACGCGCTTTCCTGGTGGACGTGCTTCCACATCAACGCCAGCGTTCATCAAATCTTCTGGGTTGGTCATGATCAAGCGGCCATCGCCACCTGGGAAGAGACGCGCAAAGATGGTTTCGAACTCGCGCGCAACATCGTCATAGGCATCTTTGAAGATCTGTTGCACTTTGTCGTCAACTTCTTTAATGATGTCGAGCAGATCGCGCTTGGTTTTCTTGAGATCTTCAAGCTGCTCAGCCAAGTAACGCAGACGCTCTTCAAGTGAGGTGTATTCCTCGAGTGCGAGTGGGTTGATCTTGCCGAGAAGAACTAGTGAGCGCTCTGCTTGTGCCAGACGCTTCTCTTGCTGATCGCGGCGATAAGGAATCAATTCGCCAGGAACAAAATTACCTTCCTCATCTTCAACAAATGTTGGGACATCATTTGATGGGCCGTATTCATTGACGAGCGTGGCGACATCGACGCCCAATTCTTCAACTGCGCGAACTTCAAGTTGCTCGATCCGTAGGCGTTGTTCTGCGCGAGCAATCTCATCGCGGTGAACGCTAGAGGTCAGTGCATCAAGTTCGGTTGTGAGCTCACGCGCCCTGGCGCGGACGGAGAGAATTTCGCCTTCACGATCAGAACGTGAAATTTCTAGTCGCTCGCGTTCTGCTGCTGCTTTAGAGATTGAGACTTCAATTTGAATGAGTGCTTCATAAGCGGCATCTGCCACAGCTTGAGCGGTAAGGGCGGCGACGGCGCGTTGTTCCCGCCGAGAGACTGCGCGTGTAGCTGATTCGCGTTCATGAATTGCTGATTGCTCCAGTGATAGTGCGCGAGCTGCAAGTGCTGTCAGGCGCTCTTCTAAAGTGCGAAGTTCAAGTCGCGCTTCAACTTCCAGCGAACGGGCAGCAGAGACTTTTGAGCGAAGGTCTTCCAGATGTGTGAGATCTGGCTCTGTTGGCTCTTGTTGCGATTCAAATTGGGCAATCGCGGCAGATAAATCCCGCTCATCATTGGCGCGTTGTTCTGTCGCTTCTGTGAGCGATGCGGTCACGCGATCTACTTCTGCTTGCGCGCTCTTCACATTTTGTCCGGCGACAGCCATCTGTTCGGCCAGGCCAGACATCTTTGCATCAGAGTCATTGAGCTTGGAGAGCGCTATTTCGTAGGTGTTCTTACGGGAGTTCATCTCTTCTTCTGCACGAACAAGCTCGAACTTTAAACGATCGCAGGTAACAATAATTTCATTGAGTTGGGTTTGTGCTTTCTCCACCATGGCAGAGATTTCGATCGCAGAATTATTGCCAGTAGAGCCACCGCGAACGCGAATTCGACTGAGGACATCTCCATCACGGGTGACCGCAATACAGGAGGCATCGGCTTCAAGTGCACGCTGCGCTTCTTGCAAATTTTCAACACCCACAAAACCTGCGAGCAAGTTCTGCATAACTGATGAGATTTCAGTGGAGGAAACCAAGCTCGCAAGAGCGGTGAATCCAGCTGGAATTGTGCGACTAGAACGCGCCATTTCATTGTTCTGATCAATGACCAGGATCTCTGATTGTCCAGCAGATTCACTCTTCAACATGGTGAGAGCAGAAACTGCATTGGAAACGCTAGCGACAACAACTGAGTCAGAGAGCGGTCCGAGCGCTGCTGCTACTGCAGCTTCCCAACCGTTGGTGACGTTGATCAATGAGGCGAGACGTCCGCGAACTTGCACTCCCCCACGTCCTCCGATAAGTGCTTCTGAACCATCGCGATGTTCGAGTGATTCTTGAAGTGCGCGAAGTCGAGCCTCTAGTCCAGATCGGGAGCGCTCTGCTTCTCGCTCCTTTTCAAGAAGTGCAACATGCTCAGCAGTTGCTGTGGCAAGTGCGTTCTTTGCATTTTCAAATTCAGAATCAAGGCCAGGCTCAGATGCATCCAAGCTAGCAATTTGAGTTTCGAGAAGTGCGTACTCCTCTTGGAAGGATCGAAGTCTTGCGGCCGCTGCATCACGAGAATTAGTCAGACGAGTTGTCTCAGCGTTTGTGGCATCGATGCGAGAGCGAAGTCCATTGATATGGCCTTCTTGGCGGGCAGTTCCTTCTCGCTGATCAGCAATTGCGCGAAGTGCGGCGGAGACGGCGTTTTCTTCTTGTAGAAGTTGTTCTTCGATTCTTTTGAGCTCAACTGATTGGGCCGACAGAGCAGTTGAGGAGATCGTTACTTCACTAGCAAGGCCGCGCTCTTCTTCACGCAATACCTTTGCTTCCGATTCCATAGCTTCCGGATCGCGACCACTTGATCTCGCTTCTTCCGCCTCTTCCGAGAGGAACCGGGCACGCTCTGATGAAAGATTTTGCACACCGCGGAATTTTTCCCGTTGAGCGGTGAGTTTGTAGTAATTCTCTTGAGCAGCAACAAGAAGCGGGCTCTCCTCCGCTGTGACTCGGTCGATCTCTTCTTCGCGAGCGCGTGATTGATTGAGCGCTTTCTCTACCTCATCGCGACGAAGGCGAAGCGAAGTCTCATCCGCAACTTCTGCATCTTGGGTAGATCGAAGCTGTAAAAGATCATCAGCCAAGATACGCAAGCGTGAATCACGAACATCGGATTGAATGACAGAAGCTTTACGAGCAACTTCAGCTTGCTTGCCGAGTGGCTTGAGTTGGCGGCGAAGTTCAACGGTGAGGTCTTGAATACGAGCAAGATTTGCCTGCATCGAATCGAGCTTGCGAATTGCCTTCTCTTTCCGCTTGCGGTGCTTCAAAACTCCAGCAGCTTCTTCGATGAATGCCCGACGCTCCTCTGGATTTGCGAGCAAAATTGCATCGAGCTGGCCTTGTCCAACGATTACGTGCATCTCGCGACCGATACCGCTATCGCTGAGTAGTTCTTGAATGTCGAGTAGTCGGGTGGTGTCGCCATTGAGTTGATATTCAGATGCGCCATTGCGGAAAAGAATTCGCGTGATAGTGACTTCAGTGAAATCGATCGGCAAAACACCTGATGTGTTATCAATCGTCACAGATACTTCTGCGCGACCGAGGGGGGCACGGCCAGATGTTCCAGCGAAAATAACATCTTCCATCTTGCCGCCACGTAGCGATTTGGCGCCTTGCTCACCCATAACCCAGGAGAGGGCATCGACCACGTTGGATTTTCCAGAACCGTTAGGGCCGACGACGCAGGTAATGCCAGGCTCGAAATTGAGCGTGGTCGATGAGGCGAAGGACTTAAAGCCCTTGAGCGTCATACTTTTCAAATACACAGGGAGAACCTATCTGAAATCTAGGCTCAGATTTACTTGCCGAAGGGGCGTGTGGCGCTACTTTCGAGAGTTAAGAACCTCATATGCCAATTTTGCTGCGGCTTGTTCGGCTTCCCGCTTACTCTTTCCATGGCCCATCTCAAATCGCTCCCCTGCCACGACAGCGACTGCGGTAAAACTCTTATCGTGATCGGGACCAGATTCTTCAACTACATATTCGGGTGCGCCAAGGCTCTTGGATGCAACTAGCTCTTGCAGAGCGGTCTTTCCATCGAGCCCAATTCCCTGCTCGTTAGCGCTAGTAATAAGTGGCTTGAACCATTCCAGAATAATCTCCGAAGTCTTAATAAATCCATGTTGTAAATAAATTGCTCCCACTAGGGCTTCCAGAGTGTCAGCAAGTATTGAATTCTTATCGCGCCCATTAGTGGACTCTTCGCCTTTACCGATTCGAAGGTATTCACCGAGGTGAAGTTGGCGAGCGAGATCTGCGAGCGCGCGCATATTGACTACGCCAGAACGCAGTGGTGAGAGACGTGATTCGTCGAGATCGGGAAAATGGATGTAGAGCTCTTCGGTAACAACGAGCCCGAGAACGCTATCGCCTAAAAATTCCAAGCGTTCGTTGGTGGGAATTCCACCCGATTCATAAGCAAATGAACGGTGAGTAAGTGCGAGTTCTAGTAACTCATCCTTAACCGTGGCGCCGAGTGATTGGTTAAGTCGAGAGTACAGAGTGATACCTCTTATTAACTGTTAATTAAACAGAGAGAACTTGACGGCTGTTGTAGGTGCCACATGTTGGGCACGCTGTGTGTTGGAGCTTTGGTGACTGGCACTGACCGCAAGTAGCAATTGGCGCAACAGTTGTTTTCCATGAGCTACGGCGATGGCGGGTACGCGAACGGGAGAGCTTTCGCTTTGGGACCGGCATGATGTGCTCCTCTTGCTAAAAATTTCTTTAACTTATTAAAGAAATACAAGCCCACTCGGGCTCGCTTTCAGGGTTGAAGTATCCCTCATCCCCCGTTTTCGGGCAAATTCAACTCTTTCAGCGCTTGGAGAGCGGCCCAACGGGCATCGATCACATCATGAGCATGATCCTCGGGCAGCTCGCTCCATTTGGCCCCGCACTCTGGGCAGAGCCCCAGGCAATCAGCGCTACAGAGGGGGTTAATCGGAAGATTGAGGATGATGGCATCGCGAATAGGACCTTCGAGGTCGATTAATTCGCCAACCATATGGCGCACTTCATCATCTTCCTCAGAGAGCTCTTCCGGCTTATCTGCCTTCTTCTTTTTCTTATCTGCCTTACGAGCTTGTCGAGGATCTACGTCATATTCGTAGAGCTCCATGAATTTCTCATCCACATCAATCTCAACCGGATCAAGACAGCGACCGCATTCGCCAATAGCCACCGATTGCACTGTGGCAGTGACCAGAACTCCTTCATCGACTGATTGCAGCGTCATCTCGATATCGATGGGCTCATCCTTTGCAATAGCTAAGACTTCAAAGCCGAGTTCTTCATGTTCATCAATCTCCAAGGAAACTTGACGAATTTCCCCTGCGCGCCGTGGAAGATCATGGGCGCTATAAATAAATGGTGTGAGACTCATCGATAACTACTAGTTGTCAGCGAGATCAGAAAGTGCGTGCTTGGTCTCGACGCCACCAAGCTTCTCGCGACCACGATTAACAACATCGAGCGTCTTATTGAGAATGACTTCAAGAGTCGCAAGTCGTGAGTCAATATAGGAATCGATCTCATCGCGCTGGTGCTTTGCTTCTAATTCAACTTCATCCAAGATGCGTTGGGCTTCTTTACGTGCTGCGGCCACAATCTCTGTCTGAGCAACCATTGATGCGACCTCTTCCCGAGCCATCGCAATCTGTGCATCCGCGTTCTGTCGAGCTTCCTCAATGATCTCGTCATACTTACGTAAAATTTCTTGCGCCCGATCTAAATCAGATGGAAATGACTTTTGCGCCGTTGATAATATTTCTAGAAGTTCTCCGCGGTGCAATACACAACTGGCAGAAAGTGGAACGCCACGAGCTTCTTCCACCATGGTGATGGCAGCTTGTACATTTTCAATAACGTCCATTATGAACCTCTATCTCTATTCAGCTAAACGCTTGGATAAGCGTCCAAGTAGTGGCGCAGGAATATAACTGGAGACATCGCCTCCATGGCTAGCAATTTCTTTAACGAGGGATGAGGAAAGGAATGAGTGAGCAGGGGCGGTCGACATAAAGAGCGTTTCGATACCTTGGAGCTGAAGATTGATCTGTGACATCTGAAGCTCGTAATCAAAGTCGGTGACAGCACGTAAGCCTTTAACGATGGCATCGACTCCATTGGCTTTGCAGTAATCCACCAAAAGTCCCGACCAAGAATCCACAGTTACATTGGGATATTGCCGAGTTACTTCAGAGATCATCTCCATCCGCTCCTCCACGGTGAAGAGAGATTTCTTGGTTTTATTCACAAGCACTGCGATTGTCACGCGATCAAAGAGGGTGGAAGCGCGCTCAATGATGTCGAGGTGCCCAAAGGTGATGGGATCAAAAGACCCTGGACAGAGAACGTGTTTCACGGCAAAACCGTAACAGGTCGGCCGCCGTAGAAGATACTTCCCTGCCCATATGAGCGTACTTTCTCGAGCTCGAATGCGGGTGACCACGAAAAGGGTGAGGCCTTGCTTCGGCGTTCGATTGCTATCAATCCATTCTCCTTCAGCAATCCATTGATGTGAATGCTGAGCAACATTGATTCAATTTCTGCATTTGATAATTCATAAGGAGGATCCATAAAAATTATGTCGAAACCTTCGGCATGCGGTGTTGATAGGTAACGCGCGGCGGGCGCAGTAACAACAGTGAATTTACCTGCTGGATTATTTACCAATTCAAAATTCTTGATCGCTACTGCAGAAGTTGGAGCATGCTGTTCTACGGCGATGACTTCTCGCCCACCTCTGGAGAGAGCTTCCACTCCCACTGCGCCTGATCCGGCAAAGAGATCGAGAAATGCCAAACCTTCCATTCCACCGAATGCTGAATCCAATGATGAAAAGAGTCCTTCCCGCGCTCTATCCGAAGTGGGACGTGTGGTCAGCGGTGGCGAGAAGAGTGTTTTCCCCTTGCTCGATCCGGCAATAATGCGCATAAATGAATTTTAGCCCTTATCCATAAATGCAGCACTTTCCTCTGCTTTGAGGGCTCCCACTTCCTTCGCCAACTCTGGATATTTAGCCAAAGTGAAATCTGCTTCGATAAATGAACGAGCAACGCTCTGCGCTTTCTCAATCAAATGCTCATCACGCAACACCCGAAGCAATCTCAAATGAGAGCGAGTGCCGGACTGGGCGCGTCCGAGAACATCGCCCTCTCGACGTTGATCAAGGTCGATCCGAGACAATTCAAATCCATCAAGGGTCGATGCGACAGCGTTTAGTCGTTCCATAGCAGGAGAATCCTCTTCCGCACCACTTACCAATAAACACAAGCCCGGTACAGACCCACGTCCAACTCGACCACGCAACTGATGGAGTTGTGACACGCCAAATCGATCCGCATCCATAATCACCATCATTGAGGCGTTGGGAACATCCACACCTACTTCAATCACGGTCGTGGAGACTAAAACATCAATCTTTTTCTCAGTAAAAGCTTTCATCGTCTCCTCTTTGAGATCAGATGATTGACGCCCATGCAATGGCGCGATCTTTATTCCTTTCAGCGCTCCCATTGCTAATTCAGGAGCAAGCTCTTCCACCGAAGTCATCATTCCTTCACCCGAAAGCTCTTCTCCCCCAAGATCATCGCCCATTAATTTCGCCATCTCGCGATCAGCATCGGTCAACTTCACTTTTCTATCGTCGACTTCACCCGCAACAATCCGGGGAGCCACGATGTAGGCCTGGTGTCCCTTTGCCACTTCTTCTTTAATGCGGGCCCAGGCACGATCTAAATAATGTGGTTTTTCTTTTACCGGAATCACGTGAGTAGTAATTGGTGAGCGCCCAGATGGAAGCTGGCGCAAAGTGGAGATATCGAGATCACCAAATATTGTCATGGCCACTGTTCGCGGGATTGGGGTTGCAGTCATCACTAAGAGATGGGGCGGCAACTTTGCTTTTCCACGAAGCGCATCTCGTTGCTCTACGCCGAAGCGGTGTTGTTCATCGACCACCACTAGCCCTAAATCCTTAAATTCCACGCCGCTGCTGAGAAGGGCATGAGTGCCAATAACAATTCCCGCCTGGCCATTAGCAATTCGACTCAGAACTTCTTTCTTTTGGGCAGCGCTCATTGATCCAGTCAAAAGTGCAACTTGAGTCCCAAGTGCGCCTCCTTGCAAAGTTCCATGATCGGCTAGTGACCCCAATAATTTTGTAATCGTCTGAAAGTGTTGACCAGCAAGCACTTCAGTCGGTGCCAAGAGCGCGCCCTGGCCACCTGAATCAATAACCGAGAGCATCGCACGAAGTGCAATAACAGTTTTACCTGATCCGACTTCGCCTTGGAGCAAGCGATGCATCGGATGTGGCTCTTTCATATCGGCTTCAATTTCAGCATTTACTTCATTCTGGCCATCGGTATAAGTAAAAGGCAATTGCTTTTCGAATGCGGCCACCACGCCATCAGTAATGATCGCTCTCGGAGTTGCTTGTTGTGCTCGAATTTCTGCACGACGTTGACCCAAAACCAATTGCAGGAGTAGCGCCTCATCAAAGGTCAATCGCTCCCGCGCAATCTCTGCCTGCTCGCGACTTTCAGGCTGATGAATATGGGTGAGGGCATCGGTGAGCGATGGATATCCAAACTCATCCGCCGTTGCAGTAGGCAGGTAATCAGGAATTTCATCGAGTGAATCCAGCGCCAAAGTGACGCATTGTTCGATTTTCCATGAGGGCATTTTGGAGACGGCGGGATAGACCGGGATGAATTTTCCTGCGAATTCGGCAATGGCCGCATCGACATCATCGCCATCAGGAATCAATTGGTAATCAGGGTGAGCCAATTGTCGCTTGCTATTAAAAGATCCCACTTTGCCGGCAAACATTCCCGAGCGACCGACTTTTAATTCTTTCTCGCGCCAAGCCTGGTTAAAGAAAGTAATCGACATCGAGTTCTTGCCATCACCAATGATTGCTTCCAAAATCTTTCGCCCATTTGCATGACGCAACTTCACTGCTTGGATTTCGGCCAGAACTGTTACTTCATCACCTTCCATGAGCGCGCCAATATCTGTCAGTTCCCCCCGCACGAGATGTCGGCGCGGATAGTGGCGAAGGAGATCGCCGACTGTCGCCATACCAAAGGCTTTCTGCAGGGCAACGGCAGTGCGATCCCCCACGATCGCTTTAAGTGAGGTGCCTAGATCTGCCATGGGCCTATCTTCCCTGCTTGCGGGGTCATAAGCGTGGATTGGCATTTAAGCCCAGTGAGGAGGTAACCTTCGGGGCTTAACGCGATGAAATTCATCAGTTTCAAGATTTAAGGGAGTTCACCATGGCCTCAAACTGCGATGTATGCGGAAAAGGACCTAGCTTCGGCAATAAAGTCTCCCACTCCATGCGCAAGACTCGCCGCCGTTGGAATCCAAATATCCAGCGCGTGCGCACTCTCGTAGGTGGAACACCTAAGCGTCAGAACGTCTGCTCTTCCTGCCTGAAGGCTGGCAAAGTCGCTCGCTAAGTAATTTTCTTAATTTTTACATAAAGGCCCGGGATTAATTTCTCGGGCCTTTTTTTATTTCTATTTAAAGTGGCGGAAGCCCGAAGGCAACTCTCCGTCAAAATTTAGGATCTCCACGCCTTGGCCGCTGCTCACCAAACCGATCTCCACGGCTCCCGGGATTGGATCCACCGATGTCGCTACAAATCGATGATCTTCTCCACCTCCCAAAATCCACTGGGCTACATCGATACCAAGGGAGTTAGCGCATTCGCGTAGTTCAGCAAATCCCGGCGCAGCTGCCAACATTTTGTAATCCACCACTATTTTCACTTGAGATGCCTCAGCGATATCTCCAAGATCTGCAATCAAACCATCGCTGGTATCACACATCGAATGCGCGCTGGCAAAATTCTTAGCGCTTTCATAATCAAGCGTCGGTTTCTTATGCTTGGCAATAAATTTTGGGTGACATTCCTTGGTCGCCTCTAATTGGGCTAAACCTGCTGCGGATGCGCCGGTTAATGATGATAGATAAACCCGGTCGCCTATCTTGGCCCCTGAACGAAGAACTGGCCTCACCACCTCCCCGAGCGCAGTAATGGAGAGAACTAGTTTTTCAGATGAGGAGAGATCTCCACCAACGACGATCGCTCCCACTAAATCTGCTTCAGCTTTAATTCCTCGAGCGAGTTCTTCTAATTCTGAAACCGAAAAGTTCTTGGGAAGCGCAGCCGTCACTAAGAGATATTTCGGAGTTGCCCCCATTGCAAAAATATCTGCCAGATTGGCCGCTGTAATTTTTGCGCCGATCTCATGTAGCGATGACCAGTCTCGTCGGAAATGTATCTCCTCCACTGCCATATCAGCAGAGGCGACCAAAGATGAATCCGGGCGCTGGAGAACTGCGGCATCATCGCCGATACCGACGGGTAAATGCGATGTGGGGAAAATAGAAGCGAGTGCTGCGAGTAATTCGCGCTCTGTTGCCATCACTACCCCTTTTTTAACTTAGTTCAATTAATTACTACTTCCCAGCCAACTCTAGAGGCGCTAACCTTGCCTCAAGAACATTAAGTCCAAGAATCGAGCGAAAAATGTCAGTACAGGCCTACATTCTCATCCAGACCGAAGTCGGCAAGGCTTCCAGTGTTTCGCAAGCAATCTCTGCAATAGCTGGCGTGACTCTCGCTGAAGGCGTAACCGGTCCATACGATGTCATCATGCGCGCCGAGGCGCCATCGATGGAGGATTTTGGTCGCGTAATTCTCTCTAAGGTCCAAGCCGTGCCAGGTATCACGCGCACCTTGACCTGCCCTGTTACATCATCCTTCTAATTATTTAACGCCTCTTCAATTAGCCGTGTAATCAACTCGGTGTAATTGACTCCGCCTACCGCCCACATCTTGGGGAATGCTGATGTTGCGGTAAACCCAGGCATCGTATTGATCTCATTGATGATGATCTCCCCTTTATCTGAGTAGAAGAAATCCACCCGAGCAAGACCTTTGCACCCCAGTGCATTAAATGCCGCAATGGCGGATGCTTGAATGTTGGTCGCAGCATCGGCGGGAATCTCCGCCGGAATAATTAATTGCGTCGAATTATCCAAATATTTAGCTTCAAAATCATAGAACTCATGGCCGCCCACAAATCGAATCTCACCGACGGGAGATGCCTTGGGCGCTCCATCAACTTCCAGAACTGCGCACTCCACTTCCTTACCGATGATTCCACTCTCTACCAATACTTTTTCATCAAAGGCGAAAGCCTCATTTATGGCCGACTCTAATTGATCCCAATTCTTCACTTTGGAGGTACCGCGACTGGATCCACCACTTGCTGGCTTCACAAAAATGGGAAGAGTTAATTTCTTTGCTGCAGCGATATCCTCCGAAATAGATTCGCGATGAATTATTACCCCTTGAGCTACCGCTAGGCCATGGCGGGTAAAAATACCTTTGGAAATCCATTTATCCATTCCGTCAGCACTTGCTTGAACGCCCGATCCAACATATCGAACTCCCGCTTTCTCGCATTCGGCTTGAAAAGCACCATCCTCTCCATAAGTTCCATGAAGGACGGGAAAGAGTAGATCCACCGCTATCGCATTTAGCGAGGTGTGAGGATGTGCATCAGAAATTGTGGGAAGCGCCCCGCCCTTTACCGAGAGGTCGAGATTGACTGGTGGCAAGACCCACTGTCCTGATTTAGTTATTCCAATAAGTATCGGCTCGAATTTTGTGCGATCAATCGCTGCTAATACGCCAGAAGCCGAGATGCAGGAAACTTCGTGCTCGCTCGATGCTCCACCTGCAACGATGCCTACTTTAATTTTGGCCACTACATCTCCGCTCTCATGCTCACCGTCATGAGACGTTCCATCGCCGCATTTGGGGCAAGCGAATTATTTACTACATCCGAGACGACTTCGATGATCGGAACTTCAACGCCAACCCGGTGGGCCAATTCAAGAATTGCCTTCGCCGATGCCGCGCCTTCTACGGTTTTGGCATTTTGAGATTGTGCAACTGCCATCGAGCCAGAGCGGCCGATGAGTTCACCAAATGTGCGGTTGCGCGAAAGTGGTGAGCCACATGAAGCAACTAGATCGCCCATTCCTGCAAGGCCCAAGAAAGTTAACGGATCAGCGCCATAGGCGCGACCAAAACGTGCGACTTCAGAAAGGCCGCGGGTAATAATCATTGCTTGCGTGTTCTCACCCAGTCCAAGTCCAATGGAAATTCCCACCGCTATGCCAATAACGCTCTTAGCTGCTCCTGCCAATTCACATCCCACAAGATCTAGAGATGGGTAGACGCGAAAGTAAGGTGTGGTGAAAAGATCGATGATGAGATCAGAAATGGCTTTATTTGCAGATGCACCAGATGCGCCCGCAGGCTGACGTTGGATTAACTCATCGGCCAAATTGGGGCCAGTAATGAGACCAATATTTTCTAGCGAGATACCGAGAACTTCTTCGACCACCTCAGACATTCGTAAGTTTGTGGGCGCTTCAATGCCTTTGAGAGTACTAATCACTGGCAAATGCTTGGGAAAGTTTGGTTTCCAATTCGCCAAATTTTCGCGGAGTGATTGCGCTGGAATCGCCAAAACTATTGCTTCGCCAAAAGCGAAAGCTTCGGCAATATCAGTGGTCGCCCGAAGATTATCGGGGAGGATGACATCGCCAAGAAACTTCTTATTGGTATGTGCTGAATTAATCTCATTCACAACTTCGGAGTTGCGACCCCAGATCAAGACTTCTTGGCCAGCATCAGATAAGACTTGCGACATAGTCGTACCCCAAGCCCCTGATCCAAGAACTGTTACGCGCTTCATCACTTCTTCTTCTTTCCTTTTAACTTCTCTGCTTTTATGAAGTTACCAATTCTGGGCAAGTCCGAGTTATGTGGATCAAAAATTACTTCTGGTCGCTTCTCGCCCCGCATCTGCTCCAACATATCGGTGATCGCTTTCATCGCATAAGCAGTAGCTTCAATCAACGCTTCCTGATCATCTTCCTTGCCGTACCACGGAGAGAAATCGAGCGGCTTGCCCGCCCACAATGAAATTTTATGTCGCTTCCAGAGCACGATCTTGTTGGAATAACGCGGCATTAAGTTCTGATCGCCCCATTGGGCACACGGGATAACAGGCGCCTTGGTCATTATCGCAATTCGCGCAATTCCTGTCTTGGCTATTTGTGGCCAGAGTTCTGGATCTCGAGTCAAGGTGCCTTCCGGGTAAACACCGAGACAGTGCCCTGAGATCAGCAGCGACCGGGCGTGCTCAAGTGCTCGGCCAGCATATTTACTCTCTCGGGCGACAGGTATCTGACCTGAACCACTAATAATCTTCCCAATAACTGGAACTTTAAAGACAGATTCCTTGCCGATAAATCGGGGCGCGCGACCGCTCTTGTAAAGGAAGTGAGCAAAGACCAATGGGTCGACATAAGAGATGTGATTGCAAATAACGATTGCCGGTCCACTGGCGGGGATATTCTCGCGACCACGCCAATCGCGCTTTGTGAGTGCCAATAAAATTGGTATGAGGATCGAAGTGCCGAACTTCCAATATTTGTTAGAGCCGAGGGGCTTGCCCGTGGGCGGCGCATAAGTGGGCGCAACGAAAATTTCGGACATGTCACCAGCCTACGCGGGCAATAAAAAAGAGGGGACCATTTCTGGCCCCCTCCCTTGAAGAATTTTTACTTCTTCTTTACAACTTTCTTAACAGCCTTCTTAGGTGCTGACTTCTTTACTGCCTTCTTAACAACCTTCTTTACTGCCTTCTTCACGACTTTCTTAGCTGCCTTCTTTGGAGCAGCTTTCTTTGCCGCTGGCTTTGGAGCTGCCTTTACAGGTGGCTTTGGAGCTGCCTCGAGCTTACGTGCGCCTGAGATAACTTCCTTGAGAGCCTTAGCTGGCAAGAAGCGAACCTTCTTTGATGCCTTGATCTGGATGGTTTCGCCAGTAAATGGGTTGCGGCCCTTACGTGCAGCGCGGTCAACCTTCTTAAACTTACCGAAATCATTGATCATTACATCTTCGCCCTTTGAAATTGAGCGAACGATTGTGTCGAAAACGATATCTACAGCGCGAGCTGTTTCCTTCTTGTTGTTGTCAAAGTGTGGAGCCAACAACGCGATGAACTGGGCCTTGTTCATTAAATCCCCTTATTTACGCGTAAAAGTTAGACTTTTGCCTAACGTGATAAGAAATCTACGCGCGCATAACAATATGTAGCGTTAATTGGTGCGGTGTGTCGCAATCTAATGTTTTTCTCGATAGCGCAAAAAACTCACTTTTTATGCGTAGAAAACTCTAAATAAGAAGTCGAGAGTTGTTCGACTTCTTATCAGTTACGAAAGAATCGGAAGAGTTTTAGGTTTAAAAGATGCGCGAGATGCTTCAAATGCACTCACCGAATCAATGTTTTTAAGCGTTAGGCCGATGTCATCGAGCCCCTCCATCAAACGCCAGCGGGTGTAATCATCGATTTCAAAGGGAACTACTGCAGACCCGTAAGAGACTGTCTTGGCCTCCAAGGAGACGGTAATAGAAGTCTTGGGATCCGCCTCAATGGCAGTCCAGATCTTCTCGATCTCTTCTTGTGGCAAAACAACGGTGAGAAGTCCGGCTTTCTGTGAGTTGCCGCGGAAAATATCGGCAAAGCGGGAGGAGAGAACTACCTTAAAACCATAGTTCTGTAGGGCCCAGACGGCGTGCTCGCGAGAGGAGCCAGTCCCAAAGTCCACGCCTGCAACTAAAACTGTTGCACCGGCGAACTCTGGCTTATTCAAAACGAACTCTGGGTCGTTGCGCCAAGCGCCAAAGAGGCCATCTTCAAAGCCGCTCTTGGTGACGCGCTTTAAGTACACCGCAGGAATGATCTGATCGGTATCAACGTTTGAGCGTTGTAGTGGAACTGCAGTACCTGTGTGAGTAAAAAATTTTTCCATGGTCATATGCTCCTTAATTCTCGAACTATTAAAGATCGGCCGGTGAGGAGAGAGTTCCGCGAATTGCTGTCGCGGCAGCTACGAGTGGGCTCACTAGGTGAGTACGTCCACCTTTGCCCTGACGCCCTTCGAAGTTACGGTTGGAGGTAGATGCGCTGCGCTCCCCTGGTGCGAGTTGATCAGGATTCATGCCAAGGCACATCGAGCATCCTGCATTTCGCCATTCGGCTCCGGCATCGAGAAATACTTTGTCGAGACCTTCCGCTTCCGCTTCTAAGCGAACTCGAGCAGAACCCGGAACAACCAACATACGAACGGTGCCTGAGACTTTCTTGCCCTTCAATACTTCAGCAGCTGCGCGCAGATCTTCGATTCGGCCATTTGTGCAAGAGCCAAGGAAGATGGTGTCGACTTTAATATCTTTTAGTGGAGTACCTGCAGTGAGACCCATATAGGTCAAGGCACGTTCTGCGGCACCGCGCTCTTCTGGATCGCTAATGTCAGCTGGATTAGGCACATTCGAATTAAGCGGAAGGCCTTGTCCTGGGTTGGTGCCCCACGTAACAAATGGCGCTAGATCATCTGCGTTGATGGTGATTTCGCGATCGAACTTGGCATCGGCATCGGAGAAGAGTGTCTTCCAGTAAGCCATCGCAGCATCCCAGTCGGCACCTTTAGGTGCGTGTGCCTTATTTTTCACGTAATTAAATGTGGTCTCATCCGGTGCGATTAGGCCAGCGCGGGCGCCTGCTTCAATCGACATATTGCAGACAGTCATGCGACCTTCCATGGAAAGGTTTCGGATAGCTTCGCCGCGATATTCCAAAACATATCCCTGGCCGCCGCCGGTGCCGATCTTGGCAATGATCGCCAAGATAATGTCCTTGGATGTAACGCCTGGCTTTAACTTTCCCTCCACATTGATCGCCATAGTCTTGGGGCGAATCAAAGGAAGTGTCTGAGTGGCGAGAACATGCTCTACTTCAGATGTTCCAATACCAAATGCGAGTGCGCCAAATGCGCCATGGGTGGATGTATGTGAATCGCCGCAAACAATTGTCATACCTGGCTGAGTGACTCCGAGCTGTGGTCCAACAACGTGAACAACTCCTTGGTCAAGATCGCCGAGTGAATGCAGACGAACGCCAAATTCTTTGCAATTGGCGCGAAGTGTATCGACCTGCAATTTTGAAACCGGGTCTGCGATGGGCCGATCAATGTTCAGTGTTGGGGTGTTGTGATCTTCGGTAGCAATAGTGAGATCAGTGCGGCGCACTGTGCGGCCAGCTAAGCGAAGTCCATCAAATGCTTGTGGGCTAGTGACTTCGTGAAGGAGGTGGAGATCGATGTAGAGAAGGTCAGGTTCGCCCGCAACGCTACGAACAGTGTGATCTGCCCAGATCTTCTCGGCGAGTGTCTTTCCCATAATCTCCTCTTTCGATTTAATTTCGCACTATGACTTGCATTTCACAATGTGAGATGGCAATATCAGAGTGTGGAAAGAAAGAATAGCGGAGTCGGCGTATTAGACAAAGCCGTGCGTATTTTGGCGACTTTGGAATCAGGTCCGCACTCCCTCTCCGAATTAGTTGCGGCCACTGGCATTGCTCGTCCTACCGCTCACCGCCTTGCTGTGGCATTGGAATTTCATCGCATGGTTTCACGAGATTTTGCTGGTCGATTTGTACTTGGCGCCCGTTCAGGTGAATTAGCGTCAGCAGCCGGTGAAGATCGTTTACTCGCAATTGCCAATCCCGCACTCGCCGCACTGCGTGATGCCACCGGCGAAAGCGCTCAGCTCTACCGTCGCCAAGGTGACCAGAGAATTTGCGTTGCCACTGCAGAACGAATGTCGGGGCTTCGAGATTCAGTTCCGGTTGGCACAGTCCTCACAATGCAGGCCGGTTCGGCTGCACAAATTCTGCTTGCATGGGAAGACCCAGAGAAACTTCATCGCGGATTAAATAGTGCCAAATTCACTGCTGCAACCCTGTCAGCCGTTCGACGCCGGGGCTGGGCACAATCTGTGGGAGAACGCGAAGTAGGAGTTGCATCAGTGTCTGCGCCAGTACGTGGACCTAACAATAAAGTTATTGCTGCAGTAAGTATCAGCGGGCCGATGGAGCGATTAGGTCGCCAGCCAGGACGTATTCATGCTGCTGCATTGGTGGCTACTGCCGCCCGATTATCTGATCACGTAAATAAAGCCAAGTAATTACAAACTAAGTAGCCCCGAAGGGATTCGAACCCTCGTAGCTGGCTTGAGAAGCCAGAGTCCTAGGCCGCTAGACGACGGGGCCAGAGTGCGTTGACACAAAGTTCAACGAAATCATTTCCTAGAAACATTTTAAAAATATCGCTGGGGTACCAGGACTCGAACCTAGACTAGCTGAACCAGAATCAGCTGGGCTGCCAATTACCCCATACCCCAAGGTAAGCCCCAAGGATACCCTGAAAATTTGAGCCTAAAAACCGCTTATTTGATCGCCATTACCAAGCGAGCCAATGAAGCATCGCGCCCCAAGAGCTCCATAGATTCAAAGAGTGGCGGTGAAATATGGCTTCCCGTAATAGCAATCCGAAGCGCACTAAATGCGATGCGCGGCTTGAGTGCCATCTCATCGATCAGGGCGGCACGAAGAGCCTGCTCCAATGAGGAGTGGTCCCACGCGGAAGTCGCCGTTAACACTTCGAGTGCTCGCTTCAAAACAATCTGAGATTGTTCATCTGCAATCTTTGGCGCCGATTCTGGCTCGACTTCAAAATTTGAGACGAAGAGAAACTTCACCATCGAAGTTACATCAGCCAGGGTGGCGATTCGCTCTTGAATCAGCGGCAGAGTCTTTGCAACTAGCGCCAATTCATCAGCAGTGCCAGTAATCACGCCATCCTTTATGAGGAAGGGAGTCACGCGTGCAAGTAAATCTTCTAATGAGAGCAGGCGAATCTTGTCGCCATTAATTGCTTCCAGCTTCTTCATATCAAATCGTGCCGGGCTTGAGTGAACTCGCTCGACTGTAAAGAGCTCGGTCAATTCTTGCATGGTGACATTTTCACGGTCATCCCCCGGGGACCAACCAAGAAGTGCTAAATAGTTACAGATCGCCTCCGGCAAGAAGCCGCGGTCGCGATACCACGCGATAGAGACTTCACCATTTCGCTTAGAAAGCTTGGCATTGTCTTGGCCCATCACAAATGGCAAATGCGCAAAAGTTGGGTAATCCTCAATTTTCACGCCCATGGCTTGATATACCCGAATTTGGCGAGGGGNGGATGAGAGTAGATCTTCGCCACGAAGTACATGAGTCACTTTCATCAACACATCATCGACTGCCACAGCCAATGTATAGAGAGGGGATCCATCACCTCGCACGAGTACGAAGTCGGGAACAAAATTATGATCAAAGGTGACATCGCCACGAATTGCATCAGTGAAGGTGGTCGATCCATCTGGCATACGCATACGCAGAACTGGCTTTCGCCCTTCAGTCTGGTAGCGAGCTAAATCATCAGCCGAGATTTCGCGGCATTTGCCGTCATAACCTGGCGCAACATTTGCAGCTCGCTGAGCTTCACGTCGAGCTTCCAACTCATCAGATGAGCAATAGCAATAGTAAGCATCGCCTTGTGCCAAGAACTTGGCTGCCCACTCGGCATAAATATCGAGACGTTGGCTCTGAAGATAAGGACCATTGGGACCACCTACTTCTGGACCCTCATCCCAAGTAAGACCAAGCCATTTAAGAGTGTCTATCGCTGCCTGAATATATTCATCAGTCACACGATCGGTATCAGTATCTTCGATTCGGAAAATGAATTTGCCACCTGTGTGACGGGCGTATGCCCAATCAAAGAGCGCAGTGCGAATATTGCCAACATGCAGATCGCCAGTGGGCGATGGCGCGAAGCGGACACGGACTTCTTTATTGGCTAAATTAGTTGGCACGAGAAGAGACCTTATTCGTCAATGTTCCAAGTCCATCAATAGACACGGAGACGGTGGAACCCGATTCCATCGGGCCAATGCCCGCTGGAGTTCCGGTGATGATGACATCGCCAGGCAATAGGGTCATTACAGAGGTAATAAATTCAACAATCTCTGGGATCTTAAAGATCATGGAGGAGATGGGCTCTGATTGCTTAACAGCGCCATCGAGAATGGTCTCTAGCTGCTGCGAGCCAGGAATGAAATCTGTTTCGATCCATGGCCCAAGCGGACAAAATGTGTCAAAACCTTTGGCGCGGCTCCATTGGCCATCACTCTTCTGCAGATTTCTAGCTGTCACATCGTTGGCAATCGTGTAGCCATAAATAACATCGCCTACTTTTTCGCGGGGAACATCTTTACAAATGCGTCCGATAATTATTGCAAGTTCGCCTTCGAAATCTACTCGATCTGCCATCCGCGGCCATTGAATTGTGTCATTTGGGCCAATCACGGAAGTGTTGGGCTTGAGGAAAATGACCGGCTCTTTGGGAACTTCGCTATTCATCTCGGCGGCATGATCGGCATAGTTCTTGCCAACGCAAACAACTTTTGAGCGAGGAATAACTGGGGCGAGAAGTCGCACCTGCGAAAGCGGAAGTGTTGTCTCGGTTGGTGCAATACCGGAATAGATCGGATCTCCGCGTAAAACCAAAATTTGGTCAGAATCATTGAGAACACCAAAGTGAGGATCGGTGCCGATTCCGGTTGATTCTGGTGGGGAGAAACGAACGATGCGCATCAGAGAATTCTACCTTTACTCCGAGAGGCTCTCCTCCGGAGGTGGCGCTATCCGTTCAGCAAGAACGGTCGTAATTCTGTGACGACGTCCAGCAGGACGTTCTGCAGTTAATTTCCAGCCTGCAATTTCCAATGTGCTACCGGGAATTGGGACTCGACCGAGAAGTTTGGCCAATAAGCCGCCAACGCTATCGACGCCCTCTTTATCCTCGTCGGAGAGCTCAGTTTTGAGCGCATCTTCAAAATCTTCAACATGGAGGCGAGCCAAAACACGAGCGGTGGTATCCCCCAGCCATTCCACTTCAACTTGCTCATCATCATATTCATCAGCTATCTCGCCAACGATCTCTTCCAAAATATCTTCGATAGTAATCAGTCCTGCTGTACCACCATATTCATCAATAACAATTGCCATATGAATTTGATTGCGCTGCATCTCCTTTAAGAGTTCGGTAGCAGGTTTATTCTCTGGAATAAATGTCGCAGGCCGAAGGTGTTGGGAGACGCTCTCCACATTTTCAGCTTCGTGGTGCTCATGGGAGCGACGCGCTAAATCTTTAACATAGGCGATGCCGATGACATTATCGAGATTCTCATCAATGACGGGAATGCGGGTGAAACCAGAACGCAGAGCTAGCGAAAGTCCTTGGCGAAGGGTCTTATCGCCTTCAATCCAGACAATCTCGGTACGTGGAACCATGAGCTCGCGAACCAGCGTCTCACCTAGATCGATGACCGAATGGATCATCTCTCGCTCTGAATCTTCTACTAAGCCACGAGAGCTAGCTTGCTCGACCAGGTCATGGAGCTCTTCATCCTTGGTGTTGGGATTATTAGGAAATATCTTTCCTCTCGAAATTGCGTGGAGGAATTTGCCAATCGGTGAAAACTTCATTTTTGCGCTTTCCAATCGGCCAGAATCTTCTCTTGAAGTGCGAACATCGCCTTCTCTTCCTCAAGTTCTGCATGATCAAAACCTAAGCAATGCAAAACGCCATGAACAGTGAGTAAGTGAAGTTCGTCCGTTAAAGATTGCTTCGCTTCGTTCTTTGCCGCAAATTCCGGGCAGAGCACGATATCTCCAACCATTCCCGGCCCATCTGCGGCCGAATGTGGAGTGAGTTCATCCATCGGAAAGGAGAGGACGTCAGTTGGGCCCGCTAAATCCATCCACTGAAGATGAAGCTTGCTCATCTCGACTTCATTAACGACTGAGATTGAAAGTTCGGAATCTTCATGAATTCCCATTGCATGAAGTGCAAAGTTTGCGAGAGATGTGATCGAAGCTTCATCACAGTCAACACCTGATGTGTTGTCGAATTCAATATTCACTTGATTCCCTAGGCGCGTACGGAGCGAGGCTTATTGTTAAAATCGCCCTTGCCTTCTTCAAAAGTTGCATACGCATCAACGATCTCACCGACGAGGCGATTTCGCACCACATCTTCAGAGGTTAGATGCACGAACTCGATATCGGCTACGCCTTCAAGGATTTCACCGACAACTCTCAAGCCAGATTGAGCGCCATGCGGAAGATCGACTTGCGTCACATCGCCAGTAATAACCATCTTGGAGCCAAAACCTAGCCGAGTGAGGAACATCTTCATTTGTTCGGCCGAAGTATTCTGCGCCTCATCCAAAATAATAAAAGCATCGTTTAATGTTCGACCGCGCATATAAGCAAGTGGTGCGATTTCGATAATTCCTGATTGCATAAGGCGCGGAATTGATTCTTGATCAATCATGTCGTGGAGGGCGTCAAAGAGCGGGCGAAGGTAAGGATCGATCTTCTCTTGCAAGGTGCCTGGCAGGAATCCAAGGCGCTCTCCCGCCTCAACAGCTGGGCGAGTCAGAATAATGCGATTTACTTGCTTGGATTGAAGAGCCTGAATTGCCTTCGCCATTGCTAGGTATGTCTTTCCACATCCAGCGGGACCAACGCCAAATGTCACTGTGTTCTCATCAATCGCCTCCACATAACGCTTCTGATTAGAAGTCTTGGGACGAATTGTCTTTCCGCGATTACTCAGAATATTTAGGGAGAGCACATCGGCAGGATGCTCAATCGGATCATTATTGATCATCGATACCGAGCGACGAATGACATCTTCAGATAGGACTTGTCCTCCACGTAAGAGAACGAGAAGTTCGGTAATCAAGCTGTGGAATTTTGTGATTTGATCAAGATCACCGCGGGTAAAGATCTCATTGCCGCGAACGGTGATAGAAATATCAGGAAAAACTTCTTCTAGTATTCGAAGGTATGAATCGTGCGCTCCAACGAGTGCGACCATGGGAATAGCAGTCGGGACGGTGATCAGAGCTGGCTCCATTAGTTGCAGATCTTAGTCTTCTAGCCAGNTGGCCAAGTAAATTCGCGCCCCGCCATGAGGTGCAAATGGGCATGAAAGACGCTCTGGCCAGCGCCAGCACCGGTATTAAAGACCGTTCGGTAATCGCTAAATCCGCGCTCTGCGGCAATCTCCGCCGCTGCTCTAAATAGGCGATCCATAACACCTGGCTGATTGGTGGCAACTTGGGCGGCATCAGTGTCATGTACTGTCGGAATAATCAACACATGAGTAGGTGCTTGTGGGTTGATATCGTTAATTGCAAAGAGCGCATCATTGGAGTAAATCTTCTCCACCGGGATTGCACCAGTAGCAAATTTGCAGAAGAGGCAATCTTCGATATTCATGCTCACCATTTTCCTAGAAGGGCCTGAACAGCCGCAAGTGCAGCAACTCCAGCATGTGCGCTACGGAATACCGGCGTACCCATACCCACAACGATGCCCCCTTTTGCTTTGAGAATTTCAATCTCATCGACAGTAATTCCACCTTCGGGGCCAATCACAATGATTACTTCTTCGTAATCGCTAGCTGGTATTGCATCGGAGAGTTTTACATCGGTGGCTTCATGGAAGATCAGCAATAAAGTTTTGGGCGCAATGACTAATTCGTTGGCAGTAATAGCCTGCGAGATTGTGGGTTTACGAAAACGACGCGATTGCTTGCAAGCCGCACTGATCTGATCACTCCACTTTTCGAGTGAATTGCTCTGCCATTTGGAGATTGAGCGTTGCGCGCTCCACGGCAAGATCTCATCAACACCGCCTTCCACTAAGAGCTCGATAGTTTCTTTGACGCGATCGGATTTAGTGAGCGCTTGAAGGACGGTCAAAATTGGCTTAGTTAATTCTTGCTTGCCGCGATCGGAAACTTGCAAATCAAAGCTCTTCTTGGAAGTGGAGAGAACTACTCCCCGAACCCAATTACCTTGGCCATCTGCGAGGTTGAGTTCTTCGCCTTCATGAATTCTCGTGACTGTAACTGCGTGGTGAGCTTCATCGCCAGTGACGGTGATGACATTGCCAGCTAGATCTTCATTAAAAAATAATGGAAGCATTAACGACCGAAAGCATCTCTAAAACGCGCAAAGAGTCCAGATGCATGTTTATCGTTTCGGGAGTGAATCACAGCTGCGCCCGGTTTTTCACCGCGCAACTCCCCAAGCTTTTTCAACAACTCTTCCTCATCACGCTTCAATTTTGTGGGAGTGTGAACTTCGATATGAACAATTAAATCTCCGCGACCCCCACTGCGAAGCCGAGTTACACCGAGGTCTTTCATTACGACCGTCTCCCCACTTTGGAATCCGGGTTTGATGACCACATCTCGTTCGCCATCGAGCGTGTCGATCTTCACTGTTGTGCCCAGCGCAGCAGCAACCATCGAAATAGATATCGATGCATGCAAGGTCTGCCCATCGCGAATCAAGGTGTCGTGTGGAATTTCATTAATCTCTACATAAATATCTCCAGCAGGTCCACCGCCAGGTCCCACTTCACCAGCGCCGGAAATATGAATGCGATTGCCGGTCTCGACTCCCCCAGGAATTTTTACCGGAATTGTCTTACGGGAGCGAACGCGACCATCTCCTGCACATTCTGCACAGGGATCTGAAATTACTGATCCATACCCCTGACAGTTGTTGCATGGACGAGATGTCATTACCTGCCCAATGATGGAGCGAGTAACTTGTTGTACTTCACCGCGACCTTTGCAAATTTCACATGTTTTGGGTTGTGAGCCATTTTCGCATCCAGAGCCCGTGCACTTTGTGCAGATAACGGCAGTATCTACGGTGATATCGCGATCGGTGCCAAAGCACGCTTCCGATAAATCGATATCGACACGAAGAAGAGCATCTTGGCCTTCGCGCATGCGCGGACGTGGGCCACGAGATTGTCCGCCACCACCAAAGAAGGCATCCATGATGTCGCCAAAACCAAAATTCGCTCCGCCAAATCCACCGCCACCGAATGGATCACCGCCCAGGTCGTACCGTTGTCGCTTCTCCGGATCGCTCAATACTTCATAAGCTGTGGTGATCTCTTTAAATTTTTCAGAGGCGTGCGGATCGGGATTAACATCTGGATGGTACTCGCGAGCAAGTTTGCGATAGACCTTCTTAATCTCATCAAATGAAGTATCGCGATCGACTCCGAGAATTCCGTAATGATCAGCCACTAATTCGCTCCATGAAGAAATCGTCCAATATAAATTGCTACCGCATTTACGGCAGCCATCGAGCCGGCGTAATCCATGCGTGTGGGGCCAAGAATACCAATCGCGCCAAGCGGATTCTCATTAGAGCCATATCCAATGGATACCAGGCTGGTGGTGTTGAGCCCCTTCTCTTTTACTTCATCACCAATTCGCACTTGTACCGAAGATTGGGCATCGGAGAGCAAGCGAAGCAGGACTACTTGTTCTTCCAGCGCTTCTAAGATGGGGTGGAGCGCAGATGCTTCTTCATGATTGGATTTTGCCAAATTCGCTGTTCCAGCCAAGACGACTCGATCCTGCGCAGGCAACTGCACAACGGCAACTTGCTTGGTGATCTGAGCTAATAATTTTCCGGTCCGAGTAATCACATCTTCAACATCAGTGGCACCTGACATAAAACTCTCGATGGCACGACGCTCGGCCGCAGAGAGTGGTTTAACTTCAGCGATGCGATCAACAAATAACCGGTAACCACTATTTGTTGGTATCCGACCAGCACTTGTGTGAGGTTGGGTGATCAGGCCAGCATCTTCTAGCGCCGCCATGTCATTGCGAATAGTGGCGGGAGAAACTCCCAGTGCATGGCGTTCGGCAATTGCCTTTGATCCCACCGGTTCTTGCGTCTGGACATACTCGTCCACAATCGCACGAAGGATCTCTATCTGGCGTTCTTGCATTCGGAAACCGTACTACAACAAGATTTCTCGGACGATTCGATCGGCGACTAGCCGCCCTTTTTGGGTGAGCGCTATACGGCCGCTATCCCAAGCTTCTTGCGAAAGTGAGCCATCTCCCACGTAAGAGTGAGCAATAGCGTTTTGTTCCGGAGAAATTGAAGCGCGAGCAATCCCATCCGGAAGTCGAATCTGGAGCATCACCCGCTCGCTCTCTTTCTCAGAATCACTCAATATTTCAGATCCATCGATCGGTAATTCATTACTCAACATCAGGGAGCGATAATTAGTTGGGTGTTTAACATTCCACCATCGCTTTCCATCAATGTGTGAGTGCGCACCTGGTCCAAGACCCCACCAATTGGCCCCCACCCAATAGGCCATGTTGTGACGACAAGCAGAACCATCCTTAGCCCAATTCGAAAGTTCGTACCAATTCATTCCGGCTCGGGCGAATGCTTCATCTGCAATTAGATACTTATCAGCTGTTTGATCGTCATCAGGAATTATTACTTCGCCGGCTTTTACTTGGCGGGCAAGTTTAGTTCCACTTTCTACGATTAGTGCATAGGCAGAAATATGTGTAATGGGAAGTGCTAATGCTGCATTCACTGTGGTGCGCCAATCTTCAACACTTTCCCCAGGCGATCCATAAATGAGATCAATACTGACTTCATCAAAGCCCACTTCGCGTGCCCAGGTCGTGGCTTTAAATACATTCTCGGGATTATGAGTGCGATCGAGAACTTGTAAGACATGTGGCACCGCAGATTGCATTCCAAAGGAGATTCGGTTGATACCAGTTTTGCGAAGCGCAGCAAGCTTCTCGCGAGACACCGTGTCCGGATTGGCTTCAATTGTTATTTCGCAATTATCTGCCAGGCCAAAGAGCTCATCGATTCGCGTAATAATTCGACCGAGATCTGCTGGATCCATCAGTGTGGGAGTTCCACCACCAAAGAAAATTGTTGGAACAGCTCCAGATTCTGGAGATTGCGCCCGCGCCATCTCCACTTCGCGGATTAAGAGGTCGATATAGCCTTCTGAAACTTCGGCAATATCTGAACCCGCTTTTAGTTCACCAGGAGTGTAGGTATTGAAATCGCAATATCCGCAGCGCTTGATGCAATAAGGAATATGGATATAGAACGAGAGCGGCTGAGAGATAACAGCAGCCATGGCTACTTCTTCTCCTTGCTCTTATCTCCATCAGTGTCGGTGGTGAGAGCGGCGATAAATGCTTCCTGTGGAACTTCAACACGTCCCACCATCTTCATGCGCTTCTTACCTTCCTTCTGCTTCTCCAGGAGTTTGCGCTTACGAGAAATATCTCCGCCGTAGCACTTTGCCAGTACGTCCTTACGAATCGCACGAATAGATTCACGAGCAATAATGCGGGAGCCAATGGCAGCCTGAATAGGGACTTCGAATTGTTGGCGAGGAATAAGTTCGCGTAATTTGGAGGTCATCATGACGCCATAGGCATATGCCTTATCTTTATGAACAATCTGGCTAAATGCATCAATTTTCTCACCTTGAAGCATGATGTCGACCTTTACTAGATCTCCTTCTGCTTCACCCACTGGTTCGTAATCCAAAGAGGCATAACCCTTAGTGCGAGATTTCAGCTGATCAAAGAAATCGAAGACAATTTCAGCAAGTGGCAAGGTGTAGCGAATCTCAACCCGGTCCTCAGATAAATAATCCATGCCGAGCAAAGTGCCACGGCGCTCTTGGCAGAGCTCCATGATGGTGCCGATAAATTCTGAAGGTGCAAGTACGGTTGCGCGAACGATTGGCTCAAATACTTGCGCGATCTTGCCATCAGGAAATTCCGATGGATTAGTAACAATCATCTCCTTGGCATCATCTCGGACAACGCGATAAACAACGCTTGGAGCCGTAGAGATAAGTGATAGACCTGCTTCACGCTCTAGTCGTTCGCGCACGATCTCCATATGCAATAGCCCGAGGAATCCGCAGCGGAAACCAAAACCTAGCGCAGCAGAAGATTCGGGTTCAAAGACAAGTGCGGCATCGTTGAGTTGCAATTTATCGAGCGCTTCACGAAGGATCGGGTAATCAGCACCGTCCAACGGAAAGAGACCCGAGAAGACCATAGGCTTGGGATCTTTATAGCCAGAGAGCGCGACAGTCGTAGGGTTGTGATACGTCGTGATCGTGTCACCCACGCGAGATTGGCGAACATCTTTCACGCCGGTGATGACATAACCCACTTCGCCAACACCAAGTCCTTTCGAGACAACAGGCTCAGGTGAAATAACGCCTACCTCAAGCATTTCGTGGCGAACTCCGGTGCTAAACATTTGGATCTGATCACGAGTTGAGAGGTGGCCATCGACAACACGAACATAGGTAACTACTCCGCGATAAGTGTCATAGACAGAGTCAAAAATGAGTGCACGAGCCGGTGCATCTGGATCGCCAACTGGAGCGGGAATCTGTTTCACGATCTGATCGAGAAGTTCTACTACGCCCTCGCCCGTCTTTCCAGAGACTCGTAAAACATCTTCTGGTTGGCAGCCAATGAGCTTGGCTAACTCTTCGGCAAATTTTTCAGGTTGCGCTGCAGGTAAATCAATTTTATTAAGGACGGGAATAATGGTGAGGTTGTTCTCCATCGCAAGGTAAAGATTGGCAAGTGTCTGGGCTTCAATGCCTTGTGCACAATCCACGAGAAGCACTGCGCCTTCACAGGCGGCTAGCGAGCGAGAAACTTCGTAAGTGAAGTCGACGTGGCCTGGTGTATCGATCATATTCAGGATGTATTCCTGACCATCGATTCCTGATCTCCACGGAAGGCGAACTGCCTGCGACTTAATCGTGATTCCACGCTCGCGTTCGATATCCATGCGATCGAGGTATTGGGCGCGCATATTGCGAAGCTCTACAACTTCAGTAATTCCGAGCATCCGGTCAGCCAAGGTGGATTTGCCATGATCAATATGGGCGATGATGCAGAAATTACGAATCTGCGCAGGATTAGTCTTCGAAGGCTGTGGCGCCTTGGAGAGTTCAATGGCAGGCATTTATTTCCTACCTCTAGACGTTATGACTCTTTAAAAAAATACTAATGTCAGAATTAACGAACGCCAGCTTTATTTGCCGCTTTAGCCATTGATGACTTCTTGTTAGCAGCAGCATTCTGGTGGAGAACACCCTTTGAAACAGCGGTGTCGAGCTCTTGTGATGCGAGGCGAAGTTCTGCAGCAATAACCTTTGAATCACCGGAAGTGATGGCATCGCGGAAGCGACGAATCGCAGTCTTGATAGAAGAGCGAGCAGACTTGTTGCGAATCTGAGCCTTCTCATTGGTGCGAATACGCTTAATCTGCGACTTGATATTTGCCACGTGCGAACTTCTCTCTTTAGATAATTATGGTTTCGGGTAATGCTGATGGTTAATGCAAGATGCGAAGGCTATCGCACCGCCCCTCATAGGCTCAAATCGAGAATAAGTCAGCGGGAAGTCATCCCAATTATGGCTCGTTCTAGCGCGTGGATCGGGTCTGCGGCGGCCCCTTTGATATCCGCATCTGCCTGGGCTACGGCAATCACAGCAGCCGAAAGTGTGGTCGGGTTCCAATGGGCAAGTTGTCTACGAGCCTTATCAATCTGCCAAGGTGGTAAAGCTAAGGAAGATGCGAGATCAAAAGATTTCACTCCCCTTCCCGCTCCCGAAACTTTAGCCAGAGTGCGGATAGATGCAGCAAGTGCGGAGGTAATCAACACGGGATCTGTTCCGGTAGCTAAAGCGTGGCGAAGAGCAATTAGCGCCTCGTCTCGTTTGCAATCAAGTGCAGCATCAGCAACATCATATCCAGTGGTCTCTACCCGACCTTGCTGGAATTTTGCGACTGCGCCCTCATCAATAATTTTCCCTGCAGTTACATCTGCTGCAAGTTGTGAAACGGCGCCGCTGAGTTCACGTAAATCACTTCCCAACGAATCAATCAGTGCATTAACCGCCTCAGCGGAAACTTTTCGCTCTAGCCGCTTAAATTCAGCTCGAATGAAATCTGCTTTCTCGGCATCCTTCTTCATTGCTTCGGCAGGGATAATTCGGGGTGCGGCCTTCTTTATTTTGTCGACTAGCGCCTTGCCCTTAATCCCGCCCTTATGCCACAGAACTAATTCAATTCCCTCTTCCGGGTTGATTAAATATTCGGCGATTTCTTCACTGAGCTCCGCTGCTAAATCTTGAATTTCCTTCACTACGATAATTCGAGCATCACCAAAGAGTGATGGGGCGAGTGCGTCGGTGATTGCCCCGAGTTCAATTTCTCCAGCCACTAATTGTGTAACTGTTGCGGAAGGTGCGGCAGAAATTATCTCTGAGATTGCACGGTCAGCAAGGAGCGCCTCGGCGCCTTGAATCAGAACTATCCCCACGAGATCATCCACCATTTCTTTCTCTGAGTTCTGATCTTAAAGGAGGAATCAATGGAAATGGCACCATCGCGGTCAGTCCGCAGAATTTTCACCCCTCGTCGCTCTAGCCCTTGGAGAGTGATCAGCGCCGGATGGCCATAGGTGTTGCCCGCTCCCACGCTAATGATCGCCAGTTTTGGTGAGAGCGCATCTAGTAGCGCGAAATCTTGATACCGAGATCCATGATGCGCAACTTTGAGAATATCCACGTGACTAATTTTCCCTGATGCGACTATCGCACTTTGTGCAGGAGGTTCGATATCGCCGGCCGCAAATATAGTGAGCCCCCGAACAGTGATCAGCAATACGATGCTCGAATTATTTATCGAAGAACCAATGGTGGATCCCGGCCAAAGTACTTCAATTGATACCAAGCCAAGGGAAAATCTCTCTCCGCTATGTACAACGACTTCCGGGATAGAACCCACAAGCCGATGGATAAATGCGCTCTCTGAAGTGGGCGCTGGATTATTAGAGATCCATACCTGCCCAACCTGGCGATTTTTTAGAACTCCGGATGCTCCCCCAGCATGATCTGCATGGAAGTGAGTAATGACAAAGAGTGGAATTGAAGTCACTCCTAAGCGGCCGAGGCACTTATCCATAACAAGTGGATCAGGTCCGGAATCAATAACTAATGCTCGATGATTACCCAAATTGATCGCCATCCCATCTCCTTGCCCAACATCGCAATTAGCGATCACCCATTGTGCGCCGGGCCACGGGGCGCTCTCCACCCAAATGGAGATCGGAATAATAAGTACGAGTGAAATTGCAGCCCACCACTTGAATCGGTAAATGAGAAAGATTGCGAAGATAACGAGAACGGCTCCAAAAAGGCCCATCGGGAGCTGAAGAGATGGGGCCGAACTAAAAGTGTCTGCAATCAACACAATCCACTGAGCAAGGGGTTTGATGAGAATCAGGATTGGATGAGCCAGAGGCGGGATGATCGCAGCAACAAATCCGCCAATCGTTATTGGAGTCACCACTATGCCTGCTAAGAGATTGGCGGGAATTGTCACCAGCGAGAAATTTCCGGAAATTGCGATGATTATGGGCGTACAGAGAATTGTTGCCGAAATCGGAATGGCGATTAGTTCGGCAATCGATGGGAAGAATAAGAATCTCATCAGGAAGCGAGTGATGGGCGGGAGGAGAACCAATATTCCTGCTGTAGCTGCTACCGAAAGCGCAAAGCCCGCATCAATACTTTGGAAGGGATCGATGAGAATGAGAAATCCAATTGCTAGTCCGAGTGCTGGTAGCGATGAAGCGCGATTTCCACGCCAGGTCGCAATTAGAAGAACGGCAGTCATCACCGAAGCTCGCAGCACCGAAGGTGAAGGTCGGACAAGCAAAATGAAGTAGAGCAAGAATGTGCTGGTAAATATCAACCTAAGCGCTACCGATGTAAAAATCCATCTAGCTACCCACAACATAAGGGCGGCGATAATTGCAAAATTTGCGCCACTAACTGCGGTGAGATGCGATAGGCCAACTCGTCGCATATCCAGTGCAAACTTTTGGGATTCCAATGAGGTATCGCCAATTACCAGTCCCGGAATGAGCGCTCCCCCCGCGCCACCAATGTCTATCGCTTGCTGACGAAATTTCTTACGGATAGCGGCAGCGCTGTGAAAAACCATGTTGGCGTGATGAATCAGAACAGGTGCGCGAGTAAGAAAAAGACTCGCTGCGACTTTTCTCTCTTTAGTGACTCCCCACCTTCCTACGAGGAAAATCTGGTCGCCCGGTATGAAATCGACGGCGCTCTTACTAATGACGCGAATCGGAATGTGGGATGCGGTACTCGCAGTGAAAGAGATGGCTTGTGGCAATCTTTGATTTCCAATAACGCGAGATGTAGTCCAATGCGGATCACTTTTTACTTCTGCCGATCCTTGGAAGAGAGATTGGTTCTCCGCCCCGCGAGCCACTTCATTATGTGCCAGAGAGAGCTCGCGAATTCCCATATTGAGCGAGCCGACCAGTAATCCCCCGATCAGAACAAGCGCCAGGGTCTGCTTGATCCAAAAGATTATTGAAGCCACGACGAGAAGTAGGAGCGTCCATTTCAAATCGAGCAATCCGGTAATCGCACTTCCGATCCAGAGTGCGCACCCAATTATCAATAATCGATAGTCATGGACTACAACCGAATCAGATTCTGTATCTCTGCGAATTTTGCTGCTCCCATTCCGGAGACTTTGCGAAGATCGATGAGCGCTTTAAATGCTCCATTCTTAGTGCGATAGGTAATGATGCGAGATGCCATCACCGGACCAATTCCAGGAAGTGATTCCAACTGTGCCTGATTTGCCGAGTTGATGCTGATGGGTCCTTTGGGCACACTCTTCTTCCCGCCCTTAGCGCTCGGTGTCGATACTTGCGGCGCCCCCACAACAATCTGCTCGCCATCAACTAAGACATGAGCCAAATTGATATCAGATGTATTAACCCCCGCTAATTTATTTCCGGCAGCTTTAATCGCATCGATTGCGCGCGATCCAGATGGGAGTGAATAGACGCCAGGGTGCATAACTTTTCCGGCAACATCGACCATGATCAATGCGGGAAGTGTGGGTGCAAGGGTTACGGGGGTGAGAGGTGGAAAGGTGACCTCTGCAGATGCACTGCCTTGCGAGAGCGTGAAGAAAAGTGCGCCCAAAGCCAGACCGGCGCCAGCGATTACTAGAAGTCCGCGCTTTTGTTCGCGGGAAAGAACTAATTCCTTAAATTGAGTAAACATCTGCGCAATCTAAATTGCAGCAGAGCTCTTTAGGTGAGAACGCGGTGGATCTGTGAATTACAGAACGATGTTGACAAGTTTTGGAGCGCGCACAATTATTTTTGAGGGTTTTGCTCTAGCAAGGGCTGCCTTAATTTCAGGATTTTCAAAAGCCAGCTTCTCAAGCTCGGTCTCTGAAATATTTGGTGAGACTTCGATGCGATCCTTGATCTTGCCGTTAATCTGCAAAATAACGGTGACCGCATCTTCCGCAAGGAGGGCAGGATCAATTGTTGGCCATCCCGCCAACGCAATTGCCGGCTTGTGGCCAAGGCGCTCCCACATCTCTTCGGCCGTATAAGGAGCTACCAAAGAAAGTGAAATTGCGATGGCTTCCGCTGCTTCGCGAACAGCTGGATCAGCTGCTCCGCATCCAGAATCGATCGCCTTGCGCGTAGCATTTACTAATTCCATAACACGAGCTACTGCTACGTTGAAGCGAAATGTTTCTACCGCAAAAGAGATTTCGTGAAGTGCTTTATGAGTCACCTTGCGTAACGCAAGATCACCTTTAGTGAAATCGCAACCGGCTGGGGATGTGATATCTCCGGAGATACGCCAAGCACGATTGAGGAATTTGAGTGAACCTGCTGGTGAAACATCGGCCCAATCCACATCATCTTCGGGCGGGCCGGCGAAGACCATCGAAAGGCGAATCGCATCAACACCATGTGTGGCAAGTTCATCAGAAAGTTTGACGAGATTGCCGCGAGATTTCGACATCGCAGAGCCATCCATCAAGACCATGCCTTGATTCAACAATTTGCTAAATGGCTCGGTAAAGCCCAGATATCCCATATCGTGAAGTGCTTTGGTAAAGAATCGTGAATACAACAAGTGCAAAATTGCGTGGGTAACGCCTCCGACATATTGATCAACGGGGAGCCACTTATCAATCTCTTTACGATCAAATGCCTGATCGCTCAAATTTGGATTGGTATAACGCAGGTAATACCAAGAGGAATCAAAGAAGGTATCCATTGTGTCGGCATCGCGTTTTGCTGCTGCGCCACATTGTGGGCAGGCAACATTTACCCAATCTTCCACTGCTCCCAATGGCGATGTTCCCTTTGGCTTGAGGTCAAGACCTTTAGCACTAGGAAGCGCAACCGGAAGTTGATCGTGCGCTACCGGTACTTCACCACAAGATGGGCAATGAATAATAGGGATCGGAGTACCCCAGAAACGTTGGCGAGAAATTAGCCAATCACGTAGCCGGTAATTCTTCGCGCTTTTTCCCAGCTTCTTTCCGGCAAGCTCTTCGATAATTTTATTGATGGCATCTGCTTTATTGAGACCATTGAGCGATCCAGAATTCACCATTACGCCATCGCCAGTTGTGGCAACGCCAGAAATATTGGGATCCTCTTCATCACTTTCGACGACAACCGTGACCGGTAATTTCATTGCGCGCGCAAAATCTAAATCTCGTTGATCGTGCGCTGGCACTGCCATGATTGCGCCCGTACCGTAATCTGCTAAAACATAATCACTCGCCCAGATCGCAATCTTCTCGCCATTGACGGGGTTAATGGCATAACGATTCAGGAAAATGCCAGTCTTAGGGCGATCGGTTGCCAGGCGATCGATATCGGTTGCCGCTTTAACGCTCTCGAGATATTTCGCAAAATCCGATTCCACACCAGTGCCCGTGACGAGTTCTGCCGCTAGCTCAGAATCCACTGCCACCACCATAAATGTTGCGCCATGCAAAGTGTCTGGGCGTGTGGTGTAAACAGTGACCGGAGCATCTCGCCCTTCAATTGCAAAATCAACTTCAGCGCCAATAGATCGACCGATCCAATTGCGCTGCATCATCAAAACTTTTTCTGGCCATTGGCCTTCGAGTTGCTGCATATCGTCAAGCAAACGATCGGCATAGTCAGTAATCTTTAAGTACCACTGGTTGAGTTTCTTCTTGGTCGCGACAGAATCGCAACGCTCACAGAGACCAGCGACTACTTGCTCATTGGCCAAAACTGTCTGACATGTTGGGCACCAGTTAACTGCCGCATCTTTACGGTATGCCAAGCCCTTCTTATACATCTCTAAGAAGAGCCACTGATTCCATTTGTAATATTCAGGATCGGAGGTATGAAGCACTCGATCCCAATCAAAGGAACATGCGAAACGACGCATCGAACTCTTTTGAATCTCAATATTTTCATAGGTCCACTCCCGTGGATCAGAGTTGCGCTTGATTGCAGCATTCTCTGCCGGAAGGCCGAATGAATCCCAACCGATCGGGTGCATGACATTGAAACCTTTTTGCACCCAATAACGTGCAATGACATCGCCCAGTGCATATGCCTCTGCGTGGCCCATATGTAAATCACCGGATGGGTAAGGAAACATATCCAAAACATATTTCTTGGGACGAGGATCATCGGCTTTGCCCGAGCGAAATGGCTGAATCTGATCCCAAATCGGGAGCCATTTCTCCTGGACGTGTTGGATGTCGTAAGCCTCATGCATGAGGAGAAGTCTCCCATTTAATTCCGGTTAACTCTTCACTGACAGCCCAGAGGTTGGCAGCGAGAGTTTGATCATAAGCAAGGGCTCTGGCACGGGTAAGTTTTGGGGTTCCCCGCATCTCCCCTGCGCCACTTGGCCCGATATAGGAATTTCCTATTAATCCAGGAAATGTTGCCGCACATAAAATCGGAAGCGCCCCGCGAGAAGCAGGTTGTGCAATTAATGAAGTAATTGCTGATGTCACTTTATTTTGTGATCCAAAGAGGTGGGTCGCAGACCAGCCCGGGTGTGCCACTACTGGAATAAAGCGCCAATGTTTTTGAAGTCGAAGTCGCTCAATCTGCGCAATGAAGAGAAGATTGGAGAGTTTGCTAGCTCCATAAGCTGCCCATGGAGAGTACTTTCCGACTCCACAACAACGATCGCGAATATCTTCAATCGAGCCATTGCCAAAGGCGCCCATGCGATGGGCCTGGCTTGATACCGAAACGATGCGCTCAGAAATAACTTCCTTAATCAAGCCAGCGAAGGCGTAGTGGCCCAAATGATTAGTACCCATCTGGGATTCAAAGCCTTCTTGAGTCATGGCAAGTGGAACAGCCATAATTCCAGCATTAAGAATCACAACATTGAAATCATTTCCACGATCCAAGACTTCCTGCGCAGCGCTTCGTACACTCGATAATTTCATGAGATCCATCTCAATTACTGATGAGCCTTGACCAATTAATTTGAGGGAATGTCGCGCCTTCTCCAAATTACGAGCAGTGATGGTGACTTCTGCTCCTTTGCGGGTGAGTGCTTGCGCAGCTGCTAACCCAAGTCCCGATGTGCCACCAGTGATGAGAATTTTCTTTCCACTTTGATCCGGAATATTCCCCGCATCCCAGCCCTCGGGAATTGCTAGTTGTGCATTCATTGAACTCATTCCCGCAATCACTTGTCCTGCATTTAGAAAATTGTGGAGATAAGGGGAATCGAACCCCTAACCTCTTCCATGCCATGGAAGCGCGCTACCAATTGCGCCATATCCCCGGATATCACCGTAAGTACTATCGAAATCCTATCAACTACCAAGAGTTGATTTCATCACCAATGACTGGCTCCGGAATCTGCCCAGCATTGTGCTCGATCAGGCTCCAGCGACGTTTTCCATTCTCACTTTTTAAGTGATGCGAAGGCTCAAGTACTGACCAAGAAGCATTTGAAAGGCCTCCTAAAATTCCCCATTGATCAATCGGCAATCCGAGCATTCCACCGAGTAAACAACGAATAGTTCCACCATGTGCGACAACGATGAGAGTTTCCAGATCATCAGTGATCGCTTCTTCCAGAGCAGCTAGTGCCCGAGCTGATACTTCGCTACGGCGTTCACCAATTTCTCCTGCTGGTAGATCACTTCCGGTCATCCATTGAGAGAATCGTTCGCCATCCATTGCACGATTTTCCGCGCCGGTATGGCCCTCCCATTTTCCACCCGCAGTTTCACGAAGTCCCGGATGCTGAATCACTTCCAAGCCCAGAATTGCAGCCAGTGTATTTGCAGTATCAAATGCGCGAGAGAGATCACTTGAAATGATTTTCGTTGGTTTCATATCTGCCAAGATGCGAGCAGCGTGTTCTGCCTGAAAAATGCCAACAGCATTAAGTGGAATATCGGTATGACCCTGGAAACGATTGATGACATTCCAATCGGTCTGTCCGTGACGCCATAAAACTACGCGCATTTTTAGCGAGCTTCCTCGATCTTCAATTCAATCGCAGGACAGTCATTCCAAAGTCGATCGAGCATGAAGTAATTACGGAGCTCCTCGCTCTGCACATGAACTACGAGATCTGAATAATCCAAGAGAATCCATGCTCCCTTGCCTTCCTTGCGTACTGGCTTTTCACCGGCGGCAGCAAGCTTCTCAAATACCGCATCGGCAATTGCATCGACTTGGCGCTCATTAGCAGCAGTCGCAATCAGAAATACTTCTGAGAGCAACATCTGTCCCGTCATATCCAGCGCCACAATATCTGTTCCTAATTTTTCATTGATGGCTTCTGCCGCCAATTGAGTGATCGTGCGAGCGTTCTCACTTGCTGACATATAAGCCTCGTTCTTTGATGTATTTCGCTACGGATGGAGAGAGATATTGGGATGCGCCCTTACCTGAAGTAAGCGCAGCGCGAACGGCAGTAGCCGAGATATCAAGTGCTTTCACATTTATCTCCTCGAACTCAGAGGATGCAGAACCGGGTCGCTTGATGACCAAAATCTTTGCTTGCTTCTTGATGTCATCAGCTCGCTGCCACTTAGGAAATGTTGCTGCAGAATCTGAACCAAGTATCAAGGTGAAATTATCCTTGGGAAAAAAGGCGCGAANCTGATGGAGAGTTTCAATCGAATATGTGGTGCCCTTTCGGCGAGTCTCGATATCTAAGACCATCGTCTTTTCTTGCAACGAGTCGGAGAGATCATCCAAGGCAAGGGAACACATTTCTAAGCGATCGTTGGCAGATGCGACCGGCGCTGATTCGCGCATATAGGGCGAGCCAGTCGGGATTACCATGATGCGATCAAAACGGGGAGCAAGTTCTTTTATGAGATGTAAGTGCCCTAAGTGGATCGGATCAAAAGTTCCCCCGAAGATACCGATAGCTGCGCCGGTATTTAATCCGGTCGAAATTGAGGAAGAAATAGTAATTAGTCGCGATCTAAACGAAGTACGAAATAGAGAAGAAGCGAGAGGACGCCAAATGCGAAGAGACCAAAGAACGCAGGTGGCGCAGAAAGGTGGCGAACATGCTCAGCTGCTGTAATCATGATGACAACTTTACCCTAAGGCTTGCGGGCCTTTTGCAAGCAAAACTTTGAATTGCGCCTCATTTAGTACGGGAACACCCAACTCTTCAGCTTTTGTCATTTTAGAACCAGCGTTCTCCCCCGCCACCACAAAGTCAGTTTTCTTAGAGACTGACGACGAGACTTTGCCACCGTGGGATGCAATCACTTCGGCAACCCCATCTCTAGTGAAATCTTCGAGTGATCCGGTTGCAACAATGGTCAGCCCGGCAAGGGTTTGGGGATCAGTAGATGGGGCGAGCGTCACTGAGAGATCTACTCCCGCTTTCTTCCACTTCTTAATAATCTCTTGATGCCAATCGACGCTAAACCATTCAACAATTGATTCCGCGATAATTCCACCGACGCCATCAACAGCCGACAATTCTTCTAACGAAGCGCTCGAAATAGCATCAATCGATGAGAATGCAGCGGCAAGTGCCTGTGCAGCGGTTGGGCCCACATGTCTGATGGAGAGGCCCACCAGAATTCGCCAGAGGGGTTTAGTCTTTGCTAATTCCAGCGCAGCGATAAATTTTTCGGCATTTGCACCAAGTGATCCATCTTTCTTAGTGAAGAAAGGCGATCTGGAGAGCGCTTCTTTTGTGAGCCCAAAGAGGTCGGCTTCATCTGTAATTAATTTATCTGAAAGAAGTGCGCTAGCCGCTTCGTATCCCAAAACATCGATATCTAAGGCAGCCCGAGATCCGATGTAATAAATGCGCTCGATGAGCTGAGCCGGACAGCTTCGCGAATTAGGGCAGCGAAGGTCAACATCGCCTTCACTCATGGCGCGAAGTGTCGATCCACAATCAGGACATTTAGTTGGCATGACGAATGCTTTCTCGCTGCCATCGCGTCGATCAATTACCGGGCCTAGCACTTCGGGAATTACATCACCTGCTTTACGAATCAGTACCCAATCACCGATCATCACTCCTTTGCGTACGACTTCCTGCGCGTTATGAAGCGTGGCGTTGGTGACCGTCGAACCTGCGACTTTTACTGGCTCCATAAATGCAAAAGGCGTTACGCGCCCAGTGCGACCGACGCTGACTTTAATATCTAATAATTTAGTGGTGACTTCCTCTGGTGGGTATTTGTAAGCGATCGCCCACTTCGGTGCACGCGAAGTAAAACCTAGTTGTGACTGAATATCGATCTCATTGACTTTAATAACAATGCCATCAATCTCGTGCTCCACATCGTGGCGATGTGCGCCGTAGTAAGAGATGAACTCGTTGACCTCTGTGCGCGAAGTAACTACTTTGTAGCGAGAGCTAGTCGGAAGTCCCAAGCTCTGGAGAATCTCATAGGCCTCGCTCTGAGAATTAAATTTCACGCCTTGGTGTGCGCCGATCCCATGAACCACCATAGACAGCGGACGAGATGCAGTGACTCGGGGATCTTTCTGGCGAAGTGACCCAGCAGCTGCGTTACGAGGATTGGCAAAACGCTCTTTCCCCTCTTCTTCTAACGCATCGTTAAAGGTATTAAATTCCTCGATCGGAAAGAAGACTTCACCGCGAACTTCGAGAAGTTCCGGAATATTCTTTCCCTTTAGCTCATGGGGAATGACGCCAATCGTGCGGATATTGAGAGTGACATCCTCCCCCGTGACACCGTTTCCACGAGTGAGTGCACTTACAAGCTTTCCTTTTTCGTAGAGCAGATTAATTGCCAGGCCATCTACCTTTACTTCGCAGAGCCACGAATTTTTGACTTCTGATTTTGCGACGCGATCAAACCAGCTCTCGAGCTCAACCTCATCAAATACATTGTCCAGACTCATCATCTTCTCGATGTGATCGCGTTGCTGGAAATGAGTCGCAAATCCCCCACCCACTAGGTCTGTTGGTGAATCAGCAAGCTTTAGCTCGGGATGTGACTTCTCTAATTTCTCAAGCTCTTTGAGTAAGGTATCGAATTCGCCATCTGTAATGATGGGCTTATCCAGAACGTAGTAACGAAATTGATGATCGCGAATCTCATCTGATAGCTCTGCTATCCGATGTCTGATCGCGCTAGTCATAAGGCAAAACTTATTCGGTACGTGCGACAGTCGCGGAGCCCACCACGCGGTCACCGTCGTAAATCACCAGGCCTTGCCCAGCAGCCAAGCCGAAAATTGGCTCATCTAATTGTGCAGTGATCTCAGAACCATTATGTGAATATGTGCAGGCAGCAGGCGCGCCATGTGCACGCACTTGGGCAAAGCCACGGTATTCGGTATTGCCTTGTGGAATCGGACCACACCAAATGGGGCGATCGCCAATGATTAATGAGACCGCGAGTGCTTCATGCGTTCCCACTACTACCGTGTTGGTCTTTGGCTCAATTTTCAATACATAGCGTGGCTCGCCACCAGCGCCGGGAACAGTAAGTCCAAGTCCGCGACGTTGCCCAATTGTGTAGGTGTAAGCACCTTTATGTTCACCAAGCTTTGTGCCATCGGCATCAACGATTGGACCAACTTCACTACCTAAGCGATCACGTAACCATCCTGCGTTATCTCCGGAAGGAACGAAACAAATATCGTGACTATCGGGTTTGTTGGCAACGAATAATCCGCGCCGTTCGGCCTCTAATCGCACCTCATCTTTGATTGTGTCTCCTAGTGGAAAATGCGCCCCTGCTAGCTGATCAATATTGAGAACTGCCAAAACATAGGACTGATCCTTCGCTGGATCTACTGCGCGGTGAATAGTGCGACTAAGTTCGGTCTCGCGCATTTGGGCGTAGTGACCAGTGACTACTCCATCGAAACCTAACGCTTGTGCACGATCTAATACGGCAGCAAATTTAATTTTCTCGTTGCAGCGAAGACAAGGATTGGGCGTTCGACCTTCGGCATATTCCGACATGAAATTCTCAACCACGCCCTCGTGAAATTCCTCCGCCATATCCCAGATATAGAAAGGAATACCAATTACATCTGCCGCCCGGCGAGCATCATGTGAATCTTCCACCGTGCAACATCCGCGCGCACCAGAGCGATATTTTTGGGGATTACTCGATAACGCTAAGTGAACCCCAATAACTTCATGGCCAGCTTCCACTGCGCGCGCTGCAGCGACGGCCGAATCCACGCCACCGCTCATAGCTGCTATTAATTTCACGGGGCGAACTTAACCTTTATATGCCGCACGTGCGCGCGGAAGAACTGTGGCTAGGGCGGAAATTACTTGATCAATCTCGGCTTGGGTGGAAGTAAGGCCAAGTGAGAAGCGCAGCGATGAGAGCGCTTGCGATTCGGTAAGTCCCATTGCCAGCAGCACATGGCTGGGACGGTGAACTCCCGCTGCACATGCAGAACCAGTCGATACCGAGATTCCTTCCATATCGAGCAGCACTAAGAGACTCTCATTATCGACACCAGCAAAGGTGAGATTGATAATTCCCGGAAGTGATCGATCGCGCGCTCCATTGAGAGTGACATCTCTCAGTGCAGCGGTGATCGATGCGATGGCTGTAGATCGCAGAGCGCTGACTGCTTCAAAATTTTGTAAGGCCGTGAATTTTGCAGCTGCCGCAAAAGAGATGATTCCGGGGGCGTTGACCGTGCCGCTGCGAATATCGCGCTCTTGTCCCCCACCGTGAAGTACCGGCGTGATATCGATCCCGCGTCGGACGATGAGCGCACCAACGCCGAGCGGTCCGCCAACTTTATGGCTGCTGAGAGTTGCTGATGTAACGCCGAGCTCAGCAAATGAGAAGGGAACTTTTCCAAAACTTTGTGAAGCATCGGTATGTACCGGAATATCACCAGCGAGTCTGACAACCTCTGCAATTGGCTGGATGGTGCCGACTTCATTATTGGCATGCATAATGCTGATCAGCGCAATGTCGTCCCGGCGATCATCAATTACTTTCGCTAATTCATTGAGGTCGATAAATCCATGCGAATCAACGGGAATCGAAATCCATTCAGCGCCATCGTGTTCGACGAGCCACTGCACGGGATCCAGAGTTGCGGCATGTTCAATGGCGGAGGTAACGATCACTTTCTTCTGGCTCTTCCAATAGAACCCTTTAATTGCCAGATTATTCGCCTCAGTACCTGAGGAGGTAAAAATAATTTCACTCGCATCAGCGCCAGCAATCTCGGCAATCAGCTCACGTGCTTCTTCAACGCCGCGGCGCACATTGCGACCATCAGTATGTAGCGATGATGCATTTCCAATTGCGCCCAGGTGCGCAGTGAGCGCATCGATGGCAGGCCCTACCATCGGCACTGTGGCCGCATGGTCGAGATAGATGGACATAAGTCCAGTCTATTTAAGAATTATTTACGGGCGTTAATTGCAGCAGTGGCTTGCGGTAGAACTGCGAAGAGATCGCCCACGACGCCGTAATCTGCGAGATCAAAGATCGGAGCTTCGGGATCTTTATTGATCGCCACGATCATCTTGGATGTCTGCATTCCGGCGCGGTGCTGAATGGCTCCGGAAATTCCGCAGGCAACATAGAGCGATGGGCTTACTGTCTTGCCGGTCTGTCCGACTTGATGGGAATGTGGGTACCAGCCCGCATCAGTTGCAGCGCGAGATGCGCCAACTGCTGCGCCTAGTGAATCAGCGAATGATTCGACGGGTGCGAAATCTCCATTTGTGCCGCGTCCGCCGGAGACCACGATGGATGCTTCAGTGAGCTCTGGGCGTCCACCTTTTACGGTTGCTTCCAGTGCAGTGACTGTTGATTTCTTCGCACCATCTGAGATGGTGACCGCAAACTCTTCTGTTGCAGAAGGTCCGGTGCCGGCGAGAACTTCAATGGAATTTGAGCGAAGAGTCACGATCGAAGTTCCATGTGTGACTGCGGAATGAACAGTCGTAGAGCCACCGAATACCGATTGAGTTGCGATGCGATCAGCATCAATATCTGTGGCATCAGTGAGAAGTCCAGAATTTGTGCGGACTGCAACGCGGGCCGCAATCTCTTTGCCACGAGCTGACGAGGTAACGAGAACTGCTGCTGGGTTCTCCTTAGCAACAACTTCGCTGAGTGCATCGGCAATAGGGGCAATGGAATGTGATGCAAAATCATCACCGGTGCAGATAATTGCGCGATCGATTGCAAAAGCAGAAAGTTGTGCGGCAACCGCTGCGCCATCTTTGGCTGCGATGACGGCAACTACATCGCCGATGCGCTTTCCAAAAGTGGCAAGTTCGCCAACAGCGGAAGAAACTTTTCCGTCTGGCGCGTCGACCAAAATTAATACTGTGCTCATATCACTCACACCAATCGCTTCTCGGCTAGGAAATCGACAAGAGCGCCGCCGCCATTGCCCGAATCTTCAATTTTTACACCTGCGCCGCGTGGTGGGCGAGGCAGTGCATCTTTGACAGATGACCAAGCGGCTTTTGCACCGACTGCATCAGCAGCAATTCCAGTATCCGCAAGTGCCATTGTTGTAATGGTTTTCTTCTTTGCAGCCATAATTCCTTTGAATGATGGATAGCGCGGTTCATTAATTTTTTCAACGACGCTGACAACTGCTGGAAGTGACGCAGTCATTTTCTCTACGCCAATTTCAGTGACGCGCGAGATGGCGATTGAACTTGCAGCAGGATCGACGGTCACAGACCCGGCAAATGTCATCTGAGCAAATCCCAAACGTTCGGACAACATCGCTGGAACAACGCTCATGCGCGCATCGGTCGATTCAGTTCCGCATATAACTAAGTCATAACCATTTTTCTTAATGACTTCAGCAAGCACTAATGAAGTTGCGAGCGCATCTGATCCAGCAAGTGCCTCATCGCAGATAAGAATTGCATCATCGGCTCCCATCGAGAGCGCTTTGCGAATCGCCTCGGTTGCGCGATCAGGTCCCATGGAGATGACGGTGATTGTGTGACCGCTTCCCTCTCCTGCCTCGCCAGTCGGAGAATGAGCTTCGACTAATCGCAGCGCCTCTTCGACGGCATATTCATCGAGATCATTGAGAACGGCATCTACTGAGGCGCGATCGAGCACGCCACCCGCCATCTTCTTCTCGGCCCAGGAATCCGGTACTTGCTTCACACATACGGCGATCTTCATGCGGCTATGTTACTGCCGAGTAGCCCTTTATTGCCATCATTTACGCTTAACCAGACTTTTGCCAACACGTAACCTCAATCTTTACTTGAGGCCTTCTCGCTATCGGACCTTTAGGCCATGAGAGTTGCCTTAGTGACCGAATCTTTTCTCCCTCACGTCAATGGAGTGAGCAATTCGGTGCTGCGGGTCTTGGAGCACCTTGCTGGTGGTGGACATCAAGCAATGGTCTTTGCTCCGGAGAGCGAAGGGCTTCCCCGAGAATATTCCGGATTTCCCGTGAAGGGCGTGCCGGCAATTCCCGTTCATAATCTCCTCTCCACTGGAATTCCTCTGGCACTACCCTCAAAGAAATTGGCCTATCGACTCGATGGATTCAATCCTGATGTGGTCCATCTAGCATCACCATTTATTTTGGGTCAATATGGAGCAAAAGTTGCTCGAAAGCTCTTCATTCCATCGCTGAGCATTTATCAAACAGATCTCGCAGGATTCGCTGATCATTACGGATTAAATGTTGCCCATCAATCGCTTCGCAAGATGGTGGCGAAGATTCACTCCAAAACTGATCGCACACTTGCTCCATCGCGTTCTGCAATAGCGGATCTAGAAGAGATGGGTGTTGCCAATGTTCACCTTTGGCGCCGTGGAGTTAATACTGAACTTTTTAATCCAGAGCGGCGAAATGCTCGGNTCCATTCATTGTGGAGCGCTGGGGGCGAACGATTGGTTATTGGCTATGTGGGTCGATTGGCTAACGAGAAGAGAATTCACGATCTCAAATTCCTCGACAAAGATTCCCGCATCCAATTAGTCGTTGTGGGCGATGGGCCTGCTCGAGAACGATTGCGCCGCGAACTTCCCCATGCACTTTTTCTCGGTTTTCAAACCGGAGAAAAACTCGCCGAGACTTACGCATCTCTTGATCTCTTTATTCATCCCGGCCCGAACGAAACATTCTGTCAAGCGGTCCAGGAGGCTTTAGCTTCTGGTGTCCCCGCCATTGTTCCGAAGACGGGCGGTCCAGCAGATCTGGTTAGCCACGGTGAGACTGGCTACATCATCAATACACATCGCCCTGATGATTTAGAAGCATCTGTCATTCACTTCATGCTTAGAAATGATAAGCCAGCTATGAAAGCTGCAGCACGGCGGTCTGTCGAAGGTCGAACATGGAGTTTTATCAATTCTCAACTGATGAATCACTATCAAGAACTAATTGAAACAAATGTTGCAAAGGGAGATGTAGCTTGAAAATTATTCATATCGCAAATTTTTATGGACCGAATTCGGGTGGAATTAAAACTACGCTCCATGAGTTAGGCCGCGGTTATCTCCAGCATGGCCACGACTTCATTTACATTGTGCCGGGAACGACATTGGCTAGTGAGGAGACTCCCTACGGACGAAAGATCTCACTGCCGAGTTTTCTCCTTCCTGGGAGTGGGGGCTACCGCGTCATACTGAACAATCGGGCGCTCAAACGATTGGTTGCAGAACTTAACCCTGATCGGATAGAAATTTCTGACCGATTTACATTGATTTCCTTGGGCAAGTGGGCCACGGCGCGCAGTATTCCTACTGTTGTTTTTAGTCACGAAACACTACGCGGCCTGGCTAATCGCTTCTTGCCACTACCAAGTTTTCTGCGAAACCTGATTGTTAATTGGCACAACAAGCGGTTAGCGAAGAATTTTGGACATGTGATTGCCACAACTGATTTCGCTGCTAAAGAGTTCCAAGACATTTCAGTTTCTAACCTCAAGAAAGTTCCACTCGGGGTGGATCTCCATAATTTCCATCCAAATAATTTCAACTCGATCTACCGCGAAGAGCTCCTCAAGGGCTCGAAGGTCCTATTGGTTCATGTCGGCCGACTCTCCCCCGAAAAAGAGCCTCAGCGAAGTGTGGAGACCTTGATCGAACTGCGTCGGCGCGGCATAGATGCCCGATTGGTAATTGTCGGAACCGGTCCCATGTGGAAGAAAATTCGAGAAATTTCGCAGGGTCACCCGGTCGATACTTTGGGATATATATGTGACCGCAAGCGAGTCGCATCGATTCTTGCATCCGCTGACATCTCGCTTGCTCCCGGGCCATTGGAAACGTTCTGCTTATCTGCGCTGGAATCATTGGCATCGGGAACGCCAGTAGTTGCATCTGCGAGTAGCGCAGTTGGAGAGTTTTTGGAGATAAGTGCGAGTGTCCCCGCAGGTGCAGTAGCGGCGGATGATTTCTTCTCTTTCGCTGATGCAGTTGAAGATTTAATCTGTATTGCAGGTGCATCAGAGCGCGCACGTGAGATTGCCGAAGAATTACCGTGGGAGAAATCAATTGCACGAATGCGCGAGATCCACAATATAGATTCGATTGGCCAACTGGCACCGCATTCCATAACTCGTCGTCGAGTGCGATCGGCTTAAAATATGTATGCCGCGGCACCTCGCATAACTTTCACAGTTCTGGGAGATAGTGCGGCTTTTGGAACCGGTGACAGTGATGAGAATGGAAATTGCCGGGGATGGGCGTACTACCTCTCTCAAGTTTTTCGAGATGATGTTAACTATTTAAACTTTTCACGGCCGGGGGCAAAGAGCAGCGAGGTGCGTAGTGATCAACTCTCCCGCGCGTTGGAGAGCGAACCAGATATCTGCGCCGTGATTGCAGGTGGAAATGATCTATTGCGCAATAGCTTTGATCCTCAACTTTTATATATGAATTTGCGTGAGACTTGTGACCAACTTATGAGTCGTGGTGCTGAGATTTTGATGATAGAGCTTCACGATCCCAATCAACTGCTGCATCTGCCTCGATTGCTTAAGCGAGTGCTTGCCCGAAGAGTGAATGCGGTGAATGAAGTTTATTATCGGGTCTCGGAAGAGCTAGATCTCTTACTTATTCGAACCCGTCAAATTCCTGATGTGCACAATAAAAAGAATTGGCATATTGATCGGATGCACCCCAGCCCCCTGGGACATCAAATTTTGGCCCGCACCATGGCAGATAAATTAAAAAATAGAGGATGGGGCCTTCGCCTCCTTGAAATCACGGACTCNCCCCGCCCCAATAAGTGTTCGCAGCGCCTCTGGTTGCTCAAAAATGGATTGCCGTGGTTTCTCAAACGAAGTGTCGACCTGCTACCCGCCGCGCTATTTTTAATGGCCCTAGAAATTTGCCTGATTATTAGGGAAAAGTCCCAACGCCTAATCATTAGTCGTTAATTCGTAATATTCGCCCCTTATTGTGAGCCAGTGAAGCCAGCAGATCCGCGATATCTCGGCGCCCGATTGACTGAGGGCGGAGCCAATTTCGCCATCTGGGCTGCGGCGGCCGATGCAGTCGAGCTCTGTCTCTTCACTGAGGTCAATGGCCAACTACTGGAGACGCGCTTTGCGATGACCCACCGCGATGGCCCCATCTTCCACGGCTACTTAGCGGGCGTGCGCGAAGGTCAGCGTTATGGCTACCGCGTCTACGGTCCATGGAATCCCGACCAAGGCTGGCGCTTTAATCCACACAAACTTTTGCTCGATCCCTATGCCCATCAGATCAGCGGCGAGCTCAATTACTCCCCTGAAATTTATGGCCATCACGCGCTCACTGGATTTGGTGGCGGAGATATCTCCCTTAAAGATGACCGTGACTCCGCGCACTTTGTTCCGCTCGGTGTTGTTACTCGCGCTGAGCGCGCCGAAATCCAACGACTCAATACCCCATGGGCGAAGACAATTATTTATGAAGCGCATGTGCGTGGCTTGACTGCGCAAAATCTAGCAATTCCAGAGAAGGAACGCGGCACCTATAAAGCACTCGGCCATCCCTCGACTATTAACTATTTAAAGTCCCTTGGCATCACCGCACTTGAGCTCTTGCCCATCCATCACTTTGTCACCGAGCCGGGAATCGTGGAACGTGGCCGCCAGAACTATTGGGGTTATAACGCGCTCGCATTCTCTGCGCCGCACGCACCCTATGCCGCTACTGATAATCCGATTGCCGAATTACGCGAAGCAGTCAGAGCGCTGCATGAAGCCGGTATAGAAGTGCTGCTCGATGTTGTCTATAACCACACTGCCGAAGGCGGTGTAGGTGGACCCACTCTCTCCTTCCGCGGAATCGACAACAAGACTTTTTATCGCCGGGTGAAAGGTGATCTACTCGATGATGTCACGGGATGTGGCAATACCGTCGATGCTCGCCGCCCTTTTGTGATGCGCATGATTATGGATTCACTCCACTGGTGGTCGGAAACCATTGGTATAGATGGTTTTCGCTTCGATTTAGCATCGGCACTTGCACGCAATGATTTTGGAATCGATACCAACGCCTCTCTCTTCTCGGCTATCGCTGGTGATCCGATACTGCGCGAACGTAAATTAATTGCTGAGCCATGGGATATTGCGGGATATGCAATGGGCGAATTCCCTCATCCGTGGCGCGAATGGAATGATCACTATCGCGATTCGCTCCGCCAATTCTGGTTATCTAATCCAGCGCGTGGATTCTCCGAAGGCGTCGGCGATGTGGCATCGCGCTTATCTGGGTCGCACGATGTCTTCTATTACCGAGGACCTACCTCCTCCATTAACTTCATCACCGCTCACGATGGATTTACGCTGGGTGATCTCGTTTCATATAGCTCTAAACATAATGAAGCCAATGGCGAGGAGAATCACGATGGTACTGATTCCAACCGCTCGTGGAGCGTAGGAGTAGAAGGACCTACCCTTGATCCTGAGATCAATGCCCTTCGTGATCGATTAATCAAATCCTTGTTGGGCTCACTTCTCCTTTCGGCCGGCGTTCCGATGATCACAATGGGTGATGAGATCGCTAGAACTCAAGTTGGCTCCAATAACGCTTTCTCCCTTCCATTAAATGGCGATTCAACATCATCGCAAGCATTTAATGGCGGGTGGGCACTTAATTGGGATCGCAGCGAACGTGAGAATGAATTACTCGAAACCACAAAGAATTTGATTGCAATTCGCAATTCCTATCTTGTCGATGTGGCGAAAGAATTCTTTACCGGGGATTTAGATTTAGGCACCAATCGCAAAGATCTAGCCTGGTTTCGACGAAATGGCGAGGAGATGAATAGCGAGACCTGGCACCAAGGCGATCGCAATCACTTAGCGATGTATGTCGATGCAACAGCAAATCAAGCGCTACTTATTTTGCTTAATGCAGCTAAGCATGAAAATTCATTTATTTTGCCGAGCGATAAATGGGGGTCGAGCTTCCGATCAATATTTGATTCCGCATCGCACATCTCAACTTTTGAACCAAAAATTCTTGCTCCCAACGAGCCCACCATATTGCCGCCCCATAGCCTGCAAGTGTGGCTAGTTAATCGCGGTTAATGCGCGCGGATACTCGGCAGTAACGCCAGATCCGTCTTAAACTTTCATAATGCTCGCATTCCTCGCGCCCGGCCAGGGTTCACAAACCCCCGGATTTCTAGCACCGTGGCTGGCAGATAATTCAGCTACTGACTTAGTCGCGCATTGGTCATCCATTATTGATCTTGATCTCACCCGCCTTGGCACAACAGCAGATGCAGATGAAATTCGCGACACAGCGAATGCCCAACCACTTCTTGTCGCAGGTGGATTAATTGGAGCTGCTGCACTTTTCGGTGGAGATATCTCTTCTATTAGTTATGTTGCCGGCCACTCTGTTGGTGAAATTACCGCTGCCGGATTTGCTGGTGTATTAGATTCCGATTCCGCACTTCGATTAGTACGCGCCCGCGGATTGGAGATGGCTAAGGCCGCCTCCGGATCAGAAACGGGAATGTCTGCAGTTCTCGGTGGCGAGCGCGATCTAGTTGTTGCGGCGCTGACCGAGCTTGGACTTACTGCGGCTAATGAAAATGGTGCAGGTCAGATTGTTGCAGCAGGTGCGCTATCGGCACTGGCAACATTGGCGGAAAATCCACCAGCAGGTGCCAGAGTTCGTCCGCTGGCGGTCTCCGGCGCTTTTCACACTTCCGTCATGACTCCCGCAGTCTCGGTACTTGCAGAGCTTGCCGCTGGTATGCAGTCGCACGATCCAAAAATTCCACTCCTTTCTAATAAGGATGGGGCAGTAATTGACGCGGGACGCTCAGTTCTCGATCGAATTGTTGGCCAGATTGCCGGTCCTGTGCGTTGGGATCTCTGCATGGATACTCTTGCCGCTATGGGTGTCACTGGCGTCATCGAAGTTCCTCCTGCTGGAGTTCTCTCTGGGCTGGTCAAACGCGCACAACCCACCATCGAAACTTTCGCCCTCAAATCTCCCGAGGATTTAGCTGCAGCTCGCGAATTCGTAGCAAAGCATGGTGGCCACTAATGTCCCTTAACTTCACGCAGGTACATCGCAACTCTCGCATTCTTTCCGTCGGTGCCTACCGCCCCAAGAATTCCGTTCATAACAATGAGATCGCACCTCGCATCGATTCCAGTGATGAGTGGATCCAGCAACGCACCGGAATTGAATCTCGTAACTTCGCCTCCTCCGATGAGTCACTCATCGACATGGCAGAAGCTGCCGCCCGAATTGCGATCTCACGCGCAGGATTGGCGCCAGAAGATATCGATGCCGTTATTTTCGCGACGATTACCTACCCTTACCAAGCTCCTTCCGCTGCAACCGAGCTCCTGACTCGTTTAGGAAATACCCACGCTGCTGCCTTTGATCTCTCTGCCGCGTGTGCAGGTTTCTGTTATGGCGTGGCACTTGCCGGCGATCTGGTCTCTGCACAGACAGCGAATAATGTTTTGGTTATCGGTGGCGAGAAGTTATCTGATTTCACTGACCCGAATGATCGCGCTACCGCTTTTATTTTTGCTGATGGCGCCGGCGCTGTGGTGATTGGCGCATCCGAAGGAATTGGAATTGGTCCCACAATCTGGGGTGCTAATGCTGAGACGCGCGATGCGATCATGATGGAACCATCCTGGCTGGAATACAAGAAGGCAGATAAATCTGAAAATATTAAGTGGCCAGATATTTCGCAACAAGGTCAGACAGTTTTTCGTTGGGCAGTCTATGAAATGGCGCCAGTCGGATTAAAAGCGATTGAAGCTGCCGGGCTTACCATCGATACGCTCGCAGCATTCATCCCCCACCAAGCAAATGATCGAATTATTGATTCCATGGTGAAGTCCATGAAACTCCCAGATTCAGTGGCCATCGCTCGCGATATCCGCACTTCAGGCAACACTTCAGCAGCTTCCATTCCACTTGCGATGGACGCGTTACTCATGCAGCGCCCAGATCTCCACGGAAAGAGCGCGCTTCTCCTAGGATTTGGCGCAGGGCTTGTCTATGCCGGCCAAGTAGTCGAATTACCACCTTTACCCGCATAAGTCTTACACAACGAAAACAAAGGAAAGAAGGAAAGAACAATGGCACTAACTCAAGATGCAGTACTCGCAGGGATCAAAGAGATCGTCGTAGAAGTTGCTGGAATTGATGCTGGCATCATCGCCATGGATAAGAAGTTCACTGATGATCTCGATGTTGACTCACTCAGCATGGTTGAAGTTGTTGTTGCTGCAGAAGAGAAGTTCGGCGTGAAGATTCCTGATGAAGAAGTAACAAAGATGGCAACCATTGGCGATGCTGTTAACTTCATCGTTGCTAACTCATAATTAGCCGGTAATTTCACGAGGTTATCGATGAGCAGACGTCGCGTTGTAGTCACAGGACTCGGAGCTACTACTCCGCTTGGTGGAGATGTACCCAGCACATGGGCCAATCTCCTTGCCGGCAAGAGTGGTGTTCGCACACTTGATGAAGAGTGGGCCTCCGATTTCTCTGTGACTTTCGCAGCGCGCGTCGCCGTCGAGCCTTCAGAAGTAATGGAGCGGGTAGAGATGCGCCGCTTGGATCGCTCGGAGCAATTCGCACTTATCGCAGCGCGTGAGGCTTGGAAAGATGCTGGCTCGCCCGATGACGTTGATAAATTCCGACTCGGTGTTGTGATCGCATCAGGTATCGGTGGCGTTATTACTCTCCTTGATCAATATGACATTTTGAAAACCAAAGGCGCGCGTAGCGTCTCGCCTCACACAGTGCCGATGTTGATGCCAAATGGCCCATCTGCAAATGTGGGACTTGAACTTCATGCAAAAGCAGGCGTGCACACTCCCGTCAGCGCTTGTGCATCTGGCGCCGAAGCAGTCGGATATGCACTGGAAATGATTCGCAACAATCGCGCCGATATGGTCGTGACCGGTGGCGTTGAAGCTGCTATTCATCACTTGCCGATGGCGGGCTTTGCTTCTATGAAAGCACTCTCAACTCGTAACGATGATCCGACCAAAGCATCTCGTCCCTATGATCAAGATCGTGATGGCTTTGTATTAGGTGAAGGCGGCGGCGTTCTCATTCTGGAAGAACTCGAGCATGCAAAAGCCCGTGGGGCAAAGATTTATGCCGAAGTTATGGGGCAAGGCCTTACCTCTGATGGTTATCACATTGCAGCGCCCGATCCAGAAGGCACTGGAGTTACGCGCGCAGTGGAATTTGCATTAGAAGATGCTGGCGTTGATCTATCTGAGATCGTTCACCTGAACGCTCACGCAACTTCGACTCCTGCAGGCGATGTTGCGGAAGCAAATGCTCTGACCGCCGCGCTCGGTGAGCACATCTCCCATGTTGCGGTCTCTGCCACAAAATCAATGACCGGGCACTTACTTGGTGGCGCTGGGGCAATCGAATCGATCTTCGTAGCGCTGGCTTTGCACCATCGCCTGGCTCCCCCAACAATAAATATTGAGAATTTAGATGAGGCAGTAAAGGTCGATGTAGTGCGCGATATTCCGCGCAAATTACCGGATGGACCAATCGCAGCAATTAACGATTCTTTCGGTTTTGGCGGTCACAACGTTGTGTTGATCTTCCGCTCGTACGAAAGCTAGTTTTTAAGAGACTTTAAATGCTACTGAGACGGTGACAGTGACGGTCTTGGGAATTGATGATGTGTCATACATTCCACCAGCTGAAGCATCGACTGAGTCCGGAGTAGTTACTTGAACAGGTCCGCTAGTCACTGACACTACTGCGCCAAGTTTTGATCCCACAGCCTTAGTAATCGAGACTGCGCGAAGCTTGGCATCAATCATTGCATCGGCCAATAACTTAGGACGCATAGATGCAAGATTAGAAACGTAATACTGCGGTCCATAATTATTTACATTCACGCCTGTTTGTAAGAGTGATCCGATTCCATTGCTCAGGGTCTTTATCATCTGTACATCTTTGGAGCGAACCGTGACATTTTGATTGGCGGTATAGGAAAGTATGCGCCCAGTTGGATTGCCATTGTTGTATTCCTGGGTGGCGAAAGTATTGATGCCACCTGTTTCAATCGAGGCTTTATCAATTCCACCTTTAGTGAGATAAGCGATGAGCGCAACGACACTGCTCTCCACTTTTGATACCGCGCTTGCAACTTTCGGCGAACTCTCTTGCACATTCAAGGTCCAGACCGCATTATCGGCCACAGCACTTGTCTTTGCTTGTCCCGTCACGGTGATGGCATTGCCCGCCCGAGAAGCAAAACCGCTACCGACCAGACTTAATCCATACCCAACACCAACTGCCAGCACGAGTGCTGCGCCAATGAGTGCGAAGGTGCGATTGCGGGAGGTGCCTGCGTCGTTGATTGTCATATCTAAATACTACCGACTTATAACTACGGCGCCTAGTGAAGCATCGCTAATTCCGCGCCGGTAGCACTCAAGTTCTTGATCCCATGCCAGTCCGAGCGCGCCTTCAATATTTTCCCGTAACGTTTCATACCCGCGCGATTGGTCCAGTGCCGTCATCAATCGATTCTCATGAATCATTACATCGCCCGTCGATGAAGTCACTGCTTGGTGCAATCCGAGGTCTGGTGTGCAGCGATATAGCACGCCTTCACCGCCGACAGTCGAAAATTCGCGCACTTCAAATCGCAAGTAATGCCATGACTTAAGAGTGCTGGCGATTTTGGACGCGACGGGTTTGAGTTCACGCCATTGGAATTCACATGCCATTGATCCTGCGACAAGTGGTTGGGGTTGCCAATGAAGATCGATCGGATAGCCAAAGATTTCATTGACCGACCATTGGATATGGCGAAGTAGCGCACGTGGCGCGGAATAAATCCGAAGATCCCCAGCCAGTAGCGACTGAGTCGAAGTAGTGCTCATAGCGTCTCCAGTAAGGCCGTGATTCGGTGCGACCTTCCCCAGCCCACCTATTACGCCTACAAACCGCTATCAGAGCCCTATTTTTACTCCTACCGCTGACAATCCACAACTGTTTTACGCTGCAAATATGCTCAGAAGCTCAAAAATCCCTTTTCGCTATCTGCGTGATTGCCGTTACACTTTCCAACAGTCCGACGCTTGGCAGTACCCGTTAATCCGGTAGATCTGACAGAGGAAGACCGGCCCTTAAGGAATTCTTAAGAGTCACATTTACCGTAAGGAAAAAGCTACATGGCAACAGGTACAGTTAAGTGGTTCAACTCTGAAAAGGGTTTTGGTTTCATTGCAGTTGATGGTGGCGGACAAGATGTTTTCGTTCACTACTCAGCAATCCAAGGCAATGGCTACAAGTCTCTCGAAGAGGGTCAAGCCGTGACTTTCGAAGTCGTACAAGGTCCAAAGGGCCCACAGGCTGACGCAGTTAATCCTGCTTAATAACCATTAACAAGAATTAAGGCCCCCGAGAAATTGGGGGCCTTTTTTATTTGAAGTTTTCATCCCGGCGGATTAATACCCCACTTGTTTAGGTACAGTCCCAATCTTTTTCTCAAGCGCCTTCACTGCTTTATATGGCGAGATATCTTTGCCGGCTTTCCAGGCATCTAAATATTTCCACGGATACAACTCACCGCGGCGCACCCACCACACTCCTGCAGAAGTGGGCCACGAAATACCAAAGTGAACATGAGGGGCAGTGCCTTTAGCATCGCCCGAATTGCCGGTCTTGCCGAGCATCTCCCCCACGTTTATTCGCACGCCGTGCTCTAACTCTTTGGGAATAAAGGAGAGATGCGACCCGTAGTAGCGCACACCATCATCACCAATCATCGAAATCGAAAGCCCACCTCGATCGGCCCCCTTATTGGTCTTCCATGTAAATCGATCCACTCGATTAACTTCATCAATAACACCAGAAGTTGGAGCCACAAATGCACACCCGATCTTTGCCAATATATCTGTGGCGGGATAATTGTGATGAGAGNGCGCATAGGTATACGTACAGCCCTGGATCGGGAATGTGTAATTTGGCGTCGCTTCTGCATTAGGGGCCATTGTGAAAATAAGCCCGATCGCGATGAGGTATACGCGTAATTTCATGAGGAGTTAAGCATATGCGGAGAATAAATAATGTGTTGCCTGCCCGTTATGATTAGCCAACCCTGATTCACATCAGAGGCGGTAGCTCAGTTGGTTAGAGCCCCGAACTCATAATTCGGTCGTCGTCGGTTCGAGCCCGNCCCGCCTCACCACTAGTTAAAAAGCGCGCACTGGTCGAACATAGTTGGTATTGGATTTTGGTACGTACAGCTGATAGCCATAAGCGCCCGAAACTAAGTCCGTGACCCACACGGCGGTAGGAGTCGCCTCAGAAGAAGACCAATAGCCTCCCCCAAATAATCCTGCTGACCCTGCACCGTAAGTATTACTGTTAATAGTTCCACCCACACACATAACTGTCACATTTGGAGCAACACCTCCTGCCCACTGGCACAGTAAGTTCAACTCGGCAGTTGTAGGTAAGTACCAATCGTTCTTAGAACCACCTGAGTAGGCACGTGCTGCGCCTGCAGCCGTCGTGTTGTCATTGCCTTGATTCACAATCGCAACCGAGTTTTTGTAGCCGAGACCAATTCCAAGCACGTTGTTATATGCAGGGTCATCATTAGCAATAGCCGTGACATCGGTGCTTTGTTTCGATGCGACAGCCCAGAGTTTGGATGGGTCTGATCCACCGTTCCAACCGCTTGGTGCTGCCTCAAGATAGTTGCACGTGGACGAAAGTGTTGGGCCACAATTAAATCCTGCGGCAGAGTAATAGAAGATAGTTCCACCACCTGGACCGGCATCTCCAACGTTTAAGGTGTGCGCTCCACTTTCGACTGTGAGTTTGCTTACCGAGGATGCAAGTGCAACTGGTGATGCAAAGGTGATGCTAAAAACTCCAGAACTGCTGCTTACTGTTGCGCCAGTGCTGCCAGCTCCAGCTTGGAACGATCCACCATTGTTGTAGATGACTGCGCTAGTAGATGAAGTATTAAAGAGGGCAAGCGGGGTGCTGCTGCTGCTTCCGTAGGCGCGAATGATGAAATCTTTTCCGTAGCATCCAACTGGAATATTCGAGACCGTTACCGATGAGAAGTAGTAGGCGCCCCCACCAGAGGCATTAGTAAATGAGGATTTAGGGGTGACAGTTAAGTTTGTGGCACCAGAGCATGCAACAGTCTGTGTTATTCCTTGGCCAAATTCAATTGGTCCAGAGATGAGTGAGATATTTGCAGCAAGAGTTGTCTGCACAAAAAATCCGCCCCCAATTAAAAGCAGTAAAGAGCAAAGGATTGTTGGGAGTTTTCGCTTGGGCAGGTGCGCAGCTACTTCTACAGGATCGTCACTGTAATATTCATCGCCATCGAAGGGCTCGGAGTGCTTAACCATTTCCTGCCCTCCCACACAGAAGTTCCTCTAGTTCCAGACCGACAAACCCATGATTGAGGTCTGACAATGAGATAAGCGTAAGGTCTGGGGCTTGGCAAGTAAATGATTTGAGCCCGACCCGCCTCACTAACACTAGTTGAGGACTAGTTGAGGTCGAAGCGATCCAACATCATGACTTTGTTCCACGCCCCAATAAAGTCCAGTACGAACTTGGCTTGCGCATCCTTGGAGGCATAGACCTCGGATAGCGCGCGCAGTTGAGAGTTGGAGCCAAAGACGAGATCGGCGCGGGAGGCAATCCACTTCACGGATTCATCCTTTGTGCTCCGACCCTCGTAGCGATCACCATCGGAAGTTGGATTCCAAGAGATTGCGGGATCGAGCAAGTTGGTAAAGAAGTCGTTAGTGAGTGTTCCTGGACGTGAAGTCAGAACACCAACGTTTGAGCCATCAGTATTTGCACCGAGTGCTCGCAATCCGCCGACGAGAACTGTCATCTCTGGCGCAGTAAGTCCAAGCAGTGCGGCCTTCTCCACGAGATGGAATTCGGCTGAGTGCGGCGCAGAAGATTTACGGAAGTTACGGAAGCCATCTGCATGTGGCTCAAGCACCTTGAAAGATTCCACATCTGTCATCTCTTGCGTGGCATCGGTGCGACCGGGAGTGAAAGGTACTTCAACCTTTACCCCCGCCTTCTTTGCCGCATCTGCAATCGCTACACAACCAGCAAGGACGATGAGATCGGCCAAAGAAATTGGCTTCTTCTTACCATTCTTAGACTTGTTGTACTTCTTCTGAATATCTTCCAAAGTATCGAGAACTTTTGCTAGCTCAACTGGGTTATTTGCTTGCCAAGAACGCTGTGGCTCAAGGCGAATGCGTGCACCGTTGGCGCCGCCTCGCTTATCGGTATCGCGGTAAGAAGATGCAGAGGCCCACGCAATCGAAACTAATTGCGCCGTAGTGAGACCGGAATCAAGAATCGCTTTACGCAATATTGCAATCTTCTTGGCGCCGATCAATTCGCCCTTGATAGGTGGAACTGGATCTTGCCAAATCAATTGCTCGGATGGAACTTCTGGTCCGAGGTAGCGAGCAATGGGGCCCATATCGCGGTGCGTGAGCTTGAACCACGCGCGCGCAAAAGCATCAGCTAACTTATCTGGGTTAGCTAAGAAATCACGTGAGATTTTTTCATATGCTGGATCGACACGAAGTGCGAGATCGCTGGTCAACATAACTGGTGCATGTGACTTCGTGGAATCGTGCGCATCTGGAACCGTGCCCGACGCCGCGCCATCCTTAGGAATCCACTGTGTTGCACCTGCAGGAGATTTGGTCTGCTCCCACTCGTATGCGAAGAGTGTTTTGAAATAGAGGTTGTCCCACTTTGTAGGAGTTGCATTCCATGCACCTTCCAGGCCAGAGGAAATTGTTTGGGCACCATTTCCGGTGCCATAGGTGTTCTTCCAGCCAAGTCCCATCTCTTCGATGGGCGCTCCTTCAGGTGCAGCGCCAACATACTTCGAAGGATCTGCCGCGCCGTGCGTCTTGCCGAAGGTATGTCCACCAGCAATAAGTGCAACTGTCTCTTCATCATCCATCGCCATGCGCGCAAAAGTTTCGCGGATATCACGAGCTGAGAGAAGTGGATCTGGATTTCCGTTTGGACCTTCTGGATTTACATAGATCAAACCCATCTGAACAGCGGCAAGTGGATCCTCTAGATCGCGATCACCGGAATATCGATTATCAGCGAGCCATTCTGCTTCAGCGCCCCAGTAGGTCTCATCTGGCTCCCAGACATCGGCGCGACCGCCACCAAAACCAAATGTCTTAAGTCCCATATCTTCAAGCGCAACATTTCCGGTCAAGATCATGAGATCTGCCCAAGAAATCTTCTTGCCGTACTTCTGCTTAATTGGCCATAGCAATCGGCGAGCTTTATCAAGGTTGACGTTATCTGGCCATGAATTAAGTGGAGCGAAACGTTGCATGCCGGCACCGCCACCACCGCGACCATCTGATGTGCGATAGGTGCCAGCGCTGTGCCACGCCATGCGAATGAAGAATGGACCGTAATGTCCGTAATCTGCTGGCCACCATTCTTGTGAATCAGTCATCAGCGCTTTGAGATCTTTCTTGAGCGCTTTGAGATCCAGTGAATTGAAAGCTTCTGCGTAATCGAAATCAACATCCATCGGATCTGCGGCTGGTGCATGACCATTAAGAATCTTGAGATTTAATTGATTCGGCCACCAGTCGCGATTAAATGTGCCCTCATTATTTTGCTTTGCTGGTGTGTAGGGGCACTTCGCTGAAGTAGCGTCGTTTGTTGAATTGGTCATGAAGATCTCCTCATTGGCATGGCGTGAATATTCTCCAATCCTATTAGACCAATGAGAGGATGGCTCAATGAGAAAGATAGAGAAAGCCTGGTTATTTGTAATCTTGGGCTCACTCACCATGTTTGGGGCGATGGCCACTGATATGTATCTTCCCTCCTTCCCATTGGTCGCTAAAAGTTTGGGCGTTCACATAGCAAGTGTTCAACTTACGTTAACCACATTTTTTATCGGGATGGGTATTGGGCAACTGCTCTACGGACCAATCTCTGATCGCTATGGCCGCAAACGTCCTATGTATGTCGGCGTCACACTCTTCGTTATTGCATCGTTGATGTGCGCGACTGCCACAACTCTTCCCACGCTTTTGGTCTGGAGATTCTTCCAAGCCCTCGGCGGTGCTGGCGGCGTAGTAATTGCTCGCGCCATCATCCGCGATCGCTTTGTCGGCATTGCGCTCGCACGCGCAATGACCATTATGGGGATGGTATTTGGAATTGCACCGGCGATCGCACCAACCATCGGTTCTACTATTTTGCGTTTTGGAAGTTGGCATTGGATATTTATTGGATTGGCCGCATTTGGTGTGTATGCGCTCATCGGATCAACTACTGTGAAGGAAAGTCATCCCGTCGATAAGCGCACCGACCATGGAATCATCGACGCCTTCAAGACCTATATTGAGATCATTCAGGTGCGCGAATTTCTCATTCCAGTCGCAACTGCTTGTTCTGGATCGATGTTGCTCTTTGGGTATATCGCATCATCCCCCGAAATCTTTATGGGGCACTATCGCCTCACAAGTACCCAATTCGGATTGCTCTTTGGGCTTAACTCCTTGGGGCTAATTGTTGCGGGTCAAGTGAATCTCAAGTTGCTTCCCAAATTTGGGATCGATGGAATGCTTAAGGTTTTTACTCGAATTCAAATTCTCTCAGCAGCTCTGGTTTTAATTGCTTGCCTCACACATGCATCACTCTGGTTCTTGTATCCCCCACTTATGGTTGCCATGGGCTCAATGATCATTCTCTTTGCGAACAACATGACGATCGCAATGACGCCCTTCCCTCATCGCGCTGGTTCGGCCGCCGCGCTCACCGGATTCCTGCAGACTTTTTCAGCAGCTGCAGTCGCAGCAATCTTGGCGGCATTCCATATTGATGCCACTTTCAAAATGGGCTTCACCATCATTATTGGATCAACTTTCGCGTTTGCATTAGTGCGTCTGAGAAGTCGGGCCTGACTAGTCACCGTCCTTGTAGCTGATGCATTTCCTAGATGGCCTGCATAGACTTCCCTCACTTGCAAGCCATGAACCATTGGAGATGTAATGACGAAGAATTCACAGCGAAACTTACTTGCAATTGCTCTTATTGCATTTGCCTTCGCAACCTTGACCACAACCTCTCATGCAGCAATTAAAAATGGCGATGCATGTGCTCCTGCTGGTGCCACCTTCAAACAGGGCGCCACGACATTTACTTGTACCCAGTCCGGCAAAAAAGCTGCCTGGAAAGCAGCAGCTCCCGTTGTTAAGAAAACCACGTCGAGTGCTCTCACCAGTAAATCTTTCCGGCTAGAGAGTGCGAAGTTCAATTCAGATTATGGAATGGGTCGAGCAACGGCTCGGGTAACTAATATTTCGAAATCTTCAAAATCTGCTGTATTTACAATCACTATCTTTGGCTCAGATGGAAAGAGCGTGGCAACCACTTTGGCTGGCGCCGTCATGGGCATTGATGCTGGAGCTACTGCGACCGTTGATTTCATTGGATCTGTGGCACTACCCAAAGGTGCATTCACCTACGGCTTCCAAGTCGATATGGAATATTGATGAGTTAGATAAGAACAGAAAGGCCCGCCAGCGTTCTCGCTAGCGGGCCTTTCTTAATGGGAATTTAGTTGCTCAGTGATGAAGCGAAAACAAGCGCTCCGAGAATGAATCCAAGAATGGTGCCCACGATGGAAACGACTAGGCCGACTACACCAAGACGCTCCTTCTTAGACATACCAATAGCGCCCATGACAATTCCGACTGGACCGAAAATGATAGGAAGGAAAAGAACTGCTACTGCGCCGAAAACAATTCCCAAGATTGAGAATGTGTTGCTTCCTTTTGCTGGTGCTGAATAGTTATCTGACATGTCTTAGCCTTTCGGTAGAAGTACTTGAATATATTTTGAGGGATTACCTCCGAGTAATCGTGGAGGTTGAATCCATTGGATAGTCATTAAATGGTCATTTTCACGCTCGCCCCCGCCTATAGTGGGGAGATGGAGTTAGACGTCCTCAAATCTCGCTGGAATGAAGTCCTGGACTTTGTGCTGGCCGAGAACCGGATCGCCTGGCTGGCATTCTTTGATGCCCGGCTAGTTTCGCTAAGAGATTCAACGCTGACCTTGGATTACAGCGATCCCGCCAAATTGGGCGGCGGTCATGATTTCGCAGCAGTGCGCAACCCGGCTCATGTAGAGCTTCTCAAACGAGCTATCTCTGAAGTTACTGGTATTGAAATGGAAATCGTTTAATCATGAAGCGAATTTTTTCGGTGCTCACACTTGCACTTGTGATGATCTCTAATCACGCTTCAGCAATAGATCTCACTACCCAAGGTCCTGGTAATCGAATTCACGGAATAGACATCAGCAAATGGCAACATCCCAATAACAAGGCAATAGATTTTAAGAAAATGGCGGCGGCTGGAGTTCGCTTTGTCATTATCAAGGGATCAGATGCACTGGCAACTTCAGATGCGCAAGCTCTGAAATATCTCAAGATTGATCGACCTGCTGCACAAGCACAAGGGATCTACACCGGGTTTTATTATTACGCCTACCTCCCCGATACAACAGATACCACTCGCATAATCACCGATGCCAAAGCTCAAGCCCAGAAAGTAATCTGGCGACTTGCCGCCATTGGCGGCTACAACGAATTCGATCTTCCAGTTGCGCTGGATTTAGAGAATAACTGCGTCCGAAAGTCTGGTACTACCTGCACAAAATATATGAATAAGAAATATGTCACACTCTGGGCGCAAACTTGGCTGGAAGAAGTTACTGCTAGGACCAATCGCAAACCTATTGTTTACTCCTATCCCCAATTTCTCCAGACCGCAATGATTCGATCAAAAGAACTCTCCCAATATCCATTGTGGATTGCGGCATATGGCAAAAGTCCTGCGACTGCGCAACCCGGAATTAAAGCCGTGGGGTGCTTCGCACATTCGTGGACAATGTCTAACTGCCAATCTAATTGGCAAATCTGGCAATACACATCCTGCGGAATTGGGTCGAAATATGGAATACCCACTTCCCGAGTGGATCTCAATGTTTACAGCGGCGATCAAAACTCTTTTCTGAAATTGGCAACTGGTACATGGCAACCAGATCTCTTTGAACAACTTCCCTATAACGAAGCCACCACTATGAACCTGGTTTCGCAATCAATAAGTGATACCAACGGCACAACCACTTTTGTTGTCGATGTCTTTCGGCCTGATGGCACACCTGTCGTGACAGGTACGGTTAATTTCACCTCCCTGGATTCACTCATGACGGCTGGAGTGCAAGATCCAGTGCGATCTGAGAGTGGTCGTTGGACCTTGAAAATAAAAGGTTTACAGGCGGGAAATTACCTGGGCCTCATTAATTTCGTTGATGAATCTCAAGTTCACGCAGCTAATTTCACGCCCATTCAATTCACGGTCCAACAAGGCGCAATTTTGCCAAGCCCCTCACCTACCAAGAAACCAACAACAAAGCCCACTATTCCAGTGGACTCGTGCAAAGGTCAGGTTCGCAACTAAGCCTTAACTATGGAGACGAGAACTCCATTGGTTGGCAAAATAACGGGCATCTTCAATCCCATGCTTTCTAAAGCGCGGCCACTGACGAGGATCCCATCTTCTGCATCCATCCAACCAGGATTAGAGAGCTGAAGATTCATTGGCTTTCCTACTTCGCGAAGTTGTTTGACTCGATAGAGCGCGTTGGGATCCAAGCCTGGAATGATCATGTTCGCTGGGAATGTTGCAGTATTTAGCGCATGCTGCATATAAGCAAAGATCGCTTCTGATTTATCTAATGCAATTACTCCATAGACAAATGCGGCGCTATCTGGATGTTCAACGCGTACTGACTTTCCAGAATGCAAGAGTGATCGCTTTGACTTATAGAGATCGATCCACTTCTTCAAAATCTTACGATCGGTATCACTGGCTTGAGTGATATCCCATTCAATTCCGGCATGGCCAAAGAGTGCGTTTATGGCGCGGAAATTAATTTCAATGGAGCGACCAGTTTGGTGGCCTGGAACTGGACCAACGTGAGTTCCCAGCATCTCTGGTGGAATAGCGATAGAGGTCCAGCGCTGAATAGTCTGACGATCCAGTGCGTCATTGTTATCACTTGTCCAGAAACGATCTGCGTGATCAACCATTCCCAGATCAACGCGAGCTCCACCGGAAGAACACGATTCAATCTCCAACCCAGGATGACGTCGCTTTAATTCATCGAAGAGACGATAGATGGCAAGGGTTTGATTGTGAACAGCGGCATGACCCAAGTGGCCAGCATCGATAAGAACCCGATTGTGATCCCATTTGATGTAAGCAATGTTGTATTCACTGAGAACTGCATCGACTTGTCCCAGAACATGATTGAAGGCGCCTTCATGCGTCAGATCCAAAACTTGTTGACGACGCCAGAAGGGAGGTATCCGATCGCCTTCATGCATAATCCAATCTGGGTGCGCGCGATACAGATCAGAATCCACCTGGACCATCTCGCCCTCAAACCACAATCCAAATTCAATGCCCTTCTCATTTATATATTTAATGAGAGGAGCCAGGCCCTCTGGCCAGGCATCTTTGCTGAGCACCCAATCGCCGAGGCCTTGATGGTCATCGCGACGAGAGCCAAACCAACCATCATCTAATACGACTCGCTCGACCCCGATCTCGGCAGCGACATCAACGAGCTGGCGAATCTTTGCTTCGTTGTGATCGAAGTAGACCGCTTCCCACATATTGAGAGTGATAGGACGGGGTCGCACATTGGTGGGATGTGTCGGGCGCGCACGAAGAGAGGCGTGGTAATTGTGGGAAAGACCATCGATACCTTCATTGCTGTAATTCGCAACCGCAGGTGGGACGGTGTGAGTTTTGCCGGGAGCAATAATGATTTCACCTGGCAAAAGTAATTCGCCGGTACCTATTGCTTGATCGCCATTTGGGCCGCGCTCAACAAAGTGGAGCGAATTGCCAGACCAGGCGAGCGAGATTCCCCACGCTTCACCGCTTTGGAAATTTGTATTTTTATTTAAAGCAATTTCAACGATGGTGAAATCAAAACCAGAGCGACCTTCGCGACCTTCGCGAGTCGAGAGACCGAAGGGAATATCACGACGTTGTGGATGGCGTTCGTGAATCCAACGCCCGGTGAAATCCAAGATTTGATTTGCGCGATCAGGAAGCGGCAACCAATAATTAAATTCATTGAGCGCGTACTCATCTTTTCCCGTATTTGTAATAGCGGCATGAATCCGCAGAATTCCTTGATCATTGAGCGTGTAAGTTAAATGGAGGGCTAGCTGGGCATGGGCATCTGTTAATTCAAATTCTGCGGTATTGCCATGAACTTTATGGCTCGCAATTTCAAAGTGGGTCGACCAAGATTTTCCGTTGCGGTGCCCCGAAATTGTGGGGTGGCCCAAAAATGCACGTGAGTGTTCGCGCATTACTCCGGGCACTACTGGCTTATCAAAATTTCCATGCGCAGCGGGAGCGGTCAACATTGACCGCAGATCTTCCGTCAGGGCGGCGCCGCCGAGGTCGTGCCCCCAATGCATGACCGCCAAATGGTTATTTTCGGTACTAAAGAGGATTGAGGATGTTTGGGAGCGAAGATGAATCATGGCTTTAGCCTATAACCGTAGCCCCATTTTTGTAGGCGGTCTTTAAAGAATTGGTTAGAGTAACCGCATGAAATATTGGAATTCNCCCGAGACCACATCCATCAATCGCGAGCCGATGCTCAATCTTCACCATGAGGATTCCCATTCACTCGATGGAAAGTGGGACTTCCAACTTCTCCGCTCCCCCGATGATCAGCCAGGTCGTAGCTGGGATGAGATTCCAGTACCCGGTCTCTGGACCATGCAGCCAGAATCCAAGACATTCTGGGATAAGCCGATCTACACAAATGTGCAGATGCCATTTGAAGAATTGCCACCATTTGTTCCCGCTCTTAATCCCACCGGAATTTATCGTCGCAAATTTACGATCTCTCCTAAATGGAAAAATCGCCGCGTAGTACTCCAGATCGGCGGCTTTGAATCTGTTGCAATCCTGACAGTCAATGGCCAAGAGGTAGGCATGGCGAAGGATTCACGCCTTGCTGCTGATTTTGATATCACCAATTTCATTAAAGTCGGCGATAACTCAGTAGAGATTAAAGTCGTGAAGTGGTCAGATGCCACATATGTCGAAGATCAAGATCAATGGTGGCATGGTGGAATCACTCGCTCGGTAAAACTTTTCGCTACTCCTCAAGTTTTTATCTCTCGTTTCTATGCCACTCCTGGACTTAAGGCTGATAACAAGACAGGAACTCTAGATATCCGCGCATTCGTAGGATCTATCAATGATCTTCCACTTATTGGCTATACCGTGAACGCCAAAGTTTCTGGAGTTGCAAAGCCTTCGGCTCCCATGACCCAGACTCTGCGCAGCCACGCTCGTCCCAATCACACAGAGCTCACGCCCGAGCAAATGCGCGCAGGAAGTGCCTACTTCCAGAGCGAATATTGGAATGGCAAAGTTCCCGCTGAAGTGGAGAAGAAACTCCGCGCCTTTGAGCCACCGGCACCGGGCCATGTTCACTTCACAGCAGAATTTCCAGGCATCAAAGCCTGGTCAGCTGAGTCTCCACTTCTCTATAAATTAGAAGTAGAACTTCTCAATCCAGAGGGCGTAGTTATCGAGCGCTTTAGCCAAGAGATCGGCTTTCGCGATGTGCGCATCGTTGGTCACGAGCTCCTTGTAAATGGCAAGCCCGTCATTATTTATGGAATGAATCGCCACGATTTCAATCGAAAGACTGGCCGGGTTCTGACTCGCGAGAATATGCGCGATGACTTGCTCGAGCTCAAGAAATTTAACTTCAACGCTGTGCGAACTTCTCACTACCCCAATGATCCAGCACTGCTTGATCTCTGCGATGAACTCGGCTTCTACGTGATTGGTGAAGCCAATCTTGAGACGCACGCATTCCAAGATTCATTGTGTAACGATCAGCGCTATTTGACTGCCTGGGTCGATCGCATTGCGCGAATGGTGCAACGAGATATTCACCATGCATCCGTCATTCTCTGGTCGCTGGGAAATGAATCAGGCCATGGTCACAATCATGAGGCTGCCGCTGCTTTTGTTCGCGACTTTGATCCGACTCGTCCATTGCACTATGAAGGCGCAATTCGTCACGGGTGGCTTAAGGGCAAGACTGTCACTGATGTTGTCTGCCCGATGTATCCATCAATTCATGCGATTACCTCATATGCAAAATCAAAGGAGCTTGATCGCCCATTGATTATGTGTGAGTACTCCCATGCGATGGGTAACTCAAATGGAAACCTGGCTGAATATTGGGAAGCAATCCATACCCTTCCTGGACTGCAAGGTGGATTTGTCTGGGAGTTCTGGGATCACGGCATTGAACAACGTATGCCTGGTGGCAAAGTTCGAAGTGCATACGGTGGAGATTTTGGAGAGACCAAGCATGATGGCAACTTCTGTTGCGATGGAATGGTCTTCGCTGATCGCACCCCAAAGCCTGCGATGCATGAATTCAAGGCAATCGCATCCCCAGTGCGCATTGATTCCAAGAACGCAGCATCGGGTCGCTTCGCATTCTTCAATAAGAACTTCTTTACCGATACCAGCGACTTCGAATTCCGCTGGAAAATCACGGCAAATGGTGAGCTCATTGATTTTGGCAAAGTTAAAGTGCCAACAATCAAGCCACAATCTGCAGCTTCGGTATTGATTTCATCCAAGCACCTTCGTAAAGCAACCTCACAAGGCGAACGCTTCATTACCTTTAGCATCGTCCGCAAATCACCAATGCCATGGGCTTCTGCAAATACCGAAGTGGGTTGGGCTCAATTCCCGTTGATTTCCACCGCACTCTCAAAGCCACGCACTGTTAATGCCGCAAATCTTGCTGCAGTGATCGATGAGAAGGGTTCGATACTTCTTCCTTATGCGCAAGTTGCACCGCGACTAACTCTCTTCCGCGCACCTACAGATAATGATCGCATTGGACATATGGCCACCAAGTGGGCCCATTGGGGACTTGCCGATCTCACTCGCGGAAAAGCCAGAATCACTCGCACCGCAAGAAATACCACCATTAACTCGGAGTGGAAGAGTTCTGCTGGAATTTCGATTAAGCATAAGCAAGTCATCGAACAAGTTGTTGGTGGAATCAAAGTCACCGAGACTGTGACACTGCCACCTGTTCTCGATGATGTTGCACGCGTGGGTACCTCATTCGAGCTCAGCAAAGATCTCGCGCACTATGAATATTTCGGCGTTGGACCACATGAGAACTATCCGGATCGTCGAATTGGACAAGTTGGTCGTTATGAAAGTTCGGTCGATCAACAATATATTCCTTATGTGCGCCCACAAGAAAATGGCGGCCACACCGGAGTCCGTTGGTTTACGCTCTCAAATGCCACTGGTCAACGTATCCGTGTAATTTTGGATAAGCCGCGAATGGTGACTGTTGTTCCGCATCGTGCTGCAGATATTGCTGCCGCAACACACGATGTAGACCTCAAGCCATCAGGCACCACCGTGATCACCATCGATGCCGCTCATCGCGGAGTCGGAACTGCATCATGTGGCCCAGATACATTAGATAAATACATCGTCAAACCAGGTACTTACACATATAGCTGGACGATTGTTAACGAATAAGTTCACGATCTAGCGAAATCTTTCGATAGGGTTGGGGAGTGACTTCGACTCCCCTCTCTAGCGGAATAATCCGTTCAGACCGCCAGATGTCTGATGGACGAGGAATTCGTTATTACGACAGCGCAGAAGTTATCCGAAGCGCAATCGATCAACGCCCTGATGAAGGTCAACCAGGAATAGGCGAATTGCGGCTAGATCTTCTTACTGGTGATTGGGTTGCTATGGCAGCGCATCGACAAACTCGGGTCTTCTTGCCTCCCAAAGAATTATGTCCCCTCTGCCCCACAAAGCCAGGACTACTCTCTGAAATTGCAGATACCTCATATCAAGTAGTTGTCTTCGACAATAAATCCCCTTCACTTACCGCTCCCTCCACTAGCTGGGCGCTACCCCTTAACGATGGAATCGATACGCCACTAACTCAGGCTGCTGGTAAATGTGAAGTGATCTGCTTTACCGATGATCACGAGACATCTTTTAGAGCGCTCTCACTCGATCAGATCCGAATTGTTATGGAGGCGTGGCGGGATCGCACCCGCGCGCTCTCTGCTGTTGATTACATCGCGCAGATTTTCCCTTTCGAAAACCGCGGTGAAGAGGTTGGTGTCACGCTCAATCATCCGCATGGCCAGATCTATGCATATTCATATATCACTCCTCGTACCTTGAAGATGCTGGAGAGCGCCACGCTCCATAAAGCCAAGCACAATCGCATCTTGCTCGATGACATCATCGCTCGTGAAGTGAAAGATGAAGTTCGCATCATTGCAAAGAATGAGCATTGGATCGCCTACGTTCCATTTGCTGCGCGCTACCCCTTTGAGATTCATGTCGCTCCTTTATCTGGCGTTGCCGATCTAGCCGAACTCTCCGATGCGCAAGCCGATGCTTTCCCATCGATTGCAAAAGAAGTGTTAACTCGTCTCGATGGTGTCTTTGGAATTGATATGGCATACATCGCAGCTTGGCACCAAGCCCCAGTACGAGAAGGTCGCGATGTTTTGCGGCTGCATTGGCAGATCTGTTCTATTCGCCGAGCACCAGGCAAGCTGAAGTATTTGGCGGGATCTGAATCCGCAATGGGCGCCTTTATTATGGATATGAAGCCAGAACAATCTGCGGCACAGCTACGTGAGGTAAAGATTTAATGAAAGTTCTTGTTACTGGCGGGGCCGGATATATCGGAAGCACTGCAACTTCAATCCTTCTTGATCGAGGCTATGGCGTAACCGTGCTCGATGATTGCTCGACTGGTCACGCCGAATCAGTGGATGCTCGCGCCACATTTATCAATGGATCAATTCTTGATGCGGCTACGGTCCGCAAAGCCCTTGCGGGAGTAGAAGCAGTACTTCATTTCACTGCGAAATCATTAGTAGGCGAATCGGTCACCAAGCCTGAGATTTACTGGAATACCAATGTCAATGGATCCCGTATTTTGCTGGAAGAGATGCGCGCCCTTGGCGTAAAGCGCTTGGTCTTCTCTTCTACTGCTGCTACATATGGCGAGCCAAAAGAAATACCGATTACCGAAAACTCGCAAACCAAACCCACCAACCCGTATGGCGCCTCGAAATTAGCTGTTGATTACATGATCACATCCGAGGCAGTTGCACATGGCCTTGCCGCAATCAGCCTTCGATATTTCAATGTCGCAGGNGCTCATAAGAGTGCGCGCGGGTGGCTGACCGAGAAGCACGATCCAGAGACCCACCTGATTCCTAATATTTTGCGAGCCAGCGCCGAAAAGCCACTTAAGATTTTTGGAACCGATTGGCCTACGGCTGATGGCACATGTATTCGTGATTACATCCACGTCGTTGATTTGATTGACGCTCATATTGCAGCACTGGATGCAGCCCAGCCCGGTACGCACGAGATCATCAACTTGGGTAGCGGTGGTGGATATTCAGTAAAGGAAGTTATCGCTGCAGCGCAAAGCTCTGTGGGTCATGCGATTCCTGCTGATATTGCGCCCCGTCGCGCGGGTGATCCGGCTGTCTTGATCGCCGATATCTCGAAAGCGAAATCGATATTGAAGTGGGAGCCCACTCGCGATATTCAAGCCATGGTCAGCGATACTTGGGAGTCATTCCACTAATGGCGACAGTTCGGGCGCAAGCACCTGGTCGCGTCAATTTGATCGGCGAGCATATCGATTACAGTGATGGCTTCGTTCTCCCCTTTGCTATCTCTAGCGTCACTACTGCAACTATTAGCACTCGAGAAGATCTTGTTATTACTGTGGCATCGGCGCAACGTCCTAAGAGCGTTTATCGCACCACACTCGATGATCTAGACCCGCTCACTGGTGAGGAATGGGCGCGCTATCCACTTGGTGTTGTGTGGGCTATGAAAGAACTTGGCATTGAGCAAGGCATGGATATTGTGATTGATGGAAAAGTTCCACTTGGCGCAGGGCTTTCATCATCTGCCGCGCTGGAATGTTCGGTCGCTACCGCACTCAACTCCCTATTTCATTTAAAGCAATCATTAGAAGAATTGGCTCGCATTACCCAACGGGCAGAGAATCAATATGTCGGCGTTCCCTGCGGAATCATGGATCAATCAGTATCACTCATGGCCCATGAAGGATCCGCGCTCTTGCTTGATTGTCGCGATCTCTCCACCCGCAATATCCCATTTGAAATCGCATCTCATGGCCTTGAGCTTCTCATTATTGATACCCAAGCCCATCACGCTCTGGTCGATGGTGGTTACGCCGAGCGGCGTGCCTCCTGCGAAAGAGCGGTTGCAGAGCTTGGCATTACCTCATTACGTGATATCTCAGTTGCTGATTACATTGCTGCGGGTACCCGACTAGATGATCTTACTTATATTCGTGGTTTTCACGCTGTCACTGAAATGAAGCGCGTACTAGATACTGTCCAAGCACTGGAGGCGGAAGATTTCACCAAGGTGGGGCAATTACTCAACGAGTCCCATCGTTCGCTTCGCGATGATTACACCGTCTCATGTCCTGAGCTCAATGTTGCTGTCGATGCGGCGATTGAATTCGGCGCCCTTGGTGCTCGGATGGTGGGTGGCGGATTTGGTGGAAGTGCGATTGCCCTCACTCGTCAAAGCAATATCGAAGAGATGAAGCGAGCAATCTCTGCTGCATTTTCTGCTAATAGATTTAAATCGCCACGTTTCTTCACCTCGCTACCAAGCGAAGGTGCGCACGTTATTTAACTGAGTACTTGGAATTAGCCAGCTGGAACAATTGAGACAACTTCTACACCACCAATAGCAGTCAGCACATCGGTGAGATCAGTTGGATCGTTGCCAGGAATGGCCACTGTTAGGTCATCTACGCCACGACCATTTTCTGAGCGAAGCACTACGAATGAACGAATATCTCCCCCAGCAAAACCAATAGCCGAGGCAACCGCACCTAATGAGCCGGGACGGTCAGGGACTGAGATCTGTAATTTAAATAGCGCCATGGCAATACCCTAGTGGTTCTTAGATCTGCACAATGTTGTTGCCCTTTACGGCAACGTTAATTTTAGGTAACGCGACTTGAGTAGGACCTGCGACAGCTTTACCGGCGGCAGTTGGATCAAATTGTGCTCCGTGGCATGGGCAAGCCAGAAGGTGTGATGCGGCGTCATAATCCACGATGCATCCTTGGTGTGTGCAGACTCGGGAATAGGCAAATACTCCGGCTTTGGTGCGGAATAGAACTGCGGGAGTTCCATCTGCAGCTTTGAATTTTAAGGTTTGGCCAATTGCGAGCGCATCGAGTGTGGTGATGGCACTTCCCATTTCTGGGGTGGGCGATGCATTAACAAATGCTTTTCCAAGAAATCCACCCGCAATTGCGAGCGCGCCGACAGCTCCCATACGAAGGGTTTCGCGACGATCCCGGAAATTTGGGATGAGCGCATTGCGACGAAGACCTCGTGCGCTGGTGCGAAGTGCGAAGAAGAGTGCGATCCACATAATTAGGTAAGCAGTATCTGATCCGAGGAAGTAAGGCTTAACGCTCCAGGTTGCAGATAACCACAAGACCAGAGTCATTCCAGCACCCGCGATAGATGCAAGCTGCATGGCAACACCAGCAAGAATTGCGATACCGATGGCGAATTCGCCAATCATTACTGACCAACCGATTAACGTTGCATGTTCGACCATATGCTTCAAAATGAAGCCGATCGGAGATGATGCGACATATCCTGTGAGTTGAGCGCCGATGTAATGCGCCGAAGCGGGATCTAGGAAGCCGGCATCAGTGGCTTTGTTCCATCCAGCAAAGATCCACGTAACGCCAAGCCAGACCCGCAAGATATTTACTGAAGAGCTGTTTTCTTTCCACGAACGGATCATTGTGGGAGCCTATCTAGAGTGATTGGTAAATGTCCTTCGAAAACTGGCTCCCTCACTTGGACTCGAACCAAGAACCTGCCGATTAACAGTCGGCTGCTCTGCCAATTGAGCTATGAGGGAAAACAGTGACCATGGTTACCGAGAGGTGACCACAATCGATGGCATTTCTTTCTTTGCTTGCGGAATTCTAATGGACGGAGCGATATTGGCCAAAACCATCAAAAAGTAAGGGAATCCCCGATGCCTGCCTCTTTTTGAACACGACGTTCGGCCTCCATCGCCACAAGGGCAGCAAAGGTCTCTTGGTACTGGGCTTCATTCTCAACTGGGTTGAGGCGTTGAAGTGTCGACTTCACTTCAGCAATCGCACGCGAAAGTGCGACTTCGCGAAGGCGAGCAAAGACTGAGGTGATGTAGGACTCAGAGATTTCGCGATCAGTGCGAATTGGCTCGACAGTTAATTCTGTGATGAGAGAGCGAACATCTTCCGATTCAGTGCGCTCAAGCAATGTAGCAATATCCAACTCCGGCAGTGCATCGATTTGGGTGCGAAGCTGATGGTATGCCCAGTAGGTAAATGAGTTCTTTTCAAGATCGCTCCACGCAGTTGCGAGTTCTGGGACCTGCAACTTTATCTTTAAGACTTCGCGCTCAAGCATCAACATCGGATCTCGCAGATTTACTTCACCTTGCTGGTGAGCAGGTGCCATATCTTGCGGAACGCTGCGAGATGCGGTGCGCTTTATCGCTGAGGTCACAAGATCAACCTCCATGCCGAGCCAACCGGCAACAAGGCGGGCATATTCAGGGCGAAGTGAGGCATCGCGAATCTTAGAAATTAACGGTGCGACTTCATTGAGGGCCGAGACGCGACCTTCTGCCGAATTAATATCGTATTTTGCAATCTCACTCTTTATCGCAAATTCAAAGAGTGGGACGCGACGAGCGATCAAGTCGCGAACGGCGGCATCGCCAGATGCCTGGCGAAGCTCGCAAGGATCCTTGCCCGATGGCTCTACTGCAACAAATGTCTGGGCAACAAATTTCTGATCATCACTAAATGCTCGAAGCGCCGCTTTCTGGCCGGCCGCATCGCCATCGAAGGTAAAGATCACTTCACCTCTAAAAGCATCATCATCCATAAGTAATCGACGAATAATGCGAATGTGATCATCTCCGAATGCAGTACCGCAGGTAGCAACGGCTGTGGTAATTCCCGCTAAGTGCGCAGCCATGACATCGGTGTATCCCTCAACGATGACGACTTGACGTTTTTTGGCGATCTCTTTCTTGGACATATCAAGGCCATACAAAATCTGGGATTTCTTATAAATTGGCGTCTCAGATGTGTTGAGATATTTAGGTCCTTGATCCACTTCATCAGAGGCCATCTTTCGAGCGCCAAATCCCACTACATCACCTGAGATATCTCGAATCGGCCAGATCAATCTATTGCGAAAGCGGTCGATCGGGCCGCGAGTTCCTTCTTTAGACAAGCCAGCGAGTGAAATCTCTTGATCGGTAAATGATTTAGTTTTGAGATGTTTGTAGAGCGCATCCCATTCGTCCGGGGCATATCCCACACCAAATAATTCAGCAGATGCTTTATCAAATCCGCGCTGGGTGAGGAAGTCACGGCCAAGCTGTGCGAGCGGTAAGCCGAGCTGGAATTTATAGAATGCTTGTGCTTCAGTATTGGCTGCAACTAAACGCGAGCGATTGATTCCGGTCGATGGTGCGCCACTTCCGTCGTAACGCAACTGGTAACCGATGCGATCAGCTAATCGTTCAACAGTCTCCATGAAAGTCAGGTGCTCAAGTTTCATTAAAAAGGCAATAACATCGCCGCCCACTTGGCATCCAAAGCAATGAAAATATCCCTTAGATGGAGTTACATGGAAAGAGGGGCTCTTCTCATCATGGAAAGGACAGAGGCCCTTCTTCTGTCCTCCGCCCGCGCCCTTAAGCTGGACGTAATCTCCCACCACATCATCAATCGGTGAATGATCGCGGACATAGGCAACATCCTCATCGCGAATGCGACCAGATTTTTCGTTTGGAAGTGCCACGGGGATATCTTAGTTACGACTAGCGACAGAGCTTGCTATGCAGGGCGATGGCACCTGGATCGGTCAGAGAAGCGACTTGATCGACCACTACCCGCAGGCGTTGGGCATCGGTCGTAGCTAAAGACCAGTCCTGCAGGAAGAAGGATTCCAGGGCAGATGGCGCATCTTTCAGGAGAGCTGCAGAGAGTTCGCGAATCAAGATTTGCTCATCGTCATATCTCTTCTGAGATGTGGCGGCATTGAGAACATAGAAGGTAGCGATTGCTTTTAATAGTCCCACCTCAACTCGCTGTGCTCGTGGCACAACCAGGTTTGCTTTATAGCGAGTGAGATCCCCTTCGCCATATCGATCTCGAGTCTCTCGTTCTGCAGCAAGTGCAAATCGACCAACGAGCTGCGATGCCAAGTCTTTTAGGCGAGCAAGTCCGCGATGACTTCCATCATATGAAGATGGCCAACACGAGAGTTGCTGGAGATTGGCAAGTGCTTGGTCGAGTTCATCACGAGAGAGATCTGCCAAGAATAAATCTTGCGCAACGGTAAAAATTTGCGCCAGATCATTCTTCAAATCATGCAATTTGACTTGGCCCGAGACAAGCGCATCCTCAAAATCGTGAACGGAATAAGCCACATCATCTGACCAATCCATAATTTGTGCTTCAAAAGATTGTGCTCCGACCGGGGCGCCGATGCGCACCCAATCAAAGATCTCTTGATCATCATCATAAACGCCGAATTTACGTAAGTTCTCCGCCCGTGGCCATGGATACTTGGTCGCCGCATCCAGTGATGAACGAGTGAGATTGAGGCCAATGGATTTACCGGTCGCATCAACCGTCTTTGCTTCTAAGCGAACAAGGAGTCGAAAGCTCTGAGCATTTCCTTCAAATCCGCCACATTGTTCGGCAACTTCGTTAAGTGCCTCCTCACCATTGTGACCAAATGGTGGATGACCAATGTCATGTGCCAAGCAAGCGCCCTCCATCAAATCTGGATCTGCGCCCAGTGCCGCGCCAAGTTCGCGACCTACTTGGGCGCACTCCAATGAATGCGACAAACGGGTGCGAGGAAAATCTGTTGCCCATGGAACAGCAACTTGAGTCTTCGCAGCTAATCGGCGAAGAGCGAATGAGTGAATGATGCGTGCGCGATCTCTTGCAAATTCTGTTCGGCCAAGTCGCTTTGCCGGTTCATCCAAAAAGCGCGCGCGATCCGCATCGGAATATCCCGGATGTTCGTGTGCCGCTTTGAGAACCATAGAGACCTAGCCTAACTAGTCAAACTACTTATTTGTTTGGTCTGTGAGATGGATGCCGTGGCGTCCAACGGTGACATATGCCAGATAGGCAAAAGTTTCGCGAAAGAGATACTTAAATCCAGAAGTACTTGTCGATGCTGGGCCCGAACTCGTCGGCGAGCATGAGGCCACTATCCCTAGATCTCGAGCCATCGAGGTCGCCCGCAAACAGTGATATTCATCAGTCACGATGATCGCTGTCTTTAACTTCTGTAATTTCATTATTGCTACATAACCCGCTGTGCTAGATAAGGTATCGATGCCGATTGGAATAGAGTGCACCCGATCTTTCGGTAATCCTTCAGAGATCAGCCAGGCTCTACCAGTTGCTGCTTCGGTGGTGCGATCGCCGGATGCGCGATAGCCCACAGTAAAGATTCTGGTTGCTAAGTTCTGCGAGAACATTGATTTAGCCGTCTTTAATCTGGCAAGCAATACATCACTAGGACGACCATCAAATTGAGCAGCACCCAACACGACAATCACATCTGATTTCACGGGGTTTGCGCTCTGCGCTGCAGACCAGACTCGCACACCTGCATAGATCGGAAGAATTACCGCCATAATTACAAGCACTGCAACTAGCCGTTTGAGAATTTTAAAGAGCAACATCACTAACCACCTGAAACCGAATCATCGATAGTGATGGCAGGAATTTCATAAGGATCATCGAGCCAACCAGCAGGTAGCGAGACTGGGCGACCGTGACTATTGCGGCCACGAGGCAGGTTAGCAACTGCTTCGGGATATGGCTGATCAACTAGTTGATGCAACAATCCACGTAACTCGGCGAGGGTGGAGACCATTCCAAATTGGGAACGAAGCTCGCGAGGAACAGCAAAGCCCTTGAGATACCAAGCCATATGTTTACGTAAATCACGCAGTGCGCGATCTTCGCTCTCAAAAAACTCTACGAGCAATTCACCATGGCGAAGCATTATTTCGCGCACTTCAAAGAGCGATGGGCTCTTGCGAGTGGCATCGCCATTAAATGCCGCAACTAAATCTGCAAAAAGCCATGGCCGACCAAGACAGCCGCGGCCCACAACAACGCCAGCGCATCCCGTCTCCTCCATCATGCGAACTCCATCGTTACCCGACCAAATATCGCCATTACCCAGTACCGGAACGCCGGTGGGAGCCATATGTTCAACTAGACGAGTGATAGCAGACCAATCGGCTTGGCCTTCATACAACTGTGATGCGTAACGGGCATGAAGTGTGACCCAGGCAACTCCGGCATCTGCAGCAGCACTCGCTGCTTCCAAATAGGTGGGGTGATCATGATCGATACCCACGCGCATCTTTACTGTTACCGGAATGCCAAATGGTGCGGCTGCTTTCACCGCTGATGACACAATCGCAGAAAAGAGATTTCGCTTGTAAGGAAGAGCTGATCCCCCACCTCTACGAGTTACTTTAGGGACCGGGCAACCGAAATTAAGATCGATGTGATCAGCCAAGTTATCTTCCATCAACATTTTTACTGCTAAGCCAACGACTTTGGGATCTACTCCATATAGTTGTACCGAACGAGGTGATTCACCTTTACCTGGCGTAATTAATCGCAGCGTCTCTGGATGTCGCTCAATGAGCGCGCGCGCTGTCACCATCTCAGAAACAAAGAGGCCCGCACCTTGTTCGCGGCAGAGGGNGCGAAATGCCGAGTTAGTAATTCCGGCCATGGGAGCAAGAACAACGGGGGCTTCTAAAACCACCTCGTTATTCTCAAAATTACCGTTGGCAATCGGCAATCTCAGCTTTTTAAGAGGTGGTTTAACTTGGGTAGTTAGCAACCCAACAACCGCGGCGCTAGCCATGATTGCACCTGATCGATAGCGATACGTGTTTGCTGCATGGTGTCGCGCTCTCGAATTGTGACAGCGTTATCTTCCAATGATTCAAAGTCAATCGTGATACAAAATGGGGTTCCGATCTCATCTTGGCGACGGTAGCGACGACCAATTGCGCCGGAATCATCAAAATCAATCGACCAATATTTACGTAACTCTTGCGCAAGATCGCGCGCTTTTGGTGAAAGGTCTGCGTTTCGTGAAAGTGGGAGGACAGCTGCCTTAATTGGAGCTAGTCGGTAATCCAACTTCATGACTGCGCGCTTCTCCATCTCCCCCTTGGCATTTGGAGCTTCATCTTCGGTGAAGGCATCCATCAAGAAGGTAAGTGCACAACGATCCACACCTGCTGCCGGTTCGATAACAAAGGGAGTCCAGCGCTCATTTTTCTCTTGATCAAACCAAGTCAGATCCTTACCGGATGCAGCAGAGTGCGCCTTCAAGTCAAAGTCGGTACGAGAAGCGATACCTTCGAGTTCGCCCCATTCAGTGCCATTGAATTCGAATTTGTATTCGATATCTACAGTGCGCTTGGAGTAGTGAGATAACTTCTCCTTAGGGTGTTCAAATAAACGAAGGCGGTCTGGATTAATTCCGAGGCCCTTGTACCACTCGAGTCGAGTATCGATCCAATATTGATGCCATTCTTCATCGGTACCTGGCACGACGAAGAATTCCATCTCCATCTGCTCGAATTCGCGGGTACGGAAAATGAAGTTTCCTGGTGTGATTTCATTACGGAAAGATTTTCCGATCTGACCAATTCCAAAAGGTGGCTTCTTGCGTGATGTGGTGGCCACGTTATCGAAGTTAATGAAGATTCCCTGTGCCGTTTCTGGACGCAAATAAGCAAGACCAGATTCATCTTCTACTGCGCCAAGAAAAGTTTTAAGTAGGCCAGAGAACTGCTTCGGGGTAGTGAATTTTCCTTTGTTGCCACAGTTTGGACAATTAACTTCATCCATCGATGCCGGCGCTTTGCCGTGCTTTGCTTCATACGCTTCTTCTAAATGATCGGCGCGATAGCGCTTATGGCACTCAGTACATTCAGTGAGCGGATCGCTAAACGTTTCTACGTGGCCAGATGCTTCCCATACTTCTTTGGCAAGGATCACGCAGGAATCAAGGCCAACAACATCTTCCCGACCTTGCACCATGCTGCGCCACCATTGACGCTTCACATTGTTTTTGAGTTCAACACCAAGTGGGCCGTAATCCCATGCGGCGCGAAGTCCGCCATAAATTTCAGATGATGGATAAACAAATCCACGACGCTTGGCTAAGCTAACAATTGTTTCGAGACGATCTGCGGCCATTTTTTTCTCCTCCGGCTGGCTGTCGGCTTACTGATTCTTGCTGGTCGCAAGGTGGCTAATGATACCTTGAGCACATGATCGCAATCGTGCTTGCAGCCGTCACCGTTGGCTCCACGACCTTCGGCGGATATATCGCCCTCAAATCAAAAGATCGCTTCCATCTCGTATTGGGCCTATCCGCGGGGCTCCTGCTCGGCTTGGTCTCCTTCGATCTCTTCCCAGAAATTTTCGCCAATGCCACACTCACAGTCGGCAAAATTCCAGGTGTTGTCTTTGCATTCGTAGCGGGCTTTTTAATCCTGCACTTCTCAGAACAATTTGCCGGATCGCACGAGCCAGCTGATTCTGATTACGAACACGAGCACAGCCATTACGGAAATATTGCGGGTTCACTTGGCGCGCTAGCGATGGCAGTCCACGTCTTCTTCGATGGCGTCGCACTTGCGGTGGCTTTTAAAGTTTCTAACAATTTGGGCTTTGCCGTATTTATTGCTCTTTTGGTGCACGCATTTAGCGATGGTCTCAACACCGTTGCATTGCTTGTTAAATCCGGTAACTGGACCCGAAAAGGCGTGGCGCTTCTGGGAGTAGACGCAGTTGCCCGAATTTCTGGCGCAGTATTGGGATCTGTCATTGCTGTCAGTGATCCCTGGCTGGCGATTTATCTCGCATTATTCGCGGGCTTCCTTATTTATATTGCAACTTCCCATATTTTGCCTGAGGCCCACTCTCGCCATCCATCTCGCTACACCATGCTCGCTACCTTGACTGGCGTTGCCATTATGTGGGGCGTAGTAGCAGCATTGTGATTACCATGAACGCGCTAGATCTTTTAGCAACTTTTGTCTTTGCACTCGTCGGCGCCCGGGTTGCAGCTGATCGTCGGATGGATTGGGGTGGAATTCTCTTTATCTCTGGAGTTGCAGCGCTGACCGGTGGAACGCTTCGAAATGTATTTCTCGGCGCACAACCTATTTGGTTACAAAATTCAAATTTCATTATTGCCGTTGGTATTGCCGTCATCATCACTATCGTATTTAATATTACAAAACCGATCGGCAAGTTCTTGCTCATCATGGATACTTTTGGTCTTGCGGTTTCCACCGTCTCTGGAGTTCAGATTGCTTTGTACTTGGGAGCCCCCAGATATTCAGCGGTAATTCTCGGATTGATTACTGCAACTGCAGGTGGTCTGCTTCGTGACATTTTGTGCCAAGTAGAGCCCGTCTTATTGCATCGCGAAACCATTGGCACATCTGCAGTATTAGGTGCCACCGTGTATGTACTCCTGGCTTACTCGAATATTTCTACAAATGTAATCGCCCTAGCAGCGGGCGCTACCGTTTGTTTAGTACGTGGACTCTCGATCTATTTCGATCTACATTTACCAAAAATCAAGCGCGCTTAAGCTTTGCCAAAGCGTCGCTCGCGATCAGCATAAATCTCAATCGCTTTCCATAAAGTGTGACGATCCACATCTGGCCACAACACATCCATAAAGACCATCTCGGCATAAGCCGATTGCCATGGAAGGAAGTTAGAGGTGCGCTGCTCCCCCGATGATCGCAGGAACAAATCCACATCACTCATTTTGGGGCTATACATATGCTTGGCAAAGAGTTTTTCAGTGATCTGATCCGGCTTTAATTTCTTTGATTTGATCAGCTCGGCGATGGATGTGGCGGCATCTACGATTTCACTTCGCCCGCCATAATTGACACACATATTTAAAGTCAAGACTTTGTTCCGTTTGGTCAGCTCTTCCGCGATCTGCAATTCATCAATCACGCTCTTCCACAATCGCTGTGGACGCCCGACCCATTGCACCTTCACGCCCATATCGTTCATCTCATCGCGGCGACGACGAATCACATCGCGATTAAAGCCCATCAGAAATTTCACCTCATCCGGAGAGCGGCGCCAATTCTCGGTAGAAAATGCATAAGCGCTGAGTTCTTTCACACCAATTTCAATTGCGCCTTGCACAACATCAAAGAGCGCAGCTTCTCCGGCTTCATGCCCCGCAGTGCGTGGCAGCCCTCGCTTCTTAGCCCAGCGACCATTGCCATCCATCACCACTGCAACGTGATGCGGAATCTGCGACGGCGTTAATTTCGGAGGCATCGCTATATTCTCTCAACCATCGGCAAGCTTCTCAATCCCCGCTCGAGGTGCCATTGAAGATATGCAGCGATAAGTCCTGATGCTTCGCGGCGAGATTTATTCTCTGATTCAACCGCGCCACTCCACTCGCCAGTCAACAAATCTGACATAAGTGAGAGCGTGGCTGGTGTGGGAGTCGCAGCTGCTGACGGTTTGCATTCGGTGCACACAGAGCCGCCACCGACCAGTGAAAAATATTTATGAGGACCTGGTGCATCACAGCGCGAGCAATTGGTCAGCGATGGCGCATACCCTGCGACGGAGAGAGAGCGCAGAAGGTAGGCGTCAAGAATTAAAGATGGGTCATATGTTTTATGGGCAAGTGCTTTGAGCGCTCCGCTTACTAATAGGAATTGCTGCAAGGCAGGTTCATGTTCTTGCGCCGTAAATCGCTCGGCAGCTTCGAGTATGGAGGATGCAATTGTCCATTGCTGATAATCCTGCGAGATGACATCGCCGTAATTTTCAATGGTCTCTGCTTGCGAGACCACATCAAAAGTCTTACCGGAATAGAGCAAGAGATCGACATGACTAGCGGGTTCTAGGCGCGCGCCCCACCGCGATTTAGTGCGTCGCACACCTTTTGCTACTGCTCGCAGACGGCCATGATCACGAGTAAAGAGGGTAATGATGCGATCGGCTTCACCTAATTTTTGGGTGCGCAGAACAATTGCTTGATCGCGATAGGTAGCCACGGATCACACCGTAGCGGGAATTACTTGCGAAGTCCGCGATTGACGGCCGACACAACGGCCTTCAGTGCTGCATTAGTGGTCGATGGATCAATTCCAATACCCCAGAAGATCTGATCGCCAATTTCACACTCGAGGTAGGCAGCTGCTTTCGCATCGCCACCAGCAGAGAGTGCGTGCTCGTAGTAATCCAAAACGCGAACATTTACGCTCTTGAGAAGGGTGCTAATTGCAGTGACAAATGCCGCAACAGGACCGTTACCGGTGCCTTTGAGTGTGACGACAGCGCCGTTGTCGACGAGATCAACTGTGAGTTGAACATCCTCATCCATATTAGATGACTGCGAGAGTCCCTGAAGTTTGAAACGTCCCCAAGAACCATCGCTGGATGGAAGATATTCATCTTCAAAGATTTGCCACAATGCTGGTGCGGAAATCTCGCCACCTTCGGTATCAGTTTTGGTCTGGACGACTTGGCTAAATTCAATTTGAAGTCGACGTGGCAGATCGAGGTGATATTCATTCTTCATTAAGTAAGCAACGCCACCCTTGCCGGATTGAGAATTCACACGAATCACCGCTTCATAGGAGCGGCCAATATCTTTCGGGTCAATCGGCAGGTAAGGAACGGCCCATGGATGTTCGTGCACATGGCGTCCTGCAGCTTTTGCATCTTTTTCAAGATGTTCAAAGCCCTTCTTAATTGCATCTTGATGAGAGCCAGAGAATGCAGTGAATACTAGATCGCCGCCATAAGGATGACGCTCGGGTACACGAAGCTGGTTGCAATATTCCACGGTACGACGAACTTCATCGATATCAGAGAAATCAATATGAGGATCGATTCCTTGACTAAACATATTTAAACCAAGTGTTACAAGACAGACATTGCCGGTGCGCTCACCATTGCCAAAGAGTGTTCCTTCGATGCGATCTGCACCAGCGAGATATCCAAGCTCGGCTGCGGCGACACCAGTGCCACGATCATTGTGTGGGTGAAGTGAGAGCACGATCGAATCGCGGTATTTCAGATGGCGATGCATCCATTCGATGGAATCTGCATAAACGTTAGGGGTTGCCATTTCTACAGTGGCCGGAAGGTTGATAATCGTCTTATGCGCAGGTGTTGGCTGCCAGACATCATTGACGGCGTCACATACTTCAAGTGCAAACTCGAGCTCGGTGCCGGTATAAGACTCAGGAGAATATTCAAAGAAGACATTGGTGCCAGGGACTGATGCGATGAGCTCCTGACAGATCTTTGCGCCATCGACGGCGATCTGCTTGATGCCCGCTTTGTCCAGACCAAAGACCACGCGACGTTGCAATGTAGAGGTCGAGTTATAGAGGTGAACCACCGCTTGCTTGGAACCCTTAATGGATTCAAAGGTGCGCTCGATCAATGGACGACGAGCTTGGGTCAATACCTGGATGATGACATCATCAGGAATTAGCCCATCTTCAATAATTTTGCGGACGAAATCAAAATCGGTTTGCGATGCTGCGGGGAATCCCACTTCAATCTCTTTGTAGCCCATCTCGACCAACAACTTAAACATCGCGAGCTTGCGATTTGAATCCATCGGATCAATGAGAGCTTGGTTTCCGTCACGAAGATCTACCGAGCACCATTGCGGGGTCTCGGTGATGCGCTTGGTGGGCCAGGTTCGGTCAGTCAGATCCACCGGAATAAATGGCGCATAGCGATGCACGGGCATCTGCGACGGGATCTGCTTGGGGAAACTCATGCCCTAAGTTTACCTATAGAACTGGGAGGTAACGATCCAATTCATAAGCCGAGACTTGCTTGCGATAGTCATCCCATTCTGCGCGCTTATTACGCAGAACATACTCAAAAACATCGGCGCCTAGGGCTTCGCGGACAAGGGCGCTTGCCTCCATCGCAATGATTGCTTCCTCAAGATTCGTTGGAAGCGCTTCTGGATCTGAAGGTTCTTCTAGTTTGTAGCCCTTTTCAATTCCGGTCAGTCCGGCAGTCAAAATTACTGCAAAAGCCAGATAAGGATTACATGCTGAATCTGGAGAGCGAACTTCTACGCGAGTGGAGTTCTCTTTCTTTGGCTTGTATGCCGGAATGCGAACCATCGCACTTCGATCATTCTTTCCCCATGTCACAAATGCTGGCGCTTCTCCCCCGCCATTGAGTCGCTTATATGAATTAACCCATTGATTGGTGATCGCAGTAACTTCGCGGGCATGCTTCATGATGCCGGCAACGAAGGAGCGACCGATTGCAGAAAGTTGATCTGGTGCACCCTCTTCATAAAATGCATTTGCCTCACCCTTGAAAAGTGAGAAGTGAGTATGCATTCCCGAGCCCGGATGCTCGGTAAATGGCTTTGGCATAAAGGATGCATGGAAGCCTTGATCGAGTGCGACTTCCTTAATGACGTGACGAAATGTCATGATGTTATCGGCGGTAGAAAGTGCATCGGCATAGCGAAGATCGATCTCTTGTTGTCCAGGTGCGCCCTCGTGATGTGAGAACTCCACGGATACACCCATCGCTTCCAGCATGGTGATTGCCTGACGACGAAAATCATGGCCAACGGCTGCAGGTGTGTGATCGAAATATCCACCTTGATCAACCGGGATTGGTGCTTCACCTTTTACTGGTGCGTTCTTAAAGAGGAAGAATTCCATTTCCGGATGGGTGTAGCAGGTGTAGCCCATGTCAGCCGCACGATTGAGGACCTTTTTTAATACTGCGCGTGGATCAGCCGATGATGGCGAGCCATCTGGCATGGCGATATCGCAGAACATGCGAGCTGCGCCAGGTGCAGCAGTGCGCCATGGAAGAACAGAGAAAGTAGATGCATCTGGCTTTGCCAACATATCGGATTCGGTAACGCGTGCAAATCCTTCGATAGCAGAACCATCAAAGCCGATTCCTTCGGCAAATGCACCATCTAGTTCGGCTGGTGCGATTGCCACCGATTTCAAGAAGCCAAGTACGTCGGTAAACCACAAACGAACAAAGCGAATAGAACGCTCCTCGAGTGTGCGAAGGACAAACTCTTCTTGCTTGCTGATCTCTTGCTCCATGGCCGTGATACTGCCATTGCCACGTTACGGAATTGTTAACGGATTAGAGCCCGTGAGCCTGCGCAACAGCCGAGTACATAATCTTTCCGGCGTGGATGTTGAGACCACGAGCTAGGCCAGCATCATCGGCGCACGCTGATTCCCATCCCTTATTAGCGAGGGCGAGTGCGTAGCGAATAGTGGCGTTAGAAAGTCCAGCTGTGGAAGTCGCAGGTACAGCGCCCGGCATATTTGCCACGCAGTAATAGAGCGAATTGTGAACTGGAAATGTGGGATCGGCATGAGTCGTAGCGCGTGAGCCTTCAAAGCAACCGCCTTGATCAATAGCGACATCGACCAGTACCGAACCTGGCTTCATCTTGGCGACCAACGCATCGGAGACAAGCTTGGGTGCTTTCGCCCCTGGCACTAAGACTGCGCCAATCACCAAGTCTGCATCGAGTAATTGGTTTTCAATTTCAAATGGAGATGAAGCAAGTGTCTTTATCTGTCCAGCAAATTGATCATCGATCTGACGTAAGCGCTCAAGATTGAGATCCAAGATAGTGACATCTGCTCGCATTCCATGAGCGATCATTGCTGCTGAAACACCAACGACGCCGCCGCCAAGCACAACAACTTTGCCGGGCTTTACTCCCGGAATTCCACCGAGCAATACCCCGCGTCCGCCAGCAGGCTTCTGCAAAGTAGCAGCCCCCACTTGAATCGACATACGTCCCGCAACTTCTGACATCGGAGCAAGGAGCGGAAGAGCTCCGTTGACTTCAACAGTCTCATAGGCGATAGCTGTGCAACCACTCTTGATCAGAGCATCCGTGCATTCGCGAGAAGCAGCGAGGTGAAGATATGTGAAGAGAGTTTGTCCGGCGCGCATGCGTGGATATTCCGCAGCAATCGGCTCTTTTACTTTCAGGATCAGATCGCCGTGAGCCCAAATCTCGTCAGCAGTAGCCAAAATTTTCGCGCCCGCTTTTACATAATCAGCATCGGTAATCGATGAGCCTAAGCCGGCACCAGCTTCCACAAAAACATCGTGGCCCGCTAAAACAAGGGAGTGAACTCCAGAGGGCGTTGCCGCCACACGAAATTCATTGTTCTTAATCTCTTTTGGAATTCCAACTTTCATAAGTGCTCCCTTATTGATACCTCGACGTTGAAGTTATTTAATCCTACTCACCAAATAGGGAGGCGCAGATTTTGGGATGTAATTCCGCTCTCATAGTCGCAAAGGATTGGGCTGGCCACCCTGCGGCATAGACCCGGCGCATCAACGTGGCTAAGGGATATCGGAGATCATCTGCAAAAGCCCGATCCAGCGCCCGGGTGGCAAGGGCGCCATCGCCTTTCTCATAACAAATTGCGGAGAATAAAGTCGCAACAGGTGCGATAAAACCCTGTGGTGCAATCTTTAATACTGCGCGCCAAAGCGCCCAGGTGGAATCAATATTGTCAGGTGTAATGAGTCCCATCGCGTAATCACGGATCGTTAAATCATCTAGTCGCACAAGTACCAGCGCTAAGAGATCGTAATCCCGAATAAAACCATCATGCGCAAATCCAGAGAGCAAGCGGTCAACTGCCCAGGCACCTGCTTGTTGAAGATCGTGCACGCCCGCTTTCTCATAATTAATTGTGTGGAGCTTNCCGAGTGCCATCGTTAATTGATCCGGAGTCTTTGCAAATGATATTGATTCCATAAATGCCGCATTAGATTCATAGGGCAATGGCCGACCGCTCAGGACTTGTTCTGCCGCTAATCGTGATTCGCAAATAGGCGCCAGTGGCAGACCTTCAGGGGGACAACATCCGGGATCAATACAGATGGTCGATCTCCACCGAGAGTTCTGGACTTGAATAGATTCCCGAATTGCAATTGTGCGAAGTGAGAGGGCATCTCGCAGTGGTGCGAGTACTGGCTCGCTATCCAAGGTCTGCTCGGGGAGATAGGCCACGATCAGGGCGCCATCTGCTCCTTCCCGCACTAAATGCGATGCCAAAGTATCAATCTGATCCAAATCCACTTCTTGCGGGTAATCCACTCTCATCGCAAGGCCTAATTGATCATCGCGCAGCGCGATTAGTACCAATGAATTTTCGGGGTGGTATCCAATAAGGAATGGAACGGCAGCGAGGAGATCATGCGGTGTTGTGATGGATGTTGTGGTTGTCATGAGTCAATCATGGAGATGGGAGCAGACATCAACGCGCTCTTTTCCACACCCAGTCACTGCGAAGATCACTGTGTAAATTTTGTGGGACCAGGATAAATATGAATCGTAGAACTCAAAACTTGAGTAATGGGATTACCACCGACTGAGCTCTCCACCCCATCGGCCTCATAACTCCCCGACCATTGAATAGAGACGCTCGCTTCATAATCCCCAGATTTTGGATATGTGTGAGTCACAGTTCCATAGGGATATGGGCCGCCCGGTGACAGAGTTGAAATCTCTGTGCCATCACCAAATGTGAAGACAAAATATGGTTGTAGCCGAACTTTGACCGCAACTCCCAAAATCTTTACTGCAGCTAAGAATTCCCAAGGAATGTCGGTCATAAAATACATCGGCACTCCCACCAAGCCGCTGGGCATGGGCTGGGTATGCAAATGTCCCGATGGAATTAGTTTGGTGAGTTGATCTGCTAGCGATGGTCGCTTGGACTTTATGACTACTGATGCGCGGGGCTTATATGTGCGCTTAATCGTCGGGCGCGGTGTTGGTCGCGGCGTGCTCGGATGAGTAACAACCGGTTTAGGAAAGGAGCCATTGCGCTTTGCCGATATCACCAACTGATGAGTCGTGGGATCGGTATATACCTTGACGCAGACTTTTGTGGTGCATTCAGGTATCGCAGCAATTGCCGGAGTGGAACTCATCAGCAGAAGGAAGATAATTAATCGTTTCATCTGCGCACGCTATGCAATTGCTTGCCGGCGCGAGGATTGATGGAATCGCGCTGTGGATAAATCCATGCCACTCTAGAGCAGTGACTTCGCGCGATGGAGATGGATGGGTTCAATGCCAATGCGGCAATAAGCATTGGGGCCTCAACGGCGCAGCAGGATTATTACTTCTTCGCGATCGCACGATTCTTCTTCAACACCGTGCGCCTTGGGTTCACAACGGCGACACCTGGGGCGTGCCCGGAGGTGCTCGCGATTCCCACGAGAGCGTTATTGAAGCCGCACTTCGCGAAGCGGTCGAAGAGATTGGCATTGAGCCGCATTTGGTTACTCCCCTACAAACATTTACTGATGATCATGGTGATTGGCGTTATGACACAGTAATCGCGCAGTCAGATCCCGCACTTGTTGCCCATGAGCAGAATGATGAATCACTTCAAATTGAGTGGATTGATATTGATGCAATTACAGCGAAGAATTTACATCCCAGCTTTGCCAAGAGTTGGCCGGAGTTAGAGACCTTGCTCCGTAAAATCCTTATGTAATCGCTTTAAGGATTCGCGAATAATTACGCCATCACTGGTGCGCCAGAATGGTGGCATCGAATTCAAAAGAATTGAGCCATATCTTTTCGTCACAATGCGTGAATCCAAAATTGCTACAACGCCGCGATCATCAATGGAACGAATTAACCGACCAGTACCTTGCGCTAATAAAAGCGCGGCACGTGGCAAGGAGACTTGCATAAATCCACTGCCGCCAGCTTCATCTGCTTCGGCTGCGCGGGCAGACATGACTGGCTCGTCGGGACGAGGGAAGGGAATGCGATCGATTGCTACAAGTGTGCAGGCCGGACCGGGAACATCGATTCCTTGCCACAACGAGATTGTGCCAAGCAAAACCGATGTCGGCATTGCGGCAAAGCGATCGACAAGTGATCCCACAGAATCACCACTTTTTTGAGTGATGATGGGAATTTCAAGCTCAGCTAAAACCTTCCTTAAATGTTCATCGGCTTGCTCGACTCCGCGCCAGGAAGAGAAGAGTGCGAGTGTGCGACCACCGGCTGCTTCAATTAATTCACCAAGTTCTACCAAGGCCTCTTTGCTTGGACCATCACGCCCAGGCTCTGGGATGTGCTTGGGCAGATACAACATGCCTTGATTTGCGAAATCAAAGGGCGATCCCACATCAAGCATCTGCACATTTGCGGGATCAATCTCTCCCGCTTCAAATTCGGTTTCGGAATCAGATCCATCCACGTCAAAACCGATCGAACGAGCGATCGCGCTAAATGATTTACCGACTGAGAGCGTTGCTGATGTTGCAATCACTGGTGATTTCGTCAATAAATTATCGCGCAGGACTTGTGACACAGATAACGGCGCTAAGTAAAGCGTCGAGAATGTGGGATCAAACCACATGACTTGATGCGCCTTAGGCTTGAGCATCTTGGTCGCAATCTGATTGATCTCATTAGTCGCGCCTTTAACGCGGGCGCGCTCTGCCATGGAATCGGGATCGATCACATCAGAATCGGCTTGAATCAAAGCTAATACCGCAGATGAGGCTTCCTTCACTTTGCGAATTGGCGCTTCCAAAATTGCCGGTACTTCTGGCAATCGTCCGGCCTTAGTCGGATCGCTGCGAACCATTACTGCGAAATCATTAATCGCTTCAGCAAAATCATCGGCCGCTTTTTGAAATGCTTGTGTAGCTTTAGTAGGCAGATGCTTGTTCGCCATCTTTGCCGCGCGCTCGACCCGCCCAGCAGTGAGCTCCTCGGTGACCGCCTGTGTTGTGCGATCCATAAATTCGTGGGCTTCATCCAAAATAATTGCATCTCGCTCGGGCAATATCGGATGAGAATCAACGATTTCGATCGCCAAAAGCGTGTGATTAGTGACCACGACATCTGCAGTCTGGGCCTTCGCCTTTGCGTTGACAGCAAAACATTCCGATCCAAATGCACATTCATCTTTACCGATGCATTCCCGTCCCGATACTGAGTTGGCATACCAGACGCGACGATCAACGTCGGGAGCATCATCGCGATCTCCCGAAATCCCCGGAGTCTGGGCCCATGCACGCAATCGCTTGGCATCTTTCTCCAAGCTACCGATCTCCATTAGGACTTCACCTTCGGGATCTGCCAGCGAAGAATTCATTTTCTGCAGACATAAGTAGTTGCCGACGCCCTTATAAACAGCAAAAGAGAGATCGCGTTTTAGCTCTTTTTCGAGTGCTTCCTTGATGCGAGGAAGATCGCGTTCTACAAGTTGGCGCTGCAAAGCCAACGTCGCAGTAGCCACCAATACTTTCTTTCCGTGAACTAAGGCGGGCACTAAATAAGCGAGTGATTTACCGGTGCCAGTACCGGCCTGCACTAATAAGTGGTGGCGATTTGCTAGCGCATTGGCGACAGCCTCAGCCATCTCAATCTGGCCCTCGCGTGGCGCGCCACCAATAGCAGCGACTGCTGCATCTAGCGCGCGACGTACTTCAGAGGAGCTCACTGCCCCACCCTATCTCTGAGTATCCACAGAGTTCTTGCATTCACAGTTTGTCCGAAAGTTAAAACGAAAGAAAAAGAAAATCTTTATCTTTCTCCCTCTCGCTCCTTTCAAATTGCCCGGGACATATGGCAAAGAATTCCTTGTAGATGCAAGGAAGAAAGGAGGTAGAAAATGTTCGATAGTAGTTGGATTGCAAATGCAATCGCATTTCTGAATTTCATAGCTAATGCTCTGAAAGTAAGAAAGGATCGCCCCCGTAAAGGCGATCCTGACGACTAGAGTCGTTTTCTTGTGAGACAAGGCGGGCCGAGACTTATGTTTCGGTCCGTTCTTGTGTGCAAGGACGGGCGTCGACGCTTTCGCACCGCCTACCCGTCCCCAAGTAGACCCCGAAGGTCCGACTTGTTTGCTTCGCTAATTATGCTCACAAATATTCGAAGTGCAAGTAGAAATGGATTTCGTTTACATATTGTGAGGAAAAGAAAATCGGCCCTAAAGATTTCTCGCTAGGACCGATTTAGTTAATTAATTAACGGCTTATGAGCAACCAGATGTGTTGCCACAACCTTCGCAGACAAAGCATGAGCCCGCCATACGCATCTTCACTCCACAAGTCATGCAGAGAGGTGCATCTGACTTAACGCCAGTCATCTTCTCGAAGAGTTCCATCGAGGAACCAACACCGGCAGATGCATCTGCTGGCTTAGCTTCGATGACGACTGATGCTGGCTTACTTGCCGCAGGAGCAGGAGCCGCCGCAGCAACTGGTGCTTTTGGGAGTGCTACTGCTACCTCATCCTGTGTGTACTCGCCTGTCTCCAGTGCGCGCTGGCGCTCGGATGCAGTGTGAAGTCCCATTGCAGAACGAGTATCGAATGGTAGGTAATCAAGTGCGAGGCGACGGAAGATGTAATCCATCATGGATTGCGCCATGCGGATATCTGCATCATCTGTCATGCCTGCTGGCTCAAAGCGAAGGTTAGTGAACTTCTCAACGAAGGTCTCTAGTGGAACTCCGTATTGGAGACCGATAGATACTGCGATTGAGAATGCATCCATCACACCAGCAAGAGTTGAACCCTGCTTGCCGAGCTTCAAGAAGACTTCCCCGAGTGTGCCATCAGCATATGCACCAGCGGTCATGTAACCCTCTGCGCCACCGACTGCAAATGATGTGGTGGTTGAAGGACGTGCCTTAGGAAGACGCTTGCGAGTTGCAACGTGCGCAGCTTCAACGACTTCTTCCTTAGCGCCCTTTGCATCAGAAAGTGGTTGTCCGACCTTGCAGTTATCGCGATAAACAGCGAGCGCCTTAAGACCAAGCTTCCAGCCCTCGTAGTAAACCTCTTCTACCTCTTCAACAGTTGCATTTGATGGCAAGTTGACGGTCTTGGAGATCGCACCTGACAAGAATGGCTGGCAGGCAGCCATCATGCGCACGTGGCCCATTGCAGAGATTGAGCGAATACCCATTGCGCAATCGAAGATGTCGTAGTGCTCGGTCTTGAGACCAGGAGCATCGATAACATTTCCGGTTGAGGCGATGTATTCAACAATCGCTTCAACTGTCTCTTCGGTATAGCCAAGTTTGCGAAGTGCTTGTGGAATTGTCTGGTTAACGATCTGCATAGATCCGCCGCCAACAAGCTTCTTAAACTTTACGAGTGCAAGATCTGGCTCGATACCGGTGGTATCGCAATCCATCATCAAGCCGATGGTTCCGGTTGGTGCAAGCACTGATGCCTGCGCGTTACGCCAGCCGTTCTTCTCACCAATCTCGATGCCCTTTGACCATTCCTTATTAGCAACAGCCCATACATCTGAATCCAAAGTGGTGACTGACTTTGCAGCGATCGACGCGTTCGCGTGCATCTTCATGACCTTGGTGTGCGCAGCCGCGTTACGTGCATAACCCGCGTACGGCCCAACGATTCCAGCAAGTTCTGCTGAACGACGGTATGAAGTACCGGTCATCAATGATGTGATCGCACCAGCGAGCTGACGTCCACCCTCTGAATCGTATGCAAGGCCTGATGCCATTAGAAGGGCGCCTAGGTTTGCAAATCCGATACCGAGCTGACGGTAGTTGCGAGTTGTCTCACCGATTGGATCGGTTGGGAAATCTGCGAAGCAGATGGAGATATCCATTGCAGTGATAATGAGTTCGACTGCCTTGGTGAATGTCTTTGCATCGAATGAACCGTTGGTCTCAAGGAACTTGAGGAGGTTAAGTGATGCCAAGTTACATGAAGAGTTATCTAGTGACATGTACTCCGAGCAAGGGTTGGAGGCATTGATGCGACCAGTCTCTGGGTTGGTGTGCCATGCATTGATGGTGTCGTCGTACTGGATTCCTGGATCAGCACATGCCCATGCAGCTTCTGACATCTGACGGAAGAGCTTGCGCGCTTCGATGGTCTCGATGACTTCACCTGATGCGCGAGCAACAAGACCGAAATCTTCGTTGTTCTCATAGGCGCGCATGAATGCATCTGATACACGAACTGAGTTATTTGCGTTCTGGTACTGAACAGAGATGATGTCCTTGCCGCCGAGATCCATATCAAATCCAGCGTCACGAAGTGCGCGGATCTTGTCTTCTTCGCGGACCTTGGTCTCAATGAATTCTTCGATATCTGGATGGTCAACATCGAGAACAACCATCTTTGCTGCGCGACGTGTTGCGCCACCTGATTTGATTGTTCCAGCAGATGCATCCGCACCGCGCATGAATGACACTGGACCAGATGCTGTTCCGCCAGATTTCAAAAGTTCTTTTGCAGAACGGATACGTGAGAGGTTAAGTCCTGCTCCAGAGCCGCCCTTGAAGATCATTCCTTCTTCGCGATACCAGTTGAGGATTGAATCCATGGTGTCATCGACTGAGAGAATGAAGCATGCAGATACTTGCTGTGGTGCGTTGGTACCAACGTTGAACCACACTGGTGAGTTGAATGAGAAGACTTGGTGCATAAGCATCCAGGTCAATTCATGCTCGAAGATCTCTGCATCAGCATCGGTAGCGAAGTAACCGAATTCCTTACCGGCCTTTGTGTATGTAAGAACTACGCGATCAATAACTTGCTTGAGTGACCACTCGCGATTATCTGCACCAACAGCACCTCGGAAGTACTTGGTGGTCACGATGGTCGATGCGTTGACTGACCAGAAATCTGGATACTCGACGCCCTTTTGTTCGAAGATAACTTCGCCGGACTTCCAGTTGGTCTGTACAACATCGCGACGTTCCCATGTCACTTCGTCATATGGGTGCTTTCCAGCAGTGGTGTAGATGCGCTCGATGGTTAGGCCTTTTCCAAGAGTCTTCTTGGCCTGAGTGCCTGCTGGCTTGTTGACGATAGACATGCGTTTGTTCCTTCTTCCGAGTTGTGAGTTAGTGTGAAACTGAATTTGTTGAAACTTTTTCTTTTGCTTCTTTTATATCTGCAACAGCTTGGGAATTAACTGTCTTCTTACTTGATGGTCCTACTGAAGGTGCAGCGCGAAGAAGTGCGATCTCACCTTCGAAATCTTCGAGGGAGGCAAAGTTACGGTATACAGATGCATAACGTAGGTAAGCCACCTCATCTAATTCGCGGAGTGGCGCAAGGATCGCCATTCCCACATTTTGTGCTTCTACCTCGGCCTGGCCATCGGATCGAAGAGTCTCTTCGACGCGCTGGGCAAGCAGAGCTAGATCATCATCATCGACAGGACGGCCCTGGCATGCCTTGCGGACACCAGCAATAACCTTCTCGCGACTAAAAGGTTCGGTAGCTCCAGAACGCTTAACGATCAACAGAACAGAAGTTTCAGATGTAGTGAAGCGGCGACCACATTCGGTGCACTCGCGACGACGACGGATACCCGTGCCTTCTTCTACCGGCCGTGAATCAACGACTCGAGAGTCGTCGTGGCGGCAGAAAGGACAGATCATCGGTAAAACTCCTTATTTAGGTGATTTCGAGCGTTTTGAGCGTGAACCTCGGGGAAGGAGCAACATAGCGGATTTCGGCCCAAAAACACTACTTATGTACATGTTTTTTGGTCGAGCCCCTATATGTTGTGGTAACTCTAAACCCGTACTTCAGGCATCCGCGACATTTGCGCGGCGTGTCGCAATGAATTACTTATTTAGCGGGCACTACGAGCTTTTGGCCGGCCACAACATCCATTCCATCAAGATGATTGAGCGTAAGGATCTCATCGACCACAGCAGATGAATCTCCCCCGACCAAGCCGGCGATCGACCACAAGGTCTCTCCCGGTGCGACAACCACAGTGACATAACCAGCAGTACCAGAGCGATGTGATTCAGAAGCATCAGCCGCATTTCCTTGTGCGCTAAAACCAGCGCCAATCACTACTAATAGCGATATACCAACGAATGTGCGAGCTAACTTACGACGACGCTTTACTGACATTTCTTATCTCCTGCTAACCGGTTCGAGGGGATTCGAACACTTGTTCTAATGAGAAATATAGACCCCACCACTGACATTGGCAAGAAAAATCCGAACAAATGTTCGACTTTTTTCCCGATCTGTATTACCCTTATGCCATGGCAAAAAACACCGGATCAAAAGAGGCAACTTCCCCTAAGAAGACAGGCAATTCCCCCGTCACCGAACTCCCTGACGGCCCCATCAATGAGCATGGCTTAACCCCCCGCCAGCTCAAGATCCTTGAATTCATCAAGGAAGCCACCGAGACCAATGGCTACCCCCCAGCCATGCGTGAAATCGGTGCTGCTGTGGGCCTTGCCTCTTCCGCCTCTGTCTCCTACCAGCTCACCATCCTCATGGAGAAGGGCTGGATCCGCCGCGATGCCTCTAAAGGTCGCGCCATGGAAGTCACCGTGCCTGGCCAAGAAGATGTCGTTACCCCAGAGCGCACCCGCAATGTCCCGCTGGTGGGCCACATCGCCGCCGGCTCCCCCATCCTTGCCGAACAACAAGTCGATGAAGTCTTCCCTCTCCCTGAATCTCTCGTGGGCAAGGGCGATATCTACATGCTCAAAGTCAAAGGCGATTCCATGGTCGATGTCGCAATCTGCGATGGCGATTACGTCGTGATCCGTTCCCAGAAGACCGCCGAAAAGGGCGAGATCGTTGCCGCCATGATCGACGGCGAGGCCACCGTTAAGACTTGGTCAAAGAAAGATGGTCATTACTGGTTGTTGCCAGCGAACGATAATTACGCGCCGATTCCTGCGGATAACGCAGAGATCTTGGGCAAGGTTACGGCTGTGTTGAGGAGTGTTAGGTAGTTATTTAGATTTGAAAGTTTGAGAAATAACTTTGAAAGCGGATTCCATTGAGTCGCCTTTTTTCTTTGTAATTTCCTTCATCACTGATTTTTCAGTTCCCTTACCATTAATGAGTACGCCATCAATTTCCGTTGGTGGGGAAATTAAAGGCCAATCAGCATATTGAAACGAGAGCATTCCCTTGACTTCAATATGGACCCCCGCTTTTTCGAGTGCAGTACTTACAAGAGCAACCTGCTTTTTAACTCCCTCAACTAATTTAGTTTGAGGACGAGAGCCAACATAAAGAACTTCGTTCAACGTGAAGAAATTTCCCTTATCTACTATACGAACCAATCCTTCATAATTCTTGGCGTCAATAACAAAAACGGTAGTTGGAGTGATGAGAATATGGTCGATATTGGCCTTACTTCCAGGAATAGCTCGATCGTGAAGAACGATAAAACCATTCTCTGTGGCAACTTTTTCAATCATTTTTGCTGCCAGAATTTCACCCCGAGATCCTTTATCCCAAGCTTTGGTCGAAGTTGTATCTCCGTAATAAAGGTTTAAGAGTTTTCCAATCTTTGGGTGGGCCTTTAGGCGCTTCTCTTCCGTTGCCTTTGATCGTCTTTCAAACTCTGCCTTAGCCGAGGCTCCCGCTTTACCCTCAATGAGGGCCTTCGGCTGAGTTGGTGATTTGGCTTTGCTCTCGTCAATATGATTAAAGCACTTAACGGATTTACCAGAACGGCTCCACCAGATTTGGTCACCAATTGAGATTCCACTTCCACATTCAGAACATTTACTATCTTTTTTAGCGGAAATCTTTCGCCAATCGGAATAATCTGATGAATTCGCCTTTGGCATGTTCTCTAGACCCTAGAAGCGAGATTCGTTTATTTGGATCTTCGCTTTTGCTGCATCCAGGGTATTTATGCCAAGCACATCGGCCAATCTCATTAAATAGATTTGGACATCGGCAATCTCCATCGAAATTGCCTCAAGTTTTTCCGGAGTTAAATTCTCGATTGAGCTCTCTTCCGGGGTGAGCCATTGAAATTCAGCCGCAAGCTCTCCCGCCTCACCCGTCACGGCCATAGCTAGGTTCTTAGGAGTATGGAACTTGCCCCAGTGGCGCGCTTCAGCAAACGCACGAATCTCGGCTTGGATTTCTTCGTAAGTAGGCATTTGGACTCCTAACTTTCTACCGGCATGAGACCGCGGAAATATTCCTCGGTCTCTTTATTTGTGAAATAAACGTAACAGCCCTTCATGCCGCGACTCATCAGCGTTCGGTAAGTATTGCGAATCAATTCATCTGCCTTCTGCCGGGCTACTTCTGGATTCTCCTTTGACTCCTTCTTGAAGCCATTGAGAGATGCATCTGTCTTTGCCCGAGCAGCGGGATCAGTGACCAAAGTCTTACCGTCAAAAATCAAGTCGTCGCCAATGATTACACCCACATAATCAAGCTCTAGCCCCTGGCAGGTATGAATACAACCCACTTCCTCTACCGATTCCGGATTGATAATCCACTCATTGCCATAGGAGGCCAAGTTCCATTGCGCTTTGTACTCTCCAACTTGAATATCGAATGCTGAAGGAGACTTCTTACTAACCCAGTCCCAGCAATATCCAGCAACCATTCGAGATTTACCATTCTCGCGGTTCTTTTCACGAATCATTTTGTGAAGTTCTACCGGAGAATCAACGATCTTGAAATCGAAGTTTTTTGTTGAGAAATAATGATCGTCGTGCTTGCTTACGCCCAAGGCATCATCTAACCAGAGCATGTAGTCATCAGAACCGCTGCATCTGAATTGAGAATTCAACTCCTGGATATAAACCTCGGCACCAAGTTCGGCAGCAATCGCCTTGATCCTAGAAATCTCTCCAACGTCCAGCCAAGTTACCTTTTGAGCCTCATCGATGAAGAAGACGCTTGTTTGGGCTGAATTAATGATTTCTTTAACTTGATCTTCGCCTAGATTTTTAAACATTCCTGATTTCATTCGAAGACGATGTGCCTCGTCAACTATCAAGACATCGAAACTATTAGCCGTGGTCTCGGTAAATGAGCCAGAACCACTGAAGAGGTGCTTTATTGCATCACCTTTCAGAATCTTCTTAAGTTTTGATTCAAAAACTGTTCGAGGGGCGGCATTTGCCGTCACATATTTGGCGCTAAGTCTTTGCCCCGTGAGATTCGCTAGAGCATTGATAGCGATTACAGATTTGCCAGTTCCGGGACCGCCTTTGACAATAACTACGTTTTTCTTACTTCGGGTGCCTTCAGCAGCACAGGAGAGTATTTTTTCATATGTAGTTTTTTGATCATCAAGTAAAACAAATTCATCATGGCCAACTAACATCGAACCAACGGCATCGGCAAGTGGCTTGGAAGGGCGAACTCTTGCCGCGTCAATTCGCCGTAGTAGGTCAGTACCCGTGCCAGTACTGATGGAATCCACGATTAAATCAGCCAATTCACTTGATTGGCCGTTAAGGAAAACGGGTGCCAGTCTCAATGCATTCTCATAACGAGAACTAGAAATTACCGAACTCTCCTTGCAATTATGAAGATAAGCACATGCCGCGACATTTACAGAATTCTCGTATACGTATTCGTTGAATTGCTCTAAGTGACTCTTGTATGACCAGGCCTGGTACGAAGGATGGGTCGTGTCTCTAATTCCGCCTCCGAGGGCAGTCATTACGTGGTCTTCAAGTGAAGAAAAAGAAACATCAGTCCATTGCTTGAGCTCAACAATTACAACCGACTCTTGACCTGTGGAATTAGATCCCGAGACTACAAAATCGAGTCTGAAGCGCCGACCGTTGAGGCGATATTCGATAGCGATGCCCGCGTCTTTTGGGATTCGCGAATCATGCATAACATGGGACATTGCATTACCTAGTGAATTCCGCCAAGAGAGATATTCCGACTGGGCCACGTCGAGATTTAAGTTCTTTCGAACGGCATCTCGGATTACATCCTCAATTACAGGAGCATCCTTCAGAAAGTCTGATTTAGTCGCGAGATAAGCAAGCATTACTTTAGATTACCCTTGAAAGATAACGTCTCGATGATATTCAAGATAATGCTCTTGCTTTGAAGTGAAATCCCCAACATTCTCTCCAGGTGAGATCGACCATTGATTCAAAACATCTGGGTTCAGTTCAGAGCTAACCAGCACTTGACCCTCTTTTTTAAAGCTAATAAAGCCAGTGTCAAAAAGATGGTCAACATGTGGAGATAGCAAAAGACCATTGAATCCATCGATTTTTTCATGATTTGACGAGCTTCTCCAAGGCTTTATGTGGCTTGCTCTTAAATGCTTTATATTCTTAACACCAGTGACTCTGCAATGATCCTCAATTAGACGGACGTTCGCTTTAAACGTACCTTGACCTTTGCGAGATTTAACTAATTCAACTTTTTCTAAATCGCCCTCATAATTATTGATTTTAATCTCCATCATAATTTCGTAATCCGACTCAGGGACGACTATTGGAGACAACTCGTGTTGAATTACTGGAAGATTTGAATTTGTAAGGGTGACGAGCAATTCGCCAAACTCTCTAGATATTTCTGTCAAATAAATCCCCTGAAGCCCACTTCCGTTTCCTTGAAGCGGGGCATACTTCTTAGCAAGCAAAGGTTCGATTTGCTTCATGAAGTCTTTTGGTTTTATAGGATCCTTGACTTCTGAAAATTCAACTTCTACATACCAGCCTTCATTGAGCCAGTAATGGCCTGCAGCTTCAAAATCAGGTTTTGGGGATGTAGTAGCGGGNTTTTGAACAACTCCTATAGCTCGTATATATGTATCACAGTACGAAAAAACTATGTCACCCGGACGAACTTCTTGCATGCACTCATAAAAATAATTTCGGGCGCCATCAGCCCTTGTTTTTGGGGACCAAAGAAAACCGCTCCGAACTTCAAACTTGTAGGTTTGATTTTGATTCACCCACCAATATCGCATGACTCAACTCTATGGAATTTAGCTTCTAAACGTTGGAATTGACCTGTCACACTTCAAAAGATATGTCTTCACATTATTCAGGCCTGCAAGGCCTGCAATTTCCCCAGCACATCCTCATTCTTAGGGTCATCCACCAAAATCTTCTCTAAATCTTTAATAGCTGCCGCTTTCTTGCCGCTACGAGAATAGTTCTCGGCCCGCTCAAATAGCGCGCGATGCAGAACGCCTTCGGTGCGGGATTTCTTAGCGAGGGCGCGTTTCAAACATTCCAGGGCTGCGTCGTAGAGGCCCTTCTCCCGAAAGGCGATGCCGCGCAGGATTAAGAGCATTGCAGTGGCATCATCGATGTTCTCGATGTCTTCTGTGGTTTCGATGGCGCCATCGAAATCTTTCTGCGAAATCTGTAGGTCGGCCAATGAGATCTTGGTGAATTGATCGGGTTGCATTAGGCGCAGGACTTCGAGCGCTTCATCGAGGCGGTTCTCAACTTGCAGGACTTCGACCCAGATGAANCCGAAGCATTGTTCGTTAAAGGGAATATCGATGTGGATGCCATCTGTGATTTGAGCTTGCGGACGGATGGCGACGAAATATTTTTTGACGATGGGATCGGCGAAGTAGGTGGCGCGATTAGTCCAGATAAGTGCGCCGAGTTCGCGGGATTTGGTTTTGAGTTTCTCTTCGTTGATGGTGTGGACGAAGTAAGTGAGATCGAGGGCGGGTGTGAGTTCGGGGTAATCGGATTTGAGGGCGTCGATATCGGTGGCGATAGTTTGTTTAGGGATCGGTGTATCGGTGTCGTAAATTTTTAGAGTGAATGCGTAGAAAGCTTTTTCGCGGGCGCTTGCAAAGAGGCTGGGTTTTGGCGGTGTGGGGCGCGCGGGAGTTGTGGGGGTTTGTGAAGTGCGAGTGCGACGACCGCCGCTTAATGTGGTGACGTCATAGAGACCGGTACCGGGGATTCCGGTGGTGAAGGTGCGGCGGCCATTGGAGTTCATTGTGTAGCGCGCGCCGGGAACGCCGAAGGAGAGGCCGGTGGAATTTTTGTTGAAGTTGAGGCGGACGCCGGGCATGATTTTTACGGATCTGCGGAAGCGAAGGGTCATGGGAGAAGTGTCGCGCGAAATCTAAGGTTTTATTGGAAAAGGCACCAGGTTGACTAGTCCCGATGCCTTCCCTCGTTCTACCCCTGACGAGACTTGAACTCGCAACCGGACCTTAGTCAATGATCTGCTCTATCCATTTGAGCTACAGGGGCGGATGCGAAATATAAAAGATTTAAGTGGCTCGCTGATTAATTAATCCACAAGAACATATGAAGACAAATCTGTGGAAGGTTGCTATTATTCAATCGCCTTAGTCAAAGATCTGCTAATCAGGACCTCCATCCGTGGGGGTCCTGATTTATTTAAGGCGCTGACAATTCGGGCAGAAATGTGAGGATCGATTACCGAAGGCAATTCGCTTTATCTCTCGCCCGCACCGCGGACACGGCTCGCCCTCTTGGCCATATGCGGCAAGTGAAGTCTCAAAGAAACCACTCTCGCCATTCACGTTGATATACATCGCATCAAAAGAGGTTCCGCCAACTTCAATCGCCTCCGCCATTACTTCTGTCGCTGCATCCACTAAGGCACCGATCTTCTTGGTACTGAGTTCGTTGGCAGGAATCTCAGGATGAATCTTTGCGCGCCATAGGGATTCATCGGCATAGATATTGCCGACTCCACTCATGATCTCTTGGTTCAAGATCATGTTCTTAATGGCAGCTTTGCGGGATTTGATCTTTGCGATTACTGCGCCGCGATCAAAGGCAGGATCGAATGGATCAAGGGCGATGTGTTGGGCTGATTGTGGGATGCCATCGATCGATTGCTCGACTGATAACCAACCAAATGTGCGCTGGTCACTAAATACTAATTCGTGTGTTTTAAAGCCTCGCTTTAATGTGAATCGTGCGCGCACGTGAGTGGGCTCGGGGCGATCTTTGCGTGCGACGAGGAACTGACCCGACATTCCGAGGTGGGCGACAAGTGTGAGATCGCGATTTAGTTCAAACCATAGGAACTTGCCACGACGATTGATGGTGGTGATGCGTGCGCCTTCGATTGCGGAAAGAGGTGCGATGGACGCCGGCTTGAGAAGGCGAGGGTGAAGGTTTTGGCTAGTTCGAATGGTGTAGCCGGTAAGGAAATGTTCGAGTCCTCTTCGAACAGTCTCGACTTCAGGTAACTCAGGCACGGTGAACTATAAAGCGGGGATTAGCTTTCGAAATCCCCGCCACGGCCTGTCAATTTATTTTTACTCTTTGATGGGGCCTCATAAGTAATGATGAATACTGCAACAACGACTATAAAAATCCCGATCGCGATAAAAACGCCAGTCATTTACTTACCCAGAACAGCCCATGCAACGAGGCCGAAGGTGAGAATTCCCATGACTACGACTGCGAATGCGGTGAGTTGTAAGAGTGAGCCGGACTCAGAGACTTTCTTTGCTAACGCCGATGGCTTCTTAATCTGCTTGAGATCATCTATGAGTGCTTCTGCTTCGCGGATCGCAGCGTATTGGCTGATCATTGAAAGGATTCCCGTGACTGCTGCAACGCCAATTATTAGGTACTTGGTTTGATTTGATGCCATCGAGAATTTGTCGAAGCTAGCAAGAACGAAGATTGCAACGAGCATTACAGTTGGGCCGAATTGAGCAGAAATAATATGAGAACGCTTTTGATTCCAGAGTGTGAGGAGTTGCTTCTCTTCCATGTGAAATACCAATCCTTTTAACGTGGTCGGTCAATTTGACCTCGTAAAATGATAATTCCAGGCTACCCAGGTAATGCCGCAGACTCGCAGTGAAGGAAGGTGAATTCGTTTAACGCCCGACAGCTTTCATTCCACGTGCCAGCTTCAATAAATCTGAATAAGTCAGTCCTGAGACTAAGACTTCGATCTCTGTGCCATGAAGTGATTTCGTAGCCGGCACCTTCCACATCGCATATCCCCCAAAGTTATGAATATCCGATGTCTTGCAGTTCTGCCATTGCTTCTTATTTGCGGGATCACAAAATGCGACGATTGTTGCTTTGTTGCCGTTGATTGTTGCTGTCGCAACTTTCACTCCAAGCCCAGGATTAGAACATTTCACACTCGCATCGGTCTCAAGGAATTGCACAGAGCGAGCTTCGCCATAAATAGCGGCAAGCCATTGTTCGTTCTTTGCACCACACGATTGCATAGTGAAGGAGCGAAGAAGCAGATCACCCGTGGAGGCGGGTTGGTAAATTTGATAACTCACACCGGTCTGAGCATCCTGGTATTTATTTCCAGAGCCCATTGCGTGAGCCGAGAAGGCAATCGAAACGGCGGCGATAAGGAATACGGCAAACACTTTCTTAATTCCGAAGAGTGCTCTCATATTCTTAATTTTCTCCCAAATATGCGGGGATGACAATCTCGTTGTATTGCAAGAAGCCGGGCTTGAATGGTGGATCAAAGCGACAGATTCGGGATTCATCTGAGAGGGCGATCTGTTCTTTAGCAGCCGCTGCGCGAAGTTCTTTTGTCTTCTTGGCAGCTAATTCTTCGGTTGCTTTTCCACGAAATGAGAGTGCAATGCAGGTTTCGGCATCGAGTTCGCGAAGGATTACTTGTGGATCATTGGGATGTGGCAATCGCCCAAAGGTGCTGCCTGATGGCATAACAAAGGAGACATACCATTCATTAGGATCTGCTGACACTGAGCGCTGAGCCGCAATAACGGGCGCAGTCATCGCTATCTTCTCCGATGCTTTGTTGCCCTTAGCGATATATCTAAAGAGTGATCCAAATGCCGCACTGGCTGCGGTGGAATATTGCGCCGATACTTTGACTTCGGCAATTACGCATGGCTGATATTCCCGCACTTCAAAATCTGCGTACTTCTCCAGGACCGTAAATTCTTGCCTTTTTGTCATAGTTTGAGGGTACTCGGCTATCCCCCAAGTCGCAGTGTGACAAGATTTGCGGGTGAATCGGCGATTTAAAGTGCAAGGTGTCGGCCTTCGTGGCCTCATCGCATGTGCACTGTCTTTCGCTCTCCTTCTCATTTCTACGCCATCGGCTTCAGCCATTAACTACACCGTCACATATGACGCTAATGCCAGTATGTTTCAAGCTGGCGTGACTTCAGGATCTATTCCTGCCGTCTCAGGTAATAGTTTTGCTGCAAATGCAACGGTCACTGTTGCGGATAACACCGGATCGCTGGCCCGACAAGGTTTCACATTATCTGGGTGGAACACGGCTTCGGATGGATCAGGAATCACTTATGCGTTGAAGACAGGTACATTCACGATAACGACAAACGTCATCCTTTATGCAAAATGGTCGATTCCATCTTCTGCTCGATTAATTGGATCTGGTGGATCTGTAATAACAATCGTGAATACGAACTCAGTCACAAATGGCACCTACTGCACCGGCGGGAGNGTTCGCGGCGTTACTTCCGACGGTACTTACATGTACTTCCGTCCATCCACATATCCGGCTTACATCTGCAAATTAACCATTGGTGGAGTTGTAGTTTCGGTAAATAACGTTGGCACCGTATTGGGAAGCACAATTCCAACAGATTCAATGGCGCTGTCATATAGCTCGGGGTGTTTATTTGTTCGTGGCACTGGTGGCGCAACCACCACTGTGTATTGCATTGATGTCAGTGATTGGACAATTACTGCGCGAACTTTGCCTACAACTTTGATGGCGGGACAAGGTTGGGGCACCGGAAACTTGATTGATTTTCCTGATGGGCGAATCGGATCGGTCTCGCAACCCAACCAAACTCTTTCGGGTGGAATTGGTACAGGTGCAAACCAATGTCCCAGTGGAATGAACTGCAAAATTTTGCGTCTCTTTAATGTGATTGGCTCGGGCAAAACTGTTACTTTCACAAATTCCGAAGATATTATTTTGGCTGATTCTGACAATTTGTGGCCAGGTGATGAACATGGAATTGCTACTGATGGAACTTACCTCTATGAGATTCAATACAACGCAGGTTACAAGGTCTGGGCGCTTCGATCTAACGCTCCTTCTTACGTCGTATTTAATGGTGATGCTTCGGCCGCATGTGGCGCCTCAACCGGCGTTTCGCCCTCTTCATGTTTAATCAATAATCCAGTTGATGGAACTACTTCTCTGATGAGTAACGCCACCTATATTGGCCACAATCACACTACGGGTACATACATGATGGGTGATTACAGCAACCCAAACATTTATGTTTCCAATTCAATCCTGCCGCCCGCAGGTCCTGGCTCATTGCCCGCTGCTGCTGTATTTAATTCCTATGGACTTGGGAGTGGATTAACCTCCGCGACATATAGAGCCAATAATTCAATTACTGTAAATCTCAACACTTCATCGCTGGTTACTTTTTATTCCAAAGGTAAGCCAATTATTGGATGTAGAAATGTTTCCACGAGCGGAGTTTCGCCAAATATTGTGGCTACTTGTACTTGGAGGCCAGCTGCGCACGGGCCCATGTATTTGTCGATCACGGCCACACCAAAGAATTCTCAAATCGCACCATCAGGCACCGGGCAATTCCAAATATTTGTAGGTGCTCGAACTTCAAAGCGCTGAGAAGAGTAATTTGGCTCCCCGAAAGTGTATGCAGATGCCATCGGAGAGGGCAGTGTGGCAAGATTTGCCGATGATTTCACTCGCGCTCTCCCTTCGTCATATGGCCTGGTCGAACCAAAAGTTTTTTGGATATTTCACGGAACTTCCTGATGAAGTCTTTGGACTGAGCGCAGCTGAAGGCGAGTGGCCGGTTGGACAATTGCTCACTCACTTCGCCGGAAGCGGTCAGTGGTATCGGTATTGCTTGGGTGGAGCTGATTGGTCCGAACTAACTCCAGTAACGACAGGTGCTATCGCTCGCCAATATTTAGAGATCATGGCCGAACTTGATGCATTTTTATTAGAACATGTTGATCGGCAAGATGAAGCGCTAGTTATCGATGGCGAAGATGGTCCAATCAATGCCACTCGCTCCTTGATCTTGTCTCAAGCGGTTATGCATAGCGCCGAACATAAGGGGCAGATCGCAGCGATTATGAGGGCCAACGGCTGGGAGATAGCGCTCGATCCGCTCGATGTGTGGAGTTATGTGGCCGCGGGCGGGGCTTAAAAACTCAGTATTATTCTCGAATGTTGGAATTGGGAAGAGGAGTTAAATCGGCCGCGATTGCGTCGGCTCTTCTCCTTTTACCTGCCGCTATTCCGCTGGATATCGCTAGCGCGGTTGCGCCTTGTACAACCACTCAAAACTCTTATGTCGGAAACGGAACTAATGGCACCAACGGTGTCGGTTACACAACTTATTCCGTAACTCAAACTGGTTCGTGCTTATGGTCTGTTCCTGCCGGCATTACCCAAGCCGATGTATTAATCGTCGGTGGTGGAGGTGGTGGCGCTGGTGGAAATTCAGGGGCATCAGGTTCTGGTGGAGGTGGTGGAGGTGGCGGTGCAATGGTTGCAACAAATTATCCACTCACACCTACAGCCGGCCTTTCACTCACAATTGGTACTGGCGGCACGGGGGGTGCAAGTGCGAGTACTAACCGAGACACAACTCTTGGTACGCAAGGCGGCAACACTATTTTTGATCAAATCTCTGCCGGTGGCGGCGGTGGTGGCGGATATAGCAGTACTGCTGGTTATGCAACCGAAGTCGGTAAAGCAGGAACAGCCGGTGGTGGCGGTGGTGGTTCAAGTAATCACTGGTACGCATATAACGATGGAGTTAGCGGTGGAACTCGCGCAGCTGGTGGAACGGGTACATCAGTAACCATTGGTGGCCAAACATATTCTGGGATCACCGGTGGTCTCGGTGGAATTTATGTATTGGGTCAAAGCGGTGGTAACACTGGTGGCTCTGGTGGTGGAGCCGCAAGCGGAGCTACTGGCAACGCTACTAATGGTGCATCGCCTGCCCCGGGTGCCGGACTAACAACTTACATTTCTGGAACACAAACTTCATATGGTGGCGGTGGTTTGGCATACGGAGCCACTAGCTGGACCGCAGGTGGAACACCCACCGGAGTCGGATTTGGTGGTTGGGGTGGTGAAGTCACTGTTGGTGGATCGAATGGAAATTCAGGTCTCGTTTTAATTCGCATTCTCACACCGGCACTTACTTTCAGCTCCTTTAATTTGTCAGGAAATGCGACAACTGCAAATTATCGAGCCAATACTTCTATTGCGATAAATGTCAGCGCGGCAGCAAAAGTAACGTTCCTTGCTGGAAACAAAAAGATTCCTGGTTGCGTAAAAGTCAGCACTAGCGGAACATCCCCCAACATCATTGCTACCTGCACCTGGCGCCCATCAGTTCATGGTTTGCTCTCTTTAAGCGCCGTTGTTTATCCCACTGGTGGTGGCTCTAACATCTCTGCCGGCCCCCTACGAATCGGCGTACCTGTTCGAACAGGAAATCGCTAGATGAAAGCAAAACTGGCGCTCTTCTCAATCTTCATGCTCTCCTTTATTCCTATCAACNCCTCGCCCTCGTTTGCGGCGGCCACGATTTATGAATCCATGACTGGCACGAATGGAAACTCCATGAATTCCACTGGTAGTTCAGACAGCACTGGCTTCACCGGCAACTGGTCGATGGTCAATGCCAATAAAAATCCTGGTCCAATGACTGGATTAGCTGGCGTTTACAGCAATACCTACAACACTTCGCTACGTTTTCCCTCAAATAGCATTTTCTCGATGCCGGCAAACAATACTGCCGCATCTACTGCCTCAAATTTGTGGTACCTCTACTACTCGGCGCGGCAGATGAGTAGTGGAGTAAATTTCGATACCAACGGAACTTATTACTTAAGTTTCTTGGAGTACTCCCCATCTCCAGGTGGCAACTGGGGTTCAACAATTGTTGGATTACTTAATGGGTTGCCCTCGTCGTCAAGTGATACCTCAAAGAGCTCAATCCAAGTGGGGCGTTCCTATGGTGGAGCACCAACAATTCAACTTATTTCCGCGAACCAAGCTACGTGGAATACGACTCCTTATTCCGCACTAGGAACCGCGAATAACCCAGCAGATTCCTCTGGAAAATCTTGGTTTGTGGTCACAAAATTCACAACTGCCGCAAGTGGGAACGACACCATCTCGCTGAAGTTCTTTGCGTCGACCGATTCGATTCCAGCCTCTGATGCATCAATATCTTGGGATGTTACATACTCGACCGCAATAACTGGAACTTATAATTACCTCGCTGTTCAAAATGAATACAACGGTGTTATCGATGAGCTTCGCGGAGATGCGACCTATGCCGCGGTGGCGGGCATTTCGGTGGCTCCTTCTATTTCCGCACCTTCCGTTTCAGGAACTCCCAACAAAGGAATTGCTTCTAGTGTCACGGTTACAGTAGGCGCTGCCGGATATATGCGATTTTATGTGGATGGAAAGCGCGTGCCAGCTTGTCTTAACCGGCCGACAACAGGCTCCTCGCCCAATTTCACCGTGACGTGCAGTTGGAAGCCACCAGTTAAGGGAACTCATCGAATGTATGCGACATTTACCTCCACGGACTCCTCATACACAAATGCGACGACACCTGTGGCGAATATCCAGGTAGTTCCGCGAACAAATACGCGCTGAGGCGAAGCGTACTTTCTCAAATTTTGGCAAGTCACTGCATAAATCCAGCCCTCATTTACGGTTAATCCAGAGATAGGTTCAGTCTGTCCAAATCCTGATTGGGGCGCACGTGAGTAAATTGAAGAAGGTCGCCATTGCCGTATTGCTGCCCTTGACCCTCCTCGGAAGCTTCTCCGCTCAGGCCGCCGATATTCCTGGCGAGCAATTTGTGATCTCTAATCCCCCAACAAATGATCGATATACCGGGATCAATTTGGCAGATTCACAGTTCAATCGTGAGACCTATTCAGCCCTAGAAGCGTTCACAGCAAATGGAACTTCGCGAAACAGTCAAATGTTAACTCGAAACTCTTGCACTTCCATTGGTTCCCCAGGTTGCGAAAGCGATAAGTGGTTTGCCTACCATGCCCAATTAGGAATGTGCGGAGAACAATATTCAACTGATTGTGTATCAAAAGTTTTTGCTAAAGGTCCAGATGGCATTGAGCACCAAGGCACTTTTGTTAAGTATTTTCCTGGTGATACGGAATTCTCATACAAAGGTGATCCATCGATTGGATTACCACCCGGTGCTTCTACCTTTATTGTGGACTTCCCAGATTTTCCCCATCAAGGTGGAACTAAATATTTAGTTGTTGCTGCTATGACCGGCTTCCGTGCATTCAATCAGACTCAATTTCAGGTTGATGATTTCACCTCCGGTATTTTCGCAATCTCGGAGGTTGCAGGCAGCTTTTCGGTAACTAAGCCAGAAAAGGTAGTTAGACCTGATTTCACTTTATATGGAAACCAAGCAACAGCCGGTGGTTTCAAATTCGGCCCGGATGATGGAACTGGCATCCGCCGAACCGCTTGTGTGCAAACATCTTCCACTTCGTGTGCACTGCCATGGCGGATGCCACTTAATGTTGATTTTGGATTGAGTTTCAAATTGCATGAAAAAATAGCTGGGTGGTTACATGGACGCTTAACTGATGCGCAGAGCACTATTTCAACGAATGCTACTGGCGATCAACTTCTCACCATTCAAGGAAAGCCGTCAATAATTCCCGGTATTTTTGGCTGGGCGAAGAAATCTGAATATCCACCAACCCTTAAGGCCTTCTATCAAAAACAAGACCAAACGAATAATGACGCGAACGGTTTAGGTTGGCCAAGTCTTGATGGTAAGACGAACAATGGCCCCGAAGGTTTGCCTTATTCGATTATGAAAGAGGGCTTTGGTTATGACGAAGGAAGTTTCACCGAAGTATTAGCGTGGATCGGCGCCCTTGGCGATAAAGCGGCGTACGACCAATCGGTGTGGTCTGTTCGTACACTCAGTGGTGGAACCGGCCAAGATTGCTGGAAGAACACCAATACTTTAAGTGGCATTGTCTCGACCAACTCCACCATGTATGTCGGCGCTCCCCCAACCTTTGATAAAGCTTCGCAATCTTTAGATTACAAGGTTGTCTCACCGCACTATTTAAAGGATGGTACTGAGTTCAAGGGAAGTTATGACTTAGTTATCAAGAGCGATGTTGCACGTTGTATTTATGGCTTCACATCGGCTCCAGTTTCGGCAACGATTTCGATCGTCTCTGCGGATGGAACATCTCAAATCGCCACAACAACCTTTACTGAAAAAGATGGATGGATGTATCTCACGGCTCGCAATTTCACCTTCTCCTCCCCCACGGTGCGTGTGACTTTGAAACAAGCAAGTTCAGAAAATAAGTCAGAGATAAAGACACCTGCCAAAGTCGCGATCAAGAAGATCACATGCACTAAAGGCAAGACAAAGAAAGTGGTTCAGGGCGCGAATCCGCTTTGTCCTAGTGGGTTTAAATTAACTAAATAAAACTCTTATTTAAGAACCGCAAACCCACAAGTAGTAATACGCCTTACCATTCAAGATTGTCACGTGATTTGTTGACAATCCATCGGCCCATTTAACGTCTAGAACAAAAGTGTCGCCTCTTGGAACGCGGCCAGACAATTTATTCTTAGGCAACCCTGTTGGAACGGCCCAACTCGGATCTTTATCCAAGGTAGTCAAATCCGGCACCGCTGGCCCATAAGTTCCACCCATTTGAGATTCCATCGAAATTAAACAAGCTTTGGCCGATGAATACATTCCGGGATATAGATGTGCAACTTCGTAAGCATTTTCCGCATCAACACCGCGTTGATAAGCCTGCTGTTGTCCGTAATAAAGGGCCCTGATCAAGGATTTTGCTTGTGAAAGTGAGACGGATGCCGAGGCATTGGGAGCGGTCGATACAAATAAGCAAGCCGTTACGGAAAATGCGATAAGAGAAATTGAATATTTGAACTTCATAGTTAGCTCCAAAATACCTAGGTACCTACAAAAAGTGTATCAATGCCGACCAGTCAAAACCTATTTGAAAAAGAGCCAGTTGTTCTCCAACTTAATTCCGTATCTGACAGGTCTTGGCTAACTACAAGTTAGGCTCTGCGCATGCTCGGTGGGATCGATAACGGCCTTTTCTTCCAATCCTTGGGAGGTTTAATTGCTCTGGGATTAATCATCATCGTCATGCGCTGGGCTTTCTCCAAAAACCCTAAGTTGATTGTGACTCCTATAAAGGCGGGTAAGAATGATCAGTACGGCCTGCTCAAGGCGCTACCAACTCCATCGAATTACATTGAAGCCCAGATGGCGCTCCAGAAATTGATCGACCTTGATGTGCGAGCAACCCTCACTCAAACTCTTGAAGGGCCTTCAATTATGGTCTTTGAAAAAGATTATGGAGTGGCTTTGGCTATCTTGAAAGCTAAATAATTAAATATTGGCGTTGACTATTTCTGTGAGCCATCTGATGGGCTCGCTCATCGCAGCATCGACGCCTCCCGCCGCATCCACTAATGAGTGCACTTGGAGATTCGCATAATTTCTCAATTCAGGTGCTACCTGTCCAGCAAACACAATCACTTTCTTCCCTGAATTCACACTTTTCGCTATTACATAACCAGGGCCCTTGCCCATAAGAGATTGCTGGTCAAAAAAGCCCTCACCAGTAATAAGAACGTCAGCAGATTCAATGGCCTGGTCTAAATGCAACGCATCAGCAAACCAATGTGCTCCAGAGATAAATTGCGCACCAAAAATAGCTCTGCCTATTGAAGCGACTCCTCCGGCAGCGCCGGCTCCTTCGATTTCTGCCACATCAATTCCAGTTGCGCGGTGAAGGACCCCAGACCAATGTCTCAGTGATTGATCGGCATCATCGAGTTGATCCTTGCTAAGGCCCTTTTGAGGGCCAAAGACATGGGCTGCGCCGGACGGCCCGACGAGTGGATTGTTCACATCGACCAAGAAAGTCCACTTCACGGACGTAGTCATAGGATGAATATCTGAATGCACAAGTGTCAGATCTATCGACGCAGCGTCATCTAGTCCGGCTAGGTTTGGAGAAATATTAAGCCCAAATTGATCCAGAACTTTGCCGCCAAGTCCTATTAGGAATCCGACTCCGCCGTCGGTTGAGGCGCTACCACCAACTGAAACAATGATCTCATTAACGCCAGTAGCAATAACTTGAGAGGCAGCATCTCCTAAACCATAAGATGTAGCGAAATATGGTTGTAACGCGCGACCTTTGAGCGAGGCGATACCACAGATCGATGCCATCTCTAGGAATGCAATTTTCTGGGTGCCCAATGTTTTCAGGCCATAAAAAGTATCAATCGGNTCCATGAGCGCATTAAATGTACGAATAGGTATCTGTTCAAAATCATTGTCATACAGAATTTCTAGCGATCCATCTCCGCCATCGGCAATGGGAATTTGTTGGATCTGCGCCTCTGGATATTTATTACGAATTACACCAGCGATAGTTGCGCAAACTTCCTGCGCAGTGAGTGAACCCTTAAATTTATCTGGTGCAACGAGAAATCGAGTCATCGCGTCCCGGTACGTCGCCCTATTTGAATAACTGAAATAGGAGAGCTTGAACCTTGTAGCGATCCATCCGTAGGAAATAACTGCGCTGAATATTTCACTTGACCGGAGGTATTCGGTCGAAAAACACAGGTAGCGGTAGGCGTTCCAGCCACATCAACAGTCGACACCCTTATGCATCCCGGGATCTTCTTGTTATTAGAAAGAAAGGTAACTTTGCCAGCAATACTTGCGGTCGCCTTCAGAGTTGTCGTAGCGCTCTTTGCGCCATTGCCAGTCAAAGTCGGAGCGTTGACTGAGGTAGATGTGATTGTTTGGCCAACAAATACTTGAACTAAGAAATTTGTGTTTTTCCAAGTTGCATTTCCCATTGACGTCCAGTCGGGGTTTGAAGCAGGGCCTGCTCCTAGACCAAGATCGGGTGGACCTGCTGGGCGATGCATATTCCACGCCATGATGGTTTGGGTGTCAGTGAGGTTGTGAACTTGATATGAGCCATGCCCATCTGCAACTACCGACACGGTGTCATCCCAATCGTACAAACCACTTGAGCTGGCTGGTGATAATCCACCAGGACTCTGTGAATAATTGTAAGGCCAGAATTCAACACGCCCCAGTGCAAAACTTCCAGTTCTTACTGCGGAAGTATCTGAAGTAACAAGCAAATTTGTAACATTCTTTTGAAGTACCAACAAATTTGCGTAGTCCGGAAATTGAAGCGAGGCCAAGGTGGCCCCAGCCCATTTATCGAAGGCGACCTCTGCATAATATTTTGTGTTATTACTTACTTGAGTCATCTCCATGCGAATCTTGATGCGATCCCATGAGCCAGAAAATGTCGATGCTGCGCCACCAGTTTTTCCAAAACCATTCGTGTACACCATTGAGGTATTTGTCGCCGCATCACGATTGGACGTCGTGGTCTCGTATATCTCGGTCCAAACAACCGCGGCTTTCGCTGGTGTTACCGAAACAAATAGAGGCGCAAGCAGGGCGACAAGACTCAGCGCGACCCTTCTTCTCATCATTGCCTGATCTTAACGCTTGAAGAATTTCTTAAACTTGCGCACCTTCGCCTCGCGCATCACCTCGCGCATTGACTCGTCACTTGGTCGGGCTGGGCTTGCGGGGCGAGATTTAAACTCCTTGGCCCACTTCTCCACGGGTGGTTCTAAATGTGGATCTAGGTTCTTAACGGCGGGATCGCGATCCACATCGATTTGAGTGAATACTGCATCGAGTTTGTAGGTCTTATGGCAGACCGAACACGTTAATTGATCGGAGCGAAGGGTATTCCCACATGTGCATTCCCAATCACCGGCGGCCATAGCCCTATCTTCCCACTGAGAGAGCGCAATTGTCACCGTAGAATTCAGAGATGTTGCATTGGGCCTACATGGCGATGTTGGGATTTACCGTCATCGGTTCTTTCTGGCTCGAGCTAGTCCTTAAGGTGCGGGTTCTGCGACGATTTAAGCGAGTCATACTCTCCATACTTCCGATCGCACTCCCCTTCATAGCGTGGGATGCCTATGCAATTCAACGTGGTCACTGGCACTTTGATAGCAAGCAAATTCTGGGAATTCATGGGCCATTGCACATTCCACTCGAAGAGTTTCTCTTCTTTTTAATAATTCCGATTGCTGCGATCATGACGATCGAGGCAGTACGCACCGTAAAGAAGCAATGGCCTGTGGGTGATGGCAAATGAGCTATAGCGCCATTGCAGTTCTTGCTCTCATCGCATCAGGCGTGCTGGATCTCTTTGTTGTGAAGAGCGATCTGCTAAAGAAGAAGGTTTTCTGGACCTCCTACGCGATTATCTTGCCATTTCAACTTCTCACTAATTGGTGGCTGACTTCGCGCAATATCGTGATGTATTCCGATGATGCGATCTTTGGGCTACGAATCGCATCGGCACCAGTTGAAGATCTACTCTTTGGATTCTCACTACTTCTGGGAGTGCTCTCGATGTGGATTTACTGGGGTCGCAAGGGTCTCGATTAGTTATTAACAAGTTTTAGATCTCCACAACCTCTCAATCCTTCCGATTTTGAGGTCAGCAACGATGGTTCATTTCTCTCATGGACAGAAGAAAGCTCCTCAAAATATTGAACAATGAGGCAAATTTAAAGGGTTTTGAGTAAAGGAAAGTTAGAGAAGGGGGAAATCACACAATTTATGAAATAGGGGCAATTCGAGTTCCTATTCCCATGCATAGAGAGTTAAATAAGAATCTGGTCCTACAACTAGTCAAGGAATTAGAACCAATATTAGGAAAGGAGTGGATTAACAAATGAGAGAAAAGTTTGAAATCTATGCCTCGCAGGTTGATAACTATTGGGCAATTCAAGTCAAGGGCCATTCAAATTGGTTCACGCAATCAAAAAATCAAAACGAGATCGAATTCATGGCTCGAGACATGATTTCTCTTATGCTAGATGTGCCTCGTGACGCTTTCGACGTTGAAGTTACTGAACTTCAATACCATCCGGCCAAGTGAGATATTCCTTCTTAGTATTTGGCTGGTAGGCGCGTAAAGATCCACTCATACCTACCGCGAGCCAAGGCGCCTTAATTTTTACCTCGCCCTTGTTGCAATCCAATTGTTTCACTGGAATCTTGTAGATAGAAAGAATTGTTACCCACTTATTGGTCCGGCCATTAACTTGGATTAAGAGTGGCGCCTTGGTTGATTTGGGGACGCAAACTTCAATTACCAATTTCTCGCCAATCGAGACTGGGTAATAACCAGCGCTTCGTGCGATACGAAGTGCACCACCGGTCGCTTTCACATCATTTCCAATTTTCACATTTTTCAATCCACAACTAATGACAAATTTTTGCAAAGTTGCACCTTCAACAGAATCTACGGTTAACGCATATTTAGCTTTAATCGCAATCCAGTTAGAGACATAGCCACATTGATCAAGTGGTGGCAGCCAAGTCGATGGATCTTGATCTCCCTTGGCGCGATTCTCTCCAGCAGTAACTGCTACAAGCGCGCGTGGATCCGTGAGGTCATTGGCGTAGTTCTGTCGCTGAAGTGCGGTCCACTTCCAGGCACCAGATCGCCACGCTTCCGAGAGCGGGACTAGGTGGTCAATATCGAGCTCGCCGGGATCTGTATAGGAGACACCATCGTAGGGACTGATCCATTTGCCGCCGATGAGCGTGCAGTGAGTGCCAACAGTTGGTTTCACGATTGCCTCTGCAATCAATACTTCATTTCGAGTATTGCAACCATCATGATCAGCATCGATCCAATGTTTGAATTTAGAACGAACGTAGCCCGTGAGTTGATCTGGTGCAATTTTTAGGGTGATAACTGGTTTTGTGGGAACTTTAGGCTGTGTCGTTACTCCATGAGATGGAGGAATGACTAGAAGAGATAATAATGCCGCACTAAGAGCTATTTCGAAGTAACTCTTTCTTGCGCTCTTCATTCTATTGCTTCGTAAAACCAGCAGGACATACTGGATTAGCAGAAGTAACAAATCGCTTTGAAGATCCGTTAACGCAAATAATTGTCTTCACGCCAGTACTTCCTCCGCCAACACTTATGACACCGCTACTCGCGACTGGCTTCTTTGTGGGAGTGGTTTTGCTATTAGTTGGCTTCTTAGTTGGTTTAACAACCGGTGCCTTGACTGGCTTGGGTGCAACAACAGTGAGCAGGGCGCTTCCTTCGATGCCTGCCTGGTCACCTTCAACCATTCCCTTGCTTGTAAAGACTGTGACTGCGGCAGAGTCACCAAGGCCAAGACCGCTGACGGTTACAAGACCAGTTGAATCAACGGATGCGCTTCCCGTGGAGACTTCAATTCCGTAGTCGTAGAAACGGTTGTAATTAGTGATCTTTACTTGGAAGCCATCGTTGGTAGATATGACTTCGGCAAATTCTGGAACGAGTCCTTGGTTGGGAAAGGATGAGCCGTTTATGGAGGATTTCGTGACCGGCATTCCAGCGCCAATCGAAACTGAAATTGTGACCGTAGTGCTGCTTCCACCACGCATGCCCGTAACTTCTAGAACACCATTTCCATTAACAAATGCAGATGCACCGCTCGCTGTAGCATCCCATTTAAATTGCGAATTGTAATTATTGATTTGCACAGTAAAGCCAGAGCGATTTGGTTGTACAACACCAAAATCAGGTTTTACTGAGAGGGCGGCGGCGCTGGAATAACCAAGGAGAGCTACTCCCCCGACAAAGTTAGAGCCGTCGTATACGGCAAGTTTGCAATTATCTGGCTTGGTAGGATCCACATTTGTAGCATTTATTACACCTTGATTAGAGATGGAAATGTTTCCGTTTTCGCAAGAAATTTTCCATTGGTAATAACTATCGTAATTTGTGATAGCCACGCTAAAGCCACTGCCATTAACCATCATCACTTTGCCCAAATTTGGGATGAGCGAAGAATTAGGTTGCAGGCTTGACCAATCTAGGGTTGCAATAGAAGGTTCGAGACCTGGCTGGAAGGCGCTGACGGTGAGAGTTGCTTTCTGGCCACGAGTTAAACCAGACACGAGGATATTTCCATTTGCATCCATCGTGGCTTTACCTGCCGAGGAAGATGCGCTCCACATATAGAGTGAACTGAAATTTCCTACATATGCGCCGAAGGAATCATTGGTCTGAGATCTCTTATAAATGACCGGGGTAATCTGTACTTTTTGGGGAATGGCACTAGCAGTAATTGCCTTAGTTCCATTGTCGTAGCCCGCGCGCGAAGTTGTAATTGTCACTGTCGCAGGAAAATTTCCCAATCCAAATACGGTGACTGTTCCGATGGAATTGATCGTTGCAGATCCCATGGTGGAGGTAACGCTCCATGTAAAGTTTGTGTCGTAGTTATAAACCTGAACCGAAAATCCACCGACTGTAGCCGTTACTTGTCCGGTGGAGGGAACAAGCCCTGGATTTGCCGCATGCGCAGGAGCTGCAGAAATTAATGAAGCTGCAAGTGCTAGGACTACGAAGATTCTCTTCATTATGCTGAAGGAACCTTTCCAGCACAAACTTTCGCGATCGCACGGTAATCATTCAAAATCTGCTTCTGGCCGTCGTTGTAATCCGCCACAAAAGTAGAGGGACTTTCCACTTGGTTCTTTCCCCACGAAAGTATCAAATTTGCATAATCTCCCAGATCATTTGCCGCCTGACCGAGAAGTGATGCCACCTGACCCTTAGATCGCCCTTGATCGGTGGCAACTTGCATAGCAATTGCCGAGGCGCTTTGTGCCCAATCAATAATTACTGGTGCATTATTTTTATCATTAGAACCACCAGGGACATTGCGCACAATATTTGCATAATCCACTAAGTGGCTAACAGTTGAACTTGTAATAACGCAAGAACTATTAACGGCAGTTTTAGATGCTGTTGGTGAAGGTGCTGCATCAGTCGGAACATCAACTGCCACTTGATCATCAGCAGTCGCAGTCGTTGAAGGCGAGGCCGCAGGAGCTGCCGTTTGGGTTGTATTTGGTTTGGTCGTGTACCAAATTGCACCGCCTGCAACCAATAGTGCAACGATTCCAATGACTATGGGAGTCTTTTTATTAAAGCCGACTTTATCCGTCTTCGCTTTTTTCTCGGCCTTTTCTTTGGGAAGACGCTCTGATTTGGGTTTACGCTTCCACTCAATAACTTCTGGTTCAACTCCACTTGGTGATTTCGATTTTGCTGCAGGCGGAACAAAAACATTTTGCTTCGGCGCTTCCACCCGTGGTGGCTGTGATTCGCGTGGTGCTTGCGGAGCAGCAGGAGCAGGCGGTGGAGTAAATGTTGGTCGATTAGCGTTGGGATTGACTGGCTTATAAATAACAGTCTTTGGTGGCGCAGGTGGGTTCACAAAGTTTGGCGCAGAAGGCGCGGTGGGAGCAGCTTGTGAAACACGAGGCTTTCCACAACCTTGGCAGTATTTTCCGGTAGGTGAATACTCACGTCCGCAGTACTGACAGTATTGATTGCCGCTCATTGTGAAAATCCCATCTTCATGAATCTCTCGCTATTGCCTCTCTTTATTCTAAAGGTGAATCGCGATGATTCTAAATATTCCAATGACCAGTCACGCCTATTTCTTAATTGTCGTGGCCCAGGTCGTTGAGGTTGGTAGGCGCACATCGCTGCCAGCGAAGCTTGAGGTGGTCGAACAGATTCCATTGGCGACCGCTGAGATCATAAAGGTGGTGAAGAGCGAGCCGCCGATATCGCTAATTTGAACATTGGAGACCGTGCAGGTGGCGGGAGTGTTGCTCACGACTGCGATCGGTACGCCCAAGGAACGCAATCCGCTCATCAGTTCTGGGTTAACGGTTGTTGCAGCAACCTGGATTTTTGCGCCATTGCTATTGACGGTATTTGTGCCGGTGACTGTTAATTTCATGGAAGCTTTCATCCATAAGAAGCTTCGCAGTACTGGCTCGGCTGCTGCCCNTGTCTTATCCCCTGCTTGAGTTGCTGCAACTATGCACATTATTTGTGGGAGTCCTGATACCGGATAAACCGCTTGAACGACAGGACCGGAAGTTGGATAAATGATCTGGCATGTTGATGGCGTCATGCTGACGAATGAGACTAGAAGTCCGGAGGTTGACTTAGCAACAAGAGGCTGTGCTGGACCGTATTCACGATTAGTCAAGGTGTTCATGATGATCGTCTGAATCTTTGTTCCACCTGTCACTGGTGCAGGAAGTGGATTTGATGGCGCTGGAGTTGGAGCTGGTGTCGGTGCAGGAGTTGGAGTTGGAGTTGGAGTTGGAGTTGGAGTTGGAGTTGGAGTTGGAATTACAACTGGAAGGGTCTTAATCGTGATCGGCTGAGAATAGATCCAAGTTCCCGCTGCTGGACCAGTAATTGCCTGGATTGCTGTGCGAATTGTGTACGAAGTACCAGGGGTAAGACCAGCAAGATTTGCTGTCACATTTGTATTCAAAGCGTTAGTAAGTGCATAAGGAGATCCCTGAACAGTGACAACGCCGGTGGCAAATGAAGCATCGGTTGAGTACTGATAATTCACACGAGTATTAGATCCCCCAGCGTTGACCATGGATACAACAGAGATGGCATCGGTTTTGATACTGGTGGTGTTCACATTATTAACAAGTGGTGCAACTGGTGCCACGATGGAATACAAAATCGGGCTTAGGGTTTTGCCTGAGGCATTAGTCGCTTCAAAGCGGTAGTAAGTACCTGACCCTGGAGTAAGTCCACGAACCGTCGCTGCGACAACAGTGAAGGTGTCAGAGTTCAAAACGGCAGGAAGGGNAATTGCAGTGACTCCGAGAGTTACCGACTTCTCATATCCATAAAGAAAGCGAACTGATGTTGCTTGTCCTTGTGGGTTCACCGCTCCGGTGAATGTATCCACGATCGACGATGGGCTGGTACGTCGGGTATCAATTGTGACGGTAGGTGCTGCGCCAACCGCTTTAACGGTAGTAAAAGTAGCGCCCGGTGTCTCTGACACTCCCGCACTATTTGTAGCGACAAGCTTGTAGTAGTACTGAGTGTTATCACGAAGGTTGGTGAGATCTAGCGCCAATGTCACTGGAGTTGTTCCGGTGATTACTCCCCCACTAGTTGGAACACTTGTCACCGTATTTATTGCAAATGCGGGATCCGTTCCGTAGACAAAATTGACCGTTGTGGTGGTATTTCCAGCAATTGCAGTTCCAGCGATGTGAGCACCAAATGATGTGATTGATGTAGCTGGAATAGTGGTCAATGTGGCCTTAGTCGCAGGAGCTACTGATGTGCGAAATGAACCGATCGGTGTCTGAATTGACCCAGATTCGTTTGTCGCAGTGACGCGGAAGTAGTACTGAGTGTTAGGAATAAGGTTTGTGATAGATGCAACGGAGGTAGTGACGGCTGCTCCAGTAAATGTCGTGGGAGCAAGTGTTCCCTTCACAACGCCAGTGGCCAATGAGGCATCGATCGAGTAATCCAGAGTAAGAGTTGTTGGGGCATTACCGGCGGTCACATCGAAGGTAAGCGTGGCCGAGTTGTGAGTAATTGGTGCCACGCCTTTGAGCGCAACTGTCGGTGCAACAACTACAGGTGCATCATCGGTAGGTGATACATAAAGCAACTTATTGGGGGTGTTTGCAGCCAGTCCCTTCAATACATCTTTGGTGGATGCCGCATCGAGATAGGCGGAGACCTGCGCAACAGATGCAGAAGGATTCAAACCATAATAAACAGCTACGGCGCCAGTGACATGTGGAGCGGCCATAGATGTTCCGCTAATGGTGTTTGTTGAAGTTGCGTTTGTATTCCACGCGCCAGTGATCGAAGTTCCTGGTGCGCTGATATCTACACAGGATCCAAAGTTGGAATAACTCGCCTTGGTATCGGAGCGATCTGTCGCACCGACTGTAATTGCTGATGGCGCGCGCGCAGGTGATCGAGTACAAGCATCTGAATTTTCATTACCTGCAGATACGACCATAGTCATACCAGCATTTGTGATACGACCAATTGCTTCATCGAGTGCTGCTGAAGCTGCGCCACCAAGACTCATATTCACCACTGCTTGGGTATGAGAATTCGTATTTGTCGGAGAGAGAATCCAATCCAAACCGGCAATTACTCCGGAGACAGAACCGGTTCCAGCACAGCTCAAAACACGTACTGGGACGATCGCGGCATTCTTTGCAATTCCATATTGAGTTCCCGCTGCAGTTGATGCAACGTGCGTTCCGTGGCCATAGCAATCACTAGTGCCATTGCCATCTGCGAATCCGGTATACCCAGATTGGGAGAGACGGTTTCCAAAATCTGCGTGTGGGTAAACACCAGTGTCAACCACATAAACAGTGGCACCTACTCCAGCGCTGCGATAACCATAGGCGCTTGTGTAAGCGGGGTCAGTTGTTGGAATTGCCGCACGTTGATCAATGCGATCAATTCCCCAAGATGGTGTTGGTGTTTGAGTTTGCTGAACTGCGAGCATTCCCATCGGAGCATCTTTTTCGACTGAGAGAACACCTGGTTGCGCCAGCAAGAAGGGCACGGATGAATCAGGGAGTTCGACAGTAAATCCATCGACTGCATATCCGAAAGTCTTTTTAACCACTCCGCCGGTTTCGGTGGAGGTGATTTCAAGTGCAAGCTCCATGCCATCGATGGTGCGAACAATGTAGGTCGAGACTGGTCCAAGGTTTACTGCCGCCGATGAAGGAACGATCGCGCCCAGTGAGGTGATCAGGGCAACGGTTAATCCAATAATCGCCTTATATTGCTTCTTCATTTTTGGCTCCAGTCAGAATCAGTCGATACGAGTTTGACGGCGTCGACCAGTCACCGGTTCGCTTTTTGGCCAACTTTTCTGGGCGGGTCGGGGTTTTCATCAGGCGTGACCTGCCATATTTATCCCGAAAGAGCCCGGCCATCCCCCTCGAAGGAGACCCAGTGTCTGCACTACATAACTTTAAGAAGAACCTTGAGCATGCCGTGGAGGCAACGCTCTTCGCCTCCCGATGGTTGCTCGCACCCTTCTATATCGGCCTAGCAGCTGCCTTAATCTTGTTGCTCACTAAGTTTGTCCAAGAGTTCTGGCATTTTGCGCAAGGAATTCTGAGCGGTTCTACCCACGATATTCAACTCGGCCTCTTGGGTCTTTTGGATATGACGCTGCTCGCCAACCTGATCTTGATCATGATCTTTGCTGGTTACGAGAACTTCGTCTCCAAGATTGGCACCGCAGTTGATGCCGAAGATCGGCCACATTGGATGGGCCGAGTCGATTACTCTGGCCTCAAAATTAAGTTAATAGGTTCCCTGGTTGCTATCTCAGTAATCGAACTCCTCAAAGACTTCATGAATGCCGAACATATTGATACCACTGCCATCAAGTGGAGACTTGCTATACACCTCACCTTTGTAATTTCAGGAGTTCTCTTTGCGGTTATGGATTGGGTGGCAGAAGCTCGCCACGCCGCTGAATTTGAAGTGAGCGAACATATTGAGGCAGAGAAAAAGGCGACCAAGAAGAAATCTTGATCGCCCTTTAGGCTCTAAATAGCGGTCCGAATCTTTAGATGCGGGCCGCTTCGTTTACTACAAATGTCTTAACCACAATATCCATCACTCGTTGGTTTTCTCCATCTTTAAAGATCCAAAATGCATCCACTGCAAATGCAGCGCAATACAAAATGAAACCAAAACCAAAGGTAAAGAGAGAGATGAAAATTGAGGTGAGGTAAATGGCGAACCAGATCAAAACTTCACGTACCGCCATATGTCCCCACGTTGCAGGTCGTCCCGTGTTTGAAGAATAAACACGGGNTTTTAAAATGTTCTTTGCAGGAGATTGACCTTGTCCCCAAAGCACCATGCTCCAGATCAGCCAACCAATTCCAAAAGTGCAGAAGATGAGAGCTGCATCAAGTGCGGCACATCCCAAGCGATGCTGCGGAGTTGCAGCAACGCCCATAAATCGAATCTCTTTTTCTTCGACAAATGGCTGCCCGTATCCAGGAGGTAAGGGCTGCCATTCAACATTTGGATTACTCACAGATTATTGCTCCTTCAAATTAATTAAGCAGCTTCGTTAATGACGACTGTCTTAGCCCAGCCATCAATAATGCGCTTGCGGTCTGCACGGAATACGAAGCAAGCATCTGTAATTCCAAATGCTAAGTATGCCAATTGCAAAATGTAGTAGATCGCACCAAATGAGGTACCGCCATCATTATTGATTGATGCGCCACCGAAAATAGCGATCAGGATGATGTAGATCAAAAACAAAGCAAATGAGATGAGGAATTGACGAATTGCCATCTGACCCCATTTAGCAGGAGTTCCTTTTGTCGCGTCGTAGGTGCGCATTTTCAAAATTGCTTTAGCAGGAGTTTGGCCCTTGCTCCAGAAAATCATCTGCACAGCGAACCAAGCGACTCCAAGGAGGAAGGTGAAAATCAATCCACCTGCTGATACAGAATCACCATTATTGGTTATTGCAGAGAGGAGTGAAAGTACTCCTGTGAAAATCATTAAAGTAAAAACTAGACCATTAAAAACACCATCGAGAACTGCGCCAGCCAAACGGTGCTGAGGTGATGCAAGTACTAGTGGACGACCGCCATTGACTTCGCTCATCTGATTACCAACCTTCTTTTACCTTTGTGGCCACCGGCGTGACCTACGACTCCAATATCGTAAAGGGGTAGCACTCATAAAATGAAGAGTGAAACACTTTTTGGTCTAGCTCTGACCAGTTAATTGCGAGAATTCACCCATGCGTAAGGTTTCGATAGACCAATTAAAGAAGATTCTTCTAGACCTTCCGACCAATCCGCGAGTGCTCGTATCTGGAAACTTTGCTACACCCAAGGTACTTCTCGCAGCCGTCGATGAGACTTTGCCGGAATACACCCTGCATATGCTCAATGCACAAAAAGGAATTCCTGATCGTGAGGGAGTTCATTATGAATCTGCATTTCTTGGCCCTGGAATGCGCAATCATCCACGGCTCAATTACGTGCCATCACGATTAAGCCTCTTGCCAGTTCTTATCCGCGATCACCTCGTTCCAGATTTAGTTTTACTTCATNCCTCCCAGCCGCGGTTCGACACAGTCTCACTAGGAACCGAAGTAAATATTCTTCCTGCCGCAATTGAGGCAGTGCGCGCACGTGGCGGACTTGTAATTGCTCAATCAAATTCCAATATGCCTTATACCTATGGCGATTCTCAGATCTATGAAAACGAAATCGATTTTATGATCGAATGTGAAGAGCCACTCGCCATTCATAACCCGCTGCATCTCTCTACAAATGCAAAAGCTATCGGCGAGCGAATTGCTGCATTGGTGGGCGATCACTCCACACTTCAAATGGGTATCGGCGCTGTGCCCGATGCAGTTCTCGAACTCCTCAAAGATCGCAAAGGAATGCGGATCTGGACGGAGATGTTTAGTGATGGCGTGCTGAATCTTCATAAGTCCGGTGCGCTCGATGAAGAGGTGCCGATCACTGCTTCATTTATTTTTGGTTCACATGAGTTATACCAATGGCTCCATCTCAACCGCCGGGTGCGAATGCTTCGTACCGAGAAGACCAACGACCCTTCCCAGATTGCTAAGCAAGCGCGGATGACATCGGTGAACGCTGCTCTTCAAGTTGATCTCTATGACCAAGCCAACGCATCTCGCGTCGGTGGACATATCTATTCTGGTTTTGGTGGATCAACTGACTTTATTGTGGGATCACTCCACTCTCGTGGCGGGCAATCCTTTATGGCGCTTCCTTCGTGGCATAAGAAATCAAATACATCCACAATCATTCCACTCATTGAAGAAGCAGTGACAAGCTTCCAGCATTCCTATGTTGTAACCGAGAATGGAGTTGCAGCATGTTTCGGGCGGTCACAGAACGAGCAGGCACATAACCTGATTGAGTTTGCAGCACATCCAGATGCACGTGAATCACTGCGTAGCTCAGCCGTGCAGATGGGTATTTTTTAAGGCTACTTTTTCGTTGCAGTGGTAAATCGAGGACGGTCAGTTAAATCCTTATGAAGCGCGATACTTTCAAAATCATGACGTAGCNCTTCTGCAATCGTGGCCCCTTGAACTTCATTGTGTTCGATCGCAAATAGCCCACCACTTTTTAGAAGTCGAGTTGCTGCGGTGATAAAGGCAAGAGGTGCTTGCATTCCATCCATTGGCCCACCAAAAAGTGCTACATCTGGTTCGAAATTCAATTCCTGCGGAATCTCTTGACCATCAGGTAGGTAAGGTGGATTTGCGATAACTACATCTGCTTTTACGCCGATCAGCGCATCAACAACATCGCTTTCAACCACGCGGACATTGACATCATGCTTAGCAATATTGCGATTGAGCCAAGTAATTGCTTCAGGTGATTTCTCTACTGCAATTGCGTGAACGGTGCGTTTGCCTGCTGTCTCAGATGCGATCGAGATTGCGATGGCGCCACTCCCCGATCCCAGATCGATCACACTGACGGGATCAACAAATCGTGCTAATTGATGAAGTACCTCATCGACCATAACCTCAGTCTCGGGACGCGGAATCAATACTCCTGGGCCTACTTCATATTCAAGATAACGAAATGGTGCACTCTCAGTGATGTATTGAGTGGGCTTGCCAGAAAGTCTCTGGGCGATAGCTTGGGTGTATTGATCGCGAATTAATTCGCTCTCATCTTCTTTGAGGTCAATGACTTTGGCATGTAACTCCATGCGCGATACACCAAGGAGATGAGCCAACAATAATTCGGCATCTACCGAACTAATATTTTTTGTGGCTAATTGCTCTTTCCCGAAGGTAAGAAGTTCTTTAATGCTCACCAGCAGCCAACTTCGCAGCCTTATCTGCTTCAAGGAGTGCATCGATCACGGGATCAAGATCGCCATTGAGTACGGCATCTAAATTATTGGATTTGAAATTCACTCGGTGATCACTAAGACGATTTTCTGGAAAGTTGTAGGTACGGATGCGCTCAGAACGATCTACTGTCTTTACCTGTGATTTACGAGCAGCCATAGCTTCGGCATCGGCAGTCTCTTGCGCTGCTTGCAACATACGAGCACGCAAAATACGAAGCGCAGATTCCTTATTTTGAAGCTGAGACTTCTCGTTCTGACATGAGACGACGATGCCAGTAGGAATATGGGTAATACGTACCGCAGAGTCTGTGGTGTTAACGGATTGTCCGCCTGGACCAGATGAACGGAAAACATCGATTCGAAGATCTTGGTTGTTGATCTCAACATCGATCTCTTCTGCCTCCGGCAAAATTAAAACACCAGCTGCGGAAGTGTGGATACGTCCTTGTGATTCGGTCTCCGGCACGCGCTGCACACGGTGCACGCCACCTTCAAATTTTAATTTGGAATAAGGGGTTGTACCTGGCTCCATGGTTCCTTTGGCTTTAATCGCCATGGTCAGATCTTTGTATCCACCCATTTCAGAGTCGGTGACTTCAATGATCTCAGTCTTCCAGCCAGATTTTTCGGCGTAGCGCTGATACATGCGCAATAAATCTCCAGCAAAGAGCGCTGATTCATCGCCGCCTGCTCCCGCCTTAATTTCCATAATGATGTCGCGATCATCATTGGGATCACGCGGCAATAACAAATCTTCAAGTTTCTCTTCGGCTGCGGCGAGGGNGACTTCAAGGGCTGGGATCTCGGCCGCAAATGCTTCATCCTCTAGCGCCATTTCGCGTCCTGCTGCTAAATCATCTTCCGCGGATTTCCATGCGCGATATCCAGCAATAATGGGTCCAAGTGCGGCATAGCGCTTACCTAATTGGCGTGCTTTGCCTTGGTCAGAGTGAATAGAGGGATCGGCCATTGCGGCTTCGAGCTGATCGTATTCAGCAAGAAGTTCTGGCATATTTCCAAAACGATCTCTCATGACTGCTCCCTATTTTTATTACGCGATAAAAAAGTATTGGTACAAATAAAAAAGACCGCCGCCTCAACCATGACAGGTGAGGCGATACGGTCTTTTAAAGAAAGCTACTTACCAATAACTGCTGAGTTAGCCTTACCGAAACGCTCTTCGAACTTAGCAACACGGCCGCCAGTATCGAGGATACGTTGCTTGCCGGTATAGAACGGATGGCATTCAGAGCAAACTTCTACGTAGATGGAGCCCGATGTCTTTGTGCTGTGTGTGGTGAAAACCTTGCCACAACCACAAGTAACAGTGGTCTCAACATATTCTGGATGGATCTCGTTCTTCATTTTTACTCCTGTCAGGTGCTGGGTCGGTTTCCCGTGAGCCAGCTGGTTAGAGGTGAAGGATATCCCGCTGGATACCCTTCCCTGAAATCGGAGGATTTCTCCGCTTAAATCTAGGCTGAATTAGTTGCCGTTAGTGGCAGATCCTGCAGATGAAGCGGCGCCATCAGAGGCCACTGTCTTCTGAATCTGCATCAAGAATTCGACGTTGGACTTGGTGCCCTTCATCTTCTCAAGCAGCAATTCGAGTGCTTGTTGTGGCTCGAGCGCGTGCAATACACGACGCAAGCGCCACACAATATTTAGCTCCTCGGTGCCCATAAGGATCTCTTCCTTACGTGTACCAGATGCAACAACATCGACCGCAGGGAAGATGCGCTTATCAGCAAACTTACGATTGAGGATTAATTCCATGTTTCCGGTGCCCTTGAACTCTTCAAAGATAACTTCATCCATCTTCGAACCAGTATCAACGAGTGCGGTCGCAAGAATGGTGAGTGATCCACCATTTTCGACGTTACGTGCTGCGCCGAAGAACTTCTTTGGTGGATATAACGCGGCTGAATCCACACCACCGGACAAGATACGTCCTGATGCTGGGGCGGCAATGTTGTACGCACGACCCAAACGAGTAATCGAATCGAGGAGCACAACCACATCGTGGCCGAGCTCTACCAAACGCTTGGCGCGCTCGATGGCTAGCTCTGCGACAGAGGTGTGATCATCTGCTGGGCGATCGAAAGTGGAAGCAATAACTTCACCCTTGATCGAACGCTGCATATCGGTTACTTCTTCCGGACGCTCATCGACCAGAACAACCATCAAGTGAACTTCTGGGTTGTTGGTGGTGATGGCGTTTGCGATGGATTGCAGAACCATGGTCTTACCGGCCTTTGGTGGCGAAACAATAAGTCCGCGCTGGCCTTTACCAATTGGTGCAATCAAATCGATAACTCGAGTAGTCAAAATATTTGGCTCAGTCTCCAGGCGAAGACGCTCTTGCGGATAGAGCGGCACGAGCTTGGAGAATTCAATGCGATTGCGTGATTCTTCCGGAGCTGATCCGTTAACGGTATCTACGCGAACGAGTGCGTTGAACTTCTCTTTCCGCTCACCTTCGCGAGGTTGGCGTACGACGCCGGTGACAACGTCACCTTTGCGAAGTCCATTCTTGCGAACTTGCTGAAGTGAGACATAGACATCGTTTGGACTTGCGAGGTATCCCCCGGTACGAATAAATGCATATGACTCGAGAATGTCGAGCAATCCCCCAACGGGAACTAGAACATCATCTTCTGAGATAACGATCTCGCGCTCATCGCGGTTAGAACGATCGCGGTTGCGACCTTGACGATCATTGCGATCACGATGGCGACCACGATCGTTGCGATCGTTTCGACCAGCATTTCCGCCCTGCCATTCACGACGATTTACATCGGCATCTGAGGCATCATTTGGATTGGATCCTTGGTTCTCGCCATCATCATCTTCATTAGATGAATTGGCAGAGGATGAATGGGAATTCTGATTCTTTGCCTTCTTGCCCTCTTTGCGGCGAGCATCGCGCTCTGCACGACGAGCTTCGCGTTCAGCTTTAGCAGCTTCGCGGTTTGCGGCTTGAAGATCGGCAATAGCGGAGACAAGAGCTGGCTTCTTCATTGTTGCGGCGCCATCAATGCCTAACTGTCCTGCAACTTTCTTGAGCTCTGGGAGCAACATTGCAGCTAGTTCGCTATTTTCTTTCTTTTGATCTGTTGTTTCTTCACTTGCCATATGTATGGGTTCTTTTTCTCTTGATCGATCTCTTATTTTTGGATTCCACGGAAGATTTGTTGAAAATCTATTATGTGGAGATTTATTTGGCTTATCGCTAGCTTCCGATTTACTTAACTCGGCCTTGCTACTTCTTTGCGATGGGGAAAACTTATCACAAAGAGTATGAAATTATGCAACTCCCGCTGGGGATATGCCCAATTTATGGGCCACAAATGAGCCTGAAGCGACCTTGATCATCTCCTCGACTTCGCCCTCATCTGATGAGTGAAGAACAAGGACTGATGGGCCAGCGCCAGAGATCATTGCTGCGACCCCTGCCGCACGAAGCTTCTTTACCAAAGCCATTGATTTTGGAAATGCTTCCTCGCGATATTCCTGATGCAAGTGATCCTCGGTTGATGCCAATAGCAAATCGGGGCGAGTGGCCAATGCATGAACTAAGAGCGCTGCGCGAGATGCATTAATCGCAGCATCACGATGCGGAACAGTCTCTGGCAATAATTTGCGCGCTTTCGTTGTTGCAAGATGGCTTTCTGGAACAAATGCAATCGCCTTGATTCGCGGATCAACAACGATTGAGACAGCCCGACCAGTGGACTTGCCATGAATATCTTCTGCCCAAGCAACTGTCGCTCCACCATAAATTGCAGCGGCAACGTTATCTGGATGGCCTTCCATTTCTGTGGCAATCGCCAACATCTCTTCATCTGACATCAACTGTTCGCCGCCGAGAACGAGGGCGCGAGCAAGTCCGAGGCCGCCGACAATTGCGGCAGCAGATGAACCTAGTCCTCGTCCATGCGGAATGAGGTTGAGCTGGCGAAGTGCAATTCCCTTGGGTTTGCAATCCAAGAATTCAAATCCACGCATCATTGCTTTGATGACTAAATTGTTTTTGTCACGCTTAACATCTTCGGCGCCTTCTCCGGTTACATCCACATCGATGATTGCTTCATCCAAAATCTGCGCCGCATAGCGATCGCGTAAATCAAGTGCCAGTCCAAGTGAATCAAATCCGGGACCTAAGTTGGCAGAAGTCGCAGGAACGCTGATCTGCACCATTGCCGCTTTAAAATGATTTGCCATTTCTATTCCAGTCCAATCGCGCGCGCAGCGGCTTTCGCATCCACAGGAACAATTACGGGAGATGCATAGCTATCGAGAATATGATTGACATCCTTCAGGCCATTACCTGTGACAGTGATGACGATCTTTTTACCTTTAGGAAGTTTGCCTTCGGATTGCTTCTTAATAAGGCCAGCAATACCTGCAGCAGACGATGGCTCAACAAAGACGCCTTCTTTAGCTGCAACTAAGCGATAAGCGCTAAGAATCTCCTCATCGGTGACTGAATCAATGAGACCGCCCGATGAATCTCGCGCTTCTACTGCTTGCGCCCAAGAGGCGGGATTGCCGATCCGAATTGCAGTTGCGATGGTCTCTGGGTTTTCGACTTTATGACCCAAAACAATTGGCGCAGAACCTGCAGCCTGAAATCCCCACATCTGCGGCAAGTGCTTGGAGAGAGAATCTGAGTAGTACTCCTTATATCCCTTCCAATATGCCGTGATATTTCCGGCATTTCCTACTGGCAGAACGTGAATATCTGGCGCATTTCCTAAGAGATCAACGACTTCAAAAGCTGCCGTTTTTTGGCCTTCAATGCGGAACGGATTGACTGAGTTAACGAGGGCAACAGGGTAATTATCGGAGAGCTCGCGCGCCAAATTTAAGCAATCATCAAAGTTGCCATCTACTTGAAGCAGGGTTGCGCCATGCGCGATTGCTTGCGCTAATTTTCCGAGTGCAATTTTCCCTTGTGGAATCAATACGACCGGTGTCATCCCCGCTTTTGTGGCATACGCAGCAGCAGACGCGCTGGTGTTTCCGGTAGAAGCGCAAATAACAGCTTTGGCGCCATCTTCGGCAGCTTTCGATATCGCCATTGTCATTCCACGATCTTTAAATGATCCAGTCGGATTAGCGCCTTCTACTTTGAGCCAAATTTCATTATCGAGCATCTCCGAGAGAATGCAGGCAGCAACAAGAGGAGTGCCACCTTCGCGAAGTGAAACAACTGGAGTCTTGCTCGATACCGGGAGGCGATGACGATACTCATCGATAACGCCGCGCCATTGGTGCGCCTGCTTTTTAAAGAGCTTCATCCAATGGTTCCTTCCACACGAATAACGCTTGTCACTTGCTTGACTGTTGTGAGGCTAGCTAGAGCCTTAACCGTGGCTGCAAGTGCTCCTTCATTCGCTAAGTGGGTCATAACAATCAATTCCGCATCTGCGCCGCGACCATCTTGGCGAACAGTGAGGATTGAAACATCATTAGCTGCGAAGACATTTGCAACTGCGGCCAAAACACCTGGGATATCCTGAACATCCATGCGGATGGAATAACGAGTGCGAGTCTTATCGATATTCGCGATTTTGAGGTGGGCGTAATCAGTTTCGGTAGGTCCCAGGCTGCCTTCAATGCGGTTACGAGCAACTGCAACTAAATCGCCAAGAATTGCTGATGCCGTTGGTGTACCGCCTGCGCCACGACCATAAAACATTAATTCGCCAGCAGATTCGCATTGCACGAAAACTGCATTAAATGCCTCGCGTACAGATGCGAGTGGATGAGTACGTGGAATGAGAGTTGGGTGAACGCGAACGGTAATCGATTCATCTTCATTGACTTCAGCAATTGCAAGGAGCTTAAGCGCAAAGCCCATCTCCTTGGCAATGGAAACGTCGTCAGCAGTAATTTTGGTGATTCCTTCGCGATAAACATCGGCATCGGTGACTTCAGTGTGGAAAGCCAAGCCCGCCAAAATCGCAGCTTTAGCAGCAGCATCGAATGCTTCAACATCTGCAGTGGGATCAGCTTCGGCATATCCCAGCGCTTGCGCTTCTTTAAGAGCTGATTCAAATGAAGCACCGGTCTCATCCATTTTGGTGAGGATGTAGTTGGTGGTTCCGTTAATAATTCCCATCACACGCTCGACGTGATCGCCAACAAGTGATTCAGCTAGTGGACGCAAAATAGGAATTGCACCTGCAACAGCCGCTTCGTAATAGAAATCCACGTCGGCTTCATCCGATGCGTGAAATAACTCACCGCCATGCTTTGCAAGCAGGGCCTTATTTGCAGTTACAACAGCTTTGCCATTCTTCATGGCATCAAGAATTAATTGGTGGGCCGGCTCGATGCCACCCATAACTTCAATCACCAGATCGATGGATGGATCTTCGACGATTGATCGGGTGTCGGTAGTAAAGAGGTGCGCCGGAATTCCGGGACGTGCGATTGATGTGTCGCGCACTGCAATTCGAACCAGCTCAAGTTTGGCGCCAGATCTAGCCGAGAGATCATCGGCATTTGCCACAAGCAAACGAGCAGTCTCGCTGCCGACGACGCCGCATCCGAGCATGCCTACTCGAAGGACCTTCTCAGATGTTATTGGCGAGTTCACGTGCCTATTCTCCACTATTTCTAGACGAGCTTGCGACCGACTTCATTGACATCGAGCGCTAATAGATCAGATTCGGTCTCCCGACGAAGAATTACGCGGGCGGATCCATTATTTACTGCCACAACAGCGGGGCGGGGTACGTGATTGTAGTTCGAGGCCATGCTGCGGCCATATGCACCAGTTGCAGGAATTGCAAGCAAATCCCCGGGGGCAACATCAGATGGAAGATTAATCTCACGAATAATGATGTCGCCACTCTCGCAATGCTTTCCGACGAGACGAGATGAGGTCAGCGAAGATGTTGATGCGCGATTTGCAAGAAGTGCGCAATATTCTGCGTCGTAGAGAGCGGGACGAATGTTGTCGCTCATTCCACCATCTACTGCAACATAACGGCGCGAAGCACCTGCATCGAGTTCAACGCTCTTGGTAGTACCGACGCGATACAAAGTTGTGGTTGTGGGTCCAACGATTGCGCGCCCTGGCTCGATCGAAATACGTGGCACCTCCAAATTATGGGCTGCGCATTCTGCCTTCACGATTGTTGCAAGCGTCGCCATCATGGTGTCGGGATCAACGGATGATTCACCAGGCAGGTATGCGATGCCAAATCCCCCACCCAGATCTAGATCTGGCAATTGCGCATCGAAGTGATCACGATACTTTGCTAGAAATCCGATCAAACGCTCTGCGCCTAATTTAAATCCATCGACTACAAAGATCTGTGATCCCACATGCATATGAACTCCAGTAAGCGCCAGATTCTTCTGCTCGGAAATCTCTTCTACTGCCTTCCACGCCGCTCCGGATGCGATCGAGAATCCAAATTTCACATCTTCATGTGCTGTGGAGATAAATTCGTGAGTATGCGCTTCCACGCCAGGTGTAAGTCGAATATAAACTTTTTGAATTTTCCCAGCCAGAGCAGCCAAGCGATTTACCCGTTCAATTTCAAAATGAGAATCGATCACGATGATTGCGGCGCCAACTTCAATCGCCCGTGAAATCTCTTCCTCCGATTTATTATTTCCATGCACTTCAATCAGGGCCGGATCGAAATCGGCGGCAAGTGCGACAGCCATCTCGCCACCTGTGCAAACATCAATACCGATTCCCGCAGCTTTTACCCACTTAGCTACTTCAATCGATATAAATGATTTCGAGGCGTAATAAACATTTCCTGCTTGTGCACCAAAGTGGCGATCTAATGATGATTTCCAAGCGCGGGCACGATCCATAAAATCTTGCTCGTCGATAACAAAAAGTGGTGTGCCAAACTCTTGCGCCAAGCGCTCGGTCTTGATGCCAGCGATTGATAATTCACCATCGGTGAATGAAGAATTGCTGGAGAAGACTTCCGGTAGGAATTGGTGGCTCATGGCTACATCTTTTCTGGCGCACTGACGCCGAGAAGTTCGAGGGCATTGGCAATAACTTGTGCAGTTGCAGAACATAGCGTGGCGCGTGCGCGATGTAGGTCAGAGACAGGCTCATCACCCATGGGTAAGACGCGGCAATCTGCGTAGAAGCGGTGATAGACACCAGCAAGCTCTTCGATATAGCGAGCAACTCGATGCGGTTCGCGAAGCTCTGCGGCGCCGGCAACTACGCGCGGGAATTCTCCTAGCAATCCAATTAATTCACGTTCGCGTTCGTGCTCCAGGAGTTCTGGATGAACATGGGCGGCACCGAACTCAATCTTCAAATCTGCTGCGTTACGAAGTACTGCGCACACGCGAGCATGGGCATATTGCACGTAATACACCGGGTTCTCATTGGTGCGGCTACGCAGAACATCAACATCCATCACCATCGGTGTATCCACTGGATAGCGAATAAGGGTATATCGCGCAGCATCAACACCCACTTTTTCAACGAGCTCTTCCAAAGTAATAATCGTGCCGGCGCGCTTGGAAAGCTTTACCTCCTCGCCGCCCTCCATAATCTTGACGAGTTGTCCGATCAGCACATGAATGTTGTATTCCGGATCATCGCCCGCACAAGCAGCAAGTGCCTTGAGGCGGTGAACATAACCATGGTGATCTGCGCCCAACATATAGATGAGAATGTCTGCGCCGCGTTCGCGCTTGGAGATGTAATAAGCAGAATCAGATGCGAAATAAGCAAAGGCGCCATCGGATTTAATCATCACGCGATCTTTATCATCACCGAAATCTGTGGTGCGCATCCAGGTTGCGCCATCTTTCTCATAGACATGACCTTGCGAGCGCAGACGATCGAGGCTGTGCGCAAAGAAGTCGTTGTCATAGAGCGTTCGCTCAGAGAACCAGATATCAAAATGAGTACCAAAAGTATTGAGCACTTTTTGTTGCTGAGCTAATTGAAGCGCATAGCCAGCATCGCGAAATGCAGCGATTGACTCTTCTTCAGGTAGTGCACCAAATTGTGGATGTGCAGCGGTGATCTCTTTTGCTAGCTCATCGATATATCCGCCCATATAACCTTCTGTGGGGCGTGGAAGACCGAGCGCTGAGGATCGAATCGAGGCACCGAAGAGTTCCATCTGATTTCCTCGATCGTTGATATAGAACTCGCGTGTGACTTTTGCTCCAGCTGCTGCGAGGACTCGACCAAGCGCATCTCCGACTGCGGCCCAACGGGTATGCCCTAAGTGAAGTGGCCCGGTGGGATTGGCAGAGATAAATTCCAAGTTCACGTTGACGCCCGTCATTACAGCGCCGTGACCAAAAGTTTTACCTTGCGAAAGAATTGATGAGATCACTCCCCCTTGGCTGGATTTAGCCAAAGTGATGTTGAGAAATCCAGGTCCAGCAATATCTACTGATGCAATATCTTGCCGACCTTCTAGGCCCTTCTTAATAATCTCAGCGATGTCACGAGGGGCTCTGCCGGAAGGCTTCGCCAATGCGAGGGCAATAGATGTCGCGTAATCGCCATGATCACGATTCTTGGGACGCTCAAGGCTAAGAGTGGATGGAATCTCGCATTCGAGGTCACCAGCGCGCAATACCTCTAATACTGCTTCGGCAAGCAGATCTTGAATCGCGCTCATTGCGCAAAGATTACCCGTTTTGCCCACGCGAGGTGATTGCCTTAACCTTGGCTCATCTCCTCGCGGGAGTGGTGAAATGGCAGACACGCAGGTCTTAGGAACCTGTGCTTTACGGCGTGTGGGTTCAAGTCCCACCTTCCGCACTCAGATACTGATGAATCCTTACGAGAGAAGTTCGCTAAGCAGAGCTTCTACTCGTCCTTTAATTTCATCTCTAATTACCCGGACCGATTCGATGCCTTGACCGGCCGGATCATCCAATACCCAATCTTCATACCTTTTACCGGGATAGAACGGGCACGCATCTCCGCATCCCATGGTGATAACTGCATCGGATTCTTGAACCGCTTCGGTCGTCAATATTTTTGGTTGCTGACCGGTGATATCAATTCCCAGTTCGGCCATCGCCGCAACTGCAATCGGATTGATGGAATCCTTAGGAGCCGAGCCGGCGGATAAAACTTCAACTCGATCGCCGCCGAGTTCGCGCATAAATCCGGCAGCCATTTGCGAACGGCCGGCATTATGGACGCAGACGAAAAGTACGGTTGGTTTCTTGCTCATTTGATGTTCTCCTGATTACTCGTGGAAAGCCCGGCGATAAAAATTCCTAAAACTGCGCCAATGCACTGCGCGATCACAAAGAAAATAATCGATCGTGGTGCAATGCCTGCAAAACTGTTGCTCCACCCACGAGCAAATGTCACCGCAGGGTTTGCAAACGAGGTGGATGAAGTAAAGAAATAAGCAGCGCCAATCCAGAGTGGGATTAATACTGATGGGCTCATGGTGGTGGCTTCGCGTGAGAGTGCGCCGATCGCCAACATTAATCCAGCAGTGGCAACTATCTCTCCCAAGTAGAGCGGTGCGCTAGCGCGTTCGTGGTGGGAGCGTTCAATCAGTGGGTGGCTAAACATGGCATTTGCCAAAAGCGCACCAAAGTATCCGCCCGCAAATTGCGCAATTACATATCGAAGGAGATCTTTGGTAGATAGCTCGCCATGTATCCGCGACCAGATTGATACGAGTGGGTTGAAATGAGCACCGCTCATTGATCCAAAGATGGCGATGATGAAAGCTAAGACGCAGATAGTCGAAACGGTATTGATGAGGAGTTGGACCCCCACATCTTTGCTGAGGTTGGTGGCCATAATTCCTGAACCCACAACTGTTGTTACCAAAATAAGTGTTCCGATGAATTCAGCAAGCGCTCTTCTCATAAGCGAACTTTAGCGAGAAAAATGGTTGAACTCCCCCATTAAGGCAAAGCCGAGGGATTCATATAGCGCTCTCGCAGATGAATTCTTGGCGAAGACCGCTAACACAACATGCTCGATCCCCTGATCATGAGCCATTCGCACAATTCCGGCAGTAACTGCTCGACCAAAACCTTGGCGACGATAATCCTTATGTGTTGCGATAGAGGAGATGATAATTCCTCCTGATTGCCATCTCGTCAGAGCGCCAACTGCAATTAATGTGCCATCAGCGCTTCGAATTCCGCCCCAGAAAATTACTTCGGGATTACCTGGATGCACCGACGAATCAGGTGCGCTTGTAGTGAGCAAAGTTTCTATTTCATCGCCATCGGTAATTATTTCTATCACATCGGCTTGAGCGCACTTAATACTCTCAATGTAATACGCAGCCCACTGACCGGTGATCTGCAATTGTGCGCTCTTCTCCCGGGGAGTCGATTTAGGAAGAGAGAATGTTTGCCATGCCGGGTCTATTTCTGGGTTATCACCAATTGCAAGTGCGTAGATCTCTTTACCTTCTCGAGAAAGTCCCACCCAATGATCGCCTCGAACTGCATCTCGAAATCCAATTTCTGGAATCCAATACTTTGCCACATTGATCGGCCCAGCGATCTCTTGCGCCCATAATAAAGCCTCGGCATGTGAGGTCGTTCGTCTCATGCCGAGTACTTTATATGGACTTTATTACTAGCTCTTCTTATGTTTACTTATCTTGCTTTCGATACCAATCGCGCCAGATCAAACGATGCACCGGAATTGCATAGGGAATCCGACGCAGAAGTGGAATGAAAGGCAAGAGCATGAGACCTAGCGTCAGAACTCCCATGAGGAGCATGACGATAGTGTCGGCGTTATCCGAGGATTTAAATGGATCGATCTGATACCAGAACGAGAAGAGCCATAACCAGGATTGACCCGGCCATGAACCCGTCTCATTCATTACGCCCCATTGATCGCCAGAGAGATGTTGCTTGCTTGCAAGATCTGCAAAATACCCTTCGCTATCACCAAGGAAGAGAAGTGACTTGGTGAAATCGGTAGGTAGTGGTGTGTCACTTGTTATGAGCGCACCATCAAGCGCACCTGATTTAGCCATCGTTAAGAGAGATGCAACCATCTGTGGAACTGGTCCAAATGTGCCACTGGGATCAGCAACTGAATCTTTACCTTCAGCTTTACTGAGTGCATCGGCATAAGCAGTGGCCCATGTGCTTTGTTGATCTGCATTGGCAGAACTCCATTCGGCTACCGCGCTAGATGCAGCTGAATCATTCATCATAAGCAATGGCTTCACCACAAAATCATTAGCAGGATCAATCGGGATACGCACTCCTGCCCAATCCTGTAATTTAATAAATCCGAAATGCTGACCTTTAGCTGCAGTGTTATAGGGAGCGCCATAACCAGCTGAAGTCGTTGTGCCAGCCAATTCACCTGTGGCAGTGACTGCAAAATCTGCCGAATTTGTAAGCGCCCAGGATTTCAGGGTTACCGCAGGGTCATCAGGTGAACTAAAGAGAAATGCCAGTCCACCGGCGAAGAGTGCGACCGCAACGAATGCAACCACTATCTCTTTTACTAAATCATAGGGACGAGTTGGCCCGCTCCATTTCTTGCTTGGATCGACCATTAGCTTTGGACTCATTTTTTCGCTCCTCTCGCAATAGTTCCATCGTTATCTATTGGTGGAACAACTCCCTTGCGGCGAACAAGCAATACGTGCCAGAGCACAATCACGCCGACAACAAGTGGCAAAAGTGCCACGTGAATCAAAATAGCTTGCCCGGTGTTGAGTGCATTGAAATATGCGCCGATTCCCATAGCGTTAAATCCATCTTTAGCTTGGGTGGAGATCCACTGGGAATCAAAGTTTGTTTGGATTACATAGCCAGTAAAAGCCGTAATGATCGATGTACCAAAAGCTAAGACGCCAGTAATCCAAGTAGCAGTGCGCTTGCCGCGCCATGCTGCCATCCAGAACTTTCCCCAAAGGTGGACGACCATGAAGATGAAGAAGAGTTCAACGCTCCACAGATGTACCGAGTTCCAATAATGGCCAATAGTGGAGGTATGCCACCAGGCTGGACCTTCAACTGTTAATACCAAGCCAGAGAAAATAAGCATAAATAGCGCGGCGAGAGTGAGAACTCCGAAAATGTAGATCCATGATGCAACGTAAGCGGGTTGCTCTTCAGGAAGTAAATCTTCTGGCTTCATCTTCTCCAGCGTGGCTGCTCGAACGCGACCTGTCCATGAGGATGTACTCATTTCTGATCCTCCCCTTCCTTGTCGGAATGGGGAAAGGGAATAAAGAGTGCCGCCAAGAAAACAATGCACATGGCGAGAATGATGAGGAGATTTCCTAGCGAAATCGAAAATGGCCCCAGTCCTATGTAATGAGCCGGGTGATTGAGATTAATGATGGCGTGATGCATATGCCGCTCCAATTGTTTAAATAAAAGTTCTTTGAACTTTTGTTAAACCGTACTCAGCTGGAGCGAAATTACGAGCTAGTTAGCGAGTGGTAGCACTCATAGCTCTCTCAGATGCACGTATCTCAGTCTGCGCTTTCGCAATATAACTTTCAATTGATTTCTTTCTTGCCGCCGCACTCCACCCTAAAACAGGTGAAATAATCTTTGCGACATCTTCGGCTAATGACATTGCGTGATCATCGGTCTCGAAGGAGAGGCGGGNACGACGAGCCAAGACATCATCAACAGACATCGCACCCTCGTGACTTGCGGCATAGTGAATCTCTGCAATGAGATAAGGAAGATCGGCCCGAAGCGGCTTTGCAAAAGACTTGTTCTCTTTAATGAGATCAAGAATGTCGCTGATTTTGCTGCCATATCGATTTAGCAGATGAATCACTTGTGTTTGATGGAGGTCAACTTCTTGCGCAAGTAGATGCGATCGATTGATGAGAGCTTTGTAACCTTCTGCCCCCAATATAGGAATCTCTTTGGTGGGCGACTCAACAGTTTTGCGACGCAAGTCGTGCGCTGCAACATCAACTGCATCTTCAGCCATCACGCGATAGGTGGTGTATTTGCCACCAGCAATAGAAACAAAACCTTGAAGTGGGTGATCAACGATATGTTCTCGGGAAAGTTTTGTGGTGGGTGAATTTGTTTTGCGAGTGACCAGTGGGCGAAGTCCAGCGTAAACACCAAGAATCTGAGCTTCCGAAATTTTTGGAGTCAATACCTTATTTGCTTGATCTAAAATGTATTGCACATCATCATGATCGGCTAGTGGCTCACGTGGATCACCGATGTATGGAGTGTCGGTTGTGCCAACGATCCATTTATCTGCCCACGGAATGATGAAGAGAACCGAGACTGGAGTTTTAAGGATTACGCCAGATTCGGAGGTGATTGCAGATTTAGGTAAAACAATATGTACCCCTTTGGACATGGTCACGCTGTATGAAGGTTTGATATTCAACTGATCATGGATCGAATCCGTCCACNCTCCGCCAGCCAGGATGGTGGATTTCGCCAAAACAGTAATCGTCTTTCCGCTGAGCTCATCGCGCACTTTGGCGCCAGTGACACGACGTCCGGTGCGAATTGCTTCGACATAGGAAACATTGGTCGCAATTACTGCTCCATAATGCGCAGCAGTTCTGGCAATCATCATCGTATGGCGAGCATCATCTACTTGTGCGTCGAAATACTGGAATCCACCCGTAACAATATCTACGCGAAGAGATGGCGCGATCTCATGAAGTCGCTTCTGACTTAAATGTTTGTGATTGGGAAGCGCGCGCTTGAGACCACGAAGAACATCATAAAGTGCCATTCCTGCGCCTACATATGTACGTTCCCGAACTTTTTCAGTAAGGGGATAAATAAATGGAACTGGTTTTACTAAATGAGGTGCTTGCGTCGTCACCATTAATTCACGTTCTTGGAGCGCCTCTCGCACTAATTTGAAATCGTATTGTTCGAGATATCGAAGTCCGCCGTGAATTAATTTGCTGGAGCGAGAAGAAGTTCCTGATGCAAGATCCTTTGCTTCCACCATTGCGACAGTCAGGCCCCGACTAATGGCATCAAGAGCAATTCCCGATCCCGTTACTCCCCCACCAATAACGAGGATGTCGAATTCTTGTGAGGCGAGTTCCTTCAGGGCAGCCGTTCGTTGGCCAGGGTTGAGTGCTGACTTATCGGCGGACATGCTCATAGGATACGGGTTATGAGTTACATCGGCTCCCTTGACCAAGGAACTACAAGTACCCGTTTCATGATCTTTGATCATAAGGGCCGGGTCATTGGTCAGCATCAATTAGAACATCGACAGATTCTTCCCGCACCTGGTTGGGTCGAACATGATGCAATGGAAATTTGGCGTCGCACTCAAGAAGCAATTACCGGGGCGCTACAGCAAGCCGGAATTATTGGCTCGGATTTATCGGCCATCGGAATCACCAATCAACGCGAGACCACTCTGGCTTGGGATTCCAAGACCGGTCTTCCGCTACACAATGCCATTGTCTGGCAGGACACCCGCACTCAAAGCATTCTGGACACTCTCTCGGAGGATCAGAAGAAGTCCATGACATACAAAACTGGTCTGACCATCGCTCCATATTTTTCTGGTAGCAAGATGCGATGGCTCTTGGAAAACTCCGCCGAAGTTCGCGCAGCGCGTGATGCCGGAACATTGATGCTGGGCACCATGGATTCGTGGCTCGTGTGGAACCTCTCTGGTGGGGTTCGCGGAGGCATTCATGTCACGGATGTAACCAATGCGAGCCGTACCCTCTTAATGAATTTGGAGACGCTTGATTGGGATACCGAACTCCTGGAGATTCTGCAGATTCCAAGGAGCGCACTTGCCACAATTGAGAGCTCTTCGCAGGTCTACACCCAGACCGATCCAGCCGGTCCGATCGGGAGCAAAGTGCCGATCGCCTCAATTTTGGGAGATCAGCAAGCTGCGATGGTCGGTCAAGTCTGCTTCCAACGGGGCGACTCAAAGACCACTTATGGCACTGGAAATTTTGCGCTCATTAATACCGGAACCTCGATTGCCAGATCCACCAAGGGACTTCTCACTACTGTCTGTTTCAAATTGGGAGATCAACCTGCGCATTACGCCCTCGAAGGATCTGTGGCGGTAACAGGATCGGCCATTCAATGGTTACGTGATCAACTCGGGATTATTTCGCAAGCCTCAGATATAGAAATATTGGCTTCAAGCGTTGAAGATAACGGCGGTGTCTACTTCGTTCCCGCATTTTCTGGTCTCTTTGCGCCTCACTGGCGAAGTGATGCCCGAGGTGCAATCGTTGGCTTAACTCGCGCCGCCACCAAATCTCATTTAGCGCGCGCTGCACTTGAAGCTATCTGTTATCAAACCCGTGATGTCATCGATGCCATGTCGGCCGAGACAGGTGTCGCCGTAAAAACCATGCGCGTTGATGGTGGCATCACCGAAAATAATCTCTGTATGCAGATGCAGGCAGATATTCTAGGAATCGATATTTCTCGCCCAGTAATCAAAGAGACCACTGCGCTGGGAGCTGCATATGCTGCCGGACTCGCTGTCGGCTTTTGGGCTGACATTGCCGAACTCACAACGCAATGGATGGAATCCCTCCATTGGAAGCCCTCGGTCAATGATCAACTTCGTACCTCGGGTTATGAGCAGTGGAAGAAGGCGCTCACCCGTACGCTCAATTGGGTCGAATAAGGCTCNCCCTCCCCGCAAATCACCATTTTCGATTCTTCGATTACGCCCATAGAATTGCCGACCTAGCAGTCACAATGGCTTAAAACTTAGGTAGATATAAAGGAGTAATGCGATGAGCGAGAAGAATTTTCTCTCATGGGTTGGTTATAAGGGCGATGAGACTGTCGCGCCAAGTGAGAACGCGGTTGAACGCATTCGCCAATTAGAAGCTCAACTCACCGAGCTTCGATCACGTCGCGATATCACCGGATTATCTAAAGAAGAGTTTGAAATTCTCGCAACTGAAACTGCGATGTCAATTATCAAAACTGCTCAGCAACGTGAATCTCGTGCACTTGCTACCGCAAAACGCGCAATGGATGAGAGCACTTCTTCAGCAAGGGCTCTGCTCGAAGGCGCTGAAGCAAAGGCTAAGTCAGTACTTTCTGGCGCTGAATCACGTGGGCGTAAATATCTGGAAGCTGCAGAGTCTGAAGCTTCAGAAATGATCAGTGAGGCAGAGCGAAATGCTGGTGCGCTCCTCGAATCTAAGAAGCGCGAAGCTGGTGCGCTGCTCTCCTCAGCAAAGCGTGAAGCAGAGCGAATCATTGTTGAAGCCACAGGGGACATCGCGAATTACCGTAACTGGTTGACTACTGCGATTTCTGAAGCAGATCGTCTTTATCGCATCCAAGCTCAATCACTCAGTGCAGCCGAGCAAGCAATTGGTCAATCCCGCGAACGACTACAGAGCGCTTTCTCCAAACTCAATAATCTTCAGAACGCTATTGAAAATAACTTAACCGAAGATAATCGTCCTCGTGCAAAGGCATTTACTCGCGAGAATATCGCTGAAGTGTCACAAGTGGATGGGGAGGATGTCCCTGAAGTTCCTACCCGTCGCGTGGCACCAAAGCGTGCAGTAAAGAAGCCAGCAGCTAAAAAATCTGCAAAGAAGCGCCCTGCTACTAAGCGAAAGTAATGTCGCAGCGCCCTACGCGCCATATCCAATCAATTGATGGATTGCGCGCACTTGCAGTCGCAGCAGTACTTCTCTACCACTTAGGTCTTAAGTGGATACCAGGTGGATTCCTCGGCGTCGATCTCTTCTTCGTTATATCTGGTTATGTCATCACACGACTTATTTTGGACAATATCGAAACCTCCAATGGCCTCAATCTTCGAGGCTTCTACATGGCCAGAGCTCGCAGATTGCTTCCTGGGCTACTTTTTTTGATCTCATGTTCAACCGTCCTCATCTCAATTTTTGCACCAGATGCAATCAAGCGATTTCTCTCTGATCTTCCCTATGTCCTGACTGGTACAAATAACTGGCGATTGGTTGCGGTTCATCAGGATTACTTTCAATCCTCGGGCCGTCCCCCATTGCTTCAGCACACCTGGTCACTTGGAGTTGAATCTCAGTTCTATCTCATTTGGCCAATGATTCTTCTGGCAATTTGGAAGTATTTAGGCAAAGCAAGCGTTGCGCGTATTGCTCTCATCATTGCGGCAGGCTCTGGCGTTGCACTATTTCTCTTCTCGCTTCGCATGGATGCACAGAGCGCTTCCTCCATCAGTCACGTCTACTTTGGAACAGATACGCACAGCATCGGCCTCTTTTTGGGATCTGCGCTCGCAGTGTTCTGGATTCCACAAAATCTCAGTGCGCGAATAACCGAGCGGGCACAAGATGTCGTGGATGGAATTGGAATTTTTGGTCTCTTTGGATTGCTCGCTTCATTCTTATTTATTTCTGAAAGTAATTCAGCGCTTTATAAAATCGCATTTCCGTTGAGCGCGCTCTTTGGCTGCGCTGCAATAGCCTCAATTGTTCATCCGGCTTCCCGCTTTGCGCCAATCATGGGGCAGAAAGTTCTTTTATGGATCGGACAAAGATCCTTTGGAATCTATCTCTGGCACTGGGTTATTTTTCAATTCACTCGTCCATCCATCGATTTAGCCGGTGAAGCGTGGGCGCTAGATATATTCCGCATTCTCCTTGTGGTTGCGCTGGCCGATATTTCACTTCGATTTGTTGAAGTGCCGATTCGCACTGGTGAAGTTAATCATTGGCTACGTGGCATGAAATACCGTGCTCGCTCAGTTCGCAAGCGTCAACGAATCTATCTCGCCTCCTTTCTCGCCTTCTTGATTGTCACTACCTCAACTGCAACAAGTGTCGCTGTCTACCGCGCAAATCACTTCATCAAAGTAAATCGACAAGAGATGACACTTATCCAGCGCCCAACAGAAAAGTTAGCGACTGGGTTGTGGGTCACGGGCGACTCCATCATTTTGGGAGTCAAAGATCGACTTGCAAAGAAGTACCCCATCGCTCTGATCAATGCGCGGGTAGGGCGACAAATTGATGAACTCATCACTGTGGTGAAACAGGATCGGCTCGATGCCAAAGGGTCACCTGTGGTGATCGATGTCGGCAATAACAATCGAATTACCGAGAGTCAGCTCATTGAGTTACTTGATCTACTCAAAGAGCAACCTCAAGTTATTTTGATCAATACTTCGGTTCCGCGGCCGTGGAAAATTCCTAATAATGAGTTAGTGGCTCGGATAGCTCCCACGTATTCGAATGTACTTCTTGTTGATTGGGCAACGATTTCCAACAATCACCCTGAATTCTTTGCGCCAGATGGAGTTCACTTAGTTGCACAAGGTGGCGATGTTTACACCGCAGCCATTGTGGATGCACTCAACGGAATACTTCCTCAATAAAAAAACTCCCCACCGACAATCGGTGAGGAGTTTTTATAATTACTTTTTACTTGTAAGTTCCTGGAATTCCAAAAACTTTACCGCCGACAACAGTTCCATCTTTGTAAACTGTTGAGACCCGGAACTGAGTCCAGGAAGCAGAATCACTCTTTGCAACATCTAATGAAAGCTGAGAAGCAGGAGTTGTGGAGACCAACATCCATTCCCCAGAGTTAACGCGAATTTCCACGTTATAGCCCGTGATATCTGTTGCAGCTGCTGGGGTGTTCCAGAATACGGTGACGCCAGATGCGGTGTAGTGAGCAACGATATTTGTTGGGGCATCATGACCTGCAGATGGCTCTGATACAGCAGATGATGTTGCAGCAGGTGCCGCCTCTGTCTGTGCCGGAGTTGCTTCAGCAGATGTTGAAGCTGCTGGGGCAGGAGTCACAGTAGATGACTTAGAAGTAGTAGATGAATTACGAGCCACTACAACTAGTGCAAGTAGAACAATTCCAACAATTACTGCAAACACAACTCGGTTCGATGAGTTGCTCTTCTTGGCAGTGCCAGAAGATGACAAATTCTTAGCCAGTGAAGTGGTTGGAGGAGTTCCCACTACTTTGCGAGCAGGAATTGCAGAAGTGCCTGGAACTGGCGGAATAACAATTTGGGAGGCAGATTTCTTAGCTGCAGATTTCTTCGCAACTTTCTTCACTGCTGATTTTTTGGCAACTTTTCTTGCAGGAGCTTTCTTAGCTGATTTCTTAGCTGCGGACTTTTTCACAGCTCTCTTTGCAGTCGAGTTCTTTGCTGCTGATTTCTTTGCTGCTGATTTCTTTGCTGCTGATTTCTTTGCTGCTGATTTCTTTGCAGTCGACTTCTTCGCTGCTGACTTCTTAGCTGCTTTCTTAACTGCCACGTCTAACTCCTTTAGAAATAATTAAAATGGGCACATATGCATTGCCTTAATAGGTCAATCCTACCTCAGCCCATATTCCAGAACTCAGATCAAGCGAGTAATTTCGGGGGCAATCTCACGCATTGCCTTGCCGCGGTGACTAATTCGATCCTTCTCTCCGAATCCAAATTCACCCAAAGTCAGGTCATAGCCCAGGGGTTGGAAGATGGGGTCATACCCAAAACCCGCTGTTCCTCTAGGGGTGAGAACGATTGAACCATCGAGCTGGCCCATGCGAATTACTTCCTCTGGAAAGTGAGAATGGTTGGCAGGAAAAGAGAGCGCAACAACGCATGTGAAATGTGCGCCTCGGTCGGGCTCAAAAACGCCATCGAGCTGAGTCAACACTTTCTCAATATTGGCTAAATCATTTCCGTGCCCACCCGCCCAACGCGCAGAATAAATTCCTGGGTCACCGTTGAGGTAATCAATGCATAAACCGCTGTCATCAGAGATTGCTGGCAGGNCAGTGTATTCAGCGACTTCGCGGGATTTAAGAAGTGCATTTTCTTCAAAAGTACTTCCGGTCTCATCCACATCGGGGAGATCAGGAAAATCAGCAAGTCCCAGAACGTGAATGTCGGTTGCGAATTCGGCGAGTAATCTTTCGAATTCGGCGATCTTTCCTTTATTACGGGTCGCTAAAACAATCTGGCGCATGAATTACTCGGCGAGAACTTTCTTTTGAAGAGCCGAGAGCTCTGCGCATCCTGCGGTTCCCAAATCAAGAAGCGAGTCAAGCAAGGTGCGATCAAAAGGCTTTCCTTCTGCTGTGCCTTGTACTTCCACAAAATTGCCATCAGCGGTGCAGACAATATTCATATCAGTCTCTGCAGTGACATCCTCTTCGTAGCACAAATCGAGCATTGGTATGCCATTTATGATTCCCACAGATACTGCAGATACTCCCTGAATTAATGGCCTTCGGTCGGCAATGATGTGGCCTTCTTTTTTCGCCCAAGTAATTGCATCAGCAAGTGCGATATATGCACCAGTAATTGCAGCTGTACGGGTGCCGCCATCGGCCTGTAATACATCGCAATCTAAAACTATCGTGTTCTCACCAAGTGCTTTTGTATCTACGATAGATCGAAGCGAGCGGCCAATAAGTCGGGATATCTCTTGGGTACGTCCACCTAACTTACCTTTCACGCTTTCGCGATCAGAACGAGTATGTGTGGCGCGAGGAAGCATTGAATATTCTGCGGTGACCCAGCCACTTCCCTTTCCGGTTAGCCAACGAGGGACGCCGGGAGTGAAGGATGCAACACAGAGAACTCGAGTATTGCCGAACTCAACGATGACAGAACCTTCCGCGTTGTTGAGCCAGTTGCGAGTGAATTTAATTTCTCGTAACTGATCGGCTGCGCGATTAGCAATACGTGCTTGGGACATCTATCTCTCGTTTCTGATTAAATCGAAGAATCCACTTGAGCCACTTCCGGCCCAAGGAATCGACGAGCTAGTTGAGTAAATCCATCGGTATTGCCAGTGGCGACAAATTTATGTTTTGGCGAGATCTGATGTGAGAGAAGGTCATTCTCAACCAATACTCGATATAAATCTTTCGCAGTCTCTTCTGCGCTCGAAACAAGTGTCACATCATTTCCCATTACATAAGAGATGACGCCGGTCAGCAATGGATAGTGGGTGCAGCCAAGAACCAAAGTATCTATCTTTTGATCAATGAGGGGCTGCAGATAATCCTGAGCAATTTGAGTGATCTCCTTGCCGGAAGTTTCACCACGTTCCACATATTCAACAAAGAGTGGGCAAGCAACTGAGGTAATTTCTAATTGCGGAGCTGCTGCAAAAGCATCGAGATATGCTCCAGATTCGATTGTGGCAGTTGTACCTATAACNCCCACGCGCCCTGTACGAGTTGCAGATACTGCGCGACGAGCCGCTGGTTGGATTACTTCAACAATAGGAATGTCATAACGCTCTCGTGCATCACGCAACATGGCAGCGCTTGCAGTGTTGCAGGCAATAACAATGGCCTTTGCGCCAGCAGCAACTAATTGATCCAGTATTTCGATTGCAAAGGTACGAACTTCTGCGAGTGGACGTGGACCGTAGGGACCATGTGCAGTGTCTCCCACATAAAGAATGGATTCATGAGGTAGCTGATCAATGATTGCTCGAGCAACAGTTAGCCCACCAACACCTGAGTCAAACACTCCAATGGGTGAATTGGGATTAATCGCTGATGTGCTCACTAGCCAATCTTAACTTGCGAGAGCGCTCAACAAGTTCTCTTGCAGCCATCCCAGCCAGAAATAGACCGCATAAACGGGCTTTTGGTGATCGGTATCTGGCAAAAGTTCAAACTTTTCAAAGCTCGATGCATCAATCTCAAGGCGTACCGAGAGGGCCAATCGCAAATCATTTATTCCAAGCAACCAGATCTGCGCATCCAATTCTTCAATAACTCCGTCACGATCTTCATCAACCAAAACAGTAAGTTCTTCTCTCATGTGCCGAAGGGTTCGCTGCTTATTGCCGCGCAAGGCAGGCTCGGTATATCTGCGGAAATCAGAGGCAGCTTCCGGATCGCTATAAGCATTAGGGAGCAATCGCATGAGGACGGGATCTTCTGGCGCCACGATTTCATCTGGCATCGCCATTAATTGCGCGAAGGGATCACTGGAGTCATAGTGATGGAAGAAATCACCTTCACCCAAAAGTTCGAGTAGTTGTTCAACCAGATTGATAAGAATATGCGCTTCATCAATCGTTAGGTCGAGTGAAAATCTCCCGCTAACTTTTTCAAAATTGGACATGGCTATTAAATCTTGTCATCACGTTGAAGTGTTGCCCAGAGACCGTGCTCATGGAGACGTTGGACATCGCGCTCCATCTCCTCACGGCTGCCGGTCGAAACTACCGCGCGACCCTCGTTATGCACTTGCATCATTAGCTCGTGTGCGCGTTGGGCAGAGAAATTAAAAAGTTTAATAAAAACATAGGAGACATATGACATGAGATTCACGGGATCGTCCCAGACAATAGTTGTCCATGGCCGATCAAAAAGTTGATCTATGCTGAGATCTGTTTTAGTTATTGTGTCGCCCATCGCAATTACCGTACCAAGATTGTGAATAAATCAGAAGCGGTGGGGCCGAACTGGGCATCTGGAGTAATCGTGAGTTGCGCTGCGATAAATCCGACTTGGCGCGCAGTGAGAGTAAATACAAATTTGCCATCGCTATCGGTAATCGCAGTTAGGTCTCCTCCAAAGTTGAGGTGAATGAGTTTTCCACTTACCTTTGGCGCAATCTCGCCACTTATTTGATAGCTCACTCCATGCTTCATGGAGGCGGGGGCTTTCCAAGTGATCACAGGCGAAACACCGATATTTTTCTCCTCAGTTCTACCTTCTAAAACCATCCAACTTCCATCTGAAATTGCGCGAAGTGTTGTGTTCTTCCCCAACAAAACTCGAGTACTTACCTTCCCATCAGCGCCGGAAACTCCGGTAAATATTGAGTGCCAATCCGCACTCGCGCTTTTCGCTTCAATGCGAACAGGAAGTCCAGGAAGTGGTCGATTATCTTTGAGCGTAAATAGTGCGGTGATATTTACGGCATCTCCATATTTAACGCTCGCTTTATCAGTCGTAAGAGTCGCGACAACTGGATCAGGTGCAATCGACTTCGCAAAAGTGCGAATTGCATCGGTTGCAAGTGGATCTTCCATTCCCATTGTCCACGCCGCAATTCCACCAATGTGATACTTAGATACCAAATTTGCGCGAAGTGCATATCCTTGTTGATCTTGATACCAAACTGTTCGTGTTGCAGTACATGTAGTGGCAAGTCCGGCTTTAGTTGTTCCTGGGTAACTCTTCTTATATGTGAATGTGCTCTCTCCATATTTGGCAACGTATGTGGAAGTTTCACCGTAATCACTAGCAAGAGTTGATGCATTGCGCATCACGAATGTTGCCGCTTTAGCNCCCGCCACAACTGTGCTCGCTACCGATGCAGGACAAGTGCCATCCACCTTGGTAATCCAGTCACGTCCATAACCAGCGACGCCAACATAAATTTTGGAAGCGGGAATCACGGACACTGCAAATTGCAAGGATTGTTCCACCCAGGTAATTGGACCAATCGGTCCTGGCGTTGCAACGGAATAGTCGTAAGTCATGATGCGAAGGCGATCGATATAGGGAGCGATTTGGTCCCACCCATAAACGAAATATCCCTTCTTTCCGGAAATCGGATTGAAGAGGACTGGTGATGTGATCGAGAGTAATTTCCCTTGTGCATGTAAAGCGGTGGAAAGTTCTTGATTAAATTTCACCCAATTGGGGAGGGTCGTGGGCCAAGAAGCATTTCCATCGACAAATGCGAAGTTTTCAAAATCAAGATCTATTCCCTGATAGTTGTTGGTAACCACAAAGTTAGTAATAGTGGTAACAAGCCGTTGCCGAGAATCATCTTTAGCTAACCACCCCGCCATAACCCCTTTGGTAGTTCCATCAGTGATGGTAGGAATAATCGCAATGTTTAATGAACGAAGAGCTGAAAGTGGTTGATCAATAGGAATAGATGGATTTGCCGGAGTGTATAGATCGGTAATCGAATTCTGATCCTTGACGGTGTACCAGAAGGGAGAAATTTCTTGGATGAGATCAGCATTTACAATTGTCGAAGGAAGTGATGTTTTCATGCTGTAATACGGCAACCAACCCGTCAATATCTTGCGGGGTGGATTATCTGCTTGGGCTTGCGAAGGCAACCCAGAAAGCACAAGCGCGCACGATAAAAGTGCGACAACTCTCCAGGATTTCATGATTTCAAGGGTAGTGAGTGAAACCTTGATTCTTCGGTTATTCCTTCTTTAATCCGTCGTAAATCTTCTTACACATCGGGCAGATCGGAAATTTTTCAGGATCGCGGGAAGGGATCCATTTTTTGCCACAGAGCGCGCGAACGGCTTTACCCGTGACAGCTGATTCGACGATCTTCTCTTTCCGGACATAGTGAGCAAAACGCTCATGATCGCCATCTTCATGAGAATGGCGAACTTCTTCCTCTTCAAGTACATCCGAGAATGGCTCAAACCCAATGCCCGAATCGCTCGTCTTTCGCGTGAAGATTCCCATGTCTCAATAGTAATCGGATCAAACTTCTGTGCTTAACCCGCACGGCTATCCCGTACGCTTAGCCAATGAAAGATCTTCTTCGCACCGCAGATTTGTCTCGCGCAGATGTAGACCTGCTGCTCGATACCGCAGCTGACTTTGCCAAGAACCCACTTCGCGCAACTGATGCCCTTGCACATCGTTCGGTAGCGATTTATATGACCAAGCCCTCGACGCGTACACGCTTGGCTTCAGAGACTGCAGTCGCACATTTAGGCGGAACACCTATCTTCTTGCGCGGCGATGATCTCCAACTTGGTCGTGGCGAAACAATTGCAGATACCGCTCGAATTATCTCGGGATTTGCCTCCGCGCTTATCGTTCGCACATTTGCTCAAGCCGATGTCAACGAACTTGGTGAGTATGCATCTATTCCCGTCATCAACGCACTAACTGATGATGATCATCCCACTCAACTTCTTGCCGATTGGATCACCATCCGAGAAGTTTTTGGAAAAGATATTGCCGGACGTAAATTCACTTATATTGGTGATGGAAATAATATGGCGCACGCCTGGTTGACGATGGGTGCAATTATGGGAGCCCATGTTGTTGTCGCTACTCCCACAGGAAAATTTGCTCCGGATTCTCAAGCAGTTGCTATTGCTACAAAGATTGCATCTACAACAGGTGGAAAAATTGAAGTTCTCCACGATCCAGAAGCTGCAGCACAAGGCGCCAGCGTTCTCTACACCGATGTGTGGATGTCGATGGGTGATCCGGAATCAGAGCGCTCAGAGAAATTAAAAGCCCTCTCACCTTTTGCGGTTACCGAAAAATTAATGGCGCTTACTGAAAAGGACTCCATTTTCATGCACTGCCTTCCAGCTCACCGAGGTGAAGAGGTTGAAGCAAGCGTGATCGATGGAGCGAAGTCGGTCATCTGGCGCGAGGCATTTCATCGCCGCACAACAATTCAGGCGATTTTGTATCACCTCGTACGGGGAGAGCTCTCAGGAAATTAAGGTGCTCGCTCAAAGTGTCCAATATTTGAGCAGGTAACTGACAGGTAGGCCCATTCACTACTAACGTACCCGCATGAAGATCGCAGTAGCTAAAGAAATTAGAGATGGCGAGAAACGCGTAGCGCTCGTCCCTGACATTATTTCCAAACTCACCAAAGCAGGACTCGAAGTAGTTATCGAGTCTGGCGCCGGATTGCATGCCCAATTTAGCGATGCAGAATTTACTGCTGCTGGTGCAAACGTCAGGAGCGGAGATGTACTAAGTGATGCGGATGTTGTAGCAGCAGTATCGCCCCTCACACCAGCACAGATTAAAACTCTCAAGAAGGGTGCAATCACTCTCTCCTTCCTCTCCCCTACAACTGCAGTGGAGTCGATCGAAGCGTCGGCGGCGGCAGGTGTAACTGCGATCTCCCTTGAGTTAGTTCCTCGAATCTCTCGCGCTCAATCCATGGATGCGCTGACATCGCAAGCGCTCTGTGCGGGATATCGAAGCGCACTTATTGGCGCAGAACTTTCTCCAAAATTCTTTCCGCTTCTTATGACCGCTGCTGGAACTGTCACTCCTGCACAAGTACTTGTACTAGGTGCCGGCGTTGCAGGATTGCAAGCAATCGCTACCGCAAAGCGCCTTGGCGCGGTCGTGAGCGCGTACGACGTTCGTCCATCTTCAGCTGATGAAGTGAAATCAATGGGCGCAAAATTCATCACCCTTGAACTCGAGGCACTTGAAGGCACTGGCGGTTATGCCCGCGAGATGACTGAGGAGCGCGCAGCAAAACAACGTGAGCTTCTCACTCCTTACATCACAAATGCAGATGTTCTCATTACTACAGCTGCTGTTCCTGGTCGCCCTGCTCCACGACTCGTTACTGCAGAAATGATGGCAGCAATGAAAGCCGGTTCTGTGATTGTGGATCTTGCATCAGAAACTGGTGGCAATGTTGAAGGAACTAAGCCTGGTGAAATTATCGTGACTCCAAATGGAGTGAAGATGTGGGGCGGAAAAGATGTTCCATCACAGCTTCCTTTCCACGCCTCCATGCTCTTCTCTCGTAACATCGTAAATTTATTAATGTTGATGGCTAAATCTGAGGATGGAAAGCCAACCGGCGTGATCGCTCCTGATTTCTCTGATGAAATTATCGATGCCGCAACGCTCACCTTTAATGGCGCTCGTCGCACCCCTGAGTTAGGAGCTAAGAAGTAATGGATCCCATCGTCGTTCTGACAATCTTCACTCTCTCTATTTTCGTGGGATTTGAAGTTGTCTCTAAAGTCTCCACAACTCTTCACACACCACTCATGTCTGGTGCAAATGCGATTCACGGAATCATTCTCTTCGGTGCAATCATGGTTGCCGATAAGAGCACAACTACTCTGGCCACCTCTCTTTCGGTTGCCGCCATCGTTCTTGCAACCATAAATATGGTGGGCGGCTTTGTTGTGACTGATCGAATGCTGGAAATGTTTAAGGGCAAAGGAGGAAAGAAGTGAACTCAACTCTCTATTCACTACTAGGCCTTGCTGTCGCCGTTTCATTCATCATGGCCCTCAAGGGCCTATCCGCACCTAAGACTGCTCGTCGTGGAAACCTCATCGGCGCTGTAGGTGCAACGGTTGCCACCGTAATGGTCTTCTTTGCTCCTTCAAAGGAAGCTCATCACAACACTGCTCTCATCATTGGTGCTATTGCATTTGGTGTAATCGTGGGCGTTCCCGCTGCTCGTAAAGTACAAATGACTCAGATGCCACAACTTGTTGCACTCTTTAATGGTGTTGGCGGTGGGGCAGCTGCGCTCGTCTCCATCGTTGAGTATTTACATGCCGAAGGAAGCAGCGTGGGCGTCGCTGCCAAGATCGCTACCGTCTTCACTGTTGTCGTCGGCTCGATCTCTTTCTCTGGATCTGTAATTACTTTCCTCAAACTCCAAGAGATCATGACTACCCGCCCAGTAGTTTTCCCAGGTGGACGATTCGTAATTGCCGCTACTTTGGCTGGAACCTTAGGAACAGCGGTCTATCTCGTCGGTCACTATGAGAAGACCACTGCTTTGCTCGTCCTCGGATTCCTCTCGCTTGCCTTCGGTATTCTCTTTGTATTACCTGTCGGTGGAGCAGATGTTCCGATTGTTATCTCACTGCTCAATGCCTTTACAGGTCTAACAGTTGCGGCAGGTGGGTATGTTTTGGACTCCACATTGCTCATCGTTGCCGGAACTTTGGTAGGCGCATCCGGAACAATTCTGACGCGCTTAATGGCGGCTGCCATGGGACGTTCACTCTTTGGAACTCTCTTTGGTGCATTCACTGCCAAACCACAAGCAGCAACTGGCGCCGCAGAAGCACGTCCAGTGAAATCAGCATCACCTGATGACGTGGCAATTCTGCTTAATTATGCCCAGCGCGTTGTCATTGTTCCTGGTTTCGGACTTGCTGTTGCGCAAGCTCAGCACACGGTGCGCGAACTTGCTGATCTGCTCGCTGCCAAGGGTGTGGATGTTGCGTATGGAATTCACCCAGTCGCCGGTCGTATGCCGGGCCATATGAACGTTCTACTTGCCGAAGCAAATGTTCCCTACGAACAACTCGTGGAGATGGATGAAGTCAATCCCACATTCCCGCAAACCGATGTTGTATTGGTGGTTGGTGCAAATGACGTTGTTAACCCTGCTGCGAAGACAACTCCTGGATGTCCCATCTATGGAATGCCAATTCTAGATGTTGCTCAAGCAGGCAATGTGATCTTCTTAAAGCGTTCGATGCGCCCTGGCTTTGCCGGTATCGAGAATGAACTTCTCTATGATGCAAAGACATCTCTGCTCTTTGGTGATGCAAAAGAATCTCTCACCAAAGTTGTGAACGCGCTAAAGAACCTTTAATCCTCGGTAACTTCTCGTGGTGCACTCGTGTGTGCGCCACGAACATCCATAGGGATAGTACCCATAACTCCCTTTTGGAAATCTTCGAACGATTGAAGAACTTCTGGCTTGGTATTCATGACAAATGGACCCATCCAAGCAATCGGCTCTTTAATAGGTTCGCCGCCTAAAATAATTACATCAAGTCCACTGAGTCGAGATTCCTGCAATTGATCAGCGCGAATAACTAAGAAATCTCCATCACTCATTACAGCGAGCTGGCCGCTATGAAGTGGTTGACGATCCTCGCCTACGCTTCCCGCCCCAGACATTGCATAGACAAGTGCGTTGTAGTTCTTCTGCCATGGCAATCGAAGTTCGGCGCCAGCCGTGATGGTTGCATGGACAACAGTGATCGGAGTCTGCGTAATTCCCGGGCCATGATGTCCGTCAATTTCACCGGCGATAACGCGCATCAGCGCGCCACCATCTGATGATGCAAGGAGTGAAACATCTTTAGCACGCACATCTTGATAAGCAGGGGTCGACCACTTCTTGGAAGCTGGCAAGTTCACCCATAACTGAAAGCCATGAAATAGCCCACCACTCATAACTAAATGCTCAGGTGGAGTTTCGATATGCAAAATTCCAGCACCAGCGGTCATCCATTGGGTATCGCCATCAGAAATTGTTCCGCCACCACCATGATTGTCGCGGTGATCAAAGATGCCATCAATAATGTAAGTAACAGTTTCAAATCCGCGATGTGGGTGCCATGGAGTTCCCTTGGGCTCGCCCGGTGCGTAATCCACTTCGCCCATCTGATCCATCATGATGAAGGGATCGATTTCGCGAAGATTCGCCCCTGCAAATGCCCGACGAACCGGAAAACCTTCGCCTTCAAATCCACTGGGAGCAGTCGTCACGGAGCTCACTCTTCGTGCTTGATCTCCTGGTTGTACAACAACGCGTGGTAGCACGGTGATATCGGCGACGGTAACTGCTGGCATTGATAATCTCCTGGTCAATTCTCACGATGTTGAACTTTCAACTAGTATGAATAATAGAACAAATTCAATCCACAACCTATTCCCCATCGTGGACATGGCTCGAAATAAGCGAGAGGCTAGCCACATGAAACTCCCCTTACGCATCGCGGCGCTAGCCACATCACTAATTTTTCTGGCTGGTTGTTCGGTCACTGCCGGAAATAAGCGCCCCGAGGATGCGAAGTTGCGCGACGGAATTAAATTATTGATTACGCAATTTGAAGAAAAGCATCCTGATCTCATCAATTGGAAGAAATCTGCGGTAGAAACTCAGATCTCCTCGACCATGCCTGATGGATATGCCACTGAAGCCGGCTGGACGATTGTGTGGAAGCAGGCCACTAACGGTCAATTCTCTCGAGTCGTCGTCCCTTGGCTTGTATTGGGACAGCTTCCCGATAATTTTGCATCTGACACACATGCATATACCGGCGGCAAGACAATTACCTATTCGCAAGAGACAAATATCCGCGCACTACAACAAAAGGGCGATAGTTATTTTGCAGCTGTGGTTCACATTCGCCAATCCACAATAGATCCCACTTGGTATATCTTCGAATCAATTCCTTACCTGCCAGTGACTGATAACGCTTATGGTTTTGCACATAAAGTCAATGGAAAGACAGCTATTACAGATTTTGGCACCGCAACTGTGGGGTGTGGCCGTGTCCCCGAAGCGGTGGAAAAAGAATTTGGTTTTAGCTGCCCTTAAGCGGGAATATAACTCTTAGGATCTTGGGCAAAACTCTCTTTGCATCCAGGCATACAGAAGTAATAATTCTTTCCTTCGAATTCAAACTCCGCTGGCGCATCTGAAATACGGACCTGCATGCCGCAGACATGGTCCTTGGCAAATTCACTATTTACATCGCTCTTACTCTTATAGAGCCAATAAATTATGGCAAAAGCGACCAAGGCAACAATATTGAGATAGGTCGTGTAATTGGCTCCCCATCGGCGCATCTCCATCGCCATCATGTGGCGAGCGGGAGTGATACCGAAAAGATTGAAAATTCCTTCGGTGAGCAAGCCACTGGCGCTCATCACCAACCAGAAGAGCAGTGCTAAGCGAATCGATAATTTAAGGCCGTAGTACTTTCGATAAATAAGGACTAAAGGAAGCGATAGGAGATCGGCAAAAATAAAAGCTACGGTTCCCCCAAAAGAGATGCCGCCATTCCAGAGCGCTGCCGCTAGCGGAACATTTCCTACCGAACAGACAAAACTTATAAAGGCAATGAAAGGAGCGATAACCACATTCTCAAGCGAGGATAGAAATCCATGCCCAGTAATAAAGAGCGAGTTCCAGAAAGAATTGGGAACAATCGCCGCAGCCAGTCCGGCGACTATGAATCCCACTATTAATTCCACGCGCAACATCGTGAAATCACCGATGGTGTAACCGGCTGCATCGCGCCAATGTGAGAGTGAAGTAATTTTCTTGGAGAAGGAAATCTTCTCCTCCTTCATTTCAGTGGCGCTCGCCATCAGATTCATCGGACCACGAGCTTGCGAGATCATTGCGCGAGGTATCACGCGTGGAATCAAAATAGTAAGGAGTGTGATCATGATCGATCCACCGATGAATTCTGCCAAAGCGAACTGCCAACCAATGAGAATCCAAAGCACCAAGCCAAGTTCTATTACTAAGTTAGTGCTTGCAAACATGAACACCATCGATGCCGTGAAATCGGCACCTTTGGTAAAGATGCTCTTTGCAATAGCGCTTGCGGCATAAGAGCACGAAGAGCTAACTGCGCCAAAGAATGATGCCTTGGCGATCGTGGCTGGTTTGTGATCTCCAAGCACTCGTTTCATTTGGCTACGAGTAACAAAAGCTTGCACTGCACCGGAGAGAACAAATCCGAAAACGAGTGCCCAGAAGGTTTCAAAGAACATCCACCAGCCTTGGGAGAGACCTGATGACACTTTCTCGACCGTGCTCATGTTCCAGAGTCTAGAACTCCCCCGCTATTGTTACCTCATGGCCAAGAAGAAAATCAGTGATTCGCAACTCCTTGCGCCGGTTGCTGAAAGCTCACACAAATACACCCGCGGATTAGTCGGTGTCATGGCTGGATCAGCAGAATTCCCTGGCGCAGCTGTCATGGTCTGTGGCGGAGCTCGTCGTGGTGGCGCGGGCTATGTGAAATATTTTGATCAATCCGATCGCGCGACAAATTTAGTCTTGTCGGCATATCCCGATGTTGCACCGGTCAAGAACTTTGATGATGAACGCATTAACACCTGGGTCATTGGATCGGGCAAGCCGCAGGTAAAGAAACTTCCAGAATCGAGATACCTGGTGCTCGATAGTGATGCCATGTCTTTAGCAACCCAGAGTCACTCAACTTTCACAGTAATTACGCCACACGAAGGTGAAGCGGTTGCATTGGGATTCGCCCTTCGAGATCGAATAGAAAATGCAAAGACGTTGGCCTATGAACTACATGCATTTTGCGTATTAAAAGGTCCTGGCACAATCATTGCGGCGCCAGATGGCACCGTGATTATTGATGATGCGGGCGGAGCAGAACTTTCGACCGCAGGTAGCGGAGATATTTTGGCGGGATTGATCGGTTCAATGCTCGCTTCCTGGCAACCATCCAATCGCACCGAAGTATTAGAAGTAATCTCCTATGCAGTTAAAGCGCATGGGCTTGCCGGTCGCGCAGCTGCCGAAGAACTTGCTCCAGTTGTGGCAACAGATATTTTGGATTACCTGCCTTACGTCCTAAAAAATAATTAGTCGTTCACAGCTTTGTTTCGCAAAGTGTCGTGTCCGACATCTTTTGCGCGTTCATGAGCTTTGCGAAGTTGAAGTTCGAGCGCCTCAACAGCCATATCAAATGCCGCTAAATCATTCTTCCCCTTGCCTTCTGCTCTCATAAATGGCCCGGAGCCATGAGTTGTGAGGGAGACTTCATGTGAAGATTTTCCAAATCGTGGATTGGCCTCATGTTTAATTTCAACTTTGATCTCATCTATCGGAATACTGAATCGAACCAGAGTTTCCAGCTTTTCCTTTGAGATCACACGGAAATCCTCTGCAAGGGCGCCGTTACGAGAATGGATAAGAATCTTCATTTTGTGCTCCAATCTGTACTTAATGAAAATCTACTCCCGTTCGGGTGAGAGTCAAGGATGAATCTCACCCCGGAAAGATGGCAGAATGCCGCAGTGGCCAATACGCAGAAGCGAGATGAGAGTTTTATACCTCTCATTCAGGTTTTCGAACCTCATCGTGCATCACTGCCGCCGCTCATTCCATATGTAAAAGAATTCTGGCGCCGTCGAACATTTGCGATTGAACTCGCTCGCTTCACCGACAAAGCGGAGTACTTAGGCTCCAAATTAGGAAAAGTCTGGCTCGTACTCAATCCGTTATTGCTTGCATTCGTCTACTTCATGCTGGTTACTGTGATTCGTGGGGGTGGTACCTCTAAAAATGGTCTCACCACGTTGGCTCATATTTTGATTGGCCTCTTCACATTCTCTTTCGCATCTTCTTGCATTTCGGCTGGCACAACCTCAATTACTACTGGTGGTCGACTTATCCTCAACCAGGCATTCCCGAGAGCGCTCCTTCCTTTCTCATCATCTATCAGCGCCTTCTACCAATATCTCCCAACAATTCCGGTGTATCTGGCAGTCATAATTATTGGCAAGATTTTTTATCCTAAGACGCAAATCCCTACTCTCAGCTGGGCATTTCTCTGGGTGCCCGTCATCGTGGCCTTACTTGCCGTTACTGCATTTGGATTAGCTCTCACATTTGCAACAATGAATGTTTATTTCCGAGATACCAACAAGCTCTTGAGTTACATCACTCGTATTTGGCTTTACGCCTCCCCTGTTTTGTGGCTACCGGAAATGTTGCATGGCTGGCATCGTGCATTCCTTTATGTCAATCCCCTCGGACCTGCGCTGGCCGCTAATTCATCTATTTGGATCGAAGGCAAATCACCGACTACTTCCGAACTCATTGGCTGCTTAGTCTGGGCGGTCATCGCACTTGTGTTCGGTGGATATTTCTTCACTTCAAGGGAGCGCGACTTTGCCGTCAGAATCTAAGCGCCCAGTGGTGATGCCAGATGATCTGGCTATTCGCATCGAAGATCTTTCGATCACTTACAAAATTAATGTCGACACAAAGCGCACTCTGAAGAATGCCGTGATGCGTGCATCAAAGGGCGAAAAAGTTCGCATGCGCAAAGTAGAAGCAGTTAAACACCTCACGCTCGATATTCCGCATGGATCAGTTGTGGGAATTGTTGGCGCCAATGGAGCTGGTAAATCCACGTTGATGCGCTCTATTGCCGGAATCCTTCCTCCAACTGAGGGTCGCATTATTGTGAACGGAAAGATTTCGACACTTCTCGCGCTTGGAGTTGGCTTTAACCCAGCTCTCTCTGGTCGCGACAATATTATTTTGGGCGGTCTTGCATCCGGTCTTTCACGTGAAGAAATTGAAGCAAAAACTGATGAGATCGCTGAGTTTGCTGCGCTTCCTGATGGCTTCATCGATATGCCAGTGCGTACCTATTCCAGCGGAATGTATGGCCGCGTTGCATTTAGCGTTGCCGTCAACATGACGCCAGATATTTTGCTACTCGACGAGGCGCTCTCTGCTGGCGATGCGTCATTCAAAGAGAAATCCTTTGGCCGTATGCGAGAACTCTGCGCCGAAGCTCGCACAATTCTTATTGTTTCTCACGCGCTAGCTACCGTTACAGAGCTCTGCGACGTAGCGATTTGGATGCATAAAGGGCAGATGTTGGCGAAAGGAAAGCCGCAGGAGATCGTGGACCAATACCTCAAGTTCCTTGACGTTGGTGCGCTCCCCTCTAACTTTGAGGATATGTAAATGCGCACCAATAAGCGTTTGCTGGCTAATCACGTCACGATAATCTCTTCCACCGATCAATCCACTGACGCGCGACTACATCGCTTAACTGGATCACTCATTCGCGCGGGCGTAAGCGTTGATATCTGGGCACTGGGTTCTTCGCAAGGAGCGCCTGCTGGTGCAACTTTTCACCAAGCACCAGGTGGAAAGAAATTCACTTCTCGAATCTGGCGTGATTTAGTGCTCCCACTTCGCACATCTGGACAGGTAGTAATTGCCGTAGCGCCTGATTTATTGCCGATCTCATGGATTGTTACTCGAGCGCGTGGCCAAAAACTCGTCGCTGATGTTCACGAGGATTACTCCCAGCTACTTCGTGATCGCAGTTGGGCGAAGGGCTTTATCGGAGCTGCAGCAAAAATTGTGGCACGCAGCGCAACATCATTTGCTCGAAAATCTGATCTCACCACTGTGGCAGATGTTCAAGTTCCACCTTTCGATGCGCGCAATCGCTTAGTGGTACGGAATATGCCAGATCGAAATTTGTTGACGATGAGCGGTGAAATGGATGCAGCTCCGCGGGCGATTTATATCGGCGATGTTCGCCAATCACGTGGCTTGCATTTAATGTTAGAGGTAGCAGAGCAATCTCCCACTTGGAAATTTGATATTGTGGGAAATCTTGCAGGCACTGATCTTGATTATGTAAATACTTGGAAAACTAAGAGTGAAGCTGCAGATCGAGTCACATTCCACGGCAAACTATCACCACAAGAGTCTTGGAAATTCGCAGAAGGCGCTTGGGTTGGTCTTACTCTCCTCCAACCAACGCCTGCTTTCTTAGATGCCATTCCTAGTAAGTTATATGAATACATGGCATGTGGACTCGCAACAATTTCAACATCACTTCCACGATGCGTAGCCCTCATTTCGCAATCACGGGGTGGAGTTGTTGCAGATTCATCAGCGCAAATTGCATCCCAGTTAAATTCTTGGAGTACCAACCCATCGGACTTGCGCGAAATTCGTGGAAATGCATTGAGATGGGCCACCGAAAATCTCGATAGCGAGCGCGAATATGGGACATTTGCAGCAGCGGTGAAGGCGCTTTTTTAACTCCCTTTTGGGCTCGACTAGTAAGGTATGGCCGTGTCCATTCGTATCGCACCAGGCGCCGATGTAGATCCCACCGCAATAATCGGTGAAGGCTCATCGATTTGGCATCTCTCTCAAATCCGCGATGGTGTAACACTCGGCGAAAATTGCATTATCGGTCGTGGTGCTTACATCGGCTCCGGTGTAACCATGGGAAAGAATTGCAAAGTTCAAAATTATGCTTTGATCTATGAGCCAGCGGTCATCGCTGATGGAGTTTTTATCGGACCAGCAGCTGTACTCACCAATGATGAATTCCCTCGCGCAGTAAATCCCGATGGCACCTTGAAATCAGGAGCCGATTGGCATGCTGTTGGGGTCACGATTGGAGAAGGATCGAGTATCGGCGCACGTGCTGTATGTATTGCACCAGTCACCATCGGAGCATGGGCGCTGGTCGCAGCCGGCGCAGTTGTCACTAAAGATGTCCCTAATTTCGCCCTTGTGGCGGGAGTCCCAGCAAAACGAATCCGTTGGGNGGGTCGTGCAGGCCATCCCCTCGATAGTGTTGGGGATAATCGTTTTCGTTGCCCAATAACCGGTGCCACCTATCGCGAGGTTGCCCCCGATCAATTAACAGAAGAGAGTGCTTCATGATTCCAGCAGCCAAACCCATCATCGGTGATGACGAGCGTGAAGCGGTAGATCGCGTTCTTCGTTCAGGAATGTTGGCACAAGGCCCAGAAGTTGCAGCATTCGAAGAAGAATTTTCAGCACATGTCGGTGGCCGCCATTGCGTCGCCATGAACTCTGGAACATCGGCGCTTCATCTTGGATTTATTGCGGCTGGTATTGAGCGCGGCGATGAAGTGATCGTTCCGTCATTTTCTTTCGCAGCAACTGCTAATTCTGTTGTACTAGCTGGCGGAGTCCCTGTCTTTGCCGATATCGATCCGAAGACTTTCAATATGGATCCTGATCATGTGGAATCACTTATCACCAAGAAGACAAAGGCGATCATGCCAGTGCACCTATATGGTCACATTGCGGCGATGGATCGTTATGAAGAGATCTCATCCAAGCATGGGGTAAAGATTATTGAAGATGCTGCGCAAGGACACTTAGCGTCTATGAATGGCCGTAACTCCGGTGAATTTGGCGTTGTAGCTTCATTCTCCTTCTACCCAACAAAGAATATGACTGCCGGCGAAGGTGGAATGGTTGTTACTGACGATGCCGATGTCGCACGTATGTTGCGCCTGCTTCGTAATCAAGGTCAAGAGATTCGCTATAAGAATGAAGTCATCGGATTTAACACGCGTATGACAGATATTCATGCCGCCATCGGTCGCGTCCAACTGAAGAAGCTTCCGGGCTGGACTGCTACCCGCCAAGCCAACGCTGCATACCTCGATGCCAACCTCCAGGGCGTTGTTACACCTTTCGTTGCACCAGGTACCACTCACTCGTATCACCAGTACACCATCCGTATTCCAGGTGGAGATGCTGCAAAGCGCGATGCCTTTATGACAAAGATCGGCGAGAAGGGCGTGGGTTCAGGTGTCTATTACCCAACTCCAATCCATCGCCTTCCATCATTTAATCTTGTTGTCGATCTGCCACAGACCGAGCTTGTTATTAAAGAGTGTGTATCACTTCCGGTTCATCCTTCACTCACTCAGAGCGAACTCGAGACCATCGTCTCGGTTGTAAACGAAGTGGCAGCAAGCCTTTAATATGAGTAAGAATTTACGCGCTGGCTTAGTCGGCCTTGGCATGATGGGTCGACACCATGCACGAGTGCTTGGATCACTAGACGGAGTAGATCTTGTTGCAGTCTCTGACCCAATGGGTGATCCGCATGGAGTCGCAGGCGGACGCGAGGTTTTGAAATCAGTAGATGATTTAATAAAAGTCGGAATTGATTATGCAATGGTTGCAGCGCCCACCGCATTTCATGAAGAGCTTGCACTAAAACTCGCTGATGCTGGAATTCACGCCCTCATCGAAAAACCATTGGCAGTCGATACTCCCGCTGCAATGCGGATCCAATCCGCATTTGCTGCTAAGGGTTTGGTGGGCGCAGTCGGACATATTGAGCGTTACAACCCAGCAAATCAGCAATTGCGTCTACGCCTAGACGCTGGAGATCTCGGTGAGGTTTATCAGATCAGCACTCGTCGCCAAGGACCATTTCCTGCGCGGATCGCCGATGTAGGTGTCATTAAGGACCTTGCGACCCACGATATCGATGCGACTGCCTGGATTGCGCGTTCTCGTTATGTTTCCGTCAGTGCACGCACCGCACATAAATCTGGCCGACCACATGAAGATATGGTCGCTGCCGTCTGTGATTTAGAGAATGGAATTATCACAAATCACCTCGTTAACTGGTTGACTCCCTTTAAGGAGCGATTAACTATTGTTACTGGAGAGCGTGGCGCGCTTGTCGCCGATACTTTGACTGCGGATCTGACTTATTATGCCAACGCATCTGTTGCCACCCAATGGGATTCTGTTGCAGCATTTCGTGGCGTCTCGGAGGGCGATGTGATTCGTTACGCCTTTGCCAAGCCAGAGCCACTTCGGGTGGAGCATGAAGCATTTAGAGATGCAGTTCTCGGATTGCCTGGTGCAACTGAGCGCATCGTCACCATGGAACAAGGTCTAGCTACCGTGGCTGTTGCCAGTGCAATGCTCGATAGCGCTAATCAGAAAGTAACAATCTCGCTATGAAAATCGCACTAGTTGCCCTCGGCAAAATTGGGCTCCCGCTTGCAGTTCAATTTGCAAAGAAGGGCCACCATGTCATTGGTTGTGATGTAAATCAGCGCACTGTCGATATGGTCAATGCTGCTACCGAGCCATTTCCGGGTGAAGCTTTTCTTGATGAATATATGAAGGAGGTCGTCGCCTCAGGTCATCTGCGCGCGACCACTGATACAACTGCTGCTGTTGCAGAGTGCGATGCCGTTGTTGTTGTAGTTCCACTCTTTGTCGATGAGGAGGGCGTTCCAGACTTTGGGTGGATGGATGCAGCCACCGAGAAGATTGCGGCTGGGTTAAAGCCAGGCACTCTCGTTTCCTATGAAACAACGCTTCCTGTCGGCACCACTCGCACCCGTTTTGCGCCAGCACTTGAGAAAATCTCCGGACTTACCGCAGGTAAGGATTTCGATCTCGTCTTCTCCCCTGAGCGCGTTCTTACTGGCCGCGTCTTTGCAGATCTACGTAAATATCCAAAACTCGTGGGTGGCTTCAATAAGCAATCTACCGATGCCGGCATCAAGTTTTACGAGGCAGTTTTAGATTTTGATGATCGCCCAGATCTCACCACCAAAAATGGCGTCTGGGATTTGGGAACATGCGAGGCATCGGAAATGGCAAAGCTTGCTGAAACAACTTACCGCGATGTAAATATCGCATTGGCTAATCAATTTGCGATCTTTGCTGAAGGAGCCAACATTGATATTGCTAAGGTGATTGCGGCCTCTAACTCCCAGCCTTTTAGCCATATCCACCAGCCAGGTATCGCTGTCGGCGGACACTGCATTCCGATCTATCCACGTTTCTACTTGTGGAACGATCCGCAAGCCACTGTTGTGCGATCCGCGCGTGCAGCCAATGCCGCCATGCCAGCGCATGCAGTCGAGCTTCTCAAGCAAGAGTTGGGAGATCTTTCCGGCAAGAACATTGCAGCGCTCGGTATTTCATACCGTGGTGGCGTTAAGGAATCCGCATTCTCTGGAATTTTCCCCACTGTGACCGCACTTAAAGCCGCCGGTGCAACTGTTCTCGTGCATGATCCGATGTATACCGATCAAGAGATTATTGGACTTGGCTTCACGCCTTTATTACTGGGAACACCGGTCGATGGGGTAATCCTTCAGGCAGATCATGCTGAATATAAAATGCTCACCGCCGAAGATTTCCCTGGAGTGAAGGCTGTTGTCGATGGTCGACGCTCGCTTGCCGCCAAGAACTTCCCTGGAATTCCAGTACGTGTTATTGGCGCTCCCGCGCAACAGGTGTAGTTAGCTCAAAAGCTCGGTGTTGGCGCACTACTGGCGCAGCATGAGCAATTCGGTTGTAGATCTCCACTAAGTGTTCGGCCTGCTTCTCCCAGCTGCGCTCAGCCAAAATCGCCGCTGTGTATACCCCTGAATATTTACTTGGGTTATCAACGATTAGCCGCGCAGCCCTTACGAAATCTGAGACATCATCTGCAATATGAACTTCACCATTACCGAGTCTACGAACTTCCTCCGACATGGTCTTTACATCACTCACCAAAATTGGCAATTTTGCCTGCATATATTCACCAAATTTAGTGATTAAAGAGATCTCATGATTGAGTCGATGCAGAATTGGAATTAGACCAAGAGTGGCACCTGAAAGATAGGAAACTAACTCTGAATTGGGAACATAGGGCACAACATGGAAGCGATCGGCAACATCTCGAAATTCTTCTTGCAAAGCGCGAACTGTCGCATTCTCTGGATTAGCGACAACCACCAAATGTAGATCCGGCATCTGACGTAGCGCGGCGGCTGCGGTATGAACTCCACGCTGTGGAGCGACTGCGCCGGAATAAACCATCAAAGGTACATTGGAGCTGATTCCGCAATCTTCTCGCAAGTTACGAAGACTTGGCTTTGCTCCTTCAATCATTGGATCATTGGCGATGAGCTCTGGCCGCTTGGTGATTTCCAGATGCGGCATGAGGAGGTCTGACATTCCCTCGCTGACAGAAAGAATACTTGCCGCTGATCGAGCGAGTCTGCGCTCCTCGTGCGAATAAATTTTTGCAAGCGGGACGCTAAGGTGCGAAACACCTGGAACATATTCATGCGCGTCATAAATTAATTTGCAATCATGACCCTCGCGTTTTAAGGAATCAACTAAAGCGCCAGCAATAGGAAGCGCTGTGTAATCGTGGGCATGAATCACATCAGGTTTGAATTTAAGGGCAAATGGGGTCAAGTATTTAAGAGCGCGCCCAAAATTAGGAATCCCAGGTAATCGTTCGGCCGCAAATCTCGCTTCCAATCGCCTCTTGTAATAACGCAAACGCCGCAGGACTTTTGCAATGAGATCTTGTGTAATAACTGGTTTGAGTGGCAAACGAATGATTGTGGCGTAACCAATCGTGAACTCATCTGCGTGGGTGAAGGGTGTCGCTCCTGCAACAACCACATCCCAGCCGGCATTACCTAGCGACCAAGCACATTTGAGGACTCGGGAATCTTCGCTCACTCCATTGAGGACGATATGTAGCGTCTTAGGAGCGGAGGTCATGTGGCGATAATAGCGAGGGAAGGTGAGAAAATTAGGCAGGAATAAAGTAGATCAAGCCTGTAATGGCGAGTGCTAGTACTACTGATTGTCCAAGAATTGATAGTGCGGTCTTGCGATCGGCAAGCTTTGCATCGCTATCAGCAACTTTGGAGAGTTGGCCAAGTTTTCCAAAATTGAAGGTTCCCATCAATCCAAAGGCGAGACAGAACTTTCTGCGAGATTGAATCCATCCCACCGCAAAGATCATTGCAGGCGCAAATATTCCCAAGCGAGCAGATTGCGGAGATTTTTGAGAGATCAAGCCGTAAGCAGAGACGATGATAAGAACAAATCCGATTAGTGCAACAAATTGGCGGCGGTGAATTTCGCCCTTCCCGATATTGCATGTTCCGGGAATATATTCACTCACTTACTTCTCCGAAACGTGACGGGAAAAATCGTGCTCGTCATCTTCAAAGACTTCGTAATCATCATCTTCGTTACGAGCCATCCAGTTCAGCGCGCTCTTAAATGCTGCTACTAGTAGCGCAACAGCAGCTACGACAGCTAGGAGGCGACGAAGGAATTTCAACATGGGTAAAGAATAACCTGACTATCTTTGACTTGCCTGCAGGGCTTGGTCAATGTCTGCCCATAAATCTTCCACATTTTCAATTCCCACCGAAAGGCGAACTAGGTTCTTGGGAATACTTGGGCTCTCCCAACTCCAACGATGGCGTCGCTCCCACAAGGATTCGACTCCACCAAGTGATGTTGCGTGGGTTACCAAGCGGGATGCATTGCAAGCCTTATCGGCTGCATCTGCCCCTCCCTTAACATCAATGGAGAGAACTGCGCCAAAGCCCTTCATAAATGATGCGGCGCGTTTGTGTGCAGGATCGGAGGCAAGACCTGGGTAGCGAACACGTTCTACTGCTGGATGGCTCTGCAATCTCGTTGCCAACTCTAGGGCGTTGGCTTGAGAGCGTTCTAGACGAACGGAGAGGGTGCGCATTCCGCGAAGGGCAAGCCACGCTTCAAAGGGTCCTGGGATTCCACCAACAATATTTCGCAGATCATGTAGCCGCTTATAGAGCGCCGCATCATTCGTAGAAATCGAACCCATCAAAATATCGCTATGGCCAGAAATATATTTTGTTACAGAATGCACCACCATATCTGCGCCCATATCTAAGGGCTTTTGGTTGAGTGGTGTCGCAAAAGTATTGTCGACCGCAACTCCGCAATTAATCGCCTTCGCGGCTTTAATAATTGTTGGCATATCCGCCACATCGAGTCCTGGATTCGTAGGAGATTCCAACCACAAGAGTGCGGTGCCTGGAAGTGCTGCTAGAACTGCATCAGTGTCGGCAACATCAACGTAGCGAACTTCTAATCGTCCTTCTTCCACCATGCGACTGAGAAATACTTGAACTCCGGTATATCCATTGTGGGAAGTCGTCACCACTGCGCCATGAGGAAGCAGTGAGAAGATGGTTGTGATCGCATTCATTCCTGATGCAAAAATAAGTGTCTGACCGCCTTCAAGATCGCTGATAGCACTTTCTAGAGCGCTCCACGATTCATTTCCATAACGAGCATATCCGCGAGGGTTTTCGACTTCGCCAGGCGCCGCAGCATGAAATGTCGACGTTAATGAAATCGGTGGATTTAATTGGGCATCGACATCGCGTGGTGGGCGACCAGCAGCCACGACTAGTGAATCCGGATGCAAACCAGAGAGCTCATCATTCATACCCGAAGCCTACACAAGCATTTACGAGGAGCGTTCGAGAATTGCAGCTGCCGCATTGTGGCCAGGAATTCCACTCACGCCGCCACCTCGTATTGCTCCCGCTCCACAAATAAAGAGGTTGGTAAATTCTGTCTCGACTCCCCATGACGCTGGAGTGCCATCTTCCCGGAAGGGCATGGAGAGATCTTTATGAAAGATATTGCCACGGGGCAGTGAGACATCGGCCTGGAGGTCTAACGGAGATTTGGTTTCGATACAGAGCGAACCATCGCTGGCAACAGCAAGACACTCTTCCATTGGATCAAGTAGGTATTTGTTTAGTTGGGCCAGCAACTTCTTGGTGATCTCACTCTTGGCGCCTTCGTTATCTTTTTCAAAGAGAGTGGCTGGCGTGTGTATCGCAAAGAGCGTCAGAGTGTGGAACCCCTGAGCGATGAGTTCATCGCTGAGAATCGAAGTATCACTCAATGTGTGGCAATACATTTCAGCTGGAATTATTTCTGGAATCACGCCTGCGGCTGCCGATTCGTAAGCTCTCTGAAAATCACTGTAATTTTCATCAAAGTGGAACGTCCCAGCGAAAGCAAGCGCCGGCTCTTCCCCGCTCTTGAGGCGAGGTAACTTCTTTAACAACATATTGATCTTTATCTGAGAACCATCAAGACTTTCCGGAGGGGTAGCTCCCGTGATTGAAGCCAGAATTTGTGGTGCGCAGTTTGCTAAGACATAGGTCGAGGAATAGCGCTCGCCTTGTGATGTTGTCAGAGTCCAGAGTTCTTGATCGCGAACGGCGCTAACGACTCTGGCATTAGTAGTAATTACCACTCCGAGCGAGGTAGCCAAATCAGTAAGTTCTTTAACAAGTCCACCCATTCCACCGCGCGGAACTCTCCATTCACCCGTGCCATTGCCAATCAGGTGGTAAATAAAACAGCGATTTGCGGCCAGGTTATGGGCATCTGCAAAAGTTCCTATGAGGCCATCGGTAAGAACTATTCCGCGAACGCGATCATCGGAGAAACGCTCTTCTAAGACTTCTCCTAATGGGCGTTCAACGATCTCATCCCAGATCTGATGATTGACGGCATTTTTCAATTCTGAACGAGTCGGCAATTTCTGCAACATCGTGGGAGCGATGGCATCTGCAATTTTCTGTACATCGCTATAAAAAGATTTCCAGTTTTCAAATTCACTATCGCCGCCGGTTAAGTTCCTAAAATCATCCGCAGTTTTATCCCGCCAATCGGAGTAAATAAGTAGACCTTTCTCGGCACCATCTACTTGGACGGGTGTGAAGGAGGCTACCGAACGACCAATGGTTGTAAATGAGAGGCCCAGATCTTGCACAATCTGATCTGGTAATAAAGAGACGAGATATGAATAACGGGAAAGCCGTGCATCGTAATCTTTAAAAACTCGTTGACTAACGGTTGCGCCGCCCACTTCTGGAGCTGCCTCAAGAATAGTTACGCTCTTTCCAGCTTTTGCTAAGTAGCATGCAGCGACCAAACCATTATGTCCGCCACCAATAATTAATACATCTGGCATCAAATTCCTACTTAACTATTGTTGTGATGCGATTTACCGCTTCCGCAATAATCTCTGGACTTGTTCCAAAGTTAAAGCGAATAAATTGGGTATGGGTTGGACTAAATGTCACGCCATGATTAAAGGCAACTTTGGCTTCTTCATGCAATCTAGCGGCGGGATTTTNTCCTAGATTAAGCGATGTTAGGTCGAGCCAAGCAACATAACTGCAATCAGGAACTCGATATCCGACCGTAGGTAGGCGCTCATCAAGAAGTTCTTTCAGGTAATCACGATTAGTGCGCAATTGCACTAACGCATCATCGAGCCAATCTTCACAGAGAAAAGCTTGTGCTCCAGCAAATGCTCCAAAGAGCGATGCGCGGTAATGCACGGCTTTGGGCATCGAGAGCGCGAGATTCTTCTGCTTCTCACTTGCCGTCACAATCGCTGCGCACTTAAGGCCAGCCAAGTTAAAGCTCTTGCTAGGAGATGTCACACAAATTCCGACTTCTCGCGCCGTCTCACTTACCGCCAAGAATGGAGTGAACTCCTCTTTGCGATAGGTAAGTGGTGAGTGAATTTCATCGCTAAATATTGTTACGCCATATTTCTTCGCCAAATCAGCCAAATGCGAGAGTTCATCCCGCGTGAATACAGTTCCCACTGGATTATGTGGATTACAGAGGAAGTGAATTTTTACGCCTGCTGCATAGTCACGTTCTATTAGATCGAAATCAAATGTGTAGTGCAGACCATCTCGCTTGAGTGGAGTATCAACTTGCGTGCAATGAAGTTCGTTGATCCAATTAGCAAAATTGTGATACACGGGAGTATTGATCATAATCTTCTCGCCCGGTTTGATAATCATGCGAGCCATCTCAATCATTCCCACAGCAACATCTGTGCAAGTAAATACTTGGGTCGGATCGACATCCCAATTCCAACGGGATTTGGCAAATACGGCGAAGTTTTTGCCATATTCATCCACTGGTCCGAGATATCCGGTATCCGAATTGTTGATCATCTCGATAAGTAAATCGCGAATTGGCTTGGCGATTTCAAAGTCCATCTCCATCACAGGAAGGGGAAGGACGCCTTCGCCATATCCGCGCCATTTGTCGCTCTTGCGCTTCTGCAATTCGGCAAGCGGAAATACTTTGATCTGGTTCATGGCTAAATCCTACTTACCGCCGCGGGTCGACCAAAGGCTTACCGATGTGGTAATTGCAAGGGTCGTAACAATAAATCCCAGACTTACGCTCAACCCAATCTCTGGAACTTTAATTCCCCAAACTTTATGCCAACCCTGATCATGCATGGCCTGAAAGAGGAGCTTGATTCCAATAAAAGCCAGGATGGCTGACAATCCTTCAGTTAAGAAGATTAGCTTTTTCATCATTCCCCCGATGAGGAAATAAAGTTGACGTAGGCCCATCAAGGCAAAAATATTTGCGGTGACAACGATGTAGGCGTTAGTGGTAAGACCAAAGATGGCTGGGATGGAATCCAAGGCGAAGAGAAGATCTGTCGTCGCTAGCGCAACAAAGGCAATGACGGGAGTTGAAGCCCCTTTCTTGCGGAAAAAGGAGATTGCCCTCCCCTCTTTCCATTCCTGCTCCTCGGTTTCACGGAATAGTTGAATCGCGGTGTAGATCAAAAATCCACCGAAAAGGAAGAAAATCGCTGAGAAATGATGAATGATGGCGGCGCCAGCAGCAATAAATGCTCCTCGCAAAATTAATGAGAAGAAGATTCCACCAAAGAGGACTATCTCTTCCCGTTCTTTCTCTACCTTTAAGCGGGCCAAAATCAAAATAAAAATAAATAAATTATCAAAGGAGAGCGAATATTCGGTAAGCCAGCCAGCAAAGAATTCACTGCGAGCTCGATGGTCGGCCCAGATACCGAGTGAAAATCCAAATGCTATGGCCAGAGATACATAGAAAATGGTCCATGCGGTTGCGGCTTTGAGAGTGGTGATCTTGTTGCGGTGGCGAAAGGCCATCGAGAAATCAAAGATCAAGACCACGCCAAGCAAGCCTAAGGTCCAGAGCCATACGCCCACATTCATATATTCCTTCACTGGTCTACAGTAATGCCTCATGGCACTGATTACGGCGAAGGATATGCGCGGCATTACTGAAGCGCTCGCAAAAAAAGATCGGAAATTCGCCCCCGTGATTGCACAATCTGATCTCTGCCCCATTGGCCAGAAAAAAAGTAATCGGACTCACTATCAAGTTCTTGTGCACTCAATCCTTTCGCAACAATTAGCGACAAAAGCCGCCGCTACTATTCGTAATCGCGTTACCGAACTTGCAGGTGGAAAAATCTCCCCCGAGTCAATGAGCGAATTAGATCCAGGGTTACTGCGCGGGGCTGGGGCATCTGGCGCCAAAGCGCGGGCGATTCTCGAATTAACAGGTTCAACACTTGCCGGTAATATTCATTTTCATAAATTTGGAAAAATGAGTAACCAGGAAATTACTGATGAACTCACTAAGCAATGGGGAATTGGCCNCTGGACCGTTGAAATGTTTCTGATCTCCCACATGGGGCGTTTAGATGTCTGGCCAGTTGGTGATCTCGGTGTTCGTCGGGGTTGGGAATTAATTCACAAATTACCGGAGGAGATAGATCCAAAAGATTTGGATCCGCTGGGTAAGAAATTTGATGGATATCAAAGTGTGGTTGCTTGGTATTGCTGGAGGGCGATAGATCTCTCGCGGGAGCGAAATTAACTGACGGGATAAGCAACGCCCGTGCTGGAGTGACAGTCATATCCATGGGGATTCTTAGCCAAATATTTCTGGTGATNCTCCTCGGCGAGCCAATAGGTCACTCCCTCAGCAGGCAATATTTCAGTGCAAATCTCATCCAGACCTTGTGCAACCAAGACGCTCTGATAAATATCTTTAGTTGCGAGCGCACTTGAAAGTTGGGCATCTGAAGTGCAATAGATCGCGCTGCGATATTGAGTTCCAATATCACCACCTTGCTTATTCAGGGAGGTGGGATCGTGCATCACCCAGAACTCTTGAAGTAGGCGTTCATAACTGACGAGCGAAGGATCGAATACAACTTCCACCATCTCTGCATGGCCCGTTCTTCCTGTGCACACCTCTTCATATGTGGGCTGCGCTGAGCTTCCGCCCATATAACCAACGGAAGTTGAAATTACTCCATCGAGTTGCCAGTACCGGCGCTCGGCTCCCCAGAAACACCCAGTTGCAAAATATGCCGTTGAATTCATAGTGTGATTCTCGCATTGATGGTGAGAAAACCAATAACTCAGATAACCTTCGCTTATCTATCCGCCCCCGTAGCTCAGGGGATAGAGCACCGCCCTCCGGAGGCGGGGGCACAGGTTCGATTCCTGTCGGGGGCACACTTCATGTGGATTGCAATGATGTGATCAGCAACGCATCCAATTTTGCTAATTTTTAAAATCTTCTTCTAAATGTCCTTGTTAAGTCAGGCAAAGCACGGGACACTTAACCCCGTGAGAGAGCCGATTTAGGGCTCACTCGTGAAAAGGTTCCCTGATTTCCCCGAGATTTACACAAGAGGAGCACGCGCAATATGGACTGGCGACATCAATCTGCCTGTCGTGACGAAGACCCTGAGCTCTTCTTCCCGATCGGAAATACCGGCCCTGCTCTCGCACAAATCGAAGAGGCGAAGAAGGTCTGCAATCGCTGTCTCGTAAAAGACCCTTGTTTGGCCTGGGCTTTGGAGAGCGGTCAAGATGCTGGTGTCTGGGGCGGCCTATCAGAAGATGAGCGTCGCGCTCTCAAGCGCCGGGCAGCACGTAATCGCGCTCGCATGATGGAGAACCAGAACTCCTTTTAATTTTTAAAAGTTAGCTTCGCCCGAGTCTCGTTATTTTCACGAGTGAGATTTATCGAACCTTTAAGTTCGTTCTCGGTCAGAGTCTTCACAATTTGAAGTCCTAGATTTGAAGATTGATCCCACGAGAATCCGGCAGGTAGTCCTACCCCATTGTCGACCACCGAAATATGGCAATTTCCATTTTCGTGCTCGATCTCCACTCGCAACGAATCTCCCTCATTCTCCAGGCCATGCTCCAGCGCATTATGGATGAGTTCGGTAACTACTAAAGCAAGTGGTGTCGCAGTAACCGATTCAAATGTTCCAAAAGTCCCAACTTTAGAGATTTTGATTGGGTGAGTGCTGAGTTCGATCGCATTATGAACAATGCGGTCATAAACCTCATCAAAGGCCACGCTCTCGGTGGAACTCGCAGAAAGGGTTTCGTGAACGATTGCGATTGAAGCTACCCGGCGCACGGCTTCTGCAAGTGCAGCGCTAGCGATCGGATCTTCCACGCGACGAGATTGAAGTCGTAACAAAGCTGAGACTGTCTGAAGATTATTCTTTACTCGGTGGTGAATCTCTCGAATCGTGGCATCTTTTGTCACCAAAGCACGATCGCGGCGTCGCAGCTCTGTCACGTTGTGAACAAGAACGATTGCGCCGATATTGTCAGATCCTTCTATTAATGGAATCACTAATAAGTCAAAAATTCCATTGCCATTTTCAAACTCCTCTCGGCGCAAAGACTTACCAGACATCTTTGTTGACCACGACTCATCTGTCGGCTCTGCAGCACCGCGCACCACATGGCTAATGACATCTCCGAGGCGATTATTCTCAAGCTCTGACTCCCAACCTGCGCGGTTAAAAGCTGATCGTGCATTAGGACTTGCAAATGTCATAACTCCATTGCCATCAAGGCGAATTAATCCATCTCCAGCGCGTGGCGCAGATTCTGCTCGATAGATCGAGTTCTGAATAGGAAATGTTCCCTCGGAAATCATTCGATAGATTTTGTGGGCGATCTCTCGATAATTTAACTCTAATCGCGATGGTGAACGCATCAATTCTGCATTTCGATGCCGTGAGATCACTGCAATGACACGGCCATCAAAGAGAACGGGCACGGTCTCCTCTTTAACCATAATTTCACCGATGAGTTCGGGCTCGGTGTCACGAACAATTTCTCCGGTAGAGAGCGCTTGATCAATCCGTGGATTTTCGCCCCACGAGAGCTCTTCCCCAATAACATCATGTGTAAAAACTGTTGCAGCAGTAGTGGGCCGAATATGTGCCATGGCAATATGGCCATCAGGCCAGTTCTGATAATCGCGACGTTTAGGAATCCAGAGAATTAAATCAGCGAAGGAGAGATCGGAGAGGAGCTGCCACTCTGCCAGCAATTCAGCGATTCGATCTCGATCCGCGTCTGTGAGCGCAGTCTGTTCATCTATCGCTCTCATGCAGCAATCGTAGCAATGAGTTCATGGCATCTCGCTCCTGCCGTTTATTGAGCAGCGAATTGGTAGGCATGATCAGATGCTTCTCCCCCTCCACCAGAGCAAGGAATCGCTCTTCTACCGCCCGATCGATTCGCCCAACCCCTGATTGATTGAGAAGGTAGATGATCGGAACTTTTCTCAGCATCAAAGGAAACTTACGCATAAATTCTTCAAGACGAATGAGTGAGATTCCGGTCGAAGATGCCAGGTATATCAATGCCGTGCTCTCATTCATTATTTGATTGAGCAATATTGCCTGCCACCGTCGATCGGTGAGGAGTTCATCTAGTGGCGGTAGAACTCCGATATCGACGATTACCGCGCCTTGGGTTTTTGTAAATTCAACTCCAGAATTACGGTCCTTTAAGGCACTATCCATTATCTCAATGGGGTGATGACCCTCGCGATGTGGATGCGTAGCTAAATGTTGTCGTAAGAGATATGGAAGTGAGGGTGCCTTCACATCGGCATCTAACAAATCAACCGACATTTTAAGCGAAAGTTCTTCGGCAAGATTTATGGCGAGAGTGCTGCGTCCGGGGGCCCCACTAGTTCCCGTGATCGTATAAACACGACGTCGAGTTCCCTCACCGTTAGCAGCACGATCGCTTCCACTCTCCGACGTGCTTCCCTCGTGCACAAGCGGAGTCCTCACATGAGATCGGATATATCCCATAATTTCGTTGCTGGTAGTCGATACCTGGTCGAGATTGATCTCAGTAAAATTTGATCCTTTATGCGGCTCTATGAGTTCGGCATTCCACCCAGGGAGATCAGATTTATATACCAGAACAGTTCGATCGAGCGCGTTTCGGCTATCGAGAAAATTCGTGAGTGTTTCTGCATCTATCGCACGGTAGATAATTGACCAACCTTGATTGAAAAGTAGTTGGGAGATGAAATCTTCTTCATCGGAATCCAAAATTGCAGTTACTACTTGAAGTTGCGGAATTTCAGAGAGCACTACGCACCATCACGATCCGTGAATTTACTAATGACTCCATTACGGCGAGTACAGAGCTCTTGCCAATCAAAACCACTACTCCAATTTCACCCCCCAAATCACGGGATTTTCCATCCACGTTATCGACAAGAACTGAATGCGCGATCTGCCTTACCGGGGCAAAATTTCCCGAGGAGTCGCGGATGGGAAGTGCGTAAATATCCACATATGATCCACGAAGAACATCGATCGGTAAATCATTCCTTGCTACTCGAATCGGAAGATATCTCGCGTCACTTGCTGCTGGCGCTCGGGTCACTCCCGAGACCGCAATGAGCTCACCGGCTTCAACAGAGCGCGTTGAGGTGTAGCCCGCGATCGAGCTCCGCGTAGTTATATATTTATTGGAGTTCTCTGGAAGCAATACTCGAATTTCACGAAGATTAGTGGAATCCAATGTATCGCCGGCAGAGATGTGATTAGTCGAAGCCCAGACAAGGACCGTGTGGTTGGCAGCGCTAGTAATCAATAACGCAGCAACAAAGGAGATAGCGATTAGTAGACCTGCGAGATAGGAGCGGGGGCGTTTGGAGATCTCTCTCTTGATATCAATCATGGGAGATGAATAACGCAATTACCAGAAGTGTGAATCTATCTATCCACACCTGCTCTCAATCTCCACAGCCAGATTTCATCCTTAAGGATGATGTTCTATGCCAGCGTCATCGAGAGGCTCGGCCCATGAATCTACATATTGCACAGAGCCAACCGGAAAACACCCAAGAGAGCAGTAGCGCACTAGAGATCACTGTCCGAAGAAGAGAGCGTTCGGGATCATCTCAACGCATTGATAAGGCGAATTGGCACCATCCGATGCTTGAACTTTATGAGGGCGATTCCGAAATTGGATCGCATCTTGAAGCCACGGTGATTCCGGCCAAGCTCTATCTCGTTCCTACCCAAGATTGGCGATCTGATCTTGATAATGGGCTAGATAATGAATTTTCACCAAAACCTACTTACCAATCCGAACTTCCCGAAATCGAACAGTGGGTTCGACAATATGTGGTGGGATGCATTGAAATCTGGGCTGGTCGCAGAACTGCAATGCAGCTGGCGCGTTGGTCACACCGTCGGGTCCATCAGCAGTTACTGCGAAAGTCACCGATCATTACCGAAAGCCCAAAGATTAGAAAGATTTACATCAGCCAACCGCTGGAAAGTATCGCTGAAGCTACAGTGACGATTCGAATTGGCGAGCGAGTTCGATCCCTCATCTTGCGCTTTGAGGGCGTAGATAAGAGATGGCTCTGCACAGAGATGGTGATTCTTTAAAAGAAGTTAGTTGGCTCCGCCATGGCAACGCTTGTATTTCTTGCCACTACCGCATGGACATGGTGCGTTACGCGGAGTTTGGGAAGAACCAGAGTTAACGACGGCTCCATCTACATCAGATGCTGAATAACGAAGTTCATTCGCTGGTTTGATCTCTGGGGTAAGGCCCTTGGCTGCAACTTGAGTTGAACCATCATCGGTAACCACATCAACTTCAACGTGGAACAAGAAGCCGACCATCTCTTCCTTAATGGAGTCCATCATTGCTGCAAATAGATCGAAGCCCTCACGCTGGTATTCCACAAGTGGATCACGTTGGGCCATCGCACGGAGACCAATTCCCTCTTGCAGATAATCCATCTCATAGAGGTGCTCGCGCCATTTGCGATCAAGAACAGAGAGCAGAATCTTTCGCTCTAGTTCGCGCATTACCTCAGGACGCAAAGATTCTTCGCGCGTTGCATAAGCCTTATTTACATCATCTAATACTTTATTAAGTAAGAGTTCGGCATCAAGCGCATCTTTGCTACCGACTTCAGCAATCAGCTGCTCTTGGGTAAAGGAGATCGGATAAAGGGTCTGGAGGGCTGTGAATAGAGTGTCGAGATCCCAATCTTCTGGATATCCCTCACCTGTCGCAGAAGTGACATAAGCCGTGACAGTATCTCCAACAAATTTCTGTACCTGAAGAGAAATATCTGCACCTTCAAGAACTTCGCGGCGTTCGCTATAAACAACTTCACGTTGGCGATTCATGACATCGTCATATTTCAAAACATTCTTACGCATTTCAAAGTTCAAAGATTCCACTTGAGTTTGAGCTGAACGAATCGCATTGGAGACCATCTTGGATTCAAGTGGGACTTCTTCTGCAATACCTGCAGCACCTAAGAAGCGCTCGACAAGTCCTGAGTTAAAGCGGCGCATGAGCTCATCTTGAAGTGAGAGGTAGAAACGAGATTCGCCGGGATCGCCTTGGCGACCAGAACGACCACGGAGCTGATTATCTATACGACGAGATTCGTGACGCTCAGTGCCCAAAACATAAAGTCCACCAAGTTCAACGACAATTTCATGCTCTTTCTTGACTGCTTCCTTCTGCTTTGCAAGTTCGCTCGCCCAAGCAGCTTCATACTCCTCCGGTGTATCTACTGGTGAGAGACCGCGACGTTGTAATTCGAAATCAGCCATAAATTCTGGATTGCCACCGAGCATAATGTCGGTACCGCGACCGGCCATATTTGTCGCAACAGTTACTGCGCCAACTGCGCCTGCGCGAGCAATGATTGCCGCTTCCCGTTCGTGCTGCTTGGCATTGAGAACTTCGTGGGCAATTCCACGAATTTTCAAGAGGTGCGCAAGTTCTTCTGACTTCTCCACAGAGACCGTACCCACCAATACTGGCTGGCCCTTCTTGTGGCGTTCAGCAATGTCATCTGCGCACGCATTGAACTTTGCCTTCTCTGTCTTATAAATAAGATCGGGTTGATCGGCACGCTGCGGTTCGCGATTTGTAGGGATTGGAATAACTCCCAATTTATAGATCTGGTGGAATTCTGCAGCTTCAGTAGTTGCTGTACCAGTCATTCCAGAGAGCTTTTTGTAGAGGCGGAAGTAATTCTGAAGCGTAATGGTGGCGAGAGTCTGATTCTCATCTTGAATCTCAATCCGCTCTTTCGCTTCCAGGGCTTGGTGAAGTCCTTCGCTATAGCGACGGCCAACCATCATGCGCCCGGTGTGCTCATCCACGATGAGGAGCTCGCCATTCATTACAACATAATCACGATCGCGTTTGAAAATTTCCTTCGCTTTCACAGCGTTATTGAGGTACCCAATAATCGGAGCATTTACTGATTCATAAAGATTTTCGATACCAAGAAGCTCTTCTACTTTGGTGACACCCTCTTCAAGGATTCCAATGGTGCGCTTCTTCTCGTCTACTTCGTAATGAAGTCCAATTTCTAACTTGCCCGCGATGGTGGCAAATTCGACGTACCACTTAGTGGCTTTATCGGCCGGTCCGGAAATGATGAGCGGAGTTCTTGCTTCATCAATGAGAATCGAGTCCACTTCATCGACCACGGCGAAGTTGTGGACGCGTTGAACACAATCCTCGAGTGACCACGCCATGTTGTCGCGAAGGTAATCGAATCCAAATTCATTATTTGTGCCGTAAGTAATATCAGCGTTATATGCCTCGCGTCGTTCAGCTGGTGTCATGTTGGAGAGAATGACGCCCACTTTGAGGCCGAGGAATCGATGGATGCGACCCATCCATTCACTATCGCGCTCAGCTAAGTAATCATTGACAGTTACAACGTGAACGCCATTACCGGAGAGCGCATTGAGATAGGAAGGCAGAGTTGCAACCAGAGTCTTACCTTCACCCGTACGCATTTCAGCGATATTTCCTTGGTGAAGCGCTGCTCCACCCATGAGCTGGACGTCATAGTGGCGCTGTCCCAATGTTCGCTTAGCTGCTTCGCGAACAGTTGCGAAAGCTTCAGGGAGCAGATCATCCAGTGATTCACCAGCAGCAAGGCGGGCACGAAACTTTACGGTCTGCTCACGAAGTTCAGTGTCGGAGAGCGCTGAAACTTGAGGTTCGAATGTATTGACCTCTTGAGCGATTTTCTCGAGCGCCTTAACTGCTCGACCTTCGCCTGCACGCAAAATCTTGTCTAATATCGCGACCACAACGCCTCTTTCTCAGGTGTAAAACTCTTACTTCAATGAGCGACCCAACCGGGTCATGGCCTTATCGTAATCTGAAAGCAGCGCCCACCGCACATGCAGATATAGCCGCTTCAGGGAAGATATTGGCACTTTTAAGGGCTCTCACAGCCTCTCTCACGCTACTTCCAGATGTAATCAGATCATCGATGAGCAAGACCAGATCTGACGGCGAGATCGCTCCTTTCCTAGCGTTCACCGAATACGCCCCATGCAGATTGAGCTCTCTCGCCGACATCGCGATCTCACTCTGATCTCGCACGGAGCGATTGTGAACGAGAGCGCTGAGCACCACAGGTCGATTATTGAAATGTCTGCCCACTTCTTGAGCAAGTGATTGCCCATGAGTGAATCCACGCTTTCGATTCATTTTCTTCGAAGAAGGAATAGGAATCAGAATCAATCTTCTTGATCCGGCATTGGCTGAAATGTGCTCAATCGATTGAGCGATAGCTTGGGCCAGAACTTTGCGGGCGGCGAGGTTATTGTTTTCTTTCGCCAGCAGAATTATTCGAGTAGCAACGCGAGAATAGTGAGCAGAACTCCACATCGGAATAGGAGACACGGAGATGCAACGAGTGGGAGCTATCCACTCTTGTTTACATACTTCGCAAAAATCCTCACCCAGTGCATTGCAATTAATGCATTGGGGTGGATAAACGAGTTCGAGGAGTGAGCGAAGGGAGTCAAACACCTCCCCACTATCTAATCTCTAGAGATCTTCGTCGACTGTACTTTCAATAATTGTTGATAACTCTGATGGTGGGACAACTGCGATCGGAAAACTGTTGATGGAATTTCCAAAAGTCTTGGGGAGCGTCAGAACAAAATTAGCTCCGCGGCGAGGACGTCCCCAGGCTTGAAGAGTCCCTTGATGCAATTTTGCATCTTCTAACGCAATCGAAAGTCCAAGACCTGTGCCGCCTCGAATCCGCGCACGAGAAGGATCGGCTCGCCAAAAACGATCAAAGAGGAATTTATTATCTTTGTCGGAGAATCCAATTCCGTAATCTCTGACGGCTACTGCAACCTCTCCTTCGCTCTCGGAAATATAAACATCAATATTTTGACCATCACAATGGTCGATGGCATTAGTCACTAGATTGCGCATAATTCGCTCAATGCGTCGGGAATCAGCATCGACAAATACTGGCTCTTCGGGCGCATGCAAATTGATAAATTGCTCTCGGCTTGGGTGCACATAGTCAATGGTCTGTTTAACAATCGTGGTGATATCAATCTTTTGAATATCAACGACTGCTGCCTCGGCATCAAATCGGCTTACCTCGAGCAGATCGGAGAGAAGACCTTCAAAGCGTTCGATTTGTGCAATCAACAACTCTGCACTTCGGGCTACTACTGGATCGAATCCATCACGAGCGGTAAAGATGACTTGGGCTGCCATTCTCATTGTGGTCAATGGCGTACGCAACTCGTGGGAGACATCGGCGACAAAGCGCTGCTGAAGTCGTGAGAGATCTTCTAGGCGAGAGATCTGTTGTTTGAGGGACACTGCCATTTCATTAAATGCAATTCCCAGAATGGCAATTTCATTCTCCCCCACAACGCTCATTCTTTGTTCGAGATCCCCCGCAGTTAATTGAGTAGCAATTCGAGCAGCTTCGCGCACAGGTGAAATAACTTGGCGAATAACTAGCCAGGTGACAAGTCCGATCAGGAGAATAAGAACTGCTCCGGTTAACCAGAGAGCGCCACCTATGAGACTTAATGTGGAATCTTGTTGAGCCAAACTAAAGAGGGTATAGAACTCATATTTTCCAGCTCCGGGGATATCTAATGGATTACCTACAACTAGGGCACGCTCGCTCTTGCCACTGAGATAAATCATTGTGCTCTCGGCGTAAACATTTGATTTACTCTTTTGAACTTGGAGCCGCAATTCTTCTGGGATCGAATCAAGTGAGAGCAAATTGGATGTGCCCTGATAAGAAGCAACTGCTTGCTTATTCTTTGGCATCGCAACTAGAGNAACTTCTCGACCCGAAGTTGCGCCAGTAAGAGATGGAATAGTGAGAACATCGCTGACAATTTTCTTTACCGTCGTTGAAGTTTGGTATCTCGCGATCGCCAATTGAAGTTCAACCGAACGAGTAGTGGATTGCGCATCAGCTAGCGAGACATTTGTCTTCTCCTGCGAAATGCCATGTGAGAGCTGAGTAAAAAGTGCCGATCCAACTATGTAAATGATTGCTAATGAGAGAAAAACAATGGTGCTTGTCNCCCGCCATGCGAGGGAGGTTCTCCACCGCCCGCCAAAAATTCTCACTTCTCGCCGGTACCGGCTTTGTAACCAATGCCGCGAACCGTCACGATTAGCTCAGGATTTTCCGGGTCGTATTCGACTTTAGAACGAAGGCGCTGAATGTGAACATTTACCAGACGGGTATCAGTAGCGTGCTGATAGCCCCAGACTTCACTGAGAAGTGCTTCGCGAGTAAATACTCGACCGGGCTCTTTCGCAAGTGCAACAAGCAAATCAAACTCTAAGCGAGTCAGTGGAATTGATTGGCCCGCGCGAATAATGGAATGGGCAATCTGGTCAATCTCAATATTTCCAATACGAAGTGAGGTATCAGTCTCTGTATGTGATCGGCGTAGACGAACTTTTAGTCGAGCAACTAACTCGGAAGGATTGAAAGGCTTCACCATGTAATCATCCGCGCCAGCTTCCAGGCCACGAACAACATCGTGAGTGTCACCTTTAGCGGTCAACATAACGATCGGGACCATGGATTCTGCTCGAATTAATTTTGCAACTTCGATGCCATCCATGCCCGGTAACATCACATCGAGGAGTACTAAATCTGGTTTTTGGGCGCGAAGTAGGTCCATGACCTCATCCCCGCGCCCCACCAAATCCACTTCATAGCCCGCACCATTGAGAACAATTCCCAACATCTCAGAGAGATCTTGGTCATCGTCTACAACCATGATGAGAGTCATAAGAGTGATCCTACTTATTAATTAGGAACCGTGCTCCCATGAGTTGAGGTACAACTCTTGCGCAGGTGTGAGCACATCTACGGTTGCTCCCATGCTCTCAAGCTTGAGGCGAGCAACTTCTTTATCGATAGTTGTCGGAACATCATGCAAACCTGCTGACAGTGATGCGGCGGCCTTCAAAAGCCACTCAGCAGTGAGAGCCTGATCGGAGAATGACATATCCATGACTGAAGCTGGGTGACCTTCTGCAGCACCAAGGTTTACTAGGCGACCTTCTGCAAGAAGCAAGATACGTGCACCTGACTTAAGTACGTACTCATCAGTCTGATGACGAATTTTGGAATTCTTAGTTTTCGAATTCTGCTCGAGCCAAGCAACATCGATTTCAATATCGAAGTGGCCAGCGTTAGAGAGAATTGCGCCATCCTTCATTACTTGGAAGTGCTCATCACGAAGTACATCGCGGTTACCGGTCACGGTAACAAAGAAATCTCCGAGCTTGGCTGCTTCTAGCATTGGCATCACTCGATAGCCCTGCATCAATGCATCGAGCGCCTTTGTAGGATCGATTTCAGTAACGATGACATCTGCGCCCAGACCCTTAGCGCGCTCTGCAACACCTTTACCGCAATATCCAAAACCAGCAACAACGAAAACTTTGCCAGCGATGAGTGAATTTGTGGAACGGAAAATTGCATCGAGCGTTGATTGACCAGTACCAAAGCGGTTATCGAACATATGCTTGGTATCAGTGTCATTGACGGCGATCATAGGGAATTTAAGTGCGCCATCTTTTGTCATTTGGCTTAGGCGAATTACGCCAGTGGTGGTCTCTTCGCAGCCGCCGATGATTCCATCGATCAAGTCGGTACGAGTGGTGTGAAGTGTGTTGACTAAATCGCAACCATCATCGAAAACTAAGTGAGGCTTGATATCGAGAGCCGCATTTATATGGCGGTAATAGCCATCTCGATCAATTGCGTTATGAGCAAATACATTGATTCCAAATTCATGAACCAAAGCTGCTGCAGTGTCATCCTGTGTGGAAAGTGGGTTTGAGGCACAGAGAGCGAGTTCAGCTCCACCAGCCTTAAGCGCGCGCATCAAGTTCGCAGTTTCGGTAGTGACGTGCATACATGCAGCGATTCGAATACCTGTGAATGGTTTCTCTTTTTCAAAACGTTCTTTGATTTGTGCAAGGACTGGCATATTGCGTTCGGCCCATTCAATGCGCTTCTTACCATCTGCAGCTAAAGCTGCATTGGCTACATCATGTGTTGTTGTAGATGTTGACACGTAAAACTCCTCTTTATCTTTATTTAACGGCTGTTATGGCAAGAACAGTTGAGAGGCTTCTCTTTTGTTACTTATGACCAACTGGTGTGGGGCCAAGATTATCGGTTGGCCTATAGGTGTGGCCAACTCAGACGCGCGATATGAGGTGATTACCCCTTCATAAGAGCGAGAACTCGGTCACGAATATCGTCCAACTGCGCTTGCGTCGAGGCTTCAACGTTAAGTCGAAGAAGTGGCTCGGTGTTGGATGGACGAACATTGAACCAATAGCCCTTGCCAGAAATGCTCACGCCATCCAGGTGATCAATCTCGTGCCCGCCCTCAAAAGCGGCAAGTACTCGCGCAGTTGCGGCAGGAATATCCGAGACTTCTGTATTGATCTCACCACTAGCAACATAACGATTAAATGGAGCAAGTAGAGATGAGAGAGGTTGATCTGATTGCGCCAGGCTGGTGATCGCAAAAAGAGCTGCCAACATTCCTGAATCAGCTTTCCAGAAATCTGCGAAGTAAAAATGTCCTGAATGCTCACCGCCAAAGATTGCTCCACTTTCGGCCATCATTGCCTTGATATAGGAATGACCAACTCGAGAACGAAGAGCTGTGCCACCATTTTCTTCCACAACTTCTTTAACTGCTGCGGATGAAATCAAATTGTAAATAATTGTCGAACCCGGCTTGCGCGCGAGCTCGCGCACAGCAATAAGTGATGTCAGCGATGATGGATTAACCAGATCGCCCTTCTCGTCAACCAAGAAGCATCGATCCGCATCGCCATCGAAAGCTAAACCAATATCGGCTCCTACTTCACGTACCTTTGCTTGAAGATCAAGTAAATTCTTGGCTTCAATCGGATTTGCTTCGTGATTTGGGAAATTGCCATCAAGTTCAAAGTACATCGGAACTAGATCTACATTGAGTCGATTCATCACAGCAGGGGCAGTAAATCCACCCATGCCATTACCGGCATCAATAACAACTTTCAATCGCCGTCCACTTTTCACATCCAGGCCAGGGAAAAGGGAAAGTAAGAAATCAACATAATCTGGAAGTAAATCAATTGTGGTCGAGGTTCCTGCTGGGCGATCGCTGGTTGGAACTCCGCTGATAACTAGATCTTTGATCCGAACTAGCCCTGATTCTTTTCCAATCGGACGTGCGCCACTTTTGCATAATTTAATTCCGTTATATGCCGCAGGATTGTGGCTGGCAGTAAACATCACGCCAGGAATATTGAGTTTGCCCGAGGCGAAATACAACATATCTGTGGATGCCAACCCGATGCGAACAACGCTGGCACCATGAGCGATCGCTCCTTCAGCAAATGCTGAGGCCAGCGGCCCGGATGATGGACGCATATCTTCACCAATAACAATATGAAGTGGCTCGCCTTGTTCATGAAGAAATTGCGTAAATGCAGCGCCAACTTGGCGAGTGAAGTCTGGCGTAACTTGTTGATCGACCAAACCACGAATGTCATATGCCTTAATAATGGTGCTGAGAAATTCTTCCGTAAAGACCTGTGACATATCGCTTATCTCCTGTGAGAAATGAAATTAATTAGGTATCGCGCGAAGATGTCCTCGGCGACCAATTTCTTGCGTTGGATGAGGAATCGATACGGGTGACTCTTCCGAACTTTCTCGCATTCCCACTTCCCGAACTGCATCTGCGATTGCCATCAAATCATCATCACTCGGACCTGTAGCGCTCTCGTTAACTTCTTGCTTGATAACGGTCCATCCTTGTGGAGCGCTCATTCGAGCGCTGTGTTCATCACACAAATCGTAGGCATGTGGCTCGGCAAATGTTGCTAGTGGACCAAGCACTGCTGTGGAATCAGAATAGATATAAGTAAGGGTTTTATTTGCGAGTCTGCGGCAACCGGCGCGTGAACATGCTCGCCCCATGCGTTGCTGCGAAATTCTCATATCTGAACAGTAGCGAGTGGCAATGGAAAAGTTGGGGATTTACCCGCGGTTGATTACACGAGCATCAGGAATTGGAATCGACGAGCTTTCCAAAGTTGAACCTGACGTTAGCGCTAAATAGGCAATGCCTGGCCGACCCTTGAGAGCGAGAACAAAACCTCCATAATTTTTCGCTTGATCGGTCGTAATTTGAATTCGAGAAAGTGGGACAGGGGGCGCCCACGCAACAAATCCTTGACCAGTGAGGGTTTGGTGGCCAGTTTTACCACCCACGCCTCTCCAAGAAATTTCCACATTTACCGATTCACCGCTAAAAACGAAAGCAGGGCTAAGTCCTCCCAGATTCATAGTGATACCAGAAGCTGGCAATGGCGAAGCAGCAGGCCCCCAGGCAAAGTCATTTCCGGTAGGAAGTGGCGATGAAGTAAAGATTGATGCTACTACTGGCTGATCGGCAGTTATGGCCAGCGAAAAAATTGATTTAGTAGCGAGATCTGCAAGCGGAATATCGATAGTTTTCTCGTGCCCAATATTCCTATTTTCTAATCCGTATGGAATAAAACTTCCATCTGATGCAACGATATTTACGGTCACATTTGCATCAACTTTTCCGGGGGCAAGTATTCTCAACACTTGAGTGACTTTTCTTCCCTTACCCAGATTATTAGTCGCTGCTGGGATTACCAGAGTTTTTGAGGGAGCAACGGATGGATTGATGTAGTCACTTCCGAGTGATTTCAAACCTTTTTGGCGATGCTCATAGAGAAATGAAGTGACTCGGCCGGAGCGAGTAATCGCATGTATGACAACTGAATTCTCTCCAGGTGCGAGAGTGTCGATGGCGATAACTTTCTCAGAATTGGCAGGAACTTTAATCGAAGTTACTGGTAGTGCTGCCGCCGAAGTAAAAAGAAATAAGTCCACAGTGGATTCACTCAAACCACTATTCACTAAATGAAGTTCGGATTGACTAGGAAGGGCGCCGGAAGATCCTACAAACCATTCATCGGCCACACCCGAAGTGCATAAAGTAAGAGCGGCTGCTTGCGCATTAAAACTATTGATTAACGTGGTGGAGGGAGAGCTGTCGAGCAGCGTTGCTTTGTTGAGAATATAACTAGAAGCTTTTGGATTGACGAACTTATTAGACCCAGATTTGACGGTGCGGATCGGATGAGAGCTCGATGGTAGATAGGCGACAGACGTCATCCCAGAAGTTGAGCTTGGACAAGAAGTAGCAGGAAAAGTCGTTGAAATGGAGGAGTTAGTATTTTCAGTCACGAAATTGCCGCCAAAGATGTTTACAAAAAGTCCCACCAGAATTGCGACTCCGGCGATTATCACTCTCTTATCGCGAAATAGATTCATGCGATCTCCTCCGCAGGAACTTCACTTCGGCGTCGTCCCGCAGGCAATCCCAAGATGATTATCAGAAGCAACCCGAGAAGTTGGATCGAGAGAAATGCCCGTCGCATAGTTCCATCATGTAACAAAGTGATGGGGCCGGGTTGGCTCACTTGAAAGACTGGTACACCGAATTCTGATTGTGAAAGTTTGGCAGCAACACCATTAGAGAGCAGCTTCCAGCTGCGATCATATTTCTCTGCGAGCCGTACTTTTCCTGGCGAAGTAAGGGTTGCTTCTCCACCTGAGTCATTTGCTTTGATTGGCACATAACTTCCATCAGGAAGTAACTCGGAGAGTCGACCACTGCTTCCCACAACTTTCCAAACTACTCCAGCCGAAGATGCCGAACTTCGGGCAAACCCACCAATTCCATCTATCGTACGAACAATTGCTTCGTCTGCCGGATTCTTCATATACACATATTGAATTCCATAGGCGCCAATAACTTTGCTGCTGGAAATTCCCGCTCCACTTATTACCTCGTTAATTGCGCTTTCGAGCTGGGGCGGGATCGGGACTGTGACATCTGGGTCGCCCAGCTCTAAATCCAAACCGCGAGAGATGAAATATTCAACTCGATTTTCAACTTTGCGAATTACCAGAGTCTTAGGTCTACTTGGAGATTCATTAAGTGAAGCAATAAAGGCAGGAACAACTTGTGGGCGATTACTTTGAACCGGACTTTGCGCTCCTCCAGTTATTGCCCACACCGATGTGAGCACGACTGAAATAATTGTGATGGCTCCAGCCAGCGCGCTTATGAGGTGGCGATAATTAACATGCGAAGTTTTAAGCGAATCAAGTAAGGCAAATCCCAGCTGCAATATTTGAGCGATCGTGAATATTTCGATCAATACAAAAATTGTTCCCGGCCAGTAACTTCCAGCACTTCCATGACTTGTAATGTGGACGTGAGAAAGGGCAAGTGCAATCCCCATTAAAGCTAGCGCGGCTGCGCCATATGTTCGAGTTCGCAATTGTACGAAAGTAATCACTGCATAAATAAAGAAGGGAGAAATAATCCAGATCGGCAGCGAACCACTTCCGCCAGAATTGAGAAGAAGAGTCCCGAATGAAAAACCACTCCCTGCTGATTCGATGGGAATACCTGGTGCCATTAAAAATTGGGTGGGGNGGAAAATTAAGGAAGCCGACCATGGAAAATTGAGAATCCACGGAATAAAGAAGAAAGCCAATTTCCGCTTGAAAATATCGAGATCGGCAGTCATAAAAAATGTCAGTGGGCCACGTTCCCGAATTTCACTTCGGCGCGAGAGCAACTCTTCGCNAATTCGAACCAGCATCAAAACGCTCCAGCCAAGCAGAAAATCAGCCGCGAAGGCCGAAATGATGCTGGCAATAAGTGAGAGGTTATAAACCCTTCGCCATGATCGTTTCTCTTCGATCGTGCGAATAGGTGAAAGGCTAATAAAGAGCGGCAGCAAGAGCGCAACTGCGATTGTTCCTACTCGTCCTTCGGTGACGCTATTCCATATCACTGGGGAGAATGCGTATATGGCTCCACCAACGATGGATAGGTTGTGATGCAATCCGCTTCGCTTAAGGGCGCGATACATCACAAATGAAGCCAGAGGTGGTGTCAATAAGAATATGAGCGAGATAAAGAGGCTGAGATTTCCCAAAGTTATAACGGAGAGCAGGCCGGTAATTCCCACCCAAGGTGGAGTTGGTGCACCAGAACCCATTCCCACTAAATGCCATGACTCCGCATATTTTCGAAGTAGGTCGAGTGCACCGTGAGGCGCGATTGGAAGTGCGCCACCGCTAAGAGCACCGAGTCGCGATCGCGAAGATATTAATGAAATCACGAAGGTGGCAATAATCATTGCTAGTAGTGGTCGATTCGCAAGTGATCGCCAGCGAGAACTCTTCTTTTCGAGAACTAAATCTGGTTCATCAAAGTTCGGATCGATAGTTCCAATATCTGAATAGGAGATCGGGTCGTTCTCATCAGCCTCCTCACTCGGCGGTGAGAATCGTGCTGAGAGTGCTGCAGAAATTCGCTCAGTCGCTACGCGTATCTGGCTACCAAAAGGTGGGAGAAAAGGTTTGATCACATGATTCGGTAGAAGTCTCTTAGATCTGCGCTCTTTACGAGCGACAATCATTTCTCCTGGTTTGAGAAAGAGATATCCAAAGGCCACGATCTCATCACTTGCATATCCGGGAAGCTTTGCAACGAGATAGAGAAGGGCACGAAGAAAAGTTGAAGAGAGCAACCGAATCGTTGCCATGGGCAATTGCCACCATGGTGAATTTACCAAAATGACATATGCGGCATTTCGGCGATCAAGAAGATGTGGTCTATGCAAGAAGGCTTCCGAGACATCAACGGTACGACGCTCACTGGCAGATGCTTCGGCGTGAAAAACTAGCGCTCTCGGTGCACAGAGAACGCTAAATCCCGCAACGCGCGCTCTCCAACCTAAATCCACATCATCGCGGAAGAGTGCGAGATTGGGATCGAAACCACCAAGATCCATAAAAATGGAACGCCGAGCTAAGAGCGCTGCACTGCTGACTGAGAGCACTTCACGCACATCATCGTGTTGACCTTGATCTTGCTCAAGATATTCCAAGCCCGTCCAGCGAGCGCCATTCCCGGCAATGCTAATTCCCACTTCGAGTAAATGATTACGATCTGACCAGCCACGTAATTTTGGTCCAATAAATGCAACATTTGGTTTATCTGCAATTTCGCTGATGAGAATTTCAAGTGCGCTTCGTTGTGGCGCGCAATCATCATGGAGAATCCAAATGAATTCGTCTTCGGATCGTGAAATCGGTTCGGCATGTTCAAGTGCGAGAATTACTGCATCGCCAAATCCCATATCGCGCGGGGCGCTCACAACATCGATTCCCGCACGTCGAAGAAGATCTACTGAGTTATCTTGCGACCCAGTATCGACGGCAATTATTCGATCGATAGGTCGGCTTTGAGAGAAGATGGCCGCAATGCCCTCTGTTAACCAGGTTGCTCCGTCGTGAGAGACCACGACTGCGGTTACAAAAGTATTTTCAGACACGGCTCACATTATTAACTAATTGAGTGAAAGTTATATAGCGGCGAGTGAATTGCTCTGAGATTACGCTGAACGGCGCTTAAGGCGACGACGTTCGCGCTCAGAGAGCCCGCCCCAAATACCGAAGCGCTCATCATGAGCAAGGGCATATTCCAAGCATTCACCACGAACATCGCAAGAAAGGCAGACGCGCTTTGCCTCGCGAGTAGAGCCACCCTTTTCAGGGAAGAAAGCTTCTGGGTCGGTCTGGGCGCAGAGAGCGCGCTCCTGCCATGAGAGTTCTACTCCCTCGGAAGGTAGAGATTCTGTTCCCTGCACTGATAGTGAGTTAACTACTGGACGTGGATCTGACATCCGCTTCCCCTTAAACCTGCGCACGCCTCTGTGTGGCTGTGCTGCTTAGGTGAATTACACGCGTGTAATGCCACTTCGTCAAGTCGCTAGGGAGTAAAAACGCCCTATTTCGGTCATTTCTGGCCATTTAACGGGTTAATTGAGGGGTTTCTACTCGTTGTAACCAAAAAATTGCGAATCGGCGATAGCCGCTTTTGCGACCGCTGCACCTGGTGCAATAAATGAATTAGTGAGTTGAGCCCTAGCCCCGATCCGGGCGCCATTGCCCACAATGCATCCAGAGAGGTGCACACCATCTTCGATTACTACATCTGCCCCAATAACTGTGCCCTGTGAAATAACTGCGCTCGAAGATACCGATGCACCAGGGAGAGCGAGGAATTCGCCATTGTTCTGTGGAGTAGCTGCAGAATGCGCGCGGCCAGAGATGAGATCTTGCGATGCTTTAAGTAGCGCTGCAGGTGTTCCAATATCCAGCCAATAGCTGCGATCCACATAACCAAATACTCGAGCGCCACTCATGAGAAGTTGTGGGAAAGTTTCACGTTCGACGCTGACAACTCTGCCATCAGGAATTGATGCGATAACTTCGCGATTAAATGTGTAGCAACCAGCATTAATTATATTTGTGGGAGGGTTTTCCATCTTTTCATTAAATGCAAAGACTCGATGATCAGAATCTAATTCAACGGCCCCAAATGCTCGGGCATCGCCCACCTCGGTGAGATACAAAGTGAGATCGGCGCTCTGGCTCTCATGAAATGCAAGTTGTGCTGCTAAGTCGTGACCGCTTAAAACATCACCATTAAAAATTGCTACTGGGCCTTGGCCAGAAAGCATGGCAGCGGCATTTCGGATTGCACCACCAGTGCCTAGCGGCTCTTTTTCAACGGCGTATTTTATGGAGATTCCGAAATTACTTCCATCGCCAAAATATGGCTCAAAGAGTTCGGCCTTAAAAGATGTCGCAAGAACGATTTCATTAATTCCCGCATCACGGGCTTTGCAGATTTGGTGTTCAGTAAATGGCACACCAGCTACCGGAAGCATGGGCTTGGGGGAATGAAGTGTGAGCGGTTGAAGTCTGGTTCCCATTCCTCCGACGAGAAGAATTGCGGAGTAACTCATTTTGCTGCTTCCAAAATTCGAGCGGCGGCGGAAGCGATATCTGCATCGGTAGCAGTGAGAGCGACTCGGATATGGTGATCACCATCAGGGCCGTAGAAGTGCCCCGGTGTTGCAAGTATTCCTCGATCAGAGAGCCAGGCGATCGAATCCCAATCCTTCTCGCCGCGAGTGCACCAGATATAAAGGCCAGCATTGCTAAATTCCATAGTAAATCCGGCTGCTTCCAAAGCGGGGCGCAGCACTTCTCGGCGCTTGCGATAAAGATCGGCTTGCGCAGTTGCATGTGACTCATCTCCGAGCGCTGCAGTCATGGCGCGCTGGACAGGTAGTGGAACCATCATTCCCGCATGCTTGCGAACTTCGCGGATCTCTGCGATTAATTTGGGATCTCCCACAATCAGTGCCGCGCGATATCCAGCCAAATTTGAACGTTTAGAAAGTGAATGCACAGCCAATAATCCCGTGTTGTTACCGGCAGCGACTTGGAGAATAGAGATTGGCTTCATATCCCCTGCCGGGAAATTGAGATAGCACTCATCACTCGCAATAACTGTTGAGGTCTTGCGCGCATAATCAATAATGGCTTTCAATTCGCTCTCAGAATGAATCCGCCCAGTGGGATTAGATGGCGTATTGACCCATGCCAGATCTGCATCCGGCCAGCTCGAAGCATCAAAATCAACGGATGTGTGATCTGCGTTTGCAATCATCGCGCCCACTAAATATGTGGGATATGCAATTTTGGGGTAAAGGACTTTTTTTGAAGAAAGAATTGTTGGCAGCCAAGCCACTAACTCTTTAGAACCAATAGTTGGAAGTACATCAAAATCTCCAGTAACTCCAAGAACTTCTTCTGCCCACTTGCGCATCGCAGCACGAAGTTCGGGGGTTCCAATCGTGATTGGATAACGAGGCGAATCTGATGCACTAATTAACGCAGCTTGAATAAAGCTGGGGGTTGGATCTACGGGCGTGCCTTGAGAGAGATCGATAATTCCTTCTGCATGCAAACGTGCGCGATCACCATAGGGAGCCAAAGCATCCCAAGGAAAATCTGGAAGTTTCAGTGTTACTCGCTTGCTTTGGCAGGATGAGAGACAACGGAAGGATGATCCTTGCCTGTTGCACCAACCTTGGCAGCGCCTCCGGGAGAACCGAGTTCGACGAAGAATTCTCCTGCTACTCCGCCAAATTCTTTCCACTGTGATGGAACATCATCTTCATAATAAATAGCTTCAACCGGGCAGACTGGTTCGCAGGCACCGCAATCCACGCACTCATCAGGTTGGATATAGAGCATGCGATTGCCCTCGTAAATGCAATCTACTGGGCACTCCTCGATACAAGATTTATCCTTGATATCAATACATGGCTCGGCAATTACGTAGGTCACAAGTACTCCTTAAAATCGGCAATCTGATGGTTATCCCGCATCAATAGGTACAGAATAGAGCCCCGTGCGTGGATATTCACCTCAAGCCCGATATTTTTGGTGTGAGTTCGATAAAGAAAGGGGCGCTTTTAATGTTGACCGCTCCTGATTCTTCTCTGATCGGCAAGCGGCTCTCCATTCGCTGCGCCAATGGCGCCGGATTTCGCGATTACTTGGGAGTAATGAGATCCCTAACAAGTATTGAGAAGCGTGATGGATCCATTCTCAACTTTGATCCGAATCAGATAGTCGCCTGGAGATTGGTTGAGGAGCTCAGTGCTCGAGCAGGTTTTGGCGCACCAACATCCATGCGCATTCGTGAGATTGAATCAGCGCTCACCACAACCTGGCCTGCTTTGGAAGTTGAAATTCGAGGAGGGTGGAGATATCGCGCAGGTGCTGGGTATACCTATCGATCAAATTCCATACTTCTGCAAGGCGCTCCTGGAATCGGAGAGCCACTGTTGGCGCTCGATGCGGAGATAGATTTTGCCATCAACTTTTATCGCCAGCGAAATATCACGCCCGCTTTTCATCTCCCACTTCCCTCCTATCTTGAGCTAGATGAGTATTTAGATTCTTCTGGTTGGGCTATTCATCTTGAAGCATTTGCCATGGTTGCCAATCGGATGGAGATTGATGCGCGCGAGGATTGCCAAGTTGTGATTACCGATCTGCCGACCGATGAATTTCAAGCGACGCGTGGAGTCACCCAAGGTGTGGCGATGATGAGCGCTTACCCCGCCAAATATCTAGTTCTTCGGGATCTAGATGGAGCTCCCTTTGCAACAGGTCGAATCTCGGTTGATGGCGAGTGGGCGGCAATTACTAATCTCTTTGTGAAGCCTGATTACCGGCGCCAAGGTTGGAGCAAAGTAGTACTGCGTGAATTGATTAATTCAGTTGCGGCGCCGAAAATAGCGCTACAAGTTGAAAGTAATAACATTGCTGCACTTGGACTCTATGAATCCCTGGGATTTCATAATCACCACACATATCGCTTTAGAAAGCGTCTCTCATGAGCAGATCCACAGGTATCGCCCTCTACAACACTCTCTCTCGCCAACTCCAAGAAGTCGGCGCATCGAAGGGCAATCAGGTGCGCATTTACTGCTGTGGCCCCACGGTCTACCGAGATGCCCATGTCGGAAACCTTCGCACCTTTCTTTTAAGTGACTTAGTCGCTCGCGCTATTCGCCAATCCGGTTTTGACGTCCTTCTTGTCCAGAACATCACCGATGTCGGGCATATGAGCGATGATTCTGAGGACAAAATGCTTACTCAGGCTTCGCTCGAAAAGAAGGATCCATTTGCGATCGCTCGCGAATATGAATCCAGATTTCATCGAGATTTAGCACTTCTCAATATTTCCCCGGCAGATCTCTATCCCAGGGCCAGCGAGACCATTGAATTAATGTTGGAGCTGATTGCTGCTCTAATTCACAAGGGCTCGGCCTACCAAGGTGAGGATGGTTCCGTTTATTTTGCAGCCGAATCTTTTTCTACTTATGGCGCCATCAGTGGCAATCGGCTTGATTCATTAAAGCCTGGTCATCGCTATGAATACACCGATGATGGCATAAAGCGATTTCATGCCGACTGGGCGCTCTGGAAGAGCGCTGGCGGCAGAACGCAAATGATTTGGCCATCACCGTGGGGCGAAGGTTTTCCTGGATGGCATATTGAATGTTCCGCTATGTCACTTAAATTTCTTGATGGGCACGTGGATCTACACATCGGTGGAATTGATCTTCGCTTCCCTCATCATGAAAATGAACGTGCCCAATCTAATTCAGCCTCGGGAAATGAAGTTGTCGATCATTGGCTTCATGGCGAGCACCTGCTCTTTGAAGGTCGCAAAATGTCCAAGAGCGCTGGCAATGTCGTCTTGCTTGGCGACATCATCGAGCGCGGTTTGGATCCACTTGCACTTCGTTTAACTTTTCTGGAGAACAGATACCGCGCGCAGATGGATCTCACTTGGGAATCACTCATCGCAGCCAATAGCACGCTAAAGCGTTGGCGTTTAAAGATGGCGGAGTGGAATGGTTTGAAAGAAGTAATCGCGAATGAGATCCAGGGTCTGAAAAAAGAGTTGGTGGAGGCGATTAATCAAGATTTAGATACTCCACGCGTGACACAGCTTCTCCGCAAAGTTGAGCGTTCTACAGACCTTGACGATCACGCTAAGCGTGCCTTCTTCCTCTTTGCGGATGGTTATTTGGGGCTGGAGTTAGATATGAAAGTAGAAGTTGAAGCGATCTCGGTAGAAATCACCGAGCTATTAGCGGCCCGAGCAGCTGCCCGAAGCAATAAGGATTTTGGGAAGAGTGATCAGATCAGAGATCAGCTCATTCAGTTAGGCATTGAGGTGCAAGATTCACCGGATGGTCAGAAATGGAATCGAATTATTTAATACTCACGCTAGCTGCGATTATGACCAGGAGGACACTGGCAACGGTATAAAGATTCCCATTCGTATTAGCCACTACAAGTCGCTCAAAACTAACACCAGCAGTTGAAGCTCGTATGAGCACAGCGAACCACCCAAGCAAGGAAAACCACATTGCTAGTCGACTATGTGCGAGCTGGCCAACTGCTCGAACTCCACCATAAGAGATGACCAGTGCAGCAATTAAGCCAAGTGGCGCGAGCGAGTTATGGAAGAGAACTCCGGCAAAACTAAGAAAAGCTCCGGCGCAGATCGACAGCAAATATTTAAATGCCAGCAAAGAGATCTACCTCGCGACCATTTTCATCGCGTTCCAAGCCGAGTTGACCCTTAACTAAGGTGTAATACTCATGGCCCCAGACCGTAACTCCTAAATTATTGGAGAGCGAAAAGAATGGTCCATCAAGTGCAATCTGAGTGGGATGCGCAGCCATCGCTTTCATCTTGGCATCAATGTATGCAGTTCCATCAATCTTTGTGGTCACGAGCGCATCGTCTTTGGCAAATGGAAGATCATCTGGGCTCTCGACTCCCATGAAATCTGATCCAACCTCTTTCATTTTTGCAATTCCTTCTGCAATAACCGAACGTGGGATTGCATTCCAATAAATTTTCTTAATCTCCCACGCATCACCGGTTCCAAAATTTGGATTGGCCGCTAATTCTGCTGCGCGCATCGCAACTCGGTGGGCTTGGATATGGTCGGGATGTCCATATCCACCAAATTCATCATAAGTAATCAAAACATCCGGCTTTATTTCACGAATAATTTTTACAAGATAACCGGCTGCGGTATCTAGATCTGCCTGCCAGAAAACATCCCTACGATTATTGGGCTCACTTCCCATCATTCCGCTATCGCGCCACTTCACTTCTGGCGCACCGAGAAAGCGGTGATCGCGAACGCCGAGTGCAGTCATTGCATCGGCCAACTCGCCTTCGCGATGTTCGCCTAAATTGTCGTTGTGCGCTGAGGCAAGGTGCGCAAGTTCTGAGACGAGTACTTCACCCTCTTCACCGCGTGTGCATGTGACGAGAGTGACGCCGACACCTTCGGCAACTAATTTCGCCATTGTTGCGCCATTGTTGATCGTCTCATCATCTGGATGTGCGTGAACCAAGAGGACTCGACGCGAAGAATTGCTCTGCATTGTCGAANCCTACTAAAACTCATTAAGATTCCCCTAATGAGCACCGATACTTCAGCAAATAAGGGACGCCTACCTCGCGATGAACGTCGTGCCCAACTTTTGGAGGCAGCGCTCGAAGTTTTTACAGCTGCTGGGTATCACGCAGCTGCGATGGATGAAATTGCCGATCGAGCCCAGGTCAGTAAGCCAGTTCTCTATCAGCACTTTCCTTCAAAATTAGATTTATATCTAGCTGTTCTCGATCTTCATATCGATTCATTTGTCTTTGAACTTCAGAAAGCTCTTGCCGGTACTCCCGAAAATGCCGATCGCGTAAAATCGACCGTAGATGCTTATTTTGGATTTATTAGCCGGGAGGGCGAGGCCTACCGCCTCCTCTTTGAGAGCGATATGAGCGTTGAGCCTCAAGTGCGCGAGCGACTTCACCGTATGACTTATGACAATGCTGCAGCTCTGAGCGCAGTGATTTCGATCGATACTGGCCTTCCTAAGGAGGCGGCAATGATGCTTGCAGTGGGCCTGATTGGAACCGCTCAGACTTCGGCGCGACATTGGCTACAGAGGGATGGCAAAATCAACCGTGAGGAAGCAGTTGATTTGATCTCAAATCTCATGTGGCGAGGCATATCAGGTTTCCCCAAATCACATTAATTAAAGGATGGCAATGACTACTAAAAAGAGTGCGACCGCAAATACCGAGATCCGTATTGGGATTGCAGATTCTTCGCAAGAGCTCCACATCTCATCTGAGTTAACACAGGAGAAAGTTGTCGCTGCCGCAAAAGAATCGATGGATAAGGGCGAAGCGCTTCTCCTCACGGATGTAAAGGGACGCCAGACTCTGATTCCTCAAAGCAAAATTGCCTTTGTTGAAGTTGGCGAGAGCGAAGAACGAAAAGTTGGCTTCGCTTCTCTTTAATCAAGCTAAGTTGAAGAATCCTTTGACTGCCTGAACGATCATCTCTACCGCTATTGCAGCCAACAGCAATCCTGCTATTCGCGCAACTAAAGTAACTCCAGAATCTTTAATGATTGATAAGACTTTGGTTGAGAACATCAGCGTCAAGCCAATCACAATATGGACTGCAATGATGGCGATCGCTAGCGCGAATTTCATCCCAGCTGTGTGGGCATTTTGTACATAAAGAATTGTCGTAACGATTGCGCCCGGGCCGGCAAGTAGCGGTGTGCCAAGTGGAACAAGTGCCACATTTACATTTTTAGGGTCTCCGCTAGTTCCACCATCGCGCCCAGTCAGCAACTCCAGTGAAATCAAGAGCATCAACAATCCACCAGCGCCTTGCAGAGCATTTATTGAAACATGTAAATAATCGAGAATGAGTTTTCCAAATAGCGCGAAAGCGACGATAACTACCAGCGATACTGCGGCGCCTTGCCAGGCGAGTGAGACGCGCTCCTTAGCTTTGCGGCCGCTGACCAATGCGAGGAAAACGGGTGTGGCGCCAGGTGGATCGAGAATGACAAAGAGCGTCATAAAAGCTTGTACGCCAAAGGTGAGTGCGGAGACTGTTAAGGCTGTATTCATATTCGTAGAACCCTTCGCGCATTTGCTCGAGATTCAAGCTTCTCCCACTCATCGGGATCGGTCGTGAACTCTGCTAATTGATTGAGTTTACCCGTTCCGTGATAATCGCTGGAGCCTGTCTGGGTTAAATCAAAATCTCGGGCGATTTGATTGAGTAATGCACGTTGTTCAACAGTTTGATCGCGATGTGACACTTCAATTCCATCAAGCCCCGCTTCCACCATAGGCGCAAATGATTCGCTAGAGATGATGCGTCCACGAAGTGAAGCAAATGGATGCGCAATTATCGCAACACCACCGGCTTGCTTGATGAGTCGAATGACTTCTTCCGGCGTTGGGGAATAGTGGGCTACGTAATGTGCGGAAGAGTTATGCAATAGCTCGGCAAATGCTTCCTCCCGACTTGCTACTACTTTCTTGGCAACTAAGGCATCAGCAAGATGTGGTCGCCCTAGCGTCGCACCATCACTGAGTTGTGCCAGAACATCCGACATTGAAATATCAATTCCAGCAGCGTTCATCTTTCCGATGATCCGCTCCATTCGACCATGACGATTTTCGCGCGTCTGGGTCAATACATCTTGAAGTGGTGAAAAATCTTTATCAAAGAGAAGCCCCAACATGTGAACACTTACACCATCGTTCGTTTGGCATGAGATCTCTGAACCAAGAACTAACTCAATACCGGGACGCAAATGAGAGATCGCTTCTTCCCAACCACCAATTGTGTCGTGATCAGTCAATGCCAGTGTTGAGATTCCTTGGGCTAGAGCTTTTTTGAGTAATTGCGATGGAGAATCTGTTCCATCACTTACCTTGGTATGAGTATGAAGATCAATCATGGGACCGAAAAATAAATATTCCGCAGCCAATTAAGAGGCCAACAATTCCTGGGATTGTTCCAGCCGGCGGATTCTGTCCCATCCACCAAAATGCAAGAATCGCGCTGACGGGTACTTCAAAGAATACGATGAGTGAAACTACCGCCGGAGATACTCGCTTTAATGAGAGATTAAACATTGTATGGCCCAACATTTGCGCCCCGAGAAAGAGTGCAATGAGAAGTAACCACTCTCGAGATGGATATGCAAATACATGGGGATTAACCACCAAAGCAATCGGAAGAACTGTCAGTGAGCAAATGAAATAGCACGTGGTGGTGTAAGTGGAAGTCGAAATATTTTTTTGGGCATGTGATCCAGTAAGAACATAACCTGCTGCTAGCGCTGCGCCAGCGAGTGCCACGATATCTCCAGCAAAGGAGCGAAGTGAGATATTTAGATCAATGCCAGTAATGAAGAGAACTGACGCAAAAGCAATTCCCATTCCCCACCAGGCTCGCTTAGGAATTACTCCCCCACTAAAGTTAATAACGAGGGCAGTAAATATTGGCTGAGTAGCGGTAAGCGCGGTCCCTGCTGCAACTGATGTTAATCGCATGGCAAAAAAGAAGCAGAGAAAGTGCATCGCCAGAAAGACACCAGAAATTGCCGCTGTTCCAATCGCTGTGCGCTGGACTTCGGTTTGCCACTCTTTTTTGCGAATTGCAAAAGGAAGCATGGTGATAGCACCGAGGAAATTCCGAAACATGATGAGCGTAGGAACCGCCATTTTACTGAGAGCGATCACCGGGCCTGACATTCCGATTCCCATTACTCCAAGTGAGAGCAGGGCGATATCGCGCCCTTCTGGCATAGCTGTGTGATCGTGAGTTGTCATTCGAAATTTAGTTAACGATAAACCAGAGCATGCAGGCAATACAGATCGCCACAATGGAGATGAGTACCCCATAGACAATCTGCATATTTTTTGTGGCGCGATATTCACCCATCAATTTCTGATCCCGGGCAACGCCGAACATGTAGAGAAGAAGTGGAAGCAATAACACTGCATTGAGTACCTGGGTAAAAACGAGAAGGGATAGCAAAGTCTTTGATTGACCACCAAAAATCAAAACAAGTGCTGCTGCTAGAACAGTGATAAATCCAAATGTCATATAGAAAAGTGGCGCCTCTTTAGGTTTGTCATCGATGCCGGCGGGACGGCCAGTTAAATCTGAAACTGAATACGCAGTGCTTAGCGGAAGGATAGAGGCGGCTAAGAGGGCTGCTCCGACTAATCCAATTGCGAAGAGATCTTTTGCCAATGTGCCCGCTAGTGGCTTAAGCGCTGCCGCTGCTTGTCCGGCATCGGTAATCACAATTCCGTGGGAATGAAATGCGGCAGCACATGTAACGACAACGAAAAATCCGATTACTCCAGTCAGAAGTGAACCAGTCCAAACATCTACCCGCAGGAGTTTTAGATCATCTTTCGTGAGGCGTTTATCTACTGCATAGGATTGAATAAAAGCCAGACCCCACGGTGCGAGGGTGGTACCAAGAGTTGCGGTCGCGATAAATATTGCATCGCGCGTGAAAGGAATTGTCGGCACAACCATTCCATGGAGTGCTTGGCCCCAATTGGGATGTGCTTGGAACCCAGCGATGACATAGGCAAGAAATACTCCAGAGAGGAGGAAGAAAACTTTTTCTACCCGAGCGAAGGATCCACGCAATACCAGAAAAGAGACGAGGAGAGCCGAGCCAGGAACGGTGATGTAATTAGGAATTCCAAATAACTTTCCAGCAACGGCAATGCCGGCAAACTCGGCTGTCATTGTTCCAATATTGGCGATAATCAGTGCAGTTGCACTAAGCACGCCAGAGCGCGCACCATATTTCTGGCGAACTAAACCAATCATTCCCTGACGTGTAACAACACCAATTCGCGCGCCAAGATCCTGGAAGAGAATTAGTGCCAACGTAGAGAGAACCAAGACCCAAAGGAGTTGGTAGCCATATTTAGCGCCGAGCTGAGAGTAAGTGGTGATACCTGCGGGATCATCATCAGATAAGCCGGCAATAATTCCAGGGCCCATGACTGCGAGAAATGCGGCAAGGCGAAGCTTCTGCGGAGTTGCGATCTTGTGAGTACTTTTCTTTAGATCACTCATGACAGCGCCCCAGAAACTCCTGAAATGCCGCGGACTGGATGGTCGGTAGCGAGCGCATCAACCAAGTCATCAGCCAAGATTCGACCAACTGGTTTGTTCTTGTCATCGATGACGATAATGGAGGAACCGCGGTTATTAGCAAACTCTTCAATTACTTCTTGCAGCGGTGTATCGACATGCACTGCAGTTGGGTATGGCGGGCCAATGAGAGNAGACAGTAAATCACCAGACTTAGCTCCTACAAGTTCAATAATCTGAATGTGATCAACCAGCTTTCCGCGAGCATCCACCACTACAACGCCATCGGAGATATCGCGTTCCCGGTTTTCTAGAAGTAGTTTGAGCGCAGAGCCCACTGTGTCACCTTCATGGGTAATTAACATGTGGGTCGTCATAATTCCACCCGCGATCTTCTCATCGAAGGCAATCAAATTACGAAGCTGCTTTGCAATCGTTACATCCATCGAAGCGAAAATGCTCTCGCGGTGTTCTAGCGCCAAATCACGAAGTACTTCCGCGGATTCATCTGGCTCCATCCGAGAAATCAATTCGGCAGCGCGTTCAGCAGAGAGACCACGAAGAAGACTTATCAATTCATCATCTTCCATCTCCTCTAAAGCATCTGCTGCAAGCTCTGGATCCAAGAGTTCAATAAGTGCACCTTGCTCGCGACCAGAGAGGTCTTCAATTAAGTCTGCAATATCTGCAGGACGTAACTGTGAGAGAACGGTGCGAGAGCCAGAAGTGCGAACAACGCCGGAATCGTCGGCAAGCGATGCCACTGTTGCCCAATCGATCACATGTTCAGGTGTGGGACGGCGACTAATAGCCCCAGGAAAAATTCGACGAATAAATGAACGGAAAGAGATATCTACACCCACGACTCGAATCTCTTTATCGAGTGGCGCTAAATAAAGGTCAGAGGAACGCACAACTCGGAGTCCATCGACATCAACTATCTGATGGTCCAAAACATCGGCATCGAGGAGTGATTCCCCTGCTCGACGTTGATACTCCTCAAGATTAATCCGGGTAGAAGAGAGAACTATTTGGCTCTGCGTGAGTTTGGAGATTCGCGCACCATTGATAAAAGATTTACTTTGACCAACTTTGACAATCAATCCAGAAACTGGTGGATAGGTCTCTTGACCATGACGCACAACGACATCGACTAACTTGCCAATTCTGCGCCCACTTTGGTCAACGACAGGTCGCCCGATTAACCCAGCAACTGACACGAGTGAATCACGCACTGTCTTTCGTTCAAGAACAGAATCACGTCTTCCCACAAGTCGCTTGGCCACCGTATTAATCCCGGTTTTTGGCGCCTTCTTCATGGGTAAATCTTAGGCGTGAATGTTGAGTGGAACCCCCACCAATGACTTAGGACGGAGCATCAATTTATCGACCAATGTGAAGAAGGCCTGACTTGCAGGTGAATTCGGATCTTCCAACACGATAGGTCGGCCCTGATCGCCACCTTCTCGAAGCGCAGGAGTAAATGGGATGGCAGCAAGCAAAGGTACTTCTGCTCCCACAAGAGCGGAAAGTCTGCTGGAAGTTTCCGCCCCACCACCACTTCCGAAAAGAGAAATGCTCTCGCCACAATGCGGACAAGGAGTATCAGACATATTTTCCACTACGCCCAAAATATGTTGTTTCATCTGATGCGCAATGCGACCAGCGCGTTCTGCAACTTCAGCGGCTGCAATTTGTGGTGTAGTCACAACGAGAATTTCAGAAGCAGGAATCAACTGACCAAGTGAAATGGCAATATCTCCAGTGCCCGGTGGAAGATCGAGTAGAAGTAAATCTAAATCTCCCCAATACGCATCACTCAATAACTGTTCGAGAACGCGGTGTAAAAGCGGGCCGCGATATGCAACCGGGTCAGATCGCTCTGGCTTGAACATCTCCATCGAAACTACTTTGACGCCGAAGGCTTCCACTGGAATAAAAGTCTGATCGATAGCAGTAGGCCGTTGCCCTAAAATTCCCATCAAACGTGGAACAGAGTGCCCGTAGACATCTGCATCCAATATTCCTACTTTGAAACCACGGACAGCTGCAGCAACTGCGAGATTTACGGTTGTTGAAGATTTGCCTACTCCGCCTTTGCCCGAGGCAATTCCGATTACTCGGGTGAGCGAATCTGGCTGAGCAAATGGGATGTATTTCTCGCGACCATTGCGAATTACTTTCTTCACATTGTTTCGCTGCTCTTCATTCATTACGCCAAATGTCAGATTTACTGACTTTACTTCAACAATTCCTTCCAATCCTTTTTCGATATCGCTCTTCAACCGATCCCGCATGGGACAACCAGAGATCGTTAAGAGAATTGTTAGATCTACGACGCCATCGGCGAATGCAACTGATTCCACCATCCCCAATTCGGGAAGAGGTTTGTGAAGTTCGGGGTCCGAGATGAGCGCTAGCGCTGCGTGTACTTGATCAATTACGGATGTATCTGCACTCATTAGAGAAGGTCTGGGTCAATCTTTGCTGACTTCTTAACATCTTCAATATCTGCGCGAGTCTCATCTGCATCAATTTTTAACTCATCTGTGAAGTCAAATTCTTTTGGATTGATGAGGGATTCACTCAAATGCTTTTGAATTAGCGTCTTTGGGCGCAAATCTCCCACTTGAAGATCTTCAAATCCAGGTCCCAGATTCGAGCGTAATTCTTCGGTCGCTCGCCCCGCCATGCCACGCACTTTTTGTACAAATTTCGCTGCATCTTTTGCAAAGTGCGGGAGCTTATCTGGGCCAATCAAAATCAGAGCAAGCACAAGCAAGGCGATAAATTCCCCGGCGCCAATATTGAACATGCGGTAACCCTATATCTGGATTAACTACTTGGCAGCAATCAGAGTCACTGTGACTGTGTGGGCTGTGCCATTTCGAGTGAATTTGATCGTCACCCTCTCCCCCACATTATGAGCACGGATCGCCACAATTGCTTCATCTGCCGACGTCACTGCTTTCCCATCGATTGAAGTAATTATCTCGCCCCCAACGAAGCCAGCTCGAGCAGCTGGACCGCCAACTAGAACTGAAGTATTCGTGGTTGCCACTCGAGCACCAATTCCGGTGTAAGTGTTATCGAGCATCAAGCCAACGATGGGGTATGTGGATTTACCTGTCTTAATCAATTGGTCGGCAGTCCGCTTCGCTTGATTAATAGGAATTGCAAATCCAAGTCCAATCGAACCTGCTTGTCCGCCAGAAATATTTGTGGAAGCAATTGCAGAATTAACTCCGATAACAGCACCTGTCAGATCCACAAGTGGACCTCCAGAATTACCAGGATTGATGGCAGCGTCAGTTTGGAGAGCATTGATAAATGAACTCTCACCACTTCCACTTCCCGTTGTGACAGCACGATTCTTCGCACTAATAATTCCCGACGTTACTGTTCCGGCTAATCCCAAAGGTGATCCGATGGCAATAACTGCATCTCCCACGGCAACTTTGTCGCTATCGCCAAATTGAAGAGCTGGCGCATCGAGAATATCAATTTTAATAACAGCAAGATCGTATGAGATATCGCGACCAATAATTTGTGCTGGAAAATTCTTTCCATTTGCCAGATTTACCGTCAGTGATCCTGATGGAGATGCGATAGCTACGACATGGTTATTGGTGAGAATGTAGCCGCTCTTATCAATAAAGAAACCTGACCCGGTATCTGCGCCGTTAGGTCCTTTAGCGCTAATAGAGACGACAGAGGGCGAGACTCGGGCAGAGATTCCGGCAACCGAATCTGGCGCACGCTCGATCGTTGAACGAGTCGTAACAATTGAAGCGCTTCCATTAAATGCTAGGAAGTTTCGAGTGAAGAGACTGCCTAAAATTCCGGCAACGACGGCAATTGCAATCACTACAGATACCGGAACAGTGCGGCTCTTGTTAGCTGGACGAGATTGAATTGATCGCGGTGATGTATTGGCCGGAATCCACCAAGGTGTGTCGGAAGAAGGTCGCTCGCTCATGCAGCGAACTTTACTCAAACTTTGGTTGCGATCATTACTCCGCCGCCGATGGGCAGAATCGAGGAAATCCATCGGGGATCCTCTTTGATGGATTTCACGGCATCTCGACGAGCGATTGTTTCGAAATCACGCTGAGTAGGGTCAGCAACTTTTCCATCCCCCAGCGCATTATCAATGAGGAGAACTCCCCCATCTTTGAGAAGTCTGAAACTTTCCTGAACAACATCGAGTATCTCAACCGGGGAACGTACGATCATAAAGTCGTAATTATTATCAGCCAATTTGCCCACAACTTCCAGAACATTTCCTGTTATTAGGCGATAGCGCTGAGGGGCAATTCCTGCTTCGTCAAAGATTTGACGTGCAGCTCCAGAATTTTCTCGCTCTGAATCAATTGATGTCAGTGTCGATTCGGTCGTCGATCCATAGAATGCCCATAATCCGCTGACNCCCGAACCAGTTCCTACTTCAACAATTGATTCGGCCTTAGTAAGTGTCGCCATTAATCCAATAAGACCGCCGGTGCCAGGAGAAGGATCTTGGGCGCCGATTTCGATTCCATTTTTTCGCGCTTGTTGCATATGAAAATCTTCATGAACATGGCTCTCTGAAAACGCATTGATATCCCCGCGAATATGTGACATCACAAACTCGCTAACCATTGGGTAAGAAGGCGAACGCCAAATCCAGTTCCGCCTTTTGGATTCTCTCCGGCATCAGCTTCAGAGCGGGCTGGTCCAGCGATGTCGAGGTGTACCCATCGAGAATCCCCAGCGAAGTGTTCGAGGAAGAGCGCAGCTGTTACTGATCCGGCCGAAAAGTCTGGCTTCTCTGCAGTGTGATTAAAATCTGCGATATCTGATTTCATAGCGATCGCATAATCATCGATAAGCGGCATATGCCACACGCGTTCGCCGATCTCATTACCAATGTTGTGAAGTTCCTTAGCAAGCTTTTGGTCGCGGGTATACATGGCTGCATATTGGCGGCCAAGTCCAAGAGTTGCAGCTCCAGTAAGTGTTGCAATATCAATTAAATAATCTGGCTGTAATTCTTGAGCTGCATATGCAAGACCATCAGCAAGAACTAATCGCCCTTCTGCATCGGTATTAATGACTTCCACTGTTGTTCCACCAAAGTGCTTGATGACATCAGATGGTCGCTGGGCGGTAGATGAGATTGCATTTTCGGCGCACATAAGTAATGCGGTGACTCGTACTTTTGCACCAATCTCGGCAGCAGCAAACACAGTCGACATCACTGCCGCAGCGCCAGACATATCGCTCTTCATGCCAATCATAAATTCATAGGGGCGCTTGAGGGAGACTCCACCAGTATCAAAAGTGATGCCTTTGCCAACAAGGACAACATGTGGCCAGCTCTTTGAACCACGAGGGGTGTAAGAAATTTCGATGAGACGTGGGCCCGGGTTTGGCGATGAATTTCCTACTGCCAGCAATCCGCCAAATTCTTTGAGTGCGGCACCGCTCTTCACATTTACTGAGATCGCTGAGTTCTTAGATTTGGTGAGATAGCTCTTTGCTTGCGTGGCCATCCATGCCGGAGTTTTGATATTTGCAGGTGTGTGAATCAAATCCCGCGCACGCCATACTGCAGAAGCCAGAATATTAGCTCGCTCGATTTCGGCGGAGAATTTTCCGGCGATAAAGAAAGTAGCGGGCTTTGATTCCTCCCCTTTCTTAACTGACTTGTGAGACCAGAGGTAACTTGCGAGCGCAAGGGCTACTGCGTGAACGGTCGCGCTCTTCTTCTCTGTGATTAAAAGGTCCAATACTTTCTTGCCCGAACTCTTTACTCTCTTTGCAAGTGAGACTGCGGCTTTGCGTTGGTCTTCAGATGTATTGGCACCAATGCCTACAAGGTAAATTCGCTTGGCAGAAATCTTCTTATGCTCAACGGGAAGTTCAATGATTTCTCCTGCCTTCCCGGAGATATCCGGCCACTGCGCAGCAAGATCGCTTAAGGAGATTTCCAGCGCTTTTTCAATGGCGCGAACCAAGGGAGTAAATTCAATTTTCGCTTCTTCGCCAGCTGCGACTGCGATCGCGATGCAATCGACTTTCTGCCATTCCACGTCAGAGTCTTCGAGAAGGGCTATCTTTGGCATCTGATGGGTGGCTGCAGTCACAGGGCTGACGCTAACGAAGGAGAGTGAGATCTGTGAAGTCGAAGGCAGGTGTGGCGCAACGTTTTCCGCTAGTTCTGCTCCTTATTGCTATCGCGGCGACACTTCTCTCCCGCAATAACTCATTGAACTTCTTTGATACGCAGATCACATCCTTGGGAATGCAACATACCTGGCGAGAATGGATCTCGGTTGCCCCATTGACCCTCTTCTTCTTTGTTGCCGGGCTAGAACTTCGAAGCGAGATTCTAGTTAAAAGGCGAGCCTTATTGATTCCTGCAATTGCAGCCGTGGGGGGAATGCTCTTTCCTGCAGTAATTTATTTAGGGATCTCTCGCGGTTGGAATTTTGATGGTGCCGCCTGGGGCGTACCCATGGCTACAGATTTACCGCTCGTTCTTGCCGCCTTAGCCTTTCTGCCAGCACTTAAACAGAGCGCACTCCGCCCATTCTTACTGACGCTTGCAATTGTCGATGATGGACTTTCTATCCTGATCGTTGCCATTAAGTTTCATAGTGAGTTCAGTCTGCCATTTGCACTTTTCGCAATTTCTACATTAGTGATTTATGGATTACTAATCCGCCAGAAATCTCATCCCATCATTTTTACGGCCATCGCCCTTGCGGCTATCTTGACTTGGTATTTCTGCGCTCGAAGTGGAATTCATCCCACGGTCGCCGGCGTCGCGCTTGGACTTCTGACTTTCCGCATAAACCCCCCGAGCGTGAAGAATTTCTGGGAGCCACTTTCTAATTATTTTGTGGTGCCACTTTTTGTTTTTTCCATCTTCGCTATTCATGTCGATTACTCATGGAACGCCATCGCAAGTCATGAATCGCTCGCACTTGTTATTGCTCGATTAGCGGGAAAGCCATTGGGAATTATTATCTGCGCACTCTTGACTGCAAAAATTCTTCAACATTCATCAGAACTTTCGCCAAAGAATTTAATTCTTGCTGGGTTTTTGGCTACTTTGGGGCTTTCGGTCTCGCTTCTTTTTGCCGAGCTCAGTCTTTCTGGCAGCGCACTACTGCTTGCAATTATTGGGACTGTTGTGACTATTCCACTCGCCTTTGCGGCGATCGCACTCTCCTACTTCTTGACGAGAGAGACTGCTGCTTGAAGAGCATTACCAAGATTGGTTGCTTCTTCGACATTTAATTCAACGACGAGACGTCCGCCGCCTTCTAGTGGAATTCGCATAACCAGGCTTCGAGCTTCCTTGGTCACTTCCATGGGTCCATCGCCAGTGCGCGGTTTCATGGCTGCCATGTTGTGCTCCTCTTGCTCGGGGGAAACTCTCTTGTGAAACGTTTAATTCAAGGCGCTAAGTATCTCGCATTGTTATGCACCTTGTGAAATCGAGAATTGGGCTGTTATTAACCCTCATTTAACGCGGTAATTAGGCGGGACTTGCCGGCCGTGATAACGCTCTCGACAGCACGGGGTGAGACTCCGAGCGCATCTGCAATCTTCGCTGGGGAGATTCCTTTAACTAAATGAAGTTGGAGAATAAAGCGCTCTTCCTCGGGGAGCTCGGCGATGAGATCGCCAATAGATTTCCCCTGATTGCTCATGGGCTCAGATTAACTTAAATGTGTTCTCAGTGAGGAGATGGTGGAGGGAACATCGCTGCACCATGCGACTAAATGGGCTTGCCCTTCCTTCATAAATTTTAAATCGGTCAAATGACTGATCGCTTCTTGCAGTGGGGCGAATGCTCCATAGGGATCGCAGACAGCGATTGGCTTGGGATGAAACTCTAAATATCGCCCAACCCAAATTTCAAAGAACTCTTCGAGCGTTCCAATACCACCAGGCAACGTAATAAATGCATCAGATAATTCTTCCAGCTTTGCTTTGCGAGTGCGCATGTCAGATGCAACGTGCATCTCGCTCGCTTGCGGATCTTGAATCTCTTTCTTAAATAATTTCTCCGGTATAACACCGATAGTTTTGGCACCATTTTCGCGCGCACCTCGCGCGACTTCACCCATCATGGAGATTGCGCCGCCGCCCCACACCAGATCCCAACCTTCTTTACCGATCGCTGCTCCCACTTGATAGGCGAGTTCGAGATATTTGGGATCAATATCGGGCGCAGATGAGCAATAAACGGAGATACGCATGCGCGCAATTGTATGTGCATTTGATAGCGTTCACCTATGACACGAAGCGCATATGGATACGGGATTGCCACCACGACTTCTTCAGGTGAAGTACTTGATACTTGGTATTCCGATCTTGGACTTGGCGAACTCGCTTCTCATCCGGCTCCTGATCTCAAAGACCTCCTAGGCATAGATTCCATTCGCGATGTCACACGCACAGTTGTTGCCCTTGAGATCGATTTAGATTCTGCTCCCACAAACGTTTCAGATGCTTACTTGCGGTTAAGTCTTCTCTCGCATCGCATCGTTCGGCCACATGGCTTAAATTTGGATGGCATCTTTGGAATGCTTCCTAATGTTGCATGGACTTCTGCTGGACCTTGTTCGCTCTCCACATTTAACCAAGTCGCTCCTCGTCTTCGCGCCAAGTTAGGTGCGCTCACTGTTTATGGTGTCGATAAGTTTCCTCGCATGGTCGACTACGTCGTTCCAGAAGGTGTGCGAATTGCAGATGCCGATCGCGTTCGTCTCGGCGCCCACCTGGCAAGTGGCACGACCGTCATGCACGAAGGTTTTGTTAATTTCAATGCCGGAACTCTCGGTAAGTCGATGGTCGAAGGTCGCATTAGCGCCGGAGTTGTCGTGGGAGATGGCAGCGATATCGGTGGCGGCGCCTCCATTATGGGAACACTTTCTGGCGGCGGCAAAGAAGTTATTTCAATCGGGGAACGCTCCCTCTTGGGCGCAAACGCCGGAATTGGAATTTCACTTGGTGATGATTGCGTTGTTGAATCAGGTGTTTACATCACGGGTGGGTCAAAGATTTCATTACCCGATGGCACTGTCGTAAAAGGCCGCGAACTATCCGGTGCGAACAATCTGCTCTTCCGTCGCAACTCACAGAGTGGCGCGCTCGAAGCGCTACCTAAGACTGGCGATTGGGGCGGATTAAATTCTGTCCTGCACGCTAATTAGCTCGCTTTAATTAGCTGCTGGAGTAACACTTGCTGGAAGATCAAACCAGGACGATGGCAACTTCACTGCAGTTTTAAAATCGCTCACCGATAATTTCTTCTTAGTTCCGTTACTGGCATATCCCGTTATATATAGGACAGCCCCGGTGGGTGTTCGCGAATTAATCAGATACTTGGTGACATCAGGCAAGCCAAAAGCATGCGCCATTGTCGACTGGGGGATTGACCGCACCCATTGTGCATATTTCGGATTCAATTTCGGATCAATGCTCCATGGATCGGGCACGCTTACCGAATAGGGATAAGCGGTCCCCCAGACATCTTCACTTCGTGCGGTATATCCGCCGGAAGATGATGAGAAGAAAATGCTGATGGGAGAAGCGTTATATGTGGCTACTAGTCCATGACTTTCATCCACCATGGTTGCATTGACTGCGCTCTTCCAAAAAGTTCCCCACTTCACTTCGCTCTCCTTGGAGTAGCCCGCATAATTTTGGTCGTACTTAGTGCTGTAAATATGGCAATCACAAGACTTGCGCACCACATTCATTCGACTCAGCGCATATGTTCGAGATGCAATTACTTGAGCGGCCATTGCTTCGGCGGGCCAGGATGAGGGAACTTCACTGATTCCATATAGGTACTCATCGTGCAATCTCATCGTGTCAGTAATCTCTATTCGATAACCCTGGCCAGTAATCGGAACTGCACGAACTTGGATATAGCCATAGCGAAGTCCGATGGAAGTTCCCGTATTGAGATTGAGAAGTGAGGTATTGGAATCCCAGCGAATCGTCCAGAGCGAACTCACGCCTAATGGGGTGTTTGCACTACCCAGGGTCGACGTCAGTGCAATCTGTTTTCCCATGATGGAAAAGGCGAGAATTGAACGTCCGCTTAATGGACCTGCAGTAGTTGTTTCGCCAGCGAATATCTGGGCTGATGCTGTGGGAAATTTTTTATCAAGCGAAATTTTTGCAGTGAGCAATTGATGTCCCACATTCACGCGAATCGTCTGAGTATCTTCGATGGGTGTGACTTCTGTTCCCGGAAAGTAATACTTAATGATTTCGGTAGCCGTGTGACTTTCTAGCGCTTGGCCCTTCGCGCCAATTTGGCTCAATCCAACTCCATGGCCATATCCGGAACCAGTAAATGTAAATGAGGCGGGCGCTGCTTCTGCGTGTGCCGATGGGAGTGCGAAAGCGAGAGCTGCGATTAAGACGGGGAGAAGTTTTCTCATTTTATTCTTCTTCAGTAATTAACCCGGGCGGCGAGGNGAGGTAACCCAGCCCCCACACGATATGCATTGTCGCTAAGACAACAGGGAGAATTAATTTTTCACCGAAAGATTTTCCAATAGCGAGCGCTCCCGCCATGATAGCTAGGAAATATCCACCGGCCGGAATAAAGAGAAGTGGATTAAAAATTCCGCCAATAAGTGAAGTGAAAATAATGAGGTCGGCAGTTGGTGGTGCCAAATAACGATAATTTACTGAACCTTTATGGCTACGAGAAACAGCATGACGCCATCTGCCATATTGGAAATATTGCTTTGCAAGTGCTTTGACCGTTGAACGTGGACGATACGTAACGACGAGAGATGGGTCAAACCAAATTACTCCACCATTTTTGCGTAGCCGAAAATTAAGTTCCCAATCTTGGGCACGCGTATAACGCTCGTCATNCCCGCCTGCGGCAAGTAGGGCTGCCTTATTGAAAGTTCCGAGATAAACGGTGTCGGCAGGTCCCGCAACTCCCCCCGTGTGAAAGCGAGACGCCCCCACACCCAATGGAGATCTCATTGCGGTGGCAACGGCTCGCTCAAAGAGAGTTGTACCGACGGCCGCCATAATTCCGCCAACATTTACGGCGCCTGTCGATTTCATGATCGACACTGCATCTCGAATGTAATGAGTAGTAATTTCAGCATGACCATCAATCCGAGTAATGATGGGATATGCAGATTGTGCAATGGCAGCATTAAGTCCCGTAGCAGTGCGACCAGTTGGGCTGGCTACTAATTTTACGCGCGCATCCATCTTTACTAATTGAGCTGCAATCTCATCGGTACGATCCTTCGATGGTCCGAGCGCCAAAATTACTTCGAGCTCACCGGGATAGTCGGCCTTGAGAATTGCGGTAATTGCATCTTGCAAGTGGCGCTCTTCATTAAGAATGGGCAGGACGACTGAAACCCCCGGCCACTCACTCGTAAATGCGCTCATAGCCTCCGACGGTACCCGTTCATCGCGTTCGAATCAGTTACTATCGCCTTGATGACGCTCAAAGTTTCGGTAATCGGCACGGGATACCTCGGTGCAACACATGCTGCATGTATTGCATCCCTGGGTTTCTCAGTCATTGGCCTCGATCTTGATTCTGAGAAAATTGCGCTCCTGAAGCAAGGCAAAGTTCCTTTCTATGAGCCAGAACTCGAAGAACTTCTTGCCGCAGAGATAAAGAGTGGCCGCCTTAGCTTCACCACTTCATTTAACGATCTTGCAGATGCCGATATTCACTTTATTTGTGTGGGCACCCCTCAGCAAGAAAATAGCTTGGCTGCGGATATGCGCTTCGTTGATTCAGCGCTCGAGGCGATCGCTCCAGTAGCTAAAGCTGGATCACTTATCGTCGGTAAATCCACTGTTCCGGTCGGCACTGCTCAGCGCTTAAGTGCTCGCCTCACAGAGATTAATCCTGCAGTTGAATTAGCGTGGAACCCAGAGTTCTTACGTGAAGGCTTTGCAGTTGAAGATACCTTGCGACCAAATCGCTTAGTTGTTGGCGTCACAAGTGATGCTGCGGAAGCCAAACTTAAAGAGCTCTACAAATCTAATCTTGATACCAATACCCCTTGGGTTCGCGCAGATCTGCCCACCGCTGAGCTCGTTAAAGTTGCTGCAAACTCTTTTCTTGCTACCAAAATCTCATTTATTAATGCAATGGCGGAGATCTGCGAAGCAGCAGGTGGCGATGTCACCGTCTTAGCTAAAGCAATCGGATATGACCCACGTATCGGTTCTCGCTTCTTGCAAGCAGGAATCGGATTTGGTGGTGGCTGTCTACCTAAGGATATTCGCGCCTTTATGGCTCGCGCTGGAGAGTTAGGTGCAGAGCAAGCGCTCGAATTCTTACGCGAAATTGATTCGATTAATTTACGGGCGCGCCAACGCGTGATTGAACTTGTACGTAAAGATCTCACCGAAGATTTAACTGGCAAGAAGATTGCCGTACTTGGCGCTGCCTTCAAGCCAGATAGCGATGATGTGCGCGACTCCCCAGCCCTAGATATCGCAGCCCAAATTCATGCTGCTGGTGCGATCGTGACAATTCATGATCCAAAGGCGATTCGTCCAGCTCAGAAGCGCTTCCCAGCGTTGAAATATGCGGAGTCAGTTGATGAGTGTGTGGCAGGAGCAGATTTAGTTCTTCACCTCACCGAGTGGAAGATTTATCGTGAGATTGATCCAGTAGAACTTAAAAAACTTGTCACTAATGCCATCATGATTGATGGACGCAATGCCTTAGATCGAGATAAGTGGATCGCTGCGGGATGGAAATTCCGTGCACTTGGTCGCGCCAGTAATTAAAAACCGGTGCGGTGATCGCGCTTAGCGTTGAGGTTCTTTCCTTTTTCTAAAGATTCAGCACGCGCAGATTCCATTAGCTCGGCAACTTTTGCCGATATAGCAGCATCAGATGATCCAATAATTCGAGCAGCGAGCAGCCCAGCATTTTTAGCATTGCCCACCCCCACTGTTGCAACGGGAATTCCAGCCGGCATCTGGACAATCGAGAGAAGTGAATCCATGCCATCCAAATACTTGAGCGGCACTGGAACGCCGATAACGGGAAGTGTTGTGGCTGCTGCAATCATGCCTGGCAAATGTGCTGCGCCACCTGCGCCAGCAATAATTACTTGATAACCCGCGGCTTGTGCGCCCTTGGCAAAATCCAACATCTCAGTCGGTGTGCGATGTGCGCTAACGACATCAACATTATAAGAAATGCCGCATGCATCTAAAGCTTTCGCAGCTTCTTCCATGATTGGCCAATCAGAATCAGATCCCATCACAATCGCTACTGATTTACTCATCGATAACTCCGCTCATGTAATCAACTGCGTGGGTGACTTCGTGTTGTAATTGTAGAAGATCATCACCAATCATGGTGACATGGCCAATTTTGCGTCCGGGCTTTACTTCTTTGCCATATTGATGGAAGTGAAGATCAGGCCTGCGGGCCATCAAATGCAGATATGGGCGATACATATCGTGCTTCTCGCCCCCTAAAACATTTCCCATCACTGCATATGGCGCGACCATCGAAGTTGAACCCAGCGGAAGATCGAGAATCGCTCGGAGATGTTGTTCGAATTGGCTGGTCTGGGATCCTTCGATGCTCCAGTGGCCAGAGTTGTGAGGGCGAAGTGCGAGTTCGTTGATGAAGAATTTATCTCCCACTACAAATATTTCGACCGCCATTACACCGACCAGGGAAATTGCTTGCGCAATTGATAAGGCAGCACTTTGAACCGAAGTGGAGAGTTCGTGAGAAATGTCTGGCACCGGAGTCACTGTCTGGGTGCAAATACCATCACTTTGAATCGTAAGGGTCGCGGGCCAGGTCGCAGCTTGTTCATGCGGTGATCGCGCCACCATCACCGAAATTTCATAATCGAAATTGAGTTTCTCTTCTAATAAAAGTGGAGATTTAACTTCCAAATATAGGGATTGCAGCTCTTCCTGGTTCTTGATGACATACACCCCACGACCGTCATAACCACCAGTGGGGACTTTGGCGATCAAAGGAAAGGCAATATCAACTGCACCGCCTTCATATTTCTGCCACTTCGGATTAGGCAGGCCAATTTCAGCCATCTTCTCACGCATCAATAATTTGTTCTGGGAATACTGAAATGAATCAGCTTTGGGATAGACCTTGACGCCACGCTTTTCGAGTTCGCGAATTACAGTCGCTGGAACGAGCTCGTGTTCAAAGGTAATAACGTCACACTCTTGCGCAAAAGCTAAAACATCTACTGCGTTGGTGTAATCACCAATTACAAAGTTAGCGACCTGAGCCGCTGAATCATTAGGAATTGCAGCAAAGACGTGAAAGGAGATTCCCAGATTATTTGCGGGTATCGCCATCATGCGCGCGAGTTGTCCGGCACCGATTACACCTACGCGTGGAAAGCTCACTGGTGAAGTTTACCTGCTAACGAATGTGGGAAATATCGCCGACGGTGACCACTTCCCCGCCTGCAAGTATCAGCGCTCCAGAAAGATCGATATCAATGGCAGTGCCCGCTTGATTCGTACCATCTGGCCGTGAAATCTCGATCTTTGATCCTAAAGTAGAAGAAAGCCCTCGATAGTGCCCGCGCAGATCTGCGCCGCGCTCCCAACTCTGAAAATTCTTCGCAAATGCATTGAGCAAATCTGCGAGAAGTGCATTGCGATCAATAGTTTGACCTGACTCAATGAAGAGAGATGTTGCAGTAGGCACTGGTAATTGATCATCAGTCATCGACACATTTATTCCAATTCCAACAATTACGCCATCGCCAGAAACTTCTGCGAGTAAACCCGCAACTTTCTTTGTGTTAATCAAAATATCATTTGGCCACTTAGTCGAATACTTATCTGAATGTGTGTGCACATTGAGAACTTCTGCAACAGTAAGACCAGCAAGTAAGGGGATGAATCCCCACTCCGTTTTTGTGCGAGTGGGTTGCATATAGAAAGAGAAGAGAAGTGCGCTTCCTTTGGTTGCGCTAAATGTGCGATCAAGTCTTCCGCGACCTGCGCTCTGAAATTCTGTAACTAAAACATCTCCCGCAGATGGCGAACTTGCACGAAGTGCGGTTTGAGTGGAATCGATCTCATCGACCAGAGATACTCGCCAGTAAGGGGTCGCAAGTGCGCGAGAAATCTCACTCACATCTAATAACGCGCGTGCACCTGGGTTCAATTGAGGCCTCATCACTAGTACCGTATGGCTGTGACTGATGATATTCGTACAACAGCCGGAAAGATCGCAGATCTTCGTCGCCGTCGTTTAGAGGCGGAGAGCAGCGGTTCACCTGCTGCAATTGAGAAGCGCCACACTGCGGGTAAGTACACCGCTCGTGAGCGGATTGAAAAGCTGGTCGACGCTGGTTCCTTCGTTGAGATGGATTCCTTTGCCCGCCATCGCTCCACTAACTTCGGCATGGATAAGAATCGTGCCTACGGTGATGGAGTTGTTACTGGCCACGCAACAGTTGACGGTCGTCCCATTGCAATTTACTCCCAAGACTTTCTAGTCTTTGGTGGATCCCTCGGTGAAGTAGTTGGCGAGAAGATCGTCAAAGTTATGGACTTCGCCATGAAGAGCGGAATCCCAATCGTTGGACTCAATGATTCCGGCGGAGCACGCATTCAAGAGGGTGTTGCCTCACTCTCTATGTATGGCGAAATTTTTAAGCGCAACGTTCGTGCATCTGGTGTCATTCCTCAGATTTCTGTAATTCTCGGACCATGCGCTGGCGGCGCCGTATATTCACCTGCGATTACTGATTTCACGATTATGGTCAATGAAACATCCCATATGTTTATTACTGGCCCTGATGTTATTAAGGCAGTCACCGGCGAAGAAGTTGGAATGGAAGAACTAGGCGGCGCCGCAACGCATAGCGCCAAGACTGGAAACTCTCATTACCTGGCAGAGAGCGAAGATGATGCGCTGGATTATGTAAAGGCACTCCTGTCTTACTTGCCATCTAACAATATGGATGAATCACCAGTTCTTGAACCCACCGAGAGCCAAGATGTTGCGCCATCTGATCGCGCACTCGATTCATTGATTCCAGATAATCCCAATAAGCCTTATGACATGAAAGTTCTCATTGAAGCGATCGTGGATGAGGCAGAATTCCTCGAGTCACATGAGCTATTTGCACCAAATGTCATCGTTGGCTTTGGACGGATTGAAGGACGTTCGGTCGGCATCATCGCTAACCAACCTTCACAGCTGGCCGGCACACTAGATATCGATGCATCCGAAAAAGCTGCGCGATTTGTTCGCACGTGTGATGCTTTTGGAATTCCCATCGTCACTCTCGTCGATGTCCCTGGCTTCTTGCCTGGCACCGAACAAGAATGGGATGGCATCATCCGTCGCGGCGCTAAGTTGATTTACGCATATGGCGAAGCATCAGTTCCTCTTATTACCGTTATTACTCGCAAGGCCTACGGTGGCGCGTACATCGTGATGGGCTCCAAGCATCTGGGAGCTGATGTCAATCTTGCTTGGCCAACAGCTCAGATTGCTGTGATGGGCGCACAAGGTGCGGTCAATATCTTGCACCGTAAGGATTTGGCTGACGCTAAAGATGTGGATGCTCGTCGCAAAGAACTAATTGATGAGTATGAAGATACTTTGCTTAACCCTTATATCGCTGCGGATCGTGGTTTTGTAGATGCAGTAATTGAGCCGCAAGAGACTCGTCAGCAAATCGTGAAGGCGCTATTTGCGCTTCGTAATAAGCGGGTAGCTCTTCCTCCGCGCAAGCACGGAAACATTCCGCTTTAACATGCGCCTTCGTACTCAAAAATTTACGATCACAAATGGTCCCGCCACTCGAGAAGAGATCATTGCGATTGGTAAAGCGCTACGTATTCCGGAAACGCGCAAAGACTCACGTGCATCACTCTGGCGCAAATCTCAACTCCGCCAGCCACTTCCTCGTAAATGGGGGCAGAGCTTCTAATGTCAGTTCGCACAGTTGTTTTAGCCTCCGCGTCGAAATCACGTAAGCGACTCCTAAATTCATGTGGAATAACTCCCCACATCATTGTGAGTGGTGTCGATGAAGAAGATCCAGAATTCAATTCCCTTTCACCATCAGAGCTTGTAATCGCACTTGCCGTAATGAAAGCCCATGCGGTGCGCGACCAAGCAGGCGATAATGCATTAATCATTGGTTGTGACTCAACATTTGAATTTGAAGGTAAATCTCTGGGCAAGCCACTGACTCCAGAGAATGCTATTGCTCGCTCCAAAGTGCTCAATGGCAAAACCGGTCTACTTCATACTGGACATTGCATTATCGATACCAAACAAGGCATTGAAATTTCTGATATTTCAACATCGACGGTGACATTTGCAGAGATGAGCGATGCTGAAATTAAGGCATATGTCGCATCCGGTGAGCCACTAGAAGTTGCTGGCGGATTTACCCTCGATGGTCTCAGTGCGCCTTTTATCTCTCAGATCATTGGTGACCCCAGCGGAATCATCGGTCTCTCACTCTCACTTCTCCGTCGCGCAGTAAATACCCTGGGACTTGAATGGCAAGAGATAGCAGAAATGGGTAAAGCCTCATGATGAAGTCGGTATTGATTGCTAATCGTGGGGAGATCGCAGTACGCGTTGCTCGTGCAGCCCATGATCATGGAATTAAATCCATCGCTATTTACTCTGATGAAGATCGCACTTCGCTTCACGTCGCCACGGCCGATGAAGCATTTGCTTTGGAAGGACTCTCCGCTGCCGAAACTTATCTGGATCAAAACAAAATTATTGAGATTGCCAAGAAATCTGGCGCAGATGCAGTGCATCCAGGGTATGGATTCTTATCGGAGAATGCAGATTTTGCTGATCGAGTAATTGCCGCAGGTCTTATTTGGATTGGACCACCTCCAGCTGCAATTCGCTCCCTCGGCGATAAAGTCTCGGCTCGCAAAATTGCAGCAGATGTCGGAGCTCCACTTGTTGCCGGCACTATCGATCCAGTTGATACTCCAGAAGAGATCATCGCTTTCGCGAAAGAGCATGGACTGCCAGTTGCTATCAAGGCGGCGCATGGCGGTGGCGGACGTGGACTCAAAGTTGCCCACACAATTGAAGAAATTCCAGAGCTTTTCGCATCTGCTGTGCGTGAAGCAATTACTGGCTTTGGCCGTGGAGAATGTTTCGTAGAGCGCTACCTAGATAAGCCTCGCCACGTCGAGACCCAATGTTTAGTGGATACGCATGGCAATGCAGTAGTTGTTTCTACTCGCGACTGCTCATTACAACGTCGCCACCAGAAATTAGTAGAAGAAGCTCCAGCACCATTCCTTTCTCAAGCCCAGATTGATGAGCTCTATTCATCTTCTAAGGCGATAATGAAGAAAGCTGGCTATATCGGCGCCGGTACTTGCGAATTCCTGATCGGAGTCGATGGCACGATTTCATTCTTAGAAGTAAATACTCGGTTGCAGGTAGAACATCCAGTATCAGAAGAAGTGACAGGTCTTGATCTAGTTCGTGAACAATTCCGGATTGCTGATGGTTTAGCAATTAGCCCGATCGATCCTGTTGTTCGTGGTCACAGTATTGAATTTCGCATTAACGGTGAAGACCCAGGCAAGGGCTTCTTACCCTCGCTAGGAACTATCACCAAGTGGGAAGTGCCTTCAGGTCCAGGCGTTCGTATCGATGCCGGCTTTGATCATGGCCACACCATCGGATCTCACTTCGATTCACTTCTAGCAAAGTTGATAGTTACGGCCGCAACTCGGGAAGAAGCAATCGAACGTGCTCGCCGCGCACTGCGTGAATTTGAAATTGGTGGCCTAGCTACCGCGCTTCCCTTTCACCGTGCGATCGTAGAAGATCCGGCATTTACTAAGGATTTCACGGTCTACACCAGCTACATTGAAAATGAATTTAAGAATGAGATCGAAGCATTTAATTTCAAAGCGGGTGTCGCTGAAACAAAAGCTGCTTCTCGTAAAGTTGTCGCTGAAGTCAATGGCAAGCGATTCGATGTTGTGATTCATACACCCGAGCCGGTAGAGAAGCGCCACCGGGTCAAGGGATCTGGAATCTCTAAAGTCGCTGGCGACTCACTCGAATCCCCGATGCAAGGCACTGTCGTAAAAATTGTTAAAGCAAATGGTGATCGCGTTGAGCAAGGTGATTTGATCGTTGTACTTGAAGCCATGAAGATGGAGCAACCTCTCATCGCTCACAAAGCTGGCATTGTTGCCAAGCTCAATGTCAGCGTTGGCGAAACCGTGGCAAGCGGGACCTCACTTTGTAATATCGAGGATTAAACTCCCCTCATGACTCTTTACGCTGCATATGGATCGAATATGGATCCGGCGCAGATGTTAGAGCGCGCTCCACATTCGCCCCATCGCGGTATTGGTTGGTTAGAGAATTGGCGCCTGACATTTGGTGGCGAAGATATTGGTTGGGAAGGCGCATTAGCCACCGTCGTTGAAGAGCCGCACTCCCGCGTTTTTGTCTCGCTCTATGATTTAACAAAAGCAGATGAGAAAGCGCTCGATAGGTGGGAGGGTGCACAGCTAGACCTCTACACAAAGATTCGTGTGAGAGTTCACACAATGAATGGCGAAGAGTTGGCATATATCTATGTCTTAAACGCCTTTGAGGGCGGATTACCGAGCAAACGTTATTTATCGATCATGCTCGATGCCGCGATCGCCGCGGATGCTCCGATCGACTACCTAGAAGACTTGGCAAAACGCCCCACTAACTAATCGCTTCCAGACGCGATAAGTTTGGGCACATGAGCGACCTATATTCAGATCCACTTGGCACAGCAGAAGCTGCAGCTAAAGCCCTCGCAACGATTACCGGCAAAGATCACCACGATGTTGCACTTGTAATGGGATCAGGATGGATTTCGGCTGCTGATGCGCTTGGCACTCCCACTCATGAATTTCCAGCAACAGATTTGCCAGGATTCCTAGCGCCTACTGTTGCCGGCCATGGTGGAGTGATTCGCTCCTATGATCTGCAAGGCGCCAAGGGCACAATTCGCGCGCTCGTCTTTCTTGGTCGTACGCATTTATATGAAGGCAAAGGAATCGAGCCAGTTGTTCATGGTGCGCGCACTGCGGTTAAAGCTGGTTGCAAGGTAGTCGTACTCACTAACGCTTGTGGTGGTATCAATGCTGATTACAAAGTGGGAGAGCCTGTCCTGATCCGCGATCACATTTCTATGACGGCAACATCGCCACTCATTGGTGCAAATTTTGTCGATCTCACTGATCTCTATTCCAAGCGCATTCGTGAAATTGTAAAAGCAGAAGATGCTTCACTTAAAGAAGGTGTCTATGTACATTGGCGTGGACCGGCCTATGAGACCCCAGCCGAAATCAAAATGCTTCGTACCATGGGCGCGGATTTAGTTGGTATGTCTACCGTTCCAGAAGCAATTGCAGCTCACGCACTTGGCGCAGAAGTTCTTGGAATTTCCCTTGTCTCTAACGCTGCCGCAGGCATGACCGGCGAGAAGCTCAGCCATGAAGAAGTGATGGCTGCTGGTAAAGCTGCTGCAGGTCGCATGGGTGAATTGCTCAGCAAGGTTCTGCACAAAATATGATCCCAGCCGAGCTGCGCGCAGAAGTTCAGGAGTGGATTGCACTAGATCCAGATCCCGCGACTTGCGCTACCTTGCGCGAATGGCTCGATGCTGGAAATTTAGAATCGCTCCAAAAATCCTTTAGCGGCTTCCTCCAATTTGGTACTGCCGGACTTCGCGGTCCCGTAGGTCCAGGTCCTTCCTGTATGAACCGAGCAGTTGTTGGTCGCGCAGCTGCGGGTATTGCCATGTATTTAAAGAAGCGCGGACTTACCTCTGTAGTGATTGGCCGCGATGCGCGTCATGGCTCTGAAGATTTCACACAAGAGAGCGCAGAGATTTTTACTGGAGCTGGACTTAAGGTTTCGATTTTGCCTCGTCCACTTCCTACACCCGTCCTGGCTTTTGCAGTAAATGAGCTCGGGGCTGATTGCGGAATTATGGTGACCGCGAGTCACAATCCCCCGGAAGATAATGGTTACAAGGTTTACCTTGGTGGCACCGTCGATGGAATTCGCTTTGCTGGATCACAAATCATCTCCCCTGTCGATGAAGAGATTGCAGCAAATATCGCATCCATTAATACGCCCCAACCACGTGGTACTGGTTGGACGGTTCTCGACGACACCGTCATAAATAAATATGCCAACAAAACTGCAGCGCTGATTTCCGAACCAGAAGATATAAAAGTTGTTTATTCGGCAATGCATGGCGTCGGAACCGAGATGATCCAATGGGTCTTCTTGAAAGCTGGCTTCTCACAGCCCATCTTGGTCGATGCCCAAGCAAAACCAGATCCAGATTTCCCAACCGTAAAATTTCCTAATCCAGAAGAGCCAGGTGCGATCGATCTCTCTCTAGAGAGCGCGCGAGCACATGGCGCAGATATTGTCATCGCTAATGATCCCGATGCGGATCGATGTGCGGCGGCAATCAATGATCCCATTCACGGATGGCGCATGCTTCGTGGTGATGAAGTTGGTGCAGTTCTTGGCTACTACATCGCCACCAGACTTCCCGAGCGCAATATTGGCCATGCATTTGGAAACTCAATTGTCTCCTCGTCATTACTTTCCAAAGTTGCAGCAAAAAATGGAATTGAATTTAAGGAAGTTCTCACGGGCTTTAAATGGCTCGCAAAAATCGAGAATTTGTCATACGGATATGAGGAAGCGCTGGGATACGCAGTTGATCCCAAAACTGTGAATGATAAAGATGGTGTATCCGCTGCGCTCATGCTCGCCAAAATTGCTGGAGTCCTCAAGCGAGAAAGTTCATCGGTTATCGAATACCTCGATGAAATTTGGAACACCTTTGGATTTCACCGCACCGAGCAAGTTTCGGTTCGAGTAAATGATTTAGCACAAGTCGAGCAAGTATTGACCTCCCTCCGCACAAATACCCCGGCTGATATCGCTGGCTTTGCAGTAAAGAAATTTGAAGATTTAGCTAAGCCAACTTCAGGTCTACCGCCAACAAATGGCGTTCGGCTATTTCTCGATGATGGCATTCGCATAATCATTCGCCCAAGTGGCACTGAGCCAAAGATGAAGTGCTACATTGAAGTCGTGCGTCCCAGTGGTAGCGATAGTGATCGAGCTCGGGCAGAAGAGATGGTTGCTCTGCTTCGTGCTGATGTAATGAAGATGCTCACATGAAAACTCTCATTGATGGCAGCGAAGCTTCGCTCAAACAATTCTTAAAANCGCTCCCGCCGGTAGATCAAGTGGGAGTTGAAGCACGTGCCGCAATGCTTGGCACTCGCAGCATTAAGACCACATCCAAGAATTGGGCCATCGATATGGCTATCTCCATGGTTGATCTCACCACCCTGGAAGGCGCAGATACACCTGGCAAAGTTAAGGCGCTGGCTACGAAAGCGGTTCGCCCCGATCCCACAGATTCCACTGTCCCTCATGTTGGAGCAATCTGCGTCTACAACGATATGGTCAAAATTGCTCGTGACCATTTAGATCTCATTGGCGGAAGAGATATTCCAGTAGCTGCAGTATCGACTGCCTTTCCATCTGGTCGTGCGAGTATTGAAGTGAAGAAACAAGACACACTTGATGCGCTCGATAATGGTGCGGGCGAAATCGATATGGTGATTGATCGTGGCGCATTCCTTGCCGGCCGCTTAGGCGAAGTTTTTGACGAAATAGTTTTGATCAAAGAGCTATGCGGTGACCGAGCCCATCTCAAAGTTATTTTCGAGACCGGTGAGCTCGTCACTTATGACAATGTTCGCAAAGCCTCCTACTTGGCAATGCTTGCCGGCGCAGATTTCATCAAGACCAGCACGGGCAAAGTTGCACCGGCTGCCACTCCTCCTGTTGTTCTAGTGATGCTCGAAGCAGTCCGCGATTATTACGCCATGACTGGTACACGCATTGGCGTGAAGCCTGCTGGTGGTATCCGCACCACTAAAGATGCCATCAAACAACTTGTTCTAGTAAACGAGACAGCCGGGCCAGAGTGGCTAAATCCCGCTCTCTTCCGAATTGGCGCCAGCGCCCTGCTCAATGATCTTTTGATGCAACGCATGAAAATGCGCGATGGTCACTATTCCAGTCCACAATACGTAACACTCGATTAAGAAGAGAGCTATGACGACATTCGACTACGCCCCAGCACTTGAATCCACAGCAATTGTAGATATCAAGGCCGAATACAACCTTTTTATCAACGGAAAGTTCGTCGCAGCGAAGTCCGGCAAGCGCTTTGCCACCATCAATCCAGCCACTGAGGAAGTCCTCGCCAAGGTCGGCTATGCCGATCTCGCAGATGTAAATGCTGCAGTCACTTCCGCTCGTACTGCCTTCACCAAGACCTGGTCAAAAATGCCAGCTGCAGAGCGCGGTAAATACTTATTTCGAATCGCTCGAATTTTGCAAGAACGTGCCCGTGAATTCGCAGTTTTGGAAACTCTCGATAACGGCAAGCCGATTCGGGAGTCGCGCGATACCGATATTCCACTTGCAGCAGCCCACTTTTTTTATCACGCAGGTTGGGCCGATAAATTGCAATATGCCGGCGCCGGTGACTCACCTAAGCCACATGGCGTGGTTGCTCAAATCATTCCGTGGAACTTCCCATTATTGATGTTGGCTTGGAAAGTTGCACCAGCACTTGCTACCGGAAATACCGTTGTATTAAAGCCTGCTGAGACCACCCCACTCACGGCGCTTTTGTTTGCAGAAGTCTGTCAACAAGCCGGCCTTCCCGCTGGCGTTGTAAATATCATTACTGGAGATGGCGCTACTGGCTCTCACTTAGTCAATCACCCGGGCGTCGACAAAATTGCATTTACCGGATCTACGGAAGTTGGTAAGGCGATTGCGCGCGCGGTTGCTGGTACCAAGAAGAGCGTGACACTTGAGCTCGGTGGTAAAGCTGCAAATATTGTTTATGAAGATGCAGCTATCGATGAAAGTGTTGAAGGAATCGTCAACGGAATTTTCTTTAATCAAGGACATGTCTGTTGTGCTGGTTCTCGCTTGCTGGTGCAAGAGAACGTATTAGATGAAGTCGTCGAAAAGTTGAAGCGTCGCATGTCACTTATCCGCGTTGGAAATCCCTTGGATAAAAACACAGATCTAGGGGCAATCAATAGCTCTGAGCAGTTGGCTCGGATCAAGGAGATTGCAGATACTGGAGATCTCGAAGGTGCAGAGCGGTGGAGTCCAAAGTGCGATCTACCGACCCAAGGCTTCTGGTATCCCCCAACAATTTTCACTGGTGTCTCACAATCACATCGCATTGCGCGCGATGAGATCTTTGGGCCAGTACTTTCCATTCTTACTTTCCGCACACCAGCTGAAGCGATCGAAAAGGCGAACAACACGCCTTACGGACTCTCTGCTGGCGTTTGGAGCGATAAGGGCTCTCGAGTTCTCTGGACTGCCCAGAAGCTAAAAGCTGGCGTGATCTGGGCTAATACCTTCAATAAGTTCGATCCCACCAGTCCATTTGGTGGCTATAAGGAATCTGGCTGGGGACGTGAAGGTGGCCGCCATGGCCTTGCGGCTTACTTGAAGGGAGCAAAGTAATGAGCGCAGAACGTATCGATGTCATGAAGACATACAAGCTCTATATCAACGGCGCATTCCCAAGAAGTGAATCTGGTCGCGTTTATGAAGTCAAAGATGCCAAAGGAAAGTTCCTAGCTAATCCATCTCTGGCCTCACGCAAAGATCTTCGCGATGCAGTGACCGCTGCTCGCACTGCGCAATCTTCCTGGGCAGGCGCTACCGCCTACTTGCGTGGACAGATTTTGTATCGCATCGCAGAAATCATGGAAGGTCGCACCGATCAATTCGTGAAAGAGATTGTGGCTATGGAGGGCGTCACTTCTAAGGCTGCGCTCGCTCAAGTGCAAGAAGCGATCGATACTTGGGTGTGGTATGCCGGTTGGACCGATAAATTATCCGCACTTGCTGGCGCTACAAATCCTGTTGCCGGACCTTTCTATAACTTCACCACTCCGGAAGCGATTGGCGTTGTTGGAATTTTCGCTGATTCCAAGCCTTCACTCCTAGGTTTAGTAAACGCAGTTGCTCCAGTGATCGCATCAGGTAACACCGCAGTTGTGGTTGCATCAGAGAAATATCCCCTGAGCGCAATCACGCTATCTGAGGCACTTGCAACATCAGATCTTCCAGCGGGTGTGCTCAATATTCTCACTGGAAAAGCATCAGAGCTCTCATCATGGGCTGCCTCTCACATGGATATCGACGCGCTCGATGCCACTGGGCTATCCAAGAAAGATCTCACTGAGGCGCAGAAGTTGGGCGCAGATAATCTCAAGCGCATCCATACATTTAGCTCAGCAAAATCACCACAGCGCATCTTGGCATTTATGGAAGCCAAAACAGTCTGGCATCCCATCGGGATTTAATTACTCAGCTGATATGGCTGCGTAGGCAGGCTTAACTTGGTTCTCAATTATTGCCAAGCGCTCTTCAAAAGGAATAAAAGCTGACTTAAGCGCATTTACTGTCACGCGCTGGAGATCAGTAAAAGTCCAATCAAAAGCCTTAACGACCTCTTCCATTTCATGCGTCATTGATGTGCGGNTCATGAGGCGGTTATCAGTATTTAGAGTGACGCGAAAACGCAATTGCTCAAGAGCGCCAATCGGATGTGATGCAATATTTTTAGCGGCTCCGGTCTGCAAGTTAGATGTCGGGCAGAGCTCCAATGGAATACGACGATCCCGGACATACTGTGCAAGTAGCCCCAACTTTGGCTCAGGGCCACTGAAATCGATATCTTCGATGATGCGAACACCGTGCCCTAGACGCTCTGCTCCACACATCTGAATTGCCTGCCAGATAGATGGCAGGCCATATGCCTCACCTGCGTGAATAGTGAAGTGAGCATTTTCCTGGCGGAGATAATCAAAGGTGGTCTGCTGTTTGGTGGGCGGGAAGCCATCTTCGGGACCAGCAATATCAAAGCCCACAACGCCCCGATCGCGATACTGAACAACTTTTTCAGCGACTTCCTGTGCGTGCTCATTCTGGCGAAGTGCGCAGAGAATTGATTCCACTCGAATTGTGAAACCTTCGGCTTTCGCATCTAGGACGCCAAGGCGATAGCCCTCGCTAGTGGCTTCGATCACCTCATCAAGAGTTAATCCCTTTTCCGTAAAAAGTTCTGGTGCGCCACGAACTTCGGCATAGACCACGCCATCGCGGGCAAGATCGAGTGCACATTCACGTGCAACACGAATGATCGCTTCCTTGGTCTGCATGACTGCAACCGTGTGAGCAAAGGTCTCTAGGTAGCGGACAAGAGATCCAGAATTACAGGACTCTTCAAACCAATCCGCGAGCTTTACCGGATCAGTAGTAGGAAGCGGGTAATTAATCTCGGCTGCAAGTTCGATGATTGTCGCTGGGCGTAATCCACCATCGAGGTGATCATGGATGACCGCTTTGGGGACTCGCTTTATTTGATCAGGAGTTGGCTTCTTATTGAGTGACATTTTAGGCTTCAATCTTTTCGAGGATGAGTGGAAGGCGATCTGCTTTCTCGCCCGTGCTGGAAACTTTAAATGAATTATCGAGTGATTCGAGCGCACGTTCAAAGCGGGGGCTCTCATCGGTATGCAGTGTGTAGATAACTTGACCCGCTTTCACTTGCTCACCTGGCTTTGCATGAATTTCGATTCCTGCGCCGGCTTGTACTTTTTCGCCTTGTCGTGATCGACCTGCGCCAAGTCTCCAAGCTGCAACGCCCACTTTTATGGCATCCATCGAAATCATTTCGCCATCTTGGGTGGCTTTAACTTCCATCTTCTCTTTGGCGATGGGAAGTGCGGCATCTGGATCGCCACCTTGCAAAGAGATCATCTGGCGCCATGAATCCATAGCAGCGCCATTCTTAAGCGCATCTGCCGGATCCATTAATGGCTTAATTCCAGCAGCATCTAACATTTCTCGGGCGAGGATCAGCGTTAACTCAACAACATCGGCAGGTCCGCCACCAGCAAGGACTTCTATAGATTCGCGAACTTCCAGTGCGTTACCGGCAGTAAGTCCCAGTGGAACATCCATTGCAGTTACAAGCGCACGAGTCTTCACTCCAGCACGCGTACCGAGTTCCACCATTACCTTGGCAAGCTCTCGCGCCTTAGCAGGATCACTCATAAAGGCACCATTACCGGTCTTTACATCGAGTATGAGCGCGCTGGTACCTTCGGCAATCTTCTTCGACATGATGCTGGAAGCAATCAGTGGAATCGCTTCTACTGTCGCTGTGACATCGCGAAGGGCATATAACTTCTTATCAGCAGGGGCGAGACCTGCACCTGCTGCGCAAATAACTGCGCCGCATTCTTTTAGAACATGCAACATCTCATCATTGGACAACGCTGCGCGCCATCCAGGAATAGATTCCAATTTGTCGAGCGTGCCACCAGTGTGGCCAAGGCCGCGACCAGACAATTGAGGAACCGCTCCCCCACAAGCCGCCACAAGTGGAGCAAGGGGAAGAGTGATCTTGTCACCAACTCCACCTGTTGAATGTTTATCAACGGTGGGACGTGAGAGCGCAGACCATTCCATTCGCTCACCGCTCTTAATCATTGCATCTGTCCAACGAGAAATTTCGCGAGAGTTCATGCCATTGAGAAGAATGGCCATGAGTAGCGCCGACATTTGTTCATCTGCCACAGCGCCGCGGGTATAGGCATCAATCACCCAATCGATTTGTGGATCTGTTAATTCGTTCCGGTCACGCTTTGCGCTGATGATTTCAACGGCAGCAAATAGCTCAGCCATTGTTATTTCAAATCTTCTGGACCAAATGCCCATGGCAATAGGGTCGACATGGGAGCGGGGCCATCAGGAGTCATAAATAACATATCGGCGCCACCGTGTTCGAAAAGCAATTGGCGGCAGCGACCACAGGGAGATAAGTAATTTCCTTCGCCATCGACGCAGACTGCTGCAATCAATTTTCCGCCACCAGTCGCAGAGAGATTTGAGACGAGTCCGCATTCGGCGCAGAGACCAAGGCCATAGCTGGCATTTTCTACATTGCACCCAGTCACATAACGGCCATCATCAACTAGTGCCGCTACTCCAACTGGAAATTTGGAATAAGGCGCATATGCCTTTGCCATAATCTCTTTTGCTTTAGTGTGTAAGAGATCCCAATCAATAACCGGATTCAATGTGATCCTCCACGTGAATAGGCGACGCCATCAGCTGCCGGCGCTCGAACCCGACCGACAAGACCTGAGACTGCAATGATGGTGGCGATATAAGGAACCATCAACATAAATTCGGATGGAATCGCAACGCCGATGATAGAAAGTGTTTGCTGCAATTTGTCGGCAAAACCAAAGAGGAGCGCTGCGGCAAGTGCGCCCATTGGGCTCCACTTACCAAAAATGAGAGCAGCAAGTGCAATAAAACCGGCACCAGCAGTCATCTCTTTACCAAATGAGCCGACTGATCCGACAGTGAAATAAGCGCCACCTACGCCCGCGACTACACCGGCGAGAAGAACGTTGCGGAAACGAAGTTTGTTTACATCAATACCGACGCTATCTGCAGCTGTTGGGTGCTCGCCAACTGCACGAGTGCGCAGTCCCCATTTAGTCTTAAAGAGAGCAAAGGTAATGATGGCAACAAATGCATACATCAAATAAACGATGATGGTCTGATCAAAGAGCACTGGTCCAATGATCGGCAATTTACCCAAGATAGGAATTTGAATATTTGAGAATGTGGGGCCGGTATTCCAGGTGGCTTGGTATGGAATCAATAACTTCTTGTAGAGAAAGTCAGTCAATCCGATAACAAAAACGTTGAGTACAAATCCTAAAATCACTTGATCCACGGAGAACTTGATCGCGAAAATTGCGAGTAAGAGCGAGATCAACGCACCTGCAAGTGGGGCAACTAATAAACCCAGCCCTGCTTTATGGGTAAGGCTGGCAACCACGCCAGAGACAAATGCACCAGCCAGGAGCTGACCTTCAATCGCAATATTAATGACACCAGAACGTTCACAGAGAAGACCCGACATCGAACCAAATATCAGTGGAATGGCAAGGAGAAGAGCGCCTTGCAACAATCCAGTAAATGGAATGAATTTATCGGCAGCTGCCCAGCAGACAAAGGACATTAATAGCCCAAAGGATACGAGCGCGGATGAAAGTCCGAGCTTCTTGCCCGATCGCAACATCCAATAACCAAGGCCGCAACCTAAAAGTGCGAGGATCGAGAAAATAAAAGATCCGTGCGCAGATGTTACTGACCATTCGTGAACCCAGACCCACTCTCTCCCAAGCACAAATCCGAATGTCGTCTTAAGGTGCGTATTGGAGGCGAAGCCAAACTTTGCAAGAGATGCAAGTGAGAGCAGGGTAATAACAATAAGAATTCGCTCTTGACGCTTGCGGGTTGCTGACTTCAAAATTTTTGAGGTACTCATCCGTTCCATCCCTTCGAAGTAATTGAAGCAGATGTTTTAAGATTCTTAATTCTAAAGACGTACCGTACTAAAGCGGGCGCTGCGATAAAGAGAACTATGAGAGCTTGGATCACCAATACGATATCGAGGGGTGTCTCGGTATTGGATTGCATCGTACGACCGCCGGTACGAAGAGCGCCAAAGAGGAGCGCTGCAAAGACTGTTCCCACTGGCTTGGCTCGGCCAAGGAGTGCGACAGTAATCGCATCAAATCCAAAGGAGCCCGCGATATCTGCAGTCATTGCATACTCGCTACCCAGAACGTGAACTGCTCCGCCTAATCCAGCAAGTGCGCCGCAGAGCGCCATTGTTGCGGTGGTGACATAAGCAATGGAGATGCCTGCAGTCTTAGCGGCAGAAGCATTAGCTCCGACCGATCTAAATTTGAATCCCATTGTGGTGCGAGTCAATAACCACCAGACAAAGAGTGCTGCAAGAAGTGCTACAAATATTCCGGCATGGATACGTAGATCTGCTCCCGCTAGATGTGGCAGTCGAGCATTGGTGCCCACTTCCGGTGCCATCGGATCGATCCGTCCTGGGCGTAGGAATGCTTTTGTTTTGAGGATCCAGAGAATGAAATATCCCGCAATGTAATTCATCATGATGGTAACGATTACTTCGTGCGCACCAGTCTTTGCTTTTAATAGTCCAACAAACCCACCCCAGATAGATGCAAGAAGCGCTCCTCCTGCAAGTGCGATCAATAAATGTAGAACTGGAGGCAAGCTGTAGTGGAAGCCGATATATGAAGCGCCGATAGCGCCGAAAACGAATTGACCTTGCGCACCAATATTGAACAGTCCTGATTGAAATGCAAGTGCCACTGAAAGTCCGGTCAATATAAGTGGAGTAGCAGTCACAATTGTTTCGGATAATGGATAGAAGCCTTGGAAGAAGGAGTGACCATGGGTCAAATTGATATCAAAAATTGAACCTTGGAAAAGTGCTAAATATGCATTTCCAATAACCGTCCCCGCCATTTTGATCATCTGCCATGGATGGCCAGCCAACTTGAGAACTCGAGAATCAGAGACTGCAATCAATATTCCTGAAATAAAGAAGGCCAGCAGGAAGGAGAGAAATGGGAGGGCAGCTACTTGTGAAAGTTTGGTGCCGAGTTTTCTTAATGAGTTCATGCTGATTTCGCTCCTGCCGATACGACGCCAGCCATCAGCAATCCGAGCTGATCGCGGGTGACATCGGAATTGACGATCGCAAGAATTTTGCCGCGAAACATCACTGCGATTCGATCGGCTAATGCCATTACTTCATCTAGCTCTGTACTAAAGAGCAGGACGGCGCGTCCGGCATCGCGTTCCGCCAAAATCCGTTCGTGCACAAATTCAATGGAGCCCACATCTAGACCTCGTGTTGGCTGTGAAGCAATAAGCAGCTTTACTGGGCGGGAGAGCTCGCGCGCTAAGACAACTTTCTGCTTATTTCCACCAGAAAGTGAGGAGACTGGATCGCTCACCGATTGGGTGCGGATATCGAATTCAATAATTCGCTTCTCGGCCTCTGCTCGAATTTGAGAAGGAGAGAGTGAGATTCCCTTTGCATATGGGGCCTGGGTATGAACATCGAGCACTAAATTTTCCGCGATGGAGAAGGAACTAATGAGGCCATCAAGCTCGCGCGATTCAGGGATGAAGGCAATTCCTTCATCAAGTGATTTATGTACTGAGAAGCCATTGATTTCAACACCATCTAATTTCATAGAGCCGACAATGTGGTCTTCTAAATTGATCAGGGCCCGAGCGACTTCAGTCTGACCATTGCCTTGAACGCCAGCAATTGCAAGGACTTCACCGGCGCAAACATCAAAGGAGATGTCAGAGACGATATCTCGACCTGTGTGATCTTTGATGACAATATCTTTAACACTCAGAATCACATCGCCGATCGTATGAGCGGTCTTATCTGGTGCCAGTGTCACTTCGCGCCCGACCATCAGGGAGGCGAGCTCTTCTTGCGAAGCCGAGGGCTGTGCGCTACCGACCACTTTTCCTCGACGAATAATCGAGATGCGATCTGCAGCTATTTTTACTTCACGAAGCTTGTGGGTGATGAAGATAATCGCGGTGCCCTTAGCTTTCAGATCCTTCATGATGCGAAGAAGATCATCGGTCTCTTGTGGAGTGAGCACCGCAGTCGGTTCATCGAGAATCAATACCTTTGCATTGTAAATCAGGGCCTTAATTATCTCAACGCGTTGTTGGACTCCTACTGGAAGCTCTTCGACAATTGCATCCGGATCTACATCAAAGCCAAATTCTTCCGAGACTTTCTTAATCGCTGCGCGAGCATCCTCGAGTTTGAGGGTTCCGGCACGACCCGTACGTTCATGACCCAAGATGATATTTTCCGCAACCGTAAAGACGGGAATTAACATAAAGTGCTGGTGAACCATTCCAATTCCGGCGGCAAGTGCATCGCTTGGTTCGTTGATTGAAATCTCTTTTCCATCTACCAAGATCGTCCCAGAATCCGCCTGCAGCAGACCATAAGCAATATTCATCAAAGTAGATTTTCCAGCGCCATTTTCACCCAGGATTGCGAGGATTTCTCCCGCTTCAACTTTCAGGTCAATGGAATCGTTGGCGACTAATGAGCCAAAAGTCTTGGTGATCCCGCGCAGTTCGAAAGACACAGTTCATTCTAACCACAGTATGGTCATAAAAAAACTGAAGGAGTGCGATTTCTCGCACTCCTTCAGTCGTGAATTACTGAGGTTTTAGTTAATTACTTAACTGAAACCTTTCCTGATGCGATGTCCTTACCAAGTTGGCGAACTTCGTTCTGGATTTGACCAGGAACCTTCTTCGCTAGATCGTGGTATGAAGCTAGTGAAACGCCCTTATTCTTGAGTGTTCCAACATATGAAGCATTTGTGTACTTCTTTGTTGATACATCAGTAATAACTGACTTCACTGACTCGCCGATTCCCTTAACAACTGATGTAAGGAGAACTGAACGGTACTGAGGAACGAGATCGTAACCATCTGAGTCAACCCAGATTGTTACTGACTTCTTGCCCTTAAGTGACTGGCCAGCTGTTGCTCCACCAAGACCACCAGCAACTGGGAAGATTACATCTGCACCCTGTTGTTCGAATCCGGTTGAGATGGAAAGTGCCTTGTTCTGATTCTGGAAGTCGCCAACGAATGTACCTGCATCAGGCTTTGCTGGATCCCAACCAAGAACCTTGACTGATTTCTTGTGAATCTTGTTGTAGTAAGCAACGCCCTTAGCAAAGCCATCCATGAAGATGGTAACTGTTGGGTATGGAGCTCCACCGTAGGTAGCAACTTTGCCAGTCTTTGAGTAACCAGCTGCTGCATAACCTGCCATGAATGAAGGCTCATCTGTTGAGAAGGTAAGTCCCTTAACGTTTGCTACTGGCTTACCTGGGTACTGATCGCCCTTTGGACCGTGGTCGTAACCCTGGTCATCGACCACTGCGTACTTAATTGTTGGATTGAGATTTGCTGAATCAACAATTGCACCTGAAATTGCGAATCCAACACCGACGATGAGATCGCACTTCTGATCTACAAACTTCTTGATGTTTGGTGCAAAGTCAGCTGCTGATGTTGCAGGCAAATATTGAACAGATGCGATACCTGTTGATGCCTGTGCGCCAGCCCATGCTGATGCGTTGAATGAGTGATCATCTACGCCGCCAGTATCAAGAGCAAGACATGCCTTGATCTTTGCTGCTTGTGACGCTGGTGCAACGGCGACGCCGACTACCAACGCAGCTGCAGCTGCGAGTGTGATTAGTTTGAATGACTTCTTCAAGTTTCCTCCAAAGGATCCCTTATGGATAAGGGGTTGTTGTTGAGGTAACCCTAACCCCTTGAATCCTGTGAATTCACATTTCGAAGGTTGCATTCTCATTAAGAACTCTCAACCCTAGATTCACACTTTTGAGGGAATTTCCGCATTGGGAGAATTAGTGAGAGGTAGGTAACTTCCCTGAAGTAAAAGAGCTCTTTGCGACGCCCAAAAGTGATGATGCTTTGGCATTTGAGTTAAATTGTTGAAAAGTTAGGCCGCCATTTTTCACGGTATAGAGACGGCCGTAAATTCCATCTTTCTCATTCAAAATATCGTTGAGAGTTTGATCGCGAAGGGTGAGGGAGATCAATTCCTGAATGGCAAGATCATATTTCTTCACGACTTCGCCAATAAGAATCTTCTTGAGCGCAGGTGTTGTAAGGAAATATTGCTCAGGTGTGGTGCCAATAATCTTCACTACAGTTTTTGACTTCTTTTTTGCTGCAAGGGAATTAATTTTTACGACTTGATTGAATAAATCTCCGGTTTTGCTCCATGTCGAATAAATAACATCGACGCCTAAATTAGTCAGTGGGGCTAGATCATAGGTAGGCGCTATTTTTTCGGAGACGACAAAACTCTGTGAGAGAACTTGAACCTTTGAATTAACGAATTTCACACCTGACGTGAAAGAAGCCAAGTCACTCTCCCAATAATAATTCTTCTCGGAAACAATTCCGACCTTGCCGGTGGTTGTGGAGGCCGCCGCAAGAACTCCTGAGAAGAAAGCGCCTTGATCGTGGGAAAAATCTACCGCCATCACATTAACTTGGGGAACTGAAGAATCTCCCAAGATTGCAAATTGCACTTCCGGATAATGGATCGATGCCGAAATAATGGCTTTGCTAAATGCAGGTCCCACTGCGATAACCACGTTATAGCCAGCTTTTGCTAGGAACTCGAGGCGCGCGCTTCTATCTTGCTCAGTATTTAATGGAGCCATCTCTCTAACTTGTAGATCCGATAATCCAAATTTTTTCTTTGCTAGGTCGAGGCCCTTGGCAGTGGCATCATTAACTCCGCCATCGCCTCTACCGCCAGCATCATAAAGAACGGCAATTCGAATATTTGAATTGGCAGCTTGTGCAGATTGGGAGAGGGTGACTCCACCGCTAAAAAATAAGCTAAGCGCGAGGAATGAGACCCATAGCCTCATAGGTATCCGCCAAAGTTTTATTCGCAACAGCAGATGCCTTATCTGCGCCGATCTTTAAAAGTGAAGTCAAATAAGCCGGATCTTCCAATAGCTCTAGCGCTTTTGCGCGCACTGGTCGGAAATATTCGACAACTACCTCGGCAACCGCTCCCTTGAAATCTCCATAGCCTTTGCCATCAAAATCTTTTTCTGAATCAGAAACTGTTTTTCCGGTTAGCGCGCTGTAAATGGTGAGCAAATTAGAGACGCCCGGTTTCTCTTTTTCATCAAATCTCACTTCGCGGCCAGTATCTGTCACTGAGCTCTTAATTTTCTTTGTATTAACTTCGGCAGTATCCATAATTTCGATTACGCCGTTTTGGGTGGCTGCAGATTTACTCATCTTGGAAGTGGGATCCTGGAGATCATTGATCTTCGCTGCTGCTTTAAGAATGTATGCCTCAGGGATTGTGAATGTCGCACCATTCTTGGGATATGTTGAATTAAATCTCTGGCCAAGATCACGAGTGAGTTCAATATGTTGACGCTGATCTTCACCAACTGGTACTTGATTGGCTTGATACAACAAAATATCTGCCGCTTGAAGAATGGGATATGTAAAGAGGCCAACGACTGTGCGATCAGCCCCTGACTTCTGCGACTTATCCTTAAATTGAGTCATGCGGCCTGCCTCGCCAAATCCAGTGAGACATTCCATGACCCATCCCAGCTGATTATGCGCCGCAACATGGGATTGAACAAAGAGTGTAGATTTTTCTGGATCAATTCCGAGTGCAATTAATTGAGCAACAGATGCCAAAGTTCGCTTGCGAAGTGCTTGTGGATCTGGTTGAACTGTCAGTGCGTGAAGATCCACAACGCAATAAAAAGCATCATGACTCTCTTGTAGAGCTACCCATTGACGTAGCGCACCTAAGTAGTTGCCAAGGTGAAACGAATCGTGGGTCGGCTGAATTCCAGAGAGAACTCGCTTCACTGCTGGATCACTTTGTGCCATGAGTCGTATCTTTCCATTTATCACTCGATACTAATAACTGTCCCGCGCGCTTTCCCTCCATAGTTAAAATGGTCAGACGCGCTTGCGGTAAGTGAATGACATCATGAACTTCTGGCAATCGGCCTAGCTCATGCATAACAAAGCCGCCCAAAGTCTCATATGGACCTTGCGGTATGTGTATGCCCGTCTCATCATGGAGGTCTTCCAGTGAGATCAGGCCATCCACCTCAAAATCGCCGCTTCGGGTCTGAGGGGTTACTTCGAGATCCTCCACGTCATATTCATCATGAATATCTCCAATGACTCGCTCGACCAAATCCTCCATCGTCACAATTCCATCGGTGCCGCCATATTCATCCAGGACGATGGCTATGTGGTGGCGCTTTGCTCTCATCTCTGCGAGCGCCGGAAGTACGCCTTTGGTGCCTGGCAAGAAGAGAACTGGACGAATCAATTCCAAGATAGGGAGATCCCCCGACATCTTGACTTGAGAATTGAGGAGGTCGCGAACGTGAATAAATCCGATCACTTCATCTGTGGATCCACGAGTTACTGGATAGCGAGAATGAGAATGTTCAACAGCGACGCGAATGGCATCTGAAATCGACAGCCCTACATCTAAGAAATCTACTTCTGTGCGAGGCAACATAATTTCGTGAAGCTGGAGATCACTCGCAGTGAAGACCTCCTCCACAATATCTCGCTCTTCATCTGTGAGAGCGGTATGTCCAGTAACGAGATCGACGAGCTCGGCTTCTGAGATTTCTGAGCGATGCTCCTCATTCTTCAGTCCAAAAATTTTAACGACGGTATTGGTGGAGGCCGAGAGCAACCAAATGACTGGACGAAAGATAATCGCAATTCGATTAATGGCGCCGGCTGAATAGAGCGAAATTATCTCGCCCCGAAAAAGAGCCAAACGCTTAGGTACAAGTTCACCAAAGACTAATGAGATATATGAGATCGCAATTGTGAGTACTACTAGGGAGACGGTGGAAGCAGTCTTCTCGGACAATCCGCGCTCTTTCAAAACGGGAATGAGGTAAACGCCGATTCGCTCAGAACCCAGAGCTGCAGAGAGAAAGCCACAGAATGTAACGCCTACTTGAGCGGCGGCTAAGAATCGATTGGGATCCTTAACCAGTTGAGCGACCTTGCTACCCCGCTTGCCCTTTGTCGCCTCCATCTGGCGAACCTGAGAGTCACGCAGGGAGATCAGAGATATCTCGGCAGCGACGAAGAAAGAACCCACTCCGATAAAGCAGAGGACCAGCAGGACATCCCAGAGGATTGCTGATGTGGTCGGGCTCATGGCCTAAGGGTACTTCCCATACGGGGGCCGACTCCCCTATGGTTGCGCCTGCGCCCGAGCGGGCGTGATGAATACCTTCATCCTAAGGATCGTCGGGCACGTACCTGCCCGGAGAAGGAGTAAAAATATGGCATCAGTCGTATTCGAAAATGCTTCACGCATTTACCCAGGCACAACTAAGCCTGCAGTAGACAAGTTGAACCTCACTGTTAATGATGGAGAGTTCCTTGTTCTTGTCGGACCATCAGGTTGCGGAAAGTCAACATCACTTCGCATGCTTGCTGGCCTTGAAGAGGTAGACCACGGTTCAATCCGCATCGGCGATCGTGACGTAACAAATGTTGCGCCAAAAGATCGCGATATTGCGATGGTGTTCCAGTCATACGCGCTCTACCCACATATGTCAGTTTCAGAGAACATGGGCTTCGCGCTCAAGATTGCTGGTATCGATAAAGCAGAGCGCGAGCGTCGCGTTACTGAAGCCGCAAAGTTGCTCGACCTAGAAGATTATCTCGATCGCAAGCCAAAGGCTCTCTCTGGTGGACAACGCCAGCGCGTAGCAATGGGTCGTGCGATTGTTCGCGAACCTCAGGTCTTCTTGATGGATGAGCCGCTCTCAAACCTCGATGCAAAGCTTCGTGTTGCAACTCGTACCCAGATCGCAGCGCTACAACGTCGTTTGGGAATCACCACTGTCTATGTAACACACGACCAAGTCGAAGCTATGACCATGGGCGATCGCGTTGCAGTGTTGAAGGATGGACTTCTTCAGCAAGTCGATACACCACGAAATCTTTACGATAATCCAGTAAATGCTTTCGTTGCAGGCTTCATCGGCTCACCAGCCATGAACCTCCTCACTGTTCCTGTCCAAAATGGCAAGGCGATGCTCGGTGATTTCCCAATCGATGTTCCGGCATCAGCTGGTTCATCAGTAACCGTTGGTATTCGTCCAGAGGGCTTCGTCCCAGCCTCAAGTGGTTTCCATGTTGATATCGAAGTTGTAGAAGAGCTCGGCTCTGATGCATTCGTATATGGCAAGCCAGGAGATGCAACAGTTAAGTTCGCAAACACAGCTGATGAAGGTGCACAAGTAATCGTGCGCTGGGATCCAAAGAATCCACCTAAGGCTGGCGATCGCATCACTGTCAACGCGATTCCATCTGCAATTCATCTCTTTGATGCAACCACAGGTGCTCGTATTTAATAAGTAATTGATATAAAAAAACCCCCGCTAAAAATTTAGCGGGGGTTTTTTAATTTATCTATTAAGCCATTGCCTTCTTCAAGTTCTCATTGATTGCATCTAAGAAATCTTGAGTGTTGAGGTATGGAGCATCTGGACTAATGAGAAGTGCGAGATCCTTTGTCATCTTTCCGGATTCCACAGTCTGAATACAGACTTTCTCAAGTGTTGATGTGAACTCAGTAAGCGCTGGATTGTTATCCAACTTGGCACGGTGAGCAAGACCTTGAGTCCAAGCAAAGATAGAAGCGATTGGGTTTGTTGAAGTCGCCTTACCTGCTTGGTGATCACGGTAGTGACGAGTCACTGTTCCGTGGGCAGCTTCTGATTCACAAATAAGCCCATCTGGAGTCATCAAGACTGATGTCATAAGTCCGAGTGAGCCAAAGCCTTGTGCGACGGTATCTGACTGAACATCGCCGTCGTAGTTCTTGCAGGCCCAGACATAACCGCCTTCCCAACGAAGGGAAGTTGCGACCATGTCATCGATCAAGCGATGCTCGTAGGTAATACCGGCAGCTGCAAATTTCTCCTTGAATTCTGCTTCAAAAATCTCCGCAAAGATATCTTTGAAGCGACCGTCATAGGCCTTCAAGATGGTGTTCTTGGTGGAAAGAAATACCGGGTAATTGCGCTTGAGGCCGTAGTTCATGGAGGCGCGCGCGAAGTCACGGATTGATTCATCCAAGTTATACATACCCATAGCAACGCCAGATGCAGGGAAATCAAAGACGTTGTATTCAATTTTCTCGGAGCCATCTGATGGCTCAAATGTCATGGTCAACTTGCCAGCTGATGGCACTTTGAAATCTGTAGCTTTGTATTGATCACCAAATGCGTGACGACCGATAACGATCGGCTTTGTCCAATTGGGGACAAGGCGGGGCACGTTGGAGATGATGATTGGTTCGCGGAAGATGACGCCACCGAGGATATTGCGGACAGTTCCGTTAGGTGATTTCCACATCTGCTTGAGACCAAATTCCTTAACGCGGGCTTCATCGGGAGTAATAGTCGCGCACTTCACGCCTACGCCATGCTTCTTGATGGCATTAGCGGAGTCAATTGTTACTTGATCATTGGTGGCATCGCGGTGCTCCATACCAAGGTCGTAATACTCAAGATTGATATCGAGATACGGAAGGATCAAGGAATCCTTGATGAACTTCCAGATGATGCGAGTCATCTCATCGCCATCGAGCTCTACTACGGTCCCCGTTACTTTAATCTTTGACATATTTTTCCGTTTCTTCGATTTCGAATAATCTCTTAAAGATCTTTGACATCTGCTTGCTTTGCGCGGACAGCTTCTGCCGCCACTTTAAGTGCAGCAACTTCTGATTCAGTAAGTGCGCTCTCGACAACTTTCTTCACGCCGCCCTTACCAATCTCTGCCTCAACTCCGAGATAAACGCCAGAAATTCCATATTGACCATCTACCCATGCACATACCGGCATGACTGCGCCTGAATCTTCGATGACTGCCTTTGCCATACGAGCAGCTGCTGCTGATGGTGCGTAATAAGCAGAACCTGTCTTGAGAAGTGCAACGACTTCCGCGCCACCATTGCGGGTGCGATCGACTAGCTCATCAATCTCTGTTTGAGACAAGAGATCAGATAGCGGCTTGCCATCAACGGTGCAACGGCTAGGGACTGGAACCATGGTGTCGCCATGTGAACCCAGTGTCAGAGTCTTTACTGACGCTGTCGAAACGCCAAGCTTCTCAGCAACATTGTTGGTGAAGCGCGCCGTGTCGAGCATTCCTGCTTGACCAATCACGCGGTTCTTTGGGAAATTTGTGGCGAGCTGAGCAAGAGCTGTCATCTCATCGAGTGGATTAGATACGACGATGATGACCGCGTTTGGTGAATGCTTGGATATATTCTCGGCTACACCCCGAACGATGCCGGCGTTAACACCAATTAGATCCATGCGGCTCATACCTGGCTTACGTGGAAGTCCGGCAGTAATAACTACAACATCGGAATTGGCTGTGGCTTCATAGCCAGCACCTTCTGGAGTTGTGGTTGCGCCAACTACTTTAGTTTCAAATCCTTCGATAGAACGCGATTGGTTCATGTCGAGCGCGAGACCTTCTGATTTACCTTCCAGAATATCTGTGAGAACAACTGTCTCAAAAATGTCATACTCTGCTAAACGGAGCGCAGTTGTTGAACCATAAAATCCTGCACCAACAACAGTTACTTTTCCTGAACGTGCCATGAATTGCTCCTCAGATATGTAGGACGTTTTCCTTAAATCTTATGACTGAATATTACTTGGCATGTGGCAGTGTGAGCGCCACCACAAAAAGCAGAGCACAAATAGCCACTGGGAGAATAATTTCGATTCGCCGATGGCGAGGTGAGCGTGCATATCGAATGGAGATCACAATTGAGGCGCTCAATGAGATGAGGACGCCACCAGTGCGCACTGCCCCGAGAGCTGCTGCCAAAACTCCGATAATTACTACTCCGATTGAACCAAAATAAATACGAGATATTTTCTCTGATTTCCAATCGTTGACTTTCATTTCTAGCGTTGTGCCATTTCAACCACATTGGAGAGCAGCATCGCGCGAGTCATAGGCCCAACTCCACCTGGCATCGGCGCAAGATAGGAAGCAACGCTTGCGCAGTCCGGATGAATATCTCCCACTAATCCTGCATCAGTACGAGTGATTCCCACATCCAAAACTATGGCGCCAGCTTTGATCATCTCGGGACGTAAAAAGTGCGCTTGGCCGATTGCTGCAATGACAATATCGGCACGCTTGGTGTGCTGAGTAACATCTTTAGTACCAGTGTGAGTAATCGTGACTGTGGCGTCATCGCCTTTACGAGAAAGCAAGAGTGCAAGCGGGCGGCCCACGGTGATGCCACGCCCCATGACCACAACTTCGGCGCCTTGTGTCGAAATGTTGTAGCGATGCAAAAGCTCAAGAATTCCGCGAGGAGTGCAAGGAAGTGGGGCTTTTTCGCCAATAACTAATTTGCCGAGATTGAGCGGATGGAGCCCATCTGCATCCTTATCTGGATCGATTGCCTCTAACAATTTATTTCCATTGATACCCGCAGGAACAGGAAGCTGAAGAATATAGCCCGTGCACTCTGCGCTCTTGTTGAGATCATCAATGGCCGCTAATACATCTTTTTCTTTGGCACTTGCCGGAAGGTCGATGCGAATCGAATTAATTCCCACCTCTGCGCAATCCTTATGTTTTCCGCCCACATAGGAATGAGATCCTGGATCATCGCCCACCAAAATTGTGCCAAGTCCTGGCTTGACCGACATGCCTGCAACGATTTGTGCGAGTTCAGATTTGATGGCCGTGGCAGTGGCTTTGCCATCAAGTATCTGTGCGCTCATGTCCTAATCCTATCGTCGAACATTAGGCATGCGAAAAATGGCGAATCCCCGTGAAGAACATAGGGATATTTGCCGCGACAGCAGCTGCAATTACTTCTTCATCTCGCACTGATCCACCTGGAGCAACAATTGCGACAACTCCCCCATCAATCAAAATTTGAAGTCCATCGGCAAATGGGAAGAAGGCATCACTTGCACCGACCGAGCCTGGTGCGAGATCACCAGCACGAGAGATTGCAAGCCGCGCAGAATCCACACGATTTACTTGGCCCATGCCAACTCCGGTTGATGCACCATTTTTTGCGAGCAATATCGCATTGCTCTTCACTGCACGAACAGCTCTCCAAGCAAATATGAGATCGGCCTTAATTTGTGCGCTCACTTGCCCGCCAGAGACTTGCTTCCAATTGTCCGGGTTATCACCATCAGCATCGATGAGATCTGATTGCTGTATCAACATACCGCCGGAGATAGGGCGGAACTCTTCTTGCGCAGTCTTGTAACCAGAGATTTCCAAAATTCGAATAGAAGGTTTCTTACTTAATATCTCGATCGCACCTGCTTCATATCCAGGTGCAACAACTACTTCCGTGAAAATCTCAGCGAGTTGAGTTGCCATCTCTATGGAAACCGGACGATTGGCTGCAACAACACCTCCAAATGCAGAGACCGGATCGCATCCATGAGCTGCTAAATGAGCACTTGCAATATCGGGGGCTATCGCAATTCCACACGGATTAGCATGCTTAATGATTGCTACGCAGGGTTCAGAGTGGTCGTAAGCCGCGCGAAGAGCTGCATCGGCATCAGTGTAATTATTAAAAGACATCTCCTTGCCATGGTGCTGGATGGCGCTGGTGATTCCAGATAATTTCTGCTCTTTTTTTGAAAATAGCGCCGCCGCTTGATGTGAGTTCTCGCCATAACGAAGGTCAGAGATCTTCTCCCATACTTGTGCGCGCCAATCATTAACGCCGATCTCGCCTGCCAGCCATTGCGAAATCGCCATGTCATATTCAGCGGTCTTGCGATATGTAGCCATCGCAAGTGCGCGACGTTCTTCAAAAGTGAATCCACCTCGATCTAGCGCGGCATCCAAATCACCATATTGAGATGGGTCGGAGATGACTGCCACCGAGCCGTGGTTTTTGGCAGCACCGCGGAGCATGGATGGTCCCCCGATATCGATTTGCTCAATGCATTGCTCGTAATTCGCCCCTGAGGCAATTGTTTCGGAGAATGGGTAAAGATTAATTATGATCAAATCAAAGGTATCGATGCCTTGTTCTTTGAGAGCGGCTATGTGATCAGGATTTGATTGATCGGCAAGAATTCCGCCGTGGATACGTGGGTGCAAAGTTTTGACACGACCACCCATCATCTCGGGAAATCCCGTGTATTCCTCAACTGCCATTACTGGAACACCAGCTTCGCGTAAGGTTTTTGCAGTCGATCCAGTCGAGAGAATTTCAATGTTCTTAGCGGCAAGAGATTTACCGAGATCAACTAGGCCGGTCTTGTCATAAACACTTATAAGTGCCCGGCGGATAGGTTTGAGCGACATTAGTGGACTCCTGGAATTCCGTCTTTAGCGAACTTTTGAAGGGTCTCTACGATGAGCTGCCGTTCGATAATCTTAATGCGTTCGTGAAGTAATTCCTCATCATCGCCAGCAATGATGGTGACTTCTCGCTGGGCGATAACTGCTCCCGTGTCGATGCCGGCATCCACCCAGTGCACTGTCGCGCCAGTAATCCTCGCGCCATCGGCTAGTGCATCGCGAACTGCATGAGCACCAGGGTATTTTGGCAAGAGCGCAGGATGAGTATTGATGACGTTAAAGCGCAAAACAAAATCTGGAGCAAGAATTCTCATAAAACCAACGCTGACAACAAGATCAGGGTTGTGCGAGGAGACAATCTCAAAGAGTTGGTGATTCCAATGATTGCGATCCTCTGTCATCGGAAGATATGTGACTGCAACACCGGCTGCTTCCGCACGTTGTAAAACTGGAGAGTCCTGATCGGAGATGAGTAATGAAATTTCACAATCAAGTTCGGATGCTTGTCGTGCATCAAATATCGCTTGGGCTAGTGAGCCCGCGCCAGATGCTAAAAGAAGAATCTTCATTCTTCTTCTACTTCCAATTTCTTGCGATTTCTCAGCCAGGAGAAAAACCCAGGAAGGGAGATGAAGAGAAAAATTGCAATGAGCCAGAGCGCCCCAGAATAAGCAGTGAGGTAGGCATAACGAGGACCTACCGGATCAAGATGTGAAGTGAGCAACTCGCCCGATGAAAGGAAAGCAAGCAATGTGAGTGCGGCTGTGAAAAAGCAACCAACCACAATTGCCCGGGCATGACGCGCCCTATATCGCTCGTGGAATTTACGAATACGCAAGATATTTATTGCGATGATAATGAAAACAAGTGCGATACCATTTAGGGCAAGTGGATGTTTCCCCGTCGGCAGCCCACCCATCAGAGGAATTGCCGGGATACCGTGAAGTGTGAAATCAATAGGTGTAATGAGGGTTGAGCTACCGAGCGTGAAGCCACTTCCCAAGAAGTAGCTCAGGGAGGTAAGTGCCACGTTGGGTAAATATGCAATCTGCAAGATCAGGAGAATTGCTCCGCCCACCCATCCTGGCTGATCCACAACAGTAATGTCATGGACGATCTTGTAGTGGGCAGCGAGTGAACCCCCAGATATTAAGAGCGAGAGCGAGATGAGAAAGAGAATGGAATGGAGCGGAAATTTAAATTCACTGAGTCGCAGTGACGAGTAATCAAGACTTGCCAACAGCGTAATCACAAGGGTGGCGCCAACTGTGTAGAAAAGATCAGCGGATATTGAATCACTTCGACTGATGAGCGCGAAAAGGGTTGCAAATATGCAATACCAAAAAATGAAGAAGATACGCGCAGCTCGTGAATTTTCTAGAACTTCCGCGCTGCGACGAAATCCATTACGTGCGGCAAGGAAAGGAAATACCACTGCGCCAAGTGGCAATGCCGAAAGGGTTCCGGCAACATGCGCGGGCGCGAGCGATAAGTTGAAGTGGATCTGGTGTGCTCCTAGCCATAGCCACAAAGATGCTCGAATAGGATCTGAGGTATTTCCAGTCGCGCTACCTGCAGTCGCCCAGGCAATCAGGGAGATAAATGTCAGAGGAAAGAGAAGGAGGGCAATGCTTCGCACCGCCTGTTGGAGTGTGACCAACAGTGCGCGCGCGAACATGTATTACTTGGCTCTCGTTATTTAGCCAAGATTGCGCGCATCAGAGCCGCAGTCTCGCTAGGAGTTTTGCCGACTTTTACGCCGACTGCTTCAAGCGCTTCTTTCTTAGCTATTGCAGTTCCGGAGGAGCCAGAAACAATGGCACCTGCGTGACCCATGGTCTTACCTTCGGGCGCAGTAAATCCCGCAACATAACCAACAACAGGCTTGGTGACATATTCCTTAATGAATGCAGCTGCACGCTCTTCGGCGTCTCCACCGATCTCACCAATCATCACGATCGCATCGGTATCTGGATCATCTTGAAATGCGCGCAGACAATCAATATGTGTTGTGCCGATGATGGGATCGCCACCAATACCTACGGCGGTTGAGAATCCAAAATCGCGAAGTTCATACATCATTTGATAGGTAAGAGTTCCGGATTTAGATACAAGACCAATTCGACCCGGGCCAGTGATATCTGCCGGAATAATTCCAAGATTGGATTTTCCTGGACTGATCAGTCCTGGGCAGTTAGGGCCGACGAGCTGGGTCTTACCCTTGCTTGTGGCATAAGCGTAAAACGCAGCTGCATCGTGAACTGGAATTCCTTCAGTAATCACAACTACTAACGGTAATTCTGCATCGATTGCATCGATTACTGCTGCCTTTGCAAATTTAGGTGGAACGAAAACCACAGATGCGTTAGCGCCAGTGGCTGCTACAGCTTCTGCAACAGTATTGAAGACCGGAAGGCTCTTTCCTTCAATCTCTACGCTCTGTCCGCCTTTGCCGGGCGTTACTCCACCGACAACATTTGTGCCAGAGGCAATCATGCGCCGAGTGTGCTTTGTGCCTTCAGAGCCAGTCATTCCTTGAACAATGAGCTTGGTATTTTCGTTAATAAAGATAGCCATTTACTTAGCCGCCAATTCTGCTGCGCGGGCAGCTGCGCCATCCATTGTGTCGAGTTGTGTCACTAGTGGGTGCGCTGCTTCATTGAGAATGCGACGACCTTCTAGGACATTGTTGCCATCGAGGCGAACCACGATTGGCTTTGTGGCTTTATCGCCAAGGATCGCAAGTGCTGCAACGATTCCATTAGCAACTGCGTCACAGGCAGTGATTCCACCGAATACGTTGACAAATACTGAGCGAACATCTGGATCACCCAAAATAATTCCGAGACCATTGGCCATAACTTCAGATGAGGCACCACCACCAATATCGAGGAAGTTAGCTGGCTTCACGCCATACTTCTCTCCGGCGTATGCAACTACATCGAGCGTGGACATCACTAGACCAGCGCCGTTGCCGATGATTCCGACTTCACCATCAAGTTTGACGTAGTTGAGGCCTTTCTCTTTTGCGGCCGCTTCTAGTGGATTAGCTGATTCATGATCGATTAATGCTTCATGGCCAGGGTGGCGAAAATCTGCTGAGTCATCAAGAGTCACTTTGCCATCGAGTGCAACAATTTTTCCATCGCTGGTCTTTACTAATGGGTTGATCTCCATCAATGTGGCATCTTCTGCAACAAATGCTGCCCAAAGCTTAAGTAGCACTGCTTCTACTTGATCTGCAACATCGGCCGGGAATTGCCCTTTAGCAATAATCTCTTTTGCAAGCGCAGGTGAAATTCCCACATTTGGATCGATTCCTACCCGAGCTAATTTTTCCGGTGAGGTATGTGCAACTTCTTCAATCTCCATACCACCAGCAACTGATGCCATCACCAAGAAATTACGGTTTGCTCGGTCAAGCAAAATTGCAAGGTAATACTCGGATTCAATTGGCGCTGCTTGCGCGATCATCACTTTATGAACAGTGTGGCCTTTAATATCCATTCCGAGAATTGCAGCAGCTTTTTCACGAGCATCTAATGGTGACTCAGCGAGCTTTACTCCGCCAGCCTTACCGCGACCGCCAACTTTTACTTGAGCTTTAACAACTACACGTCCGCCCATTGATGCAGCGGCCTTTTCAGCTTCTTCCGGAGTAAATGCGACTGCGCCGCCAAGTACGGGAACTCCATGTGATTCGAAAAGATCTCGAGCTTGATACTCAAAGAGATCCACTTATTACCCCATTCATTCAGATGCGTTAATCGATTGACCAAGAAAAATCTATGGTGAAATTCTAGTGGGGATTTAGAGCTTCTCTACCGGCGCATAGCGAAGCAGTAGCCGCTTCTCGCCATATGAGCCAAAATTAATTGTCGCCTCTGCTCGATCGCCCGCGCCACTAACTGCAATGACAGAGCCCAATCCAAATGTGTCATGTGACACACGATCTCCCACTTCCAGGACCATCGTGGAATCACTCTTTCGGCCAGTAGCTCGTGGCGCTGGCATGAAATTAGCTGAACGAGTGAGCGATGAATTTCTTGGCGCAGATGGTTCGTGTTCATCCCATTCAATAACACCCTCTGGAATTTCGGCAAGGAATCTAGATGCCGGGTTGTAGGCAGGTGCGCCCCAGGCTGTGCGATATTCAGATCGCGAAATATAAAGTCGCTCGCGTGCGCGAGTGAGACCAACGTAAGCCAGACGTCGCTCTTCTTCAATCTCATTCTTATCACCGAGCGTGCGTGAGTGCGGGAAAATTCCCTCTTCCATTCCGGTTAAGAAGACCGTGGGGAATTCCAAACCCTTAGCAGTGTGCAGCGTCATCATTGTGACAACTCCCCCATGATCCTCCCCTTCGGGAATTTGATCAGAGTCAGCAACTAGTGAGACATTTTCTAAGAAGCCAAGCAGTGAAATTTCTTCGCCTTCAACAACTTCGCCTTCCTCATATTCCAGCGCTACTGCGACAAGTTCTTCTAAGTTCTCAATCCGAGATTCATCTTGCGGATCATCAGATTTTTGCAATTCGTGAAGTAGCCCGCTCTGCTCTAGAACAGCTTGGGCAATAACAGAGGGACGAGTCTTTGCTTCGACAAGAGTCTGTAGTGAATGAATGAGGTGGACAAAGTCGGCGATGGAAGCAATTGCCCGGGTTGGAACATCAGGAACGTTGCGGGCATCGCAGAGCGCTTGCCAGAAAGTAATCCCAGTATTTTTTGAATGGAGATCGACGGTATCTAGCGCTCGATCACCAATACCTCGCTTGGGAGTATTAATGATTCGACGAAGCGAAACTTCATCCTCGGCATTTACAAGTACGCGAAGGTAAGCCAAGAAATCTTTAACTTCTTTGCGTTCGTAGAATCGAACGCCACCCACAACTTTGTATGGAATCGCTGAGCGCAAGAATGATTCTTCAAAGACGCGGGATTGAGCATTGGTGCGATAGAAAATCGCGGTATCGCCGGGTGTTGAGATTCCCTCATCTTTCAGGCGATTGATCTCATCGATGATGTGGGTGGCCTCATCATGCTCGCTCTCGGCGACATACCCCTTGATTGGATCTCCGGCGCCTTGATCAGACCAGAGATTCTTCTCTTTGCGGCCTTCGTTGTTGGCAATAACAGCGTTTGCTGCATTTAGAATATTTTGGGTAGAACGATAATTTTGTTCAAGCAAGATAGTGCGAGCATCTTGGTAATCAGATTCGAAGGCCAAGATATTTCGAATATTTGCGCCACGAAATGCGTAGATCGATTGGTCGGCATCTCCCACAACACAAAGTTCAGCAATCGGAAATCCATCTCCCGGTGTTCCCACTAACTCTTTAATAATCATGTATTGCGCTTGATTGGTGTCCTGATACTCATCGACCAAGATATGACGGAAGCGTGAGCGATAGCGCGCTTTTGCTTCTGGATAGCGCTGGAACAATTCAACCGTCTTGCCGATCAAATCATCGAAGTCCATCGCATTAGCGGCGGCCAATCGCTTGGTGTAATGCGCAAAGACTTCAGCCACTATTTGGGTAAAGGGGTCGTTTGCAGTCTGCACATAATCAGCCGGGCCGATCAATTCATTCTTAGCTGCCGAGATTAATGCTTGCACCGCCCGGGGCGCATAGCGCTTGGAATCTAGATTCATATCCTTCATCACCATCGCGATCAGCTTCTGGGAATCGCTGGAGTCATAAATAGTGAATGAGTTGGTGTAGCCAAGTCGATTGGCTTCCTGTCGCAAGATTCGCACACAGGCCGAGTGGAATGTGGAGACCCACATTGATCGCGCACGATCGCCTACAAGATCTGCCACTCGCTCTTTCATTTCGCCAGCAGCTTTATTAGTAAAAGTGATGGCCAGGACTTCGTAGGGCGCAACCCCACGCTCTCCCAATAAAAAGGCGATGCGACGTGTCAGAACTCGAGTTTTTCCAGATCCTGCCCCTGCGACCACTAAAAGTGGTGCGCCATGGTGCTCAACGGCAAGACGTTGCTGCGGGTTGAGGCCATCTAAGAGGTGAGCAGAAGACACGGGTGGAGTCTAACCATCGAAAGATCTGACAAAATCAGCACATGGCCCCTATTGATGATTCCGAAATTCAGCGCGTCCTCGTCGTCACCGCCCACCCTGACGATCTCGATTTTGGTGCTGGTGGCACCATCGCACAATGGACCGCAAAGGGAATTGAAGTCTCTTATTGCATCGCCACCAATGGCGATCAAGGTGGCGAAGATCCACTCGTTCCTCGCGAAACAATGCCAGCGATTCGCCAGAAAGAACAGCGCGATGCCGGACATGTACTTGGCGTTACCGATATTGAATTCTTGAATTATCGTGACGGCTGGCTAGAGCCAACAATTGAACTTCGCAAGAAGATTGTGCGCGCAATTCGCCGGGTAAAACCAGATCGAATGGTTATCCAATCTCCAGAGCGCAATTGGGATCGTATTGGTGCAAGCCATCCCGATCACTTAGCTGCAGGTGAAGCTGCAATTCAGGCGGTCTATCCAGATGCTCGTAATGCATTTGCATTCGAAGATCTAATGCACGAAGAGGGGCACCATCCATGGAAAGTGAAGGAAGTGTGGGTTATGTCCCACAATCATCCAGATCACTTCGTGGATATCACTGAAACTTTCGATAAGAAGATGGCTGCGCTGCATTCACATGTTTCGCAGACGGCGCACAACTCAGAACTTGAAAAGATGGTTCGCGAATGGGGCGAGCGAAATGCTCGGGCATCGGGACTTCCGGAAGGTCATGTTGCGGAAGTTTTCCGCATCGTTAATACGAATTAATTAGCGGTTGCCGGCTCTGCGGTCGATAACAACTGGCGGAAGTACCGTAGTGGTGGGTGTTGTAGAACCATCGCTTGGATTAATTCGAGCGGAGAATTGTGCCGCGCCATTTATTGAGGGCCTAAATGTGCAGACAGCTGAATATGGTGAAGAACTGCCTGAGGTAGAGATGCTCACACAACCCGGAATCCGCTTTCCCTTCGAATAGAAGACAACTTTTCCAGGGGTATCCACTGTTAATGTAATGATGAAGTTCGTCCGATATTTTGAAGCACCCGTGTAAGAGGAACTGAGCACATTAGCCTGCTCCGCCACATTTGAAATTGTGACTTGAATCGTCTGAGTAGTCGATTGATTTCCATAGGGATCAGTTGCACGGACGATTACTACATAGATGTTATCGGCATTCGAATCTGCAGGAGCTTCAAAGTTCCTAGCCGAGATTGTGAGAACGCCAGTATTTGTATCTAAAGTAAAAAATGAACTATCTGAACCACTAGTTATTGCAAATGTTACTGATTTACTTGAGGTGATAGTTCCCACTGCAGTTGTATTTTCAGGTAATGAGAACGATGCCGAAGAGGTAATCGTGGGAACAATTCCATCTACTTTTTGATTGCTGGCTGCTGTTATTGCAGCGTGCGTCAAGCTTGCGCTAAATCCGGCCGAATCAAGAATCGTTCCGCTATTGAGCGCCAAGGTATTTGCAATTATAGAAATTCCAGCAGATGAGGTATCGCCGGAGACCACTGAATAATTGAAAATAATGGTTGGAGATCCAGAGCCCGAATAATACGAGAGATATTTGCTGGAAAGTCCGTTAATCGGAAATCGAGGTGCGCCTGTAATGGTCACAGAATCAGACCAGGTAGTAGAGAAAGTTATTACATCACCAACTGCGTATGTATTGTCGGAACCGCCATTACTTGTGAACGAAAGTGCAGTTATTGATGTCGTGCTTTTTGAAAAACGAATGATGATGATTCCATCTGCGCCGGCGCCACCGCCACGTGCAGCATCTGCAGCGTCAGATTTCCAACCGCCACCACCGCCACCGCCGCCTGTGTTCGTCGCAGCAGATGTAGCGCCCACGCCTGATGTAGAGAAACCACCAGTTCCACCGCCGCCATTTCCACCAACAGCGCCTACTCCAGTATTAGCTCCAGCGGGTGGGTTGCCAGAACCTGCAGGTGTACTTCCACCACCTCCGCCACCACCAAAGTAATAATTTCCGCCAACGTTTTGCCCACTACTTGTAGCAGTACTTAAATCATTGACAAGTGCAGATGTAACGCCAGATCCACCCGGACCGCCTGTTCCACCCTGGCCACCAATATCTTGACCATCAGTTCCGATTGCCGCAGCACCGGCACCACCACCACCGCCATCCCAAACATTTGCACCTCCAGCGAATGAAGTATTTGCGCCGCCATCACCAGATAAATCGTTTTGTGAACCACCTGTTCCTGCTCGTTGGCCACCATTGCCGCCGCCCGCGGTAATTGTTGAGCCACCAGAAACAACTAATTGACTCTGTGAACCATTTGTTCCAGAAGTGATTACTGCACCACCTGCACCACCAGTTCCAATTGTCATCGTTAAAGATCCGCCAGGTGTAACTGAAAGTCCAGTTCCTGTTTGAACAATTCCGGCTGCACCGCCACCGCCGCCACCAAGGGTGCCACCAGTATTTCCACCGCCGCCACCACCGCCGCCGCCGACAACTACGTAATCAACTGTGGTTACTCCGGTGGGAATAGTCCAGGTACATCCACTTGCACTTATGACTCGAATATATTTATAACTGCCAGAAGTAAAAAGTGAGACGCTACAAGCAGCAGCATGAGCGATTTGTGGAGAGATAAGTGCAAGAAAAGTCGAAAGCAAGGAGAAGCTAATAAAACGCGCTATCCCTCGTTGCATTGACCAATATTAGAGGCTGGCCAATGATGAACCAACTACTTAACAGTTACCTTTTCAAGCGCGATTGTCTGAGCTGGTGAACCGTCTTGACCGCCACCGGCTACGCCCTTAGCAGCAATTGCTTTAACGATATCTAGCCCTTGAGTGATCTGACCCCAGATCGTGTAATTGGGTCCAAGCGTGGTGTTGGCATAGACCAAGAAAAATTGGCTGGAGTTGGTGTTCGGTCCTGAGTTAGCCATCGCAATTGTGCCCGCTGGGTAATTGTTTTGAGCCGACGCTGGAAGATTCTCATCGCGGTAAGTGAACTTAGCGCCAGATGTTCCGGTGGCAGTTGGGTCACCACATTGCAATACAAAGATACCTGCGGTCGTGAGGCGATGGCAGAGTGAACCATCAAAGAAACCTTGGGAGGCCAAGCTAGACATGGCAGAAACAGTGAATGGTGCCTTAGAAGTAAAGCCTTCAAAGATGATGGTGCCGCAATTAGTAGTGAGGGTGAAGACTTTGTTCTTGGCAGTGTTCTTGATCAAAGTTGGTAGCGCAACATCTTTCGGTGCATGACCAACTGCGCTAGTTGCAGAGCACATTGATTTATTCGCAATCACTTTATTGGTTGCCTTAACTGGCTTTGGTGTTGCCTTACCGCCTGCGATCGCCAATGGAGCAGTGACAACTAATGAGATAGCCGTGATTGCTACGACGAGTGACTTACGCATTCTTATTACTCCCATTCAATTGTGCCCGGTGGCTTAGATGTGACATCTAAAACAACGCGGTTTACTTCGCGAACTTCATTGGTAATTCTGGTTGAGATTTTCTCTAGGACATCATACGGAACTCGTGACCAATCTGCAGTCATTGCATCCTCAGAACTTACTGGGCGTAACACGATGGGATGTCCGTATGTACGACCATCACCTTGCACGCCAACGCTACGAACTCCCGCTAAAAGAACTACTGGGCACTGCCAAATCACGCGATCGAGGCCAGCAAGCTTTAATTCTTCGCGAGCAATCGCATCTGCGCGACGTAATATTCCTAGATTATTCTCAGTAACTTCCCCGACAATTCGAATCGCAAGTCCGGGACCAGGGAATGGTTGGCGCATGACAATCTCTTCAGGAAGACCTAGCTGTAGACCTGCTTCGCGTACTTCATCTTTAAATAAAGTGCGTAGTGGTTCGACTAATGTAAATTGCAGATCATCTGGCAAGCCACCAACATTGTGGTGAGATTTAATATTTGCTGTTCCTTCTCCCCCACCAGATTCAACAACATCCGGGTAGAGCGTTCCTTGTACTAAGAAATCGATTGATTCAGTGGCAGATACTTCGCGCGCGGCAGCTTCAAATACGCGAATGAATTCGGTACCAATAATTTTGCGTTTGGTCTCTGGGTCTGTGACGCCAGCAAGAGCGGTCAAGAAACGTTCTTTCGCATCAACAACATGAAGAGCAACGCCAGTAGAAGCCACAAAATCACGCTCGACTTGTTCTGCTTCACCTTCGCGCAAAAGGCCGTGATCAACAAAGACGCAGATGAGTTGGGATCCCACTGCTTTTTGAACGATTGCAGCAGCTACTGCTGAATCGACGCCACCAGAAAGGCCACAGAGAACGCGCTTGGTTCCGACGACTTCCTTGATTCGGGCGACTTCGGAGGTAACGATATTTTCGGAGTTCCATGAAGGAGTGCAGCCGACGATGTCGATCAACCAACGTCGGAGAATCTCTTGCCCATTTTCGGAGTGCAAAACTTCTGGGTGGAATTGAACTCCAGCGAACATCGCATTGCCACTTTCAAAGGCAACGATCGGAGTAGCAGATGTTTGAGCAGTAGATGTAAATCCTGCTGGCACCGTAGTGACGCTATCTCCGTGCGACATCCACACTTTAAATTCATTAGGCAATCCAGTCAGCAACTTCGATGATGTATCTGAGATCTGCATCTCGGTGCGACCGAACTCTGATTTTCCAGTCTGGGTGACTACGCCACCGAGCGCTGCTGCCATCGCTTGAAAGCCGTAACAAATTCCAAAGACTGGAATGCCGGCTTCAAATAATTTCTTATCAATACTTGGTGCGCCCTCTGCATAAACCGAAGAAGGACCGCCAGAGAGAATGATCGCTTTGGGATTTTTTGCCAACATCTTTTCGACTGACATCGATGAGGGAACAATCTCGGAGTAGACCTGTGCTTGGCGAACACGACGAGCAATGAGCTGTGCGTACTGCGCACCAAAGTCGACTACAAGAACTGTTTCCGAATTAGGCACGATCAATAACGACCTCTACGCGTTGGAATTCTTTGATATCGCTATAGCCGGTAGTTGCAACTGCGCGACGAAGTGCGCCGAACAAGTTCATGCTGCCATCAGCAGTGTGTGAAGGTCCCACAAGGATTTCTTCCAAAGTTCCAACAGTTCCGACTGCGACTCTGTCGCCACGTGGCAATTCAAGGTGGTGTGCTTCTGATCCCCAGTGCCAGCCTTTGCCTGGTGCTTCCACTGCTTTCGCTAGTGGTGAACCCATCATGACCGCATCTGCGCCGCAAGCAATTGCCTTAGCAATATCGCCAGAGCGTCCAACGGAGCCATCTGCAATAACGTGAACATAGCGTCCACCAGATTCGTCCATGTAATCACGGCGAGCAGAAGCTACTTCTGCCACAGCGGATGCCATTGGAACAGCAAGACCCAAAACAGTACGTGTGGTGTGGGCGGCGCCGCCACCAAATCCAACCAATACACCAGCAGCACCAGCACGCATTAAGTGCAAAGCACCTGTTGCGGTAGCGCAGCCACCCACGATGACCGGAACATCGAGTTCGTAGATAAATTTCTTAAGATTGAGTGCTGTGCCTTCGGCTGCAACGTGCTCTGCGGAAACTGTGGTACCGCGAATAACGAAGATATCGACGCCAGCATCGACTACGGTCTTGTGTAATTCAGCTGTGCGCTGTGGTGAGAGCGCGGCAGCGACAGTTACGCCGGCATCGCGAATTTCCTTGATGCGCGCCTTAATTAGCTCTGGCTGAATCGGAGCTGAATACAACTCTTGCATCCGACGAATCGCTTGCTCTTGTGGCAGTGATGCAATCTCGCCTAATTGAATACGTGGGTTCTCATGACGAGTCCATAGACCTTCGAGGTTGAGAACACCCAATCCACCGAGCTTGCCGATAGCGATCGCAGTCTCTGGTGAAACAACAGAGTCCATAGGTGCTGCAAGCATTGGTAGTGCAAACTTATAAGCATCGATCTGCCAATTAATAGAAACATTCTCCGGGTCGCGAGTACGACGGCTTGGCACAATGGCAATATCGTCAAATGAATATGCCTGACGGGCGCGCTTGCTTGGACCGATTTCGATTTCGTTCATCTGACTTACTTTCCTTTGCGAGCGTAGTTAGGGGCATCTGCAATATCGAGCACATCGTGTGGATGGCTCTCTTGTAGTCCTGCTGCAGTAATTTGAATAAGGGTGCCGTTCTTTTGTAGATCAGCGATTGTGGCTGCGCCCGCATAACCCATGCCTGATCGCAATCCACCCACTAATTGGTGCACCACAACAGAGACCGGGCCGCGATACGCGACTTTGCCTTCGATGCCTTCGGGGACAAGTTTGTCTTCCGCCAAAACATCATCTTGCATATAGCGATCTTTGGAATATGACTTCTGCTCGCCGCGAGATTGCATCGCTCCGAGTGAACCCATTCCGCGGTACGCCTTAAATTTACGGCCCGCTACTTCAACTAATTCACCTGGTGATTCATCGCATCCAGCAAGCAAGGAACCGAGCATTACTGAATCAGCACCAGCTGTAATTGCTTTAGCGATATCACCTGAATATTGAAGTCCGCCATCTGCGATCAACGGTACATCTGCTTTCACACAAGCTTTATGAGCTTCCATGATTGCGGTGATCTGCGGAACGCCCACACCTGCAACTACTCGAGTAGTGCAAATCGATCCGGGACCCACGCCCACTTTAACCGCATCTGCTCCGGCGTTAATTAATGCTTGTGCACCTGCGCGAGTAGCAACATTGCCGCCGATGATTTCAATATGGGGATAAGCCTTCTTAATTCTTTCAATCGCATCTAATACAGCGCGGTGATGTCCATGCGCGGTATCCACGACAACAACATCAACGCCAGCTTCGATCAGAGCTTGCGCGCGAGCAAAACCATCATCGCCCACTCCGACGGCTGCGCCGACAATTCCTAATTTCTTAACTTCCTTGACGTGCTTGACCTGATCTTCAATCGGAAGATTGCGGTGCACGATTCCAATTCCGCCAGCTTTTGCCATCGCGATTGCCATCTTCGCTTCGGTCACGGTATCCATGGCAGATGAGACAAGTGGAATAGAGAGATTGATATTGCGAGTCAGGCGTGTGTTAGTGGCGACTTCGCTGGGCACTACATCCGATTCATCAGGCAGCAATAGGACGTCGTCGTAAGTCAGACCGAGCATTGCAACTTTTTCACGGGTGCCATCAAGCATTGGCCGAGTCTATTCGAGCGCCCCAGCGCCCCCAACTTGCCCACCCTGCACGCTCCATCAGGTGATCAAAGCCACCCCACTCCCTCAACATCTGGGGAATATCCCGCCTTGCCTGGCGGTTCAACTGACATAGAACCTTGTCGGTCTTGAACCCAGTGTTTGGAGTGTGTTGATGAATGAATTAGCTCGTCTGCCTCGCCCCATCGCATCTGAATGGGAATGGCAGCAAGATGCCGCTTGTCGTGATCTACCTACCGAAATGTTCTTCCATCCTGATGGCGAACGTGGTCCACGTCGTAAGAATCGCGAGAACGCTGCAAAAGCTGTGTGTGCTTCATGTCCAGTGATTCAAGCCTGTCGCAAGCAAGCGCTCTCACTTCAAGAGCCTTATGGAATTTGGGGCGGTCTCTCTGAAGATGATCGTTTAGCGATTATCAATCAACGCGCACCTCGTCGAGAATTAACGATTGCTTCAGCTAGTTAATTAAAAAGTCCAAGCCCTGACGCCGCCCGTAATACCCGCTGCGTTGGGAACGATTACTACATCATCCCCTAACGATTTGAGAGTGCTGGGCTTTAGGCGATTGGAATTACCGCCACCTAAATACAGACGATCCCAATGAAAGACGGGACGTAAATCTGCCACCATGTCGCGCACGCGACGCGACCAGAATGAATCACCCAGGCGACGACGTTCGTGCTCTCCGATCCAGGTGTCATAACTGGTGGAGCGACGAATTGGTGCATGTGATAGTTCAATATGTGGCGCAAGCTTTCCGCCATCAAATACAGCGCAACCAAGTCCGGTGCCGAGAGTCAGAACAACTTCAAAGCCGGTGCCAGAGATAACTCCGGCGCCATGAACTTCGGCATCATTTAATACAAGAGTGGGCACGCCCATTCGCGCAGATATGACACTCTGTAAATCAAATCCGCCCCAAGCTTTTGCTAAATCTGGATCTGCTTTAGTGCGTGGGCCTTTGGGATTGATGTAATGCGGTGTGAAGACCACAACGCCGTGGCGAATCATCCCGGGAAAGCCAACAGTGATGCGATCGGCCTTAGGTAATTGGGCGGCGATCTCAGAAATTGTTTGGAGTAATTTTTCTGGTGACAATGGATAAGGCGTGGGCACAGCTATCGGATTAGCGTGCATGGTGCCGGCCTCATCTAAGACAGATGCCTTAATGCTCAAGCCACCACAATCAATGGAGAGCGTCATTAAGGCCATGGTTAAGTCTCTCAGTTATATTGAGAAATAAAAAAGGGCCCCAGTAACGGAGCCCTTTTTTATTACTAATTACTTAGTGTGAGTGTCCACCAGGTCCATGGCTGTGGCCATGTCCTTGTGCTGCTTCAGCTTGGGTCGCCTCAGGAGTCTCGAATACGAGCGCTTCTGTGGTGATAAACATTGCTGCGATTGATGCAGCGTTAGCAAGAGCGGAACGAGTCACCTTTACTGGATCGATAACGCCAACCTTGACGAGGTCTTCGTAGACATCGGTACCAGCATTGAAACCTTCGTTTGGCTTCATGGTGCGGACCTTTGCGACTACGACATAACCCTCTTGGCCTGCATTCTCTGCGATCCAACGAAGTGGCTCATCGCAAGCTTTGCGAACTAGGCGAACGCCTACTGCTGCATCGCCTTCGAATCCGAGATCCTTGTCGAGAACAGCTGCTGCATGCACGAGTGCTGCGCCGCCGCCGACAACGATTCCTTCTTCGACCGCTGCGCGAGTAGCTGAGATTGCATCCTCGAGGCGAAGCTTCTTCTCCTTGAGTTCAACTTCAGTATGCGCACCAACCTGAATTACGCAGACGCCACCAGCGAGTTTTGCAACGCGCTCTTGGAGTTTTTCGCGATCCCAGTCAGATTCAATGCCTTCGAGCTCCTTGCGGATTTCGCTAACGCGAGCTGCAACTTCGGCCTTATCGCCAGCGCCATCAACGATGGTGGTGGAGTCTTTAGTAATCACGATGCGACGTGCCTTACCAAGTAGGTCGAGTGTTACTGCTTCGAGCTTGAGGCCGACCTCTGCTGAGATGACCTGTCCGCCAGTAAGGATTGCAATGTCCTGCAACATAGCCTTACGACGATCGCCAAAACCAGGAGCACGTACTGCTGCTGAAGTGAAAGTGCCGCGCATGCGGTTAACGACGAGGGTAGAAAGTGCTTCACCTTCGAGGTCTTCGGCGATGATCAATAGTGGCTTGTTAGCTGCAGCGACTTTCTCGAGGACAGGAAGGATCTCGCCAATTGCAGAGATCTTCTGACCGGAGATAAGTACGTAAGCATCTTCCAGAATTGTCTCCATGCGATCGTTATCAGTAACGAAATATGGAGAGATGTAGCCCTTATCGAACTGCATTCCTTCAGTGAAGACGAGTTCTACGCCAGTTGTTGATGACTCTTCAACAGTAATAACGCCATCCTTGCCGACCTTCTCCATTGCTTCGGAGATGAGTTCGCCAATGACTTTGTCTTGTGCTGAGATGGTCGCAACATCTGCGATCTGAGCTTTGTTATTTACAGCAGTTGAGTTCTTGCGAAGCTCTTCGGAGACTGCAGCAACTGCAGCTTCGATTCCCGCTTTGATTCCCATTGGCTGGGCTCCGGCAGCAAGGTTACGAAGACCTTCCTTGACCATTGCTTGTGCCAAAACTGTTGCGGTGGTTGTGCCATCGCCAGCGACATCATTGGTCTTCTCCGCAACTTGCTTAACAAGTTGTGCGCCCATGTTCTCGGCCGGATCAGATAGCTCAATCTCTTTTGCGATGGTGACACCATCGTTAGTGATAAGAGGTGGCCCGTATGACTTCGCGATAACAACGTTACGACCCTTAGGTCCAAGTGTTACTTTGACGGTGTCAGCAAGAATGTTGACTCCACGCTCCATCGCACGACGAGCAGCCTCGTCGAATTGAAGACTCTTTCCCATCTGGGTTACGCCTTCTCGATGATTGCGAGAACGTCGCGTGCAGAAAGTACGAGGTAATCCTCGCCCTTCACGTTCACTTCAGTTCCGCCGTACTTGCTATAAAGAACGACATCGCCAACTTTGACATCCATTGGTACGCGGACGCCATCATCGAAGCGACCTGGGCCTACTGCAACAACAGTTCCCTCTTGTGGCTTCTCTTTAGCGGTATCTGGAATTACAAGTCCTGATGCAGTTGTCTGCTCAGCTTCGTTTGCCTTAACGACAAGACGGTCTTCTAGTGGCTTGATGGCAACGGCCATGGTTCGCTCCTTCTATAAGTCGGATTTACCTTCACTGCCCGGTCCACCGCTGAGTTAGCAGTTGAAGGCCGAGAGTGCTAAAGCCAACTTTAAAGGGGGGCAAGCCAGGCTGCAACTTGGGCGGGGCTGAGCGGGAAATTCGTCCCAGCCCGGGTCAAGAAAGGCTAGAAGGATCGAATTGGGCGGATGTTATAGGTGTTGGCCTTGCTGTTATTGACGGTGTAGTAAGTCTGAGAATAAGTGTCCATCATATTTAAATACCAAGCATTGCTTGCATCCTTCTCGGAAGAGGACCAGTAGCTCCCTGAATAAATGCCCAGAACGGAAGTGGTGTTTGGAATGCCAAGGCATTTTGTTGAGTCAGGAGTTCCCTGTTGCCCGCTGATGTACTTACATATTTGAGTGAGCTCTGCCAAATCAGGCAAAAACCAATCCGTCTTACCTCCACCGTTATAGCTGCGAGCAGCTCCTGCCGCAGAAGTCGCGTCGTTGCCCTGGGCAACAATATTAAGTGAGTTGATATATCCGAGTCCGATACCCGTAATTGATCCATTGGCAGTTGCGTCAGCGGTTATTCCATTTGCTGGATTAACGGATGTACTTGTCTTTCCCACCATCGCCCACGGCGATCCACGGTCTCCTGAAGCCCATGACGCTGGCGCCATTTCCAAATAGCGACAGGTATTTGACACTGTTGGGCCACAATTAAATCCACCCGCATTTACATAAATAATGATTCCGCCACCAGGCCCAGTATTTCCATAAGTACATGTGCCACCAGAAGAGCAATCAAGCGCAGAATGCGCGCCGCTTTGAAGGGACAATTTATATACGGCTGATGCAAGAGCAACCGGTGAAGCGAATGTCACTGTAAAAGAACCAGACGAACTTGAAATCATTGTGCCGGAACTCCCGAGGCCACCTTGAAATATGCCAGCATTATCCCAAATGGAAGCAACCGTTGAAGAAGAATTGAATATAGCGAGCGCACCGCCAGTGTTTCCATATGCTGAAATACTGAAATCGACTCCGTAGCAATTGGAAGGTATCCCAGAAACTGTGACCCCGGTAAAGTAATGAGCTCCCCCGCCTGATGAATTTACAAAAGTTGACGCTGGGGTCATGGTTAATACGGAAGAACCTGAGCATGCGGCAGTAACGGCAACACCTTGGCCAAATTCAACTGGTACACCCGTTCCGATTGAAATATTGGCAGCAAGGGTCGTCTTAAAAAAGACCGTTGTGGCAATCAAAAGCATGATTGAGGCTAGGACGGGCGAGACTCTCCGTCGATGTACAGGAGCTTCTTCAATTGGGTCGTCAAAGTAAAAGTCAGACACTTAGGCTCCCTTCCGAAGATTGGAATACTATTCCATACTTGGGAAATTAAGCCATTCTTCCCAAATCCCCCCTCGGGGCTCTCCCGCTTCTGAAGATTCCCTCCCTAAAATTGAGTTATGGCGACAAAGAAGAAGGCGGCCCAGCCCAGTCGGCAGGCTGCCTATACCGCCCGTAATAAGGCGAGCTTGGTCTTAGCCGCCCAAAAGATCCTTGCCGAGATTGGTCCAGCAGCGACGATCGAGGAGATATCTTCGATCGCTCAATTTTCCCCCACCACTATTTACAAATACTTTCCCAATAAGGAAGCGCTCTTTACCGAGGCGATGTCGCAAATTTGGTCTGAATGGGTTCTCTGGTCTTATAACGGAAAACATCCGACTGAAAGTCTTGAAGTCGTTATTGATTCAGCTCGAAAACTCTTTTGGATCAAGCAGACCCATCCACTCTTCGCGAAGATTCTTCATAACACTTTGAGCAACCCTGAATTTATTATTAACGCAGTTTCCGGACCTGGGCGAGATGTATTTAAAGAACTTGCGCGAAGGGGTGAGATTGCTAAAACCGATTTCGATAATAGATTGCATCTCTATGCCTACACCTTGGCAGGTCTACTCACGGCGGTTCATGTAACAGAGTCCATGTCACCTGCCGAAGCTGATCATGCGTTGGGTTATGCCTTGCGGATATTTGAGGTAAGTGAAGCTAGAGCTAAAAAAATAGTTTCTCGAAAACTTGAATTCGCCCCTACCAAATAACTTTTTTAATCCCTGCCGACGAATCAGTAGCAATTCCGACTTCACTGGCAGGTTGACCTGACATAACAGCTAGTGAACCCAATGCCGCAACCATCGCGCCATTGTCGGTGCAGAGACCAATTGGTGGAGTACGAAGTTGAATACCTGCCTTCGCGCATCGCTCGATCGAGAGTTCGCGAAGACGTGAATTAGCTGCTACTCCTCCAGCAATAATCAAAGTATCGATGCCGCTCTCTTTACATGCTGTGAGTGATTTCCGAAGCAAGACATCTACAACTGCTTCTTGGAACGAGGCCGATACATCTGCCCGCTTATAAGCAGGAACTGTTTGGAGATAGCGAGCCACTGCTGTTTTGAGGCCTGAGAATGAGAAATCAAAGTGATGTGCTTCTTGATCGCTGGCGTGGGTAAGCCCGCGTGGGAAATCTATGGCGAGTGGATTTCCATCTCTGGAATCGCGATCGATCGATGGTCCGCCTGGGAATGGTAGATCGAGAAAGCGAGCGACTTTATCGAAGGCCTCACCAGCTGCGTCATCGATAGTAGATCCAAGTGTTATTACGTCGGAGGTAATGTCATTTACTTGCAATAGTGAACTGTGACCACCGCTTACTAGTAATGCGATCGCTGGGTTGAGCGGATGCTCGGAATTCAACGCATCTACAGCGATATGCGCAGATAAATGATTAACGCCGTAGAGCGGTTTATCTAGTGCAAGAGCCAAACCATTGGCACTACTTACGCCCACAAGGAGCGCGCCGACTAGTCCGGGACCGGCAGTCACTGAGATGGCATCGATATCTTTTAAGGAAACTTTGGCGTCATTGAGTGCGCGCTGAATAACAGAGGTCATGGCCTCTAAGTGCGCGCGACTAGCGATCTCGGGGACAACTCCCCCGTATCGAGCATGCTCTTCCACGCTAGATGAGATCACATTAGCAAGCAGCGTGCGACCTTTGACGATTCCGACTGCCGTCTCATCACACGATGTCTCGATACCAAGTACCAATGGCTGGCTGCTCATTTGCGAAGGTCCTTTCGCATCACGATGGCAGTCAAACCAGGACCGTAGTAATCCTTGCGACGAGAGACTTCGACAAAACCAAAGGATTGATAAAGCGGAGTGGCCTCGTCGTTACCTGTGCGCACCTCCAACATAATCGCATCTGATTTCTGGACCCGACCCCAATCGATCAAACGGCGCAATAATTCACGGGCGATTCCTTTACGGCGCTCATCGGGTGTGACGGTAAGAGTCATGACATCGCTGGTATCGCCACGACGGAGGATGCCGGCATAGCCAATAACTTTCTCATCGCGAGTAGCGGCAATGTAATAACGATCTTTGTGGCCAATCTCTTCCTTAAATTGTGCAAGCGACCAGGGATCGTGAAGGTAGGAGATCTTTTCAATGGCATGGGCATCCACGGCATCCATCACTGTCATCGCACGAAACTTCACACCTTGTGGCGCTGGGAATGCGTCGGGGCGGCGCACATATATTGGCTCAGCAAACTCATCACGAGCTGCGACTAGCCCAGCCACCGAGGGAGTTAAATCGTTGTGAATAGGTAGATCTTGTTGGAGCGAGAGCGGTGATGCCACTAAATGATCGGTAATTCTTTCGCCAGCTTTGTAATGCGCCCAGAAAACTTCCTTGCGCCGAGCATCAATGGTGACAATAAATTCACTTTCAATGATCTGGGTGGCGATTGCGTCCAGTGATGAGACACCACGACAAGTAATACCTCGGGCCAATGCAAAGCTCTGAGCAAATGCGATCCCAACGCGCAGTCCCGTAAATGGCCCAGGGCCCATGCCCACAACGACTTCTGTCACCTCAGGGAATTGAGAGAGTGCTTCCTGTACTAACTTCGGCAGAACTTCACCATGAGCAATCGGATCATCATAGTGTTTTTCAAACATGACTTCTCCATTAACGACAATTCCAACAGTTGTCCGATTGGTGGATGTATCAATAACCAGAGCGGTACTCATAGTGCAATACCCACCCAGCGTTCGCCATGTCCGACGTAATCCAATGTTCTTACATTCTCATCATCGCCATGTGCCAGAGTAATTTCTAGGTACTCATCACTTAAGCGATCGGCAAGTCCCTCGCCCCATTCGACGACAGTGATGTGGGTGGGTAGATAACTTTCTAGGTCTAGATCATCAAAGATTGCAGCCGCTTCACCTTGCGCGCGATATGCATCGACATGAACTAGCGGAATTCCAGCAGCACCGGCCGGATGAATACGAGAGATAACAAAAGTGGGAGAAGTGACTCCGTCGATTCCCAACGCTTGGGCAACTCCTTGTGTGAAGGCAGTTTTCCCGGCACCGAGTGGACCACTGAGAAGTATGAGATCCCCCGCTTTGAGTTGGCGACCCAGACGTGCGCCGAAATCGCGCATCTCTTCCACGCTCTGGATCGTAATCACTAGCCGAGTTTACCTACTCCAATAAGAAAGGCCCCCACCTGTGAAGGTGAGGGCCTAACTGTTAAGCGTTACTTACTTATTACTCTCCGTAGAACTTAAGGAGAGGTGCGCGATATCCGCTGTCGACTACGCCGCCAGCCTTACGTGCCATATTGCGAACAGTTGAAGTTGTCTTCAACGTGCCTTCCTTTGCTGCAGTCACCAACATATTTGCGAGGTTGACGTACTGCGCAGCTGTGAAGTTACAGTGGTTTGTACCTGTAGCTGCTGCTGGGGTTGTATTTGGAGATCCCGCTGCAGTGAACTTGGTATAGCTCGCTGGTGGATTGTTCCAAATTGGCAAGAAGAGAATCTTTGGCGCAACATACTTGCCGCTATTCTCTGTTGCCTTCTTAGCAGTAGCCATTGCAGCCTCAAGCTGAGGTGCGTACTTATCAACCAACCATTGGGTGTTACCCGCTGGAACGATTGGATCAGCAGTTGCAGCCAATGCAATTGTTGGGACGTTGATCTTGCCGGTGTGCTGAGTCAAGCCGCGAAGCTTGGCTGTTGCATCGGCTGATCCGGTCCAACGTGGAGCTGCTGGGTTTGCTGCATTAAGGAATGAAAGCATTCCTGTGATTGCAGTGTTACCTGAAAGCGCACCATTGAAGGAGAGCGCATCTGATGCCACGCGAGCTGAGTAATCAGTCTTTGTGTTATCGAAGTATGCGCCACCTGTTTGCTGCTCGAGATCGAGAGTAGCAAGTACTGCAAGTGCAGCTGCTTGGGTTCCGTTTTCGAGGACTGCAAGTGCTGGTGATGCAGCAAGCGCAAATGATGTGTAAGCAGCATCTGTCTTCTTGCCTGGACCAGTGGTTGCATCAAAGTGTGCTGACTTTGTTGGGATTCCGGCCATAAGTCCGATCATCAACAGAGCAGAACGTGGAGGAATTGCAGCAAGTGCCTTACCTGCAGCACCTGATGTATCAGGCCAAGCATTGGTGGTCATTGATGCTTGAAGTTTTGCCGCAACAGTGAAGACCTTTACGAGATCTTGCATTGCTTCGCCAACTCCAGCCGCATCTGCGGAATATCCGTGGCCCTTAATTGAAGGATCGAAGAATGTCTTCATACCCCACAAGAAATCGCCAGCGCCGGTGAGTTCTGCTTCGACGGTGCCGAGTGCAGGACACATAAGTCCAGCTGCGTTAATGAGTTCTGGGTGTTGTTCTGCCAGGCCTTGGGTAATGAAGCCACCGAGTGACTCGCCCCATGCAATAACAGAAGTTGTCTTGGTGAATTGCTTCTTGAACAATCCAATCAATTCAACGTCAGTTGAGATTGCCTTGCCTGCATTCCATCCCTGTACTGGGAAGGAAGAACCCATGATTCCGAAACCTTGGCCCAAAAGCGCCTTGATGACAGTGGTATCAGAGTTGCCAACAAGAGGTGCTGGCTGAGGATTATTTGTCACACGAGCAACGGTGTAACCGCCGACAAGTGGGACAGCTGCAGGAATATCAACTGCGTAGCGATATCCATGTGAGTAGATAAATGCAGTTCCGTTGAAGTTCGCTGGAACCATCATTGCGTAAAGCGCGCCATCAGATGTCGCACCACCGCAAGTAGTGATGTAGTTCGCTGTTGCGCACTTTGGATCTGCTGCATTAGCAACAGTTGGGACTGCGCTCACGCCGAATACGACGAGAGCAGATGCGCTGATTAGCGCTAACTTCTTAGTTAGATTACTCATGAGTTGTTTGGCAATCCCTTCGCTGGCATTGCAGAACGCTTGTAGGTTGATTTAACAACATCACCAGCGCCTGAATCGGTTGTGTAAAGAGCGTATTTTCCGCCCTCAGGAAGCATTGCACCTGAAGAGTTATAGGTACCGAACCAGTAGCCGGAATATCCGACATGGCTAGAGGAGCTGTAACCCAGAGGTGAGAATGCTGCAGATGCGAATGTTGAACCCTTAGCTGCGATACCTGCCATCAAGCTTGCGCGTGTTGGGTTCTTACCCGCTGCGCGAAGTGCCTGAACAGTCATCATTGCGGTGTTCATACCAATCAAGACGTTGTTATCAAATACAGCGGATGCGTTGTATTTGGTATTTACATCTTGGAACATCTTGATGTATTCATCAGATGCATCAGTTGGGCTTGGAACAAATGAAGCACCGCGAGCGCCAGTCAATACTGCTGCTGGTACGCCAAGCGCCTTAAGTGTTGTTGCATCGCCACCAACAGATCCGAGGATCCATTGAGTTTTGAAACCAAGTTGTGCTGCTGCGCCAAGAGCTGGACCGGTTGCTGAAGTTACACCGAACATTACGGTGACTTCTGAACCAGCAGCCTTGAGCTTGCCGATCCAACCAGCGCCTACTGCTGCGCTCTGTGAACCAGATGCATAAGGAATCTTGAGATCGAAGTTGAGGCCTGCTGCTTTAAAGCCAGCGAGTGCATCTGTTCCGAAGTCATCATCTTGGTAGATGAGAGCAAGCTTCTTGCCTGCAAAGTTCTCCTTGATATAGGAAGCCATGATCTTTGCTTCCATGTAATAAGAAGGAAATAGTGGGTAGGTGGTTGGGAACTTCTTAGCATCTGCAAATCCGCTAAATCCGGTATTTACAAAGAGGGAAGGAATTCCACGACGACCAAGATTCACACCACTTGCGATAGCAAGGTTGTTAGAGGTACCTAGCTGACCAACAGTTGCAAATACCTTGTCCTTGAGCACGAGCTCGTTGGTCTTTGCTACTGCGTTGGTTGGTAGGTAGCCATCGTCTTTGATAACTAATTGAACTTTGCGGCCGTAGACGCCACCATTGTCATTGACGTAGTTGAAGTAAGCCTGCATGGCCTGTCCAACTTTGTTATAACCAGGGGCTGCTGCGCCTGTAAGAGGAAGAGTGATTCCAAGCTTGATCGTCGTTGCTGTCACACCGGTTTCTGAGTGTGGGCTGAATGCTTGTGCTGGTAGTGAGGTTGTTGCCATCACTCCGGCAGTTAGCAGCGCAGCAGCAGCAAGCGAACGCTTGGTGCGAACTGATCCGAACATGTTTTTCCTTCCGGTACTTGCCATGCGGTTGCAGGGCATGAGGGACGTACTTTCTCTTATAAATTGACGGGCCTAGGCCCGCTCAGTAACGCCAAGTTAACTACTTTTTGCGGAATTTGGGACCGTTTGGGGCAAAAAGTACCGTAACGATTAGGAGAAAACTCGTTATAAATACTGGCAAATTATCGGAAATGTGCGGACCGCTGGCGAAATAGTCGGTGACTCTGCCCGATAGATCCTCTTTTATGGCCACGAGCAAAAGCCCGGCTATCAAGGCGCCAGCAAGGCTGGTGGTGCCGGCTAAGACCACCCCAGTAAGGATGGTGAAAGAAAGTACTAATGGGAAAGCATCCGGGAAGGCGCTCTTAACGCTCATGGCGAGAATGGCGCCGGCCAATCCCGCAATTCCAGAGCTAATGGTGAAAGCCAATACTTTTGAACGCCCAATATGAATACCAGATAGTTCAGCAGAAACTGGTGCGCTTCGAAGTGCTCGCCATTGGCGCCCATAACGACTCGAAAGTAAATTCGATAACAGCCAAATAATAATGAGACCAGCTAATGCGGCTATCCAAAAATACCATTTGTATTCAGTTGCATTATCGCGAAAAGATTTTGGTGCGTTTCCCAGATCATAAGGAAGTCCTTGTGTTCCTTTGAGGAAGGAAAACTGACTTGTGATGAATGGCAACCCAAAGGCAAGTGCCAAAGTTGTGCCGGCAAGATACGGCCCCTTCAATCGCCCAGCGGCAACTCCAAGCAAGGCGCCAAAAATTGCAGCACCTAACACCGCAATCGCAAATGTTGCTGCAAGCGGAAAGTGCCAATAAGTTCGCGATAAGACAGCTGAGTATGCACCTACCGCCATTAAGGCACCGTGACCCATAGAGATTTGTCCAGAATAGCCAGTTAACAAAACTAATGAGCATATTGCAACAACCGTATAAATAACCATCATGCCTTGAGTCACGCGCAACTCATCCACATGATCACCAATAAAGAATGCAGCTATTCCCATTGCAACAAAGGAAAGATTCCGGAGTCGGCTACGCACTTCGACCTCGTCTCGCGGCAATAATTCCCCCCGGTTTAATTAACAAAACCAGAAGTAAGACCACAAACGTGGATGGAAATTCGAGATTTGAATTCACATATTCGCGAATAAATGCCAATCCAACTCCAAGCACCAATCCACCAACTGCTGCGCCAATCAGACTTTCCAATCCTCCAATTACGGCCGCGACGAAACCATAAATGAGAAGTGAATCCAGCGAGTTAGGCGACAGACCTGATTGTGGTGTGATGAGAACTCCAGCAACTGCGCCAGTTGCTCCGGCAAAGGCCCAGCCAACAGTTCTAATTCGGTCGACTTTGACGCCGGCTAGGCGAGCAGTTTCTGGCTGGAATGCCGCGGCCCGCAGTGCAAGACCCAGCGAAGTTTTCTGGAAAATAACAGTGAAAACGATCATGACAACGATTGTCGTAATGACAATTAATAAGTTGTAACGGGAGAAGGGAATAGTTGTGTGACCAAAAGTAAATCCAATATTGCTGACTGGAGCTTTGTATTGACGAAGGTCTCCGCCCCAGATCATTCCCACAACAGATCGAATAACTCCAAGTAATCCCAGAGTCGCGATGATTGGTGCGATGGATGCTAGTGGTCCATTTGCGGACCGCTTTGTTAATGAACGAATAAGTAGCGCATCTACTAATGCACCAATAACTGCTCCTGCAACTAGTGCGACAGGAAGTGCGAGCCAGTAATTATTAGTTCTGCTAATAACTTCATAGCCAATGTAAGTAGACAAGATTGCTTGTCCTGCTTGCGCAAAATTCACAACCCGAGTCGAGCGCCACACAAGTACCAAAGCGAGTGCCATCAAACTATAAATAGAACCAGCGGTGATGCCAATTAAAGATGTATTAAGTATCGTCAACATTAGTACCCCAAATATGCCGCACGAAGGGCCGGGTCGTTGACGAGATCAGCGGACTTTCCGGCGGCCACGAGTTTTCCTAAATTTATAATGATCCCAGCATCGGCAATCTTGAGTGCGCTCATTGCATTCTGTTCGACCAGAACTACAGTGAGCCCCAAACGTTGGCGCATGGAATTAATGGCATGGAAGATCTGTTCTATGACCAACGGCGCAAGACCTAGAGATGGTTCATCGAGCAGCAATAATTCTGGACGAGAAATAAGCGCGCGGCCAATGGCTAACATCTGACGTTCTCCACCCGACAGAGTGTCTGCGCTCTGGGAGAGTCGCTCACCCAATCGTGGGAAGAGATCTATGACTTCACTTTTGGCTAATGCAACATCTTTCTTATCACGGCGCCAAATACCACCGAGGTTGAGATTTTCTTCCACAGTGAGCTCTGGGATAACTGACTTGCCATCTGCTACATGCAAAATTCCTTGGCGAACTAAATTCTCTGGCTTCTGACCCAATATCGAATTGCCTTTCCAGGTCGCACTGCCAGCTTTTGTTGATTTCAAACCAGTCAAAGCTCGTAGAAGGGTTGTCTTGCCGGCTCCGTTGGATCCAATTACTGCAGCAAGCTCACCTTGTGGAACAGTAAAAGAGAGGCCATCGACAGCGCGAATTGCCCCATGATCAACAGTGAGGTCAGAGACAATGAGTGCGCTCATGAATTTGCCTGCACACCCAAGTAGGCAGCAACAACTGCAGGATCTGTTCGCACTTGATCGACTGCGCCACTGGCAATTACTTCACCAAAATTGAGAACGTAGAGGCGATCACAGACTGACATCACCACATCCATATGGTGTTCAACTAATAGCACTGACATGGTCGCCGATAAGTTGTGGATCAAATTATTCATCCACTCAATATCTTGAGATCCAAGTCCACCTGCAGGTTCATCGAGCAAAAGAATTTTAGGTTCCGAGACAAGTGCCCGAGCTATCGCAATTCGCTTAGTTACTGGATACGGCAAAGAATCCACTCGACGATCGGCGATTCCTGCGGCATAGACGCGTTCGAGTGAAGTCATCGCGCGATCCTTAAGGTGGCGTTCTTTTTTGCCATCCAAACCAAGGGCAGCGCGAATCAAACCGCCTTCTGCAAATTTAGTTGCACCGATCATCACATTCTCTAAAACAGTGAGATCGGGAAATAGCCCAACTCCTTGTAATGTCCGAGCAATACCCAAATCGACCAACTCATCAGTGGTCGGCCAATCATGTCTCTTGCCATTAAGTGAGAGCGATCCTTGCGCTTGGACAATTCCGCATAAAGAATTAAAAAGCGTAGTTTTGCCGGCGCCATTAGGGCCGATCAATCCCACAACTTCATTGGGATATAGATCGAGATGTACATCGGAGAGCGCTTTTAGCCCACCAAAGTGGACAGATAGTCCCTCAATGGAAAGAAGGGCGCTTCGTTGCGAACTCACCCGTAGATTCTAGGCACGCGAGAGGCAATTCTTGTAACTATTTCGTAGTTAATTGTCTTTGATGCTTCCGCCCATTCATCAATCGAGTAACCACCGGCGCCGAAGAGGAGAACTTGATCACCGTTTTTCGCCTCCGATCCAGGACCTAGGTCAACAACAAATTGATCCATTGAAACGCGTCCAATTATGGGCGCCTTCACTCCATGGAAAGTAACTCCCACAGCGCTCGATGTATTTCGTGGAATTCCATCTGAATACCCCATGGCGACGATGCCTAATGTGGTGTCGACAGAAGTAACTCCGACTCCCCCATAACCAACGGGAGTTCCAGCTTTAACTTTCTTTACTAATGCCAGAGTCGCAACTACCGACATTGCCGGGATGAGGCCAAGTGATTCTCCGCTGCCCATTGATGTGACGTCAGGTGAGAGTCCATACATTGAAATTCCAAGTCGAACGATATTGCGGTGTGCGCCAATGCGAGTCTGGGCAGCGGCAGAATTAGCGAGGTGTACAAGTTGCGGATTTATTCCTGCACTTTTCAATTGGGCAAGCGCAGCATCAAAATGGGTGATCTGCGAATCAGTTTCAGGGCGCTCTGGTTCATCCGCGCGTGCAAAATGTGTCCAGAAGCCGATGTAATCGAGTTCGAAAGTATTCGCAACTTCTAAAAATTCTGTAAAATCCTCTTCCGTGAACCCGCCACGGCCCATTCCTGAATCAAATTCGATATGAACTCGAGGCTTCTTTCCCAGCGACTTGCCTGCCGATTCAATCGCACGGGCATGATCAATAGAGGCGAGAGATAAATCGATATTCAATTCAATCGCGCGTGAAAAATCTTCACCAAGCGGAGTTAGCCATGCGATCAATGGTTCAGATATTCCTGCCTCACGAAGCGCAAAAGCCTCTTCTAATAATGCAACTCCAAGCCAAGTAGCACCAGATTCAAGTGCACAATTTGCTACCGGAATAAGACCATGGCCATAGGCGTTGGCTTTGACGACAGCTAATACCTCTGCTTCAGTGTTGCCTCTAATTTTCTTGATATTAGATGCGATCGCACCAAGATCAACATGTACTTCTGCCCGCTGCCCCATTACTTATTCTCAACAATCACCATGGCCGATGCGATTCCGGCATCGTGAGAGAGAGTTAGGTGCACAGTGAATTCTTTCAAACGGGTAGCCATCTCACCAGTAAATTCAAAGTATGGCTTGCCAGTTTCTTCAGATTTGATTTCTGCATGCTGCCAATTGAAAGCTGCCTTTGCGTTGAGCGCTTTGGCCAATGCTTCTTTTGCCGCGAAACGGGCAGCAAGTGAAGCAATAGGTTTTGAAGCTTCGGCTGGGGTGAATACTCGAGCCGACATACCAGGTGTGCGATCTAGCGATTCCTTAAAGCGAGCGATATCTACAACATCAATACCAATTCCGAATATTGAACTCATGAGGGCTGCTTCTTTGATGGAACAAATCGGTCGATAGCTATTAGTGCCAGAAGGATTGCTCCACCCAGTAAAACTCCACCCAATAGATCACTAAACCAATGTGTGCGGCGAATCAAGGAGACAATACAAACGGCCAGAGTAATCACTCCTGCAAGCCAACCCAGCTCTATCCCCTGAAATGGATCGCGCTTGGTATAGCGAAATACTAAATAAGAAAGAAGTCCCCACGAAACTAGTGCGTTAGCAGCATGCCCGCTGGGATAGGACATCCCACCTTGATGAAGCTCATCAAGAAAGAGGCGTGGCTTAGTGCGACCAAAAAATAACTTTGAAGCTCCGACCACACCATTGAGTGCGAGCAGAGAGAGGATGGAAAGGTTGAGTGGTCGATAGGACTTAAATCTCCAACTTATAAGTACCGCAGAAGTGATGAGGATTGTTGCGGTAAACCAACGAAGTCCTAAATCATCGATTGCAATCAGTACATGACTTGGGAACCCCTTAATTGTGTAATGCTTCATATTTTGAATATGGTGATCGACGTTGTAGAGCCAGCTTTTTGCCAAAATTTGTTGGGTGGTAATAAGAAATCCCACAAAGAGAAGTGCTGATACTTGGAGCGCCCGCACCATCTCCTTCTTTCGAAGCGGAGTTAATTCGCGGTAGATAGTCATATCACTCAACAGTTACAGATTTGGCGAGATTGCGAGGCTGATCAACATCATTGCCGCGCGCAATTGCCATCTCGTAAGCAATGACTTGTAGTGGGACAACTGATAGAACTGGTTGGAGGAATTCGTGAACTTTTGGGATGCGGATCAGGTGATCAGCAGATGCAAGCGGAGCATCGGAGATTGCGATGATGACCGCTCCGCGTGCCTTAACTTCTTGAATATTGGAGGCCATTTTTTCGGCAAGAAGCGAACCTTCCGGTGGCATGATCGCGACTACTGGTGTGCCCTGATCAATAAGTGCGATCGGACCATGCTTGAGTTCGCCGCCCGCAAAACCCTCGGCATGCATATAGGCCAATTCCTTCAGCTTCAACGCACCTTCAAGCGCGGTAGGGAAACCTACGTGGCGACCTAAAAAGAGCATTGACGTGGCATCTTTAAATTGGCGGGTGAGTGCTCGTAGTGGCTCAACAGTCTCAAGAATTTGTTCAACTTTTGCAGGAAGCTCGGAAAGCTCTGCCGCAATACTTTCCTGAGTTGCTAGATCAAGTGTTCCGCGCTGGCGACCAAAGTGAAGAGCAAGTAAATACATGGCAATTAATTGCGCAGTAAATGCTTTAGTGGAGGCAACCGCAATTTCAGGGCCGGCATGTGTGTATAGAACGGCATCTGATTCCCGAGGAATTGTCGAGCCATTGGTATTGCAGACAGAGAAAACGCGGGCGCCATGTGAGCGCGCATAACGCATCGCCATCAATGTATCCATTGTCTCGCCGGATTGAGAGATAGGAATGAGAAGAGTGTTGGCATCAACACTTGGTTCGCGGTAGCGATATTCCGAAGCGAGCTCTACATCAACCGAGATACCAGCCCACTTCTCCATCGCATATTTTCCAACGAGCCCTGCGTGATAGGCAGTTCCGCAGGCAATAATCACAATCTTGGTAATTCCTTCAAGTGAAATTCCGGCAGTAATCTCGGGATCAAGGCCACCAAGGCGACCGATCAAAGTATCTGCAATCGCTTTAGGCTGTTCATAGATTTCTTTAAGCATGAAATGCTCGTATCCCCCACGTTCTGCGGCAGAGGCATCCCAAGAGATCTCATATTCCTTTGGCGTTAAAACTTTTCCATTGATATCGGTAACAACGATGGATGATGCGGTGATATCTACGATCTCATCTTGACCGAGCTCGATTGCATGCTTAGTGAATTCAATAAATCCAGCTACATCAGATGCCAAGAAATTCTCGCCATTGCCTACGCCCACGACGAGTGGTGAATTACGTCGGGCTCCAACTATGCGCCCTGGCTCGTCAGAATGAATAGCAAGTAAAGTAAATGAGCCACGTAATTGACTGCAGACATCGCGCATCGCTGCAGCTAAATCTCCATGGTGTGATTTGCGAGCATCACTCAAAAGGTGAACTACTGATTCAGTATCAGTCTCTGATTTAAATATGTGGCCGCGCTTTTCGAGCTCGGCCCGAAGCTCAACGTAGTTTTCAATAATCCCGTTATGAATGAGCGCGAGCTTTCCTTCGTTATCTAAATGAGGGTGTGCGTTGGTGTCGGTTGGTCCACCATGGGTAGCCCAGCGAGTGTGGCCAATTCCCGAATGCGATGCCGGAACTTGATCTCCCAAAATCTCTTCTAAATTACCGAGTTTGCCGGCGCGCTTTTCTACCCAAAGCGGACCGCCTGCATCAACTGCAAGTGCGATTCCGGCAGAGTCATATCCGCGATATTCCAATCGGCGAAGACCTTCAAGAACTGGAGCGAGAGCGGTGGCCTTGCCTGTGTATCCAACGATGCCACACATGATCCAACTCCCTTAATAATTTATTGCTTGAGTTCGGATCTTACTATTTCAGCAATCTTATTAGCGATTTCTTCGGCACGAGCCTGGCTTTCTGCCTCCACCATTACGCGAACAAGTGCTTCCGTGCCCGATGCGCGGACCAATACGCGACCGTTATCGCCTAATGATTTCTCACTCTGCGAAATAATTTCTGAAATTGCATGTGAGGTAGTGAGTTGAGATTTATCTACATCTTTGACGTTTACCAAGATTTGTGGGAATCGCTTCATGATTCCAGAGAGTTCATGGAGGGACTTACCGGTCGATGCCATGACCTGCATCAAGTGAAGCGCAGTCAATAATCCATCACCGGTCTGAGAATGTTCACGCATAATGATGTGCCCAGATTGCTCGCCACCAAGTACATGGTTGTTGGCCAACATGTTCTCAAGTACATAGCGATCACCGACCGCAGTCTTCTCGACTTTGATTCCTTGGGATTCCATTGCCTTCACAAATCCAAGATTCGACATCACTGTTCCGACAACGGTGGGAACTTTCCAATGATGAGCAAGGATTGCCATGATGAAATCACCATCAACCACATTGCCTAAGTGATCAACCGCCAGGCATCGATCGGCATCGCCATCGTGGGCAATACCAAGGTCTGCACCTTCTGCCTTAACGCGAGCAATTAGATTCTCCATATGGGTCGAGCCACAACCATCGTTAATGTTCCAGCCATTTGGCGATGCCGAGATTGCAGTGACGCGAGCGCCGGCGCGCTGATAAGTCTCTGGTGCAACTTCTGACGATGCGCCGTTGGCGCAATCAACCACAACGTGAAGTCCATTGAGACCAGATGACAATGACTTTAATAAATGGAAGATATAGCGTTGGGCAGCAGACTCATCATTAACCACACGACCCACATCTAAACCAATGGGACGAACCCAAGGTTCTTTTAAGCGAGATTCGATCTGTGCTTCGAGTGCATCATCGAGCTTTCCGCCACCTTTAGCGAAGAATTTAATGCCGTTATCTGGCATTGGGTTATGCGAAGCAGAAAGCATGACGCCGAGATCTGCGCCAGATTCTGCAACTAAATGTGCGATTGCGGGAGTAGGTAAAACACCTACGCGGTAAACATCAACGCCGGCGCTTGCTAAACCTGCAACAACTGCTGCTTCAAGGAATTCACCAGATGCACGAGAGTCTTGTCCGACGATTGCTTTCGGGCGATGGCCAGAAAATGCGCCAACTTCTCCGAGAATATGCGCAGCAGCGACAGCTAAATCGAGCGCGAGTTCTGCAGTGAGATCGCGATTAGCAAGACCTCTAACACCATCAGTGCCAAAGAGGGCCATTGTTCTCCCAGTGAGAGTAGAAGTGAATTAGCGCTTAGAGTATTGAGAACGCTTACGTGCCTTCTTCAGGCCGTACTTCTTACGCTCGATAACGCGAGCATCACGTGAAAGGAATCCAGCCTTCTTCAGTGAAGCGCGGTTTGCATCAACATCGATCTCGTTGAGCGCGCGAGCAACACCAAGGCGAAGCGCACCTGCTTGTCCTGATGTTCCGCCGCCATTGATACGCGCGATGACATCGAATGAACCTTCAGCACCAACGGTGCGGAATGGCTCTGAGACGAGTTGTTGGTGAACCTTGTTTGGGAAATATGCATCGAGTGTCTTGCCGTTAACAGTCCACTTACCAGAACCTGGCACGAGGCGAACGCGTGCAACAGCTTCCTTACGACGACCGGTACCGCCTCCTGGTGCAACTACTCCCTTGCGAGATGTTGCGGCACCTGGTGTGCTGGATGAGTAAGAAGTTGGAACCTCTTCGAGATCGGTATCGATAGTTGTTTCGAAATCAGACATTAAATGGCTCCTGTTACTTCTTGACGATCTGGGAAACTTGGTTGAATTCAAACTTTGTTGGGTTCTGCGCAGCATGTGGATGTGTTGGACCTGCGTAGACCTTGAGCTTTGTACCGACTGTGCGGCCAAGCTTGTTCTTAGGGATCATCCCGAGAACTGCCTTCTCGATGACACGTGTTGGATCTTGGTTAAGAAGATCGGCGTAGACAACTGATGTCATACCGCCTGGGAAACCTGAGTGGTGATGCGCAAACTTCTGTCCGGCCTTCTGTCCAGTAAGGACAACCTTCTCTGCGTTAATGACTACAACGAAGTCACCCATATCGATATGTGGGGCGAATGTTGTCTTGTGCTTTCCGCGAAGTAGAACGGCTGCATGACTAGCAAGACGACCTAGTACAACGCCTTCTGCGTCAATGACATGCCACTTACGTGAAACGTCACCGGCTTTTGGTGTAAATGTGCGCACGAGGTATCTCTCTTTCTAGACCTTTTAATACTGTTTTGGACAAAAAGCTTCGGTGCCAAAAGGCGCCATAAGCAGAGGAGCAGGTTACCTCTCCGCGTGGCATGGGGTCAAAACGGCCTATTTAGGCGGGCTTTTATGGCCTTTATTGCAGTGGAATCAGGCGATATCCAACCCCTCGGATGGCTGAAATAACGCGGGGGCCGCCAGCCGCCTTAATCTTGAGGCGAAGGCGAGAGGCATGGGTATCTAGCAAGTGATCGCTGGAAAATTCCACCGATCCACCGATTGCCTCAATAACTTCCTCGCGAGTAAAGACGCGCATGGGTTGCTCCATCAAAATATGAAGAAAATCGTATTCAGTTTTTGTTAAGAGAACGCGCTCCTTACCCACTATTAAATCGCGAGATTCGGTATTTAGTGAGAGATTTTCGGCCTCAAGAATTCTGGCGAGCTGAACCGGTTTGAGAGATCGGTGGCGCAATTGTGTAGTCACTCGTAAGGCGAGAATTCGAGCAGAGACAGGCTTGGTGATGTAATCATCGGCCCCTGCAGCCAGGCACATTGCCTCATCCACTTCTTGATCGTGATTGGTAAGCATAATGATTGGCACCGTAGAAACTTTGCGAATCTCACGGCATACTTCAAAACCATCAGGTTGCCCGATTGAAAGATCTAAAACGATCACTGCTGGTTTTTCATCTTGGAATTTAGCCATCGCAGATACACCATCTTGCGCTTCGCTTACTCGAAAGCCTTCCGCTTCTAAAGATTTCCGGACAAAGAGTCGAATATCTTCGCTGTCATCGACAATCAATATGAGTTCGCGTTGCATTAGTGGCTCCCTGCTCTCTCTTGCGTTGCTGTAGTTTTTGTTAGTGCCAAGTGGAGTAGCTGTAAAATTTCCTCTTTGATTTCATTTCGTCCCTCATAAGATATTGAGGGATTCTCTTCCAATTCACGAGAGAGTCGAGAGATCACTTCACCCTCTTCTAAATATGAGTAGAAGCCGATTGCTCCACCCACTTCATGGGCAGCAGAAGCTAGTTCCTCCGGGAGGGACTGTGAAATTCGTACGATCGCACGTTCTAAGACAGGCAGTCGTCGCTCATTAATGAGCTGATCAGTCTTGGAGATCGCTTCTGGAAATCTCACCTCAAACTTTGTTCCCGCACCTAAAGTTGATTCAACGGTAATGACTCCACCATGCAAGTGAATGATCTTCTCAACAATTGCAAGACCTAGACCCGTACCAGGGATTTGTTCTTGAACTGCATTTTGGCCGCGAAAGAATCGGGTAAATAACTCAGGAATATCTGTGGGGGCAATACCCATTCCATAATCTTGAACTCGAATATCAACTTCTGGGATATTTTCAGCAGAAACTTTTCGGGAAAATTGAAGTTCAATTTCGGAATTCGCTGGGCTAAATTTAATGGCGTTAGAGAGCAAATTCATGAAGACTTGAGCGATTTCTCCATGGCTTCCATCAATTACAAATTCATCTTTTTTGCCCGAGATATTTACTGAGATGGATTTATCACTAATTGCTGGCTGAAGAATAAAGATCACTTCTTGGGCGATTTCATAAAGATCCAATTTGTTAAAGACAATATGAGGATTCTCGCGATCGAGCTGAGATATGGAGAGCATGCTTTCGACCATATCCATCAGAGCAACGGCATTGCGATCCAAGCTATCAACAAGGGGAATCACATCCGAAGCTTGCGCACCATTCTTCATCCGCTTTCGAATGATGTCGATATAGCCGATGATCGAAGTCAATGGAGTACGCAATTCATGGTTAACGGTAGAGATGAACTCATTCTTGGCTTGGTTGAGAGTCTGAAGTTTCTCCAGCGAACTTTGGGTATCCAATAGCTCTTGCTGAGAAAGCTGGAGCTCCGCGCTCTCGGTAGCGATAATTCTGCGAGCTCTCCGATATTGCGCACGCGTAGTAATTCCCAACCAGATAATAAAGAGTGAGGTAAGAACGATCAGCAGCATGAGATAAGCCAGATTAAGTCGGTCGATTCGCTCGCGATTGCGAGCTTGTTCCTTTAATTGTGCATCGACGGCCTGCTGGTAAGAGACAACCAGTGAGCGAGCGTTTGTGACCATCTCATCGATGACACCTCCTGATTTCTTAAGGAATTCCTTATGGAGACTCTCAGGGAGATAGCCCGCTGGCCCGCTAGAAACAATCAGATCCGATTTCTTGAGAGCGCTGATAAATTGGGGATCAATCCGACTGGCAATAGTTGAACCCTCGCCATCGATGACCGACATTCTTTGAGCCAAGAGTGCGCGAGCAATTTGAAGCTCGCGGCGAGTGATATTGCCCGATAGCCATTCAGAAAATCTCGTGACGTAGACCAGGGTTTCACGTTGCGTAAAAATAATTGAAGAGGCCGGAGTCTCAGCATTGGTCAGTACTTCTGCCTGCTTAATCGAATCCTGCGATGCTTTTAAAGTGGATGTACTGAAAAGAATGAGCACCCCCACCATCGCTATGCCAAGAATTACCTGTCCTATGCTGAGGCGAAATCGGGCACTCTCTTGAATATCAACACTCTTCTTCATTTACGCAACAGCTATCTTGGCAAGAGACCAATTCCAGGGATCGAGGAATTTGCTCCAGATGCTGTTGTCCGGATAGACCAATCGAATAGGTCCACCTTGATCATAAGGAATGGGAAGGCCAGCTCTCTTGATGGCAAGAAAGGCATGAGCTTTCGCAAAATTTGATGCGGTATTTGAATAGACATAATCATTGAGGGCAGTTGTGTTAACTTTTTGATTGGGGGTGATTCCCGATTTTGCCAAAATTACAGTGAGTGGAATGACGGTAAAAGTTTGGCGCTTCTTCACAAAGGGCTCGTTGAGCTGGAGGGTTACTGGCTTCATCGCCAATAAATCTGCCATTCGATATTTAGTGCTCTTTCCATTTGCCACAACAGTCAAAATTATTTCATTTGGTCCGGCGGGATCTACAGCAGGTGCGCCATATGGATTCTTAGTGGCCGTCGCACCATGAGAGAGATCGAGTGATACGAGAGAAAGAAGAGATAGGAGGGAGAAAGCCATGGCAATAGCAAGAAGGGCTCTCTTCATTTTCTCAACTCCTGGCTCATTAGCGATGAAATTTTTTCTAGAAGCGCATCTGCCCTAAATGGTTTGACGATGTAGGAATTGGCTCCGGCAGCAAGTGCAAGTTCGATATCCATGGATTGAGATTTGGCGGTAATCATGAGGACGGGAACCACATTTCCAGTTGCGCGAATCTCTTTGAGGACGTCAATTCCCGAAAGTCCGGGCATCATGACATCGAGCAAGAGAAGCTCTGGCTGGTGAATCTGCAAGAGATTGAGAGCGCTTTCGCCATCCGATGCAGCAAGGACTCCGTATCCCTCCTCTTCCACAATTAATGTGATGAGATCGCGAATATCTTGGTTGTCATCGACAACAAGGATTGAGCACCCTTTGCGACTCATTCGATGGCTCCAAGTGTTCTGAATGTGAGATTCATGGTGAAAATCAACTTTCGGGAAGCATAAGGTGAGTGTTTGCTGAATGGAACAGTATTTAGCTCTTACTTCTGACTTGTGTATGGATAGATAGATGTTTGTGAGTTACTCGCGAGGTTGTAGATCTATCTTTTGAGCCTGAATCAGTGGATTCCCCTCCACTTATTCATTCCTTAATCCATCAACTCTCGACGAGCGATAGTGAGTTCGGCACGGGATTGAAGTTCAGAATCAATCGGATAAACAATCTTGGTAAGCGTTAGCCCGCGACCAGGAAATACATAACTATCGGTTACGCGTTCACGATTAGCCAATAACTCAGCCATCCACTCCTTCGGGAACTTGCCCTCCCCCACACAGACTGCTGCGCCGACAAGATTGCGAACCATCGAATAGCAAAATGCATCGGCCACGACATCGGCGGCTAAGTAGCCATTCTCCATTCGATACCAATGAAATTTAGTGAGATTACGAATAGTCGTGGAGCCTTCACGGAATTTGCAGAAGGCAGCAAAGTCATGTTCGCCAAGTAATCCGGCGCTGACTTCATTCATAATATTTTCATCCAGGTGGCGATACCACGGAGCAATATCAAAACGTGACAGTGGTGGAACTGTCATTAAGCCATCAGCAATTTTGTAGGTGTAATGGCGCTCTAGTGCGGAGAAGCGCGCATGAAAATAATCCGGCGCGTAGTCGACGGAGATAATTCGAATGTCATCGGGAAGAATTCGATTGAGGCGATAAGTCCAGTTCGGAATCTCCCAATCTTTACCTTCAAAGGGAAACTTCTCTGGGATATCTACATGGAGAAATTGTTGAGTGGCATGGACGCCGGCATCAGTGCGACCGCCAACAATGGTGGCCAGACGAGAGTGCGCGAGCTTTGCAATGGCATCTTCAATGGTCTCTTGAAGTGAGGGCTGATCAGGTTGCTTGGCCCATCCGGCATATGCGGTGCCGTCATAAGTTAATTCGATCCGTAAACGACGAAACCCACTCTCGGGTAAGAGAGTGGGTAGCGCCATCTAAATCTGTTGAGCTAGGTAACGAGGATTAATCGTTAAGAAGTTCAATTACCGCCATAGGTGCATTGTCACCGTTGCGTGGGCCAACCTTGGTGATACGTGTGTATCCGCCAGGGCGCTTTGCAAAACGAGGAGCAATCACTGTGAAGAGTGTATGTACGACGCCCTTGTTAGCAATTGTCATCAATACGCGACGACGTGCAGCGAGATCATTTGCCTTTGCTTGAGTAATCAAGCGCTCAGCAATCGGACGAAGACGCTTAGCCTTGGTCTCGGTTGTGGTGATCTTGCCGTGTTCGAAGAGCTGCTCAGCGAGAGTGCCAAGTAACAATCTTTCGTGTGATGGACCACTGCCGAGGCGTGGACCCTTAGCTGGCTTTGCCATGTCGTTCTCCTAGAGCTGCTCTGAATCAGCAAGCTCTGCTGACTCTTCGTCGTTATTGCCGTAATTGGCATGCTTTGTTGGATCGAAACCAATTGGACTGTCCTTCAATTGAAGGGCCATGGAGTGAAGTTTTGCCTTCACTTCATCAATCGACTTTGAACCAAAGTTACGGATATCCATCAAATCTGCCTCTGAACGTCCAACAAGCTCGCCGACAGTGTGAATACCTTCACGCTTGAGGCAGTTGTAAGAACGAACGGTGAGATCTAGATCTTCGATTGGAAGAGCGAGATCTGCAGCGAGTGCAGCATCTTGTACGGATGGTCCCATTTCGATGCCCTCGGCATCAACATTGAGTTCGCGAGCAAGACCGAAGAGCTCAACCAAAGTTCTTCCAGCTGATGCCATTGCATCGCCTGGCTTGATTGATTGCTTGGTCTCAACATCAACAATTAAACGATCGAAGTCTGTACGTTGTTCAACGCGAGTTGCTTCAACCATGTATGTAACGCGAAGAACAGGTGAGTAGATGGAGTCAACTGGAATACGACCAATATCTCCGCCGGCAGCCTTGTTCGAAACTGCTGTTACATAACCACGACCGCGCTCAACTGTGAGCTCAACTTCGAGGTTGGCCTTTGAGTTAAGTGTTGCGATGTGAAGATCTGAGTTGTGGACCTGAACACCTGCAGGAGCAGCGATATCAGCGCCAGTTACGACACCTTCACCATTCTTACGGATGTAGAGAAGTGATGGCTCGTCATTATCTGAAGAGAGCACGAGGTTCTTAATATTAAGAACCATCTCAGTGATATCTTCCTTGACGCCTTCGAGAGTTGCGAACTCATGGAGCGCACCGTTGACGCGAATGCTGGTAACTGCTGCACCAGGAATCGAAGACAACAAGGTACGGCGTAATGAATTGCCGAGTGTGTAACCAAAACCAGGCTCCAGCGGTTCAATGATGAAACGTGAACGGTATTCGCTTACTACTTCCTCTGTGAGGATGGGGCGTTGTGCAATTAGCACTTAGTTCCTCCGTCTGTCTGGGAGATCCACTATTTGATCTCCCGGTCGGTTAATGGGTTAGAAAATTACTTGCTATAAAGTTCAACGATGAGCTGCTCAGTGACCTGAGTATCGATAACAGCGCGAGCTGGTAGTGCGTGAACCAAAATACGTAGCTTTGATCCAACAACTTCCATCCATGCTGGTACTGACTTCTCACCCAATTCAGCGCTTGCGACGATAAATGGTGTGGTCTCTTGTGAGCCAGGTACAACATCAATGACATCCATTGGTGTTACACGGAATGAAGGAATGTTTACCTTCTTACCGTTAACCAAGAAGTGTCCGTGACGTACCAATTGGCGCGCCATGTCGCGGCTCTTTGCAAAGCCGGCACGGAAAACAACGTTGTCTAGACGTGTCTCGAGGATGATGAGAAGGTTCTCGCCGGTCTTACCTTGAAGACGGTTTGCCTCTTCGTAGTAACCACGGAATTGCTTCTCGAGTACACCGTAAATACGTGCGCACTTCTGCTTTTCACGCATCTGAAGTAGGTACTCAGATTCCTTTGAACGACCACGGCCGTGCTGTCCTGGTGGATATGGACGTGATTCGATCGGACACTTTGGACCATCGCACTTTGAGCCTTTGAGGAAAAGTTTTACTTTTTCGCGTCGGCAGCGCTTGCAATCTGCTCCTGTATAACGAGCCATTTATTCTCTTCCTTCCTTAAACTCGACGAGGCTTGGGTGGGCGGCAACCGTTGTGTGGAGCTGGTGTGACATCAGAGATGGCACCAACTTCTAGGCCGGCAGCCTGTAATGAACGGATAGCTGTTTCGCGACCAGAACCTGGTCCCTTAACAAATACATCAACCTTCTTGAGGCCATGCTCTTGAGCGCGACGAGCAGCAGCTTCTGCAGCCATCTGCGCAGCGAATGGTGTTGATTTACGTGAGCCCTTGAAGCCAACCTGACCAGCAGATGACCAAGAGATAACAGCGCCCGTAGGGTCTGTAATAGAAATGATTGTGTTGTTAAAGGTTGACTTGATGTAAGCCTGACCGAGAGCAACGTTCTTCTTTTCCTTCTTACGAAGTTTGACCTTGCCTTTACCGGCAGCAGTCTTTGATTTAGGAGCAGCCATTTTTTACTTTGTCTCCTTCTTCTTTCCAGCGATTGCCTTACGAGGGCCTTTACGTGTGCGCGCATTGGTGTGTGTGCGCTGACCACGTACAGGAAGTCCCTTGCGGTGGCGAATACCTTGGTAGCTCTGGATCTCAACCTTGCGGCGAATGTCTCCAGCTACTTCACGACGAAGATCACCTTCGATTTTGTAATTTGCTTCGATGTATTCACGAAGCTGTGCCAATTCTGGCTCTTGAAGATCTTTAACTCGGGTATCAGGATTAATACCGGTTGCTGCAAGAGTCGCATGCGAACGGGTAAGTCCGATTCCGAAAATGTAAGTGAGTGCAATCTCTACTCGCTTTTCGCGAGGAAGATCGACACCGACAAGACGTGCCATCTCTATACCTTTTTCTTTTATCCGGAAGGTCCTCCGCAATACATCCCAACAGTTGTTGGGCTTCGGCCTACCGGTCCGAAGGTCTTAGTAGTTTCCTGCTAAGTCGTATTACGCGTTCTTTATTTACTTGTGGAGATAAAAAATTATCCCTGGCGTTGCTTGTGACGAAGATTGTCGCAAATGACCATCACGCGACCATTACGACGAATGACTTTGCACTTATCGCAAATCTTCTTCACGCTTGGCTTAACCTTCACGGCTTCCTTCTTTCACTTGTTACTTGTAACGATAAGTAATTCGACCTCGTGTGAGGTCATATGGGCTGAGTTCTACGATCACACGATCTTCAGGAAGAATACGAATGTAGTTTTGTCGCATCTTTCCGGAGATGTGTGCAAGCACAACGTGTCCATTTGTTAACGTCACGCGAAACATCGCGTTCGGCAAAGCTTCAGCAACGGTGCCCTCAATTTCGATGGAGCCGTCTTTCTTGGCCAAGCGATACCTACTTCTCTATTTCATGCGGTTAACAGGATCCGACCATTTCTGGGCAGAGGATGAGTCTAAAGGGGCGGGCCAAATAAGAGAAATCGGGTACTTATACTCCCGACTAGGCCAAAAGTGAGGAGATTTCCACACCGAATTCGGCCAATTTTGCCTTCCCGCCGTCTAGGGCGGTCAAGACAAAGGGCTTGCCATCAGGCAAGAGGGCAAAAGAGTGTTCAAAGTGAGCGCCACGAGATCCATCTTCTGAAACTACCGTCCACTCATCTTCGAGAGTCACTGTCTTGTGAGTACCACGAGTAATCATCGGTTCAATAGCCAGCGCCATTCCGACCTTGAGTTCTGGCCCCATTCCCGCTTTACCGAAATTGAGAACGTGCGGCTCTTGGTGCATCTCTGTACCAATTCCATGTCCACCATATTCACGCAAAATTCCATACTTACCTTGAGAGTTGATGTAACTCTCGATGGCTTCAGAAATATCAGTGAGGTGTCCCCCAACTTTGCCGGCAGCAATTCCGCGCCACATAGATTCTTCGCACACATCCATCAATTTCTGATCTGCCGGGTCCACAGTCCCCACACCTAGCGAAAATGCGCTATCGCCATGCCAACCTTCAATAATCGCACCGAAATCAATCGAAATAATGTCACCGTCTTTTAGCGGTGCGTCATCGGGAATGCCATGAACGATCTCGTTATTCACTGATGCGCACACAACCGCTGGATAGCCGTGGTAATTCAAGAAGTTAGATTTGGCCTTATTTTTGGCTAAGTTTTCGATGGCGATCTGGTTGAGATCATTTCGAGTTACACCCGGCTTAATTGCCGCTTTCATGAGATCAAGGGATTCAGCAACGACCAAACCTGCGCGCCGCATTAACTTGAGTTGATCAAGTGTCTTGATTTGGATTGCCATAAAAGAAACCTTAGTTAACGGCGGCGCTTAGTGCTGAAATTGCGCGAGCTGAGATCTCTGAAACCTCGCCAGTTGCTGGGATGGAGATCAAAAGCCCTTCACTACGATAGAAAGCAATGATTGGTTGAGTCTGCTCTGCATAGACGGCCAAGCGATGTGTGATTACTTCTTCTGAATCATCTTGACGTTGGTAGAGCTCACCTTGGCACTTATCGCAGATGCCATCGACAGCAGGCTTCTCAAAGACAATGTGGAATGAGGTTCCGCAAGCACGACATGTGCGACGCCCAGTCAGGCGAAGGAGTATCTCTGCATCTTCTAGCGAAAACTCAAGTGCGGCATCAATAGGCGCGCTCTTCTCGGCAAGAATCGCACGTAAGAACTCTGCTTGCGCAACGTTGCGTGGGAATCCATCGAGGAGGAATCCATTGGCGGCATCGCCATGAGTAAGTCGATCGCGAACCATCTCATTAGTAACAGAATCAGGTACCAGATTTCCAGCATCAGAATATGACTTAGCAAGTTTGCCGAGTTCAGTCTCGTTCTTGATATTAAGTCGGAATATATCTCCGGTGGAAATATGAGGAATTCCGTAATGAGCCGCAAGGTGTACTGCTTGAGTTCCCTTACCTGCTCCTGGTGGTCCAACCAGGATAAGTCGCATTAGCGCAAGAATCCTTCGTATGAACGCTGCTGGAGCTGAGATTCAATCTGCTTTGCAGTATCAAGACCAACACCGACAACGATCAGAATTGCTGTTCCGCCGAATGGGAAGTTCGATGAAGCATTGAACATGATCAGAGCGATGATAGGAATAATTGCTACAAATGCTAGATAGAGAGCGCCAGGCAATGTAATACGTGAAAGTACATATTGGAGGTACTGCGCTGTTGGGCGTCCAGCACGAATGCCGGGAATAAAGCCACCGTACTTGCGCATGTTTTCCGCAACTTCTTCCGGATTGAATGAGATTGCTACATAGAAGTAGGTGAAGAAAATAATCAATGTTGCGTACGTGACGATGTAGATCCAGTGATCACCCTTAACTAAGTTCGCCTTGATCCAGGTCGCCCACGCGGAATTACTTCCTGAGAAGTTAACGATGAGTGATGGGATATAGAGGAGTGATGAAGCGAAAATAACTGGGATAACGCCAGCTTGGTTGACCTTAATAGGAATGTAAGTAGAAGTTCCGCCATAGGACTGACGTCCCACTTGGCGAGTCGCGTACTGAACGGGAATTCGACGTTGTGCTTGCTCAACGAATACAACTGCGCCGATTACTCCGACACCAACGACAAGAACGGTAATAAATGCGCCTAGGCCATTTTGAGTCTTGATCGCCCAGAGCTGGGTTGGGAATGAAGCTGCAATAGATGTAAAGATCAAAATGGACATACCGTTGCCGACGCCACGATCTGTGATCAATTCACCGAGCCACATGATTACTGCAGTACCTGCAGTCATAACACAGACCATGGTCAAAATACGTGGCCAAGTTGCGCCAGGAATAATTTCAAGTGCACAACCCTGGAAGAGACGACCAGTTGTGCGCGCTACAGCGATCAAACCTGTTGATTGCAAAATTGCAAGACCAACGGTGAGGTAACGGGTGTATTGAGTGAGCTTTGCGTTGCCAGATTGTCCTTCATTCTTCAACGCTTCAAAGCGAGGAATTACGACGGTAAGCAACTGAATAATGATCGAGCTGGTGATGTAAGGCATGATGCCGAGCGCGAATACAGATAAGTGAAGAAGCGCTCCACCAGAGAAGAGATTGACGAGACCAAAGAGGCCACCGTTATTTGCTTGATCCAAACACGCTTGAACATTCTTGTATGAGACGCCAGGTGTTGGAACGATGGAACCAAAACGGAAGAGTCCCATGATGGCCATAGTGAAGAAAATCTTGCGACGCAGATCAGGCGTTTTGAATGCCTTACCAAATGCTTGAAGCATGAAATTCTCCTTCTATGAAATCTTTATGGGACTCTTGCGATTTAATCTTTAGAGTTCTTAGAGCTTCTTAGTAGTTCCGCCAGCAGCAGCAATCTTCTCAGATGCTGATGATGAGAAGCCGTGAGCCTCTACGGTTACTTTGACAGAAATTTCGCCATTTCCAAGAACCTTGACTGGGTAGCCATCACGAACAGCGCCCTTTGCAATCAAATCCGCAACAGTGACTGAGCCACCCTTTGGATAGAGAGCATTGATTGTTGAAACGTTTACTGGCTGATACTCAACGCGCTCTGGGTTTTTGAAACCACGAAGCTTTGGAAGACGCATAACGAGAGGTAGCTGACCACCTTCGAAGCCGGCACGAACAACGTTACGAGCACGAGTTCCTTTACCGCCACGACCTGCAGTCTTACCTTTCGATGCTTCTCCGCGGCCCTTACGGGTGCGAGCCTTCTTTGCTCCTGGAGCTGGACGAAGATGATGGACTTTGAGAACCATTCTTATTCGACCTCCTCTACCTTAATCATGTGGCGGACAGCGACGACCATTCCACGAATCTCTGGACGATCTTCCTTAACAACGACATCACCGATTCTCTTCAAACCGAGTGAGCGCAAAGTATCGCGATGCTCAGGACGAGCTCCGACCTTTGAACGAAGTTGAGTGACTTTTAAACGTGGCATTAGTTGCTACCTACCGATGCTGCTACTGCACGAGCGATTGCTGCTGGTGCTACGTCTTCTAGTGGAAGGCCACGACGTGCTGCAATCGCATTTGGATGTTCCAAAGCGCGAAGTGCTGCAACGGTTGCGTGAACCATATTGATTGGGTTATTTGACCCAAGTGACTTGGTCAAAACATCGGTGATTCCTGCGCACTCAAGTACGGCACGAACTGGACCACCCGCAATAACTCCGGTACCTGGTGATGCTGGGCGAAGTAGGACTACGCCTGCAGCCTTTTCACCTTGTACTGGGTGAGGAATTGTTCCGTAGAGGCGAGGAACTTTGAAGAATGACTTCTTCGCTTCTTCCACTGCCTTAGCGATAGCTTGTGGAACTTCTTTAGCCTTACCGTAACCAATACCGACTGTTCCATTTTGATCGCCAACAACTACAAGAGCGGTGAATGAGAAACGGCGTCCACCCTTAACAACCTTAGATACGCGGTTGATGAAAACAACGCGCTCTGTGTAAGGAGACTTCTCTTTCTCAGGTCCGCCATCGCGACCGCGGCGTTCGCGACGATCGTTTGAACCTTTACCTCCACGCTGATCTTGACCAGCTTGTGGAGCATTTGAATTAGGAGTAGTTGCCATTAGAAGTCCAATCCACTCTCGCGAGCAGCATCAGCTAGAGCTGCAATACGGCCTGTGTACTTATTGCCGGCACGATCGAAGACAACCGATGTAATACCGGCAGCCTTAGCGCGTGTAGCGATTTCTTTCCCAACGATACGAGCCTTTGCACTCTTATCGCTTGAAGAATCCTTACGGAGTGCATCTTCCATAGTGCTTGCTGAAACCAAAGTCTGACCGATGGCATCATCAATAATCTGGACAAAGAGGTGACGCGATGAGCGTGACACAACAAGACGAGGACGAGCAGATGTACCGACGACCTTCTTACGGACGCGGAAGTGGCGACGGGCGCGTGCCTTTTGGGAGGAGCCCTTTGAGACCTTTACACCGATAGCCATTACTTCTTACCTGTCTTTCCTTGCTTGCGGCGGATACGTACGCCATCCAAGTGCAAACCTTTACCCTTGTAAGGATCAGATTTACGAAGCTTTTGGATCTTGGCGACTGTCTCACCTACGAGTTGCTTATCGATTCCTTGAACATGGAAACGAGTTGGTGACTCAACCTTGAAGGTGATTCCTTCTGGGGCTGGGAAATTGATGTTGTGGGAATATCCGAGTTGGAACTCGAGATCCTTACCCTTTTCAGCTACGCGGTAACCAACACCAACAATGGTGATTGATTTCTGGTAACCATTAACAACGCCATCGATCATGTTTGATACGAGTGTGCGTGATAAGCCATGAAGTGAACGAGCTTCGCGACCATCGTTTGGGCGAGAGACGAGAATTGAATTCTCTTCCTTCGACACAGTGATTGGCTCGCGTAGATCAAGAGCAAGTGAACCCTTAGGTCCCTTAACTGCAACGTTCTGGCCAGAAATTGTGACTTCGACTCCTGATGGAATCGTGATTGGGCTACGACCGATACGTGACATTTACATCACCATACATAGGCGAGAACTTCTCCGCCTACGCCTTGCTTGTTAGCTGCCTTATCGGTCAAGAGACCAGATGAGGTGGAGATGATTGCGACGCCGAGGCCGCCCAAAACCTTAGGTAGCGCAGTCGACTTTGCGTATACGCGAAGTCCTGGCTTAGAAACACGACGAAGACCTGCGATTGAACGTTCACGGTTTGCACCGAACTTCAAATCGAGTCTCAAGGTCTTACCGAATCCAGCTGAGTTGTTCTCAACTTTGAATGCGGCGATATAACCCTCTTGCTTGAGGATTTCAGCAATGCGAACTTTTACCGATGATGACGGCATGGAAACCGTATCGTGGTAAGCAGAGTTCGCGTTGCGCAGACGTGCAAGCATGTCTGCGATCGGATCTGTCATTGTCATTCGTGGCCTTTGGCCTTTCTCGAGCCGGTTTCCGAAGTGATCTCCGGACCTTTCACGTAGTTAGTAGTTGGATAAAACCTATTTTTAAAAAATTACCAGGAAGCTTTTGTGATGCCAGGAAGTTCACCACGGTGTGCCATCTCGCGGAAGCAGATACGGCAGATGCCGAACTTTTGGTAAACAGAGTGTGGGCGACCACAACGCTGACAGCGTGTGTATCCACGGACCTTGAACTTTGGCTTGCGCGCTGCGCGAACCTTGAGTGATGTCTTTGCCATATCCCGGTCCTCTTAGTTTTCCTTGAAGGGGAAGCCAAGTTGCTTGAGCAACTCGCGACCTTCTTCATCGTTCTTGGCTGTGGTTACGAAAGTGATATCCATACCGCGTTGACGGTCGATCTTGTCCTGCTCGATTTCTGGGAATACAACCTGCTCGGTCAAACCGAAGGTGTAGTTACCGTTTCCGTCGAACTGCTTTGGAGAGAGACCGCGGAAGTCACGGATACGTGGAAGTGCGATGCTGAGTAAGCGATCGGTGAATTCCCACATACGATCGTTGCGAAGTGTTACGTGGCAACCAATTGGCATACCTTCACGCAACTTGAACTGTGCAATCGACTTACGAGACTTAGTTACTTGTGGCTTCTGTCCGGTGATGATGGTGATATCGCGGATAGCGCCTTCAATGAGCTTTGAGTCACGAGCAGCTTCGCCGACACCCATGTTGACGATGACCTTGGTCAAAGTCGGGATCTGCATAACGTTGCCGTATGCAAACTTTGTCTTGAGAGCTGGTGCGATCTCTGCCTTGTAGCGCGCCTTAAGACGCGGAGTTGTAACAGTAGACATTAGATGTCCTTTCCGGTGCGGCGAGAGATACGAATGCTCTTGCCAGCTTCATCTTTGCGTGCGCCAGTGCGAGTGGCCTTGCCATCTTCATCAACCAACATCACATTTGAAATGTGGATGGATGACTCAACAGTAAGAATTCCGCCGACCTTTACGCCGCGCTCGCTTGTTGTCTCCTGTGTGTGCTTCTTAACGCGAGCAACACCTTCGACGAGTAGACGCTGTTGCGCCTTGAAAATCTGGAGAACCTTGCCTGTTACGCCTTTATCTTTACCAGCGATAACAAGAACGGTGTCGCCCTTCTTAATTTGTGCCATTTTTATAGTACCTCCGGCGCTAATGAAATGATCTTCATAAACTTCTTGTCGCGCAGTTCACGTGCAACAGGTCCGAAGATACGAGTTCCGCGTGGCTCGCCATCCGCTTTGAGGATGACAGCTGCGTTCTCATCAAACTTGATATATGAACCATCTGGACGACGATTCTCTTTTACGGTACGAACGATGACGGCCTTAACGACCTCACCCTTCTTTACCTGTCCGCCAGGAATTGCATCCTTGACTGAACATACGATGATGTCACCGATGCCGGCGTAGCGACGGGATGAACCACCGAGTACACGGATACAAAGGAGTTCCTTTGCGCCAGTGTTGTCGGCGACGCGAAGTCGCGATTCTTGTTGAATCATTTTTTAATTCACCAGTCCCTTACTTAGCCTTCTCGATGATTTGAACTAGTCGCCAGCGCTTGGTAGCAGATAGCGGACGAGTCTCCATCAAGAGAACACGATCGCCGATACCGGCTTCGTTCTTCTCATCATGCGCCTTCAACTTGTGAGAGCGAGTCATAACCTTGGAGTACAGACCGTGCTTTACGCGATCTGAGATAGCAACTGTGATGGTCTTATCCATCTTGTCGCTTGTGACGATTCCTTCGCGGACCTTACGGTCGCCGCGGGATTCCGCTACGTCCTTCGAAGTATTTGAAGTCATGCTGCGCCTCCAATTCCTAATTCGCGCTCACGCAAAATTGTGTAGATGCGCGCAATTTCCTTACGTACCGCGGTCAAACGACCGTGGTTCTCGAGTTGGCCGGTAGCTGCTTGGAAGCGAAGGTTGAAAAGTTCTTCCTTAGCTTCGCGCAACTTAATGCCCAATTCATCGGTTGAGATCGCACGTAGCGATTCTGCGGTTAATACATCAGCCATTAGAACTCCTCACGCTTTACTACGCGGCACTTCATTGGAAGCTTGTGAATCGCACGAGTCATTGCCTCAGTAGCGATATCTTCTGCAACACCAGAGATTTCAAACATCACGCGACCTGGCTTGACGTTTGCAATCCACCATTCAGGTGAACCCTTACCGGAACCCATACGAGTTTCAGCAGGCTT